>Ga0209674_100062_pt1 | contig 276316 bp, 245 predicted proteins | sample AraplaCvi_mMS_r2_FD_184279 | JGI IMG/M metagenome (GOLD analysis project Ga0209674, IMG submission 184279) | Arabidopsis root microbial communities from North Carolina, USA - plate scrape CL_Cvi_mMS_r2 (SPAdes) (version 2) | ecosystem: Host-associated > Plants > Roots > Endosphere | place: USA... | reverse complement strand
ATGTGCAGGAACCAAGCGATGGTGGATGTGTTGGTCCGACATGGAGCACAACCCGATGCAAAGATCAAACGATTGGCAAGGGATCGCGGTATTCAATTTCCGGGTTCTTAAGAGTCCGCTTCCGACCGAAGCGGACAGTTCAAAAGCAATCGGGAGGGGTATGGGATCGCGTCAACGATGGGCCCGCATGGTGTGTCTCCTCGCTATAGCGGGAGGCTTGTTCGCAAGTCAGGTATCCGCAAAAACTGAGGCTCCCGTGTCACCAGCGTCGGAATCGTTGACTTGGTTGTTGCCTTCCAATGGGGCAAGTGTCGAGGGAATTCTCTGGGACAAGCGGTATACCCATTTGCTCTCCAGAAGCGTACCGAAGGTAAACATCTATCTGGGGATGAGTAGGTCAAAGGCCCCACCTCCTCCATTGCTAGGTGCAGTACGGGAGGTGTTAGGTGGGCTTGATCAGTCGCTGGTGGAGACGGATGGTCGGTACGTCATGCTGTCTGCGTGCCGATTGCATTCGTGCCAGGAAAAGGGGTTCGTTTGGATCGACACGGGCCAGGGCACTGTTATCGGTGGCGTAGTTCATTTCTTTTACGGTGCCGAATCGGGACGTTCGCTCCTGCTTTGGTCGAATAAGCAGATCGAGTCGCTACCAGAACCGTTTCTGCGAGACTTCTCCCAGTGGAATAGCCAATGGCTCAGAGATGCAGCCGACGTGGAGAAGGAGATCGCGCCATCCGTGCCAGTGGCGGAGGACGGGTACGCCAAGGTCCGCCTTGTTGAGCCTGACGGGCAGATTCAGTCGTTGCCTGCCACATTTCAGCCTCTACATGACGGGACAGACTGACGGCTGACGTGGTGTGCTTGGGTCGGAACCGTAAGGTCCGCTTCCGACCCGAAGCAAACCTAAGCGGCGGCGGACAAATACAGGGGGAGAAGTGAATACGGTCGATCCAGCTACGCACATCAGCGATTCCGTGCGAGAGGAAGCTAGACGAAACCCGAATGGCTGGGTTTACGTCATCACCGGCTCATACGGTCCAAACGATGGGGTACCGCCCGAAGCGATAGTCGGTGCGTGGAAAGTCGATGGCGACGGCCTGATCATCGAAGGTAGCTTCAGAAAGAACCCAAACTACAAAGGTTAGTTGAATTACGCGGATGTCCGCTTCCGACCCGGAGCGGACCTTAGCGAAACTAGACAGGGAGTCCAGGTCTTGATGAGAACTCCAGTTCGAAAATTTGGCGTGGTGTATGCGTCCATAGTGGGACTGGTCGCTCTGTGGGCTTGGTACACCGATATCAGATTGCTCCATTCACCGACGGAACATCTGTTACCAGATTTGTTGTTAGGACTTGTATCGCTGCCATCATCCAAGTCGCTTGAGCCCTTGTGCGACAAGTGGCCAGCGCTATGCCAGATGCCGTTTGTGCAGCTTGCTTGGTTCACCGTGTGCGGTGCTTTGCAGGTTGGAATAGTGTTCTTGCTGTCTTTACTTATGCCCAAGAAGAGTCGCAACCTGGTATGAGTGATATCGAAGAAGAAGGTCTGCTACCGACCCGCAGCGGACGCTTCATGGGGTAAGGGTTTCGGTCTAGGGGGAAGAAATGGCCATTGATTGGGACGGCTTGGCAGATCGCTACGTGCAGCTCGTTGAGGCAGGCCCAAGAACCCAGCCCGAGCTTTCTGCAATTGATGATTTGCTCGGCAAGGCGGCGTCCAACTTCCCTAAGAATAGAGCGCCCGATCTTGCATGGTTCGTTGCCGCGCTGAATGAAGCCCCGAAGAAATGGTTCGTCGCAAAGATGCTGGAGCGAGTGAATCCCGTCCCCAGCATCTTGCTCGACCCGCTCCTGGCAGCAGCCATGGAAGAATCCAACCCAAGTGCCAATCGGGTCTTCATAGCCCCGTGCGTGCGGACGTTTGGCAAAGAGGCGGTCAAGGTGCGGCTCAACGAGCTGGCCACCCAGTCAGAAAGCCACGATGCTGAGAGTCTCGCCCTGGCCATGTATTGGGTAGAAGCAAACAGGTAACGTCTGCTACCGACCCATTGCAGACATTTAGGCCACCAACAGGTAGAGGGTTAGCATGCGGGTGCAACTTTGGAAGGGCCTGTTATTGGGTATACCTGTCGCCCTATTGGGATGCTCTGGCTCCCGGTCAGAGGCGAAGCTCGCGCAAGTCAGTCTCGCGCCGGGCATGCTTACCAAGAATGCTCGTCAACTGTCGGAAACAGTCAATCGGCTTCCTTCCAGCTTTGACACCGGTTGGCCGGTGGATATCAGCGGACCAGTCAATTTCCTGTATCCAGGCCCGGACTTCACGCTGTCAATCAAGTCCGTGTATCGAATTGACCCATCGGTCCAATCTGGGGTGGTGGACGCCATCGAGGTCCAAACAGACATGCTCTATGGCGATATCAACGCGGTACGTAATCGACTTCAAGAGCTCGAGAACTATCTCGGATCACTTCGTGGATTGTGTCAGGTCGATCCTTCGGCCAGTAGGGAGCTGAAGCCCGCAAATATCGCGACATTTGGCATCGACCCTATGTACTTCACGATGCTCGGCGACTCATACGTTCACTTCGGCTCCTGGATGTCAGATTCAAATTACGTGTCTCTTGAAACTCTTGTGCTACCGGGAGATAGGGCGATGGACCCGATGTCTCAAGAATTCAAAAACGTCACTCGAATGTTAGCCGATCCATCAAAGGCCAATTACAGAATCAGCGTCTGGATTCAACGTCGCTCTTCGGTCGAGAAAAGGCTCTTTGCAAGATCAAGCAACGCGGTCCCAGCTGAAGTGAGTACTCACGATTTGAGCAAGGGGGAAATTGTGTTGGCCCGCAAAGTTAAGGGAAGCGAGGAGCCATCAACGGACCACCTGGCATGCTTACCAAGGCTATGACGCAGCAAGGCCAAAGTGCATGCTGGTAAGGTCCGCTTCCGACCCGAAGCGGACGTCAGGAAGGGGCTCTAAAAGGGGAGCGCTATGAAGCGTTACAAGATGGACAAGTGGGGTCAAATTCCAATGGTCGGGGCTGAGGATAGCAATGGACCTTGGTCTGTTAGAGCCGGCTTCCTGATCCTCATGCCTGTAACGATGGTCCTGGTTGGCGCTTATCAGCTCTTCCAATACTTCGTTGGGAACTGACAGGTATCGACCATGACAGTCCGCTTCCGACCCAAAGCCGACATTTTTAGCGATGGCGGCGAATAGAGATTGAAAGTCAGGCCATGAGAACATTCTTGCGTAGGTTCGCTTCAGCTTACGCAGTCCTTGTCGGACTGGTGACCGTCTTCGCCTGGGCCGCTGTCTTGGCGTCGACGCATGAAAGGCGTGAGTTCCCCACTGGTCTGGAGTTGCTTCAGTACATGGTGACTCTCCCGACGTCATATGTAACCGTAAGGCAGTACCAGTGGGCACAGGGCATCTTCTCTTGGTTGTTCGCCGACGTTGCGATGGTCACCGTTGCTGGCGTGATTCAAGTTACCGCGCTATACACGCTCGCGGCTGTTGCATCTAAGGGTCGACGCGGTACGAAATCTTCTTCAGCTGAGAGCTGATGACACGTGTCCGCTTCCGACCCAGAGCTGACTTTGGCGTAGGGTGCGAACAGGTTTGGTACGTGGCGGAGTGGCCTGATACAAGGGGGATGTGTGGCCGCAAATAATCTTCAGTTTGACAGACGCTTCTGGAAGATCTTGGGAGTCACCCTTATCCAGATATTGCTGCTCCTGGCTGTTGTGCTGACCCTTGTGCACTTCATCTTTGGGCACAGCCCTGTATCACGGTTGCTTTTCCAGGTGGCGCCACCCGTGTTCACAGGCCTAGGAATCAAGATGGTCTTGGACAAGTTGCGCAAATCGGACTCCGCTTAGCTGCCGGCTTTCGGGCAAATTATGGATGGCTGCTTCCGACCCGAAGCGGCAATGCTGAGAAAGGAAGGGGAAGCAATGACTGGAAGGCAGCTGATCACTGGCATGTTCAAGACGCGACTAACGCGTCTTGCGTCTGCAACCGGCATGTACTTGGTCCTGGCGGCGCTTGGCTTGGTTTTGACGCGATCGGCTCCTCAGGGGCGCTTACCTTTGGTGTCCTACCTGATCTTTGTCTTTGCCTTTCAGATTGTCGGAACCCCGCTGTTCTTTGGATTTGGTCCCGATGACCATCGCCGAATCGCGTCGTTCTTTGTCGCGATCCCACTCGCGCTTATAGCGGCCGCATGGCTCTTTGGACTCTAATCTCTCAACCAAAAAAAGAGTCCGCTTCCGACCCATAGCGGACCTCAAAGAGAAGCGAGGTTGAGCAAGAGGTTCAGCCTTGCGACAAAGAGTGAGTAGCGGACTGCGAGCACAGTTTTGGTGATAGCGGCTCTCAGCGCTGGGCAAGTAGTTCACGCGGAACGTCCATGTCTCCTTTCATATTTTCATCATTCTTCACAACGATCGGTATTGTTGCCGTTGTTCATATGCTCGCCTCTCACGGGGGTAAGCGAGACGAATCGTTAGCTGCGTCCGGTGTGTACGTTGTACCGAACGGGATCAAATACTTCATTTGGTGCGGGGCGATCCTCTTATCTTTAGTGCCTTTGATTGACCCCGCGAGCCAGAGCACCTGGTTGGCATCGCTTGCAGTAGATGCCGCGATGCTTACTTCTGCGGTGTACGCTTCCCGGCTCAGGCTCGAGTTGAAGCCTGATCATTTCGCTCTCAGAGGCTTTTCACTTCTTTGCACACCGTATGCCTCGGTGCGAGATCTGAAATGGCGGACCACGGGCAATGGAAATAGATACTTACTCGTGACTCTAAGTTCGGGTAGATCCTTAAAGATATCCGGCACTATCTATGACATAGATGATTTCGCGAAGAGGCTAAGCGATCGAGTCCAGGCCGCTAACGGATTGCAGGGAGCTGCTGGCCGTGTCGCAAGCTAAGGTCCGCTGTCGACCCGAAGCGGACAGTTTCGAAGCGGCAAGGGGATGCCTGGTGACCGAGTACCAATACACGACAAACGAACCAAAGCGGACCAAATTTGGGGCGCTATGAAAATGGTTCTGCTTCTCGCCTCGGTCGTCTTGACTGGCTCTTCTTATTCGCAGGTAGCGGATGGCGCTCCCTCATCAAGCGAAAACGCGACGACTGAAACTCGGAACGCTCCATCGCTGGACGCTGCCCGGACGATGATTGTGGGCAAGTGGGACTACATGGTTGGGCCAAACCCGTCCGTAGGAGTGATTACGCGAACCACGTTCTCGAATGACCAATGCTGGTCGCGTTACAAGATAATCGGCGTCCAGTGGGGACAAATTAAGAACAAGTTCGATGCCTATATCGTTGAGATTGAGCTTACTTCTTCCGGGGGAATGAAGGGGTGCGGCCAAAGCGGTAATTCATCCTACAAAATTGCACTCATTCCAGTGGGCACCGTAGTGGATGGCAAGGCAGGTTTAATATCTTGGCTTGACTGCAATTCCAAAAAAGACTTCGAGGAAGCCCTGCGGTCCCAAGACCCTAGGGCGTCGAATGTAATGTGCTCCAGTTATGACAGCAGCCGAGAATGAATCGTGCTCGGAAGAGACTTGCCTGACTTTCTCGCAGAGATTGAGTTGCTTCCAACGGAGGCAGGTGGCCGCAAGATCGCTTTGATGAGCGGCGAGTGGCGCACCGTGCTAGGAGTGAACGGCGAACATTGGTCTGCGATGCTTACGTTTGAGGGAGAGCCGGCCCCAGGCGCGGCCTTCGAGGCGAAGGTATGGCTACTTAGGGCTGATCTGGCACTCCCGATGTTCGAAGTCGGTAAATCCTTCGAGGTTTGGGAGGGCGGCACGAAAGCGTGGGGCCGCGTGAAGCGAATAACGGGCCATTCCGCTTAGGGTGTGCTGATACGGGAGAGTCCGCTTCCGACCCGAAGCGGACATCACAATGACGTACATCTTTGCCAAACGGGCTCAATGGATGAGCGAACCACCGATCCCCAATCTCGAGAACATCGATGTTTTGGGGCGCCGCAGGGATGGTGGCGTCGACCCTTCCATCATGGTTAGGAAGATGGAGCTCCTTGTCTTCCGTGCCCCATTTACACGATGGATCGCACCACGCCACCATCCACGCGAACGGCAGCGCCGGTTGTGGCCGAGGCCTGATCCGAGGCCAGGTACACGCCCAGGTTGGCGACTTCTTCTACCGTTGCCAGGCGCTGATTCAACGAGGTAGGGCGGTGGGTGGCAATGAAGTCACGTTCGACATCGGCCTGCGAAATGCCCTTTTCAGCGGCAATTTTTGCAAAGAAGTCTCCGACACCCTCCGACCTCGTGGGGCCTGGCAAGATGGCGTTGACGGTGACGCCGGTTCCGGCCAGTGACTCGGCAAGCCCGCGCGACACGGCGAGCTGCGCCGTCTTCGTTGTGCCGTAGTGAACCATTTCCGCGGGAATCTGCACGCCTGATTCGCTGGAGAGAAATTGAATGCGGCCCCAGCCACGTTTGGCCATCCCGGGAGCGTAGTGCCTGGCAAGACGAATGCCGCTGAGCACATTCACCTCAAAGAATCGAAGCCAATCTTCGTCGGGAATATCAAAGAACGCTTTCGGTTCGAAAATGCCCAGGTTGTTAACCAGTATGTCGGTTTCCGGCACGGCGTCGATCAGTTCCTGCGCTCCCTTGCTTGTTCCCAGGTCGCCAGCGACACCGGACAATTTGGCATGCGGAACGGCCTTGGTGATCGTGGCGATCGCCTCGTCGACGCGCTGCTGGGTGCGCCCGGTAATAGTCACTTGAGCGCCCGCGGCAGCCAGGCCACTCGCAATGGATAGACCAATGCCGGCTGTAGAGCCCGTGACGATGGCGGTTCTGTTGGTCAGCTCGATCTTCATGGAAGCTTCCTCTCGATGTGCTCGATCCGGCGTTGCTTGAGGGGATGGACCAAACCGGCAGTTTACGCTGCCCGGTTTGGTAGACACCGCCGTTCACTCCGGGATGTCCCAAAAATCGGACCCCTTGGTGCCAGCATTTGAATCAATGCTTGGTCTGTGTTCCGTGAGTTTCGCCGGTCACAGGTTTCCCTTCGATGAAGTTGCGTACCGCGGTGACCGTGACGTCGGGTGCTTCCTCCATGAGCCAATGGCCGGCATTGGGCACCACCAGTTCGGTCACGTTGGTGGCTGCGTTGCGCATCACCGCGGCCTCGTCAGCACCAAATGACTTTGCACCACCCATGGCCAGCACGGGCATGGCGAGCTTGGAGCCGAGTGCTGCCTTGTTCTCTTCTGCATCCTTGCGAATGGACCGGAACTGGGCAAATGCCGAATGCATGGTGCCAGGCCGGGCATAGAGTTCGGCGTAATGCTGGCGTGTACTTTCGTCGACCTTCGTTGGATCACCGGCAAAGTCGTTCCAGAACCTGTCCAGATAGATGCGCTCACGACCTGCGACGAGACGCTCCATATCAGGGCCGCCCAGATCGAAGTGCCAAAGCATCGGGGAGCGAACAATCTGGTCCCACGGCGGCACGCCAGGTACCGGGGCATCCATGACCACCAATCGATCGGTCTTGTCGGGATAGCGTCGTGCGTAGGCATAGGCGACCATGGTGCCGATGTCGTGTCCCACGATCACTGCGTGATCGATGCCCAGTTGTGTCAGCACGCCACGCACGTCTGCAGCTTGGTTCAATTTCTCGTAGCCGCCCGCTGGATGCGAGGAGAGTCCAAGTCCACGAAGGTCCGGCACGACGACCGTGTGGTCACGCTCAAGATTCGCTGCGAGCGGCTCCCACATGTCGCCGGTGTCACCAAAACCGTGAAGCAGAACAACGGCCGGGCCTTTGCCGCCGACGCGCACGTGTATCGTCGCGCCGTTTGTCTCGACGTCCTGCGTATGAAATGTCGAGGGGAAGGGCTTGACTGCCGCAACAACAGGCAGGCTCAAGGCCAATGTCAGGCATGCTGCGAGAAGCGAACGAGCCATGCTTTCGTCTCCAGAAGATTGATGAACTGTGTTCTATGGGACCCAGGGTTTTGCCGCGGCCCTGATGGCTGTGCGGACCACAGAGCCAACACGCAGAGGTGCTTGAGCCCCGAGCTTTGTGCGCGTTGCTCTTGCCCGCGAGCCTGCCGGGGCAGACTTAGTGCTTCGCCGCCGGATCATCCGCGGAGTTCTCGTAGACCGTATCCGTCGGTCCAAAGCCGGTGATCAGCACCGTGACCGCTTCATCACCGGTTTGCGCGAAATGCGCGCCGTTCGCCGGCTCGGTGTAGACCGAACCCGTGGGCAAGGTCCTCAGCTTGCTTGCGTCGAACTTGGTTCCGTAGCCGAAATGCCATGTACCCGACAGGACCGTTCCAATCCGGTCACCCGCATGATGATGCGCAGGGATGGATGCGTGGGGAGCTACCCGCAGCAATTGGCTATAAGGGCCGGGCTTGGAGGGATTGCCGAGAATGGTGACAACTTGCACCTTGGCATTGCCTGAGCCACCTGCGCCACCCGTGGGGGAAATGGCAGAGAGTTCATCGGGGGTCTTTGCGAAATTGTCCGAGAACTTGGGCGCACCAGCCTGCTGCGCATGCGCGGCCACTGCGAAAGTACCGAGTAGAAGAACCGTCAACTTGTTCATGTCACCTCGCTCCACCATTTGATGTGCAGCACTGCGAAGTTGGTTCACGCAGACTGCCTCTGGCTCGTATCCGTTGATGTCCTGCTTGAGAGATCCATGTGCCGCTAGAGCGGTCAGGCCTGTGTTTGGAGGGGCCTGACAGGCACTGCTCAATGGCCCTCGATCGCGAAAAGGATCTCTGCGAAGCCGGGCACCGTAGCCTCTCGATTCCAGTCGCGCTGAAGCTCGCAGATCACTTGCACCCAGCTTGTCGGCTTGGCGCCCGCTTGAAAGAGACGATCGAGGGCTGCGTTATGAGCCTCCAGCGAAGTGCCGCCACAGGCGTCAACGACGGGGTATACCTCGAAGCCGTCTGCGAGGGCGTCCAGGGCGGGATGGACGAGGCAAACCTCCGTCCATAGCGCGGCCATGATCAGCTTCTTTCGACCGGTCGCTTTAACTGCGGACACGAAATCCTGGTCTTCCCAGGCGTTGATGGACGTGCGGTCGATGATCGGGGTGTCCTTAAGGACTTCGGTGAGCTGATGGATGGTCGGCTGGTTTCGCCCTGTCGAAACGTTCACGGACGAAAGCACGGTTGGCAGGCCGTAGAGTTTCGCGATACGCGCGAGTGCGGTGATATTGGCGACCAGCTGGCGCTTGTCACGCGAGGCAATCGAGCTCACCTGCACCGGCTGGAAGTCGATGATGACGACTGCCGAGTTTTGCGGTGTAAGGAGGTGATCAGTGACTGCATCTCGGATGCGGGGATAGGACGTCATGGCGAAGACCCTTTGGCGAAGGAATCGTGTGTGCGGTAGGCACCGGAAATTGGAGTGACTGAAGTCGGCGATACGCGAAGACCTGGCGCTCAAACATAAGGGGAGAGCGAAGGCGTGGATTGATCAGGAGTATCGAACTTGTCGATCAGTGCTTTTGCCCAGACTCTGGAGGGCTGCAACACCAAATGGGCCTCAGCCGGCCCAGGGTCGCCGCGCTTACTCTCGGACGTCTCTGTCTACCGTCTTCGCTGTCAGCGCCGGTGATGACATCAGCAAAACCCCCGGCACGCTGCTTAGCGTTGGCTTTGCGTGGGCGACTGGCGCTGGCAGGGTAGGTTTGTTCAAGCCATGCCTTGGCTGGTGGGCTATCGTCGCCACCTGGGACGTCGATTTCGAGGTGCAATCGATGCGTTTGGACCTTACCATCCCGCTTCAGGGTGTATCGGCTGAACACCATCGATCTTCTGCATGGGTGGCCCATGGCAAGACAATCACGCGCGATGCAGCCCATGATTTCCCCTTTCGATGCGCTCTCCCCATGCACGCGGTCCTGGTGCGCGAGAGACGTCCCAGGTCGCCGGAGTCTCTCGTGAGCGAATCCATTTCTGAGAAAGAGGCAGGTCACGGGAATGCCACTCTTGCCGGGGACATCGAGTCCTGGGAGAACAGCTTTCGCATTGCGATCGACACGATACCCGGGCTGGCCTGGTTCGGGAGCGCCGAGGGGCCGGTCGAGTTCCTGAACAGGCAGTGGTGTGACTACACGGGTGTTTCCCTGGGCCAGGCGCTGGGCTGGGGATGGACCGCCACCATTCATCCGGATGACTTCCCCGACCTTGAGGCTCAATGGCGCGAATCGTTGGCACGTGGTGCAGCGGGGGAGCTTGAGGCTCGGGTCCGTCGATTCGATGGCGAGTATCGCTGGTTTCTCTTCCGCTATGCGCCGCTGGTGGATGAAGCCGGGCGCGTACTCAAATGGTATGGCTGCAACATCGATATTGAGTCACGCAAGCGCGCTGAGAGGGCTTTGCTGGCATCGGAGCAACTGGCTCGCGGCCAAGTCAGCGCTCTCAAGAGCGCCTTGGAGGCCCTGGCCGTTGAGCCGGATCCCAACCAGCTGCTCGCGCATATCCTGCGTACGCTGACCGAACAGTTCGGCGCGCACAGCGCCAGTGTCTGGCGCCGCGGGCTCGTTGACGACACCGTGTCGATCGACTTCGTTTTCGAGAACAACCGCGTCATACCCAAAAGCGACACCAGGTTCGCAGGCCTCGACCTTAATCTTCCGATGGAAGACATCTGGCCGTGGCCAGAGGTTTTTCGCTCGGGAGAGCCGAGCGTCATCGAGGATATTCGAACCGTTCCGCCGTTTCCGTTGCGTGATCGACTGCTGCCGCTGGGCATTGTCACCGTTCTTCTGGTTCCCATGATGGTCGCTGGACGCCTTGAGGGTGCCATCGGTCTTCGCTTCAAGCGAAAGCGCGCGTTCGAGCGCGAACAGGTTGAATTGGCGCAGGCCCTGACGAACCAAGTCATGCTCATGATTCGATTGGCCGAATTGTCGGCGCAAGGCCGTGATGCCGCCATAGTGGGGGAACGCAACCGCATCGCACGCGACATCCACGACACATTGGCGCAGGGCTTCACCGGCGTCATCGTACAGCTCGAAGCAGCAGAAGACGCCAGTCGACGCGGCCTCGGTTACGAAGCGGAACAGCATGTCATTGCCGCAAGGAACCTGGCGCGCGAGAGCCTGAGCGAGGCCCGGCGTTCGGTACAAGCCTTGAGGCCCCAGTCTCTGGAAGAGAAGGGCTTTACCCATGCGCTGCAGACCTTGTTCGCAAGCATGACGGAGGGCATCGATCTCGATGTCGCCTTCACAGTGCAAGGTCAGCCTCTTTCATTGCCTCCAGCCTGGGAAGAGAACTTGTTTCGCATTTCGCAAGAGGTGCTTACCAATACGATTCGCCATGCCCGGGCCTCCCATATGGTCGCCACTGTCGCCTTCAGCGACTCAGGTGTTCGACTTGAATTCGCAGACGATGGTCAAGGGTTCGAGCCGGCGGCCAAGAGCGAAGGATTTGGTCTCCTTGGCATACGTGAACGAATAGAGGTGATGGGGGGCGAGATGACGGTCGAGAGCTCCAGCGGCGCCGGGGCAAAGATATCCATTTGGCTGCCGCGATCAGCGGCCGATACCTTGGGGTCAAGGTGATGGAGCGCTCGATGTCCGGCACGGCACCGCGCGCGTCCAGACCGATTCGCGTCTTGATAGCCGACGACCATGTCACTGTGCGAGAAGGTCTGGCGGCGATCATTGGTCGACAGCCGGACATGGTTGTGGCAGCAGAAGCTGCCAATGGCCAGGAGTGTGTTGATCGATGGCAGGAATGCCACCCGGACGTCGTCCTCCTGGATATACGCATGCCGGTCCTCGATGGCGTCGGCGCTATCGAGGCGATTCGCCGAGTGGACTCATCGGCGTTGTTCATCGTCCTGACGACCTACGACAGCGACCACGACATATACCGGGCCATCATGGCGGGCGCCAGGGGCTACATGCTCAAGGATGCCCAGCGGGAGGAGTTGCTCGATTGCATCCGTGCCGTGCATGCAGGCGAGACCCGCATCCCGGCGCTGCTCGTGGCGAAGCTTGCGGCGGGTGTCAGCGGGGAAGCGCTGACGAGCCGAGAGCTGGAGGTTCTTACCTTGCTGGCGCAAGGACATAGCAACAAGGACATTGGCGCGCGCCTGAGCATTGGCGAAACCACGGTCAAATCCCACCTTCGCAGCATTTTTGCCAAGCTGCAGGTTCTAAGTCGCACGGAGGCGATTACCGTGGCCAGCCGCCGGGGCCTCATCCACTTGTAGGTCCGTCCACGCCATCTCCTCCTTTCGAAGGAGTTTTCTATCCTCCTTTTGCGCTGTAGGAAGGCCCCCTGATTGAGCAATAGATCACCATGCCGGCAAGCGCGATAGTTGGTCTCCAGATGCGGCGTCTGACATCGGAGATCTCGGGGCATGCGAGAAACAACGATAACTGGCAAGGTCGCGTCGATTGTCGCCCCGCTGCTGCAGCGCGCTTGCCTTGCCCTGGACAGCGATACGCGCGTTGCCAGGCTTGAGATTCAAAGGGCACTTGAGCTGTTGCTGGCGACGGCCACTCCAACAGAGCCTCAAGCAAGTCTCGTCCATGGTCCTACGCGCGGGCTGGCGCCGTGGCAGGCGCGAAAGGTCATCGACCACGTCCATGCCCACCTTGAGGCGCCGATCAGGGTGGAGGATATGGCAAGCGTGACACGACTGAGCACAAGCCATTTCTTTCGAGCTTTCCGGGCTAGCTTCAGCATGCCTCCGCACGCGTATGTCCGTGCCGTCCGCCTCGCGCGCGCGAAAGAGCTGTTGTTGGCTAGCGACGAACCGGTGAGGCGTATTGCTGTGGCCTGTGGCTTTGCAGATCAGGCGCATTTCTCCCGGGTTTTTCGCAACGAAACGGGGAGAGCGCCAGCTTTCTGGAGGCGGGAGCGCCGCAGTCCTATGGCTGTGGAGTGCGCGATGACGACCGAATCCATGGTTCTCTTCCGCGATCGCTGACACGCGTTGGTGCGAAATTGAAGAGCCCTTGCTGACCAACGCCATTATCGTGCCCGCGTGCCAGAGGGGCTCTTCTGCCTGCGGGCATCGGGTTGCCAATTGGCCCAGCCCCGCACCTCCTTGTTCGAGGGAGCGCGTTGTCTAGCTTCGATCAGTTGGCCTGGCGATTTCGTAATCTCCCGCGCGACTTGTGTACGATCCAGTTGTCCAAGGGCTAGCCGTTTCTGACTGCACGCGCGTGGGCAGGCAGGCGCGGCGGAGATGATTTCGGCCAGTTCTTGGGCTGCCATATTGAGAGATCGTGAAGGCCGCTTCCGACCCGTAGCGGATCTGAGCAGATATCTTTTAAAAGGGTAGCCGGTCGTAAATTGGCAGGGAGGAGTATGGTTGGTACGTCGAGGTTTGTGCCTCTGATTGTCGCTGTACTGCTAGCCACCTATTGCTGTGGGTTAGGTGTCAGCGCCGCACCTACAGGAGACACGAGAAATGATGCCACCGAGATTTATGGGGCGTTTCTTGGCCAATGGGCTGGCAAAGACCCATCCCTTATCAACGTTTCCAATACCGTAGACTTACCCCCGTCTGAGGCGATTGAACAGTACGAGCAATGCGCCGGAAAGAATGGGGCAAAGGACGGTCGCCAGACGACATATTCGGATGCAAAGGATCTCATCAGCATCCGCAGCCCCTCCCATGTCCACTTTGTGGATCCAAAGACGTGGCACTTCCAAGACCCGGGGACCCTTATCTCCAAGGGGCAGTCTGTTGAGTCCGCAGTAGACGCCGGGATGGCCCAAGGCCTCATGACCTTGTCTGCAATCACATTCAACGGAAGGCGTGACACAGCCTGGTTTACCTACTCATTCGTTTGCGGGCGGCTTTGCGGAAACGGTGGGATCGTCATATTCAAGAAGACCTCCAAACGATGGACCCGAGACAATCGCCGCTGCGGTAGCTGGATGTCATAGCTTTCCATGTTTGATTGCAGACGACTAAATTCCGGTGTGATGGCTCTCGAACAAGTCGAGGCCGCCGGCTTGCGATCCAGGGCGGACCTTTCAATCGGTCTGACGTAATCTCTCCTAGGGATATGCGCGAACGGCAAGGGCAGCGCTTTGAACTATTGAGCCGCTTCGTGGGGTGGCCGCTTTCGACCGTGGCTAAAGGCGGACGTGACAGAAGTCGGCGTGGCGCGAGCCACATAAACGGGGAAGACTTAAATGAAGCGTCGATCGATTTTGTTGTTATGGGCCGTCGTGCTTTCAATGCATGGCCTGGTGATGGCCGAGTCCGCACCGCCGGCCGGACACATCACTGGCGTCGGCGGCGTCTTCTTCAAGGCAAAGGATCCCAAAAATCTCGCGGCGTGGTATCGCAATGTCCTCGGCATGCCAGTGGAAGCCTGGGGAGGCGCGGCCCTCCGCTACGACGCGCCACAACATCCTCCCGTGCTGACATGGAATGCGTTTCCTGCATCGACGAAGTACTTCGCACCGTCGACGAGCGGATTGATGATCAACTACACCGTGGATGACATGGACGCGCTGCTCGCGCGTCTGAAGTCCAAGGGTGTCACGGTGCTCAAGCGTGACGACAGCGATCCGAACGGCCGGTTTGCCTGGATTCTCGATCTCGAAGGGAACAAGGTCGAGCTCTGGGAGCCCAAGCGCTAGTTGCGCCTTGCCGGAGGGGCTTTCTGACGATCAGGCGGTGTCCCATGCCAAAGACGTATTGGCCAAGATCTATCACTTCCATCCCGACATGAACCCGCTGTCCATGAAGGATGGAAATGTCTTAGTCAAATACAACCATCCTGCCGTCAATCTGGTCCTTGACCGCGTTACTTCCGACAACTGGAAAGTAATCGAGGCGCGCCATTTGGAAGCGCTGACGACGAGCGAGGTCCTGATAAACCCTCTCGGTCCAAAAAAATTTGATGCATTTGGTATGAAGGCGCTCTTCGGGCGCTGCTTCATGTTTATGGATGCTCAGGCGCCCAATGTAGTTCGGGTAGTCCGCAGGACAGTCTAGGATTTTGCAATGAGCGAAGCGTCCGCCCCCGACCCAGAGCAGACATATCAAAGATTTCGAAATGTTCCCAACGGGCACCAATCGGCATGAATAAGAAGCATCTTTGGCTTGTCGGACGAATTGTTGTTATTGGGGGCAATCTTCTAGCCTTCAGTCACCTTCTGGACGATCAGACGAACTTCGGCATCGTTGCAGGATTAGCGACCGGTGTCCTCGCGTGCGGAATTCTATTTCTCTGGATACGAGGCCATAGCGTCAGCGCCGAGCGGTTCTGGCGAGTGGACACACCGTTTTGGCCAATGAGCAAGTTTCCGCAATCGTTCTGGTTGTGGATCGGGTTAGCCGTGACGCTTGCGTCCGCGGTGAATCTGATCATCCACTTTGGGGATCCGAGGGGAATGCAGCTATTCAGCGGATTGCTGATGGTTGGGATCGGTTTCGCGGCAGCTGCCATTCTGAGTGGCCTCTTCCCTGTCAAAGGCCGCAGGTAAACTGCATCCGATCACGCGGATTCCCCTGTGATCGTCCATGAGGTAGCTAAGGTCCGCTACCGACCCGGAGCGGACCTCGGTTGAGAGTAGAAACGTTTACGACTCGAATCGATTTTTGGAGCCAAGAAGTGGATCAGCCGCCCTTTGACGAGGTCCTAGCAATACACAACGGCATGAAAGGCAGTGAGCTCGGACAGGCTCAGCTCAAGCTGTTCGAGCGCTACGGTCTCGAGAACTTGGTGCCTACGCTTGCAGTCGCCTATCCGAAGGTCCGGCACTCCGAGGGGCGAGTCGCAATCCTCTTTTGGCTTCCCCGTTTTGCGCGTCAACGCAGTGATGTGGTTGCCCTTGCGTGCCTTGCCCTGAGGGATCGTGCCTACCTGGCGAGAAACAACGCCTGCGGAATTCTGGCGTATTCGCTCAGGGAGGACGTCATTGGTGAGTTGGAGGTGCTCTTGACCCATCCGCATTCTGAGACCAGAGCCGATGCTGCTGCAGCCATTGATGCGATACGAAGCAAGAACCACCACTACTTTGTCGATCGTAAGCACACGGGAAGCACATTCTGGGGTGTCAACCCGGGTGATGTGCCGGGAGACAGAGTCTCTCCGGCGACTGCGCTAGGGTGACGGGAGGGTCCGCTTCCGACCCGAAGCGGGCCTTGTGCAGACAATGGAGGGGAGATACGGGGCATGGGAACTAGTCGGATAGCAAGGACTATGTGGTTCGTTGTTTGCTTGGCTGCATTCCTTTTCCTTCAGGCTTATTTCGCCAGCGAATCCTCTGAGCCACGCTCTGGCGTTGGTTCCGCCTTCGGCAGCCTCGTTGTCGTTCTTGCTATCTGGGGCTTGGTCGACGCGAAGCTGAAGAAGCTTAGAAAGTCATAGGCTTGAGGGAAGGGTGTAGCGAATGGCAATGTCCGTTTCCGACCCAAAGCGGACACCGTTCACAACGAAACTCGAAACTCGAAAGTCGAAATGTTCGAACGAAGTGATCGCCAACCAGAGGAAGGGGGCACGAGGAAAATGGCAATTGCGGCCATAGTTTGCGCGGTCGCCATGATTCTTGGCGCTCTATGGGTAATAACGCACTTGGAGCCCGGCGATTCGTGGTGGAACGCGCGCTTCGGAGCGCCGCTCGGCTTGTTTGTTGTCGCCTCTCTCTTTTTTGATTACCGACTAAAGAAGAGGTCGCTGAGGATAGGTGCGGATGCGCTGCTAGGAGTCTTGCTGGGTTTGGCGTGCTATTCGCTTTCTGGATCGCATGCGGACGCGATATACGAATTCATCTTAAGCGGCTTGGTTGTTGGACCTTTACTCGGACTGTTTAAAGAACATTTGTGAGCGTCTGATGCGGGTCCATCAATGACCGCTCCCGACCCGAAGTGGACATATCAGGATGTAAGGGGGATGGAGTGGGGAAATGGAAGCGGTAGGACTGTTACTTCCGTTCCTTCATGACCTGGAAGCTGTTCGGACCCATCCCGCAGCCGACGATGCCGATTCTCTTCACGGTTTCATGGCTGGTATTTCAAACGTCCCGTCTACGACCTCGACGAAGTTTCGTTCTTCCTTACAGATGAAGCGCTTTTCGTGCGCGAACGCGAAGTTTTTTTTCGCATCAGGGTCTTGCCGCAATCGTTCCTGATATGTTTCGTACGCACTCAGGCTCTCGAGTGCGATCAGGCCCCAGCCGACATAATTGGTGCCTTGCCACGGCAGGAAATAGCCGACCAGGTGACCGCCACATCGGGGAATGATGCGGCCCCATTGTTCAGCGTATTGCTTGAAAGCGTCCCGTTGAAAGGGATCGATCTCGTAGCGGATGATGCAAATCATGGTCATGGGGAGGTTCCCAGATAAGCGTGGCGATGGGGATCTGGCCAGCGGTTGGGTTGGTTCGGCAAGCGCGTCGAAGCCGGAAGACGCCGCGACGCAGAAGGCGGTCAGCGCGGCGGTTCCTGAAAGAAATTTGCGGCGACTCATGTCGTGCGCCATTGAAGACGTCGGTTGATGGGCTTGTTGGTTGCTGTTGACGTGATCTTCAGTTTTCATGCCGAAGATGTTCTCGCTTCTTCAAAACCTACACTTCGCTAACGATCAAACTATGGATGTAGAGCACCCCGAGGCAGCAGTTTCCGAAATGGCCGCAGCGATCGCTGAGCCAGCGCGAACGCGCATGCTGTGCGCACTACTGGATGGCCGCGCGCGAACTAGCACCGAGCTTGCGCTGGTTGCCGGGGTCAATCCGTCCACGGCAAGCGTCCATTTGGCCAAATTGCGAGAGCGCCGTCTGGTGTTGATGCATGTGCAAGGCAGGCACCGCTACTACAGTCTGCACGATCATCACGTTGCCGCTGCCATTGAGGCGCTTACCGTGATTGCGGGTGGACCGATAGAGAAGTTTGAGCCCAATACACCGGAGCGCATGCGCGCTGCACGCACCTGCTATGACCATATGGCAGGCGCTTTGGGCGTCGCGCTACGTGACCGTTTGCGTGACATGGGTTGGCTATCAGACGTGCCTGGCAGCCAGGGTCTCTACGACCTTAGTGTTGAAGGAACCGATGAAATGGCAAAGTTGGGGATGGATGTCTCCGCGGCGCGCGCGCAACGGCGCCGTTTTGCCTGCGACTGTTTGGACTGGAGCGAACGGAGGCCGCATCTTGCCGGAGCGGTCGGCGCCGGTCTCTTGAGCATTGCCTTGCAGCGTAAATGGGTGGTCAAGGACTTCGAGAGTCGCGTCCTGTCCGTGACTAAGATCGGTCTGCGTGAAATGCAGACGCGATTTAACCTCGTGGTGTGAAGTATTTTCGACGAACTTAATAAGCAAGCTTCCGGAAGAGTCGGGATAGCTGGCGCGTTATAGCAATTGGTCGCTAGCCTTTTAACTTGTGGTCAACTGGACCTACCTTGGGCGCCGGCTGAATGCGGCTACGTTAACGGGTCTCCACTTTCGACCGAAGCGGACATGTTGCGGATTCCGGTCGAGCTGAACACCGATTCCGGTTGGGCATGAACACGCCGCTGGTTCAGATCAGTAACAACCCGCCTGCTACCGCCGGGGCCGCGGGCTAAATTCCAAAATGTCTGTTTCCGGTTGCGACTTCAGCCGGTCGAAAATGGACATTAGTCAATCGGGCCATGCCGGCCATAGTCGCCCCTCTGCGCCACCGTCTGCTAACCCGCGGCCTCCCGCATTAACCACTCCCGAAACGCCACGATTTTGGGCAGCGAGGCGCATTCGGTGCGATAGACAACGTAGTAAGCCAGTTGCGAAGCCAGGCTGATCTTGGGAAATGGCCGCACCAGGCGTCCGCTGGCCACGTCGTCACCGACCATGACGCTGCGGGCCAGAGCGATCCCGTGGCCGTCGATGGCCGCCTGCAAAACCGCCGCAGAGTTGTTGACCTGCATACCGCGGCTCGCGTCTACCTCAGTGGCACCGGCGCGCTGAAGCCAGTCATGCCATGAAGCGAACCCTAGGTGGGTGTCGACGGACAAGTCGTGGATCAAGGCCTTGCTGGCGAGATCGCTAGGCGTTTTCAGGGGATGCTTGGCAAGCCATGCGGGCGAGCAGACCGGAAAGATTTCTTCGTCCATCAACCGCTCGGCAACGAGGCCAGGCCATGTACCGCGGCCGTAGCGCACACCAATGTCGATGCCCTGGGCGACGAAGTCCACCGGCTTGAGGTTGGTGTCCAGGCGAACATCCATCTCCGGGCACGCCGTGTGGAAGTTCTCGATGCGCGGCAGCAGCCATTTAGCGGCGAATGCAGGGCTCACGGCAACGGTCAGCACGCCGCTCCTCGATCCTTCACGCAATCGGCTCAAGCCGAGCGAAAGCCGGTCGAAGCCGGCGCGAATATCAGGCAATGCACGCTCTGCCGCATCCGTTGGCGTGAGGCGGGCGCGGCCGCTTGCCTGGCGATGAAACAGGGGGGCGCCCAGCCACTCTTCCAGCCCTCTGACGAGCTGGCCAATGGCCGCCGGGGTGACATGCAGTTCGGCCGCAGCTGCGGAGAAGCTCTGCAGGCGCGCGCTGGCCTCGAAGGCACGCAAGGCATTGAGATGGACAGGTGCTTTCATCGAGATAGTTTTTCTTTCGATTCTCAACACTTTAAATCGTTTGTGGCGGCGAGGGAATCGGCGAAGAATTTCGCCGTGGAAAGCCGAATGTGGCGCCCCATCCTGACAACGCCGACCCCGCGCATGGGGCCTCGGGCCCAGCAAATTAACAAATCTTTTCTTTCTATCAGTGCGGGCGAGCTCGACAGCCCAGCCGCGCGTTCCCTTCGACACACAGAGGCATCGTCATGAGCAATCTATTCAACGGCAAGAAGCTGCTGGTTGTCGGTGGCACCAGCGGTATGGGCCTGGAAACGGCCCGCATGGTTCTTGAGCAGGGTGGCAGCGCCGTGATCGTGGGCCATCGCGCAGACAAGACCGAGCAGGCGCGTGAGCAGCTTTCCGCGCTCGGTCCCGTGGCGGCACTAACAGCCGACCTGTCCAGCGACGCGGGGGTGACCGCGCTACTTGCCGCCCTTGATGAGCACGCCGGCATCGACCTGCTCGTCAACGCAGCGGGGGTGTTTTTCCCGAAGCCTTTCCTGGAACACCAGGACGCGGACTACGACCAGTACATGAAGTTGAACAAGGCCTTCTTCTTCGTCACGCAGAAGATTGCGGCCACGCTCGTTGCCGACGGCCGCCCGGGCGCCATCGTCAATATCGGCTCCATGTGGGCCAAGCAGGCCATCGCGGCGACGCCTTCGTCGGCGTACTCCATGGCCAAGGCGGGCTTGCATTCGCTGACCCAGCATCTGGCGATGGAATTGGCACCCAAGCACATCCGCGTCAACGCGGTATCGCCGGCGGTCGTGCAGACACCGATCTACGAGGGTTTCATTCCCAAGGCTGAGGTGCACGGTGCACTACAGGGCTTCAACAATTTTCATCCCATCGGCCGCATCGGCACGCCGCGTGATGTCGCCGAAGTAGTGACCTTCCTCCTCTCGGAAAAGGCCAGCTGGGTGACCGGCGCCATCTGGGATGTGGATGGCGGCGTGATGGCTGGCCGCAATTGATAGGGCTTCGGCCGAGGCCGAAGCATTGACCCCCTGCCGGCGCCGCGCGCATGCATCCATCGCCGTAGTGGCGCACGACACCGCGTTTACACGACTTGCTGACTCAAGGAGCACTTAACCATGGTCTATCTGCAGATCACCCTGACGATCGCCGAGAACAACCGAGCGGCTGCCGCCGCGGTCTACCAGAAGTACAAGGCACCCTTTCTCAACACGATCGCGGGCGCGACATCCAAAGAGCTGTTGGTGCGCGAGCAGGACGTGCAAGTGCTGCACGGCTTCGATGGCACCGAGAACGCCAATGCTTACCTCCAGAGTGAGCTATTCACCGCGGACGTGGTGGGCGAGCTCAAGCCGCTGCTCGCCGCCGGACCGGACATCCGTGTCTATCAGGTGGCTTGACGTTTCCATGGCCATGCGCAATGCGCGCATGGCGACCTTTTCCCTTTCGAGAGTTTCCCCATGATGCAAGACTGGAATGCCTACCGCGATTCATTGATCGCCCGCGTTGGCGACTACGCCGCACTCAGCCCGGAAGTCATTCGCGGCCTGGGTGCGATGGAAGGTTCCGCCACCAAGACCGGCCGGCTCGAACCCAAGATGCACGAACTGATTGCGCTGGCCGTAGCGGTGACCACACGCTGCGACGGCTGCATCTCGGTGCACACCAAGAAGGCGGCCGAACTGGGCGCCACGCGTGAAGAGATCGCGGAGGCACTGGGCGTCGCAATTTCGTTGAACGCAGGCGCCGCGTTAACCTATTCCGCGCGCGTGCTCGATGCCTACGCGCAGCTGCCTGGCCAATAACGGACGCATCGCCGTGCTGATCAACGCGGACTTCAACCGCCCCGTCGTCATGGCGCCCGCGCAATACCCATGGGTTGCCTCGCCGCAACGTGGCGTTGAGCGAGTGATGCTGGATAGGCTGGGCGGTGAATCGACGCGTGCCACGAGCATCGTAAGGTACGCACCGCGGTCGCACTTTCCGCCGCATAGGCACGACGGCGGCGAAGAGATCCTTGTGTTGTCTGGCACGTTCTCGGAAGCAGACAGGCATTACGGCGCGGGCTGGTACCTGCGCAACCCTCCGGGGTCATCCCATCAGCCGTCCAGCTCCACGGGCGCGATCATCTTCGTCAAGCTGCGGCAGATGACGATGCCCGAGGACACGACGGTGCGGATCGACACACGCGATCCGTACCAGTGGCGGCAGCAACCCGACCGGGCCATATGCCCGCTGTTCGAAGACGAGTACGAACAGGTTTCCCTGCATCGATTGAAGCCGGGGAAGGCCATGTTCATAGCTCCGGTCGACGGCGCCGAGCTACTGGTGCTTGCCGGTGACATGATCGTGGATGCGTTGCCCTACATGCGCGGCAGTTGGCTACGCCTGCCAGCGGGCCACTACCCTCGCATTGTCGCGGGCGCGCGAGGCGCGACCGTCTACAGCAAGACAGGCCCGCTCGGACGCACGGCAGCAGAGGATGCGCATCATGCGTGATGCTTGCATTGCCATCATCGGCGGCGGCCTGAGCGGCCTCCATGCGGCCTGGCTGCTGGAGCAAGCGGGCCATCGGGATTACCTCCTACTGGAGGCGCGGGACGCATTGGGTGGGCGCATCGTATCGTGCCCAGACGCGCCGGCGAGCCGTGCGACCGCTCGCTTCGATCTGGGCGCAACGTGGTTCTGGCCCACTCTCCAGCCGCAGCTGGCACAGCTGGTTCGCGACCTGGGGCTGGCAAACCTCGAGCAATATGACGAAGGCGACCGGCTGATGGAATACTCGCCCACACAATCGCCGTCACGCGTGCCGAGCTATGGTCATCAGCCGGTGGCAATGCGCCTGCGAGGTGGCATGGGGGCGTTGATCGATGCCTTGCGCGATCGCCTGGACGCCACGCGGCTCATCACCGGCCAGCGGGTGCGCACGCTGCGTGTCGCCGATGACGGCTTGGTGCTGGAAAGTAAAGACGCGCACGGACGCATGGCGACGTGGCGTGCGGAACATGCTTTGCTGGCCGTGCCTCCGCGACTGGCGGAAAACAGCACCGAATTCACGCCCAGTCTGCCCACCGAGCTTTCGCGCTCATGGCGCGCCACGCCGACGTGGATGGCGCCGCACGCCAAGTACGTCGCCATCTACGACACGCCCTTCTGGCGCGATCAAGGACTGTCGGGCCAAGCGTACAGCGCCCACGGTCCGCTGGGCGAGATCCATGATGTCTCGACGACGGATGGCGCCGCAGCCCTGTTTGGCTTCTTCAACGTGGGCACCGACGCGCGCCGACGAGTGACGGACGACGTGTTGAAAGCGCACTGCCGCGCTCAACTCGTGCGGCTGTTCGGCCCACAGGCGGCGTCACCCATTGCCGAGTTCATCAAGGACTGGGCAAAGGACGTGTACACGGCAACGCCCGCCGACCTGCACGACGCTGGCGTGCACGCCGAGTCACCACGATCCGCCGCGACGTCTGGCCCCTGGTATGGACGTCTGACGGGCATCGCGAGCGAATGGTCGGTGCCGTTTTCTGGCTATGTCGCGGGTGCCATCGACGCATCCACGCGGGGCGTCCATGCCTGGCTGGCTTCCCACACGAATACCAACAGAGAAACGACATCATGAGAACAACCTACCGTGCCATGCAGATCGCTTCGCCCGGCCAATTGGTGTTGGTGGAACGGCCCACGCGTCAGCCGGCTAGCGGCGAGGTACTGATCGACGTCGAAGCCTGCGGCATCTGCGGCGCCGATGCGTCGGACATCGAGCGAGCCGACCCTGGCGTGCAACCGCCGCGCGTGCCCGGCCATGAAGTGGTAGGACGCATCGCCGCACTGGGAAGCGATGTCGCGCCGATCTGGAGGCTGGGACAGCGCGTCGGCGTTGGCCGCCTGGGCGGTTACTGCAACGTGTGCATGTCTTGTCGGCGAGGCCGCTTCGAATTGTGCGAGAACCAACCCGTCATGGGCGCCACGCGCGACGGCGGCTACGCGGAAATGATGTTGGCACGCGCCACCGGACTGGTCGCCATCCCCGACGAACTGGCGTCCGAGGCGGCGGCGCCCATCCTCTGCGCCGGCATTGCCACGTTCAACGCGCTGAAGAAGTGCGGTGCGGGGGCCGGCGATACCGTGGCCGTGCTGGGCATCGGCGGGTTGGGACACATGGCCTTGCAGTACGCACGGAGCATGGGCTTTCGCGTCGTAGCCGTGGGGCGCGGCAGCGACATCGCCAGCGAAGCGCAGACGCTGGGTGCCCATCGCTACATCAACGCTCTCGAAGAAGACGCTGCTGCGGCGCTGCAAGCCATCGGCGGCGCACGCGCCCTCATCGTCACCATGAATCACGCAGAAACCATCGCGGCCATGATGAAAGGCCTGGCGCCGCAGGGCACCGCGGTGCTGCTAGGCGTAGGCAAAGATCCGTTGGCCGTTTCGACGGGCCACCTCGTTTCCGGCGAGCGGAGCCTGCTCGGCTCGATCACCGGCACGCCCTACGACAACGAGCGAACGCTGGATTTCAGCGTGTTGACCGGGGTGCGTCCACGTATCGAGATCATGCCGCTGGAACAGGCGAACGAGGCCTACCAGCGCATGAAGTCCGGTCAGGTCAAATTCCGCATGGTGCTCACCATGGACCGGCATCGTCAGCCTTGAAGACGGCTCGACGTCATGAAGCTAGCAAAGCCAAGAGACAAGAAAATGGACAACGTACGCGTAACACCTTGGCAGGACGGCGACCCGGCACCCACCGCGCTTCTAGATGGCATCAAGGCCCGCCGTCCCGGCGGCGAACTGATCGGCATCGATCGCGTGCTGCTGAAGAGCTTCCCGCTGGCCACCGGTTGGAACGAACTGCTGCGCCGCGTGCGCAGCGATTTCAGCCTGGAACTTGAATACCTGGAACTCATCATGCTTCGCGTGGCGGTGCTCAACGGCGCGGAATTCGAATGGCGCGTGCATCACCCGGTGTATCTCGGTGCCGGCGGCACCGAGCAGAAATGCCAAGCTTTGCGGAGTAACGCCATCTCATCCGAACACTTCGACGAAAAGGAGCTCGCGCTACTTGCCCTGACAGACCAGTCCACCCGTCGTGTCGACGTCGATGCCAACGTTATCGAGGAACTCAAGCGACGCTTCGATGAAACCAAGACCGTTGAAGCGGTGGCGACCGTTGCCGCGTACAACATGGTGTCGCGATTCCTGGTGGCTCTTGCGATTTAGCCTCCTGCGGAACTTTCTCTCGCTTATCGCATCGTCACTCCCCAGTAGCGATTTGCCGCCCTCATAACCTTTTACTCCGTAATGTCCCTTTGGGTCGCTTTGGGTCGGAAGCGGCTCCCAGCGCCCAAGCTTCATTACAGCGTTAAGTCGTCCTCTGAGTTCTTGTCCCACTCCCAAGGGCGTCGCTCGTCGGGCGTGTCGACTACCCAGAGGCTTGCGTCGTAACTATGCATGTCAACCCCGGAAATACGCAGCGATTTCCCGAGGCGCGCGGCAGCAGCCTTTCCTAATATCTCTTCCGTGTCATAGCGCAGCGGCTCATCACTGGCGACCAAGGCATCTATCCATGGTTGCCCCCGCTGCATTCGCCAATGAAAACGGTCAGTGGGCCACCACCACTTGAGTTGTCCGGAGGACACATAGGCCAGCGCAAAAGCCTTGGAGGATGACTCCCGTAACCGCACCATAGGTGCCCGCTTCCTTGACGTGATGCGGAGCGCTGCGCAGAAAAAAGAAAGGTTCACTTTCCACTGCTGGCGCTAGCTGCCCACTCCGATCAGGTGCAACCGGCTTAAGGCCTTCAACGCGCCAGATCCCGAAATACCTGCGCCTTGCTTTTGCTGACCGGTAATTCCACGCCGCTATGCAGCATCGCGATCAGACGGCCATCCAGTTCACGCCTGAAGCGTGCGAGGTGGCTCAGGTTGATGAGATGGGCGCGGTGGATGCGTGCGAAGCCTTGAGGATCCAGACGAGCTTCCAGACGACTCAGTGCGAGGTGCAGGATGTGCTCGCCGTTTTGAGTGTGGGCCACGACGTAGTCGCCAACGGCCTCGAACCAATGGATATCGGCGATCGCCAGGGGCTGGATGCTGCGTCCACTCCTGACGAAGAGACGCTGCATGGGCCCATTGGCCAGCATTTCGCCGTAGCGGTCCAGCGTTGACGGCAGCGGCTCGCCAAGCGAGGCGCGCACCCGATCGAGGGCAGCCGCCAGTCGTGCGGCGCCGAACGGTTTGAGCAGATAGTCGAGCGCCCCAAGTTCAAAGGCGGCCACGGCATGTTCGGCGTAAGCGGTAGTGAAGATGATGCGCGGGGCAGGTGGCGGCAACCGGCGCAGCACGTCGATGCCCGAGCACCCGGGCATCTGGACGTCCAGCAGGACCAGCTCGGGTTGCAGGCGCTGGATCGACTCGATGGCCGTCTGGCCGTCCGCGGCTTCGCCGACGCAGCGAATCCAGTCGATCGCCTGCAAGAGATGACGCAAGCCTGCGCGGGCCAGCGGCTCGTCATCGATGATCAGCGTGGAGACGGCATTGCGCTCACTCATCGTCGTTGCTTGCCGCCTGGAAAGGAGTCAGTGCAGCGTGTGTCGCCGGCAGATGCAGCGTGGCCGTGACACCCGCCGGGGAAGCCTGGATGGTCAGCTTCGCGTTGCCGCCGTAGAGACCAGCCAGGCGTTCGCGCAGCCGGTGCAGCCCCGTTCCTTTTGTCTGGCTCATCGCTGAGGGCTCCGCACCGACGCCGTCGTCGCTGACGATAAGGCACAGCCGTCCTGCTTCGATGCGCGCTTCGATATGCAGATGGGTCGCGCCGAGCTTGGGGGCAGCGCCGTGGCGCATGGCATTTTCCACCAGCGTCTGCAACGCGAATGAAGGCAAGGTCGCGTCCATCAGGTCGACCGGCAGCGTCGTGGTGACCTGCAGTCTATCGCCGAAGCGCAACTGTTCGATCGCCAGATAGCGCTCGACGAAGCGCCATTCCTCGGCCAGGGTGATGCGGTCACGCTTTTCATCAAGCGCCGAGCGCAGGAGTTCGGCAAGCAGTTCTGCCGCGTGGCTCGCCTTTGCCGGGTCTAGCGGAATCAGTTGCACGACGGTATGGAGCGCGTTGAACAGGAAATGCGGATGCAGCTGGGCGTGCAGGGCGGCGAGCTGCGCGCGCGCCGTCGCCGCCTGGATCAACGCGGTGCGTTGGGTGGCCTGCTGGGCATAGGACACTGCGGTGATCATCAGGTAGAGCCAGACGCCGGTGACCACGAAGCGACCCAGGCCGGGGCCCATGTCGAACGCCAGGCGCCACCGAACCAGGCTTTCGATCAGGCTGCAGGTCGCTATCCACGCCAAGGCATACAGCGGGGCGGCGACCGTGTGGACCAGCAGGAACGACCAGCGGAACGGGTAGGGCCATGGGCATCGCCGTACGAGTGCGCTGACACCCAGCCCCACTAGGGCGCCGCTGACGATCATGCGCAGCGCCACCTTCGCAGCACCCGCGAAAGGCGCGCCGTGCACGTTCATGATCAGCACGGTGAACAAGGCCCACATCGGCAGCCAACCGATGATGAGCTGCAACCAGAACCAGCTGCGCGAGGGCGACGGCGAGTGAGTCACGCCGGTCAGCTGCCCGTGCGAATGGCTTCGAGTGTCACGAAAGCCGTCTCCCACGTTTTCCCTTCATCGTATGAGCGGTCTTGCACCATGCGAAACCCCGTCGGCGTGATGGCGTTGAAATGAGTGCGGCTTCGGTAATGCTTGCCTTCATGATCGGTGGTGTTGCCGATGACCACCATTTCACCGTCTTTCCAGCGGCCGGTCGATGGTTGTGCGCGACCGATGGCGGCATCCAGCCCGGTGATCTTCCAGCAGTTTTCTTCGCGGGAAAAGGTGCGCGTGAATTGCACCGTGGACATGGGGTTGCCCGAGGCGTCGGTCAGTTGCAATTCGTCTTCGATGGTCTTCCCGTCCGCGGCGCGCCAGGCCTTCCAGCTGCCGGCCAGTTTGGGCGCACCATGGATCAGGGCGATCAATCCGCCGACCTTGGCTTCTCCCTTCACTTGCCATTGGCCCAGCAGGAAATCGAACTGGTGCAGCTCAGGCGTGCTTGGGGTCTGAATGCCCGCGTCGGCTGCGGCGGCTGGAGCAGCGATGCCTGCCAGGCCCAGCGACAAAGCGACGGCGAATGCGCAGCGAACGTACGGTGTCATGGTGATGCCTCGATGTGGAAAGGACGCATCGAGACTGCCACGGCTGCGCAGAAGCCAGGCACCAGGTTTCGCCCAATCGCCCAAACAGACCGGTGAACGGTCAACGGCGGCGTGGCGGGCCTGCTTACGCTATGCGGCAACATCACGCCACGTCGGGAGTTGCCCGTGTATCGATCTATCGCCCAATCGCTTTCGCCCGAGCCGTTGATCCGGCTGCGCGGCGTCAACAAGACCTACGCCGCCGGCAGCGCGAAATGCGTCGCGCTGGCCGACGTTGATTTGGACGTCTATGGCGGAGAGTTCGTCGCTATCACCGGCAAGTCGGGCAGCGGCAAATCGACGGTGCTCAACCTGCTGGGCGGACTTGATCGACCCAGTGCCGGCGAAGTCTGGGTCGACGGGCAGGCCGTGCAGTCATTGTCGGAACAGGCGCTGGCCCGATGGCGCGGGCTGGCGGTCGGCATCGTGTTCCAGTTCTTCCAGCTCATGCCGACCTTGTCTGCGGTCGAGAACGTGATGTTGCCGATGGACCTCGCGGGACGCTGGCCGGCGAAGGAGCGCCGCAAGCGCGCGCTGGCCCTGCTGGATCGACTGGGTGTGCTGGCGCAGGCAGATAAACTTCCGTCCACCATGTCCGGCGGACAGCAACAGCGCGTCGCGGTAGCGCGCGCCTTGGCCAACGCTCCCGCCTTGCTGCTGGCCGACGAACCGACCGGCAACCTGGATTCGCACAATGCTTCGGCCTTGCTCGACTTGCTGGGCGAGCTGGTGGCCGAGGGACAGACCCTGGTGATGGTGACCCATGACCCGTCGGTACTGCGTCGCGTCGATCGCACGGTGACGCTGGAAGACGGACGCGTGTCGTCCAGCGAGGAGGTCTGCCATGTTTGATACCCGCTGGCGCAAGACGCTGCGCGATGCCTGGGGGCATCGTGCGCGGACCTTGCTCGTCGTGCTCGCCGTGGCGCTCGGGCTCATCGGTGCAGGGGCGATTCTCGATGCCTGGGCACTGGTGCGCGTGACGACGCAGGCCAGCTACGTCGCGAGCCATCCCGTGGCGGCGACGCTGCAAATCACGCCGCTGGATTCAGCCTTTCTCGCGCGCATCCGCGATATGCCGGGAGTGGCCGCCGCGCGGCTGCGACGAACCGTAGTGGCGACCACGCAAGGGCCGGGAGAGCACAAGACGATCGTGCTGCATGCCCTCGATGACGTGGCACGGCCCGATATCGGGCGTCTGCAGGACGCGCAGGGCGCATGGCCGCCCAATGACGGGGAGGTCATGATCGAGCGCTCTTCGCTCGGTTATTCGGGAGCGAGCGTCGGTGCGATGCTCTCCGTTGCGCTCGCAGGACATTCATCGGTGGCGCTTCGGGTCGGCGGCACGGTGCGCGATGTTTCGGTGGCGCCGGGTTGGATGGACCACCTGGTATACGGCTTTACCAACCCGTCGACGTTGTCCCGATTGGGCGTGGCTCCAGGTTTCGATGAGCTGCAGATCACGGTGTCGGACCCGCATCCGAGCCAGCAGGACGTGCGGCAGTTGGCGTGGCGCATCAAGGCGATGGCGGAAGCGCAAGGACGACACGTCGGCCGCATCGACGTGCCCGTACCGGGCCAGCACATCCATGCCGCGCAGATGGATACGCTGACGCTCACACAAGGTGGCTTCGGCATCTTGACGCTGCTCGTGTGCGGTTGCCTGATCGTCAATCTGGTGTCGGCGATGCTTGCCGGACAGCGACGCGAGCTCGGCATCATGAAAGCGGTCGGAGCCAGCGAGCGGCAACTTGCGGTGCAGATACTCACCTTGGCGGGCGCATTGGGGCTGCTCGCCGTGGCCATATCACTGCCGCTGGCCGCATGGCTGGGGCGGCGCTATGGAGGCTTCCAGGGAGAGCTGCTGAACTTCCCGGTCGATCACTATGCCATTCCGCTGTGGGCGTTCATTGCGCAAGCGGCCGTCGGCATGGTGTTGCCCGTGCTGGCCGCAGCCGTGCCGGTCGCTCGCGCCTGCCGCCAGTCCGTCATGGCCGCGTTGCACGAACAGGAACTGTCCGATGGCCCCGCGACCGTTCGCATGCGTCGCTGGCTTCACGCTGTGCCGCTTGCACGCCCGCAACTGCTGTCGTTGCACAACGCGTTTCGCCAGCGCCAGCGTTGCCTGCTGACCCTGGTGGCGCTCGCGACGGCGGGCTCCGTCTTCATCGGCGCCAGCAATTTGCGCTCGGCCGTGGAGCAATCGGTGGATCTGCTTTTCGTCAATCAGCATCACGATCTGACCTTGCGTGTGCTGGAGCCGCAACCACCGAGCCGTCTGATCGCGACAGCACGCACGGTGCCCGGCGTAGTGCTGGCAGAAGCCTGGGGTGGCGCACGCGCGGGCTTGGCGCGTGGCGACGGCACCGTAGGCAACATGTTCAACCTCTTCGCGGTGCCGCCACGCAGCCAGCTGCTCACACCTGCGATCCATAGCGGCCAGTGGCTGCACGATGACGATGCCGAGGGCGTGGTGATCGGCAGTGGCCTACTGAAGAGCGATCCGGGATTGAAGACCGGACAAGCGTTGCAGCTGTCGATGGACGGTCGTCAGCTGTCTTTGCGGATCGTCGGCATCATCGACAGCGGCCCGGAGCCGGTGGCGTTCGTCTCGCAGCGTGCGCTGGCCGCCTGGCGTGGCCAGGATCTCGCTTCGCTACTGTTGGTAAAGGCGGCGGCTCGCGACAAGGAAGGGCAACTCGACCTGGTGCGCCGTTTGCGTGATGCCTTCGACCGCCAAGGCATGGTCGTGGCGAGCAGTCAGTTGCTCAGCGAAGAACGGCAAAGCATCGAAGATCACTTGCAGATGGTGGTGAGCTTTCTCGGTGGCATGGGCTGGGTGATGATCGTGGTCGGCGGCATGGGCCTGGCGTCGACCATGAGCGTGGCCGTGCTGGAACGTCAGCGTGAAATAGGCGTACTACGCGCCGTCGGCGCACCCGGCCGAACGATCCTGGGCATGGTGCAGCTGGAAGGCCTGACCATGGCGCTGCTGGGCTGGCTGCTCTCGCTGCCACTGTCCGTGCCCATCAGCGTAGTGCTGGCGCGCGGCTTCGCCAGCGTCATGTTCCCGGTGCCTGCTTCCTTGATGCCCGAACCGGCCGGCGCTTTGCGCTGGCTTGCGTTGGTAACCGTCGTTTCCTTGATCGCTTGCGCATGGCCTGCGCGTCAAGCCATGCGTCTGTCGGTGGTGCGGGCGCTGCAGTACGAGTGATGAGTGCGTCATCGACGCCACGGCTGCGGAGCAGTTCGCTCTCGTTCGACCGGGTCAGGCTGGCGAAAGAGGCACGTTGATCTCGTTCGCCAGGCACTAAGATCGAGTGCCGCGCCGATGGTGGTTTTCCTAGTGCGGCAACTCCACCGAGGTGCCATGTCCGCTCGAAAGCCCCTGCCGCCGCAAGCTGCCCTCATGACGCTGCCACCAGACCAGCAAGGCGACGAGGATGACGATGCCGGCGATGGCGATGAGGCGAGTCGGCTTCAAACGATAGGTCTCCGGGAGCAGGTCGACTCATGGTAGCGCGTGCGGTTGCGCGGTTTGGCGGGCATCCGATCCACGTTCCAAGAAAAAAGCCCGGCGATCGCTCGCCGGGCTTTCTCTTTGATGGTGGAGGTGGCGGGAGTCGAACCCGCGTCCGAAGGCGTTTGACGCCCGGTACTACATGCTTAGCTCGCCGTTAGATCTCGTCCCGCGACAGCACAGCGTGCAAAGCGCATCGAAGGACCAGCCTGCTTGATTTAACCCTTGCCGACAGGCGGCGGCTTCGGGCGATCTCGTGATAATGACCCTACATCCACGAGCACGAGCACAAGTGGGTTCGGGGCTAGGCCTTAAGCGGCCAGAGCGTAGTTGTCGTCGTTGGCAACTATGAGTTTTGCCGCTGGATTAACGAGGAAAGCTGCCCCCTCGGCATGCACCAAGCCATCTCACTACCCCCGTCGAAGCCATGACACCCCCGGGGAAAACGATTGCTGGTCAGTCAGTATATGGAGGCAGGCGGGCTTTCATCAAGGCGGTAGATCAAGGCTATCGTGTGCCGCCGACCACCACCGGAAGGGAAGGGCCATGCTGCGAGTTCGTCAGGCTGGGCTGTCCGATGCAGGTGTGCTGACTCAGTTGCGTTGCGCGTTTCTGGAACAGGAGCTTCATCAGGAACTGCCGGCAGGCTTTGCCGACGATTTGCATGGCTGGATCGAGGAGGCGATTCCCGAGGGGCGCCTGCTGTTCTGGCTGGCGGAGGTGGATGGACGCGCAGCGGGGTGCGTCGCGGTGCATCCGTATACGCATCTGCCGTCAGCCTATTTCCGCCGCGGCGTGGGCTGGTACGTGCTCAACATGTACGTAAAGCCGACCCATCGACGCCAGGGTGTCGCCAATGCGCTGCTGACCGCGGTTGGGGCTGCTGCGCGGGAGCACGAGGTGGATTCGATGAACCTGCATTCCACCGCCGCGGCCCACAAGATGTATGAGCGTTTCGGCTTCGGCACCTCGGTGGACGCCATGAACATGACGCTGCACGAGGACGTGGTAGGGCTCTCCGAGGGAGAGCCCGGCATACGGTGGGGCAAATCAGGCTGAGCGGTTGTGCGCGCGCATGGTGCGCTGCTTTTCGCGCTGCCAGTCGCGTTCCTTTTCCGTCTCGCGCTTGTCGTGGGCCTGCTTGCCCTTGGCCAGGCCCAGCTCGACCTTCACCTTGTTGCCTTTCCAGTACATGGCCGTGGGGATGAGGGTGTAGCCCTTGCGCTCGACGGCGCCGATCAGCGTGTCGATTTCCGCGCGGTGCAGCAGCAGCTTGCGCGTGCGGCGATCATTGGCGATCACGTGCGTGGAGGCGCTGATCAGCGGCGGAATGGACGTGCCCACCAGTTGGATCTCGTTGGCGATGACCATGGCGTAGCTGTCGCCGAAATTGATGCGACCGGCGCGCAGCGACTTCACCTCCCAGCCCTGCAGCTCGATGCCGGCCTCGAAGCGCTGGTCGATGTGGTACTCGTGGCGGGCGCGCTTGTTGAGCGCGATGGTGCCGCCTTGCTTGTCTTTGTCCTTAGCCTTGGCCATGTCCGTTAAACTTCGGGCTGTTTGCCCTGACTTGCGATCCGGCCATGAAGGCGTGGATCTGATGAATTCGAAAAGAGGCTGATGTGATCGAGATCCGCCGCAGCGCCCTGGTGCGATATTCGCCGGCCCAGATGTTCGACCTGGTCAATGAGGTCGAAGCATACCCAAAGCGCTTCCCCTGGTGTGTCGGCGCCGAGATCCTCGAGCGTGGCGATGATGTGCTGGTCGCGCGGCTGGATCTCAAGTACGCCGGCTTCCGCCAGAGTTTCACCACCCGCAATACCACGGTGCGTCCGCAGCGCCTGCACATGAGCCTGGTGGATGGACCGTTCCGCAGCCTCGATGGACTGTTCGAGTTCATTGCGCTGGGCGAGGCCGGTTGCAAGATCTCTTTCGCGCTCGACTTCGACTATGCCGGCAAGCTCGGCGGTACGGCGCTCAAGCTGGGCTTCCAGGGGTTGGCCGGTCGCATGGTCGACGACTTCTGCCGCGAGGCGGAGCGCACCTATGGTTGAGGCGCTCCATGTCGAAGTGGTCTACGCCGGGCCATCGCAGCAGGTCGTGCGTCGCGTGAGCTTGCCCGCGGGCAGCACGGTGATGCAGGCGATCGAGGCTTCAGGGCTGGCCCGGGACATCCCGGGGTTGGTCATCGATCCGGCGCGGTTGGGTATTTTTTCCCGCAAGGCAACGCCGGATCAGGTGCTGGGCGAGGGTGACCGCGTGGAAATCTACCGGCCGCTTACGCTCGATCCGAAGGAAGCACGCCGGCGCCGCGCCCACGAGGGCTGACGCCGGCACGGGCATCAATGCCCCTGGTCTCCGCCGTCCTTGCCCTCAGGCGGGGTGCTGCCGGTGTTCTTGTCACCCTTGGTTTCGTCGACCGGATAGCTGGCGTGGTACTTCTTGGTGTCGTTCACCAGCTTCTGCGCGTCTTCGGCGAAGAAGTCACCGTCGGTGCGCACCAGCGAATCGTTGTTGAAGGTGAGCGTGAGCGTGCGGATCTTGATGTCGCCACCGCGGTGCTGCTGGGTGGAGACGTAATTCCACTGGTTCTGGTTGAATGGCGAGTTCACCGACGGCGAACCCATCAGTACCAGCACCTGGCGCTTGGTCATGCCCGGCTGCAGCTGATCCACGTTCTTCTTGTCGAGCAGGTTGCCCTGCTGCACGTCAGGGGTATAGATGAGACGGCAGCTGGCCAGCGAGACGGCCAGCATGGCGAAACCCAGCGTGCGAATCAGCTTATGCATGCGTGTTGCGTCCGGATCGTAAAGGTGTCGGATGATACACTAACGGCCTCGTGGCGCCGTGGTGCGTGGAGCTTGCTATGGAACAGGAAACCAAAGAACTGCGCAAAGCCGGGCTCAAGGTTACCCACCCCCGCATGCGCATCCTGCAGATCTTCGAGGACGAGGAGGCACACCACCTCACCGCCGAAGACGTCTACAAGAAGCTGCTCGCCCATCAGGAAGACATCGGCCTGGCCACGGTGTACCGGGTGCTCACCCAGTTCGAGGCCGCCGGCATCGTCGTGAAGCACAACTTCGAGGGCGGACAGGCCGTCTACGAGTTGGACCGCGGCAAGCATCATGACCACATGATCGATGTGGACAGCGGAAAGGTCATCGAGTTCGTCAGCGAGGAGATCGAGCGCCTCCAGCACGAAATCGCGGCGCGCCATGGCTATGTGATCGAAGACCACAGCCTGGTGCTGTACGTGCGGCCCAAGAAGGCCAAGTAAGCCAGGCAGGGCAGGTGTCCGGGCCGGTGGCGGAGACGTCGCCGGCTTTTTTGTGCCTGGCGGATGGGTGTTCCGATGAGGTTGGGACGGCGTGGATGTGCCGGCGAGGTGAAGGGGCTGGCGTTCGCCCATAAAAAAAGCCGCGGGAGGACTCCTGTCCGCCCTGCGGCTTGATCCGTCACCGGATGGCTCCTGGAGAGGGCGAATTGCTCGCTCAACCCGGTCGTGCCACCGATTCCGGCGGAACGGCATCCTGCCGCTCTTCTTGCCCACCGTCCCCACGGTTGGCAAGGCTCACCATCTTGCGATGGTGGCTCCCCCACATCGATGGAACGAGCGTAACGAAGCCTTCACACGTTCGGTATTGGAAAATTTCCTATGTAACGTTCTTAAGTGCGCGCCACGTCACTGGTTTGCGTGCTGCTTCGCAACAATACGCGGAGATGTACACCCTGCGATTCGGGGCGGACGCGGAACAAGCCGCCCAGCGCCGTCACGCGGTCCCGCATGCCCTGTAGGCCGCGGCCGCCGCGCGGCAGGCGCGCCGGCAGGCCGACACCGTTGTCACGGATGTCCAGCAGGGCAAGCGCCGTGCCCTGGCGCTCACCGATGCGCAGGCGCAGCTGGAATACGTCGGCGTGGGCGTGCTTCACCGCATTGGTGGCGCTTTCCTGCACCAGGCGATAGATCACCGTGCGGGTGTCGTCGTCCAGCAGGCGGGGGTCGCCGCGAAGCTCGGTGCGGTAGGCGACGCCAGCGGCGTTGAGCAGGTCGCGGATCGGGCCCTCGTCCAGCGCGCGCAGCAGGCCGAATTCGTCCAGCACGGCCGGACGCAGGTCGTCCAGCAGACGGTGCAGGGCACGCCGCATATGGCCCAGGATCGCGTTGATGGAAACGCCGATATCGTCCATGCCAGCCTGCGCCAGGCGCGATTGGGCCAGCTTGAGGTGAGTCTGGATGGCGGTGAGGTTCTGGCCCAGCTCGTCGTGAAGCTCCGCGGCCATGTGGCGGCGCTGGTTTTCCTCCGCCTGCAGGTTGCCGCGGGCGGCGTCCCTCAGCTGGCGGGCGAGGTGGTCCAGGCGACGGTTCACGGCGGCCAGGTAGACGTTCTGCTCGGCCACGCGCTCGCTGCTGCGACGCAGCGCATCGGTAGCTGAACCGAGCATCAGCGCACCCGTGCCAGCCACGGCGAGGAACAGTTCGCCGGCGGCGCTGGGGATGCCATGGCCGGAAATGTGGTCCATGAGGGTCATGCCCAGACTGGAAATCAGCATGGACAGGCTGGCGCCGCGCCAACCATGGCGGAACGCGAAAAACAGCACTGGCGCCAGCGACAGGACCCGGGCGAACTGAGGCTGCGGCGCGGCGTGCGAGGAAAGCACCATCAGGATCGCCAGTGACGGCACCAGCACCAGCAGCCCGTCCATCAGCAGGCGGCCCATGGCCCGTTTGGCCAGGCGCGCGCGCATCAGCATCACCAGCAGGGGCACCACCAGCAGCACGCCGACGTAATTGCCCAGCAGATCCTGCCCCAACGCCTGGATCATCAAATCCGAGGTCGGGCTGGCGTGCACCAGCGCCAGCAGGACGGCATCGGTGGCAGTGGTAGCGGCCACCGTAAAGGCGGCCGACAACAGCAGGCGGGCCACGTCTTCCGGGTCGCGCAGGCTGGCATGCAGCTTGGCGCGACGCATCAGCCAGAGGCAGATCGTCACCACCGTGGGCTCGGGCACCTCGCCGAGGAGAAAGCCCCACCAGCCCAGTGGCAGCCCATGCGTCAGCGCCAGCAGGCCGGTGGCCGCGAACTCCGCGCCCAGCAGCCACGGCCACATGCGCATGGGGGCCAGCAGCAAAGCGCCGAAGCGCAGGCCGTAGGGAAGCATCCAATAAGGTTGCTCGGTGGGCCACAGCAGCAGCCAGAGCAGGAAATAGCCGACGGCAAGCAGGAAACCGGTAGCAGGAAGAACAGAAGATTTCGATGGCATGCAGTCGATGTTACCTGTCGGCGTCGGGGGGTATAGGCGGCCATCCTTTCGGCTGCTATACATGCAGGCATGTACAGCATTGTCCTGGTCGATGACCATGCCATCGTACGCGAGGGGTTCAAGAGGCTGATCGAACTGGAGCCGGATCTGGAGGTCGTTGCGGAGTGCCGCAGCGCCGACGATGCGGTGGAAGCGGTGGGCCAGCGTCGACCCGACCTCGTGGCGCTCGATCTCTCGCTGCCCGACGGCAGCGGGCTGCCGCTGATCGAGCATCTGCGCAGCGTGGCGGCGGACACGCGCATCGTGGTGTTGAGCATGCACGATGGCGAACCCTACGTTTCCGAAGCGCTGCGTCGTGGCGCCAGCGGTTACGTCACCAAGGGCGTGGCCCCGGAAGAACTGGTGGCCGGCCTGCGCGCGGTGATGCAGGGCGAATGCTTCCTCAGCTCCGACCTGCGCAAGCGCCGCGCCGAACGGCCGAGCGAATCGCGCGATCCGATCCATCGCCTCACCGCCCGCGAACGCGAGGTGTTCCTGCTGCTCGCCGCAGGGCGCGCACCCAAGCAGGTCGCCGGCGAACTAGGCATTGGACAGAAAACCGTCTACATCCACCGCGCCAGCCTGATGGGCAAGCTCGGTGCCGGTTCGGAACTGGACTTGTACCGCATGGCCGCCGAACGAGGCCTGCTGCCGCGCAAGACCTGAGCCACCCTGTAGGAGCGCACCCAGTGCGCGACCGCAGAGCGTCCTACTCTTCAGCCCCAACTCTTCATAGGCTTCCTGTGGCAGCACACCCTGTGCGCGACAGCCATGGAACCCGAACGCCGCGTCGTTCCAGTGCCGCACAAACGCAGGCCATCGCCAGGTTGCGTCGCGCACAGGGTGCGCTCCCACAAAGGTGCGCTCCCACAAAGGTGCGCACCCACAAAAGGGCGTGGCCGTAAGGCCCTGAAGAGAACGACTCAGGCTTGTGCGCGATCCAGCATCTGCTTCGCATGCGCCTTGGTTTCGCGCGTGATCTCCACGCCACCAAGCATGCGCGCCAGCTCATCGCGACGTCCATTCGCATCGAGCTTTTCAATGCGAGTGCGCGTGGACTCGCCATCGCTCGCCTTGCTCACGCGCAGATGTGCATGGCCCTGCGCGGCGACCTGCGGAAGATGGGTGACGCACAGCACCTGACGCTGGCCACCCAGCGCGCGCAGTTTCTGGCCCACCACTTCGGCCACGGCGCCGCCGATGCCGGTGTCGACTTCGTCGAACACCATGGTGCCGATGGTGTCCTTGCCTAGCGTCGCTACTTCGATGGCGAGACTGATGCGTGCGAGTTCACCGCCCGATGCCACTTTGCGCAGCGGGCGGGGCGGCTGGCCCGGGTTGGCGCTGACCAGCAGTTCGCAGCGTTCGCGGCCCTGTGCATCGAGGTCGCCTTCGCCGGTCGCTTCCAATTCGATCACCAGACGGCCACCGCTCATGCCGAGTTCGGCCATCAGTGCGCTGACTTCGTCGCCGAGGCGAGTCGCAGCCTCTGCGCGAGCGCGGCTCAGTGTGGCGGCCTGTTCGTCGTAGCGCTGCTCCAGTTGCTGCCGCTGGCGGGACAGCTTGTCGACGGCATCGCCAGCACCTTCCAGTTCGGCGAGTTCGTCGCGCAATGTGGCGGCCTTGTCGTACAGCTCTGCCGCCGACACGCGGTGGCGGCGCGACAGTTCATGCAGCCGCGTGAGGTGGGTGTCGACCTCGGAAAAGCGCTCCGGATCGAGATCCACGTCCAGTGCATAGCGACCGAGGCCGTCGGAGGCTTCGGTCAGCTGGATGGAGGCGTTGTCGAGCAGTTCCAGCAGCGGGGCGAGACGATCGTCCAGTGCGGCCAGCTTGCTCATTTCCAGTTGCGCGCGCCCCAGGGCGCGGCGCAGTGCGAATTCGCTTTCGCCATCGATCAGTTCGACCACACCGCCGGCGCCTTCGGCCAGGCGCCCGGCATTGGCGAACCGCTTGTGGCTGGCCTCCAACTCGACCAGGCCGTCGGCGGGCAGGGCCCATTTCTCCAGTTCGTCCAGTTCGTGGCGCAGCAGTTCGATGCGCTGTTCGCGATCGTCGCCACCGCTCAGCTTGCGGATGCGCTGTCCCAGCTCGCGCCATTGCGTGGCCAGTTCGCGCACCTGGGCCACCAACGTCTCGTTGCCGGCGTAGGCGTCGAGGAGTTCGAGCTGATGGGCGCGCGACAGCAGCGCCTGGTGTTCGTGCTGGCCATGGATCTCGACCAGCAGCGTGGCGAGTTCACCCAGCTGGCTGGCATTGGCGGGACGGCCGTTGATCCAGGCGCGCGAGCTGCCTTCGGCGCGGATCACGCGGCGCAGCTGGCAGGTGTCTTCCTCGTCCAGCTCCTCGCGGCGCAGCCACTCGCGGGCCTCGGGCAGGTCCGAGAGGTCGAATTCCGCGGTGAGTTCGGCCCGGTCGCTACCGGCGCGCACCATGCCGCTGTCGGCGCGGGCGCCGGCCAGCAGCATCAGGGCGTCCACCAGCAGGGACTTGCCCGCGCCGGTTTCGCCGCTGACCACGGTAAGTCCCGGGCCGAAGGCGATCTCGGCTTCTTCGACGACGGCAAAATGACGAACGTAGAGCGAGGTGAGCATGGGTGGCGGCGTGGTGAGGTCGGGGGATTGTAAAGGGCGCGGGATAGGGGGCGGATAGTGGGGGAGCACGCTTCGGCGTCCTGCATCGCGCAGACACCCGCTTTTGCCCCCCGCCACGGTCAGCCTCAACCCCGTTTCTTGCAAACTTTTCCGCCAGACCTTATTTCTCTTGTGTCTCACGGATTGCTACAGCATGCCCGCCGCCGATCTCGATGCCCGCGCACGCCGCCTGTTGCGCACATTGATTGCCCAATACCTCGCCGACGGCGAGCCCGTGGGGTCGCGCACGCTGTCGCGCTCCTCGGGCCTGGACGTCAGCCCGGCCACCATCCGCAACATCATGGCTGACCTCGAAGACGCCGGCCTGGTGGCCTCGCCGCACACCTCGGCCGGCCGCGTGCCGACGCCCCGTGGCCTGCGCCTGTTCGTGGACAGCCTGATCGAACTGCAGCCGCTGCCGATGGACGAGATGGCCCGCCTGCGCCGCGAACTGCCGCCCGGGCCGACCACCACCCGCGACCTGCTGGGCAACGTCTCGACCCTGCTGTCGGCGATGACCCGCTTTGCCGGCGTGGTCACGGTGCCGCGGCAGGCTGATTTCCCGCTGCGCCATATCGATTTCGTGGCGCTCCCCGATGCCCGCGTACTGGTGATCCTGGTGTTCTCCGACAACCAGGTGCAGAACCGCATCGTGCAGTTGGCCAAGCCGCTGGATGGTCGCGAGCTGGAGCAGGCCGCCAACTACCTCAACAGCCAGTTCGCCGGCCTGCGCCTGGACGACATCCGCGCCCACCTGCTGCGGGAACTGCGCGAAGCCAGCAGCGAGCTGCGCCAGCTGCTGTCCAGCGCGGTCGAGCTGGCGGCGGCCTCGTTCGCGCCAGAGGGCGAAAGCGACGACGTGCTGGTCAGCGGCCAGACCAACCTCATGGGGTATTCGGAGCTGGCCAACCTGGAGCGCCTGCGCGAGCTGTTCGAGGCATTCCAGAAGAAAAACGAGCTGCTGCAGCTGATGGAGGTCTGTGCCAAGGCCCCTGGCGTGCGGCTGTTCATCGGCGAGGAATCGGGTTTCGCTGCCCTCGATGGCTGCAGCGTGGTGACCGCCAGCTATGGCGCGCAGGGGCGCGTGCTGGGGGCGGTCGGGGTCATTGGGCCGACCCGCATGGCCTACGAACGGGTGATCCCAGTGGTCCAGGCCACGGCCGGATTGCTCAGCGACGCCTTGAATCGCGTCGCGACGACCTTATAACGCGCCCGGGAGGCGGGGTTTTACCCGCAGGTAATTGACGGCGGGCGCCAGGGGCGCCGGCCACGGATGAGGCTTGGAGTCATTCATGCAGAACAACGATCCAACGACGTCGAACGCGGCGCAGGGCGAAGCCCCCAACGCGGAACTGGAGGCGCTGAAGGCGCGCATCGCCGAGCTGGAAGCCAGCAACGTGGAGCTGCGCGACACGGTGCTGCGCGAGAAGGCCGAGATCGAGAACCAGCGCCGTCGCCTGCATCGCGACGTGGAGCAAGCGCGCCGTTTCGCCAACGAGAAGCTGCTGAACGAGCTGCTGCCGGTCTACGACGGCCTCGAGCGTGGCCTGCAGGTGGAAAGCGGCGACGTGGCCAGCGTGCGCGAAGGCATTGCCCTCACGCTCAAGTCGTTGCTGAAGATCGCCGAGAACAACGGCCTGGTCCAGGTGGACCCGGTCGGCCAGCCGCTGGATCCGGAAAAGCATCACGCAGTGAGCATGGTGGACGCCCCGGGCGCGACGCCGAACACGGTCGTCAGCGTGCTGCAGAAGGGTTATGTGCTGAATGATCGGCTATTGCGCCCGGCGCTGGTGGCGGTCGCGAAGGAATGACGCCCTCGCCGGCGGTTTGGACGCCTGAACAGCGTCCCCTGTCGGCATCGGTGGCAAAGGCATCGGAGCGCTTGTCGGCATTGAGTTGAGAAGCCGCGAGCCCCATCTGGAAACCAGTCGCGGCCGAGGGGTCGCTTAAGAATTTAGGGAGTAGACAACATGGGTAAAATCATTGGTATCGACCTGGGCACGACCAACTCGTGCGTTGCCGTGATGGACGGCACCACCGCCAAGGTCATCGAGAACTCCGAAGGCGATCGCACCACGCCGTCGATCGTCGCCTTCACCAAGGACAACGAAGTCCTCGTGGGCGCGCCGGCCAAGCGCCAGAGCGTGACCAACCCCAAGAACACCTTCTATGCGGTGAAGCGCCTCATCGGCCGCAAGTTCACCGACGCGGAAGTGCAGAAAGACCTGCACATCGTGCCCTACGGCATCGTTGCCCATGAAAACGGCGACGCCTGGGTGCAGACGGCCGACGGCAAGAAGATGGCTCCGCAGGAGATCTCGGCCAAGGTCCTCATGAAGATGAAAAAGACCGCCGAGGATTACCTCGGTGAGCCGGTCACCGAAGCCGTCATCACGGTGCCAGCCTACTTCAACGACAGCCAGCGCCAGGCCACCAAGGACGCCGGCCGCATCGCAGGCCTGGACGTCAAGCGCATCATCAACGAGCCGACCGCGGCCGCGCTGGCCTACGGCCTGGACAAGAAGGGCGGTGACCGCAAGATCGCCGTGTACGACCTCGGCGGCGGCACGTTCGACGTGTCGATCATCGAGATCGCCGAAGTCGACGGCGAGAAGCAGTTCGAAGTGCTGGCCACCAACGGCGACACCTTCCTTGGTGGCGAAGACTTCGACATGCGCGTCATCGACTACCTCGTCGAGGAATTCAAGAAAGACCAGGGCATGGACCTGCGCAAGGATCCGCTCGCGCTGCAGCGCTTGAAGGACGCCGCCGAGCGCGCGAAGATCGAGCTGTCGTCCAGCCACCAGACCGAAGTGAACCTGCCGTACATCACGGCCGACGCGTCCGGTCCCAAGCACCTCAACATCAAGCTGACCCGCGCCAAGCTGGAAGCGCTGGTGGAAGACCTGGTCAAGCGCACCATCGAGCCGTGCCGCACCGCGTTGAATGACGCCGGCCTGCGCGTGTCCGACATCAACGAGGTGATCCTCGTCGGTGGCCAGACCCGCATGCCCAAGGTGCAGGAGTCGGTGAAGGACTTTTTCGGCAAGGAGCCGCGCAAGGACGTCAACCCGGATGAGGCCGTCGCTGTCGGCGCCGCGATCCAGGGCGGCGTGCTGGGCGGTTCGGTCAAGGACGTGCTGCTGCTTGACGTCACCCCGCTGTCGCTCGGCATCGAGACGATGGGCGGCGTGATGACCAAGCTGATCGAGAAGAACACCACCGTGCCGACCAAGGCTTCGCAGGTGTTCTCCACCGCCGACGACAACCAGACCGCGGTGACCGTGCACGTGCTGCAGGGTGAGCGCGAGCGCGCCAGCGCCAACAAGTCGCTGGGCAAGTTCGACCTGCAGGGCATCGATGCTGCGCCGCGCGGCATGCCGCAGATCGAAGTCACCTTCGACATCGACGCCAACGGCATCTTGCACGTGTCGGCCAAGGACAAGAAGACCGGCAAGGAACAGAAGATCGAGATCAAGGCCGGCTCGGGCCTGTCCGAGGAAGAGATCAACCGCATGGTGGCCGACGCCGAGGCCAACAAGGAAGAAGACAAGAAGTTCCACGAGCTCGTTGGTGCCCGCAACAAGGCCGACCAGCTGGTGCACGCCACCCGCAGCGCGCTCAAGGAACACGGCGGCAAGGTGCCGGCCGACCAGCTGAGCACGATCGAGGGCGCGCTCTCCGATCTCGAGAAGGTGAAGGACGGCGACGACAAGTCGGCCATCGAGTCCAAGGTCGAGAAGCTCGAGCAGGTGGCCCAGGCGCTGTACGCCGCGGCCCAGGGCGGTGCGCAGCCGGAAGCCGGCGCGCATGCGGGCGGGCAGCAGCAGGGTTCGGCGGCCCACGACGACGTGGTCGACGCCGAGTTCACTGAAGTCAAGGACGACAAGAAGTAAAATGGCCCGGTCGGCGCTGCCGATCTGATGCAGCCCGCGCCGGGGTTTGGTCCTCGGCGCGGGCTGTTTGTTGAGAAGAACATGAATCGCTCGATTCATGTGCAAGAGAGCGATCCATGCCGGATGCAACGATGAGCAAGCGCGATTACTACGAAGTCCTCGGTGTTGAACGGTCCGTCACCGAGGTCGAGCTGAAGAAGTCCTTCCGCCGGCTGGCGATGAAGTACCACCCGGACCGCTGCCCGGACGATCCGCACGCGCAGGAGAAGTTCAAGGAGGCCAAGGAGGCCTACGAAGTGCTGTCCGACGCGCAGAAGCGCGCGATGTACGACCAGCACGGCCATGCCGCTTTCGAGCACGGCATGGGCGGTCGCGGTGGCGCCGGTTTCGGTGACATGGGCGACATCTTCGGGGACATCTTCGGCGACATCTTCGGCATGGGCGGCGGTGGTCGCGGTCGCCAGCGCCGTGGTTCCGATCTGCGTTACATCATGGAGCTCGATCTCGAAGAGGCCGTGTTCGGCGTCGAGAAGAAGATCGAGATTCCCACTCAGGTGAACTGCCAGCACTGCAATGGCACTGGTTCCGATGACGGCAAGACCGTCACCTGCAAGACGTGCGCGGGTCATGGTCGCGTGCGCATGCAGAACGGCATTTTCTCCATCCAGCAGGCCTGTCCGCATTGCGGCGGCAGTGGCCAGACCATCGAAAAGCCCTGCAAGGAATGCGACGGCGAAGGCCTGCTGCAGGAAACACGCATGCTGTCGGTGAACATTCCGGCGGGCGTGGACAACGGCGATCGCATCCGGCTCACCGGCCAGGGCGAAGCCGGCCCCGGCGGTGCCGAGGCGGGCGATCTTTATGTGGAAGTGCGCGTGCGCGAGCACGCCATCTTCCAGCGCGAAGGCAACGACCTGCATTGCGAGCTGCCGATCCGTTTCTCGCAGGCGGCGCTGGGCGCCGAACTGCAGGTGCCGACGCTGGAAGGCGAGGTGCCGATAAGCATTCCGCCGGAAACGCAGACCGGGCAGATGTTCCGCCTGCGCGGGCGCGGCGTGAAGTCGGTCCGCAGCAACCGCACGGGCGACCTGATCTGCCGCGTTGTGGTGGAAACGCCGGTGCGCCTCACCAAGCAGCAGCGCGAGCTGTTCGAGCAGCTCGAGGCGACCTTCGCCGGCGGCGAGGCCGACAAGCACACGCCGCGCGCCAAGACCTGGGTCGATGGCGTGAAGCAGTTCTGGTCGCGCGTCACCTCGTAACTCCTTGCGGCAGTGCCTGCTGCACTCGATGGCCCGTGTAAACGCCGGGCCATGGTGCATGTTCGCCCATGCGTGTACGCCGCTGGCGGCAGGCGGTAGCATCGCGCTCTTCCTGTCCTGCTGCGCTGGTCGCGGAGTCCTGAATGAGCCATCCCGTTCGTCTAGCCATCAATGGCGCCACCGGCCGCATGGGGCAGGTGCTCGTGCAGCTGGTCAAGGGCGACAAACGCTTCGTGCTGGTGGCCGCCCTGGTCTCGGCGAACTCCGCCCTGCTGGGACAGCCGGTGTTTCCCGGCGAAAACGCGCCGACCTATACCAACAGCTGGCCAGATGCGGGTGCCCTCGACGTCGTGATCGACTTCAGCGGCCCTGCGGGACTTGCCGCGGCGCTGACCTATTGCGAATCGCATGGCGTGGCGTTGGTCACTGGCACCACGGGGCTCGATCCCACTTTCGGCCAGCGTTTGGCCGTCTCCTCGCAGCGCATCGCGTTGCTGCGTTCCGCAAACTTCAGCCTCGGCGTAGCCGTGCTCACGCGCCTGCTGCGCGAGGCCGCGGCGACCTTGCCAAGCTGGGATCTGGACATCATCGAGGCGCATCACAATCGCAAGGAAGACGCGCCATCAGGCACGGCGCTTGCCTTGGGTGAGGCTGCTGCGGATGCGCGCGGCACCTCGCTTTCCGAAAGCGGCGTGTATTCGCGCGAAGGACGCACCGGTCCGCGTGCACTCGGCACCATCGGCTTCGCGGTCGTGCGTGGCGGCGACGTCGTGGGCGAGCACGAGGCGTGGCTGATGGGGAAGGGTGAACGCATCGAGCTCACGCATCGCGCCACCGATCGCTCCATCTTCGCGCGTGGCGCCCTGGAGGCCGCGCACTGGCTCAGCGGCCGCCCGCCGGGCGAGTACGACATTGACGCCATGCTCAGCGAGCGTGCCTCGCGTTGAGTAGCACTCCTAACGGGCGCTGAGCCTAGGAGGCATCCCCCTTCGAGCCCCGGGCCGCATGCTGCAGGCGTAGCTTTCCGGTCGATCGCAGGATGTCGCTTGTCCATGCCGGTTGCGACCGCTAAAATGTAGGGGTTGTCATTGGGGAGTAGCCATCCTCACCCCGCGCAGCCTCCAGGCTGCGTATTCCAGAGGAATCCGCGTCAACAGACTTGAAGCCCCGGCTTCATGGCGTGGATGGTCAACGACACCTTCGGTGTCGGCAGCCCGGCGAGACCTTTGGCCGCGACGCGCTCACCTTTGCCGGGCGAGCTCGCGTCGTCGAGCCAATGGTTTTCCGCTCGCCCGGCCTTGGAAATTGCATGCTCACTGCGTTGTTGTTCCTGCTTTCGGCTGGTGCGATCTATCTCGCCTGCGAGTATTTCGTGAACGGCGTGGAGTGGTTCGGCCAGAAGCTCAACCTGGGCGCCACCGCCACGGGCACGATCCTCGCCGCGTTCGGCACCGCGTTGCCGGAAAGCGCGGTCACCTTCGTGGCCGTGATCCTGGGCCGTACGCCCGAGCAACGCGATATCGGCGTCGGTGCTGCGCTGGGCGGCCCCCTGGTGCTCGCCACCATCGCCTATGCCGTGGTCGGCGTAGCGCTGTGGATGAACCGCCGGCGCTTGCAGCGCAGCGACAGCATGGTGCGCGTGGAGCACGGGCGCCTGTCGCGCGACCAGGCCTGGTTCCTGGCGATCTTCGTGGTGAAGTGCTCGCTGGGCCTGATCGCCTTTGCGTTCAAGCCGTGGCTGGGCGTGCTGTTCCTGGCGGCGTACGGCCTCTACGTGTGGCGCGAGCTGAAGAGCGATGACACCGCGCCCGAAGAAGAAGTGCTCGAACCGCTGAAGCTGCAGCCGAAGGCCGCGACTCCATCGCTGTGGTGGGTGTCCACCCAAACCGTGCTGGCACTGCTGGTGATTGCCATCGCTTCGCATACCTTCGTCAAGCAGATCGAAGCGATCGGCGTGGCGTTGCAGCTATCGCCGCACCTGGTCGCGCTGGTGCTGAGCCCGGTCGCCACCGAATTGCCGGAAACCATGAATGCGCTGATCTGGGTGCGCCAGGGCAAGGAGCGCCTCGCGCTGGCCAACATTTCCGGCGCCATGATGATCCAGGCGACCATTCCCAGTTCACTGGCGCTGTTCGCGACGCCATGGATGTTCGATGCACCGTTGATGGTGGCCGGTGTGCTCACCGGTGTCGCCATCGTGTACCTGTGGTGGCTGTTCCGCCGTGGCCGCGTCGATGCGCGCTGGCTGGTGCCGGTAGGTGCGCTTTACGGCGTGTTTGCCGCTTTTGTTGCGTGGCATTTCTACGCCAACTGATGGGGGCTGCCCGAAGCCTTGCGTTGGCGAAGGCGCCATATCACCGGATACGCCACAACAATCAGCAACGGTGCGCAAAGCCCATTCCACGCCGTCAGTCTGATCGTATGGCGTAGCTGGTCGATGCTTTCGCTGTCCTCCCAGGTCAACGCGAACGTCAGCGAAGCGGACAGTACGGCTGCGAGAACCAAGGTAGCCATCAGCCAGCTCAGCGGTACGCCGGCACGCAGGTTGCGCATGAGCTGCCCGCGTGCCGGCCATGCTGCGAGGGCCAAGAACACCAGGCCCGCAACGCTGCTGATGTACTGCAGGAGATTGGCACGTGAAAAGGTGGCGTAGCCGATCGAGAACAGCGGTTGCCCCAGCAGCAGATAAGGACCAAGACCATAACTGGCGTGCGTGCAGGCATCCCAGGCCAGATGTGTGAGCGTGCCAATGCTCAGCGCAAGCAGTACACGCCACCACGCAGGCATCGGCTGTACCGTGTTGCCGGCGGCCGTCCATAACGGCCGCCACAGTCGCCATAGCAGCCAGCTCACGGGCAGGCAAAACAATGGCAGGCTGATGAGTTGATGACTGGGCAGCGGCCAGTTCTTGCGCAGCAAGGGTAGGAAGTAGTGCATATCTGGCATCACGCTGCCGACGGCCAGCGCTGCGAATTCATCAACGCTGCAGTGGCGCCGCAGCGGCAAGACGGCAGCGATGTGGCTTATGGTGAATGGCATGACGGATTCCGGCGACTTATGCCAGGTACGTTACGTGCCGGAGCGGTGATGGCGATGGCGGAAAAGTGACGGCGATGAGGCGCTACAGCTGCCTCAGATGCGTGACGTCCGGACCACCAACAACATGATCGCCGCCACCGCCAGCAACGCCGATGCCATGCCAAGCAGAAGGCCCAAGCCCGTTCGCCACTGGCCCCGGTGCATCAGAACCAGTGCAGCCACGATCAATCCCTGCTCGGGCATCAGCATCAGCATCGGGATAAGCCCGTATACGTACAGGTGCACGAGGCCGAGCATCATGAAGATCACCACGTGGCCGATGGCAAACACCGCCCATGCGATGCCATAGCCGACGCCGATGCTTCCCTTCGATGACGGCGCACGCGATGGCGTCGTGTCGGGTTGAACGTGCAACGTGGGGGTGTCACTCATGGCGTCCCTGCCTTGGTTGGAAGGAACGATCAGGCGTCGCTCAACTGCGCAAGTTCCAGCTTGGCGGCTTTCAGACAAGGCTGTTCCTTGCGGCGGTAATAGCCCGGCATAAGTGCGGCGCGCTTGATTTGCGACTGGAACACCTCGCGTGCCTCCGCATGACGCCGAGCCTTGGCCAGCAGGCGACCGTAGCGAAAGCGGCCTTCTTCGCCGGGATAGCTGTCGGCGAGCACGCGGTATTCGTCGAGTGCGGCGTTCGTTTCACCGACTTCTTCCAGGCATCGTGCGTACAGCAGATGACCTTCGCTGGAACGGTAGTTGGGATTGGCCTTGATCAGCGCATCCAGCGTCTGGCGCGCAGCAGCGTGGTTTTCCTGTCCGGCCTGGGATTGCGCGAGACCGAGCATGAAATCCGGCTCGGTGGCGTACATGCCCGAGAGCAGGCTCTGGTAGAGCTCCTGCGCGTTGCCGTAATCGCCGAGCTTCAGGCTTTCTTCTGCAAGCCGGCGACGATTCTCCACCGTGTTGCTCAGCTCCAGCTGGCGTTCCAGTTCACGACGGCGACGCTGCGGATCGATGGCCTGCCACGCCTTGCTGGCGGCTTTGCGACCGCGCGGATCGTGGCGCAGGTCGGGGATCACCGCCACCAGCGCATAGACCACGACGGCGAGGTAGGAGCCGATCAGGATCAACCAGATCCAGTACAGCGGGCGACCACTGCGCACGACGTGGACGGCGCAGGCGATCTGCAGCGCGATGGAGAGCAGCAAGACTAAGGGCATGCCATTTCCTTTGGATGCGGCGCCGTCGTGAACAGCGATGAATTCGCGGCGTGCCGCGTCAGTCCTTGTGCGCGGCGTTGCGGTCGCGACCCGCACCCAGCTTGCGGTCGAGCGAACCGAAGAGCTTCTTGAAGGCACGGGAGAACTTGCCGCGCTTGGTCTTGCGCAGCTTTTCCTCTTCGCTGGTGAGCCATGCCACCTGGATCACCCGCCGTTCGCCTTCGAACGGAAGGTGTCCGTGAAAGGAGTTCTCGCAGCGCTTGAACACCGCGAATTCGCCATACAGCGGCTTCAGTTCCGGCGCGACCATGTTGTCGATGTTGTCGATGCTGCCCAGGAAACGCAGGCAGCCGTCGCTGGTGTCGGGCCACAGGTTGTTGAGATAAAGCAGGGCGGTGGCGACCTTGGATTTGCTGTCGGTATGGATGGTGCCGTGGCGCTTGTTGAGCGAGCGGCACAAGGTGATCAGCGTCGGGTAGTCGCCCAGGTTGGGGATGCCCAGGCGCCGGCCGATGGCGCTGGCGAACTCCGGCGAGCTCAGGCGATCGACCAGGGCGTTGACCGACGGGCCACAATCGCTGGGGTCGTAGGGAAAGAACCCCGCGCTCGCATAGCGCGGAAAATCGCGCTCCAGGTCACCGCGTGCCTCGTCCGGCAGCTGGCCATGGGCGATCATGAAAGGGAAGGGCTCCAGCCGTACGTCCGTATCCGGTCGGTCGAGTCGGGAAGGATCGAGCAGCGCGGCTGTGTTCATAAGGTCCATCTGAAAGCAGGGCGCGGCTAGTGTAGCGCTCGCGAGCCCGACTGTTCGGCCTGCCGGCAGACGCAGATATTCGGCTGTTTTGGGTGGACAGAAAGGGGTCTTCCACCTATCATTAATACCCGCCCTGAAACGTTCCTCGACCAAGGTCCACAAGCTGCTCTGCAGCGGCTTGCGGACTTTGCTGCACCTAAAGGCGGCCCTCCCATGCCTATTCCTGCTCTGCTTGCCCTCGAAGACGGCAGCGTGTTCCACGGCCACGCCGTGGGTGCGACTGGTGAAACCGTCGGCGAGGTGGTTTTCAACACCGCCATGACCGGTTACCAGGAGATCCTCACCGATCCTTCCTACAACCGGCAGATCGTCACCCTGACCTATCCCCATATCGGCAATACCGGCGTGAATGTCGAGGATGCCGAGTCCGATACGGTGCACGCCGCCGGCCTGATCGTTCGCGACGTGCCTCGTCGCGCGAGCAACTGGCGCAGCACCGAAAGCCTGCCCGATTACCTCAAGCGCCACGGCATCGTGGCCATCGCCGGCATCGACACCCGCCGCCTGACCCGCATCCTGCGCGACAAGGGTGCACTCAACGGCTGCATCGTGGCCGGCGAAACGGTGGACGAGGCGGCAGCCCTGGCCAAGGCACGCGCCTTCCCGGGCCTGAACGGCATGGACCTGGCCAAGGTGGTCAGCGTCGGCGAGTCCTATCAGTGGAACGAGGGCATCTACGACCTCGATCACACCAGGTTCAATCAGCCGTCCAAACGCTTCAAGGTCGTGGCCTACGACTACGGCGTGAAGTACAACATCCTGCGCCTGCTGGCCGAACAGGGTTGCGACATCACGGTGGTACCCGCGCAGACGCCGGCTGCCGACGTGCTGGCGATGAAACCAGATGGCGTGTTCCTCTCCAACGGCCCTGGCGACCCGGCGGCCTGCGATTACGCGGTGGAAGCCACGCGCCAGTTCCTGGATGCGAAGATCCCGCTGTTTGGCATCTGCCTGGGCCACCAGATCATGGGCCTGGCCATCGGCGCCAAGACGCTGAAGATGAAGTTCGGCCACCACGGCGCGAACCATCCGGTCAAGGACATGGACGACGGTCGCGTGCTGATCACCTCGCAGAACCATGGCTTCGCCGTCGACCCGGCGACCCTGCCGCCGAACGTGCGCGTCACGCATACCTCGCTTTTCGATGGTTCGCTGCAGGGCTTCGCGCTCACCGACCGCCCGGCGTTCTGCTTCCAGGGTCACCCGGAAGCCAGCCCCGGTCCGCACGACATCGGTTACCTGTTTGATCGTTTCGCCGCCCTGATGGAGGAGGCCCGCAAGAATGGCTAAGCGCACCGACATCAAGAGCATCCTCATCATCGGCGCCGGCCCGATCGTCATCGGCCAGGCCTGTGAGTTCGACTACTCGGGCGCGCAGGCTTGCAAGGCGCTGAAGGAAGAGGGCTACCGCGTCATCCTGGTGAACTCCAATCCCGCCACGATCATGACCGACCCGGAGACGGCCGACGCCGTCTATATCGAGCCGATCAACTGGCAGACGGTGGAGCGCATCATTGCCAAGGAGCGCCCGGACGCCGTGCTGCCCACCATGGGCGGCCAGACCGGCCTCAACTGCGCGCTCGACCTCGCCGACAACGGCGTGCTGGAGAAGTACAACGTCGAGCTGATCGGCGCCTCGCGCGAAGCCATCCGCATGGCCGAAGACCGCGAGCTGTTCCGCGTCGCCATGGCCGAGATCGGCCTGGAGTGCCCGAAGGCGGAAGTGGTTCGCACCTTCGAGCAGGCGCTGGTGACGCAGGCCAAGGTGGGCTATCCGACCATCATCCGCCCGAGCTTCACGCTCGGTGGTTCGGGTGGCGGCATCGCTTACAACCGCGAAGAGTTCGAAGAGATCGTCAAGCGCGGTCTGGAACTCTCGCCGGTGGGTGAGGTGCTGGTCGAGGAGTCCGTGCTCGGCTGGAAGGAATTCGAGATGGAAGTGGTCCGCGACAAGGCGGACAACTGCATCATCGTGTGCTCGATCGAAAACCTCGACCCGATGGGCGTGCACACCGGCGACTCGATTACCGTCGCGCCGGCGCAGACGCTTACCGACAAGGAATACCAGCGCCTGCGCGATGCCTCCATTGCGGTGCTGCGCAAGATCGGCGTGGACACCGGCGGCTCCAACGTGCAGTTCGGCATCAATGCCGAGAACGGCCGCGTGGTGGTCATCGAGATGAACCCGCGCGTGTCGCGTTCGTCCGCGCTCGCCTCCAAGGCCACTGGTTTCCCGATCGCCAAGATCGCCGCGAAGCTGGCCGTGGGCTACACGCTGGACGAACTCAAGAACGACATCACCGGTGGCCTCACGCCGGCGTCGTTCGAGCCGACCATCGACTACGTTGTCACCAAGATTCCGCGCTTCGCTTTCGAGAAGTTCCCGTCGGCCGATGCTCGCCTCACCACCCAGATGAAGTCGGTGGGCGAGGTGATGGCGATGGGCCGCACCTTCCACGAATCGCTGCAGAAGGCACTGCGTGGCCTGGAGATCGGCAAGACCGGCCTCAACCCGACCGGCCTGGATCTCACCACGGACGAAGGCGTCAACGCGCTCAAGCGCGAGCTGCGCGAGCCGCGTCCGGATCGCGTGTTCCATCTCGCCGATGCCTTCCGCGCCGGCCTGTCGCTGGAAGACGTCTACGGCCTCAGCCGCGTCGACCCCTGGTTCCTGGCAGCGTTCGAAGACATCGTGCTGACCGAGAAGGAAGTGCAGTCGCAGGGCATCACCGCCATCGACGCACTGCGCATGCGGGAGCTCAAGCGCATGGGCTTCTCCGACGCACGCCTTGCCGAGCTGCTGGACACCAACGAAGCCGCGATGCGCCACCTGCGCCGCACGCTGGGCGTGCGCCCGGTGTACAAGCGCGTGGACTCCTGCGCGGCCGAGTTCGCCACCACCACGGCCTACATGTACTCGACCTACGAGGAAGAGTGCGAAGCCAACCCGACCGACCGCGAAAAGATCATCGTGCTCGGTGGCGGCCCGAACCGCATCGGCCAGGGCATCGAGTTCGACTACTGCTGCGTGCACGCGGCACTCGCGCTGCGCGAGGATGGTTTCGAAACCATCATGGTCAACTGCAACCCGGAGACCGTGTCGACCGACTACGACACCTCCGATCGCCTGTACTTCGAGCCGCTGACGCTGGAAGACGTGCTGGAGATCATTGATCTGGAGAAGCCCAAGGGCGTGATCGTCCAGTACGGCGGCCAGACGCCGCTGAAGCTGGCGCGTGCGCTTGAAGCGGCGGGCGCGCCGGTGATCGGCACCTCGCCCGACAGCATCGACCTGGCGGAGGACCGCGAGCGCTTCCAGCAGATGATCGAGAAGATCGGCCTGAAGCAGCCGCCGAATCGCACTGCGCGCAACGCTGACGAGGCGCTCGCCATGGCGGGGCAGATCGGCTATCCGCTGGTGGTTCGTCCGAGTTACGTGCTTGGCGGCCGCGCGATGGAAATCGTCTACAGCGACGCCGATCTTTCGCGCTACATCCGCGAAGCGGTGCAGGTGTCGAACGAGTCGCCGGTGCTGCTCGATCGCTTCCTGGATCACGCGGTGGAAGTGGACGTGGACATCATCGCTGATGCCGAAGGCAACGTACTGGTCGGCGGCATCATGGAGCACATCGAGGAGGCGGGCGTGCATTCCGGTGACTCCTCCTGCTCGCTGCCGCCGTACTCGCTCACCGCGGAGGTGCAGGACGAACTGCGTCGCCAGGTGGCGGCGATGGCCAAGGAACTGAAGGTTGTGGGTCTGATGAACACCCAGTTCGCCATCCAGGGCGATACCGTGTTCATCCTCGAAGTGAACCCGCGCGCCTCGCGCACCGTGCCGTTCGTGTCCAAGGCCACCGGCGTGCCCCTGGCCAAGATCGCAGCGCGCGCCATGGCCGGCCGTTCGCTGATCGCGCAGGGCACCACCAAGGAAGTGATCCCCGAGTACTACTCGGTGAAGGAAGCGATCTTCCCGTTCCTGAAGTTCCAGAACGTAGACCCGATCCTCGGCCCCGAGATGCGCTCCACCGGCGAGGTGATGGGCGTGGGCCGCAGCTTCGGCGCGGCCTTCGCGCGGGGCCACGATGCTGCCGGTATCAAGACGCCGCCGAAGGGCAAGGTGTTCGTGTCGGTGCGTGATGCCGACAAGGATCGCCTGCTGCCGGTGGCACGCGAGGTGCTGGAGCGTGGTTTCAGCCTGGTCGCCACTGAAGGTACGGCCAAGTACCTGGCCGAGCACGGCGTGACCTGCGAGCGCATCAACAAGGTGATCGAGGGCCGTCCGCACATCGTCGACCTGATCAAGAACGGCGAGATCGTCTATATCGTCAACACGACCGAGGGCAAGCAGGCGATCGCCGACTCGTTCTCGATCCGACGCGAGGCCCTGCAGCAGCGCGTCACGTACTCCACCACGGTGGCAGGCGCACGTGCGCTGGTGCATTCGCTGGATTATCACGGCGACGGCTCCGTGCACAGCCTGCAGGAACTGCACAAGGAACTGAAAGCATGAGTCGCGCTCCCATCACCAAGACGGGTTCCGAGCGTCTTCGCGGCGAGCTGGAGAAACTGAAGTCGAGCGATCGGCCGCGCATCATCGCGGCCATCGCCGAAGCGCGTGCACACGGCGATCTCAAGGAGAACGCCGAGTACCACGCCGCGCGTGAGCAGCAGAGCTTCATCGAAGGCCGTATCGCCGAGCTGGAAGCGGCACTGTCCACTGCGGAGGTGATCGATGTCAGCCGCCTTGCGGCCGGCAGTCGCGTGGTGTTCGGTGCCACCGTCGACCTCGAAGACGAGGAAAGCGGCGAAGCCGTGACCTATCAGATCGTGGGCGACCTGGAAGCCGACATCAAGCAACGCCTGATTGCGGTGTCGTCGCCGATCGCTCGCGCCCTGATCGGCAAGAGCGAAGGCGACAGCTTCGAGTTCAAGGCGCCCAACGGCATCAAGCGCTACGAGATTACCGGCGTTCGTTACGCCGGATAAGTTCGCCGCTGCCAAATGTAGGAGCGCACCCAGTGCGCGACCGCGGAGTTGGGTGGTACCGCTCCTTAAGGTCGTCGAGAAGGGTGGGCTTCCACGGATCAAGAACAAAAGAGGCCGCGCAAGCGGCTTTTTTTGTTGGCGCCGTAGGACGACATTTCCTCCAGGAACACCCAGGTGCGCAACGCGCTCGTACCTGATGACACGAGAACGATGACGCGCCGCGGTCGCGCACTGGGTGCACTCCTACAAAAGGAGGCCGGAGACGGAGGCAACAAAAAAGGGCCGCTCACGCGGCCCTTTTCGTCGACTCATCGCAGCTAGTAATTAGCGCTGACGAGCCTTGAAACGCGGGTTGCTCTTGCAGATCACGAACACCTTGCCGCGACGACGCACAACCTTGCAGTCACGGTGCCGCGCCTTGGCGGACTTCAAAGAGGAAAGCACCTTCACGGCCAGCTCCTGAAACTAACAGTATGAAAAGACAAGACAGAAATAGTAAACAATTTGATGACTTGACACAAGTCCTTGGGCCGCAGGACAAAAACGGGCCCATTCATGGTGGTTGGACACCCGATGAATCGGCGACGGCCTGGCCTGTTCATTCGGGTTCCGTCATGGCGCTCAGAAAGCGACGAACGACCGGAGAGGGGTCGTCGACCCGGCTGGCCAAAGCCAGAAGCATATAGGCATCGGGGTCTTCCAGTTTCAGGTAACTGACCCCTGGCAGGCTGACGGACCGCATGGAGGCGGGGACCAGAGCGAGCCCCATGCCAGCGGCCACCAGCACCAATAAGCCGTTGATCTGCTGGGCGTGCTGGCGAATCTGGGGATGAAAGTTGGCCTTGGCGGCGATCTGCGCCAGGCGGTCATACAAGGTAGCCGCCAGTTCTCGGGGCTGAACCACGAATGCCTCCATGGCAGCTTCACGCAGCCAGATGCTCTCCCGCCCGGCCAAGGGATGATTCGAGGGCAGGGCCAGCAGCAAGGGTTCGCGGTCGATCACGTCCAGCCGCAGATGGCGGGCCATGCCCGTGTGTTCGGGCTCGTCGCGCACGAAGCCCACATCCAGCTCACCCGCCAGGAGCGCCGCGTACTGCTGCTCGGTGTACATCTCGCTGAGGATCAGGCGTACCTGCGGCGCGAAGCTGCGATAGCGCAGAAGGGTCTGAGGCAGGGCAGGGTGGAAGGTGACCGAGACGGTGTAGGCCAGGCGCAGCTTGCCGCTGAAGCCGGTGGCGGCATCCGCCATCTGCGCCCGAGCCTCCTCGGCCTTGTCCAGTATCTGGCGAGCCTGTTCCAGGAACAGCTTGCCGGGTTCGGTCAAGGACACGTTGCGCTTGTTGCGCTCCAGAAGACGGACCCCGAGATCATTCTCAAGTGCCTGTATCTGCTGGGAAAGAGGGGGCTGGGAAATGTACAGGCGCTGGGCTGCGCGTGTGAAGCTCAGCTCCTCGGCGACCGTTACAAAGTAACGAAGCTGACGGAAGTCGAACATGGGAAGGCTTTAATATGGATATCGAATAAGTCGAGGCCTAAATATATATTTGTTTCTATAACGGGTCGATCATAAGATTCTCCCCGTCCCGCCACCGTCCCCTCCCCCCAGGTGGCGGCGACCCTCGCCCCGCTGCGACGCTATCCCCGCGATATCTGGTCTTCCTCCCCCCTGACCCATATCGACGCGTCGCCCAGCGGGGCGCTTTCTTTTCCAGGCACAACGCCCGGCCTTCAGGCCGGGCGTTGTCGTATGCACGATCTCTGTTTCTGTGGGAGCGCACCTTGTGCGCGACGGTCAAACGGAGCGAAGTCGCTGGGTTCTGCAGTCGCGCACAGGGTGCGCTTCCACGGGTGAGCAAAAGGGGGCGTTACAGCGTCGCCGCCAGCCGCGTTCCCTGGTCGATAGCCCGTTTGGCATCGAGCTCCGCCGCCACATCCGCGCCGCCAATCACATGCGCTTTGATGCCTGACTGGAGTAGTTCGTCGGCCAGTGCGCGGTTGGGTTCCTGGCCCGCACAGATGATCACGTTGTCCACCGGCAGCACCTGCTGCTTGCCATCGACCGTAATGTGCAGTCCCTCATCGTCGAACCGTTCATAGGTGACGCCACCGAGCATGGCGACGCCCTTGGACTTGAGCGTGGCGCGATGCACCCAGCCGGTGGTCTTGTTGAGGCGCGCACCGGGGCGTCCTTCGCTGCGTTGGAGCAGCCATACCTTTCGCGCCGCCGCTTCAGGTTGCGCAGGTGCGATTCCGCCTCGCGTATCCAGCTGCATGTCCACGCCCCATTCGCGCGTCCACCGCGTGACATCCAGTGTTGGAGAGGGCTGGTGTTCGGAGAGAAATTCAGCGACGTCGAAGCCGATGCCGCCGGCGCCGATGATGGCCACGCGTGACCCGACGGGCTTGTCACGTGCAAGCACGTCCAGATAGCTAAGCACGCGGGGATCGTCGCTGCCGGGAAAGCTCACGCGGCGCGGCGTGATGCCGGTGGCGATGATGACTTCATCATGACCCGTCAGCGTTTTTGCTTCTGCGGTTTGACGGAGTTTCACGGTGACGCCTGTGTCCTCGAGGCGATGGCGGAAATAGCGCAGCGTCTCGTGGAATTCCTCCTTGCCCGGAATGCGTTTGGCGTAGTTGAACTGGCCGCCGATATCGCTGGCCTGGTCGATCAGCGTTACCGCGTGGCCGCGTTCGGCCAGCGTGGTTGCGCAGGCGAGGCCTGCGGGTCCGGCCCCGACCACTGCGATCTTTTTCCTCGTCGAGACCGGCTCGATGCGCAGCTCGGTTTCATGGCAGGCGCGAGGGTTGAGCAGACAGCTTGCGCGACGATTCTGGAAGACGTGATCGAGGCACGCCTGGTTGCATGCAATGCAGGTATTGATGCGTTCGCTGCGACCGGCTTTGGCCTTGTTGGGCCACTCCGGATCCGCCAGCAGCGGGCGTGCCATCGACACCATGTCCGCTTCGTCGTCAGCCAGAATCTGTTCGGCGACCTCGGGCATGTTGATGCGATTGGTGGTGATCAGCGGGATCGACACCTCACCCTTGAGCTTCTTCGTCACCCACGCAAAGCCGGCGCGCGGCACACTGGTGACGATGGTCGGCACGCGCGCTTCATGCCAACCGATCCCCGTGTTGATGATGCTCGCGCCGGCCGCTTCGATCGCCTTGGCCAGCATGACGATCTCGCTCCAGTCCTGTGCGTTGTCCACCAGGTCCAGCATCGACAGGCGATAGATGATGATGAAATCGCGGCCTACCGCCTGACGCGTGCGGCGCACGATTTCGATCGGCAAGCGCATGCGTTTTTCTACGCTGCCGCCCCACGCATCGTTGCGCTGGTTGGTGCGTGCCGCGAGAAACTGATTGATCAAATAGCCTTCCGAACCCATCACCTCGACGCCGTCGTAACCGGCATCCTGCGCGAGCTTCGCGCAGCGGACGAAGTCGGCGATGGTGCGTTCGACGCCGCGGCTCGAAAGTGCGCGCGGCGTAAATGGCGTGATGGGCGACTTGATCTTCGACGGCGCCACCGACAGCGGGTGATATCCGTAGCGGCCGGCGTGCAATATCTGCATGCACAGCTTGCCGTCTTCGGCGTGGACCGCGCGGGTCAGCTTGCGATGGCGGCTGACGTGCCAGGGCAAGGTCAGACGTCCGCCGAAAGGCTTCAGCCAGCCCTGGATACTTGGCGCGATGCCGCCCGTTACCATCAGGCCCACGCCGCCACGCGCCCGCTCGGCGAAATAGGCCGCGAGCTTGTCGTAATCGGCTGCCTTGTCCTCCAGGCCCGTATGCATCGAACCCATCAGGATGCGGTTGGGCAGCGTGGTATGCCCAAGGTCGAGCGGTGAGAACAGGCGCGGGAAATTCATGATGACCGTTGATCAGTTCAAACGATCGTATGAATGTGCCTGTTGAGAGCGTTTGAAAGCAAGGGTTGCGGCGGCCAGTGGGGACGCAGATGCGGGCCGGCGCTCGTCCGGAGACCACGACGAGCGAAAGATCTTGGAGTCACGGACTGATCGGATATCGTCCTTCGTTCACGGCACCGGTGCCGTGGGCTGCCTGAATTCACGCCAGCAGTTCGCGAACCAGCTCGATGTAACGCTGCATCGCCTCGCCCTCGGACACGCCACGCAATTGTGCCCACGCCTCGTACTTGGCGGTGCCCACGAAATCGAAGAAGCCCGGCTGCTCGCCATGGACATTGCCTTCGGAACCCTGCTTGTAGAGGGCATAGAGCTTGAGCAGGGTGTCGTTGTCCGGCCGCTGGCCAAGCCGCTGGATGTCTTCGGCGGCTTGTTCGAATTCGTGGCGCAGATCGGTCATGGTGTGGACGTACATGGTTCTGACGGACGTGAGTGGAGGCAACTGGACAACCCGCGTTCCGTGCGAGGACCAACGCGATAGCATATGCGTTTTCCTTCGCCGCCGTCAGGAGACCCCATGAGCCCATCCGCTTCCGTTCCCGTATTGACCATCGACGGACCGTCGGGATCGGGCAAGGGCACCATCAGCCGCCTGGTGGCCGAAGAGCTGGGCTGGCGGTTGCTGGATTCGGGTGCGCTGTACCGGGCGGTGGGCTATGCGGCGGGCGCCGAAGGGCTGGACCTGTCGGACGTGGACGCCGTCACCCGCTGCGCCCAGACGACCAAGATCCGCTTCCATGCGGCACCGGACGGCAGTGACACCAGGGTATTGGTCAATGGCCACGACGCCACCGACGAACTGCGTACTGAAACGGCGGGGGCGGCGGCCTCGGCGATTGCCTCGATTCCTTCGGTGCGTCAGGCACTTGTGGACATGCAGCTGGCTTTCCGCAAGAACCCGGGGCTGGTGGCGGACGGTCGCGACATGGGCACGGTGATCTTCCCGGATGCCCGGTTCAAGGTGTTTCTGACCGCGAGTGCCGCCGAGCGGGCCAAAAGGCGCTATAAGCAGTTGAAGGAAAAGGGGCTGAGCGTTACACTTGCCACCCTTCAGCGCGAGATCGAAGCGCGTGATGCCCGCGATGCCTCGCGGACGGTCGCGCCGCTCAAGCCGGCCGCGGACGCGGTTTTCATCGACACCACCGGCATGGGCATCGAGGACGTCGTGGCGAAAGTATTGGCTGTCGTGCAGCCCTGACAGGGTTGCGGGCGGCTTTTGGTGCCCCTGAAGAGATCAGGGGTGTTTGGGTCAACGGTGACAAGGGAGCGATCCCGCGACACCCATAACCGGTGGGCCGACAGTCCGTGCGCCAGTCGATTTACGACGTGCATAGGACCTAAGGCCTTTTATCATTTCTGGAATCAACATGACTGAAAGTTTTGCCGAACTGTTTGAACAGAGCCAACAGGCCATCTCCAAGCTGAAGCCGGGCGCGATCGTCACGGGTATCGTTGTGGAAATCCGCAACGACGTCGTCGTGATCAACGCTGGCCTCAAGAGCGAAGGCATCGTCCCGATCGAGCAGTTCAAGGACGAGGGCGGTGAGCTGGAAGTGCAGGTTGGCGACGAGGTGAAGGTTGCCCTCGACGCCCTGGAAGACGGCTTCGGCGAGACCAAGCTCTCCCGCGAGAAGGCCAAGCGTTCCATGGTGTGGGACGACCTCGAGGCAGCCTTCGACAAGGAAGAGACCATCACCGGCAAGATCTCCGGCAAGGTCAAGGGCGGCTTCACCGTCGACATCAAGGACGTCCGCGCATTCCTGCCGGGCTCGCTGGTCGACGTCCGTCCGGTCCGCGATCCGGTGTACCTGGAAGGCAAGGACCTCGAGTTCAAGATCATCAAGCTCGACCGCAAGCGCAACAACGTTGTGGTCAGCCGCCGCGCCGTCGTCGAGACCGAGTTCTCCGAGGAGCGCGAGAAGCTGCTTGAGCGCCTGACCGAAGGCGCAGTGGTCAAGGGCACGGTCAAGAACCTCACCGACTACGGCGCGTTCGTGGACCTGGGCGGTATCGACGGCCTGCTGCACATCACCGACATGGCGTGGAAGCGCGTGCGTCATCCGTCCGAAGTCGTCAACGTCGGCGACGAGCTGGACGTCCGCGTGCTGAAGTACGACCGCGAGCGCAACCGCGTGTCGCTGGGCCTCAAGCAGCTGGGCGACGACCCGTGGGTCGCCATCGCCCGCCGCTACCCGGTCGGCAGCCGCCTGTTCGGCAAGGTCTCCAACGTCACCGATTACGGCTGCTTCGTTGAGATCGAGCCGGGTGTGGAAGGCCTGGTCCACGTGTCCGAGATGGACTGGACCAACAAGAACGTCAACCCGGCCAAGGTCGTGCAGGTCGGCGACGAGACCGAAGTGATGGTGCTGGACGTGGATGAAGAGCGTCGCCGCATCTCGCTGGGTATCAAGCAGACTCGCTCGAACCCGTGGGAAGCCTTCGCCGCCATGCACAAGAAGGGCGACAAGGTGTCCGGTCAGATCAAGTCGATCACCGACTTCGGCATCTTCATCGGCCTGGACGGCGGCATCGACGGCCTGGTCCACCTGTCCGACATCTCCTGGCAGGCTTCGGGTGAAGACCTCGTCCGCAACTTCAAGAAGGGCGACGAGATCGAAGCCGTGGTGCTGGCCGTGGATCCGGAGCGCGAGCGCATCTCCCTCGGCATCAAGCAGATGGAGCAGGATCCGTTTGGTCAGTTCATGGCCACCAACCCGCGCGGCACCATCGTCAATGGCACCGTGAAGGAAGTGGATGCCAAGGGCGCCGTGATCGATCTGGGCGAAGGCGTCGAGGGTTACCTGCGCGCCAACGACATCGCCAAGGAGCGCATCGACGATGCCACGCAGCATCTGAAGGTGGGCGACAAGGTCGAAGCCAAGTTCACCGGCATGGACCGCAAGGGCCGTCAGCTGCAGCTGTCGATCCGCGCGAAGGACGAAGAAGAACTGCACGACGCCATGGCCGAGTACTCGAACGCTTCCGGCGGCACGACGAAGCTCGGTGCGCTGCTCAAGGAGCAGCTCAACAAGGCTGACTAAGCAGTAGCAGAAGGAAAGGCAGGGCGGCCATGCGGCCGCCCTGTTTGGTTCACGTCACGGACATTGGGGACCCATGACCAAATCCGAATTGATCGAGGCGCTGGCACGGCGTCAGACCCATCTCGCGTTCGCTGATGTGGAGCTGGCGGTCAAAAGCGTGATCGAACAGATGAGCCATGCTCTGTCCCACGGCGAGCGCATCGAGGTCCGCGGTTTCGGCAGCTTCGCGCTGCACTACCGTCCGCCGCGCATGGGCCGCAACCCCAAGACGGGTGAGGCGGTTGCTCTGCCAGGCAAGCATGTCCCGCATTTCAAGCCGGGCAAGGAATTGCGCGAGCGCGTCAACATGGATCTGGTGTGACACCCGCCCGCGGGTATGGTTGAAGGATCGCGAAGGCAGGCGGCGACGAGCCGTTCCTGCCTTCTTTTTTGCCCGCACATGGCCGATTTGCATGCTAAAGAGGGCGCTTTGCCCTGTTCCTGAACGTCGGAGCGGGTTCGCGCCTGTGCCGGCCATCGGCAATCGGTTAAAGTCGCCGCATGCGACTGATCGTGACGCTAATCCTCCTGCTCTTCATTGCCGTGGGCATCGTGCTGGGTGCTCTGAATGCCGACCTCGTCGGTTATGACCTCGGCTTTGCGCGACTGGAACTGCCCAAGGGGGCGGCGTTGCTGCTGGCCCTGGTGATCGGTTGGTTGCTCGGTGGCCTCACCGCATGGTTGGGCGTCAGCTTCCGCCACCGGCGCCAGCGCCGCAAAGCGTCAGCCAGCAAGACCAATACCTCGCCGGCCGGTGCATGAGCGCACTTCAGTACGTCCTCATCCTGCTGGTTCCTGCAGCATTCGCCAGCGGCTGGCTGACGGCCAGGAAGGCTGGCGCTCGCCGTTCGGGCGCACAGGTCAGCGAACTGTCGTCCGACTACTTCCGAGGTCTCAACTACCTGCTCAACGAGGAGCAGGACAAGGCCATCGAGGTGTTCCTCAAGCTGGCCGAATACAACCGTGACACGGTGGAGACGCACTTAGCGTTAGGCAACCTGTTCCGTCGACGGGGCGAAGTGGACCGAGCCATCCGCCTGCACCAGCATCTGGTATCGCGTCCGGGCCTGTCGGATGCGATGAAAACGGTTGCACTGCTGGAACTGGGTGAGGATTACATGCGCGCCGGACTGCTTGATCGCGCGGAAACCCTGTTCTCCGACCTCGTGGCGATGGATGCCCATGCGCCTTCGGCGCTGCGCCACCTGATAGCGATCTACCAGCACGAGCGCGACTGGCACAAGGCGATCGAACACGCGCGCCGCCTGGAAGCCATGACCGGCGAAGACGAAGCTGACATGATCGCGCAGTTCTATTGCGAACTGGCAGAGCAATCGCGCCAGCACGGCGCGCGACAGGACGCGCGCGAGTACCTGCGCCAGGCTTTTTCCTGCCAGGCGAACTGCGTGCGGGCGTTCATGCTGACGGGACGCCTCTATGCCGAGGAAGGCCAGCATGCGGAGGCTGCCAAGGCCTATGAGAAAGCGGTGGAAGCAGACATTGCCTTCGTGCCCGAAATCCTGCCGCCGTTGCTCAACAGTTATGCACGCTCGCAACAGATGGAACATGCCGAGCATTTCCTGCGCGACATTCTTGAACGCTATCACGGCATCTCGCCGGTGCTTGCCCTGACACGGCTCTACCAGCAGCGCGACGGCGAACGTACCGCTATCGAGTTCCTCACTTCGCAGCTGCGCCAACGGCCCTCCGTGCGCGGCCTGATGGCGTTGATCGACGCCACCATGGACAAGATCGAAGGCGAGGCTCGCGAGAATTTCCTGATCCTGCGTGACCTCACCAAGAAGTTGCTGGAAGGACAGGCGATGTATCGCTGCAGCCGCTGCGGCTTCGGCGCCAAGGCGCATCATTGGCAGTGTCCGAGCTGCAAGAGCTGGAGCACAATCCGCCCGATCCACGGCGTCGCCAACGAATGAGGCGCGGATGAGTCCGACTTCGCTGGCGATAGGGATGGTGCTGGCCTCGTTGGTGATCTCCCTGGCCGTCGTGCGCGGCGCGATCGCCTATGCCCATCGTCGAGGCATGATGGATCTGCCCGGGCAGCGTCGTTCCCACACCATTCCCACACCGCGGGGCGGTGGCATCGGCATCGTCGTGGCGACACTGGTGACCGTGCCGGCGGCGTTGGCGCTGTTGCCGGGTCCTTGGCCAACCTCGATGGTCGCGGCGCTGGCCGTGGCCACCCTCTCGGTCGCTGCAGTGGGCTGGTGGGATGATCATCACCCCTTGCCCGTGCTTCCGCGCTTCGGCATCCAGTTGCTCTCGGCTTCGCTCGTTGCGGCGGCGTTTGTCATGGGGGGCATGTCAGTCTGGTGGCTGCCTTTGGTGGTGCTGGCCGGCACCTGGAGCATCAACCTGCACAACTTCATGGATGGCATCGATGGCCTGCTGGCCCAGCAGGTGATCTTCGTCGGTCTGGGCCTGGGCCTGCTCGCCTGGGGGGCGGCCCAGCCGGCATTAGCCGGGGCGGGGGCTTGTCTAGCCTCGGCAGCGCTGGGTTTCTGGTACTTCAATCGGCCCCGGGCCCGCATTTTCATGGGGGACGTGGGCAGCGGAACCATGGGCCTGCTCCTGTTCGCCCTCACCGCAATGCTCTGGCGGGTCAACTGGCACCTGCTCTGGCCGGCCTTGATCCTCAGTTCATCTTTTGTAGCAGACGCTTCCCTTACGCTGTTGGGCCGTATGGCGAGTGGTCGCCGTTGGTACACTGCCCATCGCGAGCACCTGTACCAATGGCTGGTTCGCAGTGGATTCACGCATGCAACGGGGGGAGCATGCTATCTGGCCTGGAATCTGTTGGTGGCGGCGCCTTTGGCCGCGCTGGCTTGGTTCTGGCCGACATGGTCGATACCGCTGTTCCTCGGTACCTACCTGATAGCGGCCACCGTATGGATACTCATGAAGCGCCAGTGTCTGGGGCGTGTTTCGAACAAGGGCCGTCATGTCATTTCGTAAGCTGATCGGTGTCATCCATCCCCGCATGGCCGTGGTGATCCACGACCTGCTGATGGCTGCGCTGGCGTGGTGGGTGGCCAAGGCCTTGCGCTATGCGCTGATCGACAACGCGGCGATCAACTTCCACGTGCTCGAATTCCCGCTGGTGCTGCTGGTGCAGGGCGCCGTGCTCAGCTGGACGGGCTTGTACAAGGGCGTGTGGCGGTTCGCGAGCCTGCCGGACCTGTGGAACATCTTCCGTGCGGCCGTGCTGGGTGCCCTGGCGATCGCCGCTGCGCTGATGCTCTATAACCGCCTCGAGGACGTGCCTCGCTCGGTGCTGTTGTTGTATCCGATGGTGCTGGCTGTCCTGCTGGGTACGCCGCGACTGGCTTACCGCTTCTGGAAGGACAGTCGCCTCGACCTGTTTCAGGACAAGCCCCTGCAGCGTGTGCTGATCGTTGGCGCCGACCGCGCCGGCGAAGCCCTGTCACGCGACCTGCATCGCGACAGCGGTTATACCGTGGTGGGCTTCGTCGACGACAAGGAGAGCTTGCGCGGCGCCAGCATCAATGGCCGTCCGGTGCTCGGTCGCATCGACCAGATTCCGCAGCTGGCGCGAGAGGTGGCGGCGCAGATGCTGCTGATCGCGATGCCTGGTGCTTCCACGCAGGAAATGCGCCGCATCGTCGAACTGTGCGATCAAAGCGGATTGCCTTACCGCACCGTGCCGAAGCTGGAAGACGTCGTTTCCGGCCGTGCGCACTTCAACGAAATCAAGGAAGTCGCCATCGAGGACCTGCTGGGCCGCGACACGGTGGAACTCGACTGGACGGCCATCCGCGTGACACTGACGGGGCGGCGCGTGCTGGTCACTGGCGGTGGCGGCTCGATCGGCTCGGAGCTTTGCCGCCAGGTTGCCCGCCTCGGCGCGCAGTCGCTCTGCGTGGTGGACAACAGCGAGTACAACCTCTATCGCATTTCGCAGGAGCTCCGAGCGGAATATCCCGAGCTGCTGTACGAAGCCATCCTGGCCGACTGTGGCGATCCGGCGGCGATGCGCAAGCTGTTCGGCGAATACAAGCCGCAGGTCGTGTTCCATGCTGCCGCGTACAAGCACGTGCCGATGCTGCAGGGCCAGCTGCGCGCGGCCTTCCGCAACAACGTGCTGGCCACGCGCAACGTCGCCGACCTGGCGGACCGTCATGCGGTGGAATGCTTCGTGCTGATTTCCACGGACAAGGCAGTCAACCCGACCAGCGTGATGGGCGCCTGCAAGCGCATGGCGGAAATCTGGTGCCAGAACCTCAACGAGCATTCGCAGACGCACTTCATCACCGTGCGGTTCGGCAACGTGCTCGATTCGGCTGGCTCCGTGGTGCCGCTGTTCCGCCAGCAGATCCGCAATGGTGGACCGGTAACGATCACGCATCCGGAAATCTCGCGCTACTTCATGACCATCCCCGAGGCCTGCCAGTTGATCCTGCAGGCGGCCAGCATCGGCAAGGGCGGCGAGATCTTCGCGCTGGACATGGGCGAGCCGATCAAGATCCGCGATCTGGCCGAACAGATGATCCGTCTGGCTGGTCGCAAGCCCGGCACCGAGATCCCGATCGTCTATACGGGCCTGCGGGCGGGCGAGAAGTTGTTCGAAGAGCTGTTCCATCCCCTCGAGAACTACGTCGAAACGACGCACGCGAAGATCTTCCTCGCGCAGTATCGTCAGGTGAAGTGGGACGTGCTCAATGCACAGTTGGCCAAGGCAGCCGATGCCGTGGTCGCTTATGACGAGGATACGTTGCGCCAGTGCGTGTCCAACCTGCTGCCCTCGTTCCGCTGGAGCGAGACGCCGCAACCGGACAACGTGGTGGCGCTGCGCCGCAGCGAATCAGGAGAGAAGTAAGTGAGCAAGCCGTTGCGCAAGGTGGTGTTCCCGGTGGCCGGTCTGGGCACGCGTTTCCTGCCCGCCACCAAGGTGGTCGCCAAGGAAATGCTGCCCGTACTGGATCGTCCGCTGATCCAGTACGCCGTGGACGAGGCTGTGGATGCCGGCGCGGACACCCTGGTGTTCGTGACCAATCGCTACAAGCACGCCATCGCCGATTATTTCGACAAGGCCTACGAACTCGAGGCCAAGCTGCAGGAAAAGGGCAAGGACGAACTGCTTGCACTCGTGCAGGGCACGCTGCCCAGGCATGTGCGAGCGATTTTCGTGACGCAGCCCGAGGCGCTCGGCCTGGGCCATGCGGTGCTGTGCGCCAAGCCGGTGGTGGGCGACGAGCCGTTCGGCGTCATCCTTCCGGACGACCTGATCTGGAACAAGGGCAAGGGCGCACTGCGCCAGATGGCCGAGTTGGCTGAACAGCAGAACGCCGGTGTGATCGCGGTGGAAGAAGTCCCGCAGAACGACACCGACAAGTACGGCATCGTAGACGCCACGCCGATCGACGAGCGCAGCGCGCAGATCCGCCACATGGTCGAGAAGCCCAAGCCGGCCGATGCCCCGTCGAACCTGGCCGTGGTTGGCCGCTACGTACTGCCGGGCCGCATCTTCCAGTTGCTGGAACAGACCACGCCGGGCGCCGGCGGCGAAATCCAGCTGACCGACGCCATCGACGCGCTGCTCAAGGAGCAGGGCAAGGTGCTTGCCTACCGGTTCGAAGGCACCCGCTTTGACTGCGGCAACAAGGCTGGCCTGGTGCGCGCCACCATGCACATGGCCCTGCAGGATCCCAAGCTGGCGCCGGTCGTGCGCGAGCTCATGGCCGCACTCTAAGCGGCTGTCGGCCACCGGCCGCAAGGCCGGTGGCTTTCTCTTGTCGGACGCTCCGGTTTTGCCCGGAAGCAGGTCGGGCTTCTACCCGCGAGGCATCAGCCGGCGGATAGCGAGCCGGTAAGAATCAGACTTATCCGACTGCGTCTTTGACGGACGCGTGCCAGAATCCTTCCCGCGTTCCGCCATCTTCGGCGGGCAATCTAGTCGTGGGGTTCACCGGTGATCGTCGAGTCCGCTTCGTAAGAGGCGGGCGTTTCGGCGTATCCGGTGTGTCCCGGGGCCGGCTGCCGCCGTCTTCGTGTTCATCGGATGAAAACCAGGGAAGCATCATGGATCTGTTGCGATTTCTGCTGCTGTTGCCGTTGCGCCTGCTGGGCGGCTTGTTGACCGGCATGGCGCTCGTATTGCGCCCCTTGCTGGGACAAGTCAGCTGGTCGGCGCCGGCATGGATGCCGGCCACGGGTGGATGGATTCGCCACCGTCCCCTGCGCGCCGCCGGCACGCTGGCAGCCGTACTGGTGCTGGGTGCCGGAACGTGGTTCGGCTGGCAGTGGTACCAGAACCGGCCCAAGCCGGTGGAACCCTCACGGATCACATGGTCCGTCGATGCGCCGGCCATTACCGACTACACGCAGCAGCCCATTGTCATCCACCCGCTGACGGTGAACTTCTCAGGTTCCGCCGCGCCCATCGAAGTGGTAGGCAAGCCGGTGACGACGGGCGTCGTGATGCAGCCGGCGGCGAAGGGTCAGTGGAGCTGGATCGACGATCACACCCTGCGCTTCACGCCGGCGGAAGATTGGCCGGTCGGGCGTCACTATGAAGTCCGTTTCGACACGGCAAAGGCTTTCGCCGGCCATGTCCTTATGGCGGATGACCATTTCAGCTTTGACACCGTCGCCTTCTCGGCGAAGGCGGAGCGCGGCGAGTTCTATCAGGACCCGCAGGATGCCACCGCGAAGAAGACGATCCTGCCGGTCACCTTCAACTACCCGGTCGATACGGCCGACTTCGAGAAGCGCATCAACGTCGGGCTGGCGCAGCGCGGCAGCCGCGATACGGCACTGAAGTACACGGTCACCTACGACCAGTACAAGCTGCACGCATGGATCCATTCGCAGCCGCTGTCGCTGCCGCGCGACGAAAGCAGCGTGAACTACAGCATCGACAAGGGCGTGCGCAGTGTCCGTGGTGGCGATGGCGTGGCCGATGCAATCAAGACACAGATACGTGTTCCTGGCCTCTACAGCCTCACCATCGACGGCATCGACCCCACCCTGGTCGACAATGAAAAGTACGAGCCCGAGCAGGTGCTGGTCGTCAATGTCGGCGGCACGGTGCGTGATAGCGAACTGGCGGGCCTGACCAAGGCGTGGATCCTGCCGGTACGCAAGCCCGGCGTGAAGCAGTCGGATGACGCTCCACCTTACGACTGGTCGGCTTCCGAAGTCGGGGAGGCGGAATTGCGCCAGGCGCAACCGCTGAAGCTCGAACTCGTACCTACCGAGAACGACTACGAGGCGGTGCAAAGCTTCAAGTATCACGCCGAGCCAGGCCAGCGCATCTACGTACGCATCGACAAAGGCCTGAAGTCATTCGGCGGCTACATCCTTGGCAAGCCGAGCGCTGCAGTGGTCGAGGTTCCCAATTATCCCAAGCTGCTGCGCTTCATGGCCGACGGCTCGCTGCTGTCGATCTCCGGCAGCAAGCGCATCTCCGTGGTGTCCCGCAACCTGCCCGGGCTGCGCATGGAAATCGGCCGCGTATTGCCGGATCAGCTGCAGCATCTGGTGAGCCTCAACCAGGGCAGCTATGCGCGTCCCGAATTGAGCTACGCCTTCAGCGAAGACCATATCGTCGAGCGCTTCGAGCAGAAGCGCAGCTTCCCCAAGGGCGATCCGGCCAAGGCCCATTACGAAGGCATCGACCTGGGCCAATACCTGAAGGAGGGCAAGCGCGGCGTGTTCCTGCTGCACCTGTCCAGCTACGACGCCGTCGCCGAGAAGAAGCGAGAGGACGCGCGCAAGGCGGCAGAGAACGAACCGCAGGCCGCGCCTCGCAATGACAGCGTCGATGCGGAATCGGATGGCGAGGAAGGTGATCAGGGCGAGATGTCCGAGAACGACGATGGCGACAGCTCGGTGCCCACCGACACCCGGATGATCGTAGTCACGGACCTGGGCATGCTGGTGAAGCGTTCGCTTGATGGCAGCCAGGATGTGTTCGTGCAGTCGATCCGCACGGGGCAACCGGTGGCCGGCGCCAATGTGGCCGTGCTCGCCGTCAACGGGCAAACGCTATTCAACGAGACGACGTCCGCCGATGGCGTGGTGCATTTCCCCACCTTCAAGGGACTGGAGCGCGAAAAGCAGCCGACGCTGTACGTCGTGAAGAAAGCGGACGACCTGTCGTTCCTGCCGATCGGCGGTTCCACCAGCTATGACCGCAAGCTCGATTTCTCCCGCTTCGACGTGGGTGGCGAGCGCAATGCACAGAACGAAGGCCAGTTGTCGGCCTATCTGTTCTCCGATCGCGGCATCTATCGGCCGGGTGACACGTTCCACGTCGGCCTTATCGTTCGTGCTGCCAGCTGGACGCGCAGCGTGGTCGGCATTCCGCTGCAGGCGGAGATCGTCGATCCGCGAGGCATGACGGTGAAGCGGCTGCCGATGTCGATGGATGCCTCGGGCTTTGGCGAGCTGGATTACGCGCCTGCCGAAACCGCACCCACCGGAACGTGGACGGTGAACCTGTACATCGTGAAGGACGGCAAGGCCGGTGCGCAGATCGGCAGCACGACCGTGCAGGTGAAGGAATTCCTGCCTGACCGCATGAAGGTCGAGGTGCGCCTGGCAGGCCAGGTGTCCGAGGGTTGGGTGAAACCCGACCAGGTCAAGGGCATCATGGATGCGATGAACCTGTTCGGTACGCCGGCAGCGAATCGCCGGGTGGAAGCGTCGCTGACGCTGCGTCCCGCATGGCCGGCTTTCCGCAGCTGGAAGGACTACCACTTCTACGATCCGCGTCGCGCCAAGGAGGGTTACGAGGAACCGTTGCAGGACGGCAAGACCGACGACAAGGGTCATGCCGAATTCGATCTCGACCTGAAGAAATACGCCGACGCCACCTACCAGCTCTATTTCCTGGCCAAGGCCTACGAGCCCGAGGGTGGCCGCAGTGTGGCCGCAGCGGCGCAGACGCTGGTGTCGAACAACGACTGGCTGGTCGGTTACAAGGCAGTCGACAACCTCGATTACGTGAATCGCGATACGCCGCGCAGCGTGCACCTGGTGGCGATCGACCATACGGCCAAGGCGATGGCACTGAAGGAGCTGAAGGCGCGGCTGGTCGAGCGTCGCTACATCTCCGTGCTGACCAAGCAGGATTCGGGCGTCTACAAGTACCAATCCAAGCTCAAGGAAATCACGCTCAACGAGCAGGCCTTGTCGATTCCGGCCGAGGGCATGGACTACGCCTTGCCTACCGACAAGCCCGGCAATTACGCGCTGGTGATCCTGCGCAGCAGTGACGGCGTCGAAGTGAATCGCGTGGAGTATTCGGTGGCGGGCGCCGCCAACGTGTCGCGCTCGCTCGATCGCAACGCCGAACTGCAGCTCAACCTGAGCAAGGAGGACTATGCGCCGGGCGAAACGGTGGACATCGCTATCCGTGCCCCTTATGCGGGCAGTGGCCTGATCACCATCGAGCGCGACAAGGTGTATGCACACGCGTGGTTCCATGCCGATACCAGCAGCTCGGTGCAGCACATCACTGTGCCCGCCAGTTTCGAAGGCAATGGCTACATCAACGTGCAGTACATCCGCGATCCGTCCTCGGACGAGATCTTCATGAGCCCGCTCAGCTATGGCGTGGTGCCGTTCTCGGTCAACCTAGATGCACGTCGCAACGCGATCAAGGTGGATGCGCCGGCGGTGGTGAAGCCGGGTGAAACAGTAACGTTCAAGTTGAGCGCACCGCAGCCCACGCGTGCGGTGGTGTTCGCCGTGGACGAGGGCATCCTGCAGGTCGCGCGCTACAAGCTGGGCGATCCGCTGAAGTTCTTCTTCCGCAAGCGCATGCTCGAAGTGGGCACCTCGCAGATCCTCGACCTGATCCTGCCGGACTTTGAGAAGCTGATGGCCATGGCGGCGCCGGGCGGCGATGCGGATGCCGCGATCGGTCGCCAGCTCAATCCGTTCAAGCGCAAGCGCGACAAGCCGGTGGCCTATTGGTCGGGCATCGTCGATGTGAACGGCGAGACCGAGCTGCGCTATCAGGTGCCGGACTACTTCAACGGCAAGTTGCGCGTGATGGCTGTCGCGGTGTCGCCGGAGCGCATCGGTACCTTCGAGGGCGCGACTACGGTGCGTGGCGACTTCGTGTTGTCGCCGAACGTGCCGACCACGCTGGCGCCAGGCGACGAGGTCGAGGTCAGCGTGGGCGTCGCCAACAACCTCACCGGGCTCGGCGGCAAGCAGGTGCCGGTGGCGGTGACGCTGAAGACCGGTCCGCAGCTGCAGATACTTGGTGCACCTACGCAGAACGTCAGCCTCGGCGAGATGCGCGAAGGCGTCGTCACGTTCCGCGTCAAGGCGACCGACAAGCTGGGCTCGGGCAACCTGAGCTTCGTCGCTGGTTACGGCGACAAGTCCGCAAGGCAGAGCGTGGATGTATCGGTGCGACCGGCATCGGCTTATCGTACCCAGGTCGACGTGGGCCGCGTCGATGCGAACAGCAAGGTGGACCAGCCGGACCTGCGCCGCATGTACAGCGAGTACGCTTCGCGCGATGCGGCCATCTCGAACATACCAGTGGTGTTGTCGGGCGGCCTGACCACCTATCTGATCAACTTCCAGCATTACTGCAGCGAACAGATCGTGAGCTCGGCGATGCCGCGCCTGGTGTTGTCGAAGTGGCCCCAGGTGAAGGTCTTCGCCGACGCTTTGCAGCCGAAGCTCGAAGGCAAGAAGCTCAGCAACGACGAGGCGCTGGCACAGTTCCTCGATGTGCTGCATACGCGCCAGAACGGGCAGGGCGGTTTCGGATTGTGGTCGGCGACGCCTGATGCCAATCCGTTCGTTTCCACCTATGCCATGCACTTCCTGCTGGAAGCCCGCGAAAGGGGCGTTGCCATACCGCGCGACATGTTCGACGCAGGCAACCGCTACCTGCACCAGTTGGCAGCGGACGATACGCTCGATGGCCTCGACCTGGTGCGCCAGCGTGCCTATGCGGTCTATTTGCTGACCCGCCAGGGCAACGTCACCACCAACGACCTGGCCGCCGTGCAGAAGCGCTTGCAGGAAGCCTATCCGGACCAGTGGCGCAACGATCTCGCGGCGGCTTGGCTGGCGGCGTCGTACCAGTTGCTCAAACAGGACAAGCAGGCGGCCCAGCTCATGGCTGGCCCGCAGAAGCTGCTGGAACGCACCTCGGCGGACAAGGATTACAGCTATGGCTATTACTACGATCCGTTGATCCGCGATGCGAGCACCTTGTACCTGCTGAGCAAGCACTTCCCCGAACGCGCCAAGGCGCTGTCACCGCGCGTGATGGAGAACCTGACCTGGCCTCTGGCGCACGGCTGGTACAACACCTTGTCTTCCGCCATGACCATGCTGGCGCTGGATACCTATGCCACGCAGGCTGGCGGCGAGCTGGACAAGCTGCACATCGACGAGGTGCACGCCGACGGCAGCGTCAAGTCCATCGCTTCCTCGCAAGGCAATCTGCTGCAGGCAGGCAGTTGGGACGCCGTGGTGAACCGCCTGCGTTTCACCAACGAGAGTGCGTTGCAGGCGTGGCGCGTCGTGAGCCAGGGCGGTTACGACCGCGATGTGGCGAGCAAGGTGATCAAGGACGGCCTGGAGATCACTCGCGATTACACCGACGTGAATGGCAAGGCGATCGACCAGGTGACGCTTGGCCAGGAAATCGATGTGCACCTGAAGATCCGCGCGACGGGCAACGACGGCGTGGGTAACGTGGCTATCGTGGACTTGTTGCCGGGCGGCTTCGAACCGGTGATCCAGCCGCCGCCGGTCGTGACCGACCAGTCGTCGAATGGCGATGCGCAGGAGGATGCGGGCGGCGACAGCACGGTCAAGCCTGGTGAATGGCGTTCGCCGATCGGTGTCGGCAATGCCACCTGGCGCCTGGAGTACGCGGATATCCGCGAGGACCGTGTGGTGCTTTACGGCGATGCCTTGCCGGATGTTGGCGAGTTCGTCTATCGCATCAAGGCCACCAACGCCGGCAAGTTCATCGTGCCGCCGGCCTACGGTGAGTCGCTGTACGACCGGCGCGTACAGGCGCGTACGGCTGGTGGCGCCACCTTGACCGTCGTGCGTCAGCCCTGAAGTGATTGCGCGCCCTCTGAGAGGAGGGCGCGCCATCGGTTATCGGTACATGCCCAAGCCCGCGATGCTCCAACACATCGGACACGGTCTTCTGCGCTGGCTGTTTCGCTGGCAGAACTGGCTGGTGGGCGCCGCGCTGATCATCGTCGTGCTGGTGGGTTTTCGGTGTTGGCCGCACAAACCCTTGCGTGAGTGGCTGCCGTCGTCAACCGCGGTCTATGACGCACGCGGCCGCCTGCTGCGACTGACGCTCGCCAGCGATGACCGCTATCGACTATGGGTGCCGCTCAAGGACGTCTCTCCCGCCCTCGTAGATGGCGTGCTGCTGCACGAAGATCGCTGGTATCGCTGGCATCCCGGCTTCAACCCTTACGGTCTGGTGCGTGGTGCATGGGTGACCTATGTGAGCCATGGCAATCGTCAGGGCGGCTCCACCGTCACCATGCAGCTGGCGCGCCTGCTTTGGCGCCTGAATACCCGGTCGCCCTGGGGCAAGTTGCGGCAAGTGGCGCGTGCCGTGCAGCTGGAGCTGTTCTACTCCAAGGACCAGATTCTCGAGGCATATCTCAACTACGCGCCTTATGGGCGTAACGTCGAGGGCGTCGGTGCCGCGAGCGTGGCTTACTTCGATAAGTCGGCCAGTGCGCTCAGCCTGCCGGAGGCATTGACCCTGGCCGTGATTCCGCAGGATCCCTCGCGACGCCTGCAAGCCAATGACGGCACCACGGAAGTGATCGGCAAGCAGCTCGCTACTTCACGCAATCGTCTCTACGCGCGCTGGAAGGTGATTCATCCGCAGGACGCGGCGTTACAGTCACTGTTTGCACTGCCACTGCGGCTACGTCCCCTGTCGCAACTGCCGTTCGAGGCGCCGCATGCCGTCGACCAGATCTTGGCCGCACGACGCATCGACACCATCGATGCCGACAGCCGTGTCGTCAGCACACTCGATATGGATCTGCAGCATGTCTTGGAGCGTCAGGTCGAGCGCTACATCGAACGCAACGATGCGCGCGGCATCCGCAACGCGGCAGCCATCCTGGTCGATACCCGCGATATGGGCATCAAGGCGCTGGTCGGCTCGGCCAACTATCGCGGCATCGACATCCAGGGTCAGGTCAATGGCACCCTGGCAAAGCGTTCGCCGGGTTCGACCCTCAAACCCTTCATCTATGGCCTCGGCTTCGACGAGGGTGTGCTGCATCCGCAGACCGTGCTGCGGGACGTGCCAACTGCGTTCGGCCCCTATACGCCGGAGAACTTCGACGGTCATTTCCTGGGGCCGGTGACGGCCACCGAGGCCCTGGTGCGCAGCCGCAACATTCCTGCCGTGTGGGTGGCATCGCAGCTGCAGCAGCCAAGCCTCTATCAGTTTCTTCGCGATGCGGGCGTCAGCCGCATGGCCAGCGAGAAGCACTACGGCCTCGCCCTGGTACTCGGGGGCGGCGAAGTGACCATGCAGGAGCTCGCAGGCCTCTACGCGATGCTCGCCAATCGTGGCGAACTCCGGCCGCTGCGCCTGCTGGCGACCGATCCGCAGGTATCAGGCACGCGCCTGCTCAGCGACGAATCGAGCTTCATGGTGATGGACATGCTGCGGCAGAATCCGCGTCCCGACGAAACCACGGGAGCCCAACCCGGACGGCTGCCGGTGTACTGGAAAACGGGCACCTCATGGGGCTTCCGCGATGCTTGGACGGCCGGCAGCTTCGGCCCTTACGTGCTGATCGTGTGGGTGGGCAATTTCGACGGCACCAGCAACCAGGCCTTCGTCGGTGTGGAAGCTGCGGCACCGTTGTTCTTCCAGATGGTCGATGCGCTGAAGGCAGCGCAGCCGCGCATGATGGAGCCGCTGCGACATATGCCGATGAACCTGCGACGCGTGGAAATCTGCCTGGCCAGCGGCGATCTGCCGAACCAGTGGTGCCCACAGCGCGGCATGACGTGGTTCATTCCGGGCAAGTCACCGATCCGCGTCAGCCAAGTGCACCGGCCAGTGGTGATCGACGACACAACGGGCCAGCCGGCGTGTCCGCCTTACGCGGGCAAGCGAACGCATGTGGAGGTCTACGAGTTCTGGCCGTCAGAGCTGCAGCGGGTGTTTGCGCAGGCAGGCATTCCACGCCGCACGCCGCCACGTAATGACGCGTGCAGCGACGCGGGCGTTGACGGCGAGCCGCCGGCGATCACTTCGCCATTGCGCGGCAGCATCTATGCGCTGCGCATCAAGCGAGTCGATGATCGCATCGCTTTCTCAGCAAATGCCGATGCTTCGGTGCGTGAGATGTACTGGTTCGTCAACGATGCCTATGTCGGGCGCAGCGCACCGGGCGAGTCATTCTTCTGGCAGCCCGCCGCGGCTGGCAATTACGAGGTCCGGGTGGTGGACGATCGCGGCCGAAGCGATGCGCGTCCCATGGGCGTGAGCGTGGTCGACTAGCGCGGGCCTGTGTCGGGCGTCCCGTGGCGGCGGCATCGGTCGCCTGCGTTAGACTCAGTGCTTTCCCGCGACACGTGTAGTCATCGCATGACCTCGTCACCGGCAGCTTCGTACTATCGCGCCACGGCCACGCCTTACGAGCCCTATGCGCCCCTGCAGGGTAAGACCGATGCGCGCGTTGCCATCATCGGCGGCGGCTTCGCTGGCTTGCATACGGCGTTGGGCCTTGCCGAACGTGGTGTGCGTGATGTCGTGCTGCTGGAGCGCGAGCAGGTGGGTTTCGGCGCGTCGGGTCGCAACGGGGGTTTTGTCTTTGGCGGCTACTCGCTGGGCGAGCAGGCCTTGCTCAACCAGCGCGGAGAAGCCACAGCCCAGGCGTTGTTTGGTCTGACCACGCAGGCGGTGGGCCGTATCCGCACCTTGGCGCAGCGCTACGCCATTCCCTGCGATGTGGTGGATGAGGGCGTCGTCTGGGCCAACTGGTTCCGCGATCCGAATGTGTTGCGCCAGCGGCAGGAACTCCTGGCCAAGCATTACGGCGTGTCGTGGGAATGGCTGCCTCAGCACGAGTTGCGTGGTCGCATTCATACCACGCGCTATTTCGATGGCTTGTACGAACGAAACGCGCTGCACCTGCACCCGCTCAATTTCGCCATTGGCCTCGCGGGTGCGGCCGCTTCGCAAGGCGTGCGCATCCATGAGAACACCGATGCGTGGCAACTGAAGCGTGACGGCCTGCGCTGGCGCGTGGAGACCGCACAGGGCTCTGTGCATGCCGACCAAGTGGTACTGGCCTGCGGAGGCTATCTGGCAGGGCTGCGCCGACAGGTGGATCGGGCGATTCTTCCCATCGCCACCTATGTCATGGTGACCGAGCCGCTCGGCGATCGCATGGCCGATATCCTTGAGACGCGTTCGGCGGTCTACGACACGCGTTTTGCATTCGACTATTACCGTCCCTTGCCCGATGGAAGGCTGTTGTGGGGCGGGCGCATTTCAGTGCGCGATCGTTCACCGAAATCCGTCCAGCGCCTGCTGATGGCCGACCTGTTGCGCGTGTTTCCCCAGCTGAAGGGCGTGCGCGTGGACTACGCCTGGTCTGGCCTGATGAGTTATGCGCGCCATCAGATGCCACAGATTGGAAGCACGCCTGATGGCTTGTGGTGGGCGCAGGCGTTTGGCGGCCATGGACTCGCGCCGACCTGTGCCGCCGGCGAGCTGCTGGCATCGGCGATTGCCGAGAACGATGATCGTTGGAAGCAGTTCGCCGACTACGGCCTGGATCGCACCTATCGCCCGTTCGGCTATCTGGGCGCGCAGGCGAGCTACTGGTGGCAGCAGGGCAAGGATTGGTTCAAGACGAGGTTGGAAGGATGAGCGAGACAACGATCCCGACGGACATCAGCTGGGCCGACTTCGAGAAAGTCTGCCTCGTGGCTGGCACGGTGACGCGTGTCGAGGCCTTTCCCGAGGCGCGCAAACCGGCGTGGAAAGTGTGGGTCGATTTCGGCCCCTACGGCGAGAAGAAGACCAGCGCGCAGATCGCGCAGCTGTATCGTGCGGAAGATCTGGTCGGACGGCAGATCGTCGGCGTGATCAACTTCCCTGAGAAGCAGATCGGACCCTTCCGCTCGCAATTCCTGCTGACCGGTTTTCCCACCGATGACGGTGTGGTCATCACCGCCATCGAGCGACCTGTACCCAACGGTACCCGGCTGGCCTGATCAGCCCAGCGCGGGCATCAGCTCCGCACGGGGCCGGCGGCGGATCAGCAGGGCGATCACGGCGGCAATCACGCCACTCATGCCGGCCACAACGAATGGCTGCAGATAGCTGCCGCCCTGCGTACGCATGAAGCCGGCGAAGAAGGCGGCGCTCGCCGCACCGATCTGGTGACCTGCCGCCACCCAGCCGAACACCACCGGCGCATCGCGGTCGCCGAATGCTTCCGTGGCAAGCCGCAGCGTCGGCGGCACCGTCGCGATCCAGTCCAGGCCGTAGAACACGCCGAACAGCGAGAGGCTGTAGAACGAGAAGTCGGAGTAGGGCAGCCAGATCAGCGAGAGGCCGCGCAGCGCGTAGTACATGAAAAGAAGTTTGCGCGGGTCATAGCGATCAGTGAGCCAGCCCGACATCGTGGTGCCGATCAGGTCGAACGCGCCCATCATCGCGAGCAGACCGGCGGCGCGCACTTCGGGGATGCCATGGTCGCCGCACATCGCGATGAAGTGCGTGCCGATCAAGCCGTTGGTGGTGAATCCGCAGATGAAGAACGTCGCGAACAGCAGCCAGAACGTGCGCTGCTTCGCTGCCGTCACCAGGGTGCCGAGCGCGATCGACAGCAGGTTGCGGCGAGGCGGTTCGACGGCTTCGTCCTCAGTGGCGCCATAGGGACGCAAGCCGATATCGGCCGGACGTTCCGGCAAGAGCCACCAGGCGAGCGGGATCAGCAGCGCGCAGCCCGCGGCCACCGTCCACACCACCGGGCGCCAGCCACCGTGATCGGCAATTGCCGCAAGAGCCGGAAGAAAGGCGAGGGTGCCGGTGGCGGTGCTGGCGGTAAGCAACCCCATCATCAGGCCGCGGTGGGTGACAAACCAGCGGTTCACCACGGTGGCGCCCAGCACGATGGCCACGCAGCCCGAGCCTATGCCTGAGAAAATGCCCCAACTCACCAGCAGGTGCCAAGGTTGCGTCATCCATGCGCTGGCTGAGATCGACACCGCCATCAGTGCCAGCGCGCCGATCAACGTGCGCCGGATGCCGACAGCCTGCATCAGCGCGGCTGCAAACGGGCCGACCATGCCGTACAGGAAGATGCCCAGCGCCGCGGACAGCGAGATGGTGTCGCGGCTCCACCCAAAGGCATGGCCCAGGGGAAGGATCAGCACGCCAGGCGCGGCGCGTACGCCGGCGGCGGCCAGCAGGGCCAGAAAGATCACGCCGGCAACGACAAAGGCGTACTTCTGGCCGAAGGGGCGGGTGCGCGGTATAGTCATGTTACCGACCGGTACGGGAGGTCTGCGGATCATACGTACCGATCGGTAACATAGTCAACCGTATTCGCCATGCCGACCAAACGACCCGAATCCTCCACGTCTGTTCCGCCGGACGACGCCAAGCCCAAGGCCGCCGAGCGCATCCGCCGGACGGCGCGTGAACTCTTCTATCGCGAAGGCATCCGCGCCATCGGCGTGGAGGAAATCGTCACGCGTGCCGGCGTGACCAAGCCCAGCCTCTATCGCAGCTATGCGTCCAAGGACGAACTCGCGGCCGAATACCTGCGTGACTATGAGCTGGCCTTCTGGAAGGTGTTTGAAGCCGGTGCGCAAACGCATCCCGGCGATGCGCGCGCGCAGTTGATGGCCTACTTCGAAGGCTTGGCGCATCGTGCCACGCAGGTTGGCTATCGCGGCTGCGGGCTTACCAACGCCGTGGTGGAGTATCCCGGCGACGAGCATCCCGCGCGCAAGGTGGCGCAAACGCACAAGCGCAAGCTGCGTGCGCGTCTGGTGACGATGTGCGAAGCGATGGGCGCGAAATCGCCGGAGGTATTGGCGGACGGTTTGCTGCTGCTGTTGGAAGGCACCTACGCTTCAGGCCAACTGTTCGGCAAGCACGGGCCGGCACGTTCGCTGGTGGGGGTGGCGGAGCAGCTCATCGACGCATCGTTGCGATGATCGCGCGCGTTCAGGACGCGCGTTTCTGCATGCTGTCCAGCCATACGCCCAAACCCTGGGCGTTGAGCTCGATGTCCATGCCAATCAATTCCAACAGATCGTCGCGATCGCCCTGCCAGCCGTGCGCCCAGGCCCGCGCGCTATAGAGCCCGGTCAATTCTTCCTTCATGACGGCATGCCGCTGCGCATGATCCGCATGGTCGTGTTGCGCGGTTTCTGCAATGGCCACCATGGCGTCGATTTGCGTGTGCAGATCATGGCTCAGGCGTTCGATGTCTTCGACGCGGTTGTAGTGCGTGAGGTACATCGCTGCAGGTTTCAGGGCGACAAGGCGATCGATGGAAGCATGGAGCGCCTGTGGATCGAACTGTACCGGCGAGGTGGTGGGCAGGATGAACGGGCCGCTCGCCGTATCAAATTCGCGATACGAAAGCCCGAACACGTCGCCGGTAAAACACACGTTCGCGCGCTCGTCGTATACCGTGAGGTGATGGCGCGCGTGCCCAGGAGTGTCCAGGCAGTGCAGCATGCGGCCAGAGAGATCCACCGCATGTCCATCCGGGGCCTCGATAACGCGCTCGACGGGAATCGGGCGAAGCCGCCCATAGGTCTTCTCCATCACCGATTCGCCGTACACGGCGCTGGCACCGGCCCATAGCTGGCTGGGATCGATCATGTGTCGCGCCCCGCGTGGGTGTACCACCAGCTTCGCGTTCGGCAATTGCGCGATCAACTCGCCCGCGCCCCCGGCATGATCCAGATGGACGTGGGTGAGGATCAGCCAGTCGACATCCGCTGGCGAGAGCCCTGCATTGCCTAGTGTTTCGAGCATGCGAGGTACGGCGTAGTTGGTGCCGCAGTCGATGAACGCACCACGGCCGTTCTCCACCACCAGATAGGCGGCGTCGAAATGCGGTCGCACGAAACCCGTGTCGATGGTGTGGATGCCGTGATTCATCGCCAACCTCGCGCTGAGTAGATCACGCGAGGTTAGCAAGCTCGGCAAGGTGCGGCACCTCCACCTTGGTCGAGAACGCTCAGGGGGCCGCGTCGACGAGGACGAGCTCAGCATCCTCGAGCGCCGTCACCACGATCTTCGACTCGTTGTGGATGGCTGCGCCGTCGCGGGCGTCGAGTGCGACGCCGTTGACGTCGATCTTCCCCTTGGCCGGCACCAGATAGGCATAGCGATTGGAGTCGAGCTCGTACTCGGCCTGTTCTCCTGCCTTGAGCGAAGCGCCAAGCACGCGGGCATCGGTGCGGAGTGGCAGGGCATCGTTGTCGTCCTTGAAGCCGCTGGCCAGCGCAACGAAACGGCCAGAGCGTTCACCCACCGGAAACGGCTTGGTGCCCCACGACGGCGGATTGCCCTGCTGATTGGGAATGATCCAGATCTGGAAGATGCGCGTCACGCCGGGCTCCAGGTTGTACTCGGCGTGCGTGATGCCGGTTCCCGCACTCATCACCTGCACGTCGCCCGCGACCGTGCGCCCCTTGTTGCCGAGGTTGTCCTGGTGCGTGATGGCGCCTTCGCGAACGTAGGTGATGATTTCCATATCGCCATGCGGATGCGGCGGAAAGCCAGTCTGCGGCGCGATGGTGTCGTCATTCCACACGCGCAGCGTGCCCCATCCCATGCGGGCAGGGTCGTGGTAATTGGCGAAGGAAAAATGGTGCTTGGCATCGAGCCAACCGTGATTGGCTCCGCCCAAGGCATCGAAGGGTCGACGTTCGATCATGCTGCACTCCTGGTAAATGGCTGCGTCTTTCGGCTTCCCGCCAAGATAGGGCAGAGTGCGGTCGAAACCAGTCGTTCCCTGACGAACGGACTGTTGCCCAAAAGCCACACAACGAGAATTGGCCGGTGCATGCGACGCGACCGTGAAAGGCGCGGTCGGCAACTACCCAATCTCGAACGAGCCCCGCCCGCGGCTTTCACATTTGTGGAAAAAAATCGTCCCGGACTCTTCACAAATGCCACGGTTCTGTTACTATTTCTGACTCCGATGCGGGAATAGCTCAGTTGGTAGAGCACGACCTTGCCAAGGTCGGGGTCGCGAGTTCGAGTCTCGTTTCCCGCTCCAGTTTCCTGCAAAACCTCGGCCTCCCGAGGTTTTGTTTTTTTCAGCGGATATGACCTGGATTTTCGGGTTACGATTCGCGCGCAATGGCCTGGTGGCAGAGTGGTCATGCAGCGGCCTGCAAAGCCGTGTACGCCGGTTCGATTCCGACCCAGGCCTCCATTGCGCAATACGCTCAACCCGCCGAAAGGCGGGTTTTTTTTATGTCCATAGGCCGCCCGCGGACCTCAAGACGCGCATGTTAGGATGCGCATCCCTCCGGGCCCGGATGGCGAAACTGGTAGACGCAAGGGACTTAAAATCCCTCAACCGAAAGGTTATGCGGGTTCGATCCCCGCTCCGGGCACCACTTTTCAGGATGCTGGAAGCATCCGGGAGAAGCCATGAGCACCGTGCGATTCCTGGGCCCGTACGACAACCGCGTCGCGGCCGAACTTCCCGAGGGTTACGTCGTGGGTAGGTGCGTGGGCGATTGTGCGTTCACGCAGGGGGTGGCCGTTGAGGGCGTGGAGAGGTCTGTTGGCGAGCAGAAGTGGTCGGATGGTCGCAGCCTCATGATCGTGACGGTCGAGGATTTCGATCTCGACGGCGAAGGCCTCAGGAACTGGTCCACCGGTGTGGAATAAGCGGAAAGGCGGGCTTCGGCAAACCCTGTAAGGAAAAGTCATCCGCACGCGTAGGGTGCGATGGATGAAGTGTTTCCGCAGGAACGTAAGCGCTTGCATAAAGCGATATCGCAGCCTATGTTCGCCCCATCAACCCAAGGAGGGTGTCTGGTGATCAAGGTAGTCTTGATTGACGACCACGAGCTGGTGCGCACGGGATTCAGGATGATCCTGCAGCAGCAGCCTGATGTTCAAATTTGTGGCGAAGCAGGGTCCGCTGAGGAAGGGCTGCGGCTCATCCGTTCGAAGACGCCTAATATTGCGTTGGTCGACGTGCACATGCCTGGCATGAGCGGCATTGAATTGACCGAGCGCGTGTCACGCTCCAAGTTGCCGACGCACGTCATCATCGTCACAGTGGTGGACGACGCGCGTTTTCCGAAGCGCCTGCTCGACGCGGGTGCGCTGGGCTACCTCACCAAGGGATGCACGGCGGACGAATTGATGGAAGCGGTACGGCAGGTGGCCTTTGGTCGGCGTTATCTGGCGCCAGCCGTGGCGCAGCAACTGGCGCTTGCCACGCTCGACGGCGAGGGTTCGCCGTTCGACGTACTGTCGAGCCGCGAGCTCGAGGTAGCGATGATGCTGGTGCGCGGCAAGGCGCTCACCACCATTGGCGAGCAGCTCAACCTGAGCCCGAAGACTGTCTCTACATACAAGCAGCGTTTGATGGAAAAGCTTCAGGTCGATCACGTGATCAGCCTGGCGCATCTGATGACCATCCACGGCCTGCTCGATACGCACAATAACCAGGTGGGCAACTAACCGCCGACTTCACCAGGGCACATAAAAAAAGCCGGACTAGAGTCCGGCTTTTTTTATTGGGGAAAGCCTCGACATCAACCGTGCGAGGCGTCCTTCTTATGGCCTTCCGTATCCGTCGCGTCCTCGCTCGGCGATTCGTCGTGCGAAACGGGCGTGGCCACGCCTGCATGGGCGAGCAAGTCACCTTGGGCCGGTGTCGGCGACGTCACAGCCGGTTCGGCGACCAGCGGCGGCGTATTTACTGCTTCGGCAGTGGATGCCTCGACGTGCTCGGCATGCGGGGCGATATCCAAATGCGAGCGGAAGTCGATGGTCGAGGTCGCAACGACCGGCTCGGCCGTCTCCGCCTCGGTAGTGACGGTGGTCGTTTCCGGCGCGTGCGTGGCCGATGCCGTGATGTCGGCTGTCAGCGACGCAGTGGCTTCTTCGACTGCCGCGATGACCTCATGGGTCGTTACCGATTCGAGGTGGGTGATCGATGCGGCGGGCGCCTCCACCTTGATGTCTTCCGCCGTGATCGGTTCCACCGGCTTCTCTGGAATGGGCGGAAGTGCGGGCAGGTTGAACGAGGCGGGTGCAACCGCGCTCAGTACCTGTTCCGGTGCGGCTTCGATCTGAGCGGGAACGGGCGACGGGGCCACGAATTCCGGCACATGCGCTTCGACGGCGTGCTCGACCGTCGCGGCGTGCAGGGCGACGCTGCTGGCGGTCGCGGCCATAACGCCTGCGGCGATCGGCGGCGCTACAGGCTCAAGCGATGCGGCTTCCTCGGCACGATCTTCATCATCCAGATCGAGATGCTCATCATCACCGATCGCCTCCTGGGCACCGGCCTGTGCTCCATCCTCATGGCGACGACGGCGGCGACCACCACGGCGACCGCGACGGCGGCGCGACTGGCCGCCCTCGGCCGCCAGCGTGCCTTCGGCCGCCGGTGAACCTTCGGCCATTCCTGAAGCTTCTGCGCTGACCTGGACGATGGGAAGCATCGCGGCCTCGGTCAGTGCCTCCTGGTCCTTGCCGGGTTCGGCAAAGGTGGACGGAATAGCTGCAGGACGCTCGACCGGTTGAGCTGGGGCAGCAGGCGCTGCCTGTGCGGGCGCTGCAGCGGGGCGCTGCTGGCGCGGCTGGTCCTGGCGCGGCTGCTGTTGCTTGCGTTCGTTCTGCGCCTGGCCCGCTTCGGCCTTGGTCTGCTGCGGCTGCTTCTGTTCCTGGCGCCCACCCTGGGTCTGCGCCTGGCGCTGCTGGCCCTGCTGCTCGTTGCCGCGCTGGCGGTTGCCCTTGCCCTGCTGCTGGCCCTTCTGGCCCTGCTGCTGGGACTGTTCGCGGCGCTGCTGCTGTTGCTGGCGGCCAGCCTGCTGATGGGGCTGGCGGTTGCGGTCATCGCGACGGTTGCCGCGCGCATTGGCTGAGGCTGCTTCGGGCTTTGCGACCGGCGCCGGCGTGGCGGGAGCCGCGCTGCCGCGGAACCAGCCGAGCAGGCGGGAGATCACGCCGCCACTCGGTGCCGGCGTGGCAGCCACGGGCTGGCGGGCGGGCTGCGCCTGCGGGGCAGGGGCGGCCGCTTCTTCGCGCACGGGGGCCGGAGTGGCCGGAACGATGCCGCTGACGGCGGGCTGCTCGCTGCTACCCAGGGTCTGGCCCATTTTCGGCAATGGCGAGGCTTCGACGGCGGTGAGGCGCTCGTAGCTGGGCTTGCTGTGCTCGCCCATGTCTGCTTCGCGGATGCGCTGGATTTCGATGTGCGGCGTCTCGAGCTTGTCGTCGGCCACGATCACCACATGCACCTTGTTGCGCAGCTCGATCTCGACCACGCTCGCGCGCTTCTCGTTGAGCATGAAGTTGGCCACGCTCGGCGGGGCCTGCACCAGCACCTGGCCGGTGTTGTCCTTCATCGCGTGCTCTTCGATCAGGCGCAGCGTCGACAACGCCAGCGACTCCACGCCGCGGACATGGCCATGGCCTTCGCAGCGCGGGCAGACGATCTGGGTGGCTTCGCCCAGGCTCGGGCGCAGGCGCTGGCGGGACATCTCCAGCAGGCCGAAGCGACTGATGCGGCCGATCTGCACGCGGGCGCGGTCCAGCTTCAGGGCGTCCTTGAGACGCTCTTCCACCTCACGCTGGTGCTTGGGGCTGTCCATGTCGATGAAGTCGATCACGATCAGGCCGCCGGCGTCGCGGATGCGCAGCTGGCGGGCAATTTCGACCGCGGCTTCGAGGTTGGTGTTGAACGCCGTTTCTTCGATGTCGCTGCCCTTGGTGGCCTTCGACGAGTTGATGTCGATGGCGGTGAGGGCTTCGGTCTGGTCGATGACGATCGAGCCGCCGGAGGGCAGGCGGACCTGACGGTCGAACGCGCTCTCGATCTGGGTTTCGATCTGGTAGCGCGAGAACAGCGGGGTGTCGTCGCGGTACATCTTGAGCTTGCGCAGGGCCGTGGGCATGACCTGCTGCATGAACTCGCGGGCGTCGTTGTAGAGCGATTCCTCGTCGATCAGGATCTCGCCGATGTCGCTACGCAGGTAGTCGCGCAGGGCACGGATGAACAGCTTCGATTCCTGATAGATCAGGAACGGTGCCTTCTGGGAACCGGCAGCGGTGGAGATCGAGCGCCACAGCTGCAGCAGGTAGTCGAGATCCCATTGCAGTTCTTCGGCGTCGCGGCCAAGGCCTGCGGTACGCACGATCAGGCCGACGTCGTCGGGAACCGTGAGGTGGTCCAGCGCTTCCTTCAGCGCCTGGCGGTCTTCGCCCTCGATGCGACGCGAGACGCCACCCGCCTTCGGGTTGTTCGGCATCAGCACCATGTAGCGGCCGGCAAGGCTGATGAAGGTGGTCAGCGCGGCGCCCTTGTTGCCGCGTTCTTCTTTCTCGACTTGCACGACCACTTCGTGACCTTCCTTGATGAGGTCACGGATATTCGCCTTGTTGGGATCGAGGCCGGGGGTGAAATATTCCCGGGCGATTTCCTTCAGCGGAAGGAAGCCATGGCGTTCGGCGCCATAGTCGACGAAACAGGCTTCGAGGGAGGGTTCGACGCGAGTGATGCGGCCTTTGTAGATATTGGCCTTTTTCTGTTCGCGGGAAGGGATTTCGATGTCGAGATCGTAAAGGGTCTGGCCATCGACGATGGCCACACGCAACTCTTCACGCTGAGTTGCGTTGATCAACATACGTTTCATTGTAATTTTTCCTCGGCTTGCCGCGCGTCGCGTGCCGCGGTGGCGCCGTGTTTCGGCGGCCTGCCGGGGATCGCGCCGCTGCGGTTAAGCGGCAACATGACGGCATCGTTTCCGGTGCCGGGATGATTCGTGGCAATGCGCCTTTCGCCCCGGAACCCTTGGGGAACCGGACAACGAGCACCCGAACCGTTACGATGAAAGGGAGCAGCGACCGGCTGCCGAAGAAGGCGACCGGCGCTATCCTCGCCGACGTCACGGGGCGGGCGTCCCGACTCCACTCCGAACATCGGCAGGGCGGGACGTAGCGCCGGCCGAGTATCCTATTTCGCCAGGTTTTTTTCAATGCAGACGGCAACTTCCCCAGACGCACCTCACGGTGTGCGTCAAGTCGAGATTGGTCCCGAGCGGGACGGTCAACGCATCGACAATGCGCTCATGACCCTGCTCAAGGGTGTGCCAAAGAGCATGATCTACCGCATCCTGCGGACCGGGCAGGTGCGCGTTAACGGCAAGCGGGCGAAGCCGGATACGCGTCTCGCCGCCGGCGATATGCTGCGGATTCCGCCGGTCCGGGTGGCCGAAAAGGAGCCGGGCAAGGGCCCGTCCGCCGGCATGGTCTCAGCCATTACTGAGTCGATCATTTTCGAGGACAAGCATTTCCTGGCGATCGACAAGCCGGCCGGCATCGCCGCCCACGGCGGCAGCGGCGTCAGCCACGGCGCGATCGAACTGCTGAGGGCTGCGCGGCCGAACGAACATATCGAGCTGGTGCATCGCCTCGACCGTGATACCAGCGGCGTGCTGGTGTTCGCCAAGACGCGGGCAGGGCTGACCGGCCTGCAGGCAGCGATCCGCGAGGGAACGGTGACCAAGCAGTACCTCTGCCTGATGGTTGGACACCCCTCGAAAGCCAAGTTCAGCGTCAATGCGCCCCTTCTGAAGTCGGTGCTTCAGGGCGGTGAACGCATGGTAAGAGTGTCCGATAACGGCAAGCCATCGCTCACTTTTTTCCAGGAAATGGAGCAGTACCCGGCCGCCCGCCTGATGCAGGCGACGCTGGGTACCGGCCGTACTCATCAGATCCGAGTCCATGCCGCCCACATCGATCATCCCCTGGCGGGCGATCCGAAGTACGGCGACAAGGAAATGAACAAGAAATTCAAGGAGCTGGGGCTGCAGCGGATGTTCCTGCACGCGTCCCACATGAGCTTCGAGCTGGACGGGCGGGCCTACAGCTTTTCCGCGCCCCTGCCCGATGACTTGAAGGAATTCCTGGATGTGCTTGCCGTAAAAGGAAAAAGGATCCGCCGCCTGCAGGAACACCTACAGGAAAAATCGCGCACTGACCTCAAGTGACCGAAGAAGGTGGCCGGTCAGGCCGCTTTCGACCAGCAGGGCAGACATCGCGTGCGCGATGGCGATCGGTATCAGGCGCGGTGAGCGAACGAAGCACCAAGCCCACCACAGCTCGGCGAGCATGCACAGCTGCATCAGCGAGCCGTTGGGCGTATGGAGCAGGCCGAAAAGCCCCGCCGTGACCAGAATGACCACCGGCGTCGGCAGGGCGGTGAGCCGCAGCCGGCCCATCACGATCGCCAGCATCGCCCATTGCTGAAGCAGCGCCCAGCCAAAATAGGCGGCGATGTGCTTGGGATCGAGGTGGATCAGCCCGTGCCCGTCTGCAAGCATGAGGACGAACGCGACCGGCAGAGGGAGCAAGGGCCACAGCCAGTCCTGCCAGGTTCGGCCGAGCCAGGACCAGAAGACAGGGCGGCGGCGCCATTCGCTCACGGCGGCGAAGACGATGGCGGCGAGAAAGGCGATCACGCCCGGAATGGAGACGTGCGGTCCCCAGCGCAGGCCGGCAATCAGCCAGAGCGGGCCCGCAGCGATCGCGATGGCCTCGATCCATGGCCGGGCGACGCCCGGCCTCTGCCGACAGGTCAGAGCGGCCAGCCATAGCAGATAGAGGCCGCACATGGCCCAGTCCCACCATGCGGAAGCGGGGCCGTCATCGCCGACCGCGAGTGGTACTCCCGCAGGAAGCACGAGGGCGGCAGGGCGCTGCGCACGAATGGCGTCGCGCAGGGCCACCATGGATTCCGCCGACGACCCCGCTGGCAGCCTAACCAGTGGAGCGGCCAGTTCGGGAAGACCGAGGCCGCCCTGCGGCAGTGGCAGTGAGACGTCGGCGGTATCGGCGCCGATGGCGGCCGGGAGAATCGGCGGCCTCGGCGAAGCGAGCGCGACATCGCCGATTTTCAGTTCGGTATCGGCCGGAACCTGCATGCGCAGGCGCAGCATGTAAGCCACGACGCCGGGTGCGCTGCAGGCTCCCCCCGTGCTGGTGCGCCATGAGGCTGCCTTCAGGTCGACGGACAACCGGGTTTGGTTGTTCCTGATCGGCGCAACACCTGTCGCCGTACAGGCGACGCTGGATTCGCTGGTCTGATAGATCAGGCTGAGCGAGCCCGCGGTGGTGCTGTGAAGCTGGAGTTCGAGGAGCGGCCAGTGCGCGGCGTCGATCGGGGTCTCCAGCGGCAAGCCCAGTTCGAACGGTGTGCCCTCATGGCTGGTAATGCGCAGCGCGTCGGCGCCGTGCGTCACGGTCGCGCTGCCGAAAACGCGACCGGCGACAAGGTCGGTGGGGCCGCGCAGGTGCCACTTCCATAGCGGCTTGCCTTCGCGCAAGGCGGCAACTTCCTGCTGGGCGTCCTGCACGAGCCGCGCGCGTGTGATCCACGCGGACAGCAGCGCCATCAGCCAAAGGAGCGCGACCATCGCCAGCGCGAGGCTGGCCATGCTGGCGAGGCGCCGGATGGCGGTCGTGTCGCTCAATGCTCGAGCAGGGCTTCGACGCGTGCGGCGCAGATGAAATCGTTGAGCGAGAGGCCGCCGACGTCATGGGTTGACCACAGCACCTGGCAATGACCGTAGCCGGCTTCGAGGTCGGGGTGGTGGTCTTCCTGGTTCGCCATGAAGCCGACCGCATTGATGAAGCCGAGCGTGTGGTGGAAATCGCGGAACTTGAAGTCCTTCACGATGGCCTTACCGTCCTTGGTGACCTGCCAGCCGGGCAGCGTGGCGAGCAGTTCGGTGACCTTTGCCGCGTCCAGCGCGTGCTCCTTGCCCTTGCGCGGCGTGCAATGCTGGCTGGCGAGTGGGCTGAGGCTCATGGCAATAGGTCCGTAGCAGAGGAAGGATGCGAAGCGTCGAAGCTCGCCGCGCAAAAGTCAAAAGTCGGCAGCGATATCGAAATAGGACTAAAATGGTGCTGTATTTTCCGGCGAGGCCGGAGTTTCAGCTGGAGTGGACATGATCGAGATTTCCGAACGCGCGCAGAAGCACTTCCTGCGGTTGCTCTCCCAGCAGGGCATCGACGGGTTGAGCATCCGCTTGCGCGTGACGTCGCCGGGTACGCCGGCGGCCAATTGCGAGCTGGAGTTCGCCGAGCCCGAGGATCTCAACGGGCAGGAGTGGACCATCGTCTGCGATGGTTTCGATTTCAACGTCGAAGGGGACAGCGCTGCCTGGCTGGAAGGCGCGAGCATCGACTTCGAACCGAACGCGACCGGCGGCCAGCTCAATATCCGCGCGCCGCGCATCAAGGGCGAGATCCCGGGCGAGAACGCCGGGCTGATCGAGCGCGTGCGTTTCGTGCTGGAGGCCGAGATCAATCCGAGGATCGCTTCCCATGGCGGGCGCGTGAGCCTGCTGGAAGTGGATGCCGACGGCGTGGTGGTGCTGCAGTTCGGTGGCGGCTGCCACGGCTGCGCCTCGGTGGACGTCACGCTCAAGCATGGCGTGGAGAAGACCTTGCGCGAACGCGTGCCTGAAATCACCGCGGTGCGCGACGCCACCGACCATAGCGGTGGCAGCAACCCGTACTACAGCAAGAAGGAAGGCCGCTCGGCGATGGGCTGACCCCGTCGGTTGCCGGCCATGAAAAAGGCCCGCATCAAGCGGGCCTTTTTTCTTGCATGTCGCCTGGCGCTTACTTGTCGCCCTGGATGTGGCCCTTCACCGTGTCCAGCTTGGTCGGCAGGCTGGAGAAGTAGGCGGCGACGTCCTCGATGTCCTGGTCGGACAGCGTGGCGACGAAGCCCTTCATGATCGCGTTGCCGCGCTGGCCGCTCTTGTACTCGTGCAGGGCCTGCTGGATGTACATGTTGTACTGGCCGGCCAGGCGCGGGTACTGCGGGTCGACTGCGTTGCCGTCGGCACCGTGGCAGGCGAAGCAGGTGGCGGCCTTCTGCTTGCCGTTCTCGATGCTGCCGGCGGCGAAGATCTGGGTGGAAGCGAACGCCAGGACGGCGCCGAATGAAAGCAGGGTCAGTGCACGTTTCATGCGGATCAGTGTCCTTGGCTTACTTGGCGAGGCTGGAGAGGTAGGCGGCGATGTCTTCGATGTCCTTGTCGGACAGGCTCTGCGCCTGAGCCATCATCGTCGGATGCTTGCGGTCGCCGCTCTTGTACTCGTGCAGCGCATTGACGATGTACTGCTCGTTCTGGCCGGCGATGCGCGGCACCGGATAGTTCGGATAGGCGTTGGCATAGCCCGGCACGCCATGGCAGCCGTTGCAGGTGTAGATCAACTTGCGTCCGGCAGCCTTGTCACCCTCGGCATGCACGCTGGCAGTGGCGAAGAGAGCTGCGGCCACGGTCAGGCCAAGCAGTTGCAGTCGAGTCATCAGAAACGTCCCCACGATTCCGGCTGGTACATGGTGAAAAGTCCCGGAAGTATAGTCGTTGCTTTCACAATGGGACAACATGTCGCAAGCCACTGATTCTTATCAGCGCGCGACGGCACGATACGTGGAGCAGGGCGTTGGCCCTCCCTTCGACGCTCATCAACCCGGGGATTTGAGGCATGACGGACAGGCCGGCTGTACACGCAGGCAAGCGCGGATGGAAGGCGGCGATGGCGCAGTGCCTGCTTTTGGCACTCGCATGGGCCGCGATGCCGGTCGTGGCCGCGACACCGCCGGCCGACTACCGCATCGTCGGTTATGTCGGAGATACATCGCCCCTGCCGAAGGTGGATGCGGACAAACTCGACGTCATCAACTACGCCTTTGCGAAGCTGGACCCCGAGAGCAACGTAGTCCTGCCGAGTCCGGTGGCGGACAAGACGTTGGCCACCTTCGTCGCGCTGCGCAAGGTCAATCCAAACCTCAAGGTGATCGTTTCCGTTGGCGGCTGGGGCGCGGACTATTTCTCCGAAGCGGCGCTCACCGACGCCTCGCGCCGGCATATGGCCGACAGCGTGGCGGCGCTGGTGGAAAAGCACGATGTCGATGGCGTCGACCTCGATTGGGAATACCCGACGCTGCCGGGCCCGGGCATCAGCCATCGCCCGGAGGACAAGCGCAATTTCAGCCTGTTGCTGGAAACGCTGCGCGCGCGCCTCGACCAGCTCGGCACCAAGCACGGCGGTCGCCATTACCTGTTGACCATCGCCGCGGCGGACAGCGAGTTTGTCGCGGGCATCGAGCTGGAACGCGCCTCGCGTTCGCTCGACTGGTTCAACCTGATGACCTACGACTTCCATCAAAGCCTGACGCCGACGACGGGGCATCATGCCGGCCTGCATCTTTCCGCGCTGGCGCCGGCCGACGATCGTGCGGGCGACAAGGCCGTGGCGCAGTTTCTCGCGGCAGGTGTGCCGGCCAAGAAACTCAATCTCGGTGTGGCGTTCTACGGGCGCGCCTTCAGCGGTGTCGATCCGGCGCATGACGGCCTGCAGCAGAAGTACGCCAAGTACGTGGGCGCGCCGTCATGGCGCGAGCTGGTGGACAGTTACATCGGCAAGAACGGCTACGTGCGTCATTGGGATGCGAAGGCACAGGCGCCGTATCTGTGGAACGCGGCCACGCATACCTTCGTGAGCTATGAAGATCCGGAGTCGCTTCGCGCCAAGGCGGCCTTCGTCAAGGCGAAGGGCTTGGGTGGCGTGATGTATTGGGAGCAGAGCCTCGATCGCAACGAGGAGTTGCTCGACGTGCTGGACCAGTCGCTACGGGCGCATTGACCCAGATGTTGTGAGTCCGGCGTGGATCGGGATCACGACTGGCGCAAAGGAGCGACTGCTTTTGCTCGTCATCCCGCGCAGGCCGGGATCCAGCGGCGACCTGGCTGGGCTGTCGCGAAATAGACAGACGTTCTCTTGCGACAACCGAACATCATCGCTATTGGATGACCAGCCTTCGGTTGTTGTAAACCTCTTCCGGCCTGCGTCGGAATGATGAGCGTGAGCCTTGGGCAGTGCACAAAAAGTACCGGGCTTGCGCCGACGCAAAAACAGGTTCTTGAAGGTGCGCTAGAACAGGCTCTTGAAGATATGAATCCCGGCGGTGTATTCGCCGATGATCGTGCCCAGGCTCACCAGGAAGAAGTTGAGCAAGGTGCGCGCCACGCGGTTGCGCCACCAGCCGCGCCACTGGCCGATGTCGTCGCGCAGCGTGTCGAAATCGGCCACGCGCGGACGGCGGATCCATGCTTCGGTCATCGCGCTGATGCCGCCGGACGGAATGCCGGGGCGGAACGGCTTGATCGGCCCTGCCACGAAAGCGGCCAGCGCACTGAGCGGATGCGCGCCTGCGATGATCGCGCCCAATAGCGAGAAACCGCCGGTATACAGGACCCAGTCGCGCAGCGCGGCCGCGCCCAGTGACGCGTTGCGATGGAATGCGAAGGCGATCGCGGCGAACACCGCGAGCACCAGGCCGATCGCTACCCATTTCGGCCAACGCGCCTTCGGTGGTGCGGCGGCGAGCGTGGCGGCTTCGACGGACGCGTCGCCCTGTTGCGTGCGCAATTGCTCGCACAGGCCCTTAAGGTGTCCCGCGCCGATCACCACCAGTACGCGCCGGCCTTCGCCATAGCCGGATTGCGCAGCCTGCTCGCGCAAACGGGCCGCCATGTAGATATCGCGCTCGGCGATGAGGCTGCGGTACAGCGGCGCCGACTGCGTGGCGAATTCGCTGAAGGCGCTCTCCAGCATGTCGCCTTGCTTGAGCTTTTCGATTTCGGTTTCGGCGATGTCCTGGCGCTCGAACACGCTGGCGATCAGGCCGCCCATCAGTCCGAAGCGCTGCCAGAAGCCGACGCTGTGCCACGCGCGGCGCAGCGTGATGCCCACTTCGCGATCAACCAGCCATACGGGCAGGCCGCGCTGGTCGGCGCCGTCCATGCCGGCCTTCATTTCGGCGCCGGGCTGGATGCCGTATTGCTCCGCAAGGCGCTTCTGGAACGAAGACAGCACGAGGCTCGCCGCCACCATGCCGGCCTTGCCCTGGCGAATCACCTGGAAGAGGTCCATCTGCTTGAACGCATCCGGATCGCGCATGCCCTGCGCGCGGCTGTCGCAAAGCTCCACAGCCACTGCATCGAAATGCTCGTGCGCAAGCAGGGCTTCCACCGCCTCCACGCTGGTGCGCGACACGTGCGCTGTGCCCAGCACGACGTATTCCACGCCGTCGCGGACGACGCGCTCGATGGGTTGATCGCGCAGCACGGGAGGCAGGGAATCGGCGATGTCGGTGTGGCTCATGCTTGGCGTCGCTGTGGCGGGGTCAGATCCTGCATGGGGATGCCACGGAGACGGCACAAGCCGTATCCGGGTGCAGGTTTTTCAATCGCGGAAACGCTTGAGCAGGTCGCCGTAGGCGTCGATGCGGCGATCACGCAGGAACGGCCAGATGCGGCGCACATGTTCGCTGCGCGCCATGTCGACGTCGACCACGAGCAGTTCGCGCTGGTCGGTGCCCGCCTGCGCGAGGAATTCGCCTTGCGGACCGGCCACGAAGCTGGTGCCCCAGAACTGGATGCCGTTGCCTACGCCGGCCTTGTCGGCCTCGTAACCAGTGCGATTGCAAGACAGCAGCGGCAGGCCGTTGGCCACGGCGTGGCCGCGCTGCACGGTGACCCACGCTTCGCGCTGGCGATCCTTTTCTGCCTGTTCGTCCTTTGGGTCCCAGCCGATCGCGGTGGGATACAGCAGCAGGTCGGCGCCGGCCAGAGCCATCAGGCGGGCGGCTTCCGGATACCACTGGTCCCAGCACACCAGCACGCCCAAGCGGCCCACCGAGGTGTCGATCGGGTCGAAGCCCAAGTCGCCCGGCGTGAAGTAGAACTTTTCGTAGAACGCCGGATCGTCGGGGATGTGCATCTTGCGGTACTTGCCCGCGATCACCGCCGAACGATCAAACACCACCGCGGTGTTGTGATACAGGCCAGTGGCCCGCTTCTCGAAGATCGAGGCGACCACCACCAGCTTGAGCTCGTGGGCCAGGCGGCCGATGCGCTCGGTGCTCGGGCCCGGAATGGTCTCGGCCAGGTCGAACTCGTCCACCGACTCGTGCTGACAGAAGTACGGACCGTTGTGCAGTTCCTGCAGCAACACCAGCTCCGCGCCCTTGGCCGCGGCTTCGCGCAGGCCGGCTTCGATGGCGTCGAGGTTGGCGTCGCGGCTGCCGCGGTCGGTTTCCTGCAGCAAAGCGACTTTGAGGGTCTTGCGGGTCATCGGCGTCTTCTCGGTGGGGCTGCCGGTGAAGGCTGGCCGCCAAGTCTAATGGATACGGTGCGGCGGCCCGTCCCAGAACAGGCTGCCGGTTCAGCTATATAGGGTGCCGCGTGGCTGTTTCCAGCGCGTTGCCCGGTTCAGACGATCCCGGCGGGCAGCTGCATGGTGATGCAATGCAGGCTGCCGTTCTGCCAGATCAGCGGGCGGCAGGGCACCTGCACGACCTCGCGGCCCGGATGGGCCTCGGCGATGATGCGCGCCGCTTCGTCATCGGCGGTATCGCCATAGGCGGGCACCAGCACGGCGCCGTTCACGATGAGGTAGTTCGCGTAGGAGGCGGCGAGACGACGCCCTTCGTCGACGATCGGCTTGGCCCAGGGCAACGGGTAGAGCTGATACGGGCGACCAGACGGCGTGCGCAGCGCGGCCAGTTCCTCGCCCATGCGGCGCAGTTCGTCGTAGTGCGGATCGTCCTTGTCGTCGCAGGCCTGGTAGACGATGCGTTCGCCCGGCGCGAAGCGGGCCAAGGTGTCGATGTGCGCGTCGGTATCGTCGCCTTCGAGATAGCCGTAATCCAGCCACAGCACGCGCTGGGCGTGCAGGCTGTCGCTGAGGATCGCGCTCATGGCGTCGCGCGACTGCTCCGGATGGCGCTGCGTGAGGCAACGCCACGTGGTCAGCACCGTGCCGGCGCCATCGCTTTCGATGCCGCCGCCTTCCAGCGCCCAGTCGATGCGCTTGTGCGCGGCCTTGCCGAACACCCCTTCGCCGACCAGGCCGGCGACCAGTGCATCGTCCTGCTCGGCGCCGAACTTGCCGCCCCAGCCGGTGAAGCGGAAATCGGTGAGCTGGAAGTGGCCGTCGTCGGTCTTCAGCGTGATCGGGCCCGAGTCGCGCAGCCAGGTGTCGTCGTAGGGCAGCTCGACGAAGCGGATCTTGGACAGGTCCACGCCTTCGCCGGTCAGCAGGGCCTGCACGCGCAGGCGCAGTTCGTTGCTGGCGACGACGATGATCAGCGGCTGGAAGCGCGTGGCCGCCGCGGCCAGCGCCACGTAGGTGGTTTCCACGTCGGCCAGGCGGTCGGCCCAATCGGTGCCGGCGTGCGGCCAGGCGATCAGCACGGCCGATTGCGGCTCCCATTCCGCCGGTAGGCGCAGCTTATGGTCAGTCATCGTGAGCGTGTCTCTTGCAAGGGGAGGGCAGCGTTTGCGGGGCGGCAGGCTGCGAGAGGCGCGCATTGTAAACGATGCCGTGTGGAGGACACGGAAACGAAAACGCGGCCCGTGTCGCCACGGGCCGCGCTGCAGGAGATGTGCGATTCGTCAGTTGACCGAGGCGGGATTGGTGTTGTTGCCCGCTGGCGTATTGAGCACGGCGTGGATCACGTGGCTCTTTTCGAAGTACACGATGAAATTGGAGTAGTCCCAGCGGTTGATCGTCGGGTGCTGGGCGCTGTCGCCGCCGCGCGGGGCGAGCTTGCGCTGCGGGGCGCCGTATTTCTTTTCGACCTGGTCCATGCTCATGCCGCGCGTGGGCAGGTCCATGCCCTGTTCCTGCTGCACGCGGTTGACCAGCAGGTTGTCAGCCCGCGCGGGTGCGCTCGAAGCGGCTGCAGCCAGCAGCACGACCATGGACAGACTGATGCCGAACTTGTTGATGCCGTACATGTTCACGGGTCCCCTCTCCGCGCTTGGCGTTGCCGCGCTGTTGTAGCAGAACTGCCGGGGGCAATCCACGTGAATCTGCCGCGAATGCGATCGGGTGGGCATTCGCGGGGCAGGGCTCGTTATCATGGGCGGCTGCGGGCGGCTGGACGCCCGGTCCGGATAAGCTTCGCCCATGATTGCCTTTCGTCATTTCGCCCTCCGCCGTGGTAGCCGCCTCCTCCTTTCCGACATCGACCTGGTGATCCAGAGCGGTTGGCGGTTGGGCGTGATCGGCCGCAACGGTTGCGGCAAGTCCAGTCTGTTCGCCGCGCTGCAGGGCAAGGTCGAGGCCGATGCCGGCGACCTGGACCTGCCGGCCAAGCTGCGCATGGCCTCCGTGGCCCAGGAAACGCCGGCCTTGCCGGACCCGGCTATCGAATACGTGATGGGGGGCGACGAAGAGCTCGCCGCCGCATTGCGCGATGAGCTGGACGCACAGGCACGCGGTGACACCGAGGCCATGGCGCGTGCCCACCACCGCATCGAGGAACTGCACGGTTACGACGCGCGCGCGCGCGCCGGCCGCCTGCTGCACGGCCTCGGTTTTGCGGCGGATACCCACGACACGCCAGTGAAGGAGTTCTCCGGTGGCTGGCGCGTGCGCCTTAACCTTGCACGCGCGCTGATGGCACCGTCCGACCTGCTGCTGCTCGACGAACCCACCAACCATCTCGACCTCGATGCCGTGTTGTGGCTGGAAGAGTGGCTGCGTCGCTACCAGGGCACGTTGCTGGTGATCTCGCACGATCGCGAATTCCTCGACGGCGTGATCAGCCACACGCTGCACCTCAGCGATGGCAAGGGCAAGCTGTATACCGGCAACTACAGCGCATTCGAACGCCAGCGCGCCGAGCAGCTGCGTCAGCAGCAGATCGCGCATGAGCGCGAACAGGCCGAGCGCGCGCATCTTCAGTCCTTCGTCGACCGCTTCAAGGCCAAGGCCAGCAAGGCCAAGCAGGCACAGTCGCGCGTGAAACGACTGGAGAAGCTGGCGGGTACCGAGGCCGTGCGTGCGGATCGTCCGTTCCGCTTCACGTTCGCCGTGCCTGACCGACTCCCTGATTCGATGCTGCAGCTCGAAGAAGTCGATGCGGGCTACAGCGCGACGTCGCCCACCGACGAATTCCGCGAAGTCGCCCCTTCGTCCGAGGCATCGGTGCAGGAAGGCGAGGGCGTCACCACGATTCTTCACCAGGTGCGCTTCCGACTCGAAGCAGGTGAGCGCATTGGCCTGCTCGGCCCCAATGGCGCGGGTAAATCCACGCTGGTGAAGACCCTGGTCGGCGAGCTTTCGCCGCTGGCAGGTGAGCGCAAGGCGCACAAGGATCTGAAGATCGGTTACTTCGCGCAGCACACCGTCGAGAGCCTGCGCGAAGGCGCCTCGCCGTTCGATCATCTGCAGGACAAGGCGCCGGGCGTCGGCGCGCAGGCGATCCGAGACTTCCTCGGTACCTGGAATTTCGCCGGTGACCGCGCGTTCGAATCCGTCGATGGTTTCTCCGGCGGCGAGCGTGCACGTCTCGCACTGGCTCTGATCGCCTGGGACAAGCCGAACCTGCTGCTGCTCGACGAGCCGACCAACCATCTGGATCTGGACATGCGCGAAGCGCTGGCCGATGCGCTGGCGGAGTTCGACGGCGCGCTGGTGCTGGTGTCGCATGATCGCCATTTGCTGGGCCTGGTTTGCGACAGTTTCTGGCGCGTGGCCGATGGTGTGGTCGAGGGTTTCGATGGCGACCTGGACGACTATGCGCGCTGGCTGCGCAGCCGTGGCGCCACCAACAAGAAGAACAAGAAAGCTGCCGCCGAAGCGAAGCCCGTTGTCGTGGTCGAGTCGCCCGAAGAGCGGCGCCAGCGTGTGGCCGCCCAGCGCGAGAACGAGAAGGTGACACGCCAACGCGTCAAGAAGATCGAGACGCGGGTAGCCACCATCGAAGGTGAGTTGACGGAGCTGGAAGCCAAGCTGGCCGATCCGGAAACCTACAACGGTCCCACTGCGGAAATGATGCGCCTGGGCCAGCGGCAGACGGAGCTGCGCAAAGAGAAGGAAACGCTGGAAGGCGAGTGGCTGGAACTGTACGAACAACTCGAGGCATGAGTCGGACCATGGATGCATCGCCTGCTGCGCCGCTCGACATCTGGCTACCGGACCTGGCCCGTTTCGACGATGCGCATCCGGTGCGCACCCTGCTGCACAAGGCGGATTCACTCGCGCCTGGCGCCAAGGGATATCTCGCGGGGCTGGCTGCGTATTTCAGCGTTCCGGGCGGCCTGCCTGCCGGTGCCCTCACGCGTGAGCTAATCGCAGGCGATGCCGAAGGCGCGAGCTGGTTGTGCGCCGACCCCGCCTGGGTGCAGCCGGATCTCAACGGTGCGCGATTGCTCGCCTGTGGTCAGATGCAGTTGGACATGGATGAAGCGCAGGCGTTCGCCAAGCCGCTGAAACCGGTGTTCGGCGATGCCGGCATGATCCTCGAAGTGTCCTCGCCCGATCACTGGCACGTGCGCTTGCCTGCAGGCGCACCGACGCCGGCGCTCGCCGCACCGGAGCAGGCGCTAGGCGAGGACCTGTACGAGCATCTGCCGGAAGGCGCGGACGGTCGTCGCTGGCGCGTGTTGCTCAACGAGGTGCAGGTGGTATTGCACCAGCATCCCCGCAATGCGGAGCGTCGCGCACTCGGTTTGCCGCCGATCAATAGCCTGTGGCTTTGGGGCGGTGGCACGCTGCCGAACCGTGTACGCACCACGCTGAAGGGCGTGATCGGCAACGACGTACTGCTCGGCGCGCTGGCCAAGCGTGCGGGTGTGGCCGTCATCGAACGAACACCGCAAGCCGTCGCGTCGTCTTCGACTGGTTGGCTGGTGGATCTGCAGGACTTGCCGGTCGACGAGATTGCCACGCAATGGTGGCCCGTCATCCAGGCACTGGCGCTGAAGCAACCCCTGCAATTGAGTTTCGCCAGCGGCGAACGATGGCTGCATCGGCCGGGGCATCGCTGGCGCTTCTGGCGCGGGAGCCAGCGATGAAGGTGCTCAGCCTGCGTCGCCGCGTGCCGCCAGGCATGCCTTGCGGCTGGAGCGATGCCATCCATCCGGTGTTGCAGCAGGTGTACGCGGCGCGCGGCGTGTTGTCTCCCGAACAGGCCGAGTATCGACTCGCGCGTCTGTTGTCGCCGCAGCAACTCGGCGGCATGCATGAAGCCGTGGCGTTGCTGATCGAGGCCATCCGTGGCGACTGGCGCATCGTGATCGCGGGCGATTACGACTGCGATGGCGCGACGGGAACAGCGGTCGCCGTGCGTGGACTGCGCATGCTGGGTGCAAGGCACGTCGACTACGCGGTGCCGAATCGCTTTGTCCACGGTTATGGCTTGAGCCCCGCGCTGGTCGATTCGTTGGAACCCAGGCCGCAACTGATCGTCACCGTGGACAACGGTGTTGCGAGCATCGCAGGCGTCGCGGCGGCGAAAGCGCAGGGCATCCGCGTGATCGTCACCGATCACCATCTGCCTGGCGAGCAGTTGCCAGCGGCTGACGCCATGGTCAATCCGAACCTCACAGGCGATGCCTTTCCCAGCAAGGCGCTGGCCGGCGTCGGCGTGATGTTCTACCTGCTGCTGGCCTTGCGTGGCGCGCTGCGCGAGCAAGGTGCATTTGAAGGCCGTGAACCCGATCTCTCCACGCTACTCGACCTGGTGGCGGTAGGCACCGTGGCGGACCTGGTGCCGCTCGATTTCAACAATCGCGTGCTGGTCGAAGCCGGCCTGCGCCGCCTGCGCAGCGGACACGGTTGCGCAGGTGTCACGGCGCTGGTGGAAGCCAGCTCGCGCAGTCTTGCCACGCTGTGCGCGAGCGATCTGGGCTACGCCGTCGGCCCACGCCTCAACGCGGCAGGACGGCTGGAAGACATGCGCATCGGCGTGGAGTGCCTGCTCACCGACGATATCGCGCAGGCGCGCCGGTATGCCGAACTGCTGAGCTCGATCAACCAGGAGCGTCGCGAACTGCAGGCTGCCATGGTGGCCGAGGCGGAGGTGATGCTGTCGCACACGATCGAGACCGATGCGATTGGCGTGGCGCTGTACGAGCCCACATGGCACGCCGGCGTGGTGGGTTTGGTGGCATCCAAGTTGAAGGAGCGCCTGCACCGTCCCGTGATCGCCTTTGCTCCGGCCAGCGAGGAGATGACCGAGGAATTGCGAGGCTCGGCGCGTTCCATCGCGGGTTTTCACATCCGTGATGCGCTGGCGATGATCGATGCCAGGCATCCCGGTCTCATCGAACGCTTCGGCGGACACGCGATGGCGGCTGGGCTCAGCCTGAAAACGGAAGACTATGCACGCTTCGCCGAAGCCTTCGATGCGATCGCACGCGAATGGCTCGACGAAGATCACCTGCAAGCGGTGCAGCTCACCGATGGCGAGCTTCCGCCGGGCGCCGCGACGCTGGAACTCGCGCGCCAGTTGCGTGCTGCAGGACCGTGGGGACAGGCGTTTCCCGAACCGCTATTCGACAACCTGTTCGAGTGTGCGAGCTGGCGCGTCATGGGTGAAAAGCACCTGCGCCTCAATCTGCGCGATCCGCGCGATGGCTCGGTGCATGACGCGGTGATGTTCAACGCATACGAAGGCACGCCGCCGCCGTCGATGTTGCGCGCCGTCTACGAGCTGGTGATCAACGATTGGCAGGGGCGCGAGAGTGCACGATTGCTGCTGCGCTACATCGAACCCGTTTGAGTATCACGGAGGGCCTGCCGGGCAGGCCCTCCCATACGCGGATGATGCGGGCCTTGCCCGTCAGAAGTTCCAATTGACGCTGAAGTTCGGGCCGCTCAGCGTAAGGTCCTTGATGAACTTGTCGTTCCCGCTGTGGCTGTAGTGGATGTCGCGGTAGCTGAAGCCGATATCGCCCCAGTCGAAACCGTAGGCCACGCCGAAACTGGCTTTGTACGTGGTGTCCGAACTGCCTGCGCCGAAGTCCAGGTAGTACGGGAAGAACCAGCGCTTGTCTTCGAAGGGTGACCAGTTGCCGCGGATGCCGACGATGGCGTCGGTGACGTGCATCTGGTTGTTGAGATGACCGCTGCGGTCGATGTTGACGTTGCCGGCGTTGCCGTTGAGCGAAAAGTTCCAGTCGAGGTTGCCCTTGACCCACAGGTAGCGCACGCCGAACAACAGATCGATGAAGCCCTGGCCCGTATGGGCAAGCGTGTACAGGCCGGCGAAATTCACCATGCCGCCCTTCATGCCCCATCGCGTATCGAGGTTCGCGCCGGCGCCGATCCGGTCGCCGCCGATGTTGGTGAATCGCCCCTTCTCACCGCTGAACTTCACCCAGTCGATGTCGCCGTACATGCCCCAGTCGCCCTTGCGCACGGTGCCGTCGAGCATGAAGGCGCCGCTGAGGTAGGAAAAAATGTTGTTGTCCGTCTTCTGCTGCACCTCGCCACCGTTGTTGGGCAACTGATAGCGAGTCTCCGCACTGATGCCGGGCAGCCAGACATAAGGCTGGATGTTGCCGTGCCAGTTGCCGTCCCAGAAATCCGTCGTGTCGGCCTTGGCAGCGGGTGCGGACAGCGACCCTGCGATCGTCATGCCAAGGGAGAGCACGAAATATCTGGGATGCAGGGTGATGAAGCGGCGCATGGCGAATGCTCCCCTCGAAAATGGTGCGCTTATGGTGGAACGATTCCCCGTCGCCACACAGCGAACTATTACGTATCCGCCCGTGCGTATTTCTACGGAGGCTGGAAGCATGGACGTGTCGTGTGCCTGACCTAGGTAGTTTTACGTAGCGCAGCTACCGCATAAATGCAGTGGCAAACCGGGCTCCGGTGGAGTCAAGCTGATACGGGCGCCAAGTGCGGCATGGGAGCGGCACCATGAAGACGACGATGCGTTGCGGATTCCTGCGGACGTGCCTCTGGTGTTTTGCATGGCTTCCGATCGCGCTTTCGGGAGCGGTCCATGCACAGTCGAGCCAACCGCCATCCCAGAGCCAGGCCCAGAGCCAGAAGATCTACAACAACCAGCAGCTCGATCAGATGCTGGCGCCGGTGGCGCTTTATCCGGATGCGCTGCTCTCGCAGATCTTCATGGCCACGACATATCCGAGCGATGTTGCCGAAGCAGCGGCCTGGTCGGCGGCAAACCCCAAGGCGCAGGGTGACGATGCGGTCAAGCAGGTGAACACCAAGCCCTGGGATCCCAGCGTGCAATCGCTGGTGGCATTTCCCCAGGTACTCGCGCAGATGAAGGCGCATCCCGACTGGGTGCAGAACGTGGGTGATGCGTTCCTGGCGCAGTCCGACGACGTGATGGCCTCGGTGCAACGGTTGCGCGCACAGGCGAAAGCGTCAGGCAACCTCAAGTCGACCGAGCAGCAGAAGGTGACCGAGCAGGCGGCGCCGGCGGGGTCGACCGAAGGCACCACCATCATCCAGATCGAACCGGCGAATCCGCAAGTGGTGTATGTGCCGCAATACAACCCGACGGTGGTGTACGGCTCATGGCCTTATCCATCCTATCCGCCGACGTATTGGCCCCCGCCGTATGGCTATTACCCGGGCCAGGCCTTGGCTGCGGGGCTGGCTTTCGGCGCGGGCATCGCGATTACCGGTGCGCTGTGGGGCGGCTTCAACTGGGGCCATGGCGACGTAAACGTCAACGTCAATCGCTACAACAGCGTCAACAACGTCAACAACCGCATCTCCGGCAACGGCAACCAGCGCTGGAACCATAACCCGGACAATCGACGAGGCACGCCTTATCGCGACTCCGCCAGCCGCCAGCGCTTCGACCAGGGCAGGGGCGGCTCGCAGCAGCGTGAAGCATTCCGTGGTCGCAACCAGCAGATGGACGCGAGCCGCCAGAATGCGCTGAAGAGCTTCGACCGCAGCACGAACAACGGTTCTTCCATGGCGGCGCGGCGTGGTGCCGGGGAATCGGGTGCTGCGCTCAATCGTCCGTCCGGTGGCAACCGCGGAGGGCAGGGCGCGGGCGACCGCGGCAACATCGGCGGCGGAAATCGCGGTGGCGGCCAGGTGGCCGATCGCGGCAATTTCAGCGGAGGCGATCGCGGTGGATCACGCCAGGACTTCGGTGGCGGCAACCGGCAGGCGGGCGGCGGCGCTCGCAACAACGCATTCAGCGGCTCGCAGTCGCCCGGATCGTCGCGCTCGCAGATGAATCGTGGACAGACGAGCCAGCGCTCGATGTCCCAGTCACGTGGTGCCGGCGGCGGTGGCGGCCGGCAGATGTCACGCCCAGCGCCCAGTCGGGGCGGTGGTGGCGGGCGCCGTCGCCTAGGAGTCTGACCATGAACCGCAATCCATGGACACTTCGCTTCGTGCTGGCCTTGACGCTGTGGTCGGGCTTCACCGCGGCTTCCTTCGCCATCGCGCAGGAAGCCAGCTACCCAACGGCGGATGCGGCAGTCACTGCGTTCGTCACTGCCTTGCGTGACAGCGACAAGGTCGCTTTCGCCAAGGTGCTGGGTGCCGACTGGAAAGACTACATACCCACCGAAGGCATCGATCGTGACGACGTGGATCTGTTCCTCAAGCGTTACGACGAGAGCCATCGCATCGACACGGCCGATGGCGTCGCGCACCTCAATGTCGGTTCGGAGAACTGGGTACTGCCCTTGCCGATGGTGCAGGGCAAGGAAGGTTGGCACTTCGATTTGAAGAAAGGCGCCGAAGAAATTCGTGTTCGCCGCATCGGCGCCAACGAACTGGCGGCCGAGCAGGCGATGCTCGCCTACTACGATGCCCAACGCGAGTATGCGACGGAGGATCGCGATGGCGATCACGTGCTGCAGTACGCACAGAAACTCCGGAGCAGTCCTGGCAAACACGATGGCCTGTACTGGCCAGTAACCGGCGACGAGCCCCAAAGCCCGCTGGGCGAGCGGTTCGTCGGCGACGAACCCAAGGGGCCGGATTTCCACGGCTACCGCTATCGCATCCTCACCTCGCAAGGAGCGTCAGCACCGGGTGGCGCCTACAACTACGTCGTGGGTGGGCGCATGACCAGCGGCTTCGCACTCGTTGCATGGCCTTCGCAATACGGCGAGACCGGCGTGATGAGTTTCATGGTGAGCCATGACGGCGAGGTCTTCGAGAAGGATCTCGGTAAGAACGGGGCGAGCATCGCCGAGGCGATGAAATCCTTCGATCCCGACAGCAGCTGGGAAGAGGTCAAGCCCGAGCAATGAACCGACGCCTGCGCGACGGCGACGACTAAGTAATTCTACGTAGTCCACTACCGAGTATTTGCGCTGTGCCGCATGTGTGCCATGCGGCAAGCTGGCCTTGCGCATCGTTGAAGCGCACGCATTCGCCGCCATGGGATAGGCCGCGCGCTGACGGCGCCTGCGGATGAGCGAACCTGACACCGAACTGCTTGCGAGGGCCGGGATGGCACGCAAACACAGGCTTGCTTGGTCGCTGATGGTCGTATGGGCCGTTGCCGTGCAACAGGTTCATGCGATGCCGGCAGAGGACACCAAGGGTGTGCCGCCGAGCGAGGTTGCTTCACCCGCCGCGGTCGATCCGCGCTTGCCGGCTGTCGCCGCGGCCGACGCAGCCGATGCGCCGAGGGGCTCGTGGTGGGATGCCTTCAAGGACCCCAAGGACGGCGATGTCGACATGTCGCGGTGGCTGCTGCAGCACAAGGGCGCGCTGCTGGTGCCGATCATCATCACCGAGCCGGCCGTGGGAACCGGCGGGGGGTTGGCAGCCGTGTTTTTCCAGCGCCCGCCGCAGTCGGAAGCATCGAAGGAGCGGGGCGACCGCATTCCGCCGAACATCTACGGTGTCGGCGCCTTCAAGACCGAGAATGGCACGTGGGGGTTCGGTGGCGGCGGCAGTTTCCACTTCAAGGACGACACCTGGCGCTATGCGGCTCTGGTCGGCAAGGCCTCGGTGAACCTGGACTTCTATACGCAGGGGTTGCTGCAGGAATCGCGCAAGATCGGCTACAACCTCGACGGCGTGTTCGCGTACCAGCAAGTGTCGCGCCGCCTCGGGCACACCGACTGGTTCGTGTCGGGACGCTGGATCTACATGGACCTGGACAGTCGCCTCAACCTGCAAAGTGATCACCCGTACTTTCAGCCGAAGGATTTCGCCAGCCGGGCATCCGGACTCGGCCTTGGGCTCAGCTACGATTCGCGCGACAACACGCTGACGCCATCGCGGGGCTGGCTGTGGCGTTTGGAAGGCACCGCTTATGCGCCTGCGTTCGGCAGCGACAACACCTTCCAGACCTATCGCACGCATGTCTACGGCTATTTGCCGATCGCCCAGCGCTGGGTGCTTGGCCTGCGTGCCGACGTTCGGGCGGCGCGCGGAGAGACGCCGTTCTACCAATTGCCGTCGATCGATCTGCGCGGCATTTCCTATGGCCGATACCAGGACGAGAACGTGGGCATGATCGAAGCGGAGTTGCGCTGGAACCTCACGCCGCGCTGGGCGTTGCTTGGCTTCGGCGGCGCGGGCAAGTCGTGGGGACGCACGGTCGATTTCAGAGATGCCAGCACGCATGCGACCGAGGGCGTGGGCTTTCGCTATCTGATCGCACGTGCGTTGGGTCTGTACGTCGGGCTCGACTGGGCACGCAGTGAGGACGATCACGCGTACTACATCCAGGTTGGCAGCGCATGGCGCTGAGTTGTCAGCGCCATGCACCACGCGCGATACCAACTCAGTTGACCGTATAACCCTTGCCCTTCATGCACGCGGCGTAGGCCTGGCCGACATTGGTGGCGTTGTTGCTCTGCACCTGCGCGGCGGCGGCGTTCTGCTCACGTCGTTGCTGCCGTGCACGCATGCCTCCGGCCACCACGCCCGCTGTCGCACCCACCGTCGCGCCGTGCCCGGCATCGCCGTTGGCCACGCCACCGACGACAGCGCCGGCTGCCGCGCCGCGTGCCGCGCCGGCGACGCGTTGGCCGCCGCCGACTGCCGGACCGGTCTGCGGCTGCGGCACGGGTTGCGTAGCGGCATTGGTCTGCGCCCACGACATGCAGGCGCTCTTGTCGGCCTGCTGCTGCGCAGCGTCCTGTCCCTGGGCGGGGTAAGCCACCGGCATCGGCGGCGGCTGCTGGGCCAGCGCGATGGCAGAGACAGCGCAACAACTCAGGATGGCGAGGCGAACGAAGGTGTTGTTCATGTGGGCGCTCCTTGGAAGGGGAAAAGCGCGAATGGCGACGGAAAAAACATCGTCGTTCCGGTTCAACGAATCACGCCGTCGCTCTTGAGCTTGGGGATGAGCGTGGAGGCAAGCTGGCGTACGGCCTGTGGAATATTGGTGGAGCTGACGTTCTCGGTGGTCGTGGACCAGATGATCTTCTCGGTCTTCAGGTCCCACACGCTGGTTTCCAGCGTGACTACATCGTACTGCGTGAGTTCCGGCGACATCGACCAGGCGTTGCCGTACCAAGCATAAAAGCGGCCATAGGCCGGCCCCGAGGTCATTTCGTTGGTCTTCTGTTCGACGCGTTGAACGCGTGTCGCCAGCAAGGCTTGCGCGCCGCTGTTCTTCACCAGTTCGATGAGCTTCTCCTGCGAGCCGCCGCCGATCGGGATCACGGCATAGCTTTCCTCGGCGGTCACACCGGCCGCATGCAATTGTTCGGCGAGGGTGTCTTCGAACAGGCGCCGGTTGGTGTCGCTCTTGGCGATGCCGAGCACGAGCACGTTGGAAACCGGCGGACCGGCCCAGCTTGGGTCTTTCCACGTGTTGGTGACGGTGACGGCGGAACACGCCACGAGCGCGGAGGCAGCAAGCAGTACGGCGAAGCGGAGTGGCCTCATGACGTGGATCCTCCTCTTTCGATGCGGATAGCGTGGATGACTGGCGCAGCGCGTACGCACGCCGGGCACGAGCCGATCAGGCACATGGCTCTTCTCCGGCGTTTGCGTTGGCGTCGTAGGGTGCAAGCGGAATCAGCCCGAGGCGCTCGGCTTCGCGTATCAACGCCACGCCGCTATGCACGCCGAGCAGATCCAGCAATGCCTGGCGATGGCTTTCCACCGTGCGGACCGAAATGCCGAGCGTGGCCGCGATCTCGCTGGTGCGCAGGCCCCTGGCCATGCAGCGGATCACGTCGTGTTGCCGCTTGGTAAGTCGGTGTGCCGCTTCGGGCGCCTGCAGCAGCGACGCCATCAGCTCCGGACTGACGTACTGGTCGCCGGCGGCGACGGCTTCGATCGCGCTGTAGAGCTCGTCGCTGGTCGATTGCTTGAGGATGTAGCCGTTGGCGCCGGCCTGCATGGCCTCGCGGACGATCAATGGTTCGCCATGCGTGGAAAGCACGATCACCGGCACCTCGCAACCTTGCTTGCGCAACCGCCTCAGCGCATGCAGGGCGCTGAAGGGCGCAAGCGCGATGTCGGTGATCACCAGGTCGGCCTCGCCGTTGAGTGCAGCCAGCAACAGCGCCTCGCTGTCATGCACGATGCGAACGGAATCGGTGCGTTTGGCGAGCAGGCCCGCCAGCCCTTCGGCAACGCAGCGATGCTCGTCCGCGAGCAGGACGCGAAGCCGTCGCACCTTGCCTTGCTTGCCGCTGCGGCTGGCCATGTTTCAGCGCTGCCGTCGTCCGCCGCGACGCATACCTGGCGGGCCGGCGTGGACGACGATGAGCGGTGGCGCGCAGTCAAGCCGCATCTGCCGGTTCCTCGATGTATGGCCCCATGGCTTTGCATCAGCTTGGGCCGTCCGAAGTCCCGAGGTAAGCGAACTTTCACTCAAACCAGCTCAGTAAAAATACTGGGCAGGGGCTGCGGAAATACCCATGTCCGACCCGCGCCCGGAATTGTCCGACCTGCCTGGGCGTCGTGGGCCGACGCTTCCTCCCTCGTTTGGCTTGCTCCTTCGGCCCGTAGATCTACGCAAGTCATCACGAGGACGTGACGCGATCCGTGGGGAAATTGCGAACGCGATGGGTGCCAGCGCGAGACGCGTCGCACCCGCTTTGGATGGGCGTCCCTTGCAAGGGCGTCGCAGGGACCCTGATGGGGGGCGCATGGGCGACAAGGCACGGGCTGACGGTCTGCCTCATTGGGTGCGCGGCGTCGGCATGTTCGTCGCGGCGGCGGCCTTGCAATGGCTGTCGATCGCCATGTGGAACCAAGAGAGCGACACGCAGGTGATCTGGTTGCCCGGCCCGTTGCTGCTGTCCGCGCTGCTCTGCGAACCCTTCCGCTATTGGATCGCCTACGACCTGGGCTGGCTGATCGGCATGGGCTCTTTTGCGATAGCGCTGGGGTTGCCGATGCAGGGCATGTGGCTGGTCCATGCAGTCGTGGTGCTGCTGATCAATGCTGCCGCCTGGGTCGTCAGCCGGTTCCGTGCCGACCAGTCCATCGACGATTTCACTCGGCTGCTGGGATTCCTGGTGGTCGCCGTCGCGCTGCTTCCGATAGCGACGGCCACCTTCATCGCCTGGCTGGCCTCACTCATGTCCCTGGCGCCGTGGTTGTCGGGCCCGTGGTGGCACGTGGGCCTGGCCGATGCGCTTGGTTACGCTGTGGTGCCTCCGGCCATCGTCAGCCTGGCCAACCCCGCATCGTCGCTGCGCCGCGATTCATTGCCGCGATGGAACATGCTGGTGATCACTACGGTCGCGCTGGTCGTTCTGTGGTTGGGATGGCGCGAGCTGGGAAGCATCGCGGCGGTACGTCCGCTGCTTTTGCTCGCACCGGTTCCCTTGGCGATCTACGTCGCGTTGCGCTCGCAGATCCCCGGCACCAGCGTGGTGAATCTCGTCATCGGCATCATCGCGATCCAGTTGAGCCTCTCGCGGGAAGGTCCCTTCGTGCAGGGCGGCGTGGACCACACCAACCTCAGCGTGCAGTTGTGGATGCTGGGCATGACGATCGCGTCGCTGTTCCTTGCCGCCATGGTCGAGCAACGCCGGACGACGCAGCGTGCGCTTTCGGCCAGCAGCAGCGAAGTGCGCGAACTGGCGGGGCGCCTGATCGTGGCGCAGGAGCAGGAGAGGGCGCGCATTGCGCGTGACCTGCATGACGACATCAACCAGCGCCTCGCCGTGGCATCCATCCGGTTGAGTGCATTGCGCAGGAAGGTGGACGAGAGCAACCGCAGCGACGTGAGCCAGCTGCAGAGCGAGCTGATCGCCTTGTCGGAGGACGTGCGCCATCTTTCACACGACCTTCATCCGAGCATGCTTACTCAGACAGGACTGACGGCGGCACTGGCGACGCTCTGCCAGGCGCAGCGGCATCGCAGTGGTCCACGCATCGAATTGAAAGTATCGCCACATGCCAAGGATCTTCCCGAGGATGTGGCGCTGTGTCTTTACCGCGTGACGCAGGAAGGACTGGGCAATGCCGTACGACATGCCGAGGCGCAGCGAATCGAAGTGGCACTGCAGATCGGTGACGAGCGAGTGAATCTCACCATAAAGGACGACGGCAAGGGATTCGCCGCGGAAGCCGAGGGGCAACGGGGGCTTGGTTTGATGAGCATCGACGAGCGCACCAAGCTGCTTGGCGGCAGCTATGGCTTGCAATCGACTCTGGGGAAAGGGACCGAACTATGCATATGCATTCCGTTAGGACCGTACAAGCCGCTGCACGGCCAAGCCTGATCATCGCGGACGACCATCGCATGGTCGCCGAGGGCGTGCAGCACATCCTCGACGAAGATTTCGAATTGCTGGAGATCGTTTCGGACGGCGAGGCACTCGTCGATGCCGTGCGCCGCCTGCAGCCGGATCTGGTGGTGGCGGACATCAACATGCCGCGTTGCAATGGCATGGATGCACTCAAGCGCCTGCGCCAGGTGGGCATGGGAACCCGGCTCATCTTCCTCACCATGCACATGGAGCCGGCGCTGGCCGTGGCGGCGCTGCGTGCCGGGGCCAGTGGCTACATCCTGAAGTGCTCGGCCGGCGAAGACCTGCGCAATGCAGCGCAGCAGGTGATGCTGGGCGGCACCTATGTGACGCCGGCGCTGGGCGCCCGCTACATCAGCGGACAGCTGACCGACATGCGCAATCTCACCACCAAGCAATTGCAGGTGCTGCGGCTGGTGGGCGAGGGGTTGCGTTCAAAGCAGATCGCCTTGCAGCTCGGTCTTTCTGTGCGCACAGTGGAAGCACACAAGTACACGATGATGCAGGTGCTGGGCGTGCACTCCACGTTGGAGCTGGTGCGTCGCGCGGAAGATCTCGGCCTGTTGTTCTAGGTAATCGGTAAAAAATTCACGGTTCTGCGAAATCGCGCACCGGTCAAGGTAATTTTACGTAGCCGAAACTCGGTTCTCTTTCGGTGGCGGAAGTTTCCGCGATGGATAATGCTGCATGGGTAGCCTTATCCGTCATGGGGGCGAGCGTGACTCGACCGACGGTCGTTCTGGCCGAAGACCATCCTCCTGTCGCCGAACAGATCCGCGAAGTGCTTGGCGTGGATTTCGACGTGCTCGCGGTTGTCGGGCACGGCGAGGCGCTGGTGAAGGCGGTCCGGCGATTGCGCCCGGACGCCGTGGTCACCGACATCAGCATGCCTGGCATGGACGGCATGCAAGCGGCCCGCGAACTGCTGGCGGAGCTGCCCGGGCTGCCGTTGGTGTTCATCACTGTGCATGACGATCCGACCCTCGCGCGCGCCGCGCTCACCATTGGCAAGGGGTACGTGTTGAAGGCCTCCGCGGGTGAAGAGCTGGCCGACGCGGTGCGGTGCGTGCTCGACAATCGCTACTTCGTCTCGGCGACACTGGGGCGCATCGAAGCGCTGGTCGGGTCTCTTCGTTAGTCCGTTTCGGCGTAGGTTTGCAACGCCTGCCGCAGATCCTGGCGCAAGGTGGCGAAGCCTTCCCATGGATCGCCATGCAGCCTCGCCAGTCGACGTGGCACCGTGCTTATCGTGAAATCACCCGGCCCCTTGCACTTGCCCAGATCCTGCCACCGCAGCGGCGTGGCCACCGTGGCGCCGGGCCGCGCACGCAGCGAATAGGACGCCACGCTGGTGGCTCCTCGGCTGTTGCGCAGGTAGTCGATGAAGATCCTGCCGCCACGCTCGTCCATCGCTGCTTTCGCGATGAAGCGATCCGGTTGTTCGTTGGCCAGCGTCCGCGCGAAGCCTTGCACGAAATGCCTGGCGTCATCCCACGTGCAGGCAGTGTGCAATGGCAGCACGACATGCAAGCCCTTGCCGCCAGTGGTGCGCACGAAGCTCTCCAGGCTGACCTCGCCAAGGCGCCGCTTGACTTGGCGCGCCGCATCGATGACATCGCGCCAGCTCGCGCCTTGCCCCGGGTCCAGGTCGAAGACGAGGTAGTCCGGCTCGTCGAGCGAATTCGCGCGCGCACCCCAGGGGTGGAATTCGATCGTGCCGAACTGCACCAGGCCGATCACCGAAGAGGCGTCGCTCGGGCACAGATAGTCGGCCCATTTGCCGCTTTCTTCGCGCAGCCGCACATGACCCACATGGTTCAGTCCGCGCATCGGGTGTTTCTGGAAAAAGCCCTGCTCGCCGATACCGTCGGGAAAACGCAGTACCGAGGTCGGGCGATCGACAACGCCGGGCAGGAACCACGCCATGACGGCGCGGTAATACTCGGCAACATCCAGCTTGGTGACGCCAAGCCCGGGATAGAGCACCCGTTCGGGATGCGTGACAACGATGTCGTCAGTGGCTTGCCTTCCCATCGGAAGCGCCTCCAGAAACGCGCGGCATGTGACGCCGCTTGCCAATTGCCTGTGACCAGAGGACAGAACCCTGCCGGACGACGAGACAAGCCGGTGTGTATCAGGTGTGAAACAGTTGCCTTGGCCGGAAAACGGGCCCACTGTATCCGTCCTACGAATGTAGTCGTATTCCTACGCAATACTCAGTGAGGAGCCGATAGGTTCCTCCGTAGATCGAGTGCACTCTTGGTCGGTCCAGAACGGACATGTTGGTGAGCTTCGCGCTCACGCGATCGAAGTGGCGGGGCTCTCCCTCTTCCTACTGGGTTCGGACACATGGTCACCTATTCGCTCAAGCAGTCTGCCGAAGGCCAATGGAACGTGTGTCGTTCCGGCGCCTCACTGTTCAGTCACCTGCAATTGCCTGCGGCCATCCGGCTCGCGCGCGAAGTGGCGCGTGAGGAGCATCTGCGTTCCGGCCGCTCCGTATGCGTCGAGATGCCGGGTACCGAGTCGACCATCCGCCTCGCGCAGTTCGCATCGTCTGCCCCTTTTCTCGGACGGGCGGCCTGAGGGGCGGCGAAGCGAACGGGCCCTGCATGCTGCAGGGCCGCTTGTCTGAATGACGCCGGCTGGGCAAAGTCGCGGGGTCTCATGGCCAGGACCCCATCATGCGTCTGTCGCTCCGCTGCTCGTCCATCGCTTTGCTCGCGCTGGTTGCCCTGCCGTTGCAGGCCACCACGCTACTGGTCAACGCCCACATCCACACCATGGATCCCTCGCGCCCGGAAGCCACGGCGCTGGCATGGAAAGAAGATGGTCGCCTGCTTGATGTAGGTGATACGGCCGACCTGCAGAAGCGTTATCCCGATGCCACCAAGGTGGACGCCCAAGGGGCCACGGTCATCCCCGGCCTGATCGACGCGCATGGCCATATGCTCGGCCTCGGCATGACCCATATCCAGGTCGACCTGGTGGGAGCGTCGTCCAAGCAGGACATCGTCGATCGTCTGAAAGCGGGCGCCGCCAAACTGCCGAAGGGCGCCTGGCTCGTCGGTCGCGGCTGGGACCAGAATCGCTGGGCGGGCAAGCAATTCCCGACCGCGGCGGACCTGGATGCGGCCTTTCCCGATCGGCCGGTCTATCTCGAGCGCATCGACGGCCACGCGGTGTGGGTCAACACCGCGGCCATGAAACACGCGACCAAGGCGCTGGACGGCGATTGGCAGCCGCAGGGCGGCCGCATCGTGCGTGAAGGCAAGAAGGCCACCGGCGTGCTGGTGGACGGTGCGGTCGGCCTGGTTGCCGATGCCATTCCGCCGTTGAGCCATGAGCAGACGCGCGACGCCTACAAGGCCGCGTTCGCCGATGCCGTTGCCGTAGGCCTCACCGGCGTCCACGACCCGGGCGTGAGCCTCGACGACTTCAAGGTGCTGCAGGAAATGGCGGCGGCGGGCGAGATCCCGCTGCGCCTCTACGAGATGGCCGATGGCAACCACGCCGCGTTGGATTGGCTGTGCACGCAGGGCGGACATTGGGCCGACGCCAGCGGCCGCCTGCAGATGCGAACGGTAAAGCTCTATATGGACGGCGCGCTGGGCAGCCGTGGCGCGGCGTTGCTCACCGACTACAACGACGACCACGGCAATCGCGGCATCCTGGTGACGTCGCCGGATGCATACCGCAGCGCCGTGGAGAAGGCGTATCGCTGCCACGTGCAGGTGGCCACGCATGCCATCGGCGACCGCGGCAATCGCATGGTGCTCGACACCTACCAGTCAGTGCTGGGCGATCACGCGGATAGCGATCACCGTTGGCGCGTGGAGCATGCGCAGATCCTCGCGCTGGACGACATCCCGCGTTTCGCCAAGCTGCGATTGATCGCCTCGATGCAGCCCACGCACGCCACCTCCGACATGCCCTGGGCCGAGCAGCGCCTGGGCGCGGAGCGGCTCAAGGGCGCCTACGCGTGGCAGCGTTTCATCCACGAACACGTGCCGCTCGCCTTCGGCTCGGATTTCCCGGTCGAACACGTCAACCCGATGCTGGGCCTCTATGCCGCCGTCACCCGCCAGGATCTCAACGGACAACCGCCGGGCGGCTGGCTTCCCGACCAGCGCGTGAGCCGCATCCAGGCACTGGCCGGCTTCACCCTCGGCGCGGCCTACGCCGCCTTCATGGAAAACGAGGTTGGCACGCTCAAGGCCGGCATGCGGGCAGATTTCGTGATCCTCGACGGCGACCTGATGACCGTCCCACCACGGCAGATCGCCGACCTCAAGCCGTTGAGCACGTGGGTGGATGGCAAGGCGGTGTATCGGGCGGGGACTGCGCACTGAGGCGTGGTGCCGGTTGGGGATGGGGCTTAAGGTGCTGGGGCCGGTATGGCCCTCACTGCGGCCCTCTCTCCCGCAAGGACTATCGTCGAATCGTCTGAACGGGGCGACTCGTCCCTTGTAGGAGCGCACCCAGTGCGCGACCGCCTTTCGCGCCGGTACTCGTATTTTGGCACTCCGATGGACGTTCGGCGCCTTGATTGACGGCAATCGCGATCGGGCTCGCCTGCCGCGGGCTTCCGTCCTTCTGCCGAAGGTCGGGTCACTTTCTCTTGCTTGCCCAAGAGAGAAAGTAACCAAAGAGAAAGGCACCCCGCGTGGCGCTGTCTGGGCTGCGCCCAGCCAGTCCGTGAGGGGCGGCCGGGCTTTTCGACCGGGCTCCTGCCCGGACGAAAAGTGCCCGACCTCCTGTCGGGCACCCCTGCGAGGCCTGATCGTCCACCCCTCATCGCCACACAAGGGATTGGTGGAGGCTCGTGCCGCTGCGCGGCACATCGCATTGGAGAGCTGTATTGCTCTTGGTAGGGGCGCACCCAGTGCGCGACCGCAGGGGGTTATTCATGCGCGGCGGTCGCGCACTGGGTGCGCTCCTACAAGGAAAGCAGACGTAACGAAGGGCGCTGCCAATGGCAAGCGCCCTTCATCCAGTTGCCCTGCTCAGCCCGGTAGGGCCAATCAGCCTTACGCAGCCTTGCGTGTCACCACGCCAATCGAGGCATGCGCCGTCTTCAGCGACTCCGCCTTGTTGTCGTCACCGAGGTTCACGCCCTCGGCGCGGATGAACTCAAGGTCAGTGACACCGAGGAAGCCGAACACCGCACGCAGGTAGGTTTCCTGGAAGTCCATCGGAGCCGCGGCGCTGCCTTCGCTGTACACGCCACCGCGAGAGGAGGCGATGATGATGCGCTTGCCGCCGGCCAGGCCCTCGGGACCATTGGCGGTGTAGCGGAAGGTCTTGCCGGCGACAGTCACGCGATCAATCCACGCCTTCAGCTGGCTGGGGATCGAGAAGTTGTACATGGGGGCGCCGATCACCACCACGTCGGCCGCCAGGAACTCTTCCAGCATCTGGCTGCCCAGTACGGCGGCAGGGTCGCTGGCGTCGGACACCGGGGTCCAGTGGGGCAGCGGGTTGGCCACCAGATCGTGGTAGATCACTTCAGTGGCGGGGGTGGTCTTGGTCAGTTCGGCTACGATGGCGGCGGTCAACGTACGCGAAACGGAGTGGCTACCCAGCGCGCTGGCGTCAAGATGCAGCAGTTTCATGGCAATTCCTCAGTATCGGGCCGGACCATCCGGCGACGGAATAAAGATACTCAGGAGACAATCTGTCGATAAGACGGGTAAAATCGAACGTATTGTTCCATCAAGGAAACGACGATGACGGTCTTGGACGGCGCCCTGCAGGATCTGAACGACCTGTACTTCTTTGCGGCGGTCGTAGAGCACGGTGGCTTTTCATCCGCGGGACGAGCGCTGGGCATTCCCAAGTCGCGCTTGAGCAAGCGCATAGCGCAGCTTGAGGAACGCCTGGGCGTTCGCCTGCTGCAGCGGACGACCCGCCGTTTCGTGGTCACCGAAGTCGGCGAACGGTTCTACGGCCATTGCCGCGCAGTGCTTGAGGAAGCGCGCGCCGCGCAGGAAGCGGTGGAAGAGGTACGTTCCGAGCCGCGCGGCGTGGTGCGCGTCAGCTGTCCGGTCTCGCTGGTGCAAACGGTCGTGGGACACATCCTTCCGGATTTCCTCGCGCAGCATCCCAAGATGCAGGTGCGCCTGCAGGCGACGGACCGCCGCGTGGACGTCATCGGCGAGGGCTTCGACGTGGCGATCCGCGTTCGCAGCAAGCTGGACACCGACGCGACCTTGGTCATGCGCACATTCGGACAGTCGCGCGTACTGCTGGTGGCCAGTCCCGAGTTGCTCAATCGCTATGGACGCCCCAAGGAACCGGCCGACGTCTCGCAGCTGCCAGCACTCAGCAATCACGAGCACGAAGGCGCGCAGAGCTGGGAACTGCTGGATGCGCAGGGCGAGCGCGTGATCGTGGACATCCATCCGCGCCTGATCTGCGGCGATTTCGCCGCCTTGCTGCAAAGCTGCAAGCGTGGCATCGGCGTGGCGCTGCTGCCCGAGTTCGTCTGCGGCCCGGGCATCGAGCGTGGCGAGCTGGAGGTCGTGCTGCCGGAGTGGAGCGTGCCGCAAGGCACCATGCATTTCGTCTATCCGAGTCGTCGCGGCCTCTTGCCCGGCGTGCGGGCCTTCGTGGATTTCCTCGCCGAACGGCTGCCCGACACGGTGCGCGAAAAGCACGCCCAGTGCAGCAGATACGTCTGACCTCTGCACGACATGGGGCGCGTGCTAGCATCTTCGTTTAGCCTTCCAGACATCCGGACCATGCACATCGACACCAAGCTGCCGAAAGTCGGCACCACCATTTTCAGCGTCATGAGCCAGCTGGCGGTCGAGCACAAGGCCGTGAACCTCGGGCAGGGTTTTCCCGATTTCGAGCCGCCTGAAGCCTTGCGCGAAGCAGTGACCCGCGCGATGTCCGAGGGGCGTAATCAGTACGCGCCCGGCATCGGCCTGCAGCCGCTGCGCGAGCAGATCGCGCTCAAGACGGAACGCATGTATGGCCACAAGCTCAGCGCCGACACCGAAGTGACGGTGACTTCCGGCGCCACCGAAGCGCTGTTTGCCGCCATTGCGGCGGTGGTGCGCGCCGGCGACGAAGTGATCGTGTTCGACCCGGCGTACGACAGCTACGAGCCGGCCATTGAACTGCAGGGCGCGCGCGCCGTGCATATTCCGCTGCAGGCGCCGACGTTCTCGGTCGACTGGCAACGCGTGCGCGATGCGGTCACGCCGAAGACGCGCATGATCCTCATCAACAGCCCGCACAATCCGACGGGCGCGGTGCTTTCTTCGGCCGATCTCGACGAGCTCGCAGCCATCGTTCGCGACACGGAAATCGTGGTGCTGTCGGACGAGGTCTACGAGCACATCGTGTACGACGGCGCCCATCACCAGAGCGTGCTGCGCCATGCGGAACTTGCCGCGCGCAGCTTCGTGGTGTCGTCGTTCGGCAAGACGTATCACTGCACCGGCTGGAAGGTCGGTTACGCCGTGGCGCCCAAGGCGCTCTCCGCCGAATTCCGCAAGGTGCATCAATACCTCACGTTCTGCACGTTCCATCCGGCGCAGGTCGCGTTCGCCGAGTTCATGGCGAGCACGCCCCAGCACTACCTGGAACTGCCGGCCTTCTATCAGGCCAAACGCGATCGCTTCCGCGAGCTGATCAAGCCGTCGCGCTTCACGTTGCTGGATGTGCCGGGCGGTTACTTCCAACTGGTGGACTACTCCGCCATCAGCAACAAGGACGATGTGGCCTTTTGCGAGTGGATGGTGAAGGAGGGCGGTGTCGCTGCGATTCCGCTCACGCCGTTCTACGAGACGGCTCCGGGCACGCATCTGCTGCGCCTGTGCTTCGCCAAGAGCGACGCCACCATGGAAGCCGCCGCGGAGCGCCTATGCAAGCTCTGAACATCACGCTGGTGCAGGGTGCCACGCGCTGGCACGATGCGCCGGCCAACCGCGAGTACTACGGCGAGCTCGTTCGACGCGTCGCCGGCAAGACCGATCTCGTCGTGCTGCCCGAAACCTTCCTTTCCGGTTTCAGCAACGACACGCGCATCAGTGCAGAGACCATGGATGGCGAAGGCGTGGCCTGGATGCGCGCGCTCGCGCAGGAAGTGGACGCCGTGCTGTGTGGCAGCCTCGCCATTCGCGAGGGCGACAAGGTGTTCAACCGCCTGATCTGGGCGCGCCCGGACGGCAGCTTCGCGCAATACGACAAGCGCCATCTGTTTCGCATGGCCGGCGAGCACACGCGCTACGGCGGCGGCAACGAGCGGCTGATCGTCGAGCTCAAGGGTTGGCGCATTCTTCCGCAGGTCTGCTACGACCTGCGTTTTCCGGTGTGGCTGCGTAACGGTCGTCGCGAAGATGCCACCGGCGGCATGGACTACGATCTGGCCATCTTCGTGGCCAACTGGCCCGCGCCGCGTCGTCAGCCATGGCGCACATTGCTTCGCGCACGCGCCATCGAGAACCTGAGCTATGTGGTTGGTCTCAACCGGGTCGGCGTGGACGGCAACGACTTGCCTTATGCAGGCGACAGCGCCGTGCTCGATCCGGTCGGTGAGCCGCTGGTCGAGCTGGGTCCGCAGGAACAGGTGGTGACGGTGACCGTCGATCCGGCGCCGCTGCTCGCGCATCGCGAGCGCTTCCCCGCGTGGATGGATGCCGATCGCTTCACGCTTGATCCGATCTGAGCAGACACGACCCAGCTGAAGGCTGGGTCGTGCTGATGCTTCAACGTGTGGATGCCGCCTGTATCTTCGGCGCACCGACATCGAGCTGCATGCGGCGGAAATCGATCGTCCAGCCGTCGAACGCGCGAAGGATATCGCCGCCGAGCACGTTCGGTTCCTTGACGTTGCCGGCATCGCTGAGCGACACGCTGATCCCGCTCAACAGCGCCTGCTGATCGGCGATCCGCACCCGCACGTGCGGCCAGGTCACCGAGGTCCTGTCGCGTGCGCCACCGGCACCTGCCACGTGGTCCTTTTGCGACGCGAGGCCTTCGAGCAGATCCGCATGTTCGCGCGCAAATCGCGACGACAGCGCCGAATGCGAGCCGCCGCTGTCCAGATGCATCGCCACCGGAAGATCGTTCAACCGCACGTCGACATAGAGATCGCTGCCGGCCAGGCGAAGATTGCCGGCTTCGTGCTTGCCCGCCTTGCTGCGCGAAGGCACGAGCCGCCCATCGGAGGTGAACTGGATACGTTCGAGTTCGCGCAGCACCGGGAAGCCCACGATGGCGTCGATGTGATAACCGCCCGGCACCGGCATGCTCAACTGAGCGTCGTCGAGCACGAGGAAGGCGACGTGTTCGAGTTCGAGCCCGGCAAGAACCAGATGATCCGCCAGGCCGATGCGTGTCGCCACGGCCTGGCGGCTCGCGCTGCCCACGCTCGAGGCGCCGTCCAACATGCGCAGCTTGAGCTTGCGGGCCGTGCTCAGGGATACGACCGAGAGATTGGCACCAGTGTCGAGCACTGCCTCCTGGAGTATGCCGTTGACGGTCACGCCGGTTCGCGGCAGCCCGACCTTGTCGCGGGTGATCGTCACTGCGCGCGGCTCATAGGTGCCGACCTGTTGCGCCGGCGCATGGCTCAACTGATCCGAGAGCGTCGCCATCTGCAACGCGTCGGCCTGCTGTTCGTCACCGATGCCGTCATCGGCCAACGCCTTCTGCCAGGCATGCGCCGCCTGCGCCGCGCGGGCGTAATCGCCCTCTGCAAAGCTGGCGTCCGCAGCGATGGGCCACGCCAGCGCGCATTCGGCAGGGCTTCGTTGCGCGCTGGCGATATATCGGTCCACCAGGCGACGGGCTTCCGGTGCATCCATGCGCTCGGCGGCGATCCGGGCGCGGGCGAGCAGGGCGAAGCCCGGATCCTTGATGGCAGGTAGCTGTGCTTCCAGGTGAAACACGTCGCCAGCAGCGGCGTCCGCAAGGGCTGACTGCATGACGCTGTCGGGCTTCAGCTCGGCGGCGCGGCCGTCGCCGGGATGGAGGGTGAGCATGAAGCCCAATAGCGGCAGGTATCCGAACCTGGCCAGGTGCCGATATTTCATGATATGGTGTCCGTATGACGAGTAAAAATTATCGTAATACAGAAAAAAATAGCCATGCAACAGTGCGACGGCTGACGACCGCGGCGGCTGTGTTGCGGTGGGTGGCCTGGTTCGGCGCGGCAGCTTGGTTGCTGGTGACGGCCTGGGGTATCTGCGGTCCGACCGAAGGCTCGGGTGGCGTGGTCGCGGCCACGCTGTTCACCGACGGATTGCCTCGGAGCTGGGCTGCCGGCATCGCCGGCGTGCTCGCCCTGGTGACAAGCGCGGCCTTGGTGGAACTGGCGCGCATGCTTGGCCATGTGAAGGTGGATGCGCTGTTCTCCGTTGCGGTGACGCGTCACTTCCGTCGCTTCGCCTGCCTGCTGACGATCGCCGCCGTGTTGCGCTTGGCGCTGCCACCCATGGCGACGCTGCTCAGTGCATGGCAGCCGGGCGGCCATGCATCCGTGCAGTTGGCGTTCTCCGGCGACGATATGTTCGCCGTGCTGCTGGCGGCGGTGTTTTTCTTCGTGGCGCGTCTGTTCGACGAGGCGGCACGCCTCGAAGACGACCAGCACTCCATCGTGTGAGGCGCGCATGGCCATCGTGGTACGACTCGACGTGATGCTGGCCCTGCGCAAGGCGCGCTCGCGCGGACTCGCGCAATTCGTGGGCATCACCGAATCCAATCTCTCGCTGCTCAAGTCCGGCCGCGTGCGCGGCGTGCGTTTCGAAACGCTGAGCAAGATCTGCGAGTTCCTGCAGTGCCAGCCGGGCGACCTGTTGGTTTACGAGCCTGGAGACGAGGAAGAGGGCGCGCCGGACGCCGAATGAAAAACGCCCCGTCGGTGACAGGGCGTTTCGATCACAGGATGGAAAGCACCGCTTCCGGCGGACGTCCGATCGCCGCCTTGCCGTTAGCGACGACGATGGGACGTTCGATCAGGCGAGGGTGGCTCGCCATCGCGGCCACCAGCGTGGTGTCGTCGAGCGTGGGATTGTCCAATCCCAGCTCGGTGTATTCCGGTTCGTTCTTGCGCATCAGCTCGCGCGGCGTCATGCCGAGCATGTCCAGCAACTGCACCAGCTCGGTTGAACTCGGCGGCGTCTCGAGGTAGTTGACCACCTGGCAGACTTCACCGCGCGACTCGAGCAGTTCGAGCGTCGCGCGCGACTTCGAACAACGGCTGTTGTGGTAGATGCGTACGGTCATCAGTGGTTGCCGTGGCGATTGCCGCCGCGACCGCCACCGCCACCGCCGTGGGGACGTCCACCGCCGGTACCGCCGCCGTGGCCCTGCGGACGGTTGCCGCCGCGACCCTGCGGACGACCACCACCCTGGCCCTGGCCCGGACGACCGCCGGGCTTGCCGCCACGGCCGCCACTCGGGCCGCCGCTGCGATTGCCACCGGCACCACCGCCGAATCCACCGTAGGGGCTGCTGCCGCGGCTTTCACCGGAACGGCCACCGCCACCGCCACCGCCACCGAACGATCGGCCGCCTTCGGCCGAACGCGCGCCAAACGGCTTGCCGCCGCCCGGGCCGCGACGATTGCCGCCGCCGGCTGCGCCGCCACGGGCACCGCCGCCTTCGCGGCTTTCACCGGCAAACCAGGTGCGCACCGACGGCAGTTCCTGCCCGGGCGCAACGCCGCGCTTGTTCTTGCGCTGCATGCCGCCGGACGGACGATCCGGACGGGCGACGTTGCCGTTGACCTCGCGACCGGGCTTGCGACGCTGCTGCTTGCCGCGTGCGGGTTCTTCGCGAATGCGGTCGTAGGCGCGCAGTTCGCGGGCTTCGTCCTGATAAGCGGAGCTGTAGCCGCCGCTCGTGCCACGTTCGGGACGGTACTCCGTGACGTTGCGCGGCGCGCGGCGCTGATGCAGCACCGGGCTCAGCGTGAGCACCGGCTGTGGCGCGCCGAGGCCGGTGGTCTTGCGCAGATCCTTCACGGCTTCCTCGCCCAGCGCTTCGCAGTCGCCGCGGCGCAGGTTGCGCGGCAGTTCCACGCTGCCGTAGCGGATGCGCTTGAGGCGGCTGACCAGGAAACCCTGCGAATCCCACAGGCGACGCACTTCGCGGTTGCGGCCTTCGCGGATCACCACGCGGAACCAGCTGTGGCTGCCGCCTCGGCTGATCACGCCGATTTCGTCGAAGCGGGCGGGGCCGTCTTCCAGCTCCACGCCGGCCTTGAGCTTTTCGATGATTTCGTCGGGCACTTCACCATGCACGCGGCACAGGTATTCGCGCTCGAGGCCGCTCTTGGGATGCATCAGTGCGTTGGCGAGTTCGCCATCCGTGGTGAGCAGCAGCAGGCCGGTGGTGTTGATGTCGAGGCGACCCACGGCGACCCAGCGTGCACCCTTCAGGCGCGGCAGCTGTTCGAACACGGTGGGACGGCCTTCGGGATCTTCGCGCGTGGTCACCACGCCTTCGGGCTTGTGGTAGACCAGTACTTCGGTTTCGTCGCGGTTGTCGGTGGCGACCACGAACTGCTTGCCGTCGAGCACGACGCGATCGCCGGCATGCACGCTGGCGCCAATGGTGGCCGGCGTGCCGTTGAGTTCGACTTCACCGGCCTGGATGCGCTGCTCGAGCATGCGGCGCGAGCCGAGGCCAGCGTTGGCCAGCACCTTGTGCAGGCGCTCCTCGATGGCAGGGGTGCTTTCGTCGCGCGGGGTGCGCTTGAGGGTCAAAACGGATTTCTGGGGCGCAGTCATGCGCGGTACTCCTCGGTGTCTTGCGTGGCGTCGCCTTCGTCGGCGTCCGCGTGGGTCGCTGCCTCGTCGGCAGTGTCAGTCGGGGCATCGGCGTGCGGGGCAGCGCCGGGTTCGGAAGAGGCGACTTCCATCGCCTCGGGTTGTTCGTCGGCTGGCGCGTCGGTGACGGCGGCGCCGGTGGTTTCGTCGTCGGCGGGCTTGGGTGCCTCGTCGGTGATGTCTTCCAAGATGGTGTCGGTCTCTTCGCCGGCCACCACCAGGGTTTCGTTCTCTTCGTACGGATCGATCGGCAGGTCGCGCGCCACGCGAACCGGCAGCGGTTCGGGCGCAATGCTCATCTGCGGATCTTCCATGTCGCGGATTTCCGACAGTGGCGGCAGTTCATCCAGCGACTTGAGATTGAAGTAGTCGAGGAAGGCGCGGGTGGTGCCGAACAGCGCCGGCTTGCCGGGCACGTCGCGATAACCCACCACGCGGATCCACTCGCGCTCTTCCATCGTCTTGATGATGTTGGATGAGACCACGACGCCGCGGATTTGTTCGATCTCCGGTCGCGTGATCGGCTGGCGATAGGCGATCAGCGCGAGGGTTTCCAGCAGGGCGCGCGAGTAGCGGCTCGGCTTTTCGGTCCACATCCGCGAGATCCACGGATGCACGTCCTGCTTCACCTGGTAACGGAAGCCCGAAGCGACCTCGCGCAATTCCACGCCGCGGTGGGCGCAGTCTTCGCCGAGCTGTTCCAGGGCCCTGGACACTTCCTCGCGGCCGACTTCGTCCTCTTCGCCGAACAGTTCCAGCAATTGAGGGATCGTCATCGGCTGGCTGGACGCCAGCAATGCCGCCTCGATGATGGGTTTGAGTTGTTCGATCTGCATGGCCTCAGTTCAGGTGAGGATGAATGAATGGGCTTGTGCGGCGAACCGCGTTACTCGGCAGCCGCGGCCGGCTCGTCATCGGCGAACAGATCGCCGTGTTCCTCGGCATGCGCTGTCTTCGAACGCACGTAGATCGCCGCCAGCGGTTCTTCCTGCACGATCTCCACCAGCATCTCCTTGGCCAGTTCCAGCATGGCCAGGAAAGTCACCACGACGCCCAGGCGTCCTTCGCTCACGTCGAACAGCGTCTCGAAGCGATGGAAACTGGTGTCGCTCAGTCGGCTGAGCAACTCGCCCATGCGCTGGCGCACACTGAGCGCCTCGCGCTTGATGGCGTGATGCCCAAACAGCTCGGCGCGATGCAGCACATCCTTGAGCGCCAGCAACAACTCCTTCAGCTCCAGCGGCGGCGGCAGCTTGATCACCGTCCTCTCGCCCGTGTCCGCATGGGCCGGCGCGAAGTCGCGTTCCATGCGGGGCAGGGTGTCGATGTCTTCCGCCGCCTTCTTGAAGCGTTCGTACTCCTGCAGGCGACGGACCAGTTCGGCGCGGGGGTCTTCTTCGAGACCCTCCTCGGCCGGCGGCCTCGGCAACAGCAGTCGCGACTTGATCTCGCCTAGGATCGCGGCCATCAGCAGGTACTCGGCCGCCAGCTCCAGGCGCATCACATCGCGCATCATCTCGATGTAATCCATGTACTGCCGGGTGATCTCGGCGACAGGGATGTCCAGGATGTCCAGGTTCTGCCGACGGATCAGGTACAGCAGCAGGTCGAGCGGGCCTTCGAATGCTTCGAGGATGACCTCGAGCGCATCCGGCGGGATGTACAGGTCCTGCGGCATCTGCAACATCGGTTCGCCGCGCACGATGGCCAACGGCATTTCCTGCTGTTGCGGTACCGACGCAAACGCGTCCTGCGGTGCTGTGACCGGCTGAGGCTCGACTGGCTCAGTGCTCATCAATACATGTCGTTGGGCCGTCCACGACGGCTTGCGTTGCATTCAACACGTTAGGAAACGTTCGTTCCGCCGCATTCGCCTGGCGAATGCCCCCGCCCGGATCGCGGCCCTTGGCTGGTGATCCGTTGAACCTTTGTTGCGCGATGCCTAGCCAGTGCGTCTCGCGTCACCGTCGCGGGCATGCATGATGAAATCGCGCGTCTGGCGTTTCGATCAGGCTGGCCGTGAGCGACCCTTGAGCGTCTTCGGATGGCCACGGCCACTGCAAAGACGCAAGCCACAACGTGACGAAACCTGCGTCACTGGCTTCTCAATCGGTCGGCTGAGTGCATCGGGATGGGGTGCCGTAGCGGTCGATCCTGGCCGATCGTGCGCGCACCCTTATGACCCACGCGAGACCAAGATTAGCGGCTGCAAGCCGTCAAGTCCAGTACACCAGAGGGCCGGACTGACGGCAAAATAGCCGGGCATGCCGCCCGACGAACGCTCGATCATCCATGTCGACATGGACGCCTTCTACGCGTCCGTGGAGCAGCTCGACCATCCGGAGCTGCGCGGCCTTCCGGTGATCGTGGGCGGCCTGGGGCCGCGCGGCGTCGTATCCACCTGCAGCTACGAGGCACGCCCGTTCGGGGTGCGATCGGCCATGCCCACGGCGCAGGCGCGCCGGCTGTGTCCTGATGGCATTTACCTGTGGCCGCGCATGGCGCGTTATGAGGAGGTGTCGGCCCAGGTGTTCGAGGTGTTCCACGAAGTGACGCCGATGATCGAGGGCTTGTCGCTGGACGAGGCCTTTCTGGATGTGACTGCCAGCCTGCGCCTGCTCGGCTCCGTCGAGACCATCGGCCGACGCATCAAGGACGCGATCCGGGAACGCACGCAGCTGGTCGCTTCGGTGGGCATGGGGCCGAACAAACTGTTGGCCAAGCTGGCCGGCGAGCTCTCCAAGCCGGATGGTTTCCGCCGGATAACGGCGGCGCACGCGGCGCAAGAACTGGCGCCGCTGCCGGCGGGGCGGCTGTGGACGGTGGGCAAAGTCACCGAGGAGGCGTTGCATCGGATCGGCGTGCGCACCATCGGCGAATTGGCAGCATGTGACACGGCGCGTCTGACGCGTGCGCTGGGGCGTCAGGCCGGCGTCATGCAGGCGCTGGCGCGAGGTGAGGACAACCGCGAGGTGGTGCCGGACCAGGCCGAACAATCCATCGGTGCGGAGCACACCTTCGATACCGACCTGGCTGAGCTCGCCATGGCCGAATCCTGGCTGCTACGGCATTGCGAGCGCATTGCCGCACGCGCACGACAACGTGGCCTGACCGGCAGGACCGTCACGGTGAAACTGCGCGAGCCGCCCTTTGTCACCTATACACGCCAGGCCCGCCTGCAAGCCCCGAGCGCGTCGGTCAGCGACATTTACGATGTGGCACGAGGCTTGCTTCAGGGCTGGTGGAGGAGCCAGCGACATCCGCGACTGCGCCTGCTCGGCGCCAGCCTTTCGGGTTTCGAGGGACGCAGGCAGCAGGACTTGTTCGAAGCGGGATCCTCGACGCCTGCATCGGACGATGTCCAGGACAGGATCAATTCGCGGTTTGGTTCGGGGAGCCTCGTGCGTGCCGGTGTATTGCGCACACGCGAGCGGGATTGACGTATCACGGGAGTGCGCCATCATCGTTCGGATGGGGCGGCACGTTTTGGGAAGAGCAGTCGGCGCATGTGCGCCTGGTGCGGGGAGAGTCGGCAGGATGAGCAAAGCGGAAGACAATGCCCGGAACGGTTCCGACCAGGAACAATTGCGTCCGGCGCGCATGCGGATCGAAACCACGGTACTGATGAGCCGCGGCGACGAATCGCATCCCACCGAACTGGTGGATATCTCCGCGACGGGCGTCCTGCTGCGCCGCCCGCTGGGCTGGGAAGGCGAGCAGGGGCAGAGCTGGATCCTCGACATGATCTTTGGCCACGACCTGCATATCCATCTGGAGGCGCAGGTCATGCGCATCTCCGACCGCCATCTGGGTTTCGCCTATACGCGTATTCCGGAAGACAAGCAGGTGCCGCTGTGGAACCTGCTCGGCGGCTATGCCGACATCCTGGAACTGTGGCACGACTGATCGCCTGGCACGGTGACGCACAAAAAAAACCCGCCTTTCGGCGGGCTTTTTCGTTGGCTCGCGGTATGCCGCGTTAGCCGTGCGCCGCGGCGGCGGGCTTCTTCTCGTCACGCAGTTCGCGGCGAAGGATCTTGCCCACGTTGCTCTTGGGCAGGCTGTCGCGGAACTCGATCAGCTTAGGGCGCTTGTAGCCGGTGAGATTGTCATGGCAGAACTTCTTGAGGTCTTCCACAGTGAGGTTCGGGTCCTTGCGCACCACGAACAGCTTCACCACTTCACCGGAATGCTCGTCGGGCACGCCAACCGCGGCTACCTCGGCCACGCCCGGATGCTGCATGACCACGTCTTCGACTTCGTTCGGGTACACGTTGAAGCCCGACACCAGGATCATGTCCTTCTTGCGGTCCACGATGTAGACGTAGCCGCTTTCGTCCATGCGGGCGATGTCGCCGGTGTGCAGCCAGCCGTCGGAGCCCAGCACCTTGGCGGTTTCTTCCGGACGCTGCCAATAGCCCTTCATCACCTGCGGGCCGCGCACCATCAGTTCGCCGACTTCACCGATCGGCAGCGGCTGGTTTTCCTCGGACCAGATGGCCACGTCGGTGGAAGGAATCGGCAGGCCGATCGAGCTGTTGTAGTCCTTGAGGTCGAGCGGGTTGATGCAGGCCGCGGGCGAGGTTTCGGTCAGGCCGTAGGCTTCGACCAGGGTGCAACCGGTCACTTTCTTCCAGCGCTCGGCCACTGCGCGCTGCACGGCCATGCCGCCGCCCAGGCTCAGGTGCAGGCGCGAGAAATCGAGCTCGGCGAAACCCGGCGTATTGAGCAGGCCGTTGAACAGCGTGTTGACGCCGGTGAGCGCAGTGAAGTTGGATTTCTTCAGTTCCTTGACGAAGCCGGGCATGTCGCGCGGGTTGGTGATCAGCCAGTTGAGGCCGCCCAGGCGCATGAACACCAGTCCGTTCGCGGTGAGCGAAAAGATGTGATACAGCGGCAAGGCGGTGATGATCACTTCTTCGCCCGGCTTGGCATTGGCGCCGATCCACGCGCCGGCCTGCATCATGTTGGCGACCATGTTGCCGTGCGTGAGCATGGCGCCTTTCGCGACGCCGGTGGTGCCGCCGGTGTACTGCAGGAAGGCGATGTCGTCGTGGCTCAGCTGCACTTTCGGCAGCGGATGCGAGGCGCCTTGCGACAGCGCATCGCGGAAGCGCACCGCATGCGGAATGCTGTACGGCGGCACCATCTTCTTGACGTGCTTGAGCACGAAGTTGATCAGCACGCCCTTGGCGCCCAACAGGTCGCCGATACCGGTGGTGATGACGTGCTTCACTTCGGTCTCGGCCACCACCTGCTGCAGCGTGGCGGCGAAGTTGTCCAGCACCACGATGGCCTTGGCGCCGGCGTCCTCGAGCTGGTGCTTGAGTTCGCGCGCGGTGTACATCGGGTTGGTGTTGACCACCACCATGCCCGCGCGTAGCGCGCCGAACAGGGCGATGGGGTACTGCAGGACATTGGGCATCATGATCGCGATGCGATCGCCCTTGCTGAGCTTGAGCACACCGGTGAGATAGCCGGCGAACTGGCGGCTCAGCTCATCGATCTGGCCGTAGCTGAGCTGCTTGCCGAAGCTGGCGAACGCGGGTCGCTGGCGGAAGCGCTCGAAGGCTTCTTCCACGACGGCGGCCACGGAGGCGTACTGGTTGGTGTCGATCTGCGCGGGGACGCCTTCCGGATAGTGGGCCAGCCACGGACGCTCGTTGCTCATGTGGAATCCAAAGCTCCTTCGTTGTTCGGCCCGTTGGTGATGGTGGCACGGCTGGGGCAAGATGGCGACGCGGCATTGGAGCATACGCTCGCGTATAGCGGCAAGCCGCGCCGCAGCGAGATTCCAGGGGGACGATCATGCGAAAACTGCTTATGAATCCGCTGCTTTGCGCAGTGCTGGCGTTGGGTCTCGCAGCCTGTCATCGCACGCCCGACGAAAGTCGGGTGCGCCAGGGCATCGAAGCCGCCCAGCACGCGGCGGAGCAGGTGGATGCTTCGGCGCTCGGCGATGTCATTACCGATGATTTCTCCGGCAACAACGGTGAGCTGGAGCGACGCCAGTTGCTCGGCATGCTGCGTGCGGCTGCGTTCCGGGGCGAGACGATCCACGCGCTCACCGGTCCGGTGACAGTCGAGCCACGAGGCGATCGCTACATCGCCCGCTTCACCGTCACGCTGACCAGCGGCGGCAAGCTGCTGCCCGCGCAGATCGGTGTGTACGAAGTGGAGACGGCGTGGCGGAAGGACGGTCGCGAGTGGCGTTGTTATTCGGCCACCTGGAAGTCTGCGTAGGCCGCCATCGAGCCCGGCCTCGCCTTTTTGTGGGAGCGCACCCTGTGCGCGACAAACCTACGAAGCGGTAGCACTGCGAGGCTGCGGTCGCGCACAGGGTGCGCTCCCACATCTGAGAGGAGAGTCGAACGGTGCGCATTGGTTCTTCTGTAGGAGCGCACCCAGTGCGCGACAAGCCTACGAAGCGGTAGCACTGTGAGGTTGCGGTCGCGCACAGGGTGTGCTCCTACAATCGACGTTAGGGAACGGAGTGCCACCAAAGAAAATGCCGCCTGCTGGCGGCATTTTCCTTCTACCCGAACGACCGGTGACTCAGGCCGCGGACTTCTTCCCCGCCAACTGGCGCAGCACATACTGCAGGATGCCGCCATGGCGGAAGAACTCGCGTTCCTTCGGCGTCAGCAGCAGCACCTTGACCTTGAAGGTCTTCTGGCTGCCATCGGCGTTGGTCGCGGTGACCTTCGCGGTCCTCGATTCGCCGCCTTCAAGGCCGACGATGTCGAAGGTCTCCTTGCCGGTCAGGCCGAGCGACTGCGCGTTCTGGCCGTCTTCGAACTGCAGCGGCAGCACGCCCATGCCGACCAGGTTGGAGCGGTGGATGCGCTCGAAGCTCTCCGCGATCACCGCCTTCACGCCCAGTAGCAGCGTGCCCTTGGCCGCCCAGTCGCGCGACGAGCCGGTGCCGTATTCCTTGCCGGCAATGACCACGAGCGGCGTCTTGTCGGCCTTGTACTTCATGGCTGCGTCGTAGATGGCCATCTGCTCACCCGACGGCACGTACTGCGTGTAACCGCCTTCCACGCCGTCCAGCATCAGGTTCTTGATGCGGATGTTGGCGAAGGTGCCGCGCACCATCACGTCGTCATTGCCGCGACGCGAGCCGTAGGAGTTGAAGTCCTTCGGGTCCACGCCCTTGCTGATCAGGAAGCGGCCCGCGGGGCTGTCCTTCTTGATCGAGCCGGCGGGCGAGATGTGGTCGGTGGTGATGGAGTCGCCGAACAGACCCAGCACGCGTGCGCCGTGGACGTCCTCGACCGTGCCCGGCTCCTTGCTCATGCCTTCGAAGTAGGGCGGGTTCTTGATGTAGGTGGAGTCGTCCCACTTGTACACGTCTCCATCCGGCGAGGCGATGTGGTTCCAGCGGCTGTCGCCCTTGAACACGTCGGCGTAGCTGTTCTCGAACATCTCCGGATTGATCGCGCCGGCGATGGTGTCGGAGATTTCCTTGTTGGTCGGCCAGATATCCTTCAGATAGACCGGCTGGCCATCGTTGCCCTTACCCAGCGGCTCCTTGGTGAGGTCGATGTCCAGCGTGCCGGCCAGTGCATAGGCAACCACCAGCGGCGGCGACGCGAGATAGTTCATCTTCACTTCGGGATGCACGCGGCCTTCGAAGTTGCGGTTGCCCGACAGCACCGATGCCACGGCAAGGTCGCCTTCGGCAATGCCCTTGCTGATCTCCACCGGCAGCGGGCCGGAGTTGCCGATGCAGGTCGTGCAGCCGTAGCCGACGATGTAGAAGCCGACCTTTTCCAGCTCTTTCAGCAGGCCGGTCTTCTCCAGATAGTCGGTGACCACCTTCGAACCCGGACCGATCGAGGTCTTCACCCATGGCTGCGCCTTGAGGCCCTTGGCAGCGGCCTTCTTGGCGACGAGGCCGGCGCCGAGCATCACGCTCGGGTTGGAGGTGTTGGTGCACGAGGTGATGGCGGCGATCACGACCGCGCCGTCACCGAGCTTGAAGGAAGCGCCATCCTTCTCCACGCGCACGCCACCATCGGTGATGTCGTTGGCGGGGTTGCCGATGGCGGACGAACCGCCCTCGGCGATGAAGGCCGAGGTGTCCTCGGAGCGCGGACGGCGGTTGGCGGTGAGCGGGCCGACGGCATCCTGGAAACTCTTCTGCACGCCTTCCAGCAGCACGCGATCCTGCGGACGCTTGGGGCCGGCCAGCGAAGGTTTCACGTCGGCGAGGTTGAGTTCCAGTGTGGTGGTGAAGCGCGGTTCCACTGCGCTCTCGTCATGCCACATGCCCTGCGCCTTCGCATAGGCTTCGACCAGCTTGATCTGTTCTTCGCTGCGGCCGGACAGGTGCAGATAGTTCAGTGCTTCCTGATCGATTGGAAAGATGCCGCAGGTGGCGCCGTATTCTGGTGCCATGTTGCCGATGGTGGCGCGGTCTGCCAATGCGAGATGCTTCAGGCCGCTGCCGAAGAACTCGACGAACTTGCCGACCACACCGAGCTTGCGCAGCATCTGCGTGACGGTGAGCACGAGGTCCGTTGCGGTGACGCCTTCGGACAGCTTACCGGTGAGCTTGAAGCCCACCACTTGCGGAATCAGCATAGAGGACGGCTGGCCCAGCATGGCTGCCTCGGCCTCGATGCCGCCCACGCCCCAGCCGAGCACGCCGATGCCGTTGATCATGGTGGTGTGCGAGTCGGTGCCGAACACGGTGTCCGGATACGCCCACGCCTGGCCGTCCTTGTTCGCGGTGAACACCACGCGGGCGAGATGCTCCAGGTTCACCTGATGCACGATGCCGGTACGCGGCGGCACCACCTTGAAGTTGTCGAATGCCTTCTGGCCCCAGCGCAGGAACGAATAGCGCTCCTGGTTGCGGTGGAACTCGATCTCGACGTTTTTCTCCAGCGCCGACTCCGAACCGTACACGTCGACCTGCACGGAGTGGTCGATCACCAGTTCGGCCGGCGCCAGCGGATTGATCTGCTTGGCGTCGCCGCCCAGTTTCACCACCGCATCGCGCATCGCGGCAAGGTCGACTACGCAAGGCACGCCGGTGAAATCCTGCAGAACGACGCGCGCAGGCATGAAGGCGATTTCGGTATCGGGTTCGGCCTTGGCGTTCCAGTTGGCCACGGCCTCGATTTCCTTCGCGGTGACGTTGACGCCGTCTTCGTGACGCAACAGGTTTTCCAGCAGGATCTTCAGCGAGAAGGGGAGGGTCTTGAGATCGAATCGCTGGCCGAGCTTGGCGAGACTGGCGATCTGGTACTGGCTGCCGTTGACGGTGAGGGTGTCGCGGGTGGCGAATGAATCCAGCATGGGCTAACTCCTGTTGCTTGAATCTGGAGAACGCGCGTGGCGTAGCTAGGGGATCCTAAGGCACGGAACGTGAGGGGAATTGCAAGGATGACTTCGCCCTTCATCGTCGTCATCCCGATACAGGCCAAAGTCTTGCGGCGCCGCGCTTCGGCTTTCGCGAGAACCGTCACGATCGCTAACGGACTTCGGCCGGCGTGGGATGGGCAAATAGGGACTGAAGGGTGCATATCCTTCCGATAGCCGGGCACTGCCATTCAGTTTGGGCCAAAACCGGGGTGGTGCAAGAGACCCGATCGGGGGTTGCGCCATGTTTGCCTTGCAAGATTTCGAACGCTGCCGGAAGCGTTGTCTTGCGTTGCGGCGCTTGTGTCGCGACTGGCAAAATAAGGGGCTGCCATGCCGCCGCAAAGCGGCGTGGCGACAAGGTTTTACGCCTTGCCGAACGCCGGTAGCGGCCACGCGGAACCCCTCGGGTGAATCCGCTGCGGTGGTGCAAGCCATCGCTCGCTGCCCCTTACGTTGTTCACCGGACGAGACCACATGCTTACCGCCTACCGCCAACATGTTGCCGAGCGCGCCGCGCTGGGTATCCCGCCGCTGCCGCTGTCGGCCCAGCAGACCGCCGACCTGATCGAGCTGCTGAAGAACCCGCCCGCGGGCGAGGAAGCCTTCCTGGTCGACCTGATCACCAACCGCGTGCCGGCGGGCGTGGACGACGCGGCCAAGGTCAAGGCGTCGTACCTGGCGGCCGTGGCGTTCGGTACCGAGAAGAGCGCGCTGATCTCGCGCGAGAAGGCCACCGAACTGCTTGGCACCATGCTGGGTGGTTACAACATCCATCCGCTGATCGAACTGCTCGACGACGCGCAGATCGGCACCGTCGCTGCCAATGCGCTCAAGCACACGCTGCTGATGTTCGACGCCTTCCACGACGTCAAGGAAAAGGCCGACAAGGGCAACGCCAACGCGAAGGCCGTGCTGCAGAGCTGGGCTGATGCCGAGTGGTTCACCAGCAAGCCGGAAGTGCCGCAGAGCCTGACCATCACCGTGTTCAAGGTGCCGGGCGAGACCAACACCGACGACCTGTCCCCTGCGCCCGATGCCACCACGCGTCCGGACATCCCGATGCACGCGCTGGCCATGCTGAAGAACAAGCGCGATGGCGCCCCGTTCCAGCCGGAAGAAGACGGCAAGCGCGGCCCGATCCAGCTGATCCAGGATCTCGCCAAGCAGGGTCATCTCGTGGCCTACGTCGGTGACGTGGTCGGCACCGGTTCCAGCCGCAAGTCCGCCACCAACTCGGTGCTGTGGTGGACCGGCGAAGACATCCCGTTCATCCCGAACAAGCGCTTCGGCGGCGTGTGCCTGGGCAGCAAGATCGCCCCGATCTTCTACAACACGATGGAAGACGCCGGCGCACTGCCGATCGAACTCGATGTCTCCCAGATGGAGATGGGCGATGTCGTCGAGCTGCGTCCGTATGAAGGCAAGGCGCTGAAGAACGGCGAAGTGATCGCCGAGTTCCAGGTGAAGTCCGACGTGCTGTTCGACGAAGTGCGCGCCGGTGGCCGCATTCCGCTGATCATCGGCCGTGGCCTCACTGCCAAGGCACGCGAAGCGCTGGGCCTGCCAGTCTCCACACTGTTCCGCCTGCCGCAGCAGCCGGCCGATACCGGCAAGGGCTACACGCTGGCGCAGAAGATGGTCGGCCGCGCCGTCGGCCTGCCGGAAGGCCAGGGCGTGCGTCCGGGTACGTATTGCGAGCCGAAGATGACTTCGGTGGGTTCGCAGGACACCACCGGCCCGATGACCCGCGACGAGCTGAAGGACCTGGCCTGCCTGGGCTTCTCGGCCGACCTGGTGATGCAGTCGTTCTGCCACACCGCCGCTTATCCGAAGCCGGTGGACGTGAAGACCCACCACACGCTGCCGGAATTCATCAGCACCCGCGGCGGCATCTCGCTGCGTCCGGGCGATGGCGTGATCCACTCCTGGCTCAACCGCATGCTGCTGCCCGACACCGTCGGCACCGGCGGCGACAGCCACACCCGTTTCCCGATCGGCATTTCGTTTCCGGCCGGCTCCGGCCTGGTGGCCTTCGCGGCCGCCACCGGCGTGATGCCGCTGGACATGCCCGAATCCGTGCTGGTGCGCTTCAAGGGCGAACTGCAGCCGGGCGTCACTTTGCGTGACCTGGTCAACGCGATCCCGCTGTACGCGATCAAGAGCGGCCTGCTCACTGTCGCCAAGCAGGGCAAGAAGAACATCTTCTCGGGTCGCATCCTCGAGATCGAAGGTCTGCCGAACCTGAAGGTGGAGCAGGCGTTCGAGCTGTCCGATGCTTCGGCCGAGCGTTCTGCCGCCGGCTGCACGGTGCACCTCGACAAGGCCCCGATCATCGAATACATGAACAGCAACATCACGCTGCTCAAGGTGATGATCGCCCAGGGTTACAAGGATCCGCGCAGCCTGCAGCGCCGCATCAAGGCGATGGAAGCGTGGCTCGCCAACCCGCAGCTGCTGGAGCGCGATGCCGACGCCGAGTACGCCGCCGTCATCGACATCGACCTGGCCGACGTGCATGAGCCCATCGTGGCCTGCCCGAACGATCCGGACGACGTGAAGACGCTCAGCGACGTGGCCGGCGCTGCCATCGATGAAGTGTTCATTGGCTCCTGCATGACCAACATCGGTCACTTCCGCGCGGCGTCGAAGCTGCTGGAAGGCAAGCGCGACATCCCGACCAAGCTGTGGGTGGCTCCGCCGACCAAGATGGACCAGCAGCAGCTGACCGAGGAAGGCCATTACGGCGTGCTCGGCACGGCCGGCGCCCGCATGGAAATGCCGGGTTGCTCGCTGTGCATGGGCAACCAGGCGCAGGTGCGCGAGGGCGCTACGGTGTTCTCGACCTCCACCCGCAACTTCCCCAACCGTCTGGGCAAGAACTCCAACGTGTACCTGGGCTCGGCCGAGCTGGCCGCGATCTGCTCGCGTCTGGGTCGCATTCCGACCAAGCAGGAATACATGGCGGACATCGGCGTGATCAACGCCAATGGCGAAAAGATCTACAAGTACATGAACTTCGATCAGATCGCCGATTACCAGGAAGTGGCCGACACGGTCACGGCGTAAGCCGGTCAGGTTGTAGGGGAACGAAGGGAAGGGCGGCGCAAGCCGCCCTTCTTTTTTGCCACGACCGCGTCCCTCTTGTAGGAGCCCACCCAGTGGGCGACCGCAGCGCATCGGCATCACCGCTACGTCGGCTTGTCGCGCACTGGGTGCGCTCCTACAACGGATGATCAGGACATTAGGGAAGCAGCCATCTCTTGTGGGAGCCCACCCTGTGGGCGAACGCGGCGCATCGACATCACCGCTCCGACATCACCGCTCCGTAGGCTTGTCGCGCACTGGGTGCGCTCCCACAACGATGATCGGGGCATTGGGAAATCGCGATGTCTTGTAGGAGCCCACCCGGTGGGCGACCGCAGCGCATCGGCATCACCGCTCCGTCGGCTTGTCGCGCACTGGGTGCGCTCCTACAACGGATGATCAGGACATGAGGGAAGCAGCCATCTCTTGTGGGGGCCCACCCTGTGGGCGACCGCGGCGCATCGACATCACCGCTCCGTAGGCTTGTCGCGCATAGGGTGCGCTCCTACAGAGGTAGGTTTATTCGGTGCGGCGAGGATGAGTAACCCCGCGCCGCGCTCTGTCGTTTATGCTTTCGCCGTCCCACCGCCCGCAGGCAGCGCATGATCTCCAGTCATCTCTCGGTAGTCTCGTTGCGCGACCTGATGCTGGTGCAGGCCGTGCATCGGCATGGCAGCTTCAACAGTGCGGCGCGGGCGATGCATATCAGCCCGTCGGGACTCTCGCACCAGGTGCAGAAGGTGGAGCAGGCCCTCGGGGCGCCGCTGTTCGAACGTGGCGGTCGTCGTGTGGTGCCGACGGCGGGCGGTCAGCGATTGCTGGAGCAGATCGATGCCGTGCTGGCCGCCGCGGAACATCTGCAACAGGTGGCCCGCGCCGGCGAAGTGGCCTTTGGCGGTGAACTACGCCTCGGCGTACCGGCGTCGCTTGGCCCGTATCTCCTGCCGCATCTGATTGCTCCGTTCCCCCAGCATTTCCCCGGCACGCGCCTGAGCCTCTCCGAAGGCAAGCCGCGCGGGCTGCTGCGTCGCCTCAACGAAGGTGAGCTCGACGCCGTGCTTGCGCCGCGCGTCACGCCGGTGAGCGGCGTGGCAGTGCGGCCGTTATTCTTCGAGCCGTGGGAGGTGATGTTCCGCGCCGACCACGCTCTCGCCAGCAAGCGCACCGTGTCGTTGGAGCAACTGGAAGCAGGCGATGCCACGCTGATGACCGAAAGCCACTGCGAGGACATCCTCGGTGGCGGCCATGTGCAGGACGTGAGCCTGGAAAGCCTTGCGGCATTGGTGGAGCTGCGTGGCGGCTACGCGCTGGTTCCTGCGCTCGCGCATGAGCGCTTGGCATCAATGCCGAACGTGGTGCTTGCCAAGCTGAAGGGACAGCAGCCGGGACGCGAGATCGCGCTGTACTGGCGAGAAGCTTCACCGTGGCATGCAGATCTGCAGAACTTTGCCTTGCTGCTGCGCAAATTGGCCAGGCAACGTCCCGGACTCAAGCTCGCCGACGAAGCCACGCCTTAGCCTCCTTCCCATCGGGAGTGGGGCGGGGAGGGGCGGGGCTTGCGCAGGCCTGCATCTTTCGCCCGCCAGAACCCTCTTCCGGCTGCCGCCACCTTCTCCCGGAGGGAGAAGGATCCACGTATTGGATTTGACGCAGACCACGCCATCTGCGCGTGGCTCGTCTCTTAGCCCCTCTCCCACCGGGAGAGGGGTTGGGGAGACGGTGCGGGACTTGCGCAAGCCTTCATCATTCGCGCTAGCCGGACCCTCATCCGGCTGCCCCCACTTTATCCCGCAGGAAGAAGAGCTCACTCACATAGCGACCGGCACGTTCCTCAAAAATCGAGCTCTTGCGAAGCGCACAGATAATCGATCATTGGCGCCACCCGCTTGTAAGTCTCGACCAGCCATGGCAGCAGCTCCGATGAGCAAGCCAGCTTTTCGTCAAAGCCTTCGCCGCACGCAAAATCCTTGCGCTTGATGTCGTCGATCAACTCGTGATTCGGATCGAAACCGCGCGGCGGCCGGCTCAGCGATTCGCCCCAGAACTCGAAATGATCGCGGAAGGTCTTGCTCTGCGTGGCGCGCTTCCATGCTTCCGGATTGTCGGTAAGGAACTCGCGGATGCGCTTGAGCGCATCGGATTCTGGATGCCACATGCCGCCGCCGGCGAAGCTGTCGCCGGGTTGCAGGTGCATGTAGAACGATGGCGCGTGCACCTCATTGCGGCGTTCGTGGAAGAAACGCGCGCCCTGCCAGGGCTTGTAAGGCTGCTTGTCGTTGGAGAAGCGCGTGTCGCGATAGATGCGAAATAGAGAGCCACCGTTCTTGCGTGGATCAGCACGATAGTGCGGGCTGATTTTCTTCAACGGCGCCTGCAAGTCGGTGATCAGCGCGAGGAACGGCTCACGCACGTCGCGCTCGTAGTTGTCCTTGTGGGCCTGGAACCATTCGCGGTTGTTGTTGCGCTCCAGCGAGCGCAGGAAGCGGAACGTGGCGGGCGTGAAGTAGGCAGTCGGCATGGTGGATGATCAAGTGGTGAGGATGGCGACGTCGTCGGCAAGCTGCTCGCCCCACAGCTGCAACTGGTCGAGCAGCGGCAGCTTGCCGTGGTGGGCCGGGTCGGTGCGCAAGGCGTCGATGCGAGCGAAATAGTCGTCCAGCGTGAGGCCGGTCAAGGGCGTGGATTTCAGGAGACGATCGCGGCGGAACGCCAGCCAGCGTGCCTGTTCTTCATCGCTCAAGGTGTCGGGCCAGTTGCGTGCGCGATAGCGGAACAGCAGCTCCGCATAGCGCGGATCGCGGAAGGGAAAGGCGCGCTGTCCCAGTTCGGCCGGAGGTGTGCCGCGGACGTCGGCGAGCAAGCGCTTGTCGGCATCGGGCAAGAAGCCGCCGTACAGGGCGAGTTCGGGATCCTGCGGTGGAGGCAGCTCGGCCGCGCGTTGGAACACGCGACGCAGTTTTGCCGCCAGCCCTTCGGCGCTCGCCAGCATGTCGCGATGGGCCTGCACCTGCGCCAGGTCGATTTGCAGACGTTCCAGGTCCACGCCCTTGAGCGCGGACAGCGGCGCCAGCGCGGGCGCGCGGTTGGCACGCACCGTTCGCAGTGGAATGCGCGTGACGCCTTCGGGCAGATCCGCCCGCGCCGTAAACACGCGATCGGCGATCTCTTCCTCATCAAGCGCAAGCAACTCGCAGGGATCGGTAGCCAGGTCGTACACGATGATCTCGCCCGGCCTGCTGGGATGAGCAGCCAACGGCACGACCACCGCCAGGCAGTGCCGGCTCGACGGATAGCGCGAAGAGACATGCACCACCGGCGTCATCGCCGTCAGGTCCAGCAACTCGAAGACACGTTGCTTGCGGCGCAGGTTGAAGTACCAGTCCCACAGGCGCGGCTGCCGCACTCGGATCAGCCGCGCGAGGTCGATCAGCGCATACACGTCCGATAGCGCGTCGTGCGCGCGCTCCTGCTGCAGATGGTTCGCCGTGGCCAGGTGTTCGAGCCTGAAGCTCGGCGTGCCGTCGTCGCGCGTCGGCCACGTGATGCCTTCGGGGCGCAGCGCCTGGCACATGCGTACCAGATCGATCAGGTCCCAGCGCGAGTTGCCGTTTTCCCACTCGCGTCCATAAGGCTCGTACATGTTGCGGTACAGCAGCTGGCGGGTGACTTCGTCGTCGAAGCGCAGCGAGTTGTAGCCCACGCCGCAGGTGCCGGGCAGGGCCAGTTGTTCGTGCACGCGGGCCGCGAATTCCGCCTCGATCACGCCTTCGCGCTCGGCCTGCTGGGGCGTGATGCCCGTGATCAGGCAGGCTTCCGGATGCGGGGGCATCTCCCGGGGTGGCTTGCCGAAGAACATCACCGGCTCGTCGACGATCTCCAGGTCCAGATTGGTGCGAATGCCGGCGAACTGCACCGGACGATCGCGCCAGGGATCGGCGCCGAAGGTCTCGTAGTCGTGCCAGAAGAAGGTCTGCATCAGGTGATCATCGCACAGGGCCCCGGGCAGGTTGCCCGAAAAAGGGGGCTGTGCCGCGGGCCTGCTGCTAGACTTCGCGGCCAGGAGGGCGCATGAGCCAAGCGAACGACGACAATCTGATCTGGATCGATCTGGAAATGACCGGCCTCGATACGGACAACGACTCCATCCTGGAGATCGCCACCATCGTCACCGACAAGGACCTTCGCATACTCGCCGAGGGTCCGGTGTTTGCGATCCATCATCCGCTGGACCGCCTCGAAGGCATGGATGCGTGGAATCGCAACCAGCATCGCCGGTCGGGGTTGTGGGAGCAGGTGATCGCTTCCGCAGACGATCACGTCGCCGCGGAACAGGCGACGCTCGATTTCCTCAAGGAATGGGTGCCGCCGGGCAAGTCGCCGATGTGCGGCAACTCCATCTGCCAGGACCGCCGCTTCCTGCATCGCCAGATGCCGCGGCTGGAGCGCTACTTCCATTACCGCAACCTCGACGTGTCCACGCTGAAGGAACTCGCGCGCCGCTGGGCGCCCGCCATCGGCAAGGGCTTCGCCAAGGAATCCGCGCACACCGCGCTGTCGGACATCCGCGATTCGATCGACGAGCTGCGCTATTACCGCCAGTTCATGGGGCCGCTGGGCGGCGAATCCTGACCCGCTGAATCCACGGGAGTCATCATGTCCCTTGATCTGTTTGCTCCCGTGCTCGACTGTGCCGGGCGGCCGCTCAAGCTCGATCGGCCGCGCGTGGTCGGCATTCTCAACATCACCCCCGACTCCTTCTCCGACGGCGGCAGCCATGCCAGTGTCGATGAGGCGGTCGCGCATGGCCTGCGCATGGTGGAAGAGGGCGCGGACATGCTCGACATCGGTGGCGAATCCACCCGCCCCGGCGCCGACGACGTGTCGGTGGAAAACGAGCTGAGCCGTGTCGTGCCCGTCCTGGAACGGCTGGCCGCGAAGACCAGCGTGCCGCTGGCTATCGACACCTCCAAGCCGGAAGTGATGCGGGCCGCGGTGGCGGCTGGCGCCGGCATGATCAATGACGTCTACGCGCTGCGGCGCGATGGCGCCCTGGACGCCGTGGCCGAACTGGGTGTGCCGGTGTGCCTGATGCACATGCTCGGCGAGCCGCGCAGCATGCAGGACGATCCGCATTACGACGACGTCGTCGGCGACGTACACCGTTTCTTGACGGACCGCCTGTTCGCCTGCGAGCTGGCGGGCATCGATCGTCGGAAAGTGATGGTCGATCCGGGCTTCGGCTTCGGCAAGACGCTGGACCACAACCTGGCACTGCTGCGTGCGCTGGAGCGTTTCGCCAACCTCGGCAGCGGCGTATACGTAGGCCTGTCACGCAAGTCGATGATCGGCACGATCACCGGACGCCAAGTGCCTGCTGAACGGGCTGCCGGCTCGGTGGCCGCGGCGCTTGTCGCGGTTCAGCGTGGCGCGCGCATGGTTCGCGTTCATGACGTGGCGGCCACGGTCGACGCGCTGGCCGTGTGGCATGCAGTACAGGCCGGGGACACCCCGGTCCGCCGGGATACCAAGCCGTCCGCGCCGCGTTGGCCGGACGACGAATAACACGATTGGATAAAGGCAACGCGCGGCGACTGCGCGGGCCTTTGGAGTGCAGCCATGACGCAACGCAAGTATTTCGGAACCGACGGTATTCGCGGCCTGGTCGGTGAATGGCCTATCAGTGCTGACTTCATGCTGAGGCTGGGGCGCGCCGTGGGCGTGGTGCTGTCGCGCCAAGGCCATCCTCGGCCGAAGGTGCTGATCGGCAAGGACACCCGCGTGTCGGGCTACATGTTCGAAGCCGCGCTGGAAGCCGGCCTAGTCGCGGCCGGTACGGACGTGGGTCTGCTTGGCCCGATGCCCACGCCGGCCGTGGCCTTCCTGACGCGTTCGTTGCGCGCGGACGCCGGCATCGTCATCAGTGCTTCGCACAATCCTCACCACGACAACGGCATCAAGTTCTTTTCTGCCGATGGCGAGAAGCTCTCCGACGAGATCGAGCTGGCCATCGAGCAGGAACTGGAACTCGAGTTCACGACGGTCCCGTCCGAGCGACTGGGCAAGGCCATCCGCGTGGCCGATGCCGTGACGCGTTACGCCGAGTTCTGCAAGTCCACCGTCGATGAGAATTTCAGCCTGCGCGGCGTGAAGATCGCGCTCGATTGCGCCAACGGAGCGACCTACCAGGTCGCTCCCAAGGTGTTCGCCGAACTGGGCGCCCAGGTAACCACGATCGGCGACAAGCCCGATGGCTTCAACATCAACCGCGATGTCGGCTCCACGCATCCGCAGGCGCTGCAGCTCGCGGTGCTGGAGCAGGGCGCGGATATCGGCATCGCCTTCGACGGCGACGGCGATCGCGTGCAGCTGGTCGATCGCAACGGCGAGCTCGCGGATGGTGACGACATCCTTTACGTGCTGGCCAACGCCTGGCACGCCAGCGGCCAGCTCGAAGGCCCGGTGGTCGGCACCCTGATGAGCAACTATGGCCTTCAGCTGGCGCTGTCCAAGCTGGACGTGCCGCTGATCCGCGCGAACGTCGGCGACCGCTACGTGCTGCAGCAGCTCAAGCAGAACAACGGCAACCTCGGCGGCGAGACCTCCGGCCACATCCTGTGCCTGGATCGCGCCACCACGGGCGACGGCATCGTCGCCGCGCTGGCCTTGCTGGAAGCCCTGAAGCAGACCGGCCAGAGCCTCACGGAGGCACGCCAGGGCATGCAGAAGATGCCCCAGACCATGATCAACGTGCGCGCCGACGGCGCCCGCGAGGCGCTGGACGGCAACGCCGTGCGCGAGGCGCTGGCCGAGATCGAGCTGGCCCTGGCCGGCCGTGGCCGCGTGGTGCTGCGCGCCTCGGGCACCGAGCCGGTGGTCCGTGTCACGGTGGAAGCCGCGGACGAAGGCGAAGTCCGACAGTTGGCCGAAAGGCTGGCCGATGTCGTAAAATCCGCCGCTGAACGCTCGTGAGCCTGTAAGAGCTGAGCTCTACACCCAGGTCGCCAAGGATTGGCCCGACGTGCCCCGCCCCTGCGGTGGCGGACTAAAGAGTCTGTTCAACATCTCCATGCAGCCCGCGCCGGCCCGGCGGGTTGGCCTTCTGGCCCAACGCAGGCTACACGGAGATGTTGAGCAGCCTCCAAATGGACCGCACGCACTCCCTGTGGACTAGCCATGAAGAAAGTTCCGACCCTCGACATCCGTCGATATGACACCGACCGCGCCGCTTTCGTTGCCGAGCTGGGCAATGCGTATCGCGAATTCGGTTTCTGCTGCATCAGCGGCCACGGCATTCCGCGCGAATTGATCGACGGCGCCTACGACGCCTTCCAGCGTTTCTTCGCGTTGCCGACCGAAACCAAGATGAAGTACCACGTGGCCGGTAGCGGCGGCGCACGCGGCTACACGCCCTACAAGGTGGAGACGGCGAAGGACAGCAAGCACGCCGACCTCAAGGAGTTCTGGCACATCGGTCGCGAGATCTCCCGCGACTCGAAGTTCGCGGACGTCATGCCGCCGAACATCTGGCCGGAAGAAATCTCCAACTTCAAGCAGAACGGCTACGGCCTGTTCGAAGCGCTCGATCAGCTCGGTTCGCGCGTGCTGCGCGCGCTGGCATTGCACATCGACCTGCCCGAGCACTTCTTCGACGACAAGATCGACCAGGGCAATTCCATCCTGCGTCCGATCCACTACCCGCCGATCACCGAAGACAACATCCCCAACGTCCGTGCCGGCGCGCATGAAGACATCAACTTCATCACGCTGCTGGTCGGCGCCAGTGCCGAAGGCCTGGAAGTGTTGACGCGCGAAGGCGAATGGTTGCCGATCACCACCGAAGGCGACGCCATCGTGGTGAACATCGGCGACATGCTGCAGCGCCTGACCAACCACGTGTACCCATCCACCTCGCACCGCGTGGTGAACCCGCAGAACGACAACGCCCGCAAGCCGCGTTACTCGGTGCCGTATTTCCTGCACCCGAACCCGGACGTGGTGCTTGACCCGCTGCCGCAGACCGTCACGGCCGACAACCCGAGCCGCTACGACACCAGCATTACGTCGCACGAGTATTTGTTGCAGCGTTTGCGTGAGATCAAGTTGATCTGATCGTTCGCTTGCCCTCTCCCTTGTTTCGGGAGAGGGCAGGTGGGTCTCGCGCTTCACATAGTCCGACCTGCCGCTTGGCTTTCTCCGTCCATGCGAGAAAGCATTGCCACCAGGCTCATCCTTTTTGTAGGAGCGCACCCAGTGCGCGACAACTCCGCCCCGATCCCCAAACCGGTGCCGGTCGTTTGTGGGAGCGCACTCTGTGCGCGACAGCTCCGGCCTCGGTCCCCACACCGGCGCCAGTCTTTTGTATGAGCGCACCCAGTGCGCGATAGCTCGTCCTGGTCCCTACACCGGTGCCAGTCTTTTGTGGGAGCGCACCCTGTGCGCGACAGCTCCGCCTCCGCCCCCACACCGGCGCCGGTCTTTTGTAGGAGCGCACCCAGTGCGCGATAGCATTACGCGCCGGTCCGCATGTTTGTCGTTCTTGTGAGAGCGGATGCGGCCTTCGGTCGCCAGGTTGCTGCCAGCTTGCCGCTTACGCAGCGGGCGTTTCGACGTCCTGCCGGCGACGCGACGTTAGTCCCGTGGGACCACCGAGTCACTTTTCTTTTGCGGGCCCAAAAGAAAAGTAACCCAAAGAAAATGGCCTTCAGAGCCAAGGCTCGTAGCGATATGAGGAATAGAGCCTGAGGACCGAGGCCAGCCGGGATACGCTCGTTATTACCTCGAACGGCGCGGCTACACCGCAACGCGCCGAGGCGAAGAGGACTTAAGGCAACCCCGATGCAACGGGAGGGAATCCATAGATTTCGATGGCCGACATCGCCGAACGCTACGGCCTGGTCAATCGCGCACTGGATGACGGCGACCTCGACGCGTTTGGCACCGAGCTTTCTCCCTCTCCCCTCCGGGGAGGGGCCGGGGTGAGGGGCCAGTCTTGCCTCAACGCATCAGCGCCGGCTCGATCACACATGACTTGTGGTCGATCCGCCTGACTCGCCTCCCCATTACCCTCAGCTCTCCGCCAAGGAGAGCCCGCCATGCGCTTCACGCCCTTCCTGTGTGTCGCCGTCCTGCTGAGCAGCAGTGTCATGGCATCGACTGATGCTTCTCTGCGTGACTTTGCGGATATGCAGGGTGAGTGGACATGCCACGGCGTGTTTCCCGCCAGTGGAAAGACCATCGATTCGACGGTGCGCTTTGCGTTCGACCTCGACGGCAAGGCTCTCGTCAAACATCACGACGACACTTCAGCACCCGCGCTGTACCACGCACTCGAAGCCTGGGGGTTCGATGCCAAAAACCAGCGCTACAACGCGACCATCCTCGATAGCTTCGGCGGCGCCCGCCTGTTTTCCTCTGCAGGCTGGAAGGACGATCGCTTGGTCTGGAGCTCAGCGCCGGACGTAAAGCCAGCCCAGCGCTTCTCCTATGTACGCGAAGGCCATGATGGCCTCCGCATCGATTGGGAAGTGGAGAAGGAAGGAGCCTTCGTCATCGGCGATACGTTGCATTGCTCGCGCCACGGCGCGGCCAATTAATTCGCTTCCAGTGCGCGATATCGCTTCGACTCGCGCGCCGACAGCCACAGTGCCAGTCGATCGGGCAACAGCTTGGTGAGCGCCTTGATGAAGCGGTTGACGCCGCCCGTCACGCGCACGATCTCGCCGCGCTCGACTGCATCGTAGCCTTCGCGCACCACGGCCTCGGCGGTCTGCCACATGAACTTCGGCAGTTTGTTCATCAGTTCACGCGTGCCGGTTACGTCGTGGAATTCCGACCACGTAAAGCCCGGGCACAGCGCACAGACATGCACACCCCGGTGCCGGTTCTCCAGCGCAAGCGATTGCGAGAACTTGATCAGATAGGCCTTGCTTGCCGCGTAAAGCGTATGTCCGGCAGAGCCCGGCACATGGCCTGCCAGTGAAGCCACATTGATGATGCGGCCGTAACCGCGCCGGCGCATGCCGGGCAACAGGCGCCAGGCCAATTCGGCCGGCGCCGTCATCAGCACGCGGATGAAGGCCTCATGGGTGGCCCAGTGGTTTGCCTCAAAGGTCCCCGGCACGCCGTAGCCGGCGTTGTTGACCAGCCAGTCCACCGCCAGACCACGTTGCGCGATCGCATCGCATAACGCGTGGACCGCCTGCGAGTCCGCCAGGTCGGCGGGAAGCACGGTGACCGTCGAGCCGTGCTGGGTCCGCAGCTCATCGGCCAGCGATTCCAGGCGGTCGGCACGCCGGGCCGTCAGTATGAGATCGTGCCCCCGCGCCGCAAGATCGCGGGCAAAGGCGGCACCAATGCCGGCGGAAGCGCCCGTGACGAGCGTGAGTGGGCGGGCTGGCGGCATCAACTGGTCTCCTTGTGGTTTGGTGGATTTTTGCCCTGCAGGCAATGGGTTGTCGGTGGTGGCATTGCCGATAAGATGGTCGCTCGGTATGCTTTCGGGTTTACACGCAACGGAATAGCGATATGCGCAAGAAGCTCGTCGCGGGCAACTGGAAGATGCATGGTAGCCGCAGCATGGCCACCGCCCTGATCGGTGACATCGTTGCCGCGCTGCCTTCTTCCATCGACGTGGCCGTGTTTCCGCCGTTTCCGTATCTCGGCGAGCTGGCCATCCAGCACGCGGGCTCAGGCTTGGGCTTTGGTGCGCAGGACGTGAGCGAACACGATGGGCAGGGCGCCTATACCGGCGAAGTTTCTGCTGCGATGCTCGCCGACGTGGGGGCGCAGTGGGTGATCGTCGGACATTCCGAGCGCCGCCAGTACCACCATGAGACCGACAAGATGGTGGCTCACAAGTTTGCCGCGGCGCGGGCAGGCGGGCTGACACCGATCCTCTGCGTGGGCGAAACGTTGGCCGAGCGCCAGGCCAATCTCACCGAGGCCGTCGTGGCGCGCCAGCTCAAGGCGGTGATCGAGCACAACGGTATCGCCAGCTTCGATACCGCCGTGATCGCCTATGAGCCGATCTGGGCGATCGGCACTGGTCACACGGCGACGCCGGAGCAGGCACAGCACGTGCATGCATTCATCCGTAGCCAACTCGAAAAAGAAGATGCTATGATTGCCCGTCTGACCCGGCTGCTTTATGGCGGCAGTGTCAAAGCGGCTAATGCTGCGGACTTGTTCGCGCAGTCGGACGTGGATGGAGGGTTGATCGGGGGCGCCTCGCTGGCGGCCGGTGATTTCCTCGAAATCTGCGCCGCGGCTCACTAAGCGCTACGGACTCTTAAAGAGAACCATGTTCGTCATTTTCAGCGTTTTCTACATTCTGATCGCCGCGGCGATGATCGTGCTGATCCTGATGCAGCGCGGCGCTGGTGCGGATGCCGGTTCCGGCTTCGGCGGCGGTGCTTCCGCCACCGTGTTCGGTGCGCGCGGCTCGTCGAGCTTCCTCACCCGCACCACGGGTGTGCTCGCCGCATTGTTCTTCGCGCTCAGCCTTGGCATGGGTATTTACCTGGGTCATCACGGCGTGCCGCAGAGCTCCAGCGGCAGCGATCTCGGCGTGATGTCCGGTCTTGCCAACAAGCCGGCTGCAACGCAGAATGCGCAGCCCGCCGCTCCGGCCAACGCGGAAATCCCGCAGGCCACGAAGCCGGCAAGCCAGGGTGACGTCCCGGCAGCCACCGCTCCGGCCAAGGCCGCCAGCGACGTGCCGCCGGCCACGGAGCCGAAGAAGAATTAATTTGTAAGACACCTGCCCAGGTGGCGGAATTGGTAGACGCACTACCTTGAGGTGGTAGCGCCGAGAGGCGTGGGGGTTCGAGTCCCCCCTTGGGCACCATATGTAAGTTTCAGGACGTCCCATACAGTCCAGAAACAGTAAAGAAACCCGCCGATAGGCGGGTTTTTTTATGCCCTATTGTCCAGAGGCAACCAAGCTGGTTGGGGGAGCACGAACTAACTCTTGAGTGTCATGCGAGCACTGTCGAGGTACCCCCGGCGACTTTCGTCAGAGGGAGATAGTTGTCGAAGAGCCATGCTCTGAAAGCCTCATAAGGGCGCTGCAAGTGATGTTCGCTTCCGGAGCCTGGGAGACGTTTCGGAACCGGGTACAGCTCGGTTGTAGCAATGCTTTTGAGGCGGCTCGCTATGCTTCCGCGCTGCCATTGAGCACAGCCTTGATGTCGACCACGGGAGTTCCGTCGATGGCTTCTATGGGGCCAACGCGAAGGCGGGAGCCCGCGATGTCACGGATGGCCACGCGATGCAGGCCTAACGGATTGGGGCGATGCGGCGAGCGCGTGGCAAAGACGCCGGTAACCGGATTGCTGGTGTCGCCCCTTGGGTGTACCTGCAGGATCTGTCGGTCAGCCTGATGGAGCCAAGTGATCACCACGACCTCGTCACCGACCGCCATTCTGTGCAACCCGGCTGCGAATGCGGGGTCGATTTCCAGCCATGCATCCGGTGAACCTTCCGCTCCCTGGCGAGGGGCGTCGGTAACGGCGCGAAGGGTTGAACTTATGTAGCCAATGGGCGAAACCGAATAATTCATTGCGCCACTCCATGCCGGTTATGAAGGTTGGATACTAAGGCCGGGCACCGCGCGATGGTTACGGTATCAAGTCCGGCGAAGCCTCCGGTGGTCGTCTCGGACACATGCAAGCGGCCAGCACTAGTGTCTGCGAGAACCGTAATCGCCGCGGCAGACGAGCCAAACATCAAACTGGTAAGGTCCCCTTTCGACGCACGGCAGGCATAACGGACGCAGGTGGGTCATGCGTGTGGTTGCCGGCAGAGGTGCTCGCGCGAAGGAATTGCCATGTTGCCTCGGGAATCTGATGTCTTTCGGTGGAGGGAACGAGGACCACCTGTCCTCTCCCTTCTGGGCGCTTTGTGGGCCCTTATCAATGGCTCGGCCTGCGCACAGTCAGCACCTGCACCAAGCGCGGTGCCCACGCTTGCACCTGTGGTGGTAACCGGCGTCCTTCCCGGTCCCGCCCTATGGAAGGTGAGCAAGGGAAACCATGTCATGTGGGTGCTCGGCCTCACGTCGCCGGTACCGAAGAACATGCAGTGGAAGTCGGCGGAAGTGGGAAGCCGAATTGCGGCATCGCAAGTCGTGTTGATGCTGCCGACTCTGAAGATCGGCGTAAAGACCAGTACTTACCGCGATTCCATGCTGCTGCCGCCGCCAGTGCTCAGGGAGAACCCCAATCAACAAACCCTGCGGGACGTGCTGACACCGGAGCTCTATCAACACTGGAAACGGCTACAAGCCAGATATCTTCCGGACAGCCATCACGTGGAACGGATGCGCCCCATTGTGGCCGGACGCGAGCTGTACGAAGCAGCCCTCGCGCATTACGGGCTGATTGATGATTACGGCTTGGAAGCGATTGTCTACAAGACCGCGTCGCGTGATGGAGTTGCTATCGTCAGTACTTCGTATCGATTGCTGCTGAAAGATCCGGGTGAAGCAATCCGTTCATTGAACGGCAAATCGATGAACGACCAGCATTGCCTGGAGCAGGTGCTGGATGCACTCGATCAGGATCTGGCCCAGGCGACGGAACGAGCGAATGCGTGGGCGACAGGCGATATCGACGCGCTGCGTTCAATCCTGTTGCATGTGCAGCAGGATTCCTGCCTGTCTACGCTCGACAGATCGCAATTCGCTGAGACGTTGGGAATCGACGATATTGAAGGCGGTGTAAGGAAAAGCTGGATCGAAAGTGCTGAGCGGGCCATCGAGAAGAACCAGAGAAGCTTTGCGGTACTGCCGATGCACGAACTACTTGCGATGGATGGCTATATGAGTGCGCTGCAGTCTGATGGGTATAGCGTGAAGGCTCCGGACCCTTAGGTTGCGTGAAGTACTTTTCAGAACCCGGGTCAGAGTGCGCTTTCCGGAGTGATCATTCCGCGCCGATGGAATCACCAGAAAAGTGAAATCTGACCCTGGCTAGGTTTTCTTGGATGGCGGCTTCGCGAGCCAGATCTCGTTTTCGCCTACTTGCTGGACAACGTATCCGACTGTGCCTGCGACGTTGACGAGGTGGCCTGGACGAACAGGCCGGTCTGGTCGAACGTGAGCGACTCGGTCACGGTGTTTGCGTCGGCATGGCCTCGGAATACGCCGACGAAGGGGATCCAGCTGCCGCTGCCTTGCTTATGCGTGTAGGCGTAGACGATCTGGATGCTGCCGTCGGGCAGCCGGGTCGAAGCATTCGGCTTGCCAAGCTCGGCCTCTACCTGGGCGATGGTCGTGATGCCGGGCTGGAACGTGCTGACCACGCGGGGATCCACTTTCGTGCCCGAACTGGCGCAGCCGGCGAGCAGGGCGGAGGCGAGGAGGGCGAACTTCTTGATTGTCACAGGGTGTCCTTACGGGTCTTGGCGGTAGGTATCGGGTCATGCCATCGGGCTGGCGCCCTGGGCGCCTCGCCGAGGAGGGAAATGGAAGCTCTCCTGATAACACATTTTCCCTTTATTGCTCGCGCTGCACTGTTGCCGAGCGCTCACATCTGGCGACCGAGTGTGGCGTCGCGTTGAGCTTCGCGGGCCAGGCCGTAGCGCGCCAGCAGCGTGAGCCAATAGAGCGGGGACGTATCCAGCGCAAGGGCAAGCCGTAGGACATGACGGGGAGTCATGGGTCGGGCATCGGCCTTGTTCCGCGGTGGGTGTGTGTATTCACGACCGGCGGATGTAGATGCGATGTCGATGGGCCGCGGTCGCCCACTGGGTGGGCTCCTACATGAGGGATGTGGAGCGGCGTGGTGTCTGCGTTCGATGCATGTTGGCGGTGGTCGCGTTGATCGAAGTGCCTCGTGCACATCACCCATCACCTCTCGCATGCGTCGTAGTGACCTTACGTTCATCTTGCGGTGAACAGAATCGATCGAACCGCGGTTCGGAAATTGCAGGGTGATGGCCTGTACGAAGGAACTGAGATTTGAATGGATGGATGCGTTGCGCGGGGCTGCGGCGATCCTTGTTCTCATCCGGCACTACTTCAGGATTGCGGATCTTGGATCTTTCGCGGCGCACATCGATCCTGGAACGATGGGTGTCGTTGCGTTCTTCTGCATCAGCGGATACATCATTCCGCGGTCGGTGCTGCATTCGCGCACAACCGTGCTGCAGTTTGCGATCACGCGTGCGTTTCGGCTCTATCCGGCCTACTGGATATCACTGATCCTCGCGGTCTTCGCGGCTCCTGTCGCTCTTGGCGTCCTGTTGGCGAACATCACGATGGCGCAGCGGTTCATGGGCGTGCATGACGTGGTCGGGGTGTATTGGACGCTGCAGATCGAGATCGTGTTCTACGGCGTCATTGCGCTCCTGATGTCGAGCGGCAGGATCGCCGACCCGCGAGCCAGCCTCTGGTGCCTGCTAGGCTTGTGCGTGTTGTCGATACTGATGTCGATTCCGCGCGCGGTGTTGTCGATAAAAACGCCGGTCGCGCCGGCGTTCAGCCTGGTCGTGATGTTTGCGAGCTTTGTGTTCTATCACCACCGGCATGCAGGATTCCTGTCGAGCAGGCAGCTGAAGTACGTCCTGTCGGGTGTCTGCGCGGTCATGCTGGGGTGCTTTTGTCTCGCCTATCGCAAGGACTGGGGGTTTGGCGAAACGCCGCTGCGGTTCGTGCTGGGCTACGCCGTGGGCGTCGGCCTCTTCATCGCCTTCATGTACTTGGACATCAAGCAGCCGGTGCTGTGCTGGCTCGGCCGCATCAGCTATCCGCTCTACCTGATCCATGTGCCCGTGCGGGAAATCATCATGGGGTTGATGCCCTCGCTTGGCGAAATCGCATCGGCGCTGCTGGGCATTCCCGCCACCATCGTGCTCGCGGCCATCATGCATCGTGGCGTGGAGGTTCCGTTCAACCGGATGGGGCGTTGGGTGGTTGCCCGATATCGAGCGCCCAGGCTGAAGGCTGAGCCCGAGGCCGTTCCTCTCGATTGACCTGCATGCGGCAAGCCAACGCCGCGGCGCGACGATGCGCAGCGACTACCGGCCGACCGATGCCTGCCATCGCCTCGCATAGGCTTCCTGCGTGGAAACGGAAACGTGCGAGGACTCGCTGGCGTCCTCGAAGATCTGTACGGCCTCGGTCGCAAACTTGCCCGGCCTGCAGACGTACGCCACCAGGCCGGCATCCGTTCGTCGCGACCTCGGCGAGGGCCACACGTCCTCCCTCGAACCATTGCAGAGCACCTGGATGCCACGCGCCTCGAGGATGAGGCGAATGGCCTTGAGTGCATCGAAGAAATCCTTCGCCGCGCATATGTAGCAGCGGCCGCTCTCGGTGACGGCAAGGCTGCAGATGCCGGTGGGCGATCGGTCGCCCTCGATATGGACGAACGTGCCCGGGTGCCCGGAACGCAGCACCGGGAGGTTCATGGAGAACGGCGGGGACATGAACACTTTCCTTCCCGTTTCTTAAGGAGATACGGCCGCTTCGGCAGGTTGCACCAGCACGGTGGCTGATGGTTGCTTCCGGCTTGGGCCTTGCCCCTTGAGAGGTTTAGGCAGGAAGTGCTGTTGAACGAGGCGTGTCTTGGGTGAGTGGCGAGGTGCGATGCCTTGCATGGCCACATGGCCGGTCGCCATTCCGGCGACCGGCGGTCGGGTGGATCAGCCCTGCTTGACGGTATTGGCAGGCACGAAGGTATAGCCCATGGATTGCAGTCCCTGCACGATCTGCTTGAGGTAGCTGATGTTGAGGTAGGGGTGGAAGAAGAAGCTCATTACGCTGTCCTTGATCACCGTGTTGTTCTGGGCGCTCAGCAGGATGTCGGCAGGAAAGCGCGGCGGATTGTTGTTGAACTCCACCAGTTCGACGTTGCCGAGTTGTTCCGGAATGACGATGGTGCCGTAGATGTCGCGCACGAGATAAGGGAAGAACTGACCGTAGATCTGCGTGTAATTCGGCGTTCCCGTGCCGCAGACGCCGTTGGGGCACCACCCCGTTGCATACAAGCCACGGTCGTAGCGCGCGGCAAACGAGGCATTGAACACCTGATAGTCGATGGCCGATGCGGCGTAGTGCGGCGGCTCGAAGATGGTCGGTGCCTGGAAACCAGCGTTGGAAAATTCGAGCAGGCCCTTCTGGATGCGTCCCTGTGTCCACGACATGGTGTCTTCGGCCACGGGCGTGTCATACACCACGTAGTTGCTGGAGTTGATGTGTGCGCGATAGAACTCGAAGTCGTCGGCACTGACGCCGCTGTACGGATTGGCGACATTGGAATACTGGTGCGTGTAGCCATGCATGATCAGCGTTCCACCCTTGGACTGCATGTACTTCAGCGCGTTGACGACGCCGGACACCTGGCGCAGGTGCAGTGACATGGGTACGCCATTGTTGTAGTACCCATTCGGGTCGACGTAGAACGGGATCACCGCAACGGTGAACGGCACATTCTTGCTGTAGAGATAGTCGGCGATCGCACGCAGCTGTGTGGGATTGTCGTCCGCGCTGACGTCTTCGATGCGCACCAGTGCCCGCTTGCGTGCCAGCATGGAGGGATTGGATACCGTGCCGAGCAGATCGATCGCAGCGAGATAACGATCATTGGGGCCGGTGTAGCTGAAAGGAACCTCGCCGATGTAGGTAAGGTTGGCGCCTTTCGTCGCCCAGTTCACCGTGCCGCCGACGTCATTGGTCGCGACGGCAATCGCCTGTGCCTTGGTGGTGTCGTTGATGACGGTCTGCAGGAGGCCTGATGACACTGCCAGCGCGTTCCGCTGTAGCGCGACGCCCTTATAGGTCACCGTCAGCGTGTTGGTGAAGTCGAAGAACATCGGCGTGAAGCCGTATTGCGCGGCGAAATTGGTCGCGCGTGCGGAAAGCTGCCAGATGTTGTCGCCCATCCATAGCACGGGCTTGGTGGTGGCCAGCACGTCATCGAGTAACGCCGTGGGAAGCGGTTCATCGTAGGTCGAGCCGACGTAGACGAGGCCGGTGTAGCTGTTGATTTCGCCGGCAACGTAGTTGACCGCGGCATGCACGGTGTACTTGCTGCCGTGGCTCACCAGGTTGGCGGCCATGATGCCGTAATCCTCGCCAAGCCAACCCCATTGGCCGGTGCTGTCATAAAGAACCAGCGTGTTCTGGTTAGCGTTGGAGCCCGGCGCGCCAGCAAACGAATTCGTCGGAGTGGTCGCCGCTGCGAGCAGCATCACGTTGGACGAAACCGTCCTGGTGCCTGCTGTCGTGGAGGGTCGGGTTGCCAGGGAGGCGGTGGTCGCTTTCTTCGTCGGAAGCGCTGCGCTCGGTGGCGGTGGTGGTGCGGGAAGCTGCCTGGCATCGAGCATTTGCTCCGGAGCAGGCGATGGGCTTGCGTTGGCTGTGAATGTCGGGTCTGAAATCGCGGCAAATGTCAGCATGGCGCTGACCACGAGGGACCCGAGTGCGCGCGGCGCAAAAGGCGCGAACCTGGTCATGGCAAATCCTCGCTGTGAGACGGAATCGATGCGCGGTCGTTGGACACACGCGCATGGCCGAGAACGCGATTCACATCCCGATTGCCCAGGCCCCTGATCCCGCAGTGGGGAAGCCTCGCTTTCCATCGAGGAGCTTACGCTGGCCAGTCATTGCGATGATATTCCGCTTGTAGAAATATGCCTTCTAGTCAAGTGCTAATTGGCACAATATGTGTCATAAATTTCTCGAAACTTAACATCAATGTCTCAAAACAGGACATTGAATGGGGTTGTCACTGATGCTTGATTGACCGCGGTCGACGCCAGGGAGCGCCCGCGACCAGGGCGTTGTCTTGCCCTGGGTAGGGAAGGGATGCCCGAGTAGCAGAACCGTCGAGACCATGCGGGGAAGCTCATGTTGGACATCCTGATCGTCTGCGGCACGCGCCCGGAAATCATCAAGCTGGCGCCCCTCTATCACTCCCTGAACACCTGCGGCTGGGCGCACCCAAGCTGGCTACATACCGGTCAGCACGGGGAGATGGCGCGTCAGATGCTCGATTGTTTCGACATCTCTCCCGACATCGTGCTCGATCGCGGTGGCGATGGCCTGGCGGAGTTCAGCGTGCGCTGCCGCTCACTGCTCGACGGCGTGATGACGAACGCATCCTGGTCGCTGGTGGTCGTGCAGGGCGACACGGAAAGCACGTTCCTTGGCGCGCTTACCGGTTTCTACCATCGCGTGCCCGTTGCGCACGTGGAAGCCGGCCTGCGCACGTACGATCTGGACCGGCCGTTTCCGGAGGAAGGCTTGCGACAGATGGTGAGCCGCATCACGCGCTTCCACCTGGCGCCGACCGATCGTGCGGCGTCCGCGCTCAGCGTCGAGGCCATTCCGGACGATCGGATCGTGGTCACCGGCAACACCGTCATCGACGCGCAGCATTGGACCACGCGGCGCCATCGCCTCAGCCGCCGCGCGGAAGGCAAGGGCCATCTGCTGGTGACCTCGCACCGGCGTGAAAACTGGGGCACTGATCTGCGCGAGATCTGCTACGCCGTCGCCGATATCGCCACGCACCATCCGGAACTGAAGGTGCTGTTTCCGGTGCACCTCAACCCGGTGGTGAGCAAGCCGGTGCATGCCATCCTCGGTGGATTGAGCAACGTGCGGCTGACGCCGCCGTTCGATTACCTGGAAATGCAGCAGGCGTTGATGGATGCGTGGCTGGTGTTGACCGATTCCGGCGGCCTGCAGGAAGAGGCGCCCACCTTCGGCGTGCCCTTGCTGGTGCTGCGCACGGAAACCGAGCGGCCCGAAGCCATCGAGGCCGGTTGCGCACGCCTGGCCGGCACGCGGCGCGCGTCGATCGTCAGTCATGTCGAGCGCCTGTGGGGCGATCCGGCGGCATACGAGGCCATGGCACATGCCGGCAACCCGTTCGGCGACGGGCATGCGTGCGACCGCATCGTCGACTTTCTTCACGACGCGCTGATCGGCGGCGAACGCCAGCGCGAAGCAGTGTGATCGATGGAGCGTCGCCATGTGGCTGCTGGATGCATTCTCGGTTTACCTCTACGGCCTGAGCATCGTCGTCGGCGTGATCGCCGTGCTGATGCTTGTCAGCGGCCTGGATGATTTCTTCATCGACACCGCCTTCTGGGTGCGTCGGCTGTGGAAGTCGCTGTTCATCTACAGCAAGCAGCGGCGCGCCTGCTATTACGATCTGTATCGCCCGGCCGAGCGCCCTTTGGCGATCATGGTGCCGGCCTGGCACGAGACGGGTGTCATCGGCCACATGGCCGAGCTGGCGGCCACCACGCTGGATTACGAGAACTACCACATTTTCGTCGGCACCTATCCGAACGATCCGGATACGCAGCGTGACGTCGATGAGGTGTGCGCGCGCTTTCCCAACGTGCACAAGGTCGTCTGCGCGCGTCCCGGGCCGACCAGCAAGGCGGACTGCCTCAACAACGTGCTCGATGCCATCCTGCAGTTCGAGCGCCGCGCACGCGTGACGTTCGAGGGTTTCATTCTCCACGACGCCGAAGACGTGCTGTGCGAACTCGAACTTCGCCTGTTCAACTTCCTGGTCGAACGCAAGGACCTCATACAGATCCCGGTCTATCCGTTCGAACGGCAATGGAACAATTTCACGAGCCTGCACTATCTGGACGAGTTCGCCGAGCTGCATGGCAAGGACATACCCGTACGCGAAGCGCTGGCGGGGCAAGTGCCCAGTGCCGGCGTGGGCACCTGTTTCAGTCGCCGTGCCATCCTGGCGCTGATCGATGCGGGCAACGGCGTTGCCTTCGACGTGCAGAGCCTCACCGAGGACTACGACATCGGCCTGCGACTGAAGCAGTGGGGCATGGCCGAGATATTCGTGCGCTTTCCGGTGCTGCGCTATCAGCGTCATCATCCGCAGACCAGCCACCTGGGTCAGAACGCGCGCGATTGCAACGTGATCTGCGTGCGCGAATATTTTCCCGATCGCCTCGAAACCGCGGTGCGGCAGAAGTCGCGCTGGATCATTGGCATCGTGTACCAGGGATATCGCACCCACGGTTGGACGCGCGGGCCGGTGCTCAACTATTTCCTCTGGCGCGATCGCAAGGGCGCGATCAATAACTTCGTCAGCTTCGCCGCCATGCTCATACTGCTGCAGCTGATGGTCACCTGGCTCATCCAGCAGGCATGGCCGGAAGCACCACGCTTCGTGTCGATTTTCGAAGGCCGTCCATGGTTCAACTTCATCCTGACGGCGAACATCGTGCTGATGTGCAACCGGGTGCTTCAGCGCATCATTTTCGTGTCGGGGTATTACGGCGTGAAGCAGGGCCTGCTCTCCGTGCCACGCCTGCTGTGGGGCAACCTGGTCAATTTCCTCGCCAACTGGCGCGCGATACGACAGATCATCAAGACGGGCGATCCCCGCCGGGTTGCATGGGACAAGACTACGCACGACTTTCCCAGCATCGGTGGCGAGAACCGCGTGAAGCGTTCGCTGGATGAAATACTGGTCGCGGACGGCCTGATCTCGGCGACGCGGATGAGCGAGGCCAGGGAGCATCGCATCGACGGCCTGCAGATCGGCAGCTCGCTGATCCACGAGGGCCTGATCACCGCCGAGCAGCTCGCGCACCACATGGCGGAACAGATCGGCGTGTCGTGCGAATCGGTGAATATCGCGAACATACCGCAGGAACTGATCGACTCGATACCCGCCAATGTCGCGCTGCATTACGCCGTGCTGCCGTTGCGCACCGAGGGCGGCACGCTGGTGCTCGCCAGCGAGTCCTATATCGACCCGGTCTCGCTGGCGGCCATCGCGAGGCAGTTGCAGCGGCGGGTGCGCTATGTGCTCGCGCACAAGGGGCAGGTCATCGTGGGGTTGCGCTGCTGCTACGCGCATCTGCGCGACGAGGATGCTCATCGGAGCCTTTTGCTTGAAGTGGCGTCGCAGTGCCTGCGCGCGAGCAATCATCGCTGGTCGAGGCTTTGGAACAGCTACGTATCGGGCCAGGTGATGCTCGGCGAGATCCTGGTGGCGCAAGGCCATCTCGACGAAGTGGCCTTCAGGGCCTTGTTGTTGAGTCATTCGCGCAGCGGACAACCGCTTGGAGAATTTCTCGTCGGGCAGGGTGTGATCACGCAGGAGACGCTGGAGCGTGCGCTTTTGCTGCAGGCGTCGTTGCAGCCGACCATGCTGAGCCTGCTGGCCAAGGATGCATGGGCGTCGCTGTCGCGAGAGGCGCCTGCGGAGAGGGCCGCATGAAAAGGCCATGGCCCACCGGCTGCGCGGTGGCGCTGTTCGTGATGGCGCCGACCTGGCCGGTCTATGCGCTTGCCCAGACCTCCACGGCCGAAGTGAGCCGTTACCAGAAATTCGTGGTGTATCCGCACCAGCAGGCGGGTTACGCCGCCCTGGACGCAGCGAAGGAGGCCGCCAAGGCGGGCGACAGATCCAAGGCTGCCGCCGAACTGGCGAAGGCGGTGACGGAGTTCGAGCGCGCTCGTGAATTGGCGCCGCAGGATGTGCATACGGCACTCGATCTCGCCGAGGCATACCGACGTTCCGGATCGGAAGCGCGTGCCAGGCAGGTCATGGATACGCAACGCGGTTACACGCCGGATGACGTGCAAGTGCGTGCATGGGAGGCGAGCGTGGCAGCGGCACCTGCCGTAGATTGCCGGCATGATCCGGGCCCGGTCTGTCGCTCGCAGCGCGGTTTCGCTGCGCTCAAACAGGGCGACCTTGCCAAAGCCGAAGTCGAACTTGCCTCTTCCGATTTTGCAGGCACCACGGAAGGGCGGGCGCTGCGTCATGCGCTGGTGCAGCGTGCGATCTATCTGGGCGACGATCGTCGCGCCGTCGCGCAGCTGGGCATACTGGATCGGGACGACAAGCTCAGCGCGGACGAGCGTGGGCAGTGGTTCCAGTTGCTGCTCAAACTCGGCCAATGGGACGACGCTCGCCAGTTGCAGTCGCGCGGCGGGCTCGATGGACCTGCGCAGGATCTCGCCTTCGCGCAGGCCATCGCGCATAGCGGCGATCGACAACAGCTCGCCAGCTACCTCGCTTCGCGTCGCCCCGCATTCGAGAAGGAGGCGGACGAACGACAGTGGCTCTACCTCATGTCGCAGACTGGACGCGAGCAGACGGCGCTGCTTGCCAGCTACGTTCCACGCTACCCGGCCAATGTGATGTTCCAGGCAAGGCTGGTGGTGCCGCAGTCGATGGCGCGAGGCGATCACGCCGCGGCGCAACGCATGCTCGCAAAGGTTCCGGCCGACAGCTTTCGGGAGGACCGCTTCACGCTCGCGCTCGAGCAGAAACGATATGCGGACGCCCGGCAGCAGGCGGAAGAGCTGATTGCACAGCCGGACGGTTACCGTCTGCTCGACCCGCTCAGCTATCGCCTGATGGAAGCTGGATCCCCGGCGGACGCGAAAGATTTGTTGATGGCCGCGTATCCGTTCTCAGGCAACCCAGGTTCGGCGTCCATGTTCGCGCGGCTGGCTGTGTTGGCGGGCGAACAGCCGGCACTGTTTGCTTCGGCGGGGGACAGCGAACGGCTACGCCGTCCGCTGGAGAGCGTGCCGTTGAGGATGGCCCAGGTGCGCGTCCTGGGCGCGCTGCACGATTGCGATGGCATCCGTGCGGTGATGTCGGATTTCTCTTCCGACTATCCGGCCGACATGTGGCGGCAACTGGGTGATTGCTATAGCGGCGATCGCCCCGGTTTGGCCGAATACGCCTATGCGGAGGCCAATCGACGCCAGCCGGACAGCGACGTGACTCGTGCGCTGGCGTACCAGGCCTATAGCGCGAAGGACTATGCCGCCGCGTTGCAGGCATGGCAGCAGGTGCCGGCGGCACACATGAAGCCGGTGGACCTGATGGCGGCCGCGAATACGGCGATGGCTGCCGATGAGCCGTCGATCGCGCGATCCTGGTTGGCGACCTATGCCGCGCAGGGCGGTCCGAAGGATCACAACTACTGGTGGCTGCTTGCGCAGGCCGACGAGCCACGCGATCCGGCGTTGGCGCGTGCCGACCTCGAAAACGCCATCGCGTTGCATCCCGATCCGCGATATTACCAGCGGTTGGCGGCGCTGCAGACGCAGGATGGGGAACCCAAGGCCGCCTTGCTTTCACTGCAGCGAGCCAGCGTGCTGGCGCCCGATGATGCGGCGCTCGCGGCATCGCTGGGCTACGCCTACCTGCAGGCCGGCGAGCCGGACAAGGCGCGCACGCAATTCGAAAGCGCCAGTCGTGCCAACCCGGACGACCCGGCACTCACCCGGCAATTGCTGTACGTGCACCAGCAGCTCGGCGACAACGAGCAGGCGCAGGCCTATGCCGCGCGGGCGATCGATCAGCTCGGCCCGTCGACCGACGGCACCACGGCGGGCGACGGCTCGCAACAAGACGAGGACGAACAGCTCTACACCCTGCGCCGCCTGCATGAGGATCTCGGCCGCAAATGGCGCTTCAATGCGGACATGTCGTTGGGCGACTCGGTGTCGTCGGCCGCCAACGCGGCTGCGCCGGGCGTGTCGTATCGCAGCTATCTGCAACTGGAAGGTCAGTACCGTTTCGACCCGAGCCTGACGGGAGGCGACATCAACACGCTGGCCGCCTATGCGCGCGTATTCGCGGGCAGCGGCGCCAGTGGCGGGTTCTGGCCGGTCAACGCGCCGATGCTCGGCGTTGGCCTGCACTGGAAGCCGCTACGCTCGCAGAACATCGTGCTGACGGCGGAACAGCAGACGCCGCTGAGCAACAACCGCGACACCCACAACGACACCATGCTTCGCGCCAGCGGGTCGTGGGCGTTCGGCACGCAGTTCAGCGATGACTGGCACGCCCCGGGGCGTAGCTGGATCACGCAGAACTTCTACGTCGATCTTGCCTACTACCTTCGCGCGGAAGAGACCGTAGCCACGCTCGATTACACGCTGGGCTGGGAGCACAAGCTCGTCGAAGGACAGGCGATCGAGCCTTACGTCCACCTGCAATATACGGGCATCGATCGCTCGCATGGCCTTGGTTATGAAAAGGACGGCCGCATGGGTATCGGCCTGCAATGGAATCTCTGGTTCGGTGAAACCCGTTACGACGCCTACCCCCATCGATTGAGCCTGGCGCTGGAAGGCCAGCACGCGTTTACAAGCTATCTTCGCGAGACCAATGTGGTGTTCCTGATCGTGAGGACGCAATGGTGAAATCACTGCTGCGCCAGTTCTTCGTCGCGCTGCTGCTGGCGTTGCCGCTATGGTCCGTGGCAACGACCGCGATCATCTACCAGCCGCAGCGGCGCGATCGCGATGTCGCGCAGGACCAGTGGCCGAAGTTGTTCACCGAGGTGCGCCAGCAGGGGTTCGATACCCTGGTCGTGCAATGGACGCAGTACGGCGATGCATTCGCCACGCCGGAGGAACATGCCTGGCTGCTGCAACGCGTGCGCGATGCGCGTGCCGCGGGTTTGCACATCGTGCTGGGATTGGGCAGCGATCCTGCCTTCTTCGTCATGCAGGACCAGAAGAAAGGGCAGGACATGGCCGACTATCTGCGCGCGCTGTCCCGGCGAAACGCCGAGGTGGCCAGGCGTTGGGCGGGCGATCTTGGCAGCGGGGCCATCGCCGGCTGGTATCTCCCGATGGAGATCGACGATGTCCGTTGGAACGACCCCAAGGCTCGCGTGCAGCTGCGCGACTATCTTGCCGATGAGCAGCGGGAGCTCGACGGCATCGCATCCAGGCCGGTTTACGTGACTTCTTTCTTCGCAGGTCACATGACGCCGGACCGCTACGCCGACCTGGTCGGTGACGTGCAGCGCAGTGGCGTGCGCACGTGGGTGCAGGATGGCGCGGGCACGCAGCGCCTGGAGCAGGGCGCAAGACAGCTCTACATGGCGGCTGCCGGGCGGTGTGCGCAGCCGCACGCCCAAGGCTTCGTGTACGAACTGTTTCGCCAGACCGGCAGCGACAAGGCCTTTACCGCAGCCGCGCTCTCTCCGGTGGAGGCGAGCGCCGTGCTCGCGCAACGCGCGCCTTGCAATGGCGACACCGTGTTCTTCGAACTGCGCTATCTCCCCGCCGCGGGCGGGATCCTGCAGCGCTAGCCGGTCTGCATCGATGAAAAAAGGAAACGCCCCTTGCGGGGCGTTTCGATGGCTTTGCGATAACCCGGCGCGCAGTTACTGCGGAGCCTTCAGCGGAGCAATGGTGTTCTTGAGCGTGGTGAAGTAGGTCGTGGTGTACGGGACCATCTGCTCGACGTAGTTCCACCAGAAGAAGCCGCCGATGAACTTCGGATCGCTGAACGAATTGACCATCGGATAGTACGTCTTGATCAGGTTGTTCTGCACCGACACCGGCGCACTGATGCTCGACGTGCCGATTTCGCCGAAGCCGACCTTGGCATTCGGGAACATGGCTTCAAGCGCGGCGAAGTCCGACGACCAGTTCGGCGACAGGCCCGGGCAATCCTGATACGGGTAGTAGCTGAACAGCGCGTAGTCGGTGTTCTGCAGCACGGTGCTGGACAGGAACGTGGTCGGCCAGGTGCGCCAGTTGTCCGTCGTCTTCTCCCAGCAATTGTTGCCCTTGTTGTCGTTGTTGTAATACAGCGTGACGGCGGTCTTGCCGCCCGCGGCCTTCACGATCTGATGGGCAGCGGCAACCATTTGGCCAATGGCCTGCTCCTGGGACGTGACCTGCGCGGCCGTGCCGTTCGGGTTGGGACGCAGCCACTCGCCGTTGATCTCGTTGGCGATTTCCCACACGTCAACCGTGCCGTTCAAGCCGTTCACCAGTTCCTTGGTGCGCGCGGTATAGGTGTTGATATCCGTCGGGAAGTAGTACGAGTCCATGATTTCGCCCATCACGTAGGCGACGGTGTGCAGCTTGACCAGGGCAGGGTAGTACTCGGCAGCCGTCGTGCCCGGGTCGAACACGACGCGCACGGTGGGCTTGTAGGGCAGCTTGGTGAGCGAAGTGACGATCGCGTTGATCTTGGACACGTCATCAATGGTGACGCCGTACATCGGTGCCTTGATCGTGGCGGCCGCCTGTGCATGGGCGGTCAGCGACAAAGGAGCCGAAGCGGCGTAAAGCGCCGCCGAAACAGCGGCAGGGATAAGGAACTTCTTTGCAGCAATGGCAAATTTCTTCATTGATAAGTTTTTTCGCATACGTGGGCGATCCCTACCCGGAATTGGAATGAGTGGCGTGATTGCAGGTGTTTGCGCCACGACATGACGGCGATGCCACGTAGAAAGTCGGTGGCATCGGGTTGTGTCGTGCTCCTCCGAGCACTGGTGAAGATCGTCCGTAGCACGGCTTCCCCTTCCCCTGTGCGCGAGGCAAGAGGTGGAGAGCGGAGAGCCGTTTTTGGGTAACCAGCGACGATGACGTACCACGCGGATGGTCGATGCAGGTTCGGCAAAAACAGGGGCCGGACCGATCGGTACCGCCTTCCAGGGCAGGAGTGGATCTCGCGCACCCGGGAATGACGCACCGGGCTATCGCTGGCGGGGAGTGAGTCTAGCGAATCGATCTAAACGAAGATCAAAATTTGGTTATATCTGTCGATTTTTTGTGATCGAAATGTGTTTGTCGCTGCGATAGCCTCTTCGCCGAAGGCTTGGTGCAAGCAAATGGCGTGCGGGATATACGCGGGCGCATGTCCGGCGCTTTGCTCCATTGGGCGAAAATCGACGGTGAAAGCTTTGAAATACCGGGCCGTATGTCGTATCGAGACAGCGAAGCACTGGCGCAGAGGCGTGAAATCGCGCTTCATCTGTGTGAAGAGGCATGTGAGGCGACGCGCGCTCGCGTTCGCTTCCGCCATATCGGCGATTCGACGCGTCTCGTGCCTGCTGCGATAGGAGAAATTGAAGCCATGCTTGCCGAGGAACGGCGACAACTGACGGGGCAATGCCTATGCGGCGCGGTGCGTTATGCCGTGCTCGATGCATTCCTTTACTCGGCGAACTGCCATTGTTCCCAGTGTCGGCGTACGACAGGTTCGGCGTTCAAGCCCTTCGCAGGCATCGAGCGCAACAGGCTGTCGCTGGTGCACGGCGAAGACGACGTGATGCGTTATGGCGACGAGCAGGCTCACGACGTGCATTGCCGGCAGTGCGGCTCTTTGCTCTATTCGGTGGTTCGCGGTGGCCAGTATGTCCACGTCGCGATGGGGACGCTGGTCGACGAGCCGTCCATACGGCCCGACAAACACATCTTCGTCGGATCGAAAGCCTCGTGGTTCACCATTGCCGACGGGCTGCCGCAATTCCAGGAACACGCAAGCTAGCTGCGCAAAGAAAACCCCGCGCATGGCGGGGTCGTTTGGAATCAGGATGATGTGGCCTGCGAAGATTGCAGTCGATGGCGATAAGCCGCTTCGGTTTCGCGGTACAAGCCGGACCATGGGTCCAGCACATATCCTTCGACAGGCTCGGCGGACGTGCGCAAGGTCTGCGCAAATTGCTCCTCGCTGGCAAACGGCGTGTCCACGGTTGTGGGATCCATAGGCGCTCCTCGATTTTTGTCGCGGGGATTTCAGCGTATCGGGCCGCTTGTTCTGGGCCGGTTAAGTTCATCGCGCGATCCGGGAAACGCAAAACTTATGCGCGAAGCGAAAGGGCTGCTCCAATCCTCATGTCTTTCGTACGCGAGGCTGATGGCATCGGTATGGCGTGGTCGAGTCTGCGCGCTATCGGTTTCCGTCATGCGACAATGACCGCCCCACATCGCCATCATGCGCTGCGATGACTATCAGCAAAGACGCCTATCGTCAGTTTCAGGAAGAGCTGGCTGCACTCGACAAGGAGCAGGAGCGCCGTCGTCAACGAGCCACGGAAACGCCGATGGAAAGTGCCCGGCGCGATTTTCTTGCGTTGCGTGATCGCTACGCGCTCAGCGTGGCCGATGTCGTGGCGTTCTTTCCCGAGGAAGAGGGCGTGGCCTACCTGCAGGGGCTGATTGCGGCAGCCGAGGCGGCGCCCGCCGGTGTTCGCAAGCGCCGTGTGAAACGCAAGGCCGAAGAGAAGGACGACTGAGCGCGGCGAGTACGCCCGCGCAAGGTACTTCGCAAAGCGCGACGATCCGTGACGCCTCCATAACGATCGTTTTGAGATACAGGTTGCGAACGCAATCAGGAGGCCGGACATGATCGAGCAGATCAGTGGATTGCCGCCGGGTGCGCTGGGTTTTCGCGCGAGCGGGCAGGTGACTGCGCAAGATTACGAGCGGGTGCTGGTTCCCGATGTCGAGGCCGCATTTGCGCTCAATCGCAAGCTTCGCCTGCTTTACCACGTGGGGCCCGACTTCACCGGCTTCGATCCGGGGGCGATGTGGGAAGACGCCATGCTGGGGTTCCGGCATTTCAGCGGCTGGGACCGGGTGGCGCTGGTGACCGACGTGCAATGGCTCCGCGTCGCCGCGCTGGCCATGGGTTTCGCGGTGCCCGCGCAGTTCAGGGTTTTCCACAACATCGGGTTCGACGAAGCGAGAACCTGGATTAGCGAGGCGCGCCCCGCGGACGAGGAAGGGAACAAATGAAACTTTTCTTCCCCCTTGTCACCGCGCCCGGCCTATGGTGAAGTCCCATCCATGACCTTCATTCACGCCCGCACGATCGCCATGATCGCCGCCTCCACGGTGGCGAACGAGCATCTGCGCGCGCTGAACAACAATAACGCCAACAACAATACCCGCATCGACGGGTGGGCCGGCGTGTAAGCAAAGCTCGACATACACACGCAAAAAGGCCCGCTCACCGCGGGCCTTTTTGTTTTTCCGCTCCGCGAAAGACAACAAGGAAATTCCCCCCATGTGCTCCATCTTCGGCATATTCGATCTCCAGCCTGGCGATGACCTCGCCGCCCTGCGCCAGCAGGCGCTGGAGCTTTCCCAACGCCAGCGCCATCGCGGGCCGGACTGGAGTGGCGTCTTCGTGGACGCCGGCGTCATCCTCGTGCATGAACGCCTGGCCATCGTCGATCCCTCCAGCGGCGCGCAGCCGTTGCGCTCGCGCGACGGTGGGCTCGCGCTGGCCGTGAACGGCGAGATCTACAACCATCGCGAGTTGCGCGCAGCCAGCGCTTACGACTTCACCACCGGCTCGGATTGCGAGGTGATCAACGCGCTTTATCGCGATGGGGCGTCGCCGGTGGAGTGGGTCGGGCGGCTCAACGGCATTTTCGCCTTCGCACTGTGGGACAGCGAAAGCGCGCGTTACGTTATTGCCCGCGATCCGATCGGCGTGTGTCCGCTGTACTGGGGACACGACAGCGAGGGTCGCCTGTGCGTCGCTTCCGAGATGAAGGCGCTGTCGGACCTCTGCAACGACGTCGCTCCGTTTCCGCCCGGTCATGTCTATGACAGCGCCGATGGCGAGCTGCGGCGGTACTACCGGAAGGATTGGCGCGACTACGCGCAAACCCAGGGGCATGCGGTGGCGCCGGGCGAGTTGCGCGAAGTCTTCGAGCAGGCCGTGCATCGGCAGTTGATGACCGACGTGCCCTACGGCGTGTTGCTGTCAGGCGGCCTGGATTCGTCGCTGGTGGCCGCCTGCGCCGCGCGCTTCGCCCGTCGACGCGTGGAAGACAACGATCAGGCCGAGGCATGGTGGCCACGCCTGCATTCCTTTGCGATAGGCCTCGAAGGCTCACCCGATCTCGCGGCTGCCCAGGTGGCCGCGGATGCGCTGGGCACGGTGCATCACGGTTTCGTCTACACCTTCTGGGAAGGGCTCGATGCACTGCCCGAGGTGATCCGTCACATCGAGACCTATGACGTCACCACCATTCGCGCCTCCACGCCGATGTATCTGCTCGCACGCCGCATTAAGGCCATGGGCGTGAAGATGGTGCTGTCTGGCGAAGGTTCGGACGAGATCTTTGGCGGCTATCTCTATTTCCACAAGGCACCTTCGGCCGAGGCTTTCCACGAGGAAACCGTGCGCAAGCTGGATGCGCTGCACAGCTACGATTGCCTGCGCGCGAACAAGTCGATGATGGCGTGGGGCGTGGAGGCACGCGTACCGTTCCTCGACCTCGAATTTCTGGATGTCGCCATGGGCATGGATGCGCGGCACAAGATGGCCGGGCAGGGACGCATCGAGAAGGCGGTGTTGCGCGAAGCGTTCCAGGGGGCGCTGCCCGACGAGATCCTGTGGCGGCAGAAGGAGCAGTTCAGCGATGGCGTTGGCTACGGATGGATCGACGGGTTGAAGGCGCACGCCGAGCAGGCGGTAAGCGATCGCGAGTTTGCGGCGGCAGCCACGCGTTATCCGCACAACACGCCGGCCACCAAGGAGGCCTATCTCTATCGCCGCATCTTCGAGAAGTTCTATCCCGGGCAGGCGTGTGCGGAAACCGTACCGGGCGGGAAATCGATCGCGTGCTCATCGCCGGCAGCATTGGCGTGGGACCCCGCGTTCGCGTCGGCGGCTGATCCGTCGGGGCGTGCAGTGCGGGGCGTGCATCAGCAAGCATTGGTTTGAACGCGGTACTCGTCAGCTATTTGTGGGAGCGCACCCTGTGCGCGACAAGCCGACGGAGGGGTCGCCGAAACTCTGCGTTGAAGGACAAAAATTCCGACTCGCGAGCTGTTCTGTAGGAGCACACCCAGTGCGCGAAGAGCCAACGAAGCGTTGATGACACAGTCTGCGGTCGCGCACTGGGTGCGCTCCTACATGATGGAGCGTGACCGGTTGGTTCTGGTTTTGTCGGGGCGCGTCCAGCGCGCGACCCAGACGGAGCGTCTTCTCCACTCCGCCAGTCGCGCACAGGGTGCGCTCCCACATCGAGAAACTTAGTGCAGGTTGTCGTGCACGAGCATGCACGCGTGGCGCTGGTCGAAGTCGAAGAAATAGTCCATGTCGGCGAGTGAGTCGCTGCCCAGCACGTAGCTCCAGGGCAGGTCCGCGTCGCGCAGCACGCCGAAGGTCATCTGGATGGGCTGGCCCGAGACGATCACTTCGGCGGTAGCCTGGCTGACACGCGCGAGATGGGTAGCGCCCACGTCGCGTACGCGCATACGTCGGTTGTAGGCCGCCTTTACCTCGTCCATAGCTGCCTGGCTGCCGGTGAGGTAGTATGCGCTTCCGCTGTCGAGCAGGGTCGTGCGCAGTGTGCCGTCGATGGAAAGGTTGGTGACCACGCGCACGCTGTTGCCCCACACGTTGGAAGACACCAGCAAGGGCTCGTTGCAAGCCGGGCGCTGGGCGTCCTTGGCGTAGACGATCACCTCGCGCTCGGTGAGCCGGAACGCGCCCAGCCAGCGCAGGACGTCCATGCCGATCAGATGTCGCGACGCGGGCACGATCTCCACCGGCACGTTTTCCAGCGTGATGTCGCCGATGCGCGCTTTTTCGAGGAAGCCATGCTTGGTAGGAATGTTCCTGGAGAGCATGCCGTTCGCTCGCCCATCGATGCCGACGGCGCGTACGCCAAGGCGCGCAGCCGTGTCCTGATCCATCACCACGGCACCGGCGCCCGTGTCTAGCGTCATGCGCACCGATTCGCCGTTGGCCGCTTCCAGCATGATCGCGCCGCGCTGGTCATACGACGCCTTCAGCAGTGGCAAGGAGAAGGTGCCGTCGGGTTTGCTCAGCCGAAACGGCGGGGTGTCTCGACGCGTGTTTACGTAGGCCGTCATGCTGTCCAGCACGGATGCTGGCGCGTGTCCGGCGAACCGCTTGACGATCTCCAGTTCATCGGCCTCCGCCGTTTTGTCGCCCTGGGCCAGGCGCAGGGCGCCGTTGGCCAGGCGGGCGCAATACAGCGCGATACCCGGCCGCTGGTTGATCAGCTCTTTTTCGCAGAGCCGGGCATCTTCCATCGCCTTGTCGAGGTTGAACTGCACGCGCTCCAGCGCCGCGGCAGCCACCACGTGCGCAATGGGGTCGGGGTTGTGCTGATAGATCTCCAGCAGCAGCGGCAGATCGACCTTGACCAGCGCCCGGTTGATGGCGTCGGCCGCCTGGATGGCTGTCATGTGAGCAGGGGCCACGTCGACTGTCGGCCTGGCAGGCGTGGCCTGTTCCGCTATCGCTACTCTGGAGGTCGCCAATGCCATGATCAGGCCGAGCCCTGCGGTCCACCTCGCCATCCTGTCGCTTCCCTGCGTTTTGATGAGCGCGGAGTATAGGCAGGCCGACATGTCGTTTTCTTGCGAGGCGCCTCGCGGGTCCTTGCGCCGGCGGGCCGCTCGGGGCTCCAGCCCGGGCCTCGCTCTGCTACCATGGAGGGCCGTTTTCCCAAGATTTCCCATCCATGATCGAAACCAATCCGATCCTTGCGCAGATCGCGGACCTGAAGGGCCGCGTCGAGTCGCTTAGGGGGTATCTTTGACTACGCCACCAAGCGTGAGCGTCTCGAAGAAGTAAGCCGCGAACTGGAAAGCCCCACCGTGTGGGACGATCCGCCGCGCGCGCAGGAACTGGGCCGCGAGCGCGCCCGCCTGGACACCATCGTCAGTGGGATCGACAGCCTCACGGCCGGTCTGGCCGATGCGGGCGAACTGCTGGAGATGGCCGCTGCCGACGGCGACGAGGAGACCGTCAACTCCGTGGTGGCCGATCTGGCCGGCCTCGAAGCCAAGGTGGCCAAGCTGGAATTCCAGCGCATGTTCTCCGGCAAGATGGACGCCAACAACGCCTTCGTGGACATCCAGGCCGGCGCCGGTGGCACCGAGGCACAGGACTGGGCCGAGATTCTCCTGCGCATGTACCTGCGCTGGGCCGAATCGCGCGGCTGGAAAACCGAGCTGCTGGAAGTCTCCGGCGGCGAAGTGGCCGGCATCAAGTCCGCCACGTTCCGGGTGGAAGGCGACTACGCCTACGGCTGGCTGAAGACCGAGATCGGTGTGCATCGCCTGGTGCGCAAGAGCCCGTTCGATTCGGACAACCGTCGCCACACCAGTTTCACTTCGGTGTTCGTGTCGCCGGAAGTCGATGACGACATCGACATCGACATCAATCCGGCCGACCTCAAGACCGACGTGTACCGCTCGTCCGGCGCTGGTGGTCAGCACGTGAACAAGACCGAATCGGCCGTGCGTATCACGCATATCCCGAGCGGCGTGGTGGTGGCATGCCAGACCGAGCGCAGCCAGCACGCCAACCGCGACCGCGCGATGAAGATGCTCGCCGCCAAGCTGTACGAGCTGGAAATCCAGAAGCGCAATGCCGAGAAGGACGCGCTGGAAGCCTCCAAGTCCGACATTGGCTGGGGCAGCCAGATCCGCAACTACGTGCTGGACCAGAGCCGCATCAAGGACCTGCGTACCGGCATCGAGCGTTCGGACACGCAGAAGGTGCTCGACGGCGATCTCGACGAATTCGTCGAGGCCAGCCTGAAGTCGGGCCTGGATGCAGGCGCCAAGCGCGTGGACGCCTGATCGCCAACCATCGCATCTGCCAACGACGAGGCGGTACCGCATGAACAGCAGAAAGACTTTCCCGATTCTGGTTGCGTGTGCCGCCCTGTCCGCATGGCAGGGCGTGGCCTGCGCGCAGGACAACGGCTCTGCCAGCCAGGGCATCAAGCAGGATGCAAAAACGGCTGGCAAGAAAGTGGGCGACGCTGGCCGCGATGTCGGGCACGCCACCAAGGATGCGGCCGTCACTGTAGGACATGGCGCCAGGGATGCGGGCGTCGCGGTCGGTCACGGCGCGAAAGACGCCGCCCTGACGGTGGGGCACGGCGCGCGTGATGGCTGGAATGCCACCAAACACGCGGTAAAACACGCCTTCGGCAAAGACGATTGACCGTTGGTGCTGCGGCCGACCGCGGCTCCAATGATCTGATGACAAACAAGAGAAGCGTCCGCCACATGGCGCGGATGCCGGCAGCGACGGAAACCTCATGACTGAACCGACCGATATCCAGCCCATCGACGAGAACAAGCTGATCGCCGAGCGCCGCGAGAAACTCAAGGCGTTGCGCGGGCAGGGCGTGGCGTTTCCGAACGACTTCAAGATGGACGCGTTTGCGGGCGACCTGCAGGCCGAATTCGCCGATGTCGAGAAGTGGACGGCCGAGGCTATCGAGGGCGTCAATCGCCACGTGAAGGTGGCGGGTCGCATCATTCTCAAGCGCGACCAGGGCAAGGTTGCCTTCGTGCAGATGCAGGACTTCAACGGCCGCATCCAGCTGTTCATCCACCAGGGCACGGTGGGCGAGGACACCTACAAGGCGTTCAAGGGCTGGGACATGGGCGACATCGTGGGTGCCGAGGGCACGCTGATGCGCACGCGCACCGGCGAGCTGTCGGTGAAGGTGGAATCGCTGCGCCTGCTCACCAAGAGCCTGCGCCCGCTACCGGACAAGCACCACGGCATGGCCGACGTGGAGCAGCGCTATCGCCAGCGCTACGTCGACCTGATCGTGACCGAGGAAGCGCGCCGCACCTTTGCGCAGCGCTCGAAGATCATCGGCCATATCCGCAAGTGGCTCGAAGCCGAGCCGCGCCGCTTCATGGAAGTGGAAACGCCGATGATGCACGTGATCCCGGGCGGTGCGACGGCGCGCCCGTTCGTTACGCACCACAACGCGCTGGACATGGACCTCTACCTGCGCGTGGCGCCGGAGCTGTACCTCAAGCGCCTGGTGGTCGGCGGTTTTGATCGCGTGTACGAGATCAATCGCAACTTCCGCAACGAAGGTGTGTCCACGCGCCACAACCCCGAATTCACCATGCTCGAGCTGTACCAGGCGTACGCCACGTACACCGAGATCATGGACCTCACCGAGGAAGTGATCCGCGATACCGCGAAGCACGTGATCGGCAGCACCAAGCTCCACTGGGAAGGCAATGAGATCGACGTCGGCCCGGCGTTCCGCCGCTGGAGCATGGAAGACGCCGTGCTCGAATTGAACCCGGACATCAAGCGCGAAGAGCTGCGCGATCGCGAGGCGATGGCCGCGCATGCCAAGCGCCTGGGTTGCCAGGTGAAGGATGGTTTCGGCTGGGGCCGCCTGCTGCTGGAAATCTTCGAGAAGACGGTGGAGCACACGCTGATCCAGCCGACCTTCATCACCGATCATCCGGTGGAAGTCTCGCCGCTGGCGCGCGAGAGCGACACCAACCCGGGCATCACCGACCGCTTCGAGCTGTTCATCAACGCGAAGGAACTCGCCAACGGCTTCTCCGAGTTGAACGACCCGGAAGACCAGGCCGCGCGCTTCATGGCGCAGGTGGAAGCCAAGGCGTCCGGCGACGACGAGGCCATGCACTTCGACGCGGACTACATCCGTGCGCTGGAAGTGGGCCTGCCGCCGACGGGCGGCCTGGGTATCGGCATCGACCGTCTGGTGATGCTGTTGACCGGCTCGGTATCGATTCGTGACGTGCTGCTGTTCCCCTATATGCGCCCGGAGGCCTGATCATGTGGTTCGCCATCATTGGCACGGACGTGCCCGATTCGCTCGAAGCCCGTAAGGGGGCCCGCCCCGCGCACATCGCGCGCCTGCAGAAGCTGCTGGAAGAGGGCCGCCTGATGCTCGCCGGCCCGTTCCCGGCGATCGAAGCGGAAGATCCGGGTCCGGCCGGCTTCACCGGCAGCCTGATCGTGGCCGAGTTCCCGTCCCAGGCGGATGCCGAGGCCTGGGCGGATGCCGACCCCTACGTGGCCGCCGGCGTCTACGCCAGCGTTGCCATCCAGCCGTTCCGCAAGGCGCTGCCGTAAGCATGGGCACGCCCATGGCCGAGCAGATCCGCGAGCGCCTGCAGCAGGCGCTTGAGCCCGTGGCCCTCGAGGTGCTGGACGAGGGCTACAAGCACGTGGGGCATGCCAATGACGGCAAGGGGCATTTCCACGTCCGCATCGTCAGCACGGCGTTTGCCGGCCAGCTGTCGATCAAGCGTCACCGGCTGGTGTACGCGGCCCTGCAGGGCCTGATGGACAACGGCATCCACGCGCTTTCCATCGACGCAAAGGCGCCGGGCGAATAAGCCCGCGCCCTCGTTACGCCAGGGCCTGACGGCGGGCGGTGCTGGTGATTTTTTCGCCAGTCGGACCGCTTGCCGTCCCGCGGTCCCGCCGATCCGCGAACCAGTGAGACAGGTGCGACGCATAAATTCTTTTGCAACATCGACTTACGGTTCGGTGTTAAAGTGAAACATCGAGCCAAAACGCATTGCGGCTGGGGCCTGCGTTTGGCACAGTGACCCATCGCCCGACCGCGTCGGGCTTCACCTATATGGCTGCCGACGCCCGCATGCGCCTGACCACGATCAAACTCGCCGGTTTCAAGTCCTTCGTGGACCCGACCACCCTGCACCTGCCGACCAACATGACCGGCGTGGTGGGGCCCAACGGCTGCGGCAAGTCCAACATCATCGATGCGATCCGCTGGGTGATGGGCGAAAGCGCGGCCAGCCGTCTGCGCGGTGATTCACTCACCGACGTGATCTTCTCCGGCTCCAACGCGCGAAAGCCGGTGGGCCAGGCTACGGTCGAGCTGATCTTCGACAACGGCGACGGCACCATTCAGGGCGAGTACGGCCAGTACGCAGAGATTTCGGTCAAGCGCCAGGTGACTCGTGACGGGCAGTCGGCGTATTTCCTCAACGGCGCGCGTTGCCGCCGTCGCGACATCACCGATCTGTTCCTCGGCACGGGCCTTGGTCCGCGCAGCTACTCGATCATCGAGCAGGGCATGATCAGCCAGATCGTCGAGGCTGCGCCCGACGAACTGCGCACGCATCTGGAAGAGGCGGCCGGCATCTCCAAGTACAAGGAGCGCCGCAAGGAAACCGAGAGCCGTATCAAGTCCACCCGCGAGAACCTCGACCGCGTGCGCGACGTGCGCGACGAGGTGGACAAGCAGCTGGAGCACCTGAACCGCCAGGCCCGCGCCGCCGAACGCTGGAAGGCGCTGAAGGAAGAGCAGGTGCGCAAGGAAGCCGAGCTGCGCGCGCTCGAATACCGCGGCTTGAAGAGCCAGCACGACAACGAAGGCTCGGGCCTCAACGCGGCCGAAGTCGAGATCGAAAAGTTCGTCGCCATGCAGCGCCATCAGGAAGCGCAGATGGAGACGGTGCGCGAGCGCCACACCGAGGCTACCGAACACCTGAACACGGTGCAGGCCGAGGTGTACAAGGTCGGCGCCGAGATCGCCCGCGTCGAGCAGCAGGTACGCTTCAACCGCGAGACCGCCGATCGGCTGCAGCGTGCGCAGGGCGAAGCGGAGCGCGAACACGCGGAACTCGCCGAGCACATCGCCAACGATCGCACGCAGGTTGAAACGCTGCGCATGGCACTGGCCGAAGGCGAACCGAAGCTGGAGTCGCTGCAGCAGATGCAGGACGACACTGCCGAGTCGCTGCGCGAAACCGAAACCAAGCTGGCGGACTGGCAGCAGCGTTGGGATGCACACACCCGCACTGCCGGCGAATCCAGCCGTGCCGCTGAAGTGGAACGCACCAAGCTCAACTACCTCGATCGCCAGGCCATCGACCTGTCGCGTCGTCGCGAAGTGCTGGAAACCGAGCAGAAGGCGACCGACATCGCCGCGCTCGATGCCGCCGCCGAGCAGCTGAACGAAGAACACGACACGCAGCGTGAGCGCGTGGAGTCGCTGGGCCAGCTGCTCGATCAGCACAAGCTGGCCTATGAAAAGGTCATCGACGAAGAACGCCAGGTGCAGTCCTCGCTCAACGAGGCGCGCCAGCAGCTGCAGACCGCGCGCGGTCGCCAGGCCTCGCTGGAAGCGCTGCAGCACGCTGCGCTGGGCCAGGAAGAGAGTGCCGCCAGCGGCTGGCTGGCACGTCTTGGGCTGGACAAGTCGCGACGCCTCGGCGAATCGCTGCAGGTGGAAGCCGGCTGGGAAACCGCGGTGGAGACCGTGCTCGCCGGCTATCTCGACGCCGTGCTGGTGGATGACGCCCATCGCCTCGCAGGTGAATTCGCGTCGCTGGAAAATGCCGATGTCGCGCTGGTCGATGGGGTCGAGGGTGGCGCCAACACGGCCGGCACGCTGGCAGCGCATGTGCGTGGCCCCGCGGCGGCGATTTCGATTCTCAGCCATGTGCTGACGGCCGAGTCGATCGAGCATGCGCATCAGGTCGTGGCGGGGCTTTCCGCGCTGGCGCCGTATCAGTCGGTGATGACGCGCAACGGCGAGTGGATCGGCCCGGGCTGGGCACGCGTGCGTCGCGCGCAGGGCAATCAGGTGGGCGTGCTGGCGCGCGAACGCGAGATGCGCACGCTGGCCGAGCAGATCCTCGCGCTGGAAGAGCGCATCGAGGAAGCCACCAACACGCTGGACGACCTGCGCACGCGCAAGTTCGAAGCCGAGCGCGCGCGCGACGACGCGCAGCGCGAGCTGTACAACGCACACCGCCGCCAGTCGGAACTGGCCGGCCAGCTGCAGAGTCATCGCGGTAAGATGGAAACCGCGCGGGCCCGTGCGGAAAAGGTCGCCGGCGAAATCAGCGACCTGATCACCCAGCTGGACGAGCTGCAGACGCAGACGCGCGATGCGCGCGCACGCCTGGACGAATCCGTCGGCCACATGGGTGATCTGGAAGACGAGCGCCGCGAACTGGAGAACGAGCGCCGCGCCTTGCTTGAGGCCCGCGAAGAAGCGCGCATGAACGCGCGCGAGGCCGCGGACCAGGCGCATGCGCTGGCGCTGTCGATGGAATCGAAGCGTTCCTCGCTCACCTCGCTGGAACAGGCGCTGGCGCGCATGGAAACCCAGCTGCGCCAGATCGAAGCGCGCCGAAGCGAAATCGCCGAGCAACTCGCCGCCGGTTCCGACCCTATCGCCGAGCTGGAAGCCGAGCGCCAGACCTATCTCGACCAGCGCCTGCTGGTGGACAAACAGTTGGTCGACGCGCGGCGTGGCCTGGAAGATTGCGACAGCGAGTTCCGTCGCCTGGAGCAGGAACGCCAGCGCATCGAGCAGGTTCTCAACGGCCTGCGCGAAAACCTCTCGCAGAAGCGTCTTGCGGCGCAGGCCTTGCAGTTGCGCGCCGAGCAGCTGGCTGAAGCCATCACGGCCTCGGGCCTCGAACTCGAACCGCTGCTGGCGGAACTCGCGCAAGACGCGGACGCCAGCCAGTGGCGCACGCAGCTGACCGACATCGGCCAGAAGATCACGCGCCTGGAACCGGTGAATCTTGCCGCGATCCAGGAGCATGCCGAGCAAAGCGAGCGCAAGACCTATCTCGACAACCAGCTGGCCGACCTGACCAGCGCGATGGAAACGCTGGAAGCGGCCATCAAGAAGATCGACCGCGAGACGCGCCAGCGCTTCAAGGAAACCTTCGACCGCGTGAATGCAGGCGTGCAGGAGCTGTTCCCGCGCCTGTTCGGCGGTGGTCACGCGTACCTCGAACTCACCGGCGACGACCTGCTCGACACTGGCGTGGCGATCATGGCGCGCCCGCCGGGCAAGCGCGTATCCAACATCACGCTGCTTTCCGGTGGCGAAAAGGCGCTGACCGCGGTGTCGCTGGTGTTCGCCATCTTCGGCTTGAATCCCGCGCCATTCTGCCTGTTGGACGAGGTGGACGCGCCGCTCGACGAAGCGAACGTGGGCCGCTTCTCCAACATGGTGAAGGAGATGAGCGAGAAGGTGCAGTTCATCTTCGTCAGCCACAACAAGGCGACGATGGAAGCCGCAACCCAACTGTGCGGCGTGACCATGCGCGAAGCCGGCGTTTCGCGACTGGTGCAGGTGGATCTGGCAGAAGCCGCTAAACTTGCGGGCGCAGCCTGAGGAATTCGACATGACCGTACAACCCGTGCTCGCCTTCGCTTGGAATCCCGCCGTGGGCATTCCGATGCTGATCGTCGGCCTGATCGTGCTCGCCCTGATCTGGTTGTTCGGCCAGCCGAAGAAGGAGCAGGGCAGGCGGCGCTTCGTGCCTGGTACGTCGGGCGAGCGTCGTGAACCGACGTTCGGCGATGAAGGTGAGGTCGCGGACGAACCTTCGTTCAGCGCTCGCGATGATTTCCAGCTGGATGCGGGCGATCACTCGCCGATGCAGGGCGAACTGGACATGGGCCTGCGCGAAGAACTCGAGCGTCTCGGCGCCACGCTGGCGGGTGGCAAGGACAAGACGGACCTGGCGCCGGCCGTCAAGCCGCAGGGCATCGCGGCCTCGATCATCGACGCGTTGCGTGCACCGCCGGAACAATTCGAACAGAACCTTGCCCATGGCCATCCCGAGCCGGCCCCGCTGCCGCACGCCGCGGCTCCCGCTGCCACGCCCATGCCCGCGGCTGCTCCCGCGCCAGCGCAGGCCGCGCCGCGCGTGCCACTGCGTTCCGACGTGGGCCGCCGTCCGGAGCGCATGCCGGTCGAGCGCATCGTCACCTTGTTCGTGGTGGCGCGCGAAGGCAGCGTGTTCCACGGCGCCGACCTGATCGTGGCGGCGGAGAAGGCAGGGCTGGAATTCGGCGACATGGGCATCTACCACCGCCTGGTGGACGGCAAGCGCGAACAGGGCCCGATCTTCAGCGTGGCCAACATGCTCAAGCCGGGCAATTTCGACCTGACCCGCCTTGACGCACTGCGCACGCCTGGCCTGAGCTTCTTCATGACGCTGCCTGCGCCGATTCCCGCGCTGGATGCGTGGGACACCATGCTGCCCACCGCGCAGCGACTGGCCGAGCTTTTGGACGGCCAAGTGCTGGACGAGGAGCGCAATGCGCTCGGCCGCCAACGCATCGCGCACATCCGCGACGAGTTGCGCGGCTGGGACCGCGATCACGAGGGCAAGGAAATCACCTTCGGGCGGTAAGCCGACCGTAGTCAGGTTTTTGTGGAGCGCACCCTGTGCGCGACTGTCGCGTGAGGCAGGTCGGTAGTTCGATCGCGCACTGGGTGCGCTCCTACAGGGAGCACACTGCCTTTGTAGGAGCGCACCCAGTGCGCGATTCAACCCCAAACGCAACGCCGAGATAAGTCGTCAGCCAGGGACGCCTCTTCAGCCGACGACGACTCGCACCTTCCTGTGGGAGCGCACCCTGTGCGCGACCGTCCGTGGAGGTCAGACCTCAAGGCGCGATGTAACCGGCTGTCGCGCACAGGGTGCGCTCCCACAGAAGGCAGAGGCGGTCCACGGCATGCCCTGCGACACCCCAATACGCCCCTTCGCAGGTTAGAGTGACACCCCAAGGAGGGGAGCATGGCCTGGACATCGCTGCGTCACCTTGCCTGGCTGGGACTCGTGGCGCTCGCCGCCTGTACCCATTCGGACCTTCGTCCCGACTATCCACGCACCCCCAGCACGGTGCTGCCCGTGCAGGCCGATGCACCGCTGGTGGCGTATGCGGCGCGCATGACCGCGCAGCACGGCACTGATTCGGGCGTGCGGTTGATCAGCGATTCCGGCGATGCGCTGCTTGCGCGCATTGCGCTGGCCGATCGCGCCAAGCATTCGCTCGACATCCAGTACTACATGTTCCATAGCGATGCGACCGGCGAGTTGCTGGCGCAACGCCTGCTCGCTGCGGCAGATCGCGGCGTGCGCGTGCGCCTGCTGCTCGACGACCTGCACGTGGCGGGCAACGACGAGGTGCTTCGGGTGCTCGACGGGCATCGAAACATCGAGATACGTTTGTTCAATCCGTTCCTCGAACGCAACTCCTCGCTATGGGGCATGGGCAAGCAGTTCGCCGGGGACTTCTCGCGGCTCAATCGGCGCATGCACAACAAGGCGTACATCGCCGACGGCGCCATGGCCATCGTCGGCGGACGCAATATCGGCGACGAGTATTTCGATGCCGACAACAACGTGAATTTCCGCGATCTCGATGTGCTGGTCGTGGGGCCGGTGATGGCCGAGGTCGGGCAGGCGTTCGATCGCTACTGGAACAGCACGCAATCCTTCCCCGTCGGGGCCTTCCACCATCACGTGCCGGGGCCAGAGGAGTTGGAAAGCCTGCGCAAGTCCATGGCCGCGCACGCGCGGACCTTCAGCCAGGGCAGCTATGCGCAGAACCTGGTCGCCCGCGTCGGCGACCTCGCGCATGAAACGCCATCGGAGCAATGGGCCTGGGGTCAGGCGAGCTACCTCACGGACGATCCGGATAAGGGCGATCCCGACGCCAACAGCCGGGACCTGCACATGGCGCCCGCGATCCGTGCATGGCTCGATGAAGCGAAGACTCGACTTACCTTGATCTCCCCCTACTTCGTACCGGGCAAGAATGGCGTGGCCTACCTGCAAGGCATGCGCGAGCGTGGCGTGACGGTCGAGGTGCTCACCAACTCGCTGGCTTCCACCGACGCGGGCAACGTCTATGTCGCGTATGCGTCCTATCGCCCGCCGTTGCTGAAGGCGGGCGTCGAGCTCTACGAGCTCAAGCCCGATGCGCGTCGTGGTGGTGGAGGCAGTCACTTCTTCGGTTCATCCAGCGGCGCCAACAGCCTGCACGCCAAGGCCTTCGTGGTGGATGCGCAGCACGCCTTCGTGGGTTCGATGAACCTGGATCCGCGCTCGATCGACATCAACACCGAAGATGGCGTGATCGTCCACTCGCCCGCGCTGGCCAAGGCGCTATTGGCGATCTTCGCGGACGCCACCAAACCGGAGCACAGCTACCACGTATTGCTCGATGCCAACGGCAGCGTGTATTGGGAAGGCAAGCAATCGAATGGCGAGGTGATCCGCTACGACCACTCGCCTGAAACCAGCTGGTGGCGGCGTTTCAAGGTCAACGTGGGCGGCTTGCTTCCGATCGAGGGCTTGCTCTGACCGAAAGCCGGTGCCATTCGGCCCCGGCGTCGTCGTCACGCATCCTGTGGATGCGCCGCGTGGAAATGGCGTTTGAAGGCGACCTCGCCAGAGACGGGCTCCTCCAGTTCACGCGCATAGCGGTGCCCGGCGTAGACGGCATGGGCGATCAGGCCGGGCGCCTCGGCGTCGCCGATGCATCGCAGGGATCGAATGCCCGCGTCGGTCCACTCGGGCTCGCGCGATAGCAGCGATTGGTACAAGGCATCGTCCGGCAGGCGCGAGGTCACCGTGACGACGGCGTCGCAGGGGTGCTCGATGATCGTGCCATCCCAGATATTCTCCAGCGTGAGCAGCGTGCCTTCGAACCGCACGATGGCATGCGACACCCGGACGCCAATGCCCTGTTTGGCCATCCGTTTGCGGATATGGCGGTAGTCGAGCGTGTTCACGCTCCACGGCGCGACACTGTCTTCGGGCGTCACGTAGCTGACTTGGCAACCGTGCTGGTGCAGCAGGTCGGCCGCGACACTCGCGTAGTAGAAGCCGTCATCGTCGAAGACGGCTACGCGGCCCGACGGAAGGCGGCCGTCCATCAGGTCGTCGGGCGTGAACACGGCCGGATGGCTGGCAAGCCCTTCGATGCCCAGGCCGTTGCTGCGGCCGAAGCCGTCGCGCCGCCAATGGCAGCCGGTGGCGAGCACGACATGTTCGGCGCCGAAGTCGAGTACGTCCTGGGCCGAGAGCACGGAGTCGAGATAGACCGATACGTTCGGCAGCTTGCCGATCTGACCGACACGCCAGTCGCGCACGCGAGCCCATTCGGCCAGGCCGGGCAGGCGCGCCTCGCGCGTGACGCGTCCGCCCAATTCGCGACGGGCTTCGGCCAGGCTCACGTCGTAACCGCGCTGCCCCAGTGCACGAGCAGCTTCCAGGCCCGCGGGGCCTCCGCCCACGACCAGCACTCGGCTGGCCTGGCGTTTCGGCGGCAGACGCTCCGGATGCCAGCCCTTGCGCCACTCTTCACCCATGGTCGGGTTCTGCGTGCAGCGGATGGGCGAAATGGTCATGTCGCCGGACACGCAGATATTGCAGCCGATGCATTCGCGAATATCGTCGATGCGGCCTTCCTCGATCTTGCGCGGAAGAAACGGATCGGCAATGGAGGGACGCGCGGCGCCGATCAGGTCGATCACGCCGCGGCGGATCTGCGAGACCATCGTGTCGGGCGAGGTGAAACGGCCGACACCCACCACCGGCTTGGTGGTCGCTTTCTTGACGAAGGAAACGAAGGGTTCCTGCGCGCCTTCGGCAGCGAAGCGCGAAGGCACCGAATCGTTGTACCAGGCGGCGACATTCACGTCCCACAGATCGGGCAGCTCGGCGATCAGTCCGACAATGTCCTGCGCTTCGGACAGCTCGACGCCTTCGGGGCCAAGCAGCTCTTCGGTGGCAAAGCGCAGCGCCACCGCGCAACGGTCGCCGACGGCATCTCGGGTGTCCTGCAGCACTTCGCGAAGCAGGCGCACACGGTTTTCCAGCGAGCCGCCGTATTCGTCGCTGCGATGATTTCGCCTGCGTTGCAGGAAGTGCATGGGCAGCGACAAGTCGTGTGCTGCATAGACGTAGATGATGTCCATGCCGGCACGCTTTGCGCGCAAGGCGGCCTCGCGATGCCAGCGCCGATACTCGCGGATGTCCTTGAGCGTCATCGCGCGTGCTTGCGACGGGTAGCCGTATTTGGACGGCTGGTGCGACGGACCGATCAGCACTTCGCGCGAATACAGATTCGACGCCGTGGGGCCGTTGTGCGAAAGCTCCACTGCCGCCAGCGCACCGTGCGCGTGCACCTTCTCGCACATCAGCGCGAGGGCGGGAATGTCGCGATCGTCCCACAGGCGCGCTTCCACGTAGGGCGTGAGATCGCTGGTGGGGTGGATCTCGCATTCCTCGGTGGACACCACGGCCCAACCGCCTTCGGCCTTCATTTCGCGCATCGCGGCATGGGCGAGCGGCATCGCGTGGCCCATGCCGTTGCAGTGCGGCACCTGGAAGAAGCGGTTCTTGGTGGTGACTGGCCCGATCTGTACCGGGGTGAACAGGATGTCGTAGCGTGGATCGCGCATGGTCGTCACACCTTGAGCGGCGCGGCCGCGGGACGACGCAGGCGCATGAGTCCATACAGCGGCAGGCCGGCGGCCATCAGGCCGAGGGCGAGCAGGAATGGTTCGTGCCCGCTGCCAATGAACGCGTAGACCACGTAGCACACCCCAGCGAAACCGAAGAACAACGCCTCACGGCCCGCCTCCGGTGCGGCGCCACGTCGCCATAGCACCAGCAGCGCCAGCGAACAGCACAGGTAGAGCGGGAGGTTCGCGGCGGTCACCACGCGGGTGATGAAGGTGAAGGCCGCAACCAGCGATTTGCTGTAACTCATCCATACCATGGCCGAGGCGAGCGCGCCGGTGACCAGCAAGGCCACGACAGGCGCACCGCGGCGATTCTCGCGGCCGAGTATCGCCGGCAACGCGCCGTTGTTGGCCATGGTTCGCGTGATCTCTCCCATCAGCAGCGTCCAGCCATTGAGACAGCCGAGGCCGCTCACCACTACGAACAAGGCCAGCCAACGACCGACGCCGGCGCCGAGGTAGCGCTCCATCAGCAGCGCGAACGGCGCGTTCGCATTGGCCAGTTCCGCCTGCGGAATGAGCAGCATCGGCACCGTCGAGACGATGATGTAGACCACCGCGGCCAGCAGCGTACCCGTCATGGTCGCGCGTGGAATCGTGCGTCCGGGGTTGATCACGCGCGAAGCGGGGATGCTTGCCGACTCGAGCCCGAGCATGGCGAACAAGGCGATGGTGGAAGCGGCGGTCACATTGCCGAGCGTCAGTGGCGTGGCCGGGGGATGAGCCGTGTAGGCGGCCGGTGTGGTGAACAGCACCCAAGCCCCGAGCAGCGCGATACCGGCCATCGGAATGAGCTTCAGCGCGCTGGTCACGACCTGCACGCGCCCGCCCATGCGCACGCCGAACAGGTTGACGGCGATGAACGTCCACAGCAGCGCGAGCGCGAACAGCGCCGGCTGGATGCGGCCCAGCTGTGGCACGATCACCGTGAGGTAACCAACGGCGCCAGTGGCAAGCGCCGCATTGGTCAGCCATATCGAAATCCAATAGGCCCACAGCGCCATGTAGGCAGGCAGTTCGCCTAGCGTGTTGCGCACATAGCCATAGGGACCATCGGCATTAGGCAGTGCATGCGAGAGATGCGCGAACACACGCGCCAGCGCCAGGCAGCCGGCGAGCGTCACCAGCCATCCGATCACGGCATTGAAGCCATAAGGCGCCAACGAGGCGGGCAGGATGAAGATGCCCAGTCCGATCACATTGCCCACGACCAGCGCGGTACAGGTCCAGAAACCGATCTTGTTGCCGTCGCTCATGCTTGGCCTGTCTCGTTTCAGTCGAGGGAAATCGTTTCGCCGGCTTTCATGACGCCCCGCACCTGGCGCAGGCAGTCCACGTCCTTCAGCGGATCGCACGCCACGGCGACCATGTCGGCCGCCTTCGCAGGCGCGATCGATCCGAGTTCCTTCTCCTTGCCAAGCAGGCGTGCCGAATCGATGGTGGCAGCGCGGATGGCCTGCAGTGGCGTCATGCCGTAGCGCACCATGTAGGCGAACTGCCGTGCGTTGTCGCCGTGCGGATAGACGCCCGCATCAGTACCGAACGCGATGTGCACGCCTGCCTTCACGGCCTTGCGGAAGCCTTCGCGCTGCGCCTCGGTGGTCTCGACGTTCTTGCGGATTTTTTCCGCGGACCAGCCTTCGCTGCGACCGACGCTGTCGATGTAGTCGCCGTTATAGATGTCCGCCACCAGCCAGGTGCCGTGCTGCTTCATCAGGGCGATGCCTTCGTCGTCGATCAGCGAGCCATGTTCGATGGAACGCACGCCCGCACGTACCGCACGCTTGATGCCTTCGGCGCCATGCGCGTGCGCGGCGACGAACTTGCCGCGCTTGGCGGCTTCGGTCACGGCGGCGTGGATCTCTTCCTCGGTGTATTCGGACTGGCCGGGTTCCGTGCCGTCGGTAAGCACGGCGCCGGTGGCGATTACCTTGATCAGGTCGGCGCCGTGGTCGAGGATGACATCCACATGCTTGCGCACGTCCTCGGGGCCTTTGGATACGCCGCGACGGAACTCCTCCGGCACCACGGTTCCCGCGGGGAGGCCGGTGATTTCGCCGCCGCCGCCGGGAATGGTGATATAGGCGCCGGCAACGAACATGCGCGGGCCCGGCACGTAGCCGGCATGGATGGCGTCACGAAGCGCGATGTCGGCGAAGCCGCGATACACGCCGACGTCGCGCACCGTAGTGAAGCCCGCGCGCAGGGTGTCACGGGCGTTCTTGGCACCGATGAAGGCATCGCGTGCAGGCGTGCTCTTCAAGGCGGCGCCCGGGTCGGCGCTTTCGGGTTCGTCGGCGATGTGCGTGTGCATGTCCATCAGGCCGGGTACCACCGTGTAGGCGGTCCAGTCGATCACCTTCGTGCCGCCGGCGGAGGCGGTCGACCACGGTTTCACGCTGACCACCTGGCCGCGCTCGATGGTGACGGCCTGGTCGGCGAGCATCGCGCCGCTGTCGACATCCAGCAGGTGACCGGCGTGCACGACGAGACGTTCCGCCTGCGCGGCGGCCGCAGGCAACGATGCCATCGCAGCGATCGCGCAGAACAGGCTGCAGAGCTTGAGCCTCATGCGGATGCCCCCGTGTCGTCGGCATAGGCGGTGCGCAACAGATTGTGGAAATGCCAGACGCCGCTTTCGCGCCGGGGGCAGAGTCGACCGGGTTCATAGTGGCCGGAAGCGAGTCCCTTCTGCACTGCTACGCATATCTCGATGTCTTCGTGCTGCACTTCGTCGCTGAAGGACTGGTCGGCGAGAATGCGGGCCTGTGCTGCCTCGTCCTGCGCGTAGTAGTAGTCGAACTCCACGCGGCATCGACCGGGGCCGAGCGGGAGGATGCGATTGGTCTGCATGCGGCCCGGCATGATGTTGAGCATCACGTTCGGATAGACGAAGTAATAGAACGCCTGGCCATCGCCATAGATGTCCGAGCTGTTTCGCAGCGGCGAGGACTGTAGCGAGTACCACGGGAACAGTTCCGTGTCGTACGCGCGATAGTCGAGCACCTTGGACAACCCCGGATGCACGTGGGGCAGGTGATAGCCTTCCAGGAAGTTGTCGATGTAGACCTTCCAGTTGCAATCGATGTCGTAGCTGTCGCGACGCAGGTAACGCATGGCGGAGAGGTCGATGGGCGCGATGCGCTCCACGATGCCGCCGTAGACGTCCTCGAACGGTGGCACGTCCTTGTCCAATGCCACGAATACCAGCCCCTGCCATTCATGCACGCGCAGCGGTGGCAGGCGGATGTCTTCGACGCGGAAATCGGCGGCACTCTGCATTTCAGGCGCGCTGCGCAGCTGGCCTTCCAGCGTGTAGGTCCAGCCGTGATATTTGCAGTGCAGCGAGCGGATGCCTTTGCCGTTGCATAGCGCGAGCGGGCCGGCACGATGGCGGCATACGTTCACAAATGCGCGCAGCACGTGATCCTGGCCGCGTACCAGCAGCACCGGCACGCCACCGACGTGTTCGACCACGTGATCGCCGGGTTCGGCCAACTGCCCCTGATGCGCGACGAGTTGCCAGCTTCGCGCGAATACCGCGCGCAGTTCCATCGCCAGCATGTCTTCGCCGAAGTAGTAGCGCGGAGATAGCGCTCGCGCTCGTTCGAGCTCCAGGATCGTCGTATCGGCTTGCATGCGTGGCTCCGGTTCCGGGATAGTCTGGTGCGACGAAGAGTTGCCTGACGGAGATGCCATGCCCCGCTTTCGCCTCTCGCTTGCGTCGTATCTGCCGTGCAGTATTGCCTTGCCAACCGAGCCGCGCGCAAGGGGGCGGGGCCGGTCGTTCGTCGACAGGACGTGTCTGGCGACGTGTTCATGACCATGGCTCCGAAGGCGGCGATGTGCAAGCTTCCAGAAAGCTTGCGACAGAAGCTGGGTGTTACTGGCGATGGAATTCAGCGAGGCATCCGCGGTGCGCGCGCGATGACGTCGACCTTTGCGCCACGGCGCAACTATCCGCGCCGCGCTTTGGTTAGTCTTCATGCAGGCGTTGGTCGGGGGCATGCCCTGGCCATGGAGCGACCATGAACACTGCGATGCCTTCAACCGACGGTGCCGGCACGCTGGAACAGGCATTGGCTCATGCCGAACGCCTGCTCGAGCGGACGCCCTCACTCGCCGCCGAACAGGCGGCGGAGATACTCAAGATCGTTCCGGGCCATCCGGCCGCATTGCGGATACTCGCGGTGGCGCGAGCCATGCAGGGAGATGCGGATGCCGCGCTGGACATCCTCGTCCCGCTGGCGTGCGCGCAGCCTTCCTGGGCACAGGTGCATTTCGACCTTGGCGCCGTGCTGGGCGCACGAGGACGCGGTCAGGAAGCCATGGCCGCCTTGCGCACTGCGGTCGCCTTGAAGCCCGGCCTGCCGCAGGCGTGGCGTCTGCTGGGCGACCACCTGCTGGCCGCAGGTGACCATGAAGCGGCAGATGATGCGTATGCGCAGCATGTTCGCCATTCCGTTCGCGATCCGCGCCTGCTCGCGGCCGCCACGGCGCTGGCGGAAAACCAGGTGCCGCAGGCCGAGGCGCTTTTGCGCGAGCATCTGCGCGAAGCCCCCACGGACGTTGCCGCGATCCGCATGCTTGCCGAAGTGGCCTTGCGGCTGGGACGCAACGAGGACGCCCTGAACCTGCTGGCGCGTTGCCTGGAGCTGGCGCCAGGCTTCCATGCGGCACGACAGAACTACGCGCTGGCGTTGCATCGCAGCAATCAGCCGGAGCAGGCGTTGGCCGAGATCGAGCACCTGCTCGCCGTCGCGCCGGAACATCCGGGTTACCGCAATCTCAAGGCGGTGGTGTTGTGCCGCATCGGCGACGTCGAGCCCGCCATCACGCTCTATGCGGATCTGCTCGAGAAATATCCCGGCAATCCCAAGGTCTGGATGAGCTATGGCCACGCGCTGAAAACCGCCGGCCAACAGGAGCAGGCCATTGCGGCCTACCGGCGCAGCCTGGCGCTGGAGCCATCGTTCGGCGAGGTGTGGTGGAGCCTGGCCAACCTGAAGACGTTCCGTTTCAGTGCGGACGATCTGGCTGCCATGCGCGGGCAGCTCGGCCGCGACGATCTCGCCGAGGAAGATCGCCTGCATCTGGAATTTGCCGTCGGCAAGGCGCTGGAAGACGCGGGCGACTATGCGTCTTCGTTCGCCCATTACGCGCAGGGCAATGCGATTCGCCGAGGCCAGCTGCATTACAGCGCCGACGAAACCTCGGCGCGCGTACGACACATTCGCGAGCGCTATACGCGCGACTTTTTCGCCGCACGCGAAGGCAAGGGCAGCCAGGCGGGCGATCCGATCTTCATCGTCGGTTTGCCTCGCGCCGGCTCCACGCTCATCGAGCAGATCCTCTCCAGCCACAGCCAGGTGGAAGGAACGATGGAGCTGCCGGAGATCACCTCGATCACGCGCCTGCTGCGCGAACAGGGCGATGCGGCCAGCGCCATGCCGTACCACGACGTGCTCGCTTCGCTCGATGGCGATGCGCTGCGGGAACTGGGCGAGCGGTATCTCGCGCACACGCGCATTCATCGCAAGACCTCGGCACCATTGTTCATCGACAAGATGCCGAACAACTTCATGCATGTCGGCCTCATCCAGCTGATGCTGCCGAACGCCAGGATCATCGACGCGCGTCGCCACCCGCTGGCGTGCTGCTTTTCCGGCTTCAAACAGCATTTTGCACGCGGACAGAGCTTCAGCTACAGCCTCGAGGATATGGGGCGCTACTACCGCGACTACGTGGCCTTGATGGCGCACTTCGACGACGTGCTGCCGGGGCGCATCCATCGCGTGATCTACGAGCGCATGGTTGAGGACACCGAAGGCGAAGTGCGCCGCCTGCTCGACTATTGCGGACTGCCATTCGAATCGTCGTGCCTGCGCTTCTTCGAGAACGCGCGACCGGTGCGCACGGCGAGCTCCGAACAGGTACGCCGGCCGATCTACCGGGAGGGGGTGGATCACTGGCAGCACTACGCGCCATGGCTGGCGCCATTGGAAAACGCTTTGGGGACGGTACTCGGGAGTTATCCCGACGTGCCAATCGGGGAGGCGGGCTAGTTAAAGACGCCTTGTTTGGTCGTTACACCGGGGAGGGGTAGTCGATGCAGAAGGGCAGGCCAACATGGCCAACACGTAGGGAGCGATTGAAGCTCGTCAGAGTGCCATTGGCCGCGGCGATTTGCCTGGCGATGGCACAGCCAGTGTTTGCGCAGGACACCGATCAAGGGCAGGCCACCAGCCCGCCATCCACCAAGAAGGCCACGACGCTCGGGGCGGTTACCGTCACGGCGCAGAAGCGCGAGGAAAACCTGCAGAAGGTTCCGGTCAGCATCAACGTGCTGGGCCAGGACAAGCTGGAAGAACTCCACGTCAAGAACTTCGACGACTACGTGAAGTATCTGCCCAGCGTGTCCTACCAGACGTTCGGGCCGGGTTTCGCATCGATCTTCATGCGCGGCGTCGCCAGCGGCGCCAACGTCAACCACTCCGGTTCGCAGCCCAGCGTGGGCGTGTATCTGGATGAAGAGCCGGTCACCACCATCCAAGGCCCGCTCGATATCCACATGTACGATATCGCGCGCGTCGAGGCCCTGGCCGGTCCGCAGGGCACGCTGTACGGCGCCAGCGCGGAGTCGGGTGCACTGCGCATCATCACCAACAAGCCCGACCCCAGCGGATTCGCTGCCAACTACAGCCTGGGCGTCGATTCGGTCGACCATGGCGGTGTCGGCTACACCGCCGAGGGCATGATCAACATTCCCATGTCCAGCAACGCGGCCATTCGACTGGTCGGTTGGCACGAGCACGATGCCGGTTACATCGACAACGTGGTGGGTTCGCGAACCTATCCGACGTCAGGCATCACGGTCAGCAACGCGAAGGGCTGTCCTTCCACGCCGAACCTGGTCTGCACCGGCGCGGCGAAGAACAACTACAACGATGTCGATACCAGCGGCGCGCGTGCGGCGTTGAAGGTCAACCTCAACGACGACTGGTCGATCAGCCCCACGCTGATGGGCCAGCAGACCATCGCGCATGGCACGCCGTTCTCCGATCCGCAGGTCGGCTCGCTCGCGCTCACGCATTTCTATCCGGAGTACACCAACGACCGCTGGATCCAGGCGGCGCTGACAGTGCAGGGCAAGATCGGCAACTTCGACCTGACCTATGCGTACAGCCATCTCAAGCGCAACCAGGAAGAAGACAGCGACTACAGCGATTACTCGTTCTGGTACGACACGCTGGCGGGCTATGGCGCGTACATCTACGACAACAGCGGCCACCTGATTAACCCGTCGCAGTACATCCAGGGCAAGGACCGCTACACGATGAACAGCCACGAGCTGCGCATCGCCTCGCCGAAGGAGGATCGCCTGCGCGTGGTCGGTGGCTTGTTCTGGGAGAAGCAGCTGCACGACATCGAACAGCGTTACATGATCAACGGGCTCGCCGACAAGCTTTCCGTGACAGGCTGGCCCAATACGCTATGGCTGACCGAGCAGCGACGCATCGACATGGACAAGGCGGTGTTCGGCGAGCTGTCCTACGACTTCATTCCCGAGACACTCACCGGCACGATCGGTGGCCGCTATTTCCGCAGCGACAACAGCCTGGGCGGCTTCTACGGCTTCAGCAAGGGCTATTCGCCGAGCTCCACCTATGGCGAGGCCGGCTGTATCAATGCGGAGTCGTATTACGGCGCGCCTTGCATGGATTTCGCCAAGGACACCAAGGAATCCGGTTCGCTCGGCAAGGCCAACCTGACCTGGCAGATCACGCCCACGAAGATGATCTACGGCACCTGGTCGGAAGGTTATCGCCCTGGCGGCATCAACCGTCGTGGCAGCCTGCCTCCGTACAAGTCGGACTACCTGACCAACTATGAGTTCGGTTGGAAAACAACGTGGTTCGGTAACCGGTTGTCGTTCAACGGCGCGGTGTTCCGTGAGAAGTGGAAGGACTTCCAGTTCAGCATCCTCGGCGCCAACGGCCTTACCGAGATCAAGAACGCCGGCCAGGCGCAGATCGATGGCCTGGAGAGCGATCTCAACTGGGCCGCTACGTACAACCTGCAGATCGGCGCGGGCATCGCCCTGTATCACTCCAAGTTGACGGAGAACTACTGCGGCTTCACCGACACGAGCGGCACGCCCATCACCAACTGTCCTGCGGGCACGGTCAATCCGCTGACCGGCGATGTCGTCAGCGGACCTCAGGCGCCCAAGGGCACGCAACTGCCGCTGACGCCGCGCTTCAAGGGCAACCTCACCGCGCGCTATGCGTGGGACATCAGCGACATGGAGGCGTTCGTGCAGGGTGCGGTGGTTTACGTGGGTGACCGCAAGTCCGACCTGCGACTGGTGGAGCGCAGCCTCCTGGGGGATATGCCTTCGTACACGACCGTGGACTTTTCGGCGGGCGTGAAAAGGCATGGCCTCGCGCTGGACTTCTACGTGAACAACGTGTTCGACAAGCACGGTCAGCTCTATCGCTTCGCCGAATGCGCCGAGCAGGTTTGCGCCGCGCACAACGTGGTGCCGGCCTACCCGAATGGACAGGTGTACACGGTGATGACGCCGCCGAGGACGATTGGCATCCGTTTCACGCAGGACTTCTAGCATCTGTTGGGGATCCACCGTCATGCCGGCACAACCGGCATGACGGTACTTCCTCCGAGGCGGAAACATCGTCGGGCCCCGGCCAGCACCGGGGCTTTTTTTATGCCTTTCGGGCAAGTGCAACGGCTTCGCAAAAGGCGTAATTTGCATGGGCTGTTTCATCGGTGGCGGGTGGTTCCCCGCACCGCGGCGAGTTCGGGGCGAACGAGGGGCGCATGCGTCGCGTATCTTGCGTGATCCAGGCATGCCGGCGGCTTGGGCTGGCCTGGGTTCTTTCTCTGGCCGTTGCGTGTACGCCGGCGATGCGTCCGTCGGCTCCGTCGGGCGGTGCGGCGGAGATCACCTCCGCCAATGCGCTCGTTAGCGCCAGGCGTCATGCGCAGGATGCCGAGCATGAACCGCGCGCCGAGCGGGCGGCCCGCAGCTGGATGGCATGTGCGGTGTCCGCCAAGCAGGCGGCGTCATCCGAGGACGCCGCCGGATGGGCCGCCTCGGAGGCACTGGCCAACCGCTGCACCGGCAAGTTGCTGGATTTCCTGCTGGCCTATGAGCCCCAGCGATGGACGCCCGGAGCGTTGAACATCGCCGGGGCATCGCTGCAGGTGGTCTTTTCCGGTATGCCCACCAGTCTGGAAGGGGCGTTCGCACTGGAACGCGCAAGCGCGATCACCATCCCGTCGGTGATGGGGCCGCGCTATGCGACCGAAGGGTTCGGCATCGCGCTGGTGGCTATGCAGCCTCGCTGCACCGATCGACCCATCTGCACGCTGTTTCCGCCCGAAGGCGTGGCCCGTTCGGTGACGGCCTGGGTCGACAGCGGGGCCGACGGCAACCCACGGCTTGTCATGATCGATCCCCTGGCACACCCGCAGGTAACGTTGGGTTCGCGTCGCGTGCCGCTCTCGAATGACTTCACCGCGTCCTACGCGGCACTGTTCGAGAAATCCCGCCTCAATCGCCTGGCGATATGGAACCTCGTCGGCGGTAAGCAGATCGGCCACCGGCAGGGGTTGTACCTGCTGGAAGACTACGACCCGGACAAGACGCCGATCATCATGCTGCATGGCCTCGGCGGGAGTCCGCTGGTGTGGGCCAGGCTTACCAATCGGGTGTTCGGTTCGCCCGAGCTGCGGGCGCGCTATCAGGTGTGGCACGTGGTCTACCAGACCAATTCGCCGGTACTCCTCAACCGATTGCGCGTGCAGCATTTCCTCGACCGGGGATGGAGCGTGCTCGATCCACAGGGAACGTCGCTCGCCCGGCGGGAGGTGGTGCTGATCGGTCACAGCATGGGCGGTGTGGTTTCGCGCCTGCTCACGTCCGACAGCCGCGAGGTGGTGTGGAAGGCCGCCTTCGACGAGCCGGCCAGCGCACTGGTGGCGGCTCCCGACGACATCGCACTGGTCGACAGCATCTTCCATTTCAAGCCGTATCCGGGCGTGTCGCGCGCGATCTTCCTGGCGTCGCCGCACATGGGCAGCCCGTTGGCCGATCACTTCTGGGGAAGGCTGGCGCGACGCCTGGTGGATGCGCATTCCAGCGAGCTCGACGCGCTGGTTCGCGTCGTCGACGCCAACCGTGCGCACGTCTCGCCCATCCTGCTCGATAGCTACCGGACCGATGGCCTCAGCAGCGTCAATACGCTGGGGTTGAGGCAGCCGGTGAGCCTGGCTTCCCATGCCTTGATGCCCGTGCCCGGCGTCCGCTACGACACCATCGCCGGCTCGCTGCCTGGCGAGGATCCGCCGGGCGACGGCGTGGTTCCCCTCAGCAGCGCGATCCTCGCGGGCGCGGCATCCACCACCATCGTTTCCTCGGGACATCGCCTGTATCGCAACGATGAAGCGTTGACGCGGGTACTGGAGATTCTTCGCGAGCCGGAGGCTCCCGTCTCGACGCGATGACCGCGCGGGCATCGTGACGCCTGGCGCCGCCGATGCCGTGGCCCTCACGCCGGTTGCGCGCGAAAGGCGATCGCAAACCGGTTCCAGCCGTTGATCGCCACGATCAGCAAGGTGAGATCGGTCAACTCTTCCGGCGAGAAGTGCGGCTGCACGGCTTCCCATGCACTGTCCGGCACGTGGTCGTTGGCGACCAGGGTGAGCGCTTCGGTCCATGCCAGTGCAGCTTGCTCGCGGTCGGTGAAGAAGGGGGTTTCGCGCCACGCGCCGAGCGTGGCCAGGCGGCGTTCGTTCTCGCCGGCCTTGCGCGCGTCGGCCGAATGCATGTCCATGCAGTATGCGCAGCCGTTGATCTGCGAGGCGCGCAGGCGCACCAGTTCGATCAGGGGTTTTTCCAGGCCGCTTTTGCTGACGCGGTGTTCCAGGCCCATCATCGCCTTGATGGCTTCGGGGCTGGATTTGTAGAAGTCGAGTCGCTGGCTCATGACGTCATCTCCGGTGGAATGTCTGGAAGGCGGGATCAGGCTAGACTCCCGATTGGCCTGCTCAAATGTCCATTTTCGAGAGATTTGAGGTAGCCATTGGATGGACATCCAACTGACCATTGCCGGCCGCCGCGATCTTTCCGCACAGATGTAGCAGCAACTGCGCGCAGCCATCGTGGAGGGCAGGTTGCCTTCCGGGTCGCGATTGCCATCGACGCGTGACCTGGCCCGGCAACTGGGCGTATCGCGCAAGACCACGCTGGAGGTCTACGAACGCCTGGCGGCCGAGGGTTTTCTCGATGGCCGGACGGGCGATGGCACCTTCGTGGCGGAGAAGCTGGTCGCGGCGCCATCGTCCGGAATCGCACGCGGCATGAGCGCGCTGCGGCCTGCGCGGATCTGGCGGCGTGTGCCCGAGGCCTTGTCGATGCCGAGGCCTGCCGAACGGCTGCCGTATGACTACCTCGCCGGCGTCACCGACAAAACCCTGTTCCAGCCTGCGCCCTGGCGCCGGTGCGTGGCGCACGCGCTGCGCTCGCAGGCGCGCGGTCGGGGCATCTACCGCGACCCGGCGGGCAGGCAGGAGCTTCGCCTGGCGGTCGCACGCTATATCCGCTTCAGCCGCGGCGTGGCCTGCCAGTGGCAGGAGGTGATCGCCACGGAGCGTCATCGCGAAGGCGCGTCGCGCATCCATCGCCCTGTACGGCATCGCGGCGTTCTACGCGGGTCGTCGGGCAAGGCAAGGCTTGCTGTTCGGCTATGGCGACATGACGGTGGAAGCCATCGACGCATCGCTTTCCACGCTGCGTTCGCTGCTGGAGAAATAAGGCGGGAGGGCAGTGCTTTTTTCTCTCCGGCGTCCTCCGAATGGCCTAGCCGACGGCCCCGCGGAATTCACGCGAATTCGCCATTTGCTTGCGCATGATCGGGCCGAAGGATTCGCCGTTGCTGCACGGCGGTTCCGGCCTGAGAACTGATCGACAGTCCTGGGAAGGGCGCATGCAGACGTCGCTTGCTTCCGGTCGAATCGAGGCGGCGATAGACGACGTGAGCTGACGGTTAGGGGGAAAAGGGAGCGAACGTATGCGCAAGACGACCATCAGGTTTCAGGACGTCGGCACCGAGCTTGCCCAGATCAACGCCTTGCGGGACGACGTCATGGAGCGGGCGTTCGTGTCGCTGGAGCAGCGGCATGGCACGTTGGCGGCGATGCTGGTGCAGAGCCTGGGCGATCGCCAGCGCGCGGTGCGCTGGATGTGCCGCCACCAGAATGCCTTTGGCGGCCGCACCGCCTACGAATTGATCTCCGACGGCGAAGAAGATGCCGTGTGGGACGAGATCGCCCTGATGGGCGACGTTCCCGTCGCGGCGAGGCTCAATTCGGTCCGGATGGCTTATTGATTCGCAGCCGGCTGCGCGCGCTCAACCCCGCGCAGCCTGAAGCGACCACACGCTGTTGGCGCCGCCGCGCCGTGCTCGCCGCGCGGACGCACGCGCGAACGCGGCAAACACCAGGCCTAGCGCGATGCCGGTGAGGTCCACGCCCAGCACGCTCCAGGCGAGCGGCGTCCACGCGCGTGTCATCTCGGCGACATTGACGGCCAGGTCGATCATCGCGACCGCGACGGTGAGCGCCGCGGTGGTCCACAGCAGTTCCACGGTCGCGCGTGCGATCGGTCGCACGCAGGCGTAGGCGCAAGCGGCAAGGAACAGGCCGTAGCAGGCGACACGCTGCGGCAGTCCGGCTTCCACGCCCAGCCGCACTGCAATCCACGTGGCGGCAAACGCGCCGGAGATGGCCAGGCAACTGCCGATGCATACGCCGATCGTCGCGCGTGCCATCACTTGCGTGCGCCGCGGCTGGTCGACGTGCCGACGCTTGCGGCGCGATTCGATCCAAAGCAGGTTGCCGGAGTAGAACAGGAAGGCGCCGGCCAACCCAAGGATGAAGTACAGCCATTGCACGGTGCGCCCGCCGAAGCTGCCGAAGTGCAGGCCGAACAGCGCGGCATAGCTGATGCCGTTGAGGCTGTAGCGCGTGCCCACGAACGTCGTCTTGACGCTGCCGTCATGCGCCGACAGCGCCACCGTGCCGTAGGTGCCGAGCGTGTGTTGGGAAAGACCGCGCACTTCGGCGATCGCATGGCGGTCGCCGTAATGCACGAAATGCAGGTAATCGGGCTCGAAGCTGGTGACGCCGCTGGTCAGTGCTTGCATGCGTGCGCGTTCGAGCAGCATCTCGGTCGACAGCATGCTTGCCGGTGTGCCACTGGCGACCACCACGGGCGTGGTCTGCGTCGCCTTGGCGAAAGCGTCGAACAGCTTGCCGTCGAAGGCGATGGTATTGAGCGCGGCGAGCGTGATGGTGAACAGGCAGAACAGCGCGCCGGTGACCGCGAAGATCACATGGAACGGCAGGCTGAGCACGCCGATCGCATTGTGTGCGTCCTGCCAGAGCCGCTTGAGGTTGCGGCCCACGCGCATGGCGAACAGATCGCCCAGCAGTTGCGGCAAATGAATCAGGATGCCCGACACCAGCGCCAGCCCGTAGAGCACGCTGACGATGCCCATCAGGTACAGGCCCACCACGGGCAGGCCGAGCGAGTCGTGCAGTGCATAGACGAAATCGGCCAGCTCGTTCCACGCGGCTTCTGCGGTGGGAGCATCCATCTGGCTGGCGGTGGCGAAGCGGGTTTCGCCCTGGTCCACCCAGTACGCGTACGCGGCGTGCGAGCTGTCGGTGGGCAGCACGATGCCGAAATCTTCGCGCGCGGAAGGATGCTTCTGGAGCAGCTTGTCGATCAGCGCATCGACCGTCACGCCCGCGTCGGTCGCGCTCCGCCACGGCGGGTTTTGCCAGGTCGCGATGTCATCGTGGAACACAGTCAGCGCGCCCGCATAGAACGCGATGAAGAGAGCGAAGCCGGCCAGCAATCCGGTCCACGTGTGGACCGTCTGGTACGTGCGGATGGTGGAAGCTTTCATGTCGACGTCCAGGTCAGGAGCCCGCGAGGCGCACGCCCCACAGGGCGAGAAACGCCAGCGCGTTGGCGACGCCGAGCACGAGCCAGGCGCGCCGTCCGCTGCGGAACAGGTAGGCCGCGGCCATGACGCCGGTCCACAACGGAAAGAACAGGATCAGCGCGGGGATAAGACATGCGGCGCCGCCGTTCGGCAGCAGCCGCAGCGCGAGCGCCAGCAACGCGGCGGCGAGAGGAAACCCCAGCAAGGTGCCGGCAAGGCAGCGGGCGATCATGGCTTTTCCGCGCCGTCGCCTGCGTTCCGCCACCAGGCGAGATACGGCAGTAGTACCCAGGCCAGCATGATGGCCGTCAGCGCGCTGGCGCTGCCGGCACCCACACCGGAGGCGAACAGCCATGCCGCGAGGCCGCCCAGCATCAGCAGCCAGCCGATGGCGCGGATCGGCGGGGGCAGGGGCGTTGCGCGCAGGCGTTGGCGGGCGCTTGCGAGGTAGACCAGCGCCGAGCCTGCCAGCGTCAGCAGCAGCGCACAGAGAACAATCACGCGAGGAGCATCCTTGTCGGGCGCGGGCGCCCTGAATCGTTGAGAACAATTCTTATTTCCATCGCCTCGCCTGTCAACCGGTCTGCGGCGATCGGGTCTCCGGATCAGAACTGGTATTGCAGCCGTCCCACCAGCGCCGTGGGGTGCTTGCCGTCGTAGTCGCTGCCCGGTTTGTCCAGGCCGAGCGCGTGCACCACGTTGGCGGACAGGCGGACGGATTTGTCCAGGTACCAGTTGATGCCCACGGTGAGGTTGGTTTCCTTGCCGCCGAACACGTCGTGGTCGTTCAGGTCGGTCTGGCTGAGGCGGATGGCCACTTCCAGGGCGCCGCCGCCGTGTCCGTTCCAGGCGGCGCGGGGCGTGACCTGTCCGAAGGTGGCGTTGCTCTCGCGGTAGTCGCGGGTTTCGCCGGTGAGCATCCAACTGGCATAGGCGTACCAGCCGGTGAAGTTCAACGATGGCAGCTCGCTATTGCGCTGCAGATGCGCGGCCATGAACTCCGCCTGCCATGAGAACGGGCCGCTGACGTGGGCGGCCTCCAGGCCATAGCGCCGCACGCGGTCCGAGCCTGGAATGCCATAAGTGTCCAGGAAATAGGAGCTCGAAGAGAGCGCGACCTCGGGTGCCGAGTCGAAGCGCTGCTCGTTGTTGGCGCCGAATTTTCGGTCCGAGTAATCGATGGCCAGGTGATAGAACCCGTTCGCGGCGTGCAGCGCATACGCAAGCCGGCCGGTCAGCGCCAAGCCGCGTTGCTGGCGCCCTTCGTCCTTGGTGCCGGCGGTGAAAAAGCCGTAGCTCCAGATCCACGGTCCGCGGAAATCGCTCGATGTGATGCCCACGCTGCGGCTCGGCGCGATGGCGCTGCTGGTGGAGCGTTCGAGGAAGGTCGTGTTCCTGAAGCTGCCGTATTGCTCCAGCCCAAACGGTTCCTGCTGGTTGCCGATGGTGACGACGCCGAAGCGCTGTGTCTGCTTGCGCAGGTACACGTCCTTGAATTCCAGGTGCCAGTCGACCAGCTGCGCGTCGGCGTAGAACAGCCAGTCGCGCCAGAGCTGCTTCTGGAAATTGATGTCGGCGCGACGCACGCTCACATCGGTGTGGCCCAGCCCGTTGGCGGAATAGGCCGCGGCGTCGAGCATCAGGTAGCCATGGATCTGGGTATGGATGAGGGGCGTATCGATGCCGCCCTCGAGTGGACGAAACAACGAAAGGCGACGCAACGCGTCGGCGGCTGGGCGGTTTTCGCTGGAGACGGGCGCTTCCGTTGCGGGGCCCGCGGCGGGTTTGCCGGGTTGGCCCGCGCACGCCGAAAGCGCACAGCCGGCCACCACCGCAAGCAAGGACGGCAAGCGCTTCGCCGAAATGCAGAGCTGCCGATCACCCATGATTCCCGGTCATCTCCCATCCTTGTCGGCCACGACCTTGATGCAGTCGCCTGTGCTCGGGCCCGCCATTCATAGTGCTGGGGTCGTGAAGTCGCGGTCTGCGTCCATGATGCCTCGCCAGGCCGGCCCGGCCCACCGTATCCCTACGGAGGCGCATGGGCGGTGGTGCGGGTTAAGATGGCGGTTTGCACTGTCTTGCCAGGAGCGCTCGCGTGATCATCAACCCCAAGGTGCGTGGTTTTATCTGTGTGACGGCCCATCCGGTCGGTTGCGAGCGCAACGTGCTCGAGCAGATCGAGATCACCAAGGCGCAGGGTGAACTGGGTGAAGGTCCCAAGCGTGTGCTGGTGATCGGCGCGTCCACCGGCTACGGCCTGGCCTCGCGCATCACCGCCGCCTTCGGCTACGGCGCGGCCACGCTCGGCGTGTTCTTCGAGAAGCCCAGCAGCGACACTAAGACCGGCACGGCCGGCTGGTACAACTCCGCCGCCTTCGACAAGTTCGCCAAGCAGGCGGGCCTCTACAGCCGCTCGATCAATGGCGATGCGTTTGCCAACGAAACGCGCGAGCGCGCCATCGACATCATCAAGAACGAGATGGGCGGCAAGATCGATCTCGTCGTCTATTCGCTCGCCTCGCCGGTGCGCAAGCTGCCGGACACGGGCGAAGTGGTGCGTTCCTCGCTCAAGACCATCGGTGAAACCTTCACCGCCAACTCGATCGACACCAATCGCGACACCGTGGTGCAGGCCTCGGTGGAGCCGGCGACCGAGCAGGAAATCAAGGACACCGTCACGGTGATGGGTGGCGAGGACTGGAAGCTCTGGATCGACGCGCTGAGCAAGGCCGGCGTGCTGGCCGACCACGCCAAGACCATCGCCTACAGCTACATCGGCACGGAAATCACCTGGCCGATGTACTGGCACGGCACGCTGGGCCAGGCCAAGCAGCATCTGGACAACACCGCCAAGCAGCTGGTGGCCGAGCACAAGGCCGAGCATCTCGATGCCTACGTCGGCGTGATGAAGTCGGTGGTGACGCAGGCGAGCGCGGCGATCCCCGTGCTGCCGCTCTACATCGCCATCTCCTTCCGCGTGATGAAGGAAAAGGGCGTCCACGAAGGCACCATCGAGCAGATCAACCGCCTGTTCCGTGATCGCATGTACCGCAAGGATCACCAGCCGATCGCGCTCGACGACGAAGGCCGCGTGCGCCTGGACGACTGGGAACTGCGCGAGGATGTGCAGAGCGAGTGCAAGGCGCTGTGGCCCACCATCACCACGGAAAACCTCAACCAGCTCACGGACTACGCCGGCTACAAGCACGACTTCCTGCGCCTGTTCGGCTTCGGTCGTGAAGACGTGAACTACGAGGAAGAGGTCGATTCCGACCGTCGTTTCGACGTGGTCGAACTCTGATCGACCGCACGGCACTCCGCGGCGCTGCCGTGGAGTGCATGCCGTAGGGGCGGACACGGACGCCCGTGCTGGCTAAGCTGGCGGCATGAGTACCGCCATCGTCTGGTTCCGCCGTGACCTACGCCTCGCCGACCAACCCGCGCTGAGCGCCGCTTGCGCGGCGCACGAACGCGTCTTGCCCGTCTATATCCATGCGCCGCAGGAAGAGGGCGCATGGAGGCCCGGCGCGGCAAGCCGCTGGTGGCTGCATCACTCGCTCGCTGCCCTGCAGTCGCAACTTCGTGAGCGCGGCGTCGCCTTGCACCTGCGCGAAGGCGACAGCCTCCAGGTGCTGCGCCAGCTGATCGAGGCCGCCGGCGCGTCGGCCGTGTACTGGAATCGCCGCTACGAGCCCGCCGGCATCGAACGCGATAGCGCCATCAAGGCTGCACTGCGGGAGGACGGCGTGGAAGCGCACAGCTCCAACGCCGCGCTGTGGTGCGAGCCCTGGCAGATCGAAACCAAGCAGCAGTCGCCGTATCGCGTATTCACGCCGTTCTGGCGCAACCTGCGGCCGCAGCTGGCGGTGTCGGCACCGTTGCCCATTCCCACGTTTCGCGGCGTGGAAGCGGCAGGAAACATGCCGCTGGAGTCGTTCCGGTTGTTGCCTTCCGTTCCCTGGGATGCAGGCATGCGGGAAACCTGGACGCCTGGCGAGCAGGGCGCTCACGAAGCGCTTGAAGTCTTCGCCGACGACGCCGTCGCCGACTACGCGCAGGCTCGCGACCTGCCGGCGCGACACGGCACTTCGCGCCTGTCGCCGCACCTGCATTTCGGCGAGATATCGCCACGTCAGGTCCACCATGCGCTGACCGAACGCCTCGCCCAACGCGACGCCCGACGTCGTCCCGATATCGAACCGTTCCTGCGCGAACTGGGCTGGCGCGAATTCGCACACCATCTGCTCTACCACTTTCCCGGCACGCCCACGGAAAATTTCAACGCGGAGTTCGACCGCTTCATCTGGGCGGACGCGGACGATGCCTGCCTCGAACGCTGGCAGCGTGGCCGCACCGGCATTCCCCTGATCGATGCCGGCATGCGCGAGCTGTGGCATACCGGCTGGATGCACAACCGCGTACGCATGGTGGTGGCGAGCTTCCTGTGCAAGAACCTCAGGCAGCACTGGCACCACGGCGCGCGCTGGTTCTGGGACACGCTGGTCGATGCCGATCTCGCCAACAACACGCTGGGCTGGCAATGGGTCGCCGGCAGCGGCGCGGATGCCGCGCCTTATTTCCGTGTGTTCAATCCGGTGTCGCAGGCGCAGAAGTTCGATGCGAAAGGCGAGTACCTGCGACGGTGGTTGCCTGAATTGCGCGATGCTGCATTGCCGTTGTTGCATGAGCCGTGGAAGGATGCGGCACTGCTGAAGCGTTCGGGTTATCCCGCGCCGATGATCGATCTGGGCGAAAGCCGCGCGGCGGCGCTCAGCGCTTATCAAGCCATGCGCGGGAGATAGTTTCTTTGTGGGAGCGCACCCTGTGCGCGACCGCAGAGATTCGACGTACCTCTTTGCAGCGTTGCCGCGTACCATTCGCGCACAGGGTGCGCTCCCACAAGGGGCCGATGAGGCCAGGCTTCAACGCAACTCCGGCGCTTCCGCTTTCCCGCCACCCGCACCACTACGCCTCAACATCCACGCGAGCACCGGCGGCGTCACCATGGCGGTGAGCAGCGACATCGCCACGATGATCGCGTAGATCTGCGGCGTGAATACGCCGGCGGAGAGGCCAAGACTGGCGATCACCACGCCCACTTCGCCACGCGGCACCATGCCGAAACCCACCACCGTCGCGCTGCGTGTGCCGAGCGACAGCGAGCCGAGGAAGCCGCCGATCAGCTTGGACACGATGGCGATCAGGGTCACCACCAGCAACATGATGTCCGCTTCCAGGCTCGCCAGTTGGGACAGGTCGATCTTGCTGCCGGTCACCACGAAAAAGAACGGTGTGAGCAAGGCCAGCAGCGGTTGCGTCTGTTTTTCCAGCGCGTGCTGCTGGCGGGTTTCCGAAGCGATCATGCCGGCCAGGAAGGCGCCGATGATGGCCGCCAGGCCGAACAGCGTGGAGACATAGGCGAGGCCAAGGCACAGCGCCAGCACGATGGCCAGCGCAGAATGCGGGCTACGCGGTTTGTCCAGCCAGCTGGAGTTCCAGCGCATCACGCGGGCGCCGCCCACGCCGATCACCGCGATGAAGCCGATCGCGCCCGCCAGCACGGCGAACAGGTGCGTGAGGTCGATGCCTTCGCCGCCCTGGATCGACACCACCACGCCAAGCAGCAACATTGCGAGGATATCGTCGATCACCGCCGCGCCAAGGATCACCTTGCTCTCGGTACGCTGCAGTGCACCCAGTTCCTGCAGCACGCGAGCGGTGATGCCTGCTGAGGTGGCGACAAAGGCGGCGGCGATGAACAGCGAGCGGCTCCAGTCGAAGCCATTGCCGTGCGCCCACACGCCGCCCATGCCGAACGGCACCAGCACGCCGAGCACGCCGACAAGGAAGGCTACTTTGCCGACTTTCTTCAGGTCTTCGAGCCGGGTTTCCAGACCCACCGAGAACAGCAACAGCACCACGCCGATTTCCGCCAGCACATCCAGCGGCGTACCCGAGGCGATCTGTTCCGGCGTGATCCACCCGAGCAGCGAAGGGCCGACCACGCAACCGGCGGCGATTTCGCCGACCACGCCCGGCAGTTTCAGGCGTTGCGCGATTTCACCGCCAACCTGTGCGGCGACGAAGACGACGAAAAGCGTGAGCAGGATGTCACTGGCGTGATGCATGTGGCGCTACGTGGTCAGGAAGCAATGCCAGGCATGCTACCTGCTCGCGGCGAAATGCGCCCCTCAATCGGATGCGCGCGACGGTGGCTTGCCAGCGTCAGGTTGCAGGCGGCTGAAGACCCAGCTGGCCGTAGCGGTGACCACGCCGAGGAGGAGCACCGTCCAGCGGAACGCGGGGACGTAGTCCTCATGCGCGTGTCCCTGCAGCAAGGCTTCCATCAGCAACGAGGCCAGTGCGATGCCAAAGCTCATCGACAGATACTGCGCGGTCGATGCCATGGAGGACGCCTGCGAGGCGTACTTCACGTCCAGGTCGTTGTAGATCAGCGTGTTCATGGCGGTGTACTGCATGCCCATGAAGCCGCCATAGACGAACACCATCAGCGCGATCAACCACATCGGCGAGCCCTTGCCCAGCAGCGAGAACGACGCCAGCAGCGCGGCCACGACCAGCGTGTTGGTGAACAGCAACCTTCGATAGCCGAACAGGTTGAGCAAGCGGTTGATGCCCCACTTCGCGGTGATCGAACCCAAGGCCTGCGGCACCATCATCAGGCCAGCCATCAGCGGTGACCAGCCGCAACCGACCTGCAGGAACAGCACCAGCAGCAGGAACATGCCCGACACACCCAGGCGCGTGAACAGGTTGCCCGCCAGCGACACCCATACGCTGCGCACGCGCAGCAGGCTCAGGTCGGCGACCGGGTGATCGGTACGCCGGCTATGCCAGACGTAGATGCAGCCGAACACGATGGCCAGCACGCCGTACGCGCCGATGCGCGGCCATTGGACGCCACCGCCGCTGGCCACTTCGGAAGCAGTCAGCAGCATGGCCGATGCCGCGGCGAACAGCAGGAAACCGACGATGTCGAACTTGTGTGGCTCGTCCAGCCGATAGTCGGGCATGTCGCGCCGGTTCATCCACATGCCGACGATGCCGACCGGCACGTTGATCAGGAAGATCAATCGCCATGACGTGTACTGCGCCAGCGCGCCGCCCAGCAGCGGGCCGAGCACCGAGCCCAGCAGGCCCACGGTCGCCACCGTGCTCATCGACTTCACGAAGTCCCGCTTGTCGATGCTGCGCACGAGCACGTAGCGGCCTACCGGCATCAACGCGGCGCCACCGAGGCCTTGCAATACACGCGCCGCGACAAGTTGAGGCAGGGTCTGCGCGATGCCGCACAACAGCGAGCCGACGGTGAAGGTACCGATGGCGGTGGCGAAGATGAGTCGCGTGCCAAAGCGGTCGCAGAGCCAAGGGCTGGCGGGGATGAAGATCGCCAGCGTGAGTACGTAGCTGGTCAGCGCCGTGCGCATGCCGAGCGGTGTCACGTTGAGCGCTTCGGCCATCGCCGGCACCGCCGTGTTGACGATGGTGGAATCGAGCGCCTGCATGAAGAACGCCGCGGCGACCAGCCAGATCAGGCCACGGTAGCGGTCGTGCGGTGACGTGGGCGGCGTGACAGGTAGCGACGCCTCTTCGCCAGGGGGCGGAACAGGGAGGTTGGCCTCCGTGGCGGGGATGGACTCAGGCATGGACCTCCATGATAGCTGCTATGACAGCTTGCTTTCGGTAGCCGTCGCGTCCAAAGTCAGTGGTGTTTCATCTTAGGGCTCGCGTGTGCGCGTGACGTCAAGCGCGCCGCGAACGCGGGCTCGGCAGGCCTCGACCATGACAGGTTGAACATTATCCAGACGCGCCGGGACGTCTCGTCCCGGCGCGTCGTTTTTTTCAGATCATCAGCAAGCGGACGCCACGGCGTTTTCCGACAGGAGGCATCATGAGCACCAAGCCACCCATCGTCGTTTCCCGTCTTGATATGGAGCGCATCGAAGCCTTGCTCGAGCGCATGCCGCACGCGCAGCAGTCGCAGTACGACGCGCTGCGCGCGGAACTCGACCGTGCCGATGTGGTGGAGCCGTCCCAGGTGCCGGCCAACGTCGTGACGATGAATTCCGTCGTCACCTTCGAAGACGAGAACAGCAGCGATGAATTGACGGTAAGCCTCGTCTATCCCTCGGGCACCGGCGCACCCGGCACGGTGTCCATCTTCGCGCCGGTCGGCAGCGCCTTGCTCGGCATGGCTGTAGGCCAGCACATCGAATGGCCCATGCCCGATGGCCGCACGCGCCGCTTGCGCGTGCTGGAGATCGAATACCAGCCCGAATCGGCCGGCGACCTGCATCGCTGAGCCGTGCATGCCCCGGGCAAATCGCGCCCGGGGCCGTTTGCCTCAGTCGAAATGCCGTGAGTAGCCGAGCTGAAACCCGTTCGGCAGCAGACTCAACGTCCAGGGTGATTCGCGATGCATCGCCCACAAGCCCATGCCCGTGCCGATGGCCGCGCCCACCAGCACGTCACTCTGCCAGTGCCCATGTGTCTTTACGCGGGCGACGGCGGCATAGGCGGGCAACAGCGTAAGCAGGTAAGCGGAAGGATGCTCCTTGCCATACGTGGCGATGAACGGCGTCACCGCCGCCGTGATGGCGCCCACTTCGTTGCTCGGGAAGCTGTGCGCTCCCCAACCCTGGAAGAACTTGTTGGGATCGTTGGTTTGCGAGGGGCGCTCGCGCTGGAAGATCCACTTCATGGTCTGCGTGGTGATGGCCGTCGTGACCATCGCATCGGTGGATCGCCAGAATGTGTCGCCGAGCTTGTCCTGATCGCCCAGCCAGAGCGCGCCACCACCCACGGTGAGCACGGTGCCGTAGAAAAGAATGTTCTGGTTGCTTCGCTTCCAGATGCCGCTGTTGTCGTAATGGACGGTGTGGTCGATGCCGAAGGGACCGCCTCCGGCCTGGGCCGTGCCGCAGGCGACGACGGCCATGGCCAGAGCGGCCAGTTTGAAGATACGCACTTGCTGATTTCCCCTGTCCGCGGGCAGTTGCCGCAGTCGCAAGAAATTGTAGTGAAAGCGGCTTTCCGCGCGCTTAGGGCGTGATCAGGCGAAGCCGGTCTGCTCTGTGGGAAACAGGGTCAATCGAAATGCTTGCTATAGCCGACCTGGAACCCGCCCGGAAGCAGCGAGATGATCCACGGCGAATCACGATGGGTGGCCCAGTAGCCGACGCCGGCGCCGATCGCCGCGCCGAACAGCACGTCGCTTTGCCAGTGTCCATGGGTCTTCACGCGGGCCACGGCATCGTAGGCTGGAATCAGGGCCAGCAGATAGACCGAGGGATGGTCGTGTCCGTAAGTGATCATGAAAGGCGTCACCGCCGCTGTAACGGAAGCCACTTCGCCGCTGGGGAAGCTCTGCGCATGCCAACCCTGGAACCACTGGTTCGGGGAGTCGGTCTGCGAGGGGCGCTCGCGCTGGAACGTCCACTTCAGCACCTGGGTGCTGGCCGCCGTGACGACCATGGAATCCACCGAGCGCCAGAAGGTATCGCCGAGCTTGTCCTGGTCGCCCAGCCAGATGGCGCCGCCAGCGATCGTGATGATGGTGCCGTAGGCGAGGATCTGCTGGTTGCTGCGCTTCCAGATGCCGCTGTCGTCGTAGGCGACCTTGTGGTCGAGGCCAAGGATGCCGCTACCGGCCCAGGCCGGGCTGCAGGTGAACGCGAGCATGCACATCATCCATCGAAGAGTGCGCATGGTGAGCCTCCCGTGAGCAGTGGCGTCGAATCGGCGCCTGCGACGGTACTCCGCGGGACTTTCGTGGGCCTTAGCGGAGCCGAAAACGGCGCCAGTCCCGGTAAACTCCGGCGAATGAGGACACCCGCATGAGCAAGAGCCCTGCACCCGACTGGCGCGAGCGCGCCGCCGAGCTGCGCGAGAAGATCGAGCGCGCTAACCATCAGTACCACGTGCTGGACGATCCCGAGATCACCGATGCGGAGTACGACCAGGCCGTCCGCGAACTCGAAGCGCTGGAAGACGCCCATCCCGAACTGGCGACGCCCGACTCGCCCACCCGGCGCGTGGGCGCACGCGCGAGCGGAGGCTTCGCTGAAGTTCGCCACGTGATCCCGATGCTGTCGCTCAGCAATGCGTTCGAGCAGGAAGGCGATACCGACCGCGAGCGCTTCCGCGAAGTGGCCGAGTTCGAACGGCGCATCGAGCAGTCGCTGGATCGACGCAGTCCGGTGTTCTCGGTGGAACCCAAGCTTGACGGCCTGGCGATCAGCCTGCGTTACGAGGACGGCGTATTCGTGCAGGGCGCGACGCGCGGCGACGGCGAAACCGGCGAGGACGTGACCGCGAACCTGCGCACCGTGCGCGCCATTCCGTTGCGCCTGCGCGGCAACGATTGGCCGAAGGTGCTGGAAGTGCGCGGCGAGGTCATCATGTTGCGCAAGGACTTCGAAGCTTTCAACGAGCACGCACGCACGCACGGCGAGAAGCCACTGGCGAACCCGCGCAATGGCGCAGCCGGCTCGCTGCGCCAGTTGGACCCGGCGATCACGGCCCGGCGGAAGCTCAGCTTCTTTGCATATGCGGTGGGCGACGTGCAGGGCGGTGAGCTGCCCCCGGCGCACTCCAAGACGCTTGCCAAGTTGCGCGACTGGGGTTTCCCGGTATCGCCGGAAGTAGGCACCGCCAAGGGTTTCGATGGCCTGATCGCCTATTACCTCCGCATCGGTGAAAAGCGCGATCGCCTGCCGTACGACATCGACGGCGTCGTCTACAAGCTGGACGACTACGAAGGCCAGCGCGCGATGGGGTTCGTATCGCGCGCGCCGCGCTGGGCCATCGCGCACAAATTCCCCGCGCAGGAACAGACCACCACGGTCGAAGCCATCGAGATCAACATCGGGCGTACCGGCGCCGCCACGCCGCTGGCGCGGTTGAAGCCGGTGCAGGTGGCCGGTGTCACGGTCAGCAACGCCACCTTGCATAACGCCGACCAGGTGGCGCGCCTGGACGTCCGCGTGGGCGACACCGTGATCGTGCGCCGTGCGGGTGACGTGATTCCCGAAGTGGTACGCGTGATGCCGGAGCTGCGTCCGCCGCACACCAAGCCCTGGCATATGCCGTCGCATTGCCCGGTCTGCGGTTCCGCGTTGCTGCGCGAGGAAGGCGAGGCGGCATGGCGTTGTTCGGGTGGCCTGATCTGCGCTGCGCAGCGCAAGGAGGCCTTGATCCATTTCGCCGCGCGTCGCGCCATGGACATCGACGGCATCGGCGAGCGCTTTGTCGAGGCGCTGGTCGATTTCGGCTATGTGCACACGCCGGCGGATCTCTACAAACTCACGCTCGACGATTTCCTCGAGATGAAGCGCCGCGCGGACGATCGCGACGGCACCACGCCGGAAACGGTGAAGCAGGGCAAGGTCGCCACCAAGTGGGCGGAGAACCTGATCGAGGCGATCGAGGCCAGCAAGCAGACCACGTTGCCGCGTTTCCTGTTCGGGCTCGGCATCATGCACATCGGCGAAAGCACGGCGAAAACGCTGGTGGCCTGGCTGGGCAGCCTGGCCGTGATCCGTCGCATGCCGGCTGCCGTGCTGCGCGTGTTGCCTGACATTGGCAACGAGGTAGCGATGTCCATCGCCGGCTTCTTCGCGCAGAAGGGCAACCAGAAGGTGGTCGATGATCTGCTCGCGTCGGGCATCCGCTTCTCGGACGAAGGGCATCCATCGCCGAAGTTGCGCCAGCGGTTGAATCTCGCTGTGTTGCTCGACACCGCAGGCGTCAACAAGCTGGGCCCGAAAAGCACGAAGCTGCTCGCCGAGCATTTCCACACGATCGACAAGCTGATCGCCGCAGGCCCCGCGCACTGGGTGACGGCTGGCCTGCCGTCCGCTGCCGCGACCAACCTGGAGGCATTCCTCTCGCACGACAAGAACGTGGCGCCGCTGCGCGACGCCGATGTCGCCATGCATGAACTGCTCGACGCCATTCCCAAGTCGTCCAGTGCAAGCGCCGCGCCGCTCGAGGGGCAGACCGTGGTGCTTACCGGCACGTTGTCGTCGCTCAGTCGAGACGAGGCGAAGGAGCGGCTGGAAGCGCTGGGCGCGAAGGTGTCGGGCTCTGTGTCGAAGAAGACCCAGTTCGTGGTGGCCGGCGAAGCGGCGGGCTCCAAGCTCGACAAGGCGCAGGAACTCGGCGTCGAGGTGTGGGACGAGGCGCAGCTGCTGGCCTTGCTGGCGAAGCACGAGGGTGGGGCATGACCTTGCATCTGGCCGGCCGCCTGCATCTGCGCGCGCGCCTGTATGCGCTGATCCGCGAGTTCTTCGCGCAGCGCAACGTGCTGGAGGTGGAGACGCCGATCCTTTCCGCTGCGGGCAACACCGACCCGAACATCCAGAGCTTCAGCACACGCTTCACGGGCCACGTCGATGCCGGTTCGCGCGAGCGCTGGATGCGCACCTCGCCGGAATACCCGCTCAAGCGCCTGCTGGCCAGCGGCGTCGGCGATTGCTACGAACTGGGTCGGGTGTTTCGCGATGGCGAGGCTGGCGGACGCCACAACCCTGAGTTCACCATGCTGGAGTGGTATCGCGTCGGCTGGGACCACCATCGCTTGATGGAGGAAACCATCGCGTTGGTAGAGGCCGCGCTGGCGATGGTGGGCCGCCGTGCCGAAGTGTGGGTGGAAGGTTATCGCCAGCTTTTCATCGACGAGCTGGGCATCGATCCTGCCCATGCGTCCATCGAGACGCTGCGCGAACCGCTGGACGCCTACGGCATCGATCCCGAGGGCCTGACGCGCGACGACTGGCTGGATCTGCTCATCACGCATCGCCTGCAACCGACGTTCCCGAGCCATCGCATCACGGTCATCCACGACTACCCGGCCTCGCAGTGCGCGCTGGCCAAGGTGCGGCCGGGCGATCCGCCGCTGGCGGAACGTTTCGAGCTATATCTTGGGCGTTACGAACTGGCCAACGGGTATCACGAACTCAACGAAGCCACGGAGCAGCGCCTGCGTTTCGAACGCGATAACACTGTGCGCCGGGAACGCGGACAGCGCGAGATTCCGATCGACGAACGGCTGCTCGGCGTGCTCGATGCCATGCCCGATTGCGCCGGCGTGGCGATGGGCATCGAGCGATTGCTGATGTGCCTGGTTGGCACCGACGCGATCGCCGACGTGCTCACTTTTCCCTTCGCGGAGGCCTGATCCGTGTCGTTGTTGCCCGCGATCCATCACGTAGCGCTGATCTGCTCCGATTACGCGCGCTCCAAGGCGTTCTACAGCGAGACGCTCGGCTTTCGCATCATCCGCGAGGTGTATCGCGTCGAACGCGATTCCTGGAAGCTCGATCTGGAAGTGAGCCCCGGCGTCAGCCTGGAGCTGTTCTCCTTTCCCTCGCCGCCGCCTCGCCCATCGCGACCGGAAGCGCAGGGACTGCGCCATCTGGCGTTTGCGGTGCCCGACATCGATGCAGTGATCGCGACGCTGACTGCGCGCGGCGTGGCTTGCGAGCCCGTGCGCGTCGACGAATACACGGGCCGGCGCTTCACTTTCTTCGCCGACCCGGACGATTTGCCGATCGAGTTGTACGAGCAGTAGGGCTTGCTGGCGTCAGGCGCCGCGAGGGCGTGGGAACGTCAGTCAGGATCCCGGCAAGACGCCGGGATCCTGAGCCATCCAGACAGGCCCGACGTCACTGGGCTCCGGCTTTGGCCGCAATGACGTCCGGTGAGGGCGACGATCCCGAAGAGGCAATCGGCTCCGAGCCGAGCAGGTATCGATAGATCAAGCCGCCCACGACGCCGCCGATCAGCGGGACCACCCAGAACATCCACAGCTGTCCCATGGCCCAGCTTCCCTGGAACACGGCGACCGCTGTGCTGCGCGCCGGGTTGACCGAGGTATTGGTGATCGGGATCGAGATCAGGTGGATGAGCGTGAGGGTGAGGCCGATGGCCAGCGGTGCGAAGCCCGTCGGCGCCAGCTTGTGCGTGGTGCCGTTGATCACGATCAGGAAGAACGCGGTCAGCACGAACTCGGCGACGATGCAGGCCTGCAACGAATAGTGTCCTGGCGAGTGCTCGCCATAGCCGTTGGAGGCGAAGCCACCCGCAACGGGATCGAACTCGGGCCTGCCGCTGGCGATCAGGTAGATCGCGCCGCCCGCCACGATGCCGCCAATGACCTGGGCGATCCAGTAAGGCACCACGTCCTTGGCCGGAAAGCGGCCGCCGGCCCACAGGCCTGCCGTCACTGCGGGGTTGAAGTGGGCACCGGAAATATGCCCCACGGCGTACGCCATGGTGACCACGGTGAGACCGAAGGCGAGTGCCACACCGGCGAAACCGATGCCCAGCTCGGGAAAGGCCGCGGCGAACACCGCGCTGCCGCAGCCGCCAAAGACCAGCCAGAACGTACCGAAGAACTCAGCTCCCAACCGCTTGCCCATGCTCATGGGGACTCTCCTTGCTGCGGGATGCCCTGGTCGATGGCGCGGACGCTGGCCGCGACACGGAGCAGGGCACCCCTTGGTTTCAGGGGAAAGCTCTCGCGCATCCTTGCGTGGTTTCCATGCCGCTCCTGACCCGATGTCGCCCCCGGGTGATGCCCGGGCGGGCATAGGCTAACAAAACCCGGGATCGCGATTGGATGAAGGCTGACGCGGTTGCCCGCCATGGCCTTTGTGTATGCTGCCGCGTCGCTTACACCAAGAGTGCGGTATCGCTGATGACGCAGGTCATTTCGTCAACATCTCCGATCGCTCCCGCGGCCGGCACGCTGGCCCGCGGCGATATCCGGACCCTGCTGCTCGCCTCGCTGGGCGGTGCGCTGGAGTTCTACGACTTCGTGGTGTTCGTGTTCTTCGCGCTGCCGCTCAGCCACCTGTTCTTTCCGCCCAACACCGCGCCCTGGGTGGCCCAGTTGCAGGTTTACGGCATCTTTGCCGCCGGTTACCTCGCGCGCCCCCTGGGCGGCATCGTGATGGCGCACTTTGGCGACCGGCAGGGCCGCAAACGCATGTTCACCCTCAGCGTGTTCCTGATGGCGCTGCCCACCCTGGCGATCGGCCTGCTGCCGGTCTATGCGCAGGTGGGCGTGCTGGCGCCGATGTTGCTGCTGGTGATGCGCGTGGTGCAGGGCGTGGCGATCGGTGGCGAAGTGCCCGGCGCTTGGGTGTTCGTGGCCGAGCACGCGCCGCCCGGTCGCGTGGGCTTTGCCTGTGCCTGCCTGACCTCGGGACTCACCGCTGGCATCCTGATCGGCTCACTGACAGCGGCCTGGATCAACCATCATCTCGCGCCGGAGCAGGTACTGGGCTGGGGCTGGCGCCTGCCGTTCCTGCTGGGCGGCGTGTTCGGCTTCATCGCCGTCTGGCTGCGCCGCTGGCTCAGCGAGACGCCGGTGTTCGCGCAGCTGCGCGAGCGCAAGGAGGTCAGTCGTGAGCTGCCTCTACGTACCGTCTTGGCCGGCCACGGCGGCAGCGTGCTGCTGTCGATGGCGGTGACCTGGACGCTGACTGCGGCGATCCTGGTGCTGATCCTGATGCTGCCGAACCTGGCGCAGAAGCCGTTCGGCATCGCGCCCGACGTCGCCTTCCTCGGCAACAGCGTGGCGGCCTTCTGCCTAGGCCTGGGCTGCCTGGCCTATGGCTGGCTGACCGACCGCATCGGCGCGGCGCGCGCGCTGCTGGTGGGCTCCCTGGCGCTCATCGCCGCCACATACGCATTGTTCGCCGACCTCGAAGCCGGTGGTGCGCATTTCCTGCCGCTCTATGCGTTGACCGGTTTCCTGGTGGGCAGTGTCGGCGTGGTGCCGACCGTGATGGTGATGGCGTTTCCCGCACCCATCCGCTATTCGGGCATCTCGTTCGCGTACAACGTGGCCTACGCGGCCTTCGGCGCGCTTACGGCCACGCTGATCAGCTACCTCGGCGAGCGCGTAGGCCGCATGGCACCCGCGCATTACGTTGCGATGACGGCCGTGGTCAGCGTGGTGGCAGCGCTATGGCTGATGCTGTCCAAGCGCAACAAGGACAAACAGCTCTTGTAGGAGCGCACCCAGTGCGCGAAAAGCGGACGGAGCGGAGCGGTCCCGGTTGTAGCTCCGGAACATCCCGGTCGACCTCGACCGCTCCCACAGGGTTTGATGAGGCGACGCGGGCCGCAGAAGCGAGCCAGTGCGCGCGATCAGCGCGCACTGCGTTGCATCAGGAATTGCTGATCGTCGACCCCGTCAGCAACCCGCGCGCCAGCATGCCGCACTGCTTGCGGTACAGCAGCATCTGCCACTGGCGCCCGCCAAGCTGGCGCCACAGCACCGCCGAGCGCACCGCCGCCAACAGGCTGGCGCGCACCTTTTCCACCACGGCCGGCTGCTGCAGCTGCTGCGGATTGCCGGTGACCATCACACGAGGCTTGAGCGTGGACAGCGTGGTGGCGTAGAGCTCGGCGAGACGCTTCACCACCTGCGGGGAATCCTGGCCGAAGTGCTCGACCTGGCGCTGTGCCGACACAATGCCCTGCTGCAGTTGCTCAAGCAGGTCGCTGCGGCGAGCCAGGCTGCGCTCCAGGCGCATCACCGTGAACGCCATGCGGGTGATCGCCACGTCGCGGTTGCTCTCGTCCAGCAGCGTGATCAGCTGGCGCAGCCCCAGGCGCACCGCCGAGACATCGCCATATACGCCCACCACGGAGGGCGCATCGATGCGGAACACGCTGGCGATGCTGCCCGCCATCGCGACTTCGTCGCAGCGGCCGTCGTTGGCCAGTTGCTGGGCGAGCGTGGCGGCCTGGAACAAACCGGCCAGGGCGAGCACGCGCTCTTCGTTCATGGCGAAAGCTTCAAACACCGGAAAGGGACTCGATGGTGGCGGGGGAGGGCGGCGCATCATTCCAGCCGCCGTAGGGAGCGTCGGTGCGGTCGATCACGGCGCCGCCCAGGCAGGCCTCACCGTCGTAGAACACCACCGATTGACCCGGCGTGACGGCGCGCTGCGGTTCGTCGAAGACCACTTCAAGGCCGTCTTCGCGCACGATCACCTCACAGGCCTGGTCCGCCTGGCGGTAACGCGTTTTCGCCGTGCAGCGGAAACGCTGGGCTGGCGGCTGGCCGGCAACCCAGTTGGCAGGTTCCGCATGGAGGCGACGTGAATACAGCCAATGGTTCTCGCCGCCCTGGGCGACGTAGAGCACGTTGCCGGGCACGTCCTTGCCCACCACGTACCACGCCTCGCCGCTGGCGCCGTGGCGACCGCCGATGCCCAGACCGTTGCGCTGGCCCAGCGTGTAATACATGACGCCCTGGTGCTCGCCCACGGTTTCACCTTCCGGCGTGCGCATGGGACCGGGCTGCGCCGGGATGTACTGCGCCAGGAAGCTGCGGAAATCGCGCTCGCCGATGAAGCAGATGCCGGTGGAATCCTTCTTGGCATGGGTCGGAAGCGCCGCATCCTGCGCCATGCGCCGGACCTGCGGCTTCTCGATCTCGCCTACCGGAAACAGCGTGGCCGCCAGTTGCTGCTGGCCCAGCGCATGCAGGAAGTAGGTCTGGTCCTTGGAGGCATCGACGGCGCGCAGCAGGCGGTACTTGCCTTCGTGGAAATCCACGCGGGCATAGTGGCCAGTGGCGATCTTTTCGGCGCCGAGCGCATGGGCCTCATCGAGGAAGGTCTTGAACTTGATCTCGCGGTTGCACAGCACGTCCGGATTGGGCGTGCGGCCGGCACGGTATTCGGCGAGGAAATGCTCGAACACGCCATCCCAGTATTCCGCCGCGAAATTGCGCGCGTGGAACGGAATGCCCAGGCGCCCGCACACCGCCACGGCATCCTTGCGGTCGGCATCGGTGGTGCAAGGGCCATCGCGGTCGTCTTCTTCCCAGTTCTGCATGAACAGGCCTTCGACCTCATGGCCCGCCTGCTGCAGCAGCAGCGCCGCCACGGACGAGTCCACGCCGCCGGAAATGCCCAGCATGACCCTCACGGGAAGCGATCCTCGGCCAACAGGCTGTGCAGCAGATCCAGCGGATAGCGCTGCTCGGCCAGCCAGGCGTCGATGCTCATCAGCACCAGCGGACTGCGCAGCCGCTCACCGAGCGCTGCGATTTCGCCGCGGGTCAGCCACAGCGCACGCCGGATGCCGTCGTCCAGCGGGCGCTGCGGGTCGTGACTCACTGCACGCGCGGCAAAAGTGAAGCGGACCACGCCATCGCCATGCTCGGTGCTGCGCCACTGGTTGACGGAAACGAGATGTTCCAAAGCCACCGTCCAGCCGGTCTCCTCCAGCGTTTCGCGCACGGCGGCGGTAACCAGGCTCTCCCTGTCATCCAGATGGCCCGCGGGCTGGTTATAGGCAACGCGACCGTTCACTTCCTCCTCGACCATCAGGAAGCGGTCGCCATCGGCCACGACGCACGCGACTGTCACATGCGGGCACCAGACGGAATGACGGGAGGGGGAGGGAGAATCAGCCATGGAAGCCATATGGCGGCGATGACAGCACTGGAAAAGCCGTCATTGTGCCATTACCTGAAGACAACCATGCTTTCACGAGGCGCCGCGTCCATCGGCACAGGCCGTTCCCGGACGGCGGCGCTATACTTTTTCCCAGGAAATCTCACGTAGAACCCATGGCTCACGAACCCGAACACGAACAAGGCAGCGGTCACGGCCTGGCGCTTGAAACCTCGCGACCGGAGGTGGCTCGCCCCCCTCTCTTCCAGGTGGTACTGCTGAATGATGATTTCACCCCGATGGATTTCGTGGTCGAGGTGCTGCGTAGCTTCTTCAACCTCGATCAGGAGCGTGCCGTGCAGGTGATGTTGCACGTCCATACGCGCGGGAAGGGCGTATGCGGTGTCTTCACGAGGGAGGTGGCCGAGACCAAGGTCACCCAGGTAAACGAATATTCACGTGCCCATCAGCATCCTTTGTTGTGCACTATGGAAAAGCTTTAGCGCCTGTCAAAACGGGGTTGTTCGGAGATATTGAACAAGTAGCCGCCACCCCCATTTTGTAGCCATCGCGGCATTGCCGCCCTGCCACACAGCGGAGAAGGTCCGGATGTTCAGCAAGGATCTCGAAGTCACCATCGGCCAGTGCTACAAACAGGCCCGTGAGCAGCGTCATGAGTTCATGACGGTGGAACACCTCCTGCTCGCGCTCACCGAAAACCAATCGGCCCTTGGCGCGCTGCGCGCCTGTGGCGTCGACCTGCCGCGCCTCACGCGCGAGCTGGAAAAAATCATCGCAGAGACCGTTCCCGTGCTGCCGCATGGCGACGAGCGCGACACGCAGCCCACGCTGGGCTTCCAGCGCGTGCTCCAGCGTGCCGTGTATCACGTGCAGTCGTCCGGCCGTAAGGAAGTCACTGGCGCCAACGTGCTGGTGGCCATCTTCGGCGAGAAGGATTCCCACGCGGTGTATTTCCTGCACCAGCAGGAAATCACGCGCCTCGACGTGGTCAACTACATCTCGCACGGCATCGCCAAGATCGGCGACGAGCCGTCGAGCAGCATGCCCGGCAGCGAGCGTGAGAGCGAAGACGGCGAGCCCAAGGGCAACCCGCTCAGCGAATACGCCAGCAACCTCAACGAGCTCGCGCTGGAAGGCAAGATCGATCCGCTGATCGGCCGCCAGGACGAAATCGAGCGCACCATCCAGGTGCTGTGCCGTCGCCGCAAGAACAACCCGCTCTACGTGGGTGAGGCCGGCGTCGGCAAGACCGCGCTCGCCGAAGGCCTGGCCAAGCGCATCGTCGATGGTGATGTGCCCGAGGTGCTGGAAAACGCCACCATCTGGTCGCTCGATCTCGGCGCACTCGTGGCTGGCACCAAGTACCGCGGCGACTTCGAGAAGCGCCTGAAGGCGGTGATCGGCCAGCTGAAGAAGCAGCCGGGCGCGATCCTCTTCATCGATGAGATCCACACCATCATCGGTGCCGGTTCTGCCTCCGGCGGTACCATGGACGCGAGCAACCTGATCAAGCCCATGCTGGCCTCGGGCGAGCTGCGTTGCATCGGTTCCACCACGTTCCAGGAATTCCGCGGCATCTTCGAGAAGGATCGCGCGCTGGCTCGTCGCTTCCAGAAGATCGACGTGGTCGAGCCGACCGTGGCCGACAGCTTCGAGATCCTCAAGGGTTTACGTTCCCGTTTCGAGGAGCACCACAACGTCGCCTACACCAATGAGGCGCTGAAGGCCGCGGTGGACCTGTCGGTGAAGCACATTCCCGACCGCCTGCTGCCGGACAAGGCCATCGACGTGATCGACGAGGCCGGCGCTCGCCAGCGTCTGCTGCCGCTCGACCAGCGCTCAGGCAAGGTGGATGTGCCCGAGGTCGAATACATCGTCGCCAAGATGGCGCGCATCCCGGCCAAGCAGGTGTCGGCCTCCGACCGCGACGTGCTGAAGAACCTCGAGCGCAACCTGAAGATGGTGGTGTTCGGCCAGGATCCGGCCATCGAGGCATTGGCCGCGTCGATCAAGATGGCGCGCTCGGGTCTTGCCGATCCGTCCAAGCCGATCGGCTGCTTCCTGCTGGCCGGCCCCACGGGCGTGGGCAAGACCGAGGTGACCAAGCAGCTCGCCATGCAGCTGGGTATCGAGATGATCCGCTTCGACATGTCCGAGTACATGGAAGCGCATTCGGTCTCGCGTCTGGTCGGCGCACCTCCGGGCTACGTCGGCTTCGACCAGGGCGGCCTGCTCACCGAGGCGGTGACCAAGCATCCGCACGCGGTGCTGCTGCTCGACGAAATCGAGAAGGCGCATCCGGACGTGTACAACATCCTGCTGCAGGTGATGGATCGCGGCGTGCTGACGGATACGAATGGCCGTGAGGCCAACTTCAAGAACGTCATCGTGGTGATGACCACGAATGCCGGCGCCCAGCAGGCCTCGCGCCGTGGCATCGGCTTCGTGAAGCAGAACCATTCGATGGACGCGATGGAAGTGATCCGCCGCACCTTCACGCCCGAGTTCCGCAACCGTCTCGATGCGGTCATCCAGTTCACCCCGCTGGACTTCGACCACATCCTGCGCGTGGTGGACAAGTTCGTGATCGAGCTGGAAGCCCAGTTGTCCGAGAAGCACGTGTCGCTGGACGTGGATGCCGACGCCCGTCGCTGGCTGGCCGAGCATGGCTTCGACCCGCAGATGGGCGCACGTCCGATGGCCCGCGTCATCCAGGAGAAGGTGAAGCGCCCGCTGGCCGACGAACTGCTGTTTGGCAAGCTGGCTGACGGCGGCAAGGTCAGCCTGAGCGTCAAGGATGGCGAGCTGGTAGTGGGCACCGAGGCGGCGGAGAAGTTGCCGGCGCCCGTGATCTGAGCTGGGTTCGGAGCAAACGAAAAGGCCGCGCACTGCGCGGCCTTTTTTGTGGCTTTTCCCGTGGGAGCGCACCCTGTGCGCGACAACCCGGCGGGATGGTAACGCCGCAACTCTGCGGTCGCGCACAAGGTGCGCTCCCACAGAACGATGTGGCGATTACTTCATGCGGTAGGTGATACGACCCTTGGTCAGGTCGTACGGGGTCATCTCCACCTTCACCTTGTCGCCGGTGAGGATGCGGATGTAGTGCTTGCGCATGCGGCCGGAGATATGGGCCGTAATGACGTGGCCGTTTTCCAGCTGCACGCGGAACATGGTGTTGGGCAGGGTCTCCTGGACCGTACCTTCCATTTCGATGACGTCGTCTTTGGCCATGCGTTCCGGTGGGGGCAAGAGCAGCCGTCATGGCCGCGTAAGCGGTCGATTATGCCACGGAAGTTCTTATGGTTAAAGAAATATCAGCCAAAGTGCTCATCCAGCTTGCGACGGATCTCCTGTTCCACCATCCCCTTGAGGGGGGCCAGCATCATGCCGAGCTCGGCCGTGACCTGGATGGCGTCGCTGCCCACGGCGATGCTGCCGTTCACGCCGGGACGAGAAAAACGCAGGGTGTCGCCCTCCCACTGGCCGTCCATGCCGAACTTCTCGCGCATGCGCGCGGCGACCTGGTCGACCACCGCGCGGGCCTCGGCGATGGACAGCTGATGGGGGCGACGGATGTCGATCTTCGGCATGACGTACTCCTTCAAAACGTAAACCTACATCGTATGCCAGATGTGCTCGGAGAGCGCGTACGCATCTGCTAGAGTCCCCGGCGACTAGTCAGCGGTTCACCGATGCGTATCGAGTTTCCCAATTCGGCCCGAGAGGATTTCCACTGGGACGCCCCCGCCTTGCGGATCGGCAGCGCACCGGACAACGACCTGATCCTGGCGGCCCACCAGGCTGGTTCGCATCACCTCAAGATCCTGCTCGACCGCCGCGGCTGGGTGCTGCAGGTGCTGCCGCAGGGCAATCGTGTCTACGTGAATGCGCGCCCGGTGAGGGAAAAAGCCTTGCTTCGGGCTGGCGACGTCCTCAGCGTGGGCGACTGCCGCATGCTGCTGCGTTCCGACGAAGAACCTGCCCATAGTGCACCCGTCACGGTGCCCGCCGAGGGTCGTTGCACGGTGGCGCTGCGTGCGGTGGCCGGCCCTCTTTCGGGGCGCGTGCTGTCGCTGCAGGACAAACTCGAACTGGGGCCGATAGGCCGCATTCCGCTGGAACTCCCGCAAGGTGAAGCAGCTTCGATGTCGGTGCTCTGGCGCGATGGTCAGCTGTGGCTGGAGGCCGGCCAGCAATCCGCCCGTTATCCGCTCCGAGTGAACGGGACGCCGATCGAGCAGGCCACGCTGCGACCCGGCGACCAGATCGGGCTGGGCATGCATCGCTTCGTGGTGGATGCGCCGGGACTGGAGCCCGAGCCCGAGATCGTCTTGCCGCCTCCCGAGCCCGAGCACCTGCCCGAGGAAGACGCAGGTCCACGTGGCGAGGTGTGGTGGCTGATCGCCACCGCCGCCGTGCTGGCCCTGGGCATCGCCGTGGCGTTGCTGGTGCGTTTCTGAGGCTTCTTGCGGGCGATCCGCCTGCGCGACACGACCGTTGACGATCGGTTGCTGCGACGCGGCATAATGCGGTGACCCGTACCGTCAAGGCGTCTTTCGTGAGCAGACTCTGGAATTTCAGCGCAGGCCCCGCCGCGCTGCCGCAGGCCGTACTCGAACGTGCACAACGCGAACTGCTGGATTGGCAGGGCTGCGGCGCCTCGGTCATGGAGCTCTCTCATCGCGGCAAGTTGTTCATGGGCCTGGCGCAGCAGGCGGAGGCCGACCTGCGCGAACTGCTCGCCATTCCAGAGAACTACGCCGTGCTGTTCCTGCAGGGCGGCGCGACCCAGCATTTCGCACAGATCCCGATGAACTTGGCCGCCGAGGGGGCCAACGCCGACTACGTGGTCACCGGGCATTGGGGCGAGAAGGCAGCCAGTGAAGCGGCGCCCTACGTGAAGGTGAACATCGCCGGCAGCAGCAAGGCCGAGCACTACCTGCGGCTACCGCCACGCGAGACATGGCAGCTCGATCCGCGCGCCGCCTATGTGCACTACACGCCGAACGAGACGATTCATGGCGTGGAGTTTCACGATATTCCGGACGTGGGTGACGTGCCGCTCGTCGCTGACATGTCCTCGGACATCCTTTCCGGCCCGATCGACGTGTCGAAGTTCGGCCTGATCTATGCCGGTGCGCAAAAGAACATCGGCCCATCGGGCCTCGTCGTGCTGATCATTCGCCGCGACCTGCTCGATCGCAGCTCGCGCCCGATGGCGCGCATCTTTCGCTACGCCGACCATGCGGCGAACGATTCCATGCTCAACACGCCCAACACATGGGGCTGGTATCTCGCGGGCCTGACGTTCCAGTGGTTGAAGGAGCAGGGTGGTCTCAAGGTGATGGATGAGCGCAACACGGCCAAGGCGGCCTTGCTCTACGGCGCGATCGAACATTCCGATGGCTACTACCGCAGCCCGATCGAAGTGTCGGCGCGCTCGCGCATGAATGTGCCTTTCACCCTGCACGACAGCGCGCTCGATGCGGATTTCCTCAAGGAATCGGAAGCGGCAGGCCTGCTTGCGCTGAAGGGGCACAAGGCCGTGGGCGGCATGCGCGCCTCGCTCTACAACGCCGTACCGCTGGAAGCGGTGCAGGCCTTGGTGGCTTTCATGAAGGACTTCGCCAAACGTCACGGATGAAACCGTTGCGCGCAAGTCGGTAGATCGGGGACTATCCCCGGTTCCCCATTTGGACTGCTTTACCTCCAGATCACGACATGACCGACAAGAAATCCTCGCTCTCCGATGTGCGCCAGCGCATCGACAGCATCGATCAGCAGATCCAGCAGCTGATCTCCGAACGCGCCGGCTGGGCGCAGGAAGTGGCGCGCGTGAAGGGCGAGGGGCTTTCGGCGATCGACTATTACCGTCCCGAGCGCGAGGCACACGTGCTGCGGATGGTGGTGGATCGCAACAACGGCCCGTTGACCGACACCGAAATGGTGCGGCTGTTCCGCGAAATCATGTCGTCCTGCCTGGCACAGGAAGATCCCTTGAAGGTCGGATTTCTCGGCCCCGAGGGTACCTTCAGCGAGCAGGCGGTGCGCAAGCATTTCGGCCATGCGGCCTACGGCCTGCCGCTGGGTAGCATCGAGGAAGTGTTCCAGGAAGTCGCCGCAGGCCATGCCGATTTCGGCGTGGTGCCGGTGGAGAATTCCGGACAGGGCATGATCCAGGTGACGCTGGACATGTTCCTTACGTCTGAAGCCACCATTTGCGGCGAAGTCGAACTGCGCGTGCACCAATGCCTGCATTCGCTCAATGGTCGCCTTGAAGACATCAAGCGGGTCTATGCGCACGCGCAGTCGCTGCAGCAATGCAAGACGTGGCTGCGCATCAACCTGCCCAACGTCGAATGCATCGCCGTCGGCAGCAATGCCGAGGCCGCCCGCCTCGCACGCCATGCGGATGACGCCGGTGCCATCGCGGGCGAAACGGCGGGTCGCGTGTACGGACTCAAGACCGTTGCGCAGGCCATCGAGGATCGTGCGGACAACACTACGCGCTTCCTGGTGATCGGCCGCTCGCTGTTCCCGCCGTCAGGCAACGATCGCACGTCGCTGCTGATCACGGTGAACGATAAGCCGGGCGCGCTCTATCACGTGCTCAAGCCGTTCGCTGAGCACGACATCAGCCTCAACCGTATCGAGTCGCGCCCGGCGCATTCGGGCAAGTGGCAGTACGCATTCTTCATCGACGTATCCGGCCACATCAACGACGAACCGATGCAGGCCGCCATGAAGGAAATGGGTGACGCCGCCGCGCAGGTGCGCGTGCTCGGTTCGTACCCGGTGGCCTTGCCCTGATCAAGTATGCGGTTGCCGAGGTGGCCGCCGGAGATTTCATCGTGACCCGACTCGACTGGACCAGCCAACCCGGCGGCGCGCTGCATGGCAGCGTGCGCGTGCCCGGCGACAAATCCGTTTCTCACCGCTCGTTGATGCTGGGTGCCTTGGCGGATGGCGCCTCGCACATCCGCGGTTTCCTTGAAGGCGAAGACACACGCGCGACGGCCGCCGTCCTGCAGCAACTCGGTGTCCGCATCGACACGCCGGCCGATGGCGAACGCGTGGTGCATGGCGTGGGCCTGCATGGCCTGCGCGGCACCAGTCAGCAGCTCGATTGCGGCAATGCGGGTACAGGCATGCGCCTGCTGGCTGGCCTGCTGGCCGGACAGGCATTCGACAGCACCCTAGTAGGCGATGAGTCTCTGTCCAAGCGTCCGATGCGCCGCGTCACCGACCCGCTGGCGTTGATGGGCGCGCGTATCGACACGCAGGACGGCCTGCCGCCGTTGGTGGTGCGTGGCGGCCAACCGCTGCACGGCATTTCGTACACGCTGCCGGTCGCCAGTGCGCAGGTGAAGTCCGCGCTTTTGCTGGCGGGCCTGTATGCGCAGGGCGAGACCGAGGTGATCGAGCCGCATCCCACGCGTGATTACACGGAGCGCATGCTGGCTGCCTTCGGCTGGCCGATCGATTTCGCGCCGGGCCGCGCCAAGCTCACCGGACGACATGCGCTGCGTGCGACGGATGTCGACGTGCCGGCGGATTTTTCCTCAGCTGCGTTCTTCCTTGTCGCCGCGAGCATCGTGCCGGGTTCGCAGTTGCGATTGCCGGCGGTGGGGCTCAATCCCCGACGCACCGGCCTGCTGCAGGCCTTGCGCCTGATGGGTGCGGATATCCGTATCGAGAACGGGCGTGAAAGCGGCGGCGAGCCGGTGGGTGACCTCGTGGTCAGCCATGCGCCGCTGCATGGCATCGAGTTGCCGGAAGCCCTGGTGCCCGACATGATCGACGAGTTCCCGGTGCTGTTTGTTGCAGCTGCTGCCGCCAAGGGACCCACCGTGGTGCGCGGTGCCGCGGAGTTGCGCGTGAAGGAATCGGACCGCATCGCCACCATGGCGCGAGGTCTTCGTGCATTGGGCGTGTCCATCGAAGAAGCGCCCGACGGCGCGGCCATCGAAGGCGGTGTCATTGGCGGCGGAAGCATCGACAGTCATGGCGATCACCGCATCGCGATGAGCTTTGCCGTCGCAGGGCTGGTGGCGAACGGAACGGTGAACATCGGCGATTGTGCGAATGTCGCCACGTCGTTCCCGGGGTTCCTTGAGCTCGCCAACGGTTGTGGATTTCGATTGGCGTAGCGCTCCCTGCCTTTCTGTAGGAGCGCACCCGGTGCGCGAAAAGCCTACGGAGCGGTAACAACGGCACTCTGCGGTCGCGCACTGGGTGCGCTCCTACAAAGGCGGTGCGGTTTGCGGTTAGGCTTGGCGCCTCACGCCGAGGTCGCCATGTCCGCCATTCCCCCTTTCATCGTCGCCATTCCTGCCCGCTACGGCTCCACTCGCCTCCCGGCCAAGCCGTTGCGCACGATTGGCGGCGTGCCGATGGTGGTGCGCGTGGCACACCGCGCGCTGCAGGCTGGCGCCACGCAGGTGGTGGTAGCGGTGGACGATCAACGCATCGCCGATGCGCTGGCCGGGCAGGGCGTCGAGGTGTGCATGACGCGCAGCGACCACGCTTCCGGCAGCGACCGTCTTGCCGAATGCGCGTTGCATTACGGCTGGGCCGACGACGCCATCGTGGTGAACCTGCAGGGTGACGAGCCGTTCGCGCCCGCCGCAGGCATTCGCGAGGTGGCGCGCGCACTGGCCGAGGACGATGCGCCCGTGGCCACGCTGGCGACACCCATCGTCGAAGCGCATGAGCTGTTCGATCCCAATGTGGTGAAGCTGGTGCGCACCGCGGCGGGACGTGCGCTCTATTTCAGTCGTGCGCCGCTGCCATGGGCGCGCGATGCGTTCGCCGTGCACCGCAACGTATTGCCAGCGGACGTGCCGTTCCTTCGCCACATTGGCATCTATGCGTATCGCGCGGGTTTTCTGAAGCGCTACACCTCGCTCTCCCGTACGCCGCTGGAGCAGGCGGAATCGCTGGAGCAGTTGCGCGTGATGGAACATGGCCATCCCATCGCCGTGCGCCTCACGCCCGAGCCGTTCCCGCCGGGCATCGACACCGAGGCCGATCTCGAGCGTGCGGAGCGTTGGCTCGCCGCGGGCTGAAGACTAGCGGCGCCGCCTGACCAGCATCACGAACCAGCCACCAAGCAACAGGCCCAGGGCGAGTCCGATGCCGGCGCCCCAGAGAGCGCCGTCGGGGCCGCCCACGGCGCGACCGATCATGAGGCCGAGCACGAACAATATCGGTAACGGCAGGCAGCCCATGCCGGTTTCACTTCATCGACAACATGCATCGCGCCATCGATGAGTGCTCATGACGCGGGGAGTCGAGCCGACTCACTTCAACGGTACCCCGGAAGCGGTGTGCGCTCAGGACTTGCTCGGTGGTGCGGTGGCGGGGGCCTGCGCTGTCGCAGCAGGCGCCGGTGCCGAGGAACTGGCACTGGACGGCACGTATCCATGCCCCTGGCAGTTGGCGGGAGCGAGCGAGGCGTCCCCGAGCACGACCTGGCAGGTCCAGGTGATGTCGGCACCGGCCGAGCCTGTTCCCTCGGTCGGGATGAACATGATCACCGGGTCGGGGCTCGCACCGGTGTCGCGGGTCGACAAGGTGATCAGCCCGCCATCGGCGACTTCGACGTTGCTCACATGCTCGCCACTCGACGCCTTGGCGTTGTACTGCAGGTCGCTGGCCCGCACCTGGGCCAGGCCGCCATGTACCGTGGCCGCTTCCATCACCACCAGCTTCACGGCGTCGGCGCCCTTCATGGCATCGGCGATGCGCTGCTTGATGCCGTGGCTGCGCCACGCGGGAATGATCAACGCGAGGAGCACCGCAATCACCGCTGCCACCACCAGGATGTTGACCACCGGCAAGTGGCGCAGTCGCCTTCTTATGCTCATGGATCTATTCCCCTTCTGGTTCCATTGTCTCGCGAGGCGGCGTGTACGGGTGGCTCCATGGAGACGCCGGCCGCCGCTCGATCTTGCCCACTGGCGGTGTACGTACCGTTAATGGGCCATCGGCCCTTGGCGACGCCGACGAGCCACAGGCATGGCCCGCTGGCGCAGTGTCGTCGACGTGGTTCCGTCGTTGGCGAAGGCCGCGTTCTTTCACTCACGAAGCCTTGACGGTTCTCTTCTTCGTAGCCATATCTTCGACACCCTCGGCCGAGGGTGGCCGGGTGACCCGGCGCGGTCACTGCCTGGTCAAATAACCGCATGATTAAAAAAGACAATCACTCCGTTCTGTTCGTCTGCCTGGGCAATATCTGCCGCTCGCCGCTGGTTGAGGCCGTGGCGCGCCGGCGCTGTGCCGAGGCCGGATTGCAAGTCACGCTCGGCTCGTGCGGCACGGGCAACTGGCATGTGGGGAAGGGCGCGGATCCGCGCATGCTGCGAGCCGCGGCGGCCGCCGGTTACGACCTGGCCTCCCATCGTGCCAGGCAGGTGCGGCCCGACGATTTCTCCAGCCATGACTGGGTGCTCGCGATGGACGGCGACAACCTCGATGCGCTGCTGTCGCTGCGGGGCCATAGCGGGAGCGAACCCGAGCTGTTCCTGCCATGGGCAGGCGTGGCGTCGCCGTTGGAATTCCCCGATCCGTACTTTGGCGATGACGACGGTTTCCGGCAGTCCGTCGAACTCGCCGAGCGCGGCGTGGACGGCCTCATCGCCCGCCTTCGCGCGAAAGGCTAGAATTCCACGATGCAGCCCAGTTCGCCGCAGGCCTTCGACGGCAAGGCCTTCGTCAAGACCCTCTCCACTTCGCCCGGCGTCTATCGTTATTTCGACGAGGACGGCGATCTGCTGTATGTCGGCAAGGCCGGCAACCTGAAGAAGCGCGTTGGCAGCTACTTCCTCAAGCCGCGGATGGAGCCGCGCATCGCCGCGATGGTGTCGCAGATCGCGCGGGCCGACATCACGGTGACGCGTACCGAAGGCGAGGCGCTGCTGCTGGAATCGCAGCTGATCAAGTCGCTGAAGCCGCGCTACAACATCCTGCTGCGCGACGACAAAAGCTACCCGTACATCTATCTGTCGGGCGGCGAGGATTATCCGCGGCTGGCGTTCCACCGCGGTGCGCGCAACATGCCGGGGCGCTACTTCGGCCCGTTCCCGAGCACGTTCGCCGTGCGCGAAAGCCTCAACCTGATGCAGAAGCTGTTCAAGGTGAGGCAGTGTGAGGACAGCTATTTCAAGAATCGCTCGCGTCCCTGCCTGCAGCACCAGATCGGTCGGTGCACGGCACCGTGCGTGAAACTGATCACTGTCGACGATTACCGCAACGATGTGCGCCATGCCGAGATGTTTCTCGAAGGCCGTAGCAGCGCGGTCATCGATGAACTGGCCGGGCAGATGGAGCATGCGAGCAAGAGCCTGGAGTTCGAGCGCGCCGCCGCGTTGCGCGACCAGGTGGCGGCGTTGCGCAAGCTGCAGGCGGAACATCACGTGCAGGGCGCCAGCGCCGACATGGACGTGCTGGCGTGTCGCATCGAATCGGGCATGGCCTGCGTGAGCGTGCTGTTCTTCCGCAATGGCATCAGCCTGGGCACCCGCGATTTCTTCCCGCGCCTGCCCCTGGATGCCGAGCCTGCCGATGTGCTGGAACAGTTCATCGCGCAGTACTACCTGGATCGTCCGGTGCCGCGTGAGCTGATCCTGGGTGAGACGCTGCCGAGCCAGCAGATCCTAGGGGAGATGCTGGCGCAGCAGTCCGGCCATGCCGTCGAGCTGAAATCCAGCGTGCGCGGCGAACGCGCGCGCTTCCTGCAGATGGCCGAACGCAATGCGCAGGCATCGCTCACGGCCAAGCTGGCGAGCCGGCAGACGCTGGGAGCGCGCTTCGACGATCTGCAGAAATTGCTGGAATTGAGCGAGTCGCCTCGCCGCATCGAGTGCTTCGACATCAGTCACACGCAGGGCGAACTCACCGTTGCCTCGTGCGTGGTGTTCGGTCCGGAAGGTCCGGAGAAATCGCATTACCGCCGCTTCAATATCAGTGGCATCACGCCGGGCGACGATTACGCCGCTATGCATCAGGCGCTGGTGCGCCGCTTCCGCAAAGTCGCCGAAGGTGAGGGCGCGCGTCCCGACGTGTTGCTGATCGATGGCGGCAGCGGGCAGGTGGGCCAGGCGCTGGACGTGCTGAAGGAACTGGGCGTCACCGGCATCAACGTGGTGGGCGTGGCCAAGGGACCCGGCCGTCGCGCGGGTGAGGAAACGCTGATCCTTGCCGATTCCGGCCGCAACCTGCACCCCGGCCCGGCGTCGCCCGCGCTGCATCTCGTCGCGGCCGTGCGCGACGAAGCGCACCGGTTCGCCATCAGTGGGCATCGCAAGCGCCGCGAGAAAGCGCGCGAGCGCAGCGTGCTGGAGGACGTTCCGGGCATTGGTGCGCGCCGCCGTACAGCCTTGCTGAAGGCCTTTGGTGGCCTGGCTGGCGTCGAGGCTGCGGGCGTCGAGGAACTCACGCAGGTGAAGGGCATTGATCGCGGCCTGGCGGAACGCATTTATGCTGTGCTGCATGGCTAGCCGTGCGCTGCTCCGCTGCCCGTCCGCGTGCCTCGCGAGTACGCTTGCTCCATATTGCTGAAGAACCATCCCGGAAAGGATCTATGCATATCAACCTGCCCACCTGGCTCACCCTGTTCCGTGTGCTCTTGCTGCCGGTCATGGTGCTGGTGTTCTACTGGCAGTTTCCGGGGCACAACATCACCGCCGCCATCGTCTTCCTGCTTGCTGCGATCACGGACTGGCTGGACGGCTATTTAGCGCGGCGGATGAACCTGACTTCGGCGTTCGGCGCCTTCCTCGATCCCGTTGCGGACAAGCTGATGGTCGCCGTCACGCTGTTCCTGCTCGTCGAATCGCATCGCGGTGGCTGGTCGGGCGTGGTGATGGCAATCACGGCGGCGATCATCGTGGGGCGCGAGATCAGCGTTTCCGCATTGCGCGAATGGATGGCCGAGATCGGCATGCGCGCCACCGTGAAAGTGGCCTTCATCGGCAAGCTCAAGACCGTCATGCAGATGGTGGCGCTGGTGGTGCTTATCGTGCAGCACGAGAAGAGCGCCGAAGCGCTGCGCCTGTACCACATCGGCGAGGTGCTGCTGGTGATTGCAGGCATCCTGACCATCTGGTCGGGCCTTTATTACCTGCGCGCGGCGTGGCCCAGTCTCAAGGGCGGTGCCATCGGCCACGTCCGGAGCGACGACTGAACCAAATTCATGGCAGGTGCTTGACGGGCCGCGATTAGCCATTACAATGCGCGACTCCGATGCGGGAATAGCTCAGTTGGTAGAGCACGACCTTGCCAAGGTCGGGGTCGCGAGTTCGAGTCTCGTTTCCCGCTCCAGATTCCGTTGATCGAGCATCGCGATCAACAAAAAAAGCGACCTCCGGGTCGCTTTTTTATTGCCTGCGTGACGTCCGTGCCGCATGGACCGGCGACGCGCGTCGCCGGTCCATCATGCATCAATGCGTGAGCTTGCGATGCTCGATCGCCTGCCTGCGGTAGAACGGATAGCAGATGGCAAGCGCCACGAACCACACCGGCGTATAGATCAGCCCCTGCAGCGTGTCGTCCTTCTGCGCGAATACCCACAGCACGAAAGCGAAGAACGCGAGCACCAGCCAGCACATCGCGACACCACCGGGCATCTTGAAGATGGAAGTGGCATGGCGTTCGGGATGCAGCTTCCGATAGCGCATGTACGCGATCATGATCAGCGACCACACGAAGATGAAGCAGATGCTGGAGATCGTGGTCACGATGGTGAACACCTTCATGACGTCACCTTCCTGATAGAGCAGGAACACGCCGATGAAGAGCAGCGCGCAGGAATAGGCGAGGCCATTGGCCGGCACATTGTTGTTGCTGAGGCGGGCGAACGGCTTGGGACCGAGCTTGCCGGCGGAAAGGCCATACAGCATGCGGCCCGTCGAGTAGATGCCGCTGTTGGCCGACGAGGTGGCCGAGGTGAGCACGACGAAATTGATCAGGCTGGCGGCGATCGGAATGCCGATCAGCATGAAGAGATTCACGAACGGGCTGCGATCCGGCGCCACCTGGTTCCACGGCGTCACCGTCATGATCACCAGCAGCGCGAGCACGTAGAACACGATCACGCGGATGGGAATGGAGTTGATCGCCTTGGGCAGCGTTTTTTCGGGGTCGCGCGCTTCGGCCGAGGCGGTGCCGACCAGTTCGATGCCGACGAAGGCGAATACGGCGATCTGGAATGCCGCGAGGAAACCCGCTCCACCGTGCGGGAACCAGCCGCCGTTGGCCCACAGGTTCGACACCGCGGCCTTCGCACCGGATGGCGACGTGAAGCCGATGGCGATCAGCACGATGCCGACGGCGATCAGCGCCACGATGGCGATGATCTTCACCAGCGCGAACCAGAACTCCATCTCGCCGAACAGCTTCACCGTCAGGAGATTGAGGCCGAGCAGCAGCGAAATGCACACCGTGCCTGGCAGCCACAGCGGCACGCCGGGTGCCCAGAACTGGATGTAGCCGGTGATGGCGGCGATATCCGCGATGCCGGTGACCACCCAGCAGAACCAGTACGTCCAGCCGGTAAAGAATCCGGCGCAGGGGCCGAGCAGGTCATAGTTGAAATCGACGAAAGATTTGTAATGCAGGTTGGACAGCAGCAGCTCGCCCATCGCACGCATCATGAAAAACAGCACGCTGCCGATGATCGCGTAGGCGAAGATCACCGAAGGGCCGGCGAGGCTGATGGTCTTGCCCGAGCCCATGAACAGGCCGGTGCCGATGGCGCCGCCGATCGCGATCAACTGCAGGTGTCGGTTGCGCAGGTTGCGTTGCAGGTGGTGTTCCTGCGTGGCAGGCCCTACGGTGGTTTCGTGGGTCTTCATCGTCGGCACGATCCTCTTGGCGGCAGGGCGAAGCGGCCATCCTAAAGGATTCCCGCCGCACCTTGCCGGTGCGACAGGTCACAGGGCGTCGTGGAAGATGATGCCCAATGTGTACCGCTGGCCACGGCGGAGGCGGCTGACCCCGTGCCGCATGGCCACGCGATAGGCGCCGCGCGTGCCCTGCATCGGCCGATGATTGACGGCGAAGACCACCGCATCGCCCTGGCGCAGAGGGACGACCTCGACCCGCGACTGCATGCGCGGTCGCTGCTCGGTGAGCACGAACTCACCGCCTTCGAAATCCCGTTCGGGCTCGGAGAGCAGGACGGCAAACTGCAGAGGGAACACGTGCTCCCCGTACAAGTCCTGATGCAGGCAGTTGTAGTCGTCCTGGCCGTAGCGCAACAGCAGGGGCGTGGGCCGGGTCTGGCCGGCCTCGTGGCAGCGTTCGAGGAAATCGTCGAGGTTGCCGGGAAAACGGGCCTCGATGCCCAGCCGTTCGTGCCAAGCGTTCGCCATGGGCGCGAGCTTTGGGTACAGGCGACGCCGAAGCTCGGTCACCAGAGCGGGCAGCGGATAGTCGAAGTATTTGTATTCGCCACGCCCAAACCCGTGTCGCGCCATCACCACGCGGCTGCGGAAACCACGGTCCTGTGCGTAGCACGCCGCCAGGGACTGGCACTGTTCCGGCGTGAGCAGGGCGGGCAGCAAGGCGCAGCCCGTCGTATCCAGTCCGCGTGTGATGGTTGGCCAGTCGGCGTCGTGCAGACATCGGTCGAGGGAGGCTGGCGCGTTCGTCATGGTCGTCGCTGTTGTCGCTGAAGCGCACCATGGTGGACCCGTCCGCCGCCCGAAACACTCCGTTTCTTGCGATGGCATCGCGCACTCCAGCGCCGGGCGACTGCGACCGCCACGCGAAGCCTCGGTGCCACTGCAGATGGTTGGACGGCCGAACGCATGGACTCGTCGCCATGGCACATCAGGCATGCTGTGCCGCTGGGCTGCGTCGCGGGGCCGTCAGCCGGCGATCGTGGTCCGCCAACGTGCGGGCGTGGCGCCCTCCCATTGGCGAAACGCACGGTTGAAGGAGTTCAGTTCTTCGAAACCAAGCAGGAAAGCGATTTCGCCGACATCCAGGTCGGTGGCGTCCAGCAGGCGACGGGCGAGCTGATGGCGCACCTGGTCCAGCACCTGCTGATAGCTGGTGTCGACCTCACCGAGACGACGCTGCAGGGTGCGCGGGCTCAGGTGCAATGCTTCGGCCACCTGCGCCATGCGCAGGTGGCCACCGCGCATGCCGCGCGACAGCACGTTCCATACCTTGTCGCGCAGCGGCGTGGCGGCGGTCTGCTCGCGCAACGAGCCTTCGAGCACGGGAAGCAGGCCGGCGAGGTGGCCATCGTCCTGCGTGACGAAGGGAAGGTCGAGATCGGCGCGCGCGTAGATGATGCGATCCTGCGGCGCGTTGAAGCGAAGCTCGCAGCGGAAATGCGCGTGCAGCAGCGTGCCATCGGCGGGGCGTCGCGTCAGTTCGATGCGCCGCAGGTGCAACGCGCGCCCTGTGCCACGCTCGGCCAGCGCAAAATTGGAGGCGAACATGGCATCGACCAGCAGCCGTGGCGTATGTCCCTCCGCGAGCATCCAGCGCATCGACACCGCCGCTTCGTCGCGGCCGAGTTCGACCACGACATCCTCCGGGCAGGTGAGTCGCTTGTAGCGCGCCAGCTTGTCCAATGCACCGCCGAGCGTGCCCGAATGCAGCGCGGCGGCGGTCACCATGTCGTATACCTCGGAGCGGGTGCCGTCGCCGAGCCGCAGGCCCAGCGAAGGATCCTGGCAAACCGCTTGCACCGCGTGCCAGAACGCAAAGAACTGGGCGGTGGTGACCGTGGGCCGCGCTTCGGACATCAGGGCTCGCGGAAGGCCTGCATGGTCGAGCACCGCAGGCACATCCAGGCCGAGCGCGGCCATGCGCGCAAAGGCGCCACGACTGAGCGGAATCTGGTCGGCCCTCACGGTCGTGTTTTCCTTTGCGCGATTGGACAGAGCTTCAGATTACCGCCCGCAGCATCCGGTCGCGCTGCTCGGCGGCTTGTGGCGAACGATCGAAGTCGGTCGAAAGGCTGAGCTCGCGCCATTGTGCGTCTTCGGCGGCGACCTTGGCGGCCTGCTGGGCGGCCAGGTACACCGCATCCGAACCCAGCAACAAGCGCAGCGGCGGCTGCTCGATACCGGCGATGCCGAGGATGGCCGTGGCGGCCTTGGCCGGATCGCCTGCTTCGTTGCCCACGTGCTCCTTGCGCAGCGCCATCATCGGCGCAAGCACGGCGGCGTATTCCGATGCCTGGGCGGGCGCGAAGACCGTCATCGAAGGACCGCCCCAGTCCGTGCGGAAACCACCGGGCTCGACCAGGGTGACCTTGATGCCGAACGCCGAAACTTCCTTCGCCAGCACTTCGGAAAAGCCTTCCACCGCCCACTTGGCGGACTGGTAGGCGCCCATACCGGGCACGCCGATGCGGCCGCCGATCGAGGAGAACTGGATAATGTGCCCCGAACGCTGGCGACGCAGTATCGGCAGGGCGGCGCGGGTGACATTCACGGTGCCGAAGAAATTGGTTTCCATCTGGGCGCGGAAGTCCTCGTCGCTGCCTTCCTCGATGGTGGCCAGGTTGCCGTAGCCGGCGTTGTTGACCAGTACGTCCAGACGTCCAAACGCATCGACGGCGGCCTGCACGGCATCGTGCGCGGCGCGGGCGTCGGTGACATCCAGCGCGACGGTGCGGACCTTGTCTCCGTAACGCTCGACGAGGGCGTCCAGCTGGGATGGTTGGCGGGCCGTGGCGATCAATCGATGGCCCGCGGCCAATACGGCTTCCGCAAGCGCCTTGCCGAAGCCGCGCGAACTGCCGGTGATGAGCCATACCTGTGACATGGGAACCTCCAAGGGGTCTGTGGGTACGCAGACCTTAGGAGGCGGCCCGGGGCGGCCGGTAATCCGATTACGCCAAAGTGACGGTAGGGCCGTTGAGGCCCGGATGGGCGCCGGACGGCGCCGCATCACCAGGTCAGGTCGTCGGGCACCTTGAACTGGCTGTAGTACTCGTCGTCTTCGCTCTGCGATGCGCTCTCAGCCGACTGCCCGTGGTCCAGCACGATGGCGGAAGCGTCGCGTTCGCGTACCTTCTCAGCGGCAGCCCGTGGCAGCAGCTCGTACCCGTCGCCGGAGCGGACGACCACAAGTGCCCCCTTCGCCAGCTGCGTACGCAACGATTCGTTGACCAGCACGCTGTGGATCTTGTCGCCGTCGGTGAAGCGATAGCTGATCTCGCCCTCGCGCTTGACCTTGTTGGCGTCGACGATCTGGCGGATCTGCGCGGCGAGTTCACGGGCATGCGCCTGTGCGTTGCGTTCGGCCGCCAGCGCGCGATCGCGCTCTGCACGTTGCGCCTGCAGCTGCTGCGCGTCGATCTTGTCTCCGGGTGCTGCCGTCGGCACCTTGCCCTGGCGTTGCTTGGCCTGCTCGCGCGCAATCTGGTCGACCTTGCCCTTCTTGGCGAGGCCGGCTTTCAGTAGCTGTTCCTGCAGGGGATTGCGCATCGTTGGATCGGTCTGGTCATGACGTCGGCCGGCGATTGTACCGCGCTCTGGCAGGCAACCTGGACGGGACGAACACGGCATGGCGACAAAGCCCATGGAAGATGGGCGGCACCGGCGTCCCCGCCATGATGACAAGGGTCAGCGTGATTCCGCATTTCAGCGATCACTCGGCCAACGAACGGACCTACCTTGCCTGGGTGCGTACGGCGATCTCGGTGATGGCGTTCGGCTTCCTGCTCGAACGGTTCGACATCTTCCTGCTGTTCACCTCCCGGGCCGCGTCCAAGGTGACGGAGAACCTGCATACGCGGGCCTCGCAATGGCTCGGGCTCGGCTTGTTGCTGGTCGGAGCGTTGATGATCGCCGGCGCCACGCTGCGCTATTACCGCAACCACAAGGCGATCGAGGCGGAGACTCCATCCACTTACGGGGACTCCTGGACCGCGCGCACGATGGCGGCGTTGCTGGTGGTCATGGCGATCTTTCTTACACTCTACGTGGCGAGACAGGTGGCCGCCCTGGGCTGAAGCCATGACGGGCCAACGAAAAACGGCGCCGTATCGCTACGGCGCCGTTCGTCATTGCGGGGCAGGGCAGATCAGAGCGCTTCGAACACGCCCGCCGCACCCATGCCCGTGCCGATGCACATGGTCACCATGCCGTACTTCTGCTTGCGGCGGCGCATGCCGTGCAGCAGGGTGGCGGCACGGATCGCGCCGGTGGCGCCCAACGGGTGGCCCAGCGCGATGGCGCCGCCCAGCGGGTTCACCTTGGACGGGTCGAGGCCGAGATCGCCGATCACGGCCAGCGCCTGCGCGGCGAAAGCTTCGTTGAGTTCGATCCAGTCCAGCTGTTCCTTGGTAAGGCCTACCTGCTTGAGCGCCTTCGGAATCGCTTCCTTCGGGCCGATGCCCATCACTTCAGGCTTCACGCCCGCCACCGAGTAGCCGACGAAACGGCCGATCGGGGTGAGGTTGAACTCCTTGATCGCCTTCTCGCTGGCCAGCAGCAGCGCGCCGGCACCGTCGGACATCTGCGAGGAGTTGCCGGCCGTCACCGAGCCGCCGAACTTGTCGTTGCGGAACACCGTGCGCAGCTTGCTCAGCACTTCCAGCGTGGTGCCGGCACGCGGGCCTTCGTCGGTGTCGATCACGCGGCTGTCGGTGGTGATGCCGCGTGTGGCGAGGTCGGGGTAATGGTCATCGAGCTGGAACGGGGTGATCTCGTCCTTGAACTCGCCGGCGGCAATGGCGGCCAGCGCGCGGCGATGGCTTTCCACCGCGAAGGCGTCCTGCTGCTCGCGGGTGACCTTCCATTGCTCGGCCACCTTTTCGGCGGTGATGCCCATGCCGTAGGCGATGGCCACATCTTCCTTGTTGGCGAAGATGGCGGGGTTCATTGCCACCTTGTGGCCCATCATCGGCACCATGCTCATGCTCTCGGTGCCGGCGGCGATCATCAGGTCGGCGACGCCAAGCTGGATGCGATCGGCGGCCATGGCGATGGCCTGCACGCCGGACGAGCAGAAGCGGTTGATGGTGACGCCCGGCACCGTGTACGGCAGGCCGGCCAGCAGCGAGCCGATGCGGGCGACGTTCATGCCTTGCTCGGCTTCGGGCATGGCACAGCCGACGATCACGTCTTCGATGCGATGCGGATCGACGCCCGGCGCCTGCGCCATCACGGCGCGGATCACGTGGGCGAGCATGTCGTCCGGACGGGTGTTGCGGAACACGCCGCGCGGCGCCTTGCCGACCGGCGTGCGGGTGGCGGCGACGATGTAGGCGTCTTGCACTTGCTTGGTCATGGTTTTGCTCCGTGGCGTCGCGCGTGGTTCGCAGCGACGCACTCAAAGTTTGGTTCGCTCGATAGACGCGCTATCAGTTACGCAGCGGCTTGCCGGTGGTCATGGTGTGGGCGATGCGGGCCTGGGTCTTCTCCGTCTTGGCCAGCTCCACGAAGTGCTTGCGTTCCAGCGCGAGCAACCATTCCTCATCGACCTGTGAACCGCGCTCGATCTTGCCGCCGCACAGCGTGTCCGCGATGCGCGTGGCGATCGCCACGTCATGCGGCGAGGCGAAATAGCCTTCGGCGAGGTTGGCGAGCGAGGCCTGGAACGTGGCGGTGCCCACGTCGCCGGCGACCGGGATGGTGCGGGCCATCATCGGCGGGCGCCAGCCGCTTTCGGCGAGCGACAGCGCAACCTTCTTGGCCACGTACAGCAGCTCGTAGGCGTTGAACACCACCACGTCGCTGTCGCGCAGCAGGCCGAGCTGCTTGGCTTCCAATGCGCTGCCCGAGACCTTGGCCATCGCCACCGTCTCGAACACCTTCTTCAGCGCTTCGAACGGATCTTCCGGGTTCGCCTTGGCAGCGCGGATCGCCAGCTCATGCAGGCCACCGCCCGCCGGCAGCAGGCCGACGCCGGCCTCGACCAGGCCGATGTAGCTTTCCAGCGCGGCCACGGTGCGGGCCGAGTGCATCTGGAATTCGCAGCCGCCGCCGAGGGCAAGGCCGCGCACGGCGGACACCACCGGCACCAGCGAGTGCTTGATGCGCATGCTGGTGGCCTGGAAGTTGGCGACCATCTTTTCGAAGTCGTCGAACTTGCCGGCCTGCAGCAAGCCCAGTGCGCCCTTGAGATCGGCGCCGGCCGAGAACGGCTCGCCGGTCTGCCAGATCACTACGGCCTTGAGCTGCTGCTCGGCAACGTCGATCGCCTGCTGCACGCCATCGAGCACGTAGTCGTTGACCGTGTTCATCTTGGTCTTGAACGAGATGATGCCCACGCCGTCGTCGCCCAGCGTCCACAGGCGCACGCCGTCGTTCTCCCACACCGTGGTGCCCTGGTCGAACTTCTCGCCCAGGATCGGATCGGGGAACAGCTGGCGCTGGTAGACCGGGTGCTGCGAGCGCGGCTTGTTCTTGCCTTCGGCAGCGGACCAGGAGCCGTCCTTGCCGTGCACGCCGTTGCGGCCGTCGGTGACCCATGCCGGCAGCGGCGCCTTGCTCATGGCCTTGCCGGCGGCGATGTCCTCGGCGATCCAGCCGGCCACCTGCTGCCAGCCGGCGGCCTGCCAGGTCTCGAACGGGCCGAGCTTCCAGCCGTAGCCCCAGCGGATGGCGAAGTCGACGTCGCGCGCGGTGTCGGCGATGTCGGCCAGGTGATAGGCGGTGTAGTGGAACAGGTCGCGGAAGGTCGCCCACAGGAACTGCGCCTGCGGGTCATTGGACGCGCGCAGCTTGCCGAACTTCTCGGCCGGATCCTTGATGGCGAGGATGGCGGACACCTCGTCCGACGCCTTCTGCTCGGACGGACGGTAATCCTGCTTGGCCACGTCGATCACGACGATGTCCTTGCCGGCCTTGCGGTAGAAGCCCGCGCCGGTCTTCTGGCCCAGCGCGCCCTTTTCGATCAGGGCGGAGAGCCACACAGGGGCCTTGAAGTACTCATGCCACGGATCGTCGGCCAGCGTGTCGGCCATGGTCTTGATCACGTGCGCCATGGTGTCCAGGCCGACCACGTCCGCGGTGCGGTAGGTGGCGCTCTTGGGACGGCCCACGGCCGGGCCGGTCAGGGCATCGACCACGTCGAAGCCCAGGCCGAACTGCTGCGTGTGATGCATGGTGGCCAGCATCGAGAACACGCCGATGCGGTTGCCGATGAAGTTCGGCGTGTCCTTGGCGTACACCACGCCCTTGCCGAGCGCGGTGGTGAGGAACGCCTCGAGGCCTTCCAGTACGTTCTTGTCTGTCAGCTTGGTCGGGATCAGTTCGACCAGATGCATGTAGCGCGGCGGGTTGAAGAAGTGCACGCCGCTGAAACGGTGGCGCATCTCTTCCGGCAGCGCCTCGGCGAGTCCATTGATCGACAAGCCCGAGGTGTTGGAGGCGATGACGGCGGTCGGCGACAGGTGGGCAGCGATCTTCTTGTAGAGATCCAGCTTCCAGTCCATCCGCTCGGCGATCGCCTCGATCACCAGATCCACGTCCTTGAGGTGCTCCAGATCCTCGTCGTAGTTCGCGGGGATGATGGCGCCAGCGACGGTCTTGTCGGCCAGCGGGGCAGGCGAGAGCTTCTGCAGGTTGGCGATGGCCTTCAGGGCGATGCCACTCTTGGGACCGTCCTTGGCGGCCAGGTCGAACAGCACGGTTTCGACGCCGGCGTTGGTCAGGTGCGCAGCGATCTGCGCGCCCATGACGCCGGCACCGAGCACCGCGGCCTTGCGGATGCGCAGCGCTGCCTTGGGGGTGGATGGAGCGGTCATTGGTTTCTCCGTAGTGCAAGACACAGGAAGGTGAAGCGGGTGGCCGTGGCCGGCCGAGGGTGTTCGGTCGCCGGGATCAGGGGGATTTGAGGCCGGCGGCGGCGAAGCGGATCAGGTGCTGGGCGGTCTGCTCACGATGCACGTGCTCGGTGACATCGCTTTTTCGCTGGATCATGCCGAAGCCGGACATGGCATGGGTCAGGGCGCCGGTCACCAGGTCGACGCGCCAGTACAGCTCCTCCTTGCTCAGGTGGGGCAGCAGGCGGGCGAACTCCGCGGTGAACTGGCGCATCACGTGGCCGTAGTTGTCCGACAGGAACTTGCGCAAGGTGTCGTCGTGCTCGGCGAAGGCGCGGGCCAGCACGCGCATGAACAAGGAACCGTTGCCATCATGGGAGAGCTCCAGTGCCGGCACGATGAAGGCGGCGAGCACCTCTTCGATGCTGGTATCCGGCTCCCCGGCGATCTTCTGCAACGCCGCCATGCGTCGGCCGTTCAACTGATCCAGGCGGCGGCGGAAGACCTCCTCGATCAGGCGGTCCTTGGAGCCGAAGTGGTAGTTGACGGCGGCGAGGTTGACCCCGGCAGCGGCCGTGAGCTGGCGCAGCGAGGCGCCTTCGAAGCCATGCCTGGCGAACAGTTCCTCGGCGGCGCCGAGGATGCGCTCCTTGGTCGGCAGGACGGCGTGCGATGCTGACATGCTCGATGATCCCGGAATCAAACGATCGTTTGAGCATACGCGGGTCGATTTGCGCCCGTCAAACGATCGTTGGACTGGTGTGCGGGCGGGCCTGCGCGCGACTTGCGTATCAGTTAGAATCTGTCAAACTTTCGTGAGCTAAATCCGCATATTGACGCCGGATTTGGCGTAATTTGCCGGCAAAGACCGGCCCGCCCACTCAGATACCAGTTTTCCCGGAGCAGACTCATGGCGCTGGAGCGCACCCTTTCCATCATCAAGCCCGACGCCGTTGCCAAGAACGTGATCGGTGAAATCTACGCTCGCTTCGAAAAGGCCGGCCTCAAGGTCGTCGCCGCCAAGATGAAGCACCTGTCGCGCCAGGAAGCCGAAGGCTTCTACGCTGTGCACAAGGAGCGTCCGTTCTTCAAGGCGCTGGTCGAGTTCATGATCTCCGGTCCGGTGATGATCCAGGCGCTGGAAGGCGAGAACGCCATCCTCAAGAACCGCGAGCTGATGGGCGCCACCAATCCGAAGGACGCCGCGCCGGGCACGATCCGCGCCGACTTCGCCGACTCCATCGACGCGAACGCCGTGCATGGTTCCGACGCTGCCGAAACGGCTGCCGTCGAAATCGCGTACTTCTTCGCCTCGACGGAAGTCTTCTCGCGCTGAGGTATGAAGTTGTGAACCAGGCAGTATCCACCACCACCGACAAGGTCAACCTGCTCGACTTCGATCGCCAGGGCCTGCGTGATTTCTTCGCGCAGCTGGGCGAGAAGCCGTATCGCGCCGAGCAGGTGATGAAGTGGATCTACCACCGCCTGGAAGACAACTTCGAAAACATGACTGATGTCGGCAAGGCGCTTCGGGCGAAGCTCGAAGCGTCGTGCTATGTCGGTCCGCCGAAGACCCTGTTCGACAAGGGCGCCGCCGACGGCACGCACAAGTGGCTGCTCGGCATGGATGGCGGCAACGCCATCGAGGCGGTGTACATCCCGGAGCCGACCCGCGGCACGCTGTGCGTGTCCTCGCAGGTCGGCTGCGGTCTCAACTGCCAGTTCTGCTCCACCGCGACGCAGGGCTTCAACCGCAACCTCTCCACCGCCGAAGTCATCGGCCAGATGTGGGTGGCGGCCAAATACCTCGGCAACATTACGCACCAGAACCGCCGCATCACCAACGTGGTGATGATGGGCATGGGCGAGCCGCTGCTGAACTTCGACAACGTGACCAAGGCCATGAGCCTGATGCGCGACGATCTCGGCTTCGGCCTGGCATCCAAGCGCGTCACCCTGTCGACCGCCGGCCTCGTGCCGATGATCGACAAGCTGTCGGAAACCATCGACGTGTCGCTGGCCGTGTCGCTGCATGCCGCCAACGATGAGCTGCGCACCGAGCTGGTGCCGCTCAACAAGCGCTACCCGATCGCCGAGCTGATGGCCTCGTGCCAGCGCTGGCTCGATCGCAAGCCGCGCACCTCGATCACCTTCGAGTACACCCTGATGAAGGGTGTCAACGACCAGCCCGAGCACGCCCGCCAGCTGATAAAGCTGATGCGGCGCATGCCGACGTGCAAGGTCAACCTGATTCCGTTCAATCCTTTTCCTGGCACGCGTTTCGAGCGCTCGGACGCCGAAACGATCCGCGCCTTCCAGACCCAGTTGCTCAATGCCAACGTGCTGACCATGTTGCGCCGTACCCGCGGTGACGACATCGATGCCGCATGTGGTCAGCTCAAGGGGCAGGTATTGGATCGCACCCGTCGCCAGGCCGAATTTCGCAAGCGTCTGGACGAGGGGGCGAGCCATGCGGCTTGATCGAGTCCTGCTGAGCGCCGGCCTGGCCGCCGCCCTGTCAGGTTGCGTCACCACCACGACTACCGAAGCCGGTGGCGTGGCAACCAAGATTCCACGCACCACCAAGGCGGAGCAGCGCGAGGAAGGGGCGCGCGTGCATACCCAGTTGGGCCAGCAGTACATGGAGCACGGCGACCTGCAGGACGCCATGGTCAAGCTCAACAAGGCGCTGGATTTCGATCCCAATTACGTGCCCGCGCACACCGTGCTTGCGGTGGTGTACGAGCGCATCAACGATCTGCCCAACGCAGAGCTGCATTACCGCAAGGCGCAGGCGCTTGCGCCCACCAAGGGCGACACCAACAACAACCTCGGCTGGTTCCTGTGCAACCGGGAAGACAAGGCCGCCGAGGCCATGCCGTATTTCCAGAAAGCCGTGGCGGACCCGTTCTACCAGACGCCTTCGCTGGCCTGGACCAATGCCGGCACCTGCCTGTCGCGTGGTCGGGATTTCGCCGGCGCGGAGGTGGACTTCCGCAAGGCCATCGAGATCGATCCGCAGAACGCCGAGGCGTTGTATCAGCTCGCCAACGTGCTTTATCTTCAGAACGATGCGTTCCGTGCACGTGCCTTCATCCAGCGCTTCGACGCGCTGGGTCAGCCGAGTGCGGCGGCGCTGAAGCTTGGTCACGACATCGAATCACGGTTGGGCAACAAGGATGCTGCTCTCAACTACAGTAGGCGACTGCAGAGCCAGTTCCCGGATTCGGAACAGGCGCGCGCCCTCGACGCAACCGCACGCCAATGACATCCCAGCAGTCAAACACGGCCAACAGCGGCAACCGAGCATTCCCTTTTACCGAAGTACCCGACGCCATCATGGATACGGAACATTCTTCGCTGGAAACGACCCACGCCAGGCTGGGTAGCCGCTTGCGCGCCGCGCGCGAGGCACGCGGCCTGGACGTGGAGACCTGTGCGCATGCGCTGCGTCTGCCGGCAAAGGTGTTGCGCCAGATCGAGGGCAACGAGTACGAAGGCATCGACTACCAGGTCTACCTGGGCGGCTACCTCACCAAGTACGCGCGCTACCTCGGTGTCGACGAAGCGGAAGTGAAGGGCGAACTGGAGCGCATCAAGCCGAGCCAGCCGACACTGGTGGCGACCGGCGGCATCTCGCACTCGCGCTACCTGCTTGAGCACTACGCTCGCGCCGCGACCTACGTGGTGCTGACCGCGGCCATCGTGGTGCCCACGATCTGGCTCGGCGTGCGCGGCACGCTGGATCGCGACGTGAGCCATCTGGCGCCGCTCGATGCGGCTCCGGTTGCGCAGGTCGACGCGCCCGTCAGCGCCTCATCATCGGCCCCGGCAGGAACGCCCACCACCGAGGCCAACGTTGTGGACGCGAGTGGCAATGCAGCGTCCACCGCGCCGGCCTCACAGCCGCAGACCACCACGCCGGCAGCGCAGCCGCAGGACCAGCAGCCGCTCATGGCGTCCATGGCGCCGTTCCCGAACCTTGGGGGCGACACCGCCCGTGCCGCGCCGCAGCCGGCATCCGCTGAAGCGGCGGTCGGCAATGGTGCCCATAGCCTGGTGCTGAGTCTGCAGGGCGCCAGCTGGGTGGAAGTCACCACCAAGGACGGATCCCGTCTCGAATATGGTCTGCTGCCCGCCGGCAGTTCCAAGACCTACCACAGCGATCAGCCTCTGGAAGTGCGCATTGGCAACGCCAATGGCGCGCAGGTCATGCTGGATGGCCAGCCTATGGCGCTGGACAGCTACCGTCGCTCCAACGTTGCCCACTTCCGTGTCGAAGTGCGTGACGGCAAGGCCTCGCCGGCTGGCGCCTAGTGATCACGCCGGGCCTGTGCGGTCCGGCGCAATCGGTTATGCTTGCCCATTGTCCGCCCGGCAGCGCGCGGACCATGGGCTGATTTCTTTTTTTCCGTGCGGCAGGCGCTTCGCAAGTGCTTTCGGCGTGCGGTTTCCAAAGGTGATTGCATGGCTTTTGAAGAGTACGACGAATTCGAACAGAGCGAACGCGTACAGCAGTGGTTGCGCCAGAATGGCCTGTCCATCGTCGTCGGCATTGCCATCGGTCTCGTCGGCATCTTCGGCTGGCAGCAGTGGAACAAGCACAAGGCCGATCACCAGTCGGAAGCCGCCAATCTCTACCAGCAGGTGCAGGATGCTGCAGCCGCAGGCAAGTCCGATAGCGCAGACTCGCTGACCGAGCAGTTGCTCAAGGATTACACTGACACCTCGTATGCGGCGTTTGCGGCGGCCGACCGCGCCCAGCGCCAGGTCCAGGCCAAACAGTTCGACAAGGCGATCGAGTCGCTGGGCTGGGCGGAGAGTCATGCCGGCGACGCCAACCTGAAGGCCCTCATGCAGCTGCGTACCGCGCGCATATTGCTGGCTGAAGGCAAGGGCGCCGATGCGCTGGCGGCGCTGGATCGCATGCCCCCGAAGAGCTATGAGGGTGTCGCGCAGGAACTACGTGGCGATGTGCTGGTCAAGCTTGGGCGTCCGGACGATGCCCGCAAGGCATATGAAGCCGCCAAGGCGGCGCTGGGCGAGAACGCGCCTCAGAGCGTGCAGATGAAAATCGATGATCTGGCCGTGGCCGGGAAGCAGGGTGCATGAAACCTGAAGTGAAGAAGCACGGTTCGATGAAGCGCGTGTGGATGGTGGCGTTGACCTCGCTGGTCGTGCTCGCCGGCTGCCACTCGTTCAAGAAGGAAAACGTCCAGCCGCCCACGCCGTTGGCTAAGGATTTCAAGCCGACCGTGCAGGTCAGCAAGCTGTGGACGAGCAGCGTGGGCGATGGCGCCGGCGACAGCGGCGTGCGCCTGCGTCCCGCGTTCGCCGATGGCGTGCTCTATGCCTGCAGCACCGATGGCAAGATCGCCGCGTTCGATGCGGCCAGCGGCAAGACGCTGTGGACCAAGAGTTCGCGCACCCAGGGTTGGTTCGGCTGGGGCGACAAGAAGCGCGCCGATGCGTTGTATGCCGGTGGTCCGGCCGCGTCGGGCGACCTCGTGGTCGTCGGTACGCTTGATGGTCACATCTATGGCATCAATGCGAAGGACGGCAGTCCGCGCTGGGAGTCGGTGGTCAATTCCGAGGTGATTTCCGCGCCGGTGATCTCCGGCAATCTGGTGATCGCCCGCACCCAGGATGGCCGTCTGTACGGCTTCGACAGCAGCAACGGCGAACGTCGCTGGGTCTACGACCAGGACACCGTACCCCTGCTCAGCCTGCGCGGCAACGGCCCGCTGATGGTCGCCAATGGCGTGGTGTTCTATGGCAGCGACGCCGGCAAGCTGGTGGCGCTGCGACTGGACAACGGCGAGAAGCTGTGGGAACAGTCGCTTGCCAGTGGCGAAGGCCGCACCGAAATCGAGCGCCTGAGCGACGCCGACGGCTCCATCCTGCTCCAGGGCAATACGCTGTACAGCGCTGCCTACCACGGCAACCTGGCGGCCGTTGATGGTCCCAGCGGCCGTCCGCTGTGGGGCCGTCCGTTCTCCACGTTCACGTCGCTGGACATCGGCAGCAATGCGATCTACGGCGTCAACGACGACTCGCAGGTGTGGGCGTTCGACAAGAACGGCGGCGCCGACATGTGGAAGAACGACTCCCTCAAGTACCGCTGGCTCACCGGTCCGGCCGTGCAGGGCGACTACGTCGTCGTGGGCGACCTGGAAGGCTATGTGCACTGGCTGCAGACCGGCGACGGCGCATTGGCCGGTCGCGAGCGTCTTTCCAAGAAAGCCATCCGTGCCCAGCCGCTGGTGGTGGGCGACACTGTGTACGTCGAGGACGTGAAGGGCCGTATCGGCGCTTACCGTCTCGGCGCGCGCTGATCGCGTCATAAGGTTGTCTCATGCTGCCCGTCGTTGCCCTGGTCGGTCGTCCCAATGTCGGTAAATCGACCCTCTTCAATGCAATGACGCGCAGCCGTGACGCCCTGGTGGCTGACATGCCGGGCGTCACCCGCGATCGCCATTACGGCGTGTGCCGCACCGGCGCATGTCCGTTCGTGGTGGTCGATACCGGCGGCCTGTCCGGTGAAGAAGAAGGTATCGAGGGCCTGACCGCACAGCAGGTGCGTCTGGCCATCGAGGAAGCCAGCGTGCTGGTGTTCGTGGTGGATGCGCGTGACGGCCTGCTGCCGCAGGACCGCACGATCCTTGATGAGCTGCGCCGCAGCGGCAAGCCGATCATCGCCGCGGTCAACAAGACCGATGGCCTGGATCTGCAGAACGCCATGGCGGAATTCGCCGTGTTCGGCATTGGCAACACGCTGCCGCTGTCCGCTGCGCACAACCGCGGCACCGAAGATCTCATCGCGTCGGCGCTCACGCTGCTGCCGGAAGATGCACACGAAGAAATCGAGGCGGCCGACCCGGACAGCATTCGCGTGGCCATCGTGGGCCGTCCGAATGCCGGCAAGTCCACGCTGATCAACCGCCTGCTGGGTGAGGATCGCCTGATCGTCTCCAACGTTGCGGGTACGACGCGCGACCCGATCAAGGTGTCGTTGGAGCGCGACGGTCGCAAGTACACCCTGATCGACACCGCCGGCGTGCGCCGCAAGGCACGCGTGGAGGAGGCGGTGGAGAAATTCAGCGTCATCAAGACGCTGCAGTCCATGGCCGCCGCCCAGGTAGTGGTAGTCATGGTCGACGCCCGCGAAAACCTTGCCGACCAGGATCTCACCCTGATTGGCCATGCCGTCGATGAGGGCAGGGCGCTGGTGATCGCCGTCAACAAGTGGGACGGCATGGACAATTACCAGCGCGAGCAGTGCCAGAGCGCGCTGGCTCGGCGCCTGCAGTTCGTCGACTGGGCCAAGACGGTGTTCATCTCGGCACTGCACGGATCCGGCCTGCGCGAGCTGATGAAGGCCGTCGTGCGCGCGCATCACGCGGGGACCAAGGAGCTGAGCTCCTCCGATCTCACCAAGACGCTGGAGATGGCCTACGAGGGCTACCAGCCTCCGCTGGTCCGTGGTCACGCGCCCAAGTTGCGGTTCGCGCACCCAGGCGGGACCAACCCGCCGACCATCGTGATCCACGGTAGTCGTACCAAGCACATTGCCCCTGCCTACCGGCGCTACCTGGAAAACTTCTTCCGCAAGCGCTACAAGCTCGAAGGCACGCCAGTGCGCATTGCGTTCCGCGACGGTGAAAATCCGTTCGCCGGCAAGAAGAACGTGCTGACCGACAGCCAGAAGCGCAAGCGCCAGCGCATGATCCGCGAGATGAAGAAGCGCAAGTAAGGCCCGCGCTACTGTAGGAGCGCACCCTGTGCGCGACTGCGGGGCGTAGCGTCATACCTGTCCGCGGTCTTCGCGATTTGCCGTTTCATAACCGCGCCCACGCCGGAAACCACGTGGCGCTCTCTTGCCGTGGCCTACGCGTCGCGCACAGGGTGCGCTCCCACACGGCACGGGGAGTGGCGTGTGCTTGGACGCGCGTGGTGTCCGCCGTAAGCTAGTTCAATGACAAGCCTCAATCGTGATGGCTGGCTGGAGTTCCTCCGCGCCAGCATTCCAGAGATTTCCCCCGCCGAAGCGTTGGCCCGGCAGGCACAGGGTGGCCTACTCATCGACGTGCGCGAGGACGGCGAACGCGCCAGTGGTACGCCGATGGGCGCCGTCGGACTTTCACGCGGCTTCCTCGAGCTGCGCATTGAGCAGGTCGAGGCCGACCGGCAGCGCACGATCCTCGTGTTGTGCGGTAGCGGACAACGTTCGCTGCTTGCCTCCGAAGCCCTGCAGCGCATGGGCTATAGCCAGGTGGCCTCGGTGTCGGGCGGCTTCCAGCGCTGGAAAGCAGAAGGCTTGCCGATAGCCTTGGGAGCGTTGGATGGCGATGCGGCCGAGCGTTATGCGCGGCAACTACAGTTGCCCCAGGTTGGCGAAGCAGGGCAGGCGAAGCTTTCGTCGGCGCGTGTCGCCTTGTTGGGCGCGGGTGGCCTGGGCGCACCCGCGGCGCTCTACCTGGCGGCTGCAGGTGTGGGTCAGCTCACCCTGATCGATGATGATCGCGTCGAGCGTTCCAATCTTCACCGGCAGGTCATCCATGCCGATGCACGCGTCGGCATGCACAAGACGGAATCGGCCCGCATCGCGCTGGCGGCGCTCAATCCGCGCGTGCAGGTAGATATCCGCAATGAGCGCCTGCAGGCTGACAACGTCGAGAGGCTGCTGGGCGGTCATGACCTGGTGATCGATGGCGCGGACAACTTTCCGGCGCGTTACCTCGTGGCCGCGGCGTCGCAACGGCTGAAATTGCCGATGATCTACGGCGCGGTAGAGCGTTTCACGGGACAGGCCAGCGTGTTTGATCCTCGACGTGCCGATTCACCGTGTTACCGCTGTCTGTTCCCGGAGCCACCCTCGGCTGCGGAGGCACCCAACTGCAGCGAGGCTGGGGTGTTGGGCGTGTTGCCGGGCATCGTGGGCCTGCTGCAGGCAACCGAGGCGTTGAAACTGATCCTCGGCATCGGCGAACCGTTGGTGGGACGCCTGCTCGCATTCGATGCGTTGGCGATGCGTTTTCGCGAAACGCGCTTGCCACGCGACCCGGGGTGTCCGGGTTGCGGCTCGCATGTCACCTTCGGTGGCTATCAGGACATCGCCGAGCTCTGCGCTTCCGCCGGCTGATCCAGGTCGGCCGGTAGCAGGCCGTAGACCGCTGCATCCACTGGCTTGCCATCGATCATCAGTCGGTGGCGTGCGATGCCCTCGAATCGCGCGCCGGCTTTTTCAGCGCAACGTCGGCTCGCCAGGTTCTCCACGGCCGCGACGATTTCGATACGGCAAAGTCCCAGCGCCTCGAAGCCGAACGTCGCCAGGCGCCGCGTCGCCCGTGCCGCCACGCCCTGGCCTTGTGCCTGCGTGCGTACCCAATAACCCAGGTTGGCGCTGTGGTGCTGGTTGTCGAAGCGGTTGAGGCCGACGCCACCGAGCAGCATGCCGTTGCCGTCAAAGACGCCGAACGCGCAGGGCTCGCCACCTTCCGCGGCGGACCGGCAGCGTTCGATCCAACGGATCGCATCCTCCCGCCGGTAACCCGGGTGACACCAGGGAAGCCAGCGTCCGACCGTCGAGACCGACTCGCGGGCGGCTTCGTACAACGCTTCGGCGTGCGACGGCTGCCACAGGCAAAGCTGCAGGCCAGGCGCCGTCAGTTGCAGGGAGGCGGGCAGCTTGGTCGGGTCGTTCATGCGTTTTGTTTGTACGCGCCGGGGGGAGCCGGGATAATACGGTTCTTTGCAGCCAGGCCCGACCATGACCGCACGCATCCTCGACGGCAAACGCATTGCGCAGGAACTGATGGAGCGGATCGAGCGCCGCGTCGTCGAGCGCAAGGGCAGGGGCCTCGCGGAGCCGGGTCTGGCCGTGGTCCTTGTGGGCGACGACGCCGCCTCGTCGGTCTATGTTCGCAACAAGCGCAAGGCCTGCCACCAGGTCGGGTTCCGCTCCTTCGATTTCGATCTGCCGTCGAGCACCACGCAGGAAGAGCTGATTGCGCTGATCGACAAGCTCAACGCCGATCCGGCCGTGCACGGCATCCTGGTGCAGTCGCCGCTGCCTGATCACATCGACGAGGACGCGCTGGTCGATCGCATCGATCCCGGCAAGGACGTGGACGGATTCCAGGCAGTGAACGTGGGGCGCCTTGCGTTGCGCCGCTTCGGCCTGCGCCCTTGCACGCCGCGTGGTGTGATGACCTTGCTTGGCCACACCGATCGTCCCGTGCGCGGCCAGCACGCCGTGGTGGTGGGTGTTTCCAACCACGTCGGCCGTCCGCTCGCACTGGAGCTGCTGATCGCCGGTTGCACTACCACGTGCTGCCACAAGTTCACCCGCGATCTTGAGAGTTTCATCCGGCAGGCGGACATCGTCATCGTTGCCGTCGGCAGGCCCGGTCTGGTCAAGGGCGAATGGATCAAGCCGGGCGCCGTGGTGATCGACGTCGGCATCAATCGCCTTGAAGACGGCCGCCTGGTGGGCGACGTGGATTTTGCCGCCGCTGCCGAGCGCGCCAGCTGGATCACGCCGGTGCCGGGTGGCGTCGGTCCGATGACCGTGGCAACGCTGCTGGAGAACACGCTGGAAGCGGCCGAAGCGCGGGACGTTCAGCACCGGGGTTGAGTCGCTGTTTCTTGGTCGTTGTAGGAGCGCACCCAGTGCGCGATGGCGCCCTGCACATTTCGCTGGTGTCGGTTTTGAACCGCGACGCGGGGTTGACTGGTGGGCGCTGCTGTCCTGGGGCGCGCCGACGCCGTGATCGCGCACTGGGTGCGCTCCTACAGTGGCGTCTTTCGCCTTCCGTTCATGCGGCGAGTAGCGGGCCTACCGGCTTCCGCGTATAATCTCCTCTTTGCAGCGGACAAATCGCATGCGTATCCTCGCCGAGGCTCTCACCTACGACGATGTTTATCTTGTTCCGGCTCATTCGGCCGTCCTTCCGCGTGATGTAGACACCTCCACGCGACTCACCCGAAACCTGCGCCTGAACATTCCCATCGTGTCCGCCGCCATGGACACGGTGACCGAAGCCCGCCTCGCCATCACCATGGCCCAGCAGGGCGGCATCGGCATCATCCACAAGAACATGACCGCCGAGCAGCAGGCCGCCGAAGTGCGCCTGGTGAAGAAGTTCGAGGCGGGCGTCATCCGCAACCCGATCACTGTCGGTCCGAATACCTCGATTCGCGAAGTGCTGCAGCTCACCCGCGCAGCCAACATCTCCGGCGTGCCGGTGGTGGAAGGCGAGAAGCTGGTCGGCATCGTCACCAGCCGCGACCTGCGTTTCGAGCGCAAGCACGACGACCCGGTGCGCAACATCATGACGCGCCAGGACAAGCTCGTGACCGTGCGCGAAGGCGCCGATCAGGACGAAGTGCTGCAGCTGCTGCACAAGCACCGCATCGAGAAGGTGCTGGTCGTCAACGACGACTACCAGCTGCGCGGCCTGATCACCGTCAAGGACATCCAGAAAGCCCGCGACAACCCGAACGCCGCCAAGGATCGCCTCGAGCGCCTGGTCGTCGGCGCCGCGGTGGGTGTGGGCGGCGACACCGAACTGCGCGTCGAAGCGCTGGTCGATGCCGGCGTCGACGTGATCGTGGTCGACACCGCGCACGGTCATTCGCAGGGCGTCATCGAGCGCGCCGGCTGGGTGAAGAAGCGCTACCCGCACGTCGAAGTCATCGCGGGCAACATCGTCACCGGCGAAGCGGCGCGCGCGCTGCTGCACGCGGGCGTCGATGCCGTGAAGGTGGGCGTGGGCCCGGGCTCGATCTGCACCACGCGCGTCGTCGCTGGCGTGGGCGTGCCGCAGATCACCGCGATCGATCTGGTCGCCACGGCGCTGAAGGATGAGATCCCGCTGATCGCCGACGGCGGGATCCGCTATTCGGGCGACATCCCGAAGGCACTGGCTGCCGGCGCGTCCACCGTGATGCTTGGCTCGATGTTCGCCGGCACCGAAGAGTCGCCGGGCGAGGTCGAGCTGTTCCAGGGCCGCTCGTACAAGAGCTACCGCGGCATGGGTTCGCTGGGCGCAATGGCGCTGGGCTCCAAGGACCGCTACTTCCAGGACGAGGCCGACGCCGACAAGCTGGTGCCCGAAGGCATCGAAGGTCGCGTGCCGTACCGTGGTCCGCTGCGCAACATCATCCACCAGCTGATCGGCGGCCTGCGTGCCTCGATGGGCTATCTGGGTGCGGCCACCGTCGAGGATGTGCGCCAGAAAGCACAGTTCGTGAAGGTGACCAGCGCCGGCGTGACCGAAGCGCACCCGCACGACATCCAGATCACGAAGGAAGCGCCGAACTATCGGCTGAATTCGTAACGGATCCGCGCCGGCCTCATGGCCGGCGCATCGTTTCAATCGGAGCCAACGCCGTGCGCCCGCATGACGTTGGCTTCGCATTCCAGAGATTCAGACGTGGGGCAGGCTGCCTGGCCCACCCGGAGCCGGACCATGACCGATATCCATAGCGACAAAATCCTCATCCTCGATTTCGGCGCGCAGTACACCCAGCTGATCGCCCGTCGCGTCCGCGAGATCGGCGTGTACTGCGAGATCTGGGCGTGGGACCACGACCCGGCCGAGATCGCCGCGTACGGCGCCAAGGGCATCATCCTGTCCGGCGGTCCGGAATCGACCACGCTGCCGGGAGCGCCCAAGGCGCCGCAGGAGGTGTTCGATTCTGGCTTGCCTATCCTCGGCATCTGCTACGGCATGCAGACCCTGGCTGCGCAGCTGGGCGGCGCCACCGAGGCCGCCGATGCGCGCGAGTTTGGCCATGCGGAAGTGGACATCGTCGCCAAGAGCCGCCTGTTCGCGGAGCTGAGCGACCACGACAGCACGCATCGCCTGGATGTGTGGATGAGCCATGGCGACCACGTCGCCAAGGCGCCGCCGGGCTTCGTCATCACCGGCACTACCGACCGCATCCCGGTCGCGGTGATGGAGAACGAGGACAAGCGCTGGTACGGCGTGCAGTTCCATCCGGAAGTGACCCACACCAAGCAGGGCACCAACCTGCTCAAGCGTTTCGTCACGGAAATCTGCGGCTGCCAGACGCTGTGGACCGCCGCGCACATCATCGAGGACCAGATTGCCCGCGTGCGCGAGCAGGTGGGCAACGACCACGTGCTGCTGGGCCTCTCCGGCGGCGTGGATTCCTCCGTGGTAGCTGCGCTGCTGCACCGGGCCATCGGTGACCAGCTGACCTGCGTGTTCGTCGACACCGGCCTGCTGCGCTGGCAGGAAGGCGACCAGGTGATGGCCACCATGGCCGAGCATATGGGCGTGAAGGTCATCCGCGTGAACGCCGCCGAGCGTTACTTCAAGGCGCTGGAAGGCGTGGCCGATCCGGAGGCCAAGCGCAAGATCATCGGCCGGCTGTTCGTCGAGATCTTCGACGAGGAGTCGGCCAAGGTCACCAACGCCGGCCATGGCCAGGTGAAGTGGCTGGCGCAGGGCACCATCTACCCCGACGTGATCGAGTCGGCCGGCAGCAAGACCGGCAAGGCGCACGTGATCAAGAGCCACCACAACGTGGGCGGCTTGCCGGAGCACATGAAGCTCAAGCTGGTCGAACCGCTGCGCGAGCTGTTCAAGGACGAAGTGCGTCGCATCGGCGTGGAACTCGGCCTGCCGCGCACCATGGTCTACCGCCATCCGTTCCCGGGTCCGGGCCTGGGCGTGCGCATCCTGGGCGAAGTGAAGCCGGAGTACGCCGAGCTGCTGGCCCGTGCTGACGCCATCTTCATCGAAGAGCTGCGCGCCTGGGATCTATACGACAAGACCAGCCAGGCCTTCGCCGTGTTTCTGCCGGTGAAGTCGGTGGGCGTGGTGGGTGATGCCCGCGCCTACGAGTGGGTGATCGCGCTGCGTGCGGTGGAAACCATCGACTTCATGACGGCGCATTGGGCGCACTTGCCGTACGACTTCCTTGGCAAAGTTTCCAATCGTATTATCAATGAGTTACGTGGTGTTTCTCGCGTCGTTTATGACATCAGTGGCAAGCCGCCCGCTACCATCGAGTGGGAGTGAGTCGAACCGCTGGCGGCTGAGCTGTTTGTCTCAAGAACTTGCCGTAATGCATTGATAAGGAAGGATTCGAGATGTCCTTGCCCGACGACCCCTGCGAGTTGTTGTTTTCATACGGGACGTTGCAGCTCGAACGGGTACAGCTCGAATCCTTCGGCCGGCTGCTGGATGGCGAGGACGACGCCATGCCGGGCTACCGCCGGACGATGGTGGAGATCACCGACCCGGACGTTCTGCGCAAAAGCGGGGAGCGATTCCACCCGATCGTCGCCCCTAGCGGCGAGCTGGCCGACGAAGTCGCCGGCAAGGTATTCCGGGTTACCGCGGAGGAATTGGCCGCGGCCGACCGGTACGAAGTTTCCGACTACAAACGGGTCGCCGTACGGCTGAAATCCGGCAAAGAGGCCTGGGTCTACATCCGGGCCTGATCGGATCGTCGCCGTCGGGCTCACCAGGGCACGGTCTCACCCAGGCGATTGAGGTACTGCAGGCCGCTGCAGCCGGTTTGCGAGATCACCACGTCGACCACCCGCGGGATGCTCTCGCTCACTTCAAGGGCTGCGCCAGCGCCACCCATGTCGGTGCGGACCCAGCCCGGAGCGATCAGCAGCAGGGTGCGCGTGGGCACGGGTTGGCGGGCCGCGTAGCTGCGCATCAAGGTGTTGAGCGCGGCCTTGCTGGCGCGATAAGCCTCCCACCCTCCATCGGTGTTGTTGCCCACGCTGCCGAGGCCGGAGGACATCGCCGCGATCACTCCGCCCGGCGCCACCAGTGAATCGAGGGTTTCGATCACGCGCATCGGGCTGAGCGCATTGGTGACCATCATGCGGGTGAAGGCCTCGGTGTCGATCCGGCCGATGGTCTTGTCCGATGCGATGGCGATGCCGGCATTGACGAACAGCAGATCGAGGACACGGCCGTCCAGTCGCTGGCGCAAGGCCGCAAGGTCGCCGGGAACGTCGATGTCGAGATGCTCGATCTCCAGCCTGTCGCCGGCCGAAGACTTGAGGCCGTGCAGTGGCGTGTTTGATCCCCGCACGGTGCCGATGACCTGCCACCCTCGCTTGAGGTATTCCTCGGCCAGCGCGAGTCCGAGGCCTCGGGACGCTCCAACGACGAGTGCAGTCTGCTGCTTGATGGTTGCCATGGGACACCTTGGTAGTCAGGGTAAGCGTTCGATAGGGGCTGTTGATCAGCTGCGGTCGCTCGGAGCGTATTTCCAGCCCACGGCCCATCCCATGGCAGCGAGTACGGCGATCACCACGGCGAATGCAGCATGGGCGATGGACGGTCCCGTCGCCGAAGACAGCAGGCCGATGCCGATTACCGGCAGCGAATTGCCGCAGAACATCACGATCAGATAGGTGGAAACGACCTCGGCGCGACGTTGCTCCGGCGCGATGCGATTAACCACGGCGAGGCTTCCGCGATAGCCCAGCGATGCGGCGATGCCTGCCAACGCCGAGGCGGCCAGCAGCAGGGACAGGCGATGGGCGTGCTCGGCCATGATCAACAGCGCGGCCGCCGGCAGGAACAGCGCGAGGCCGACCAGCATGGCGGTGCGGCTTGCCATGGTCCGCGTGGCGACGACGGCGATGGCAGCCACCGTAAAGAGCACGCAAAGCACGACGCCCGCCACCCATGGCCGAGGGTCACCCAGCGTATCGGAGAGCAGGCTGGGAATCAGTGCCGCATAGAAACCGATCAACGCGAACGTGACGAACGCGGTCACCGCCGGCGACACGAAGGCTGCGATCAACTCTCGTGGTACGCCTAAGCGAGGGCGCAGGGAAAGGTCGCTGAAGCGCCGCGTTCGCCGGTGCACGGTTTCCGGTACCAGCGACAACGCGATGCCCATGACGACGAGAACCACCAGATAGATCACAAAGGGCAATCGCAATGGTTGCACTGCAAACTGCGCCGGAAGGCTGCCGATGAGAGGCCCCAGGGCAAGCCCGAGGAAATTGGCGACGGTCGCCGTGACAGCGCCGGAACCGCCGCGATGCTCTGACTGCAGTTCGGCTATCCATGCCGTCAGCGTGCTGGACGCCAGGCCCGTCGCGAATCCGCTGAGGGCGCGGGCGGCAAACAACCAGGCGGTACCGCTGGCGAGCCCGAACGCAACGGTGCTGGCCGCGCCGATGACAACGGCGGGCCATGCCGTGGCCTTTCGGCCCACCTGGTCCGACAACCGCGCGAAAAAGAACAGGGCGCAGAGATTGCCGAGCACGTAGATCGAGTAGACCAGCGTGAGCGTGATTTCGCCGAAGCCGAACCGTTGCCGGTACAGCGGATACAACGGCGTGGGAAGCGTCGCTCCCACGAACATGACGGCCAAGGCCGCGGCGGCTACGCTGGGCCCGCTCGCGCTGCGTTGGATGCGTGTGGCGCACATGAGGCCATGGTAAGCACGCTCGTGCCATCGGCAGTTGTGCAAAACGTGTGCGATCCGTGAGGAAGCGCCGTCATGCGTTGTGTATTGAGCCCCATCAGATGCGGGCCGTTTTGTCGTGTCTGCCGTGTCGAAGCCTGCGGAAACGATGACAAGGTCGCATCGATGGCAGGTCAGTGGGATGCGGAAAGAAGCGGTTGGCGCCGGTAGAATGGCGGCTCGCGCTCGCTTAGATGGCCACGATGACCCACGACATGCAGCTTCCGGCACCACCGTTTTCACAGGAAGACGAAGGCTATATGCGGCGTGCGCTGCAGTTGGCCGGGCATGCGCGTGATGCGGAAAACGAAGTGCCGGTCGGTGCCGTGCTGGTGCAGGATGGCGAGATCATCGGTCTGGGCTGGAATCGCAATATCACGCTCAACGATCCCAGCGCCCATGCGGAAATCATGGCGCTGCGTGCGGCGGGCGAGAAGCTGGCGAACTATCGCATGCCAGGCGCGACGTTATATGTGACGCTGGAGCCGTGTGCGATGTGCGCGATGGCGTTGGTGCACGCGCGCATCGGCCGCGTGGTTTACGGCGCAACCGATCCGAAGACCGGCGCAGCGGGCAGCGTGTTCGACACCTTGATTTCGGACCGCCACAACCATCGCATCCAGGTCGAAGGCGGCCTGCTGGCGGACGAGTCGTCGACCATGCTGCGCGAATTCTTTCGCGCGCGGCGGTAACCCCGTCAGTTGGCGTGCGCGCGCCAGTAGTGGCGCAGGTGCTCGAGCTTCGACAGCGATCGCATCGCGTCTTTCGACGCGTCATAAGCGGTGCGCTTGGCCCAGCGCCGGAACGGCTTGGGTGCCTTCGCATCCTCGGCCGCGGCTGTCGCGATGAGCTTGCGGCCCATCAGGCGATCATGCGCGAGCCCCAGGTGCCCCTGCAGATCGGCAAGCTGCTTGAGCCATGATGCCGTCGCCTGCTTCGGGAAGAGGTGCGCGTAGAGTTCGATGGTATAGCGAAGTTTCTTGGTGGCGGTGCGAAGGCGATGCAGGGTCTTTTGGCCGCCATCGAGTTTGTGGGCGCGTTTGATCAGCTGGTGGTAATGCTTTTCGATGGAGGTGGATGCCAGCTTGCGCGTCATGCCGTCGGTAGGTGGTTCGAGCGTTGCCTCCCAGTGCCGCAATGCGCGCATGGCTACGGCGAGGTCGTACTTCTTCAACGCAGCGACGGCTTGCGAGCGCGCTCCCGTCTGGCGGGCTTTCAACACCTTGGTGGTCGTCTCGATGTCGCTTTTTTCCGGTGCGTACTTCTCCGCGAAGCCGGGCAAGGTTTCGTCCACCAGGATATCGATATCGCGTGTTTCCCCGGTCGCGTCGCGGCATTCGCGCAGATAGGCATGGACGTCGTCGAGGTCGTCGTCGGAAAACTGCGCCACATCCTTCAAGGTCGCGGTGATGCGGCGCAGATTGACGCGCCATGCATGCAACAGCTTCGCATCGTAGGGTCCGGCTAGCAGGCGCTTGCGCGCATCCACGGCTTTGTTGAAATAGCCGTCCAGACTTTTTCGGATGCGATCGAATGCCGAGGGAGCAGGTGACTTGACCATGGCATGGCCCGATAAGGCGCGTGGCGACACCGCGCGATGCTGTAGCCTGGCACTCATGGAAAATTTTCCGACCGGCCGGGATGTCTACTTTGCATCAAATTGTCATGCTTCGCGAGCGACGCATGACCGCATGCCTCAGGCAATGAAGGCCAGCGCCGCCGCGCAAGATCGTTCGACCTTCAGGGTGAGCAATGGGTCGGCGCGCGTGCGCCCCAGGTTGACGGCTGCCACCGGCTTGCCGTCGCGGGCGGCTGCAGCCACGAAGCGGTAGCCCGAAAACACCATCAATGACGAGCCCACCACGAGTACGCCATCCGCCTCATTCAGTGACGTGACGGCCGCGTCAACGCGGTCACGCGGCACGCTTTCGCCGAAGAACACCACGTCGGGCTTGAGCACGCCTGTGCACTCGGGACAGGGTGGAACATGGAAGTTCGAGAAATCCCGTCCATCCAGGTCGGCGTCGCCGTCGGGTGCGTCCGCGGCATCCAGAAGTGCCCAGGACGGATTACGTTCGACCAGCATCTGCTGGAAGGCGCCGCGAGGCAGGCGGTTTCCGCATGCCGTGCAGCGCACCTCGTCCAGCCGGCCATGCAGGTCGATGACCTGGCGGTGTCCCGCGGCCTGGTGCAATCCATCGACATTCTGCGTCAGCAGCATCCGGGCATGGCCTCGCTGCTCCAGTCGCGCCAGCGCATGATGGGTGTCGTTCGGGCGTGCGCTGCCGAAACGGCGCCAGCCCACCAGGCTGCGAGCCCAGTAGCGCTGGCGGGTGCGCAGATCGCCCATGAAAGCCTGATAGGTGACGGGTTGTGGCCGCTTCCAGCCGCCGTTCGTATCGCGGTAGTCGGGAATGCCCGAATCGGTGCTGCAACCTGCGCCCGTCAGCACGAACAGCTTCGGATGTGCCTCGATGAACGCGCGCAAGCGATCCTGGTCGCGAAGCAGGTCGGCATCGGGCATCACGGTGGATTCATGCGGCAGCACGGGCCTGCAACTCCTCGATGGCGGCGGCGATGCCATGCGGGCTGTCGACCTGGGCGACATGCGAGGTGTGGTCGACGAAATCCGAATCGGCTTCGTGTGCCCAGGTGACGTGGTACGGCATGTACACGCCCCAGCCACCGAGCTGGACCACGGGCGCGATGTCCGATCGCAGCGAATTGCCGACCATGGCGAAGTGCTGCGGAGCGAGTTCGAATTCCGCGAGTATGCGTCGATAGGCGCGCTCGTCCTTCTCGGAAACGATCTCGATGCGACGGAACAGATCGGCGAGGCCGCTACCGGCCACCTTCTGTTCCTGATGGAACAGGTCGCCCTTGGTGATCAGCACCACATGGTGATGTTCGGCGACGGCTTCCACGGCGGAACGGATGCCCGGCAGCAGCTCCACCGGATGCGCCAGGACCTCCTTGCCGATCGCGATGATGCGATGAAGATCCGTGGCGCTGATGCGCGATTGCGTGATGTCGATGGCCGCTTCCAGCATCGACAGCGTCATGCCCTTGGCGCCATAACCGAACAGGCGGATGTTGCGTCGCTCGGTAGCGAGCAGGCGGTCGCGAAGACCGAGATGAGCAAGATCGACATAGTTGCCGACGATCTGTTCGAACGCGTCATGCGCCGACTGATAGAAGCCCTCGCTGTGCCACAGCGTGTCGTCGCCATCGAAACCCACCAGCTTTATCACCGTGCCACCCGAATGCGTGAAGTTGGAAAACGCGCCGCTGCCCCAGCGCTTTTGGGGTCCATTTTCCCAGAAAAATCCGTCTCTGGCGGCATCGATCCACGCCGACATTAACCGCGCGTACGCGCGCGCGAAGATAGATGTGGGGCAGGAAGCCCGAATGCAATGGATGCCTGGCGCCGACTGTTCGCGATGCTTCCGGTGGCGGCCGAACCCGGTGCTAGGATGAAGCGGCTCCTCCCTTCGGCGCAGCGACGTCTGCTCTTGCGTGTCGGCCAAGGGATTCGCCGGGGCGCTCCACGATCGTGACTTCAGGTGACTATGCGCGCACGCATCGAAGACGTGGCGAAAGTGGCGGGAGTGTCTCCCAAGACCGTTTCGCGAGTACTCAACAACGAACGCAACGTGCGGGAAGACACCCGGCAACGCATCCTCGATGCGGTCAGGTCGCTCGACTATCGCCCGCATCCCTCGGCGCGAAGTCTCGCCGCAAATCGTTCGTTCCTGGTGGCCTTGCTCTACGACAACCCATCGCCGAGTTACATGATGGAAGTGCAGGACGGCGTGCTGGAAGCCTGCGACGCGCAGCGCTACAGCATGATGCTGCAGCCGCTGGATGCGACCGCTCCGCGATTCGTGGAGCAGGTGGAAAAACTGATATCCGAACGCAGGCTGGATGGCCTCATCCTCACGCCGCCGATCAGTGACCACGCGGACCTGCTGGCGCGACTGCGGGAATGGGGCGTTCCGTTTGCCTGCGTCGCGCCGCGTGATCGCAATTGCGCAGGCGTGGTGCTCGACGAGCGGCGCGCAGCATGCGAAATGGTGGCGCACCTGGCGTCACTGGGCCATCGCCGCATTGGCCACATCATCGGCCATCCGGATCACGGCGCATCGCGCTGGCGTTTGGACGGCTATTGCGACGGTCTGGAGCAGAGCGGCTTGCGCTACGACCATCGGCTTGTCGTGCAGGGGCATTTTTCGTTCGACTCGGGCGTGGTGGCGACGCGGACGATGCTGGCGCTGGCTTCGCCGCCGACGGCGATTTTTGCCGCGAACGACGATATGGCGGCGGGCGTGATCTGGGCCGCCAACGAAGCGGGGCTGACGGTGCCGCGCGACCTCTCCGTGTGCGGATTCGACGACACGCCGATGTCGAGGCAGATCTGGCCATCGCTGACCACCATCCACCAGCCGTGCCGCGACATGGGGCGCATCGCCGCCAACCAGCTGCTGCGGACGATCAGGGATGGCGAAGGCGCCATGGTCTACGCCAAGTTCGCCCTGTGCCTGCGCGGTTCCACGGGCAGGGTGCCGGACCGGCCTCGCCGGGGAGTCTCGTTGGGAACCCAAAGTTGACTTGTTGCGCCGCGGATTGACAGCGCTGTCATTTCTGGCAGGCTGCAGCCTCCAAGGCTCCGTGGGGGAGCCGCAACGTATCTGTTGGGGAGAGCTTCAGTGTCTTTGACCCGCCATGGTTTGCGAGTGGCCTCCGCCGTGCTGGTGACGGCGTGCGCGACCTTGCTGGTTGGCAGCGCGGTGGCCGCCACCGACACCGCTGTCCATCCGGCGCTGTGGCCCAAGGCCACCTGGCCGTTGCCCAAGGACGCCGCGTTGGAGCAGCGGGTCGCCGCGTTGATGGCCAAGATGACGGTGGAAGAGAAGGTCGGCCAGCTGGTGCAGGCGGACATCCTCAGCGTGACGCCGGACGACGTGCGCAAGTACCGGCTGGGTTCGGTCCTGGCTGGCGGCAATTCCAAGCCTGGTGGCCAGCTCGTGGCGAACGCGGAGCAGTGGAAGGCGTTAGCGGATGCGTTCCACCGCGCAGCGATGGACACCAGCGGCGGCCATGTAGCGATTCCTTTGCTGTTCGGCATCGACGCGGTGCACGGTCATAACGGCGCTGTGGGCGCGACGCTGTTCCCGCAGAATTCCGCACTGGGCGCCACGCACGATCCCGAGCTGATGCGCGAGATCGGCGAAGCGACCGCGGAGGAAGTGCGTGCCACCGGCCTCAACTGGACCTTCGCGCCAGCGCTGGCGGTGCCGCAGGACGTGCGTTGGGGACGCTCCTACGAAGGCTATTCGCAGGATCCGAAGCTGGTGGCGCAGTATGCCGGCGCCACCGTCGAGGGCCTGCAGGGCAAGGTGGGAACGCCGCAGTTTCTCGATCGTTCGCACGTGGTCGCCTCGGCCAAGCACTTCCTTGCCGATGGCGGCACCAAGGACGGCAAGGACCAGGGCGACGCGCAGATCAGCGAAGAAGTCCTGCGCACGGTTCACGCCGCCGGTTACCCGCCCGCGATCGATGCCGGCGTGCAGAGCGTGATGGCATCGTTCTCGAGCTGGAATGGCCAGAAGATGCATGGCAACAAGGCGTTGCTCACCGACGTGCTCAAGGGGCGCATGGATTTCCAGGGCTTCGTCGTCGGTGACTGGAATGCGCACGGCCAGGTGCCCGGCTGCACGAACGAGGACTGCCCGGTGTCGATCAACGCCGGTGTCGACATGCTGATGGCGCCGGACAGCTGGCGCGGCCTGTACGAGCACACGGTGGCTGAAGTGAAGTCGGGCGCGATCACGATGGCGCGTCTGGACGATGCGGTGGCACGCATCCTGCGCGTGAAATTCCGCGCCGGCCTGTTCGAAGAAGGCTTGCCGTCGTCCAATCCGCTGGCGGTGCATTCAGCCGACGTCGTAGGCAGTTCCGCGCATCGCGCGATCGCCCGCCGCGCCGTGCGCGAATCGCTGGTGCTGCTGAAGAACAACGATGGGCTGCTGCCTCTCGATCCACGCAAGCACATCCTGGTGGCGGGCGATGGCGCAGACAACATTTCGCGCCAGAGTGGCGGTTGGACGTTGACCTGGCAGGGGGCGGGACTCAAGAACGCGAATTTCCCCGGCGCGCAATCGATCGGCGCTGGCATCGCGGAGCAGGTGAAGGCCGCGGGCGGCACGGTCGAGATCGCTGCGGACGGTCATCACTCGGGCAAGCCTGACGTTGCCGTTGTGGTGTTCGGCGAAGATCCTTATGCGGAATTCCAGGGCGATATCCCGAACCTGCTGTATCGCCCGGGCGATGACCACGATCTGGAACTGATCCGTCATCTGCGCGGCGAAGGCGTGCCTGTGGTGGCCGTGTTCCTGAGTGGACGTCCGCTGTGGATGAATCGCGAGATCAACGCGGCCGACGCGTTCGTGGCGGCCTGGTTGCCCGGCAGCGAGGGTGGTGGCGTGGCGGATGTATTGCTGCGTACCCGCGACGGCAAGGTGGCGCATGATTTTCACGGCAAGCTCTCGTTCGCCTGGCCGCGCAGTGCGGTGTCCGGGTCTGGCGCCCCATTGTTTCCGCTGGGCTACGGCCTGACTTACGCCGATCACGGCACGCTGCCCACGTTGCCCGAGCTGTCCGGCATCAGTGGTGAGCAGATCCCGGTGGGCAACTACTTCGAACGTGGCAAGCCGGTGCATGGATACGGCTTCACGCTACGCGGCGCGGATGGCTCGGTCGTAGCGGGCGATGTATCACCGTCCACGACGAGCGACGGGGCCTTGCGCATGACGGCGCTCGATTACAAGGCGCAGGAGGATGCTCGGCGCTTTGCCTGGGCCAAGAGCGATGCGCAACTGGCTATTACCGCGCGCGCGCCGATGGATCTGGATCGTGAGACCAATGGCGATGTGCTGTTGATCACGACGCTGCGCATCGATGCGCTGCCGGGCAAGGACGCATGGATCGGCATGGGTTGCGGCAACGGCTGCCAGGGGCGTGTCGACATCGGCCCGCAGCTCGCGGCGCAGGCGTCCGGCCAATGGCTGCGCATCGGTGTGCCGCTGAAGTGTTTCCGCAAGGCAGGTGCCGACATGCACCACATCGAGCAGCCATTCGCCTGGGGAGCAGGGAAGGGCGCCGAGGTGGCGATTTCCCGTGCGGCACTCGGCACGGATGCCGATCAGGTCATGGACTGCGCGAAGTGAGGCTGGTCTGCGCATCCGGCGGCGTCTCAAGCGCTTTGGACATCGAGACGTCTATTTGCCCTGCGTCAAACGAGGGCGGTTTTGGTCTCGTATTGGTGAAATATAGTTGTTGAATCAATGAATTGTCCGAGCGTATCGGCTTGCTGCTATGCGGCAAGCATCTGCCGGCAAAGCGTTTTATGATCAAGTCATGACAGCGCTGTCATTACGATCTGACAGCGCTGTCACAGCGGATTGGAAGACAAGCGCGGCACGTCGAGGGCGATGTCGCAAAACTATTCCGAACAAAGAGAGGGGAAGCTAAATGAAGCTGCGCTACTCGGCGTTGTACGTTGCCATGTCGCTGGTACTCGCTCCAGGCGTGGTGCTGGCAGCCGACCAGGATTCGACATCCCAGGGCCCGTCACAGGGTTCGGCACCGGTCGAAAAGAAGGTCAAGCAGTTGGATGCGATCCAGGTCAGTGCGACCAAGCGCGAAACGCCGCTGCAGAAGACCCCGGTTGCCGTCAGTGCCATCACGCCCGACACGCTCGACAAGGAGCGCGTGATGACGGTGCAGGACCTGACCAAGCTGGTGCCGGGCCTGCAGGGCACCTCGCAGGGTGACCATGGCGTCGTGACGCTGACCCTGCGCGGTATCGGCAACGACAGTGCCAAGACCGAGTACGCCGATCCTGAAGTCGCCACCTTCGTCGATGGCGTTTACGCGCCGCGCGCCGAAGCCGCCTCGGGCCTGCTGCTGGACATGGATGGCGTCGAAGTGCTGCGCGGCCCGCAGGGCACGCTGTGGGGCCGCAACTCCACGGCCGGTGCGATCAGCTTCCAGACGGCCAAACCGGATATCAACGCCGGCTTCTACGGCAATGCCCAGATCGATGCCGGCAGCTACAACCAGATGGGTGCGCGCGCCGCGGTGAACCTGCCCATCAGCAATACGTTCGCGATGCGCGTGGCCGTGGTGCACGAGCAGCACGATGGTTATGTGGATTACCAGAACCCGGGCGCGCTGTTGCCGTCCGTGGCGCAGCAGCAGGCGGCTTATCTGGCGAGCGGCGGCACCGCGGCCAATTTCCGCCCGATCGACCCGAGTGTGTTCGTGCAGGGTGGCGACAAGTACAACGCGCAGGATCAGTCGGCGGCACGCGTGAGCGCGCTGTGGCAGCCGAACGAAGCGTTCAAGTGGAACCTGTCTTACGAGTACTTCATCGATCGCGGCACGCCCGACATGAGCCTGATGCAGACGCCGCGCCAGGGCCAGGATTTCTGGTCCGCGCTGATCGACACGGCGCCGTACCTGCATCGCAACTCCGGCACGCTGCGCAGCCGCATGGACTGGAACATCAACGACGGCATGCAGTTCAGCTACGTCGCCGGTTACAACCGTTTCTCCGGCAAGAGCCAGTTCGACCAGGACACCGGCGTGCAGGTGCCAACGAGCTTCAGCACGGGCGCATCGAACCAGAACGACCGCACCAACTATTCGAACTACAAGAGCTACAGCCACGAATTCGACCTGCGTTCGGTGGGCCAGCAGACGCTCGACTGGATCGTGGGCGCGTACTACGGCTACGAAGACAACAACATTCGCTTCGACATCCCGATCATGAACGGCACGCAGTACGGCTCGGTGTCGTGGCAGGGCTCATTCATCCAGCCGAAGGAAACGGTGGATTCGAAGGCGGTGTTCGGCCAGGCGACCTGGCACATGTCCGACCATTGGCGCCTGACCGGTGGCCTGCGCTGGTCCGATGACGAGAAGAAGAACATCGGCGGCCGCGGCTGGGGCTGGGATTACGACGCGACCGTGCCGCAGGTGCCGATCGCAGTGAGCACCATTCCGAGCGCGGCGACCGGCTTCGCGGTGTCGACCTACAACGATGCGAAGTACAGCGATGACGAAGTCACCTGGCTGGCACGCATCGACACCGACGTCAGCGACAACGGCCTGTTGTACGGCAGCATCTCCACCGGCTACAAGTCGGGCGGCACACAGGATGCCGGCACGCTGTACAAGCCCGAGAAGCTGACCAACTACGAAGTCGGCGCGAAGTTCGCCTTCCTCGATGGCCACATGACGTGGAACAGCGCGCTGTACTACGAGGACTTCAAGGACTTCCAGCTGTCCGCGCCGATCACCTATCCGGACGGCAACCGCGGCCTGGGCTTCAACAACGTGGGCGGCAGCACCAAGGTCATCGGCTTCGAATCCGAACTCGCCTTCCAGCAGCAGGATGACCGCGCCAACTTCGTGCTTTCGTACATTCCGAAGAAGGAACTCGGCACGCTGCTCTATGCCGGCAGCAACGACTACCAGGGCCTGCCGGCCTGTGCACCGCAGTCGGGTATCGCCAGCTGCATGGACATCACGGGCAATGACTTGCCGCATGCGCCGACGTTCTCGCTCACGGCGATCTACGAGCACGACTTCCACCTGGGCAATGGCGGCCGCCTGACGCCGCGCTTCAGCGGCCAGTACCAGACCGACCAGTGGCTGAGCACGTTCAACCTGGGCGATGGCGACAAGCAGAAGGCGTACTTCCGCGGTGACCTCTCGCTGCGTTACACGGAGCCGCAGGATCGCTGGTGGGTGAATGCGTACGTGCAGAACTTCACCGATGGTCGCGTGCGCACCAGCGCCGGTCGCTTCCAGCTTTCGCCGGGCGTGTACCAGTACGTGTCGCAGTACCTGCCGCCTCGCGTCTTCGGCGTGCAGTTGGGCGTCTGGTTCTGATGCAGTCATGGGCGGCGCCCGAGGATGGGGCGCCGCCGACGTTTTGCCGTTCTCCTGGCGGTGCCCTCGGTTGAAGGCATCGTCACCCTCCCCGGAATGGCATTTGACCGGGTCCCGACGGGGACCCGGTCCCCTTTAAGGACAGCAGCAACCTCGTATCGACGACCGATCACTGCAAAGGCACACCGATGGCGCGATTGAAGAAGATTCTCGTGGTGGGTGGCGGTACCGCCGGATGGCTCGCCGCGTGTTATCTCGCCAAGGCGGTGAATGCGGTCGATCCTGCCAGTGTCCAGGTGCACCTGGTGGAGTCGAGCAACATCGGCCTGCTCGGCGTGGGCGAGGCGACGTTTCCGTCGATCCGCGGCACGCTGTCGGCCATAGGACTCGACGAACGTCGCTTCCTGGTCGGTGCCACGGCGACCTACAAGCAAGGCATCCACTATCGCCATTGGGTGAGGCCGCCGGGCACGCCGGGCAACTCCCACTTCTTTCATCCCTTCAGCCAGCCCAGCCAACGGCCGGGCGGGCCGGAGTTGTTGCCGTACTGGCTGCTGGGCGCCGCGCCCGACGGCATGTCGTTCGCCGACGCAGTGACCATGCAGAGCGCCTTGGTCGAGCGCAATCGCGCACCCAAGCGCCCCACGGACCCCGACTACCAGGGGCCGATGAATCATGCCTTCCATTTCGATGCCGCGTGCTTCGCCAAGGTGCTCGCGGAGCACGGGCAGGAAGCGCTGGGCATCAAGCGCCATGTCGCAACAGTGGATCGCGTGGAGCTCGATGAGCACGGCGCCATCGACCGCGTGATCACCCATGAACTGGGTGAACTTACCGCGGATCTCTACGTGGATTGCACGGGTCTGCGTGGCGCGCTGATCGGCGGCGCCATGCAGTCACCGTTCCGCAGCCGGCGCGATGTGCTGTTCGCCGATCGTGCCGTTGCCATGCAGGTGCCATACGAGCGGCCGGATACGCCGATCCCGTCGTACACCATCTCCACGGCACAGGAAGCGGGCTGGATCTGGGACATCGGCCTGCAGAAGCGCCGTGGGGTGGGTTACGTGTATTCCTCGCGCCATACCGACGATGCGCGTGCGGAAGAAGTGTTCCGTCGCTATCTCGGCCCTGCCGCCGACGATCTGAAGGCGATGCACATCAAGTTCGAAACCGGCTATCGCCCGGAACACTGGCGCAAGAACTGCGTCGCCGTCGGCCTTGCCGGCGGCTTCGTGGAGCCGCTGGAGTCGACGGGCATCGCGCTGATCGAACTGGCGACGTATCTGCTCACGCACCTGCTGCCCGGCGATACGGACGACATGGAACGCGCGGCACGCCATTTCAACGAGATGATGGTCGCCCGCTACGACCGCATCATCGATTTCATCAAGATGCATTACTGCCTGAGCCAGCGGCGCGATTCGGCGTTCTGGATCGATAATGCCGACCCGGCCAGCATCCCGCAGACCTTGCAGGACAAGCTGGCGCTATGGAAGCACCGGCCGCCGCATCGTCTGGATTTCGTCAGCGACCTGGAAATGTTCCTGGTATCGAGCTGGCAGTACGTGCTCTACGGCATGGAGTTCAAGACGGACCTCGAACCCATGCGCAGCGCCTATCCGCGCATCGAGGAAGCACGCCAGGAATTCGCGATGATCCGGCAGGTGGCGGACCATGCGGCCCACGATCTGCCGGGCCATCGGGCGCTGGTGGAGCAGTTCTGCCGTGAATACCACGAGCGGTCGGGTGTCGCGCTGCCGAACGAGGCCGTAGCCTAGTCGGCCATCGCGAATGCGGTGATCTGCTGCCTGCAGCATCGCAAGCGTGGGGATCGCTCCGATCCTGTGGCACGAAGCCGCAGGTCAGGCACGTGCGGTCATGCTGGATAAAATGGCCATGCCCCTACATCGCGGTGAGACATCCATGGACTCGACACGCATCGAGACGACGTGCGCGGAAGGACAAGCCTGCCGCGAAGGAGCTTGCCGCGAAGCCGAAGGCGACGCCATGTCCTTCTGTGGAAGCTGCGCTTTTTCCGAGGCATGCATGTCCAGCGGCTACGGCAAGTCCGACCTCGCCGCATTGCATTGCCTGGTGGAGCATGTCCACGTGCATGAGGCAGGCGAACACGTATTTCGACGCGGCGAGCCGTTCCGGGCGCTTTACGCCGTGCGCCGCGGTGCGGTGAAGACGTCGCTGTTCAGTCGCGACGGTCGCGAACAGGTACTGGGTTTCTACCTGCCTGGCGAGATCATCGGCCTCAACGGCATCTATCCCGACTGTTATCCCTGCGATGCGCTGACGCTTGAGAAGACCGAGTTCTGCCGTTTCTCGTTTCCTGCCATGAGCAGCCTCGCGTCGGTGTTGCCGGTGGTGCAGCGCCACCTGTTCCGCCTGTTGAGCAAGGAGCTCGGCATGGCCAGCCTGCTGGCTGGCGAACACACGGCGGACGAACGCGTGGCCGCTTTCCTGGTGGACCTGAGCGAACGCTATGCGCGTCGCGGCCTGTCGTTCCAGCAGTTTCGCCTGCCGATGTCGCGTAGCGACATCGCCAGTTACCTGCGCCTCGCACCGGAAACCGTCAGCCGCGTGCTGAGCCGTTTCCGGCAGCAGGGTTGGGTGGCGATCGAAGGGCGTGGCGTGCAGCTTCAGCGCATGGAGGCGTTGCGCGAAGCGGGCGTGGCGCTGCGACCGATGCAGGCGAGCGCCTAGGCGCAGGATTTCAGCGTGAGGTAGGCGGCTGGCCGGCGGATTCGCCGGCTTCGGCCGCATGTGCCGTCGTGTCGTCCGACGTCCTGGGGTGTTCGGGCTCTTCCTCCATCAGCGGCAGGACGCCGGGGCTGTCCAGGTCGTCGAACTGCCGGTGATTTACCGCCCAGAAGAAGATACCGATCGCTGAGACGACGATCAGCAGCGTGACGGGAATCAGCGCCAGCAGAATGTTCATGCGCGCAGCACCGGTACGGCTTCGCCTTGGCGACCGATGCGCCACGCGTTGACCACGACGGCCAGCGAACTGAGTGACATGCCGATCGCGGCGAGCCACGGCGGCACCAGACCCAGCGCCGCGAATGGCACCGCGCAGAGGTTGTAGCCCAGCGACCAGCGGCGCCCCTGTGCGATGACGTGCTGCACCTGGCGCGCGATCACGCGCGCCTCCACCAGGCCGTGCAGGTGTCCATGCAGCAGGAGGAGATCGGCTTGCGCCTGCGCCACTTCGGTACCCGTGGCGAGGGCGGCGGACACGTCGGCGCCAGCCAGAACCGGCACGTCGTTGGTGCCGTCGCCCACGGCCAGCGTGACGCGGCCGAGTGCATGGGCTGTCTTCAACGAGGCGAGCTTGCTGTCGGGCGTCTGTGCGGCATGCCAGGTGTCGATGCCCAACGCTTCGGCGACGGCGGCAACGCGGGTTGCGGTATCTCCGCTGGCGATCTGAAGATCCATGCCGTCCGCACGGAGGGCATCCAGAGTGGCCTGCGCATCGTCGCGCGGGCGCTCGCGCAGGCGGAAGGCGGCGAGCGCGCAGTTGTCGTCGGCCAGCCACAAGCGATCGTCCGGACGGCTATCGGCGAGACCCAGCGCAAAGCCGACGTGGCCCAGTCGCCATGCATGCCCGTCGATCTCGCCGGCGATGCCGCCTCCCGGCGTCACCGACACCTTGTGCGCGCGCAGCAACGGAAGGCCGGCCGCCGCGCGCGCGACCGCCTGCGCTACCGGATGCGAGCTTTCGCGCGCCAAGGCTGCCGCCGTGGCCAGCGCCGAGTCCGCGTCGCCTTCGCGCAGCACCTCGACATCCTGGCGATCGAGATGCGGCACGGTGAGCGTGCCCGTCTTGTCCAGCACGGCGAGATCGGCGCGAGCCAAGGCGGCGAGCGCCGCGCTGTCCGCCACCAGCACACCGCGCTGCGCCAGCACGCCAAGGGCGCGGGTGAGGGCAGCGGGGGCGGTCAGCGCAAAGGCGCAGGGGCAGGCGATGACCAGCACGGCGATCGCACTGGCGAATGCCTTGGACGGATCGACCAGCAGCCAGCCGATCGCCGTCACGAGGGTAAGTATCAACACGCGAGCCACGAAGCGCCGCAACTCGGCATCGCCACGCTGCAGCGATGCTTCGCGCGCCAGCCGGGCACGGGCGCCAAGCGCTCCAATGCGGGCGACCGCCGTGGCGTCGCCGCCATGTTCGACGCGCAGCTGGGCCGGCCCCGTGAACAGTACGCTGCCGGCGGCCAGCGGTTCACCGCGTTGGCGCGTAACGGGCGTGGATTCGCCGGTGAGCAGGGCCTCATCCACCTGTACCCGCGCGCTTTCCAGCACGCCATCGGCGGGCACGGTGGAACCCTCGGCGATGTGCACGCAGTCGCCGGGCAGCAGCTCGATCGCCGGCACCGTCTCCAGCGTGCCGTCGGGCTTGCGGCGTTCGGCGAGCAGGGGCGTGCTGTCGATCACCGCGTCGCCCAGCGCGCCGCTGCGATGTCGCGCGCGCAACTCGACGTAGCGCCCGGCGAGCAACAGGAACACGAACATGGTCACCGAGTCGAAGTAGATCTCGCCCGAGCCGCGCACGGTGTTGATGGCGCTGGCGAGAAAGACCAGCCATACCGCGAGGGCCACCGGCAGGTTGATGCCCAGCCGGCGTTCGCGCAGCTCGCGCAAGGCGCCCGCGGTGAACGGATGGGTGGAATAGAACACCACGGGCAGCGTGGAGATCAGGCTCAGCCAGCGGAACAGGCCGCGCGTGGTGAAGTCCACGAAATCGACCACGCCGATGTAGATGACGAACGCATAGGTCATCACCTGCATCGCGAACATGCCCGCCACCAGCATGCGCTTGAGCATGTCGTGCGCTTCGCGCGTGCGTGTGTCGTCGATGCTGTCGCTGCGCAGCGGCTGTGCCGCGCAGCGCATCGAAGCGAAGGCCTTGAGCAGCGAAGGCAGCGTGGTGCGCTGCGTGTCCCATACGACGCGGACGCGCCGCGACGCCGTATCGACGCTTACTCCGCTCACGCCCGGCAACGCGTAGATCGCCTGTTCCAGCCGAAGTACCTGTTGGGCTCCCTGCAGCGATTCCACGCGCAAGGCCACCTCGCTGTGGCCGTCACGGCGGGGGCGCAACACCTGGGCGGCCAGGCGTGGGTGGGCCCATGCGTCGTAGCTGTTCATGGCGTGGAGGGCGGCTTGTGGCTGCTGTGCGAGCTGGACGGTACGCCGAAGACGGCGTGCGGTGCATCCACCGGTTCATCGGCATGGCGGGTGCCCAGCACGATCATCCAGACGCAACCGGCCAGCGAGGCCAGGAAGATCGCCACTCCCAGCCAGACGATCGGCTGCTGGTACCAGGCTGACGGAGTGGCGCGGGAGTTACTGGTTGCCGGCATTGCCATGGTGCGAGACGTGGTACACGTAGGCTGCAAGTACACGGATCTGGTCGTCGGTGAGGCGCGGACTCCAGGCCGGCATGTGGCCCTGTCGACCATCGTGGACGGTCTTATGGATGTCCGCGACGGTGCCGCCGTGCAACCAGATGTGATCGGTGAGGTTGGGCGCGCCCAAGGCCGGGTTGCCCTTGCCATCCGGCCCGTGACAGGCGGCGCAGGTGGCGAACAGCGGCTTGCCGGCTTCCGCCGCCTTCTCGTCGTGCGGCGACCCGGAAAGGCTCAGCACGTACTGCACGAGATGGTCGACGTTGTCCTCGCCGAGGCTGGCCCACGGAGGCATCACGCCGCTGCGTCCATCATGAATGGACGTATAGATGTCCTTGCCGTCGCCGCCGTACAGCCAGTCGTTGTCGGTGAGGTCAGGCGCACCCACCAGCACGTTGCCCTTCGCGGCGCGGCCGTGGCACGCGGCGCAGTTGTCCATGAACAGGCGTTCGCCGAGCTGTTGGGCGGCGGGATCGCCGGCCAGCTGTTCGATCGGATAGAGCGAAAACCGCTTCATCAGTTCGCCCAGCTTCGCCTCGTTGGCTTCGGAGGCTTGCGCCAGCTCGTTGTGCGATGTCCAGCCCAGCACGCCCTTGAAGGCGCCGAAGCCCGGATACAGCGCAAGGTACGCAAAGCCGACCACGAACATCGCCGCCGACAGCACGACCCACCACATCGGCAGCTTCTGCACGCCCTCGCGCAGCACGCCGTGGGCCCACACGTGACCGCTGGTGCCATCCGCCTGCACGGGGATCTTGGCGCGCGGCGCCCACAGGAAGAGGAACAGCGTGATGCCCAGGTTGAGCACCACCAGGAACATGATCCAAAGCGACCAGAACAGGCTCATGGCTGCTTGCCCCCCTCGATGGCGTGCGTGGCGTGTTCGTTGTCGGCTTCGTCTTCCATCGGCAGCTCGGCCATGCGAGAAAACGCCTTCTTGTGATAACCGCTCCAGGCCCACGCCCAGATGCAGATGAAGGCGACCATCATCGTCACGATGATGACCCCGGTGAGGTGACCCCAGATCTCGCTCATGGCTCGCCTCCATCGCTGGCCGGCTTGCCGCCCGCGGCGACCTGAGGCTCGTTCTTGATGCCCAGGCCTTGCAGGTAGGCCACCAGCGCATCCATCTCGGTCTTGCCTTCCAGCGCCGCGGGAGCGCTGTCGATGTCGGCGTCGGTGTACGGGTCGCCCAGCTTGCGCAGGCCTCGCATGCGGGCCTGGATATCACTGGCGTCCAGCTTGGCCTTGGCCAGCCATGGATAGCCCGGCATGTTCGACTGCGGCACGACCTGGCGCGGATTCATCAGGTGGACCTCGTGCCACTGGTCCGAGTACTTGCCACCGACGCGGGCCAGGTCGGGGCCGGTACGCTTGGAGCCCCACTGGAACGGACGGTCGTACACCGACTCCTCGGCCACCGAGTAATGGCCGTAACGCTCCGTCTCCGCGCGCAGCGCGCGGATCATCTGCGAATGGCAGAGGTAGCAGCCTTCGCGCACGTAGATGTCGCGACCGGCCAGGCGCAACGGGTCGTAAGGTTTGACATGGGCCGGCGCCTTGACCGCATGCGCTTCCATGAAGAGCGGCGTGATCTCGGCAAGGCCGCCGATGGAGACCATGACGGCGGTGAGCACGCCCAACAGGGCAGCGTGCTTCTCAATGGCTTCGAAATGCTTGTAGGCCATGGTGTGCTCCTCAACCAGCCGCCGGGAGCGGGGCGGGAACCTGGTGCGGTTCCGGTTCGGGAATGGGTACGGGAATCGGCTTGATGATCCGGGCGCGCGCGTCGGCGGCCGTGTACCAGAGATTCCACGCCATCACGACCATGCCGCTCAGCACGAACAGTCCACCCAGCCAGCGGATCAGGTACATCGGCTTGATCGCGATGAGGCTGTCCAGGAACGAATAGGTGAGCGAGCCATCCGCATTGGTGGCGCGCCACATCACGCCTTCGGTCACGCCCGCGGTCCACATCGAGCCCACGTACAACAGCAGCCCGGTGATGTGCAGCCAGAAATGCAACTCCATTGCCTTGCGCGAATACATCGCGGGTTGTCCCAGCGCACGCGGCGCCATGGCATAGAGCGAGCCGATGGTGATCATCGCCACCCAGCCGATCGAGCCCGAATGCACGTGGGCGATGGTCCAGTCGGTGTAGTGCGACAGCGAATTCACCGTCTTGATCGCCATCATCGAGCCTTCGAAAGTGGCGGCGGCGTAGAACACCAGCGACAGCACCATGAACTTGGCGGCCGGGTCGGTCTTGAGCTTGTGCCACGAACCGTTGAAGGTGAGCAGGCCGTTGGCGGCCGAGCCCCAGCTCGGCATCAGCAGGATCAGCGAGAACGCCATGCCGACCGACTGCACCCAATCAGGCAGCGCGGTGTACATCAGGTGGTGCGAGCCCGCCCACATATACACCGAGATCAGCGCCCAGAAATTGACGATGGAGAAGCGGTAGCTCCACAGCGGCTGCTGCGCCTGGCGCGGCACGAAGTAATACATCATGCCCAGGAAGCCCGCGGTGAGGAAAAACGCCACCGCGTTGTGGCCGTACCACCACTGCACCATGGCATCGACTACGCCGGAATAGACCGGGTAGGACTTGGTCAGGCTGATCGGCAGCGCGATGTTGTTGACGATGTGCAGCAGGCCCACCGCGATGATGAACGCGCCGTAGTACCAGTTGGCCACGTAGATGTGGCGGATGCGCCGGCGCGCCAGGGTGGCGAAGAACACCACGCCGAAGGACACCCACACCACCGCGATCAGGATGTCGACGAACCACTCCGGCTCGGCGTATTCCTTGCTCTGGGTAATGCCCAGCGGCATCGTCACCATCGCCAGCACGCAGATCAGTTGCCAGCCCCAGAAGGTCATTTCCGCCAGTCGCGGCAGGGCCAGCCGGGTGTGTCCCGTGCGCTGCACGACGTAGTAGCAGGTGCCCATCAGGGCCGAGCCGCCGAAGGCGAAGATGACGCCGAAGGTGTGGTCGGGACGGATGCGGCTGAAGGTCAGCCAGGGGATGTCGAAGTTGAAGGCCGGCCACATCAGTTCGGCCGCGGCGTAGACGCCGACCGACATGCCGATGATGCCCCAGATGGCCGCTCCCAACAGGAAGAGGCGGACGACCTTGTCGTCGTAGTACTCGGTATTCGGCATAGAAACCACCCTGTGAATTGGACGATGTTGCCTCGTGTAAACGACGCACTTCGATGACACACGTCAATTTTGCACTGCCGGGTACCACGTCCCCGACGTGGCGCATTGACGCAGATCAGTTGCCCCCGTCGGATGATGCGACTTTCTCGTGTCGGTCGCCACCGAGTTTCTACTGATCTGAGTCAGAGGCATGCCGCCGGCCAAAGGGGAAACTTGGCGGTCGCGAGAGGTGCCGCATGACCCACGTCGTTACCGAAAACTGCATCAACTGCAAGCACACCGACTGCGTCGAGGTCTGCCCGGTCGATTGCTTTCACGAGGGGCCGAACTTCCTGGTGATCGATCCGGACGAGTGCATCGATTGCACCCTGTGCGTCGACGAATGTCCGGTGGATGCCATCTACGCGGAAGGCGACGTGCCGGCGGAGCAGTCGGTATTCGTCACCATCAACGCCGAGTTGGCCCATCAGTGGCCAGTGATCACGACCAAGATTCCCGCGCTCGGCGACGCCGCGGAGTGGGATGGCAAGCCGGACAAGCGTCGCCTGTTGATCCGCTGAGGCGCCTTGCGGCCCGCCCTGGCCCTCAGGACACGATGTGCAGCGGGCCGACGATCCGCGAGGGATGTTCCAGCGAGAGGCGGCCGAGCTCCAGGCCCATGCTCAGGCCCTGCGCCACGCGCTCGGCAGTACCGATGAACAGCTCCGCGGCGGGCGGTGCGAAGACTTCCCGGGCCGTTTCCCGCCAAAGTTCCAGCCAACGATAGAACAGCGCCTGCGGGAAACGCGGCAGGGCGCGGTGCACGCTCATCGGGTTGCCGCGGTAGCGGCCCGAGCGAAGGATCAGCGAAGACCAGAAGTCGCGCAGCGTGACCTTGTGCGCCGGCCAGTCATGGATCGCCCGGTTGAACACCGGGCCGAGCTGGGCATCGGCCTGCACCTTGTCGTAGAAACGATCCACCAGCGTGGCGATGCCTATCTCGTTGGCCTGGTCGAAGAGCGCCATCGGTATGTATTCCGTTCGTGAAGCGGTCGAGTCAGCCCGGCTTGCCGTCACGACGAGGTGTCAGATAAATCCATGCCGATCGCAGGACCCACGGGGCCAGCGCGAGCAGCCAGAGCAGCGCCGCCGCCGTGTAGATCGGCCACGGCTGTTTGGCGCTGTCGGCAAGTACCCGCACGATGGCCGTCAACTGCATGCCGAGGAAGGCGATCCAGGGGATCGTTCCCATCGCCAGCGGCCGACCCGAATGCCCATGCGTGACACGCGTGACCATGGCGACCAGCATCGAGGCGAAGAAGCCGATGGTGAGTGCATGCAAGGGGGCGCGCGCCCAGCCGCTGGTGCCATGCCAGGCCAGCGACAGGCTGTCGGCGGAGAACAGCGCAAAGGATACAGGCAGCCACGCCAATGCCACGTAAAGCACGGTCAGCAGCCCAGGCCGACGTGCTTTCCACGGCTGCCAGGCGAGCCATTGCCAGAGCAGCAGGCCGGTCAGCGGCAGGTCGGCCAGCCAGCGCCAATGGGCGAGGCCGGCGAGGTCGAGTACCAGATGGCCCAGCAGCAGCGCCCACACGGCGGCCAGCGACCAGGCGGGACGAACGACGAGGTAACCGGGAATCACGTTGTTGGAGAAGAACGGCACCATGCGATGCGCCACCGTGAAATAGACCGGCAGCAGCAGGCCGAACGTGCCCAGGGCATTGGCCGCCTGCATGAGACGCGGCGACGCGCCGCAGGCAAAGGCCAGCGCGAGTGCGATGCCGATGGCGCCCAGCAGCAGGGCCGCAAAGCACGACACCGCCCACACATCGCGTCCGCGGTTCTGCGCGAGGCGACGGCCAAGGGCCAGCAGCGCCACTGTCCAGCCAGTCAGCATCGCGGCCAGGCCGAGGGGAAGCACGGCCGGCGCGCCGCTCTGCGCGGCCAGCACCAGCAGGCCACCGCCCAGGATCGACCCGAACACGGCGGCATAGGTGCGCTTGGGGACCTCGGCGAGGTTCATCCAGCGCGGAAACACGGTCAGCAGGAAGCCGAACACGAAAGGCGACAGCGTCGCGTACTGCATCAGGAAACCGTGGGCCCAGGCAGAAGGCATGGCCTGCGCCGCGAACGGCCAGCCGTGCCAGGAGGCCAGCAACGCCCACGTCCACCAGACCATGTTGGCGAGCAGGGCGAGTGCGCCGATAAGGAACATCGCCCGATGCGGCGCGGCCAACAGCATGGCCAGCGGATCGAAGGAACGGGGAGCGGTGGGAGAAGAGGTCGTCATGGACGGCTTGCGTAGGATGCGACTGCCGGGGCGGGCGGCAGTCTGGCAATGTCGCTCCGGGGCTGGCTCTGATCTGGGTCAGAAATCGCCGACGGGTTTGCGGCTCATTTTCCCGCAAACCCGGCCGGTTGTTACAGCTGGCTCATGCCGCCATCGACGATGATTTCCGTGCCCACGATGAACGCGGACTCCGGCGAGGACAAGTGCAGCACCGTGGAGGCGATCTCGGCGGGCTTGCCGAACCGGCCCAATGGAATCTGCGACTGGATCTGCGCCGCCGTGGCCTCGAGCGTGGCCTGATCCAGGCCGAGCTTGCCGTAGATCGGCGTTTCCACCGGCCCCGGGCTGACCACGTTGACGCGCACGCCGGCGGGCAGCAGTTCGGCGGAGAGCGTCTTGGCGAGCGAGATCACCGCCGCCTTGCTGGCCGCGTAAACCGATGAGGACGGCATGCCGAGGCGCGCGTTGATCGAACCGTTGATCACGATGGAGGCGCCGCGATTGAGCAGAGGCGCCAGCGCCTGGATCTGGAAGTAGGGGCCTTTCACGTTGGTGTCGAAGGTCAGGTCCCACAGCGCCTCGTCGACGGCATCGAGCGGGGCGAACTTCGCCACCCCGGCGTTGAGGAATACGGCGTCGAGCTTGATGCCTTGTTCGGCGAGCGCCTGGGCCAGCGCCTTTGCCGACGTTGCCGAGCCGGCATCGTTGCGGATGGCGATGGCCCGATCGTCCAGCGACGACCTGGCCTGGTCCAGTGCCGCCTGATCGCGTCCGGTGATCACTACGCGCGCTCCTTCGGCGGCGTATGCCTGAGCGGCGGCGAGGCCGATGCCACTGCTGCCGCCGGTGACGAGGATGGTCTTGTTGGTGAAACGGTTCATGACGTTGCTCCTTGGTGGATGTGAGTCGATGGCGTCATGTTGCTATGTGCCCTGGCGGTTGCCGTACCGTGCTTTCGACGAACATGTTCGAAGGGATCGAACGAGCTGTTTCCGCATCATGTCCCGCCCAAAGAGCAAGATGTGCACGCCGCATGTGCGCGGCGTGCGTGGCGCGTCCACGAACCGTGCGCGCAGCGTGGAATGAATGTCCGCATCGCCGTGACATCGATGACTGGCCGACAACGCCTGCGCGCGACAGTCACGCGACAGGTACCTCGTGTCGACATTCCGATCTCCAAGGTGACCCGCATTGCCCACGGAGATGAACTCATGACGAAAACGGGACACACCGCGCGATGCCACGGCATATACGGGGCCTTGTTCGCGCTGGGCACGGCCTGCAGTGCTCCTGCCTTTGCCGATACCTCGCCTGCGCTGGATCGGGCCAGCCTGTGGATCGGCGGTTTCTATTCCGATACCGAAACGCGCATCGGCGCAAGCGATCGCAGTGGCCAGTACAACGGCAACGTCGGGCTCGAAGACGATCTCGGGTTCCAGCACCACAAGGCAGTGCCACGCGCACGCCTGGATTTCCTGATCGGTGACCACCAGGGTTTTTCCTTCGACTTTTTCGGAATCGACCGCACGCATGGCCGGTCGATCAGCCGCGCGATCGACTATGACGGCAACCATTTCGACGCCTCGGCGCGCGTCGACGGCAAGCTCAACTTCAATTTCGGCAGCGCCTCGTATCGCTGGTGGTTCGGCAGCGGCAGCGATGTCTTCGGTTTCGGTGTCGGTGCCGCCTACTACGGCGTGCGCGCACGCATCGCAGGCGAAGCCTCGTTGAACGGGCAGACCGCGCAGGCGGAGGCCTCGACGCACGAAACGGCGTGGGCGCCGGTACTCCAGCTCGGTTGGCGCCACGCCTTCACGCGCGACCTGCGCATGTATGCGGATGTCTATGGCGTGAAGAAGAATGGCGGCAATCTCGCCGGACACATCTACAACGCTGCGCTCGGCTTGGAGTGGTTCCCCATCGAGAACCTCGGCATCGGCGGCGAATACGGCTATACGCGGATCAAGCTGGAACAGAATCGCACCAACTACCGCGCCAACCTCGACATGAAGTTGAAAGGCCCTTCGCTGTTCGTGCGCCTGAGGTTCTGAGCGTCGCCTTCAGAACGCCCAGCAGGCACATCCGGGCGTGCCCCACAGGGCATGCCCGTTCCGCTCGTGCGCGGCGCAACCATGCGAATGCGCGAACACCTGCAGGGCTTCGTGCGCGGGCGCCGATTTCCAGTAGCGGCTGCCGGCATGCACGGGCGACCAGTCAGGCATCGGACGCGGCGGGGTCAGGTCGTGATGCTCGAAGTCGCCGGAGGCATACACGATGCGCCCGTCCACCACGGTCAGTTCGGACACGATCTGGCGGATCTCATCGTCGGGAACCTGGAAGTAGTCATGTGACAGCACGGCGAAATCCGCCAGCAGCCCGACGTCCAGTTGTCCCTTA
>Ga0209674_100061_pt1 | contig 280844 bp, 257 predicted proteins | sample AraplaCvi_mMS_r2_FD_184279 | JGI IMG/M metagenome (GOLD analysis project Ga0209674, IMG submission 184279) | Arabidopsis root microbial communities from North Carolina, USA - plate scrape CL_Cvi_mMS_r2 (SPAdes) (version 2) | ecosystem: Host-associated > Plants > Roots > Endosphere | place: USA... | reverse complement strand
TTCTTTTGCTGGCCCACGCACGCGCTCTTGGCGTGCGAACGGCGAAGCCGGCCCGAAGGGCGGAGGGCGCCAGCCCGGAGTCAAAGAAAAGTAACCCAAAGAAAACGGCCTTGAGAGCCAAGGCTCGTAGCGATATGAGGAATAGAGCCTGACGACCGAAGCCAGCCGGATGCGCTCGTTACTACCTCGAACGGAATGGCTACACCGCAACGCGTCGATGCGAAGAGGACTTAAAGCAACTTCGTTGGGTTACGAGGAAACCCATAGGTGCCGCGCTTTCTCCCTCTCCCCTCCGGGGAGAGGGCTGGGGCATTGCCACCTTTACGGTGGTGAGGGGCGGGTGCTCGCGAAAATCTTGCCTAGCTCTGTAGGAGCGCACCCAGTGCGCGATCAACACCGCGCATGCATCACGTCCCCGCGAACGGATGGTTTGCCAGCCATCACCCCTTCGCCTTGGCCACCTCAAACAATGCCGCCACCGTGCGCGTATGCAGCGACGCGGCGTCATATCCTTCCGGCAACAAGCCCGCTATTTCCAGCATGACTGCGCCATGCAACGCCGCCCATATCTGGTGACCGAGGATGGCCGGGTCGGCATCGATGGCGCCTTCGGCAATCAGTACCTCCACATGCGCCGCCACGGTGCGCCACATGCGTTCGTGCGCTTCGCGATAGTCGGCGTTGTCGCGATTGGCTTCGGGGTACTCGAACATCAACCGGTACGTGGCGGTGTTTTCGCGTGCGAAGGCGATGTACGCATCACGCACGGCGCGCGATCGCTGCCGGCCATCGCCAGGCGAATCGAGCGCGCGCTCCAATGCTTCCGAAAAACGGTGCATGCCGCGCGTGCGCACCGCCGTGAGGATCTCGTCCTTGTTGGCGAAGTAGCGGTACGTGGTCATCGTGCCGCTGCCGAGTTCGGCGGCGATGCGGCGCATGGTGACGGAAGCGGGGCCTTCGTCGACATAGAGGCGAGCCGCGACCTGGCAGATGCGTTCGCGGAAGGCTTCGGTTTCCTGCTCGCTCAATGCACGGGGCACGTCAGTGCACGTCCAGTGTCTTGCGGAAGAAGGCGAGGGCATCGGCGTTGATCTGCGTGTGTGCCTTGGCGCGATCGACACCTTGCGGGTCGCGGCACATGACCGGGATCTCTTTCTCCAGTTCGGCCGAGCACGGCGGCAGGAACACCCAGTGGTCGGCCTTGGGGATTTCCTTCACCCCGGTCAGCGTACGGATCAGCGGCTGGATATGCCTGGCGTTGGCTTCCGGTGGCAGCACGTGGTCGTTCTGGCCGTAGTAGAGGTACACCGGGATGTGCACGTTGTCGAAGCCGTGCTCGTCGAAAATCATGCTGAGCGGCGCCATGGCGAAGGCCGCCTTCACTCGCGGGTCGGCCGTATCGCCATAACGGCCGAGTTGCCCCTGCATCTCGTCCAGTACCTGCTCCATCGTCTTGCCCTGCTTCTTGGCCGAGGCCTCGAAGTCGGCGCGGTGTCCGCATACGTCCTTGTCGTCCGGATAGCGGTCGCAGAAGGCGATGAAGCGGACGAAGCGCGGCTTGGCGCCCGCGATCATCAGCGATGTGTAGCCGCCAGCGGAGAAGCCGGCGACGCCGATGCGGCTGGGATCGATCAGCGTTTTCCAGCGCGCGTCTGCGAGCAGCATGCTGATGGTCGCCTTGACCTGGATCGGGCGTCCGGCCAGCACCTCGATGCTTCCCACGCCGCTGGTATCGCGGAAATAGTCGCCGAGGTGATTGAGCGTGGCGACCACGAAACCATGGCTGGCGAGATAGGTCGCCAGGTCGTGATGGCCAAGATTGCTGCCGCCGTTGCCATGCGAGATCACCACCAGCGGCTTCGCGCCGGGCAGGGCCGGGGCATCCAGGATGCCGGCGACGTCATAGGGGCCCAGTGCCGTGGTGCCGTGCACCGGCTGGGACGAGGGATAGAACACGTAACCCTCGGTCGGCTTGCCGCTGACCGGGTCCGAAATGCTGATGCGCGCGATGCCCACACCTGTGGTGGCATCGGCCAGGACGGCGCAGGGCGCCAGCAGGAACAGCAAAAGCACGAGCCAGTGGAACAGGCGCACAGGTGCGCGGGTAACGGCGTGGGGCATGGCCAGACTCCTGGTGAGCGGTAGCGTGCGTCGTACGGTACGGTGTACGTTACGATCCTGCAAGTGCCCGCGGTGGCCGCTTTAGCACATGAGGGCTACAATTTCGCGTTCTAATCCCTGCAGCCAACCCCACGAGGTCAGGATGTTCCCGAAGCACGAGACGATCGCCGGTTATGACAATGAACTGGCGCAGGCCATGGCCGATGAGGCCCGTCGTCAGGAAGACCACGTCGAACTGATTGCTTCGGAGAACTACGCCAGCCCGCGCGTAATGGAAGCGCAGGGCAGTGTGCTCACCAACAAGTACGCCGAGGGCTACCCAGGCAAGCGTTACTACGGCGGCTGCGAATTCGTGGACATCGCCGAGAAACTCGCCATCGATCGCCTGAAGCAGCTGTTCAGCGCCACCTACGCCAACGTGCAGCCACACTCGGGTTCGCAGGCCAACCAGGCCGTGTACCTCGCGCTGCTCAATCCGGGCGACACCATCCTCGGCATGAGCCTGGCGCACGGCGGCCATCTCACGCACGGCGCCAAGGTCAACGTATCGGGCAAGCTGTTCAACGCCATCCAGTACGGCGTGAACGAAAGCGGCCTGGTCGACTATGACGAAGTCGAGCGTCTCGCCCTCGAGCACAAGCCGAAGATGATCGTGGCCGGTTTCAGCGCCTACTCGCAGGTCATGGACTGGGCGCGCTTCCGCGCCATCGCCGACAAGGTCGGCGCCTACCTGTTCGTGGACATGGCGCACGTCGCCGGCCTGATCGCCGCGGGAGTGTACCCGAGCCCGCTGCCGCATGCGCACGTCGTCACCTCCACCACGCACAAGACGCTGCGCGGTCCCCGTGGCGGCATCATCGTGGCCAAGGACGCCGGCGAAGAGATCGAGAAAAAGCTGCAATCGATCGTGTTCCCGGGCATCCAGGGCGGTCCCTTGATGCACGTGATCGCCGCCAAGGCGGTGGCCTTCAAGGAAGCGCTGGAACCGGCCTTCAAGACCTACCAGGAGCAGGTCGTGAAGAACGCCAAGGCGATGGCCAAGACGCTGATGGAGCGCGGCTACAAGATCGTCTCCGGCGGCACCGAGAACCACCTGATGCTGATCGACATGATCGGTCGCGACGTCACCGGCAAGGACGCGGAAGCCGCGCTGGGCAAGGCCCACATCACGGTGAACAAGAACGCCGTGCCGAACGACCCCCGTTCGCCCTTCGTCACCTCGGGCCTGCGCGTGGGCACGCCGGCCATCACCACCCGCGGCTACAAGGAAGCGGACGTGGTGGAACTGACGAACTGGATCTGCGACGTGCTCGATGCGCCGAACGATGACGCCGTCATCGCCAAGGTGCGCGAGAAGGTCACCGCGCAGTGCCACAAGTTCCCGGTGTATGGCTGATACGCCGGAACCCGGGCATACGGTGCCGGCCATGCGCTTGTCGCGGCCGGTACGCGCCCTCCGGTTCCTTTAACCTCGGCCTTCATTGCGTACCCACTGATGCATTGCCCCTTCTGCCAGCACGAAGACACCCGCGTGATCGACTCGCGCCTTGCCGAGGACGGCGCCACCGTGCGCCGTCGTCGGGAGTGTCCGAAGTGCGGCGAGCGCTTCAATACCTTCGAAACGGCTGAGCTCAAGCTGCCTTCCATTGTGAAGAGCGGCGAACGGCGCGAGCCGTTCGACGAGCACAAGCTGCGGGTGAGCTTCGAGCGAGCCCTGCAGAAGCGCCCGGTACCCACCCATTCGGTGGACACCGCGGTGCGCGAGATCATCAACGACCTGCGCCGCTGCGGCGAGCGCGAAGTGCCTTCGCGGCAGGTCGGCGAACTTGTCATGCGCGAGCTGAAGAAGCTGGACCAGGTGGCGTACGTGCGCTTCGCCTCGGTCTACCGCAAGTTCGAGGACGTGCAGGCGTTCCGCGAAGAAATCGAGAAGCTGGAGCGCGACCTGCCGGAGCTGGAAGCGTTGCAGCTATCGCTGCTGGGCGAGAGCGTCGCGAGGCGCAAGAAGTCCTGACGCACGGCAGAGGCTCTTTGTGGGAGCGCACCCTGTGCGCGACCGCGACGCCTCTCCCTGCCGCCCCGCATGGCGGTCGCGCACAGGGTGCGCTCCCACAAAAAATCGCATCCACGCCCTAGACTGATGCCATCGCCACGCTCGACGGCTATCTCATGACTCCCACCTTCACCGCCATCGACCACGCCCACATGGCGCACGCGCTGCGCCTGGCCGAGCGCGGGTTCTACACCACGCACCCCAACCCGCGCGTCGGCTGCGTCATCGCGCATGGCGAGCAGGTGATCGGCACCGGGTTCCACCAGCGTGCCGGGGAGCCGCACGCCGAGGTGTTCGCACTGCGAGAGGCCGCTGAGCAGGCTCGTGGCGCTACTGCCTATGTCACGCTGGAGCCCTGTGCGCATCACGGCCGCACGCCGCCCTGCGCGGATGCGTTGATCGCTGCCGGCGTCTCGCGCGTGGTCATCGCCGCGGAAGACCCGTTTCCGCAGGTCGCGGGCCGGGGTATCGGGAAACTGCGCGACGCCGGCATCGCGGTGGAAGCCGGATTGATGCGGGACGCCGCGCGCGAGCTCAACATCGGGTTCTTCAGCCGCATCGAGCGCGGCCGGCCATGGGTGCGCGTGAAGCTTGCGATGAGCCTGGACGGACGTACCGCACTGGCCAATGGCGAGTCGAAGTGGATCACCGGCGAGGCGGCGCGCGCCGACGTGCAGCGCTGGCGCGCACGCAGCTCGGCCATTCTCACGGGCTCGGGCACGGTGTTTGCCGACAATCCACGTCTGACCGTGCGGTTGCCCGAAGGCGAGGCGTTTACGCCGCCGTGGCGCGTGCTGCTCGACAATCGCCTGCGTACGCCCCCGGGCAGTCATGTGCTCGACGGCACGGCACCGACGCTGGTACTGCACAACGAACAATATGCGCCGATGGATGCGCGCTTCCAGGCCGTCGAGCTGGCGGTGGTGGCGGAGCAGGGCGGCGCGATGGACCTGCATGCCGCGATGGCGGAACTGGCGCGGCGCCACGTGAGCGAGTTGCACGTCGAGGCCGGCCCGAGCCTGTGCGGCTCGCTGTTTGCCGCGGGCCTGGTCGACGAGCTGCTGCTCTACATCGCGCCGGTGCTGTTGGGCGACAGCGCGCGTCCGCTGCTTGGATTGCCCGCGCTGAGCGACATGGCGGAGCGCTGGAAGCTGCGTACGCTCGATCGCCGCGTGCTGGGCGATGACCTGCGACTGCAAATGCGCCCGACGACCTGATACCAGTGACACAACCATGACATCGCCATCTTCCATTCCTGTTGCCTTGAACGAAGCGGAGCGACGCCATTTCCGCGAACAGGGCTATCTCGTTCGCCGCATCCTCGACGATGCTTCCGTGGCGCGCTACGTCGACGCGATCGACGCCTCGCGCCGCGAGCGCGGCGACACCCAGCGGATGAGCAATCTGCAGTTCCTCCAGCCAGGCAAGGCGATTCCCGGCATCCAGGACGTGATCTGCAACGAATCGATCCTCGCCGTGTGTCGTGACTTGCTCGGCGAGCGGATCATCGTCGATGGTGCTTCGCTGTTCTACGGCGAGGCCGGTGTCGATTATCGCCAGGGCTGGCACCGCGACGTGCTGCAGGTGCCGGACGAGCAGGTGGACCCGCACTGGTTCAGCGAGGACTACCACTACAACTACGTGCAGATGAACCTGCCGCTCACCAAGGACGGCTGCCTTTGGATCGTGCCCGGCAGTCACCGGCGCCCCTTGAATGCCGAGGAGCGTGCGCTCTTCGGCAACACCGAGAAGATGGCGCCCGTCGATGGCGCGGAGCTGAGCGAAGGCCGGCAGCTCGTGCTGCAGCCGGGCGAGGCGGTGTTCTACAACAACTACGCCGTGCATCGCGGTTACGGTGGCGTGCTGCAGGATCGGCGCATCACCATCCACCTGGGCTTCCACTCCGCCGAGCACGCGCCGACCTTGCACTTCGGCGTGCTGGACCACACCGAATACACGCTGGACTACCTCGCGTCACTGCAACCGTGCGTACGCGAGGCTCTGCGTGCGCACCTCGTCGAGCGCGCGCGATATCCCGAAGTGAATGTGTTTCACGCCTATCACCAGCAGTTCCTGAAAAAGGAGTTCAAGACCACATGACGACGGCAGCGATCCGCTGGGGCATCATCGGTTGTGGCAACGTCACCGAAGTGAAAAGTGGCCCGGGCTTCAGCAAGACGCCGAACTCCGCGCTGGTGGCGGTGATGCGCCGCGACGGCGACAAGGCACGTGACTATGCCGAGCGTCACGGCGTGCCGCGCTGGTACGACGATGCAGCGAAGCTGATCGCCGATCCCGAAGTGAATGCGGTCTACGTCGCCACGCCGCCTTCCACCCACAAGCAATACGCGTTGATGGCGATCGCCGCGGGCAAGCCCGTGTACGTGGAGAAGCCGATGGCGATGGATCATGCCGAGTGCGAGGCGATCATCCACGCCGGCCGCCAGGCGAACGTGCCGGTGTTCGTGGCGTACTACCGCCGCGCGTTGCCTCGCTTCCACAAGGTGCGCGAGCTCATCTTCGGGCAACGGGCGATCGGCACGCCGCGCATCGTCAATACGGTGCTGCGCGAACCTCATCATCCGCGTTATCACGACCCGAAGAACCTGCCCTGGCACGTGCAGCCCGGCATTTCCGGCGGCGGCGTGTTCATGGATATCGGCTGCCATACATTGGACATCATCGACTGGCTGTTCGGCCCGATCGTTTCGGTGAGCGGCCATGCGAGCAACCAGCTGGGCGCCTATCCGCCGGAGGATACGGTGGCGATGTCGTTCGCGTTCGGCAACGGCATGCTGGGCACCGGCCTGTGGAATTTCGACAGTTACAAGCACCACGACCAGATCGAGGTGGTGGGGGATGAAGGGCGGATTGCGTTCGCCACGTTCGGCAATGGGCCGATCACGGTGGAGAATGCGCGTGGCTCGCATGAGCATCACGTCGAAAATCCGCTGCATATCCAGCAGCCGCTGATCGAAACCATCGTGGCCGAGCTCACCGGGCACAAGGGCGCATGTCCTTCCAACGCGGAAACCGGCGCGCGGACCAGTTGGGTGATGGACCAGGTGTTGCGGGATTACCGGCGCGAGACGGGGCAATCGACCGGGGGCTGAGGGGGCGTGATCGCGCACTGGGTGCGCTCCTACAGGGAAACCGAGGCGCTGTAGGAGCGCACCCAGTGCGCGACCGCGGCGACACACCGTTCCTCATTGTGGACAACCTTCCCGGGTCCCGGCGTGGGAAGGTGCTAGAATCTCCCCGCCGGTTCGCCGGCAAAACCACAAACGACGTCTTCAGGGCGGGGTGCGATTCCCCACCGGCGGTAGACCCTTCGGGGTGAGCCCGCGAGCGCTTCCGGTGTCATCGGAAGGTCAGCAGATCCGGTCCAATGCCGGAGCCGACGGTTGGCAGCCAGCGATGGCTTCCAGAAAGTCCGGATGAGAGAAGACGGTACGGCGCAGGCCTTCGCGGGCGTGCGCCTGCCTGACGCCTTGGGGCGTTTTTCGCAGTTTTTGACGCGGGAAACGTTTCATGTCCAAGCATCGTTATTGTTCTTTCGCCACCTCCGTCCGGGAGGTGTGCTGATGTTCACCGGCATCATCCAGAGCGTGGGCCGCATCGTGCGGCTGGAACCCCGCGGCGGTGACGTGCGCCTGCATGTCGATACCGCCGACCTCGATCTCGCCGACGTGCAGCTGGGCGACAGCATCGCCGTGTCCGGCGTATGCCTTACCGCCGTGACCCTGGAACAGCGCGGTTTCAGCGCGGACGTCTCCAACGAAACCCTGTCGCTCACCACCCTGGGCAAGCTGAAGGCAGGCGATCCGGTGAACCTGGAAAAAGCGCTGCGCCTGGCCGACCGTTTGGGCGGCCATCTGGTCTCCGGCCATGTGGACGGCGTGGGCAAGGTGGTCTCGGTGACGCCCGATGGCCGCTCGCAGCGCTGGACCTTCGAAGTGCCGGCGAACCTGTCGCGCTACATTGCGGCCAAGGGTTCGATCTGCATCGACGGCACCAGCCTCACCGTCAACGAGGTGAACGGCCATCGCTTCGGCGTAAACCTTATCCCCCACACGGTGGAACACACAGCGTTCCATGCGCGTCGCCCGGGCGACGCGGTGAACATCGAGGTGGATGTGGTGGCTCGCTACATCGAACGGCTGATCGCCAGCGGCGATGCGCCGAAGCTCGATGAGGCGTTCCTCAAGCAACACGGCTTTGCCTAAGCCCCCTCTCCCTTTGAGAGAGGGCTGGGGAGAGGGTGCGGGGCTTGCGTGACCCTCCACTTAGCGCTCCGCCCGCACCCTCATAGCCCGAGGCTACCCAGTCCGCCCTCCGGGCACCTTCTCCCGAGGGGAGAAGGATCAACGACACGGAATCCGATCCATGAGCTTCAACACCATTCCCGAAATCCTCGAAGACATCCGCGCCGGCCGCATGGTCGTGATCCTCGACGACGAGGATCGCGAGAACGAAGGCGACCTCATCATGGCCGCCCAGATGGTGCGGCCCGAAGACATCAACTTCATGGTGCGCGAGGCGCGCGGCCTGGTGTGCCTCACGCTGACCGAGCAGCGCACGCGCCAGCTCGGCCTGCGTCCGATGGTCGTGGACAACACCTCGCCGTATCACACCAACTTCACCGTCTCGATCGAGGCGGCCGAAGGCGTCACCACCGGCATCTCGGCGCATGACCGCGCGCGCACCATCCAGGTCGCCGTGAAGTCGGATGCGAAGCCGCAGGATCTCTCGCAGCCGGGCCATATCTTCCCGCTCACCGCGCAGCCGGGTGGCGTGCTCACGCGTGCGGGCCACACCGAAGCCGGCTGCGATCTCGCAGCGCTGGCAGGGCTGGAGCCGTCGGCCGTGCTGATCGAGATCCTGCACGAGGACGGCTCGATGGCGCGCCGTCCCGAGCTGGAAGTGTTCGCCAAGAAGCACGGCCTGAAGATCGGCAGCATCGCCGACCTGATCCGCTATCGCCTGGAAACCGAAAAGACGGTGCAGCGCGTGGTGGAGGAAGACGTGCAGACCGAGTTCGGACCGTTCCGCCTGGTGGCCTATCGCGATGCGATCCGTCATGGCCTGCATTTCGCGCTGCTGCGCGGCAAAGTGGACGACGGTGCACCGGTGCTCACGCGCGTGCATGTGCGCAACACGCTGTCGGACGTGCTGCATCTGCAACGCGATGACCTGGGCCTGACGGTAACTTCCGCGCTGCGTCGCATTGCCGACGAGGACCGCGGCGCGCTGCTGGTGCTGTCGGGCGAAGACACCGCCGACGCGCTGTTGCGCCGCCTCAACCGCCAGCCGGTGGTACAAGAGCCGGAGGAAGCGCAGCAGCAGGAGTGGCGCCAGCTTGGCCTGGGCGCGCAGATCCTGGCCGACCTGGGCATCCATCAGCTGCGCGTGCTGGGCACGCCGCGCAAGATGGTGGGGTTGGGCGGGTTTGGCCTGGAAGTGGTGGAGTACGTTTAAGCCCGGAGCACCCCTGTGGGGGTGCACCTTGTGCGCGACTGGCAGAACGGAGCGACGAGATCGGGATGTCGCAGTCGCGCACAGGGTGCGCTCCCACAGACGGTTTGCAGTTCCTCGCCACTTCCGCGCCATGCCGTCCCCGGCATACTCGGGCTTTCATCCACCTCCGGACAGCCATGACCGCCACGACCATCCGCCTGATCGCCCCCTCCGGCTATCCGCACGACTACGACGCCATGGCGCGCGGCGTGGCGCGGCTGCGTGCGGCGGGCTGCACGATCGACGGGCTCGACGTGCTGGATCGGACGGAGCACCGTTTTGCGGGCAGCGATGCGGAACGCGTGGCCGACATCAACCATCTGGCCATCCATCCGACCCTGCCCGATATCGTGTTGGCGGTGCGCGGTGGCTATGGCGTCACGCGTCTGCTCGAGCAGATCCATTACGGCGCGCTGCGCGAGCGGCTCGTGGATTCATCTACGCTGTTGGTCGGGCATAGCGATTTCACCGCGCTGCAGATGGCGCTCTACGTGAAGAGCGGCCTTACCACCTTTGGCGGCCCCATGCTCGGCCCGGACTTCGGTGCGCCGGAACTCAACGAGCTGATGTGGGAGCACTTCTGGCGTGCGGTCACCGAACCGGAAGCCACGGCGCGCTGGGCGACGACGAGCGAAACGACGCTCGATGTCGAAGGCCCGCTCTGGGGCGGCAACCTTGCCATGCTGTGCAGCCTGATCGGCACGCCGTATTTCCCGCGCATCGACGACGGCATCCTGTTCGTGGAGGACGTGGGCGAGCCGCCGTTCCGCATCGAGCGCCTGCTGTACCAGCTGCACCTGTCTGGCGTGCTGGACCGGCAGCGGGCGCTGGTGTTCGGCCACTTCACCAACTGCAAGCCGCACGGCTACGACAACGGCTATGACACCAGCGCCGCGCTCGACCATATCGGCCGCGTGGCGCATATCCCGGTGGTGCGTGACCTGCCGTTCGGCCACGAGACCAGTAAGTTCACCCTGCCGTTCGGCGTCCCCGCACGGCTGCACGTGGCGGGCGGGCAGGCCAGCCTGACCTTCCGCGGCCATCCGCACCTGTCCAGGGCCGTTCCGAGGCCCGATCCGGCCAAGCGACCCCAAAATCCGTAAAATAGCTGGCCCACATGGGCCACCGAGCCCACAGGAAACCCCGATTCATGAAGACCATCGAAGGCGATTTCGCCACGCCCAAAGGCCGTTTTGCCATCGTCGCCGGCCGTTTCAACGGCTTCGTCGTCGAGCCCCTGGTGGCCGGCGCGCGTGATGTGCTGGTGCGCCACGGCGTGAAGGACGACGCGATCGAGCTGATCCGTGTGCCGGGCGCCTGGGAAATCGCGCTGGCCGCGAACAAGGTGGCCAACTCCGGCAAGTACGTTGCCGTGATCGCGCTTGGCGCGGTGATCCGCGGTTCCACGCCGCATTTCGACTACGTGGCCGGCGAGTGCGCCAAGGGCCTGGCCCAGGCCGCCTACAGCTCCGGCGTGCCGGTGGCGTTCGGCGTGCTGACTACCGACACCATCGAACAGGCCATCGAGCGCTCCGGCACCAAGGCCGGCAACAAGGGCGCAGACGCCGCGCTGGCCGCGCTCGAAATGGTCAACCTGTACGGAAAGCTGTAATGAACCAACGTCCCGAAGGCATCGACCTGGCCGCCCGCTCGCGTGCGCGTCGCCGCGCGCTGCAGGCCGTGTATGCGTGGCAGATCGGCGGCAGCCGCATGGATGCCGTGATCGAGCAGTTCCGCCATGAGCAGGACATGGAAGTGGCCGACCTCGAGTACTTCGAGGACCTTCTGCACGGCGTGGAGCGCCATGTCGACGCCATCGACGACAGCCTGAAGCCCTACGTGGACCGCGAAGTCGGCCAGATCGACCCGATCGAGCGCGCGGCGCTGCGCCTGGCCGCGTACGAGCTGAAGTACCGTCCGGACGTGCCATACCGCGTGATCATCAACGAGGCCATCGAAGTCACCAAGCGCTTCGGCGCCGACCATGGCCACAGCTACGTCAACGGCGTGCTGGACAAGCTCGCCAGCTCGCTGCGCTCCACGGAAAAGCGCGGCTGATGGGCGGCGCGGAGCGGTTGACTTCCGTTCCCGTCCTCGAGACCGAGCGCCTGCGGTTGCGGGCGCATCGTGCCGACGACCACGCCGAGTGCACGGCCATCTGGTCGAACCCCGAGGTTGTCCGCCATATCGGTGGACGTGCCTTCACGGCCGAGGAAGTGTGGAAGCGCCTGCTGCAGTACGTGGGCCTCTGGAGCCTGCTCGGTTACGGCTACTGGGCGGTGGAAGAGAAGGCCACCGGCCGCTACATCGGCGACATCGGTTTCGCCGACTTCAAGCGCGACCTGAAGCCGTCGCTGGAAGGCATGCTGGAATTTGGCTGGGTGCTGGCCCCCCACGCGCACGGCAAGGGCTATGCGAGCGAGGCCGTGGCCGCCGCGATCGCCTGGGCCGAACAGCATCGCCCGAACCTGCGAGCGGTCTGCATCATCGATCCTGCCAACGAACCGTCGATCCGTGTCGCCGAGAAGGCCGGCTTCAAGCGCTGGCAGGAATCGACCTATCACGGCGGTCCCACCATCGTATTCAGCCGGTAGCATCGACGGCGACCCTCCACTCGCCTGGGCCGCATTCATGGAATTTCGCCTGATCGACCGCATCCGCGAGCGCACCGCGCAAGGCCGCGAAGACGTGCGCCTGGGGATAGGCGACGACGCCGCACTGGTGGCGCCGCCCGCCGGGCAGGAACTGGCCATCGCCATCGACACCATGGTCGAGGGCGTGCATTTCCCCCCGGGCATCGATCCCGCCGACATCGGGTGGAAATCGCTGGCGGTGAACCTGTCCGACCTCGCCGCCATGGGTGCGACGCCGGCCTGGGCCTTGCTCGCGCTCACGCTGCCGCGGCAGTCGGTGGAACAGGTGCAATCGTTCATCGACGGCTATGCCGAGGGCTTTGCGCAGCTTGCGCAGTCGTACCGACTGGCCTTGATCGGCGGCGACACCACGCGCGGCACGTTGACCGTCAGCGTGGCGGTGCATGGCTTCGTACCGCCCGGTCAGGCGCTCACACGCGCCGGTGCCCGTGCGGGCGATGTGGTGCTGGTGACCGGCACCCTGGGTGACGCGGCAGCCGGCCTCCGGCTGTTGCAAGCGGGCGCGCGGGTAGCCGAGGGCGATGGCCGCGCGGCTTACCTGATCGAACGCCTGCATCGCCCCACGCCGCGGGTGAAAGCTGGCCATGCCCTGCGTGGCCGTGCCACCGCGTGCATCGATGTCTCCGACGGGCTGCTCGCCGACCTCGGTCATATCTGCGAGGCCAGCGCGCTCGGTGCGGAGATCGACGCCTCGCTGCTGCCTCGCTCGTCCATGCTCCTGGGCGCCTTCGACGAAACCATGACGCGCGACTTAGCACTCTCCGGCGGAGACGACTACGAGCTTTGCTTCACGGTACCGCCCTCGCTGGTCGCCGAAGTGCAGGGAGACCTGGCACGCCTGGGCTGCGGGGCCACCCGCATCGGGCGCATGGTCGAGGGCACCGGCGTGCGCGTGCGCGACGAGCAGGGCCAATGGCTGGAAACCACGCACCGCGGCTGGGACCACTTCGCATGAGCGCCAACGAGAACGAAAACGTCGATATCGACAGGAAGACGCTGACCCAGGAGCAACGCCGCCTGCTGCTGTCCACGCCCGCCGGCTGGCTGGCCTGCGGATTCGGTTCCGGCCTCGCGCCTTTCGCGCAGGGCACGGCCGGTTCGCTGGCCGCGATCATCCCATGGCTGCTGTTGCGCACGTTGCCGCTGCAGCTCTACGTGTTCGCCATCGTCGTCGCGTTCGTGGCGGGCGTGTGGGCGTGCGGCATCGCCGGGCGCATGCTCGGCGTGGACGATCACCGCAGCATCGTATGGGACGAGTTCGTCGGCATGTGGATCGCGCTCATTCCCACGGTAATGCCGGTGTTCTGGGCATCGTGGTCGAGCGTAGTGATCGGCTTCCTGCTGTTCCGCCTGTTCGATGTGTGGAAGCCCTGGCCGATCCGTCTGCTGGACCAGCGCCTCAAGGGTGGCGTCGGGGTCATGATGGACGACGTCGTCGCCGGCGTATTCGCGGCCATCGTGCTGGCCTTCCTGCTGCGCTTCTAGGCGCTTCGCTGCAGCAGCCTCTTTTTCGCCATAAGCGGTCGGTAGTCTCGCCTCGTGCCGCGCGGTGACGCGTTCGGCTGCGCCATCACGGATGACAAGGACGAGGGGAGAGCCGATGAACCGTTTGCCGGGCCTGGATTTGCTGCGCGCGATCGCGATCGCGTGGGTGATGATCTTTCACTCCTACATCATCGGCGGTTGGGGCCACTACGGTGGCGTCGAGAAGATCGGCTGGATGGGCGTGGACCTGTTCTTCGTGCTCAGCGGCTTCCTGATCGGTTCGCAGGTGCTCAAGCCGCTCGCGCAAGGGCAGGCCTTTTCCTTCACCGACTTCTACCTGCGCCGCGCCTTCCGCATCCTGCCGGTCTACCTGCTGGTGGTGGCCGTCTATTTCATTTGGCCGTCCATGCGCGAATACCCGGGCATCCAGCCGTTGTGGCAGTTCCTTACCTTCACGGTAAACCTGCTGATCGACGCAGAGCACAACCTTGCGTTCTCCCACGTGTGGTCGCTGTGCGTGGAAGAGCACTTCTACCTGCTGTTTCCACTGCTGGCTTGGTGGCTGGCACGCCGGCCGTCGGTGCCCAAATTCATCGCCGTATGCATAGCGGTGGTGGTCGGCGGCATGTTCTTGCGTGGTTACACCTGGTTGCATTTCATGGGGCCCGTGAAGGGCGTTGACCAAAATTCCTATGGAAACGCCTTTCTCGAAGGCATCTACTACCCCACGTGGTCACGCCTGGATGGCTTGTTGGCCGGCGTGGTGCTGGCCGTGCTGCGTATCTACCGGCCGGCCCGGTGGGCGCAATGGGGGCAGCGCGCCAACGGCGTGCTGATAGCGGGGCTGGTCGTGGTAGGCCTGGCGATCTGGCTGTTCCAGGACCGCACCGGTTTCGCGGCGACGCTGCTGGGTTACCCGTTGTTGTCGGTGGGCATGGGCCTGTTGGTATGGGCTGGCGCCCATGAAAACAGCCTCCTGGCGCGTGCCAGGGTGCCGGGTGCGGGGTGGCTGGCGATGGCGTCCTACAGCTTGTACCTGTCACACAAGCTGGTGTTTCATGGGGTGGAGGCCGCTGCCGGGCGCTGGCTTGATGGGCATGGCGTGGCGACTTTTTTGGGGTATGCGTTGGCGGTGCTGGCGATGGGCGCACTGTTGCACTATGCGGTAGAGCGCCCGTTCCTGCAGTTGCGGCGATATGTGGAGGGGCTGCGGTCCCGCCGTTCCTTCGCCGGTACCGCTCCTGCGCAGGCAAGTGCGGACGCCGCCTGAATCGGGCGGCAGGGGAAGGTCGGCTACGGCCGGCATGATGGGGTTCGACAATCAGGGGGTGTGTCATGCGCAAGCTATTCAAGTTGGCATGTCTGGTCGCGCTCGCTTGGAGCGCGTCGTTCACGGTAGCGGCCGCGACCGCAACAGGGCCCTGCAGGTTGATTGATCCGTCGACCTGCACGGACGCGAAGGAACTGGCGCGCGCCAATGGCTTCACGCAGGCGTTGAGCCATTTCACCGGTGACGCGAAGGCCAGCTACTTCAGTACCAATCGCACGGTAAGCGCGCAGGCCTTGTCGGCGTTCGGCAACACCGCTGACCACGTGATCGTGTTGGGCGACAACCGCTATCTGTTCGCGGCCTGTCCTTCGCGCGAATGCGACGGCAGCGCCGTGGCCATCGTGGTCAACGAATACGGCCAGATCGAAGGCCTGGGCTTTTCCAGCTTCCACTGCGAAACCGGCTGCGAAGACTATCGGCATGTGGACATCTACATGCGCAAGGACAGCCAGGACGCCTCCGTGGTCGCCGCGCTGAAAACCTGGGCCACCAGCGACCGGTTGCGTCAGAGCGTCACGCGGCCCGAGGCGGACGAGGGCATCGACAAGCGTATGGACGTCCATCTGCTGCCTTGATGGATGCAGCCGGCGGGGCGCTTGCCTCGCCGGCGACGCTTGCCGCGCTTCAGCCGGCGATGCGCAGCGCGACGTAGGGCATGATGAACAGCAGCCAGGTCGCGACTTTGTACGCGGCCATGCCGCCGTAGTGGATGCCGTCGAAGGTTTCTTCGGACAGGTGGAACCAGCGGCTGTGCATGGCGTACATGCGGTCGTGCATGCCGCGGAACAGCGCGAACCACACGCTGACGAACAGCAGGTTGAGGATCGCCGACCAGCCAAGCACGGCGCGCAGCAATTCGAGGCTCATGGCTCTGCCTTCGCGGAAGGATGCGCCCGAGCTTAGCTCGCCTTCGCCTCCAGCACGATGCGGTAGCGCGCCTTGCCGTCGGCGAGATGCTTGAGCGCTTCGTTCACCTGGTCCATCGGGAACATTTCCACCTGCGGGCGGATGTCGTGGCGGGTGGCGAAATCCAGCAGGGTCGCGATGTCGATCGGCGAACCCGTGGGTGAGCTCGACACCTCACGTTCGCCCATCATCAGGGTGAACACCGGAACCGGGATCGGCTCCAGCACGGCGCCCACCACGTGCATGCGGCCGAGCGGCGCCAGCGTGGAGAGCAGAGCGTTCCAGTCCAAGGGCACATTCACCGTCACCAGCAGCAGATCCAGCGAACCGGAGATCGCCTTGATGGCATCACCATCGCGACTGGACACCACGTGATGGGCTCCGAAGGAACGCGCCTCGTCGGCCTTGGAAGGATTGGACGTGAATGCCGTGACTTCGCAGCCCCAGGCGCGCGCGAACTTCACCGCCATGTGGCCCAACCCGCCGATGCCGACCACGCCTACACGCGCGTTCGGCGTGATGCGGTAGGCGAGAAAGGGCTTGAGCACGGTGATGCCGCCGCACAGCAGTGGTCCGGCGCTGGCCAGATGGATGCCCTCCGGCAACGGGATCGCCCACGCCCAGTGCGAACGCACTTTGTCGGCGAAGCCGCCCTGGTGGCCGCCGCCGATGGTCGGCACCGAGCTGGGGCATAGGTTCTGGTGGCCGGACAGGCATTGATGGCAGTGCATGCAGCTGCTGGCGGTCCAGCCGATGCCGACGCGTTGTCCCACCGACAGTCCCTTGGCGTATTCGCCCAAGGCCGTCACGCGGCCGATGACTTCATGTCCTGGCACGAAGGGAAAGCGCGCCATGCCCCATTCGTTGTTGATCATCGAAAGATCGGAGTGGCAGATGCCGCAGTAGTCGACCGCGACTTCCACTTCTTCCGCACCGAGCGGCCCCAGGTCGAACTGTTCGAGGACCAGCGGCTTGCCCGCCTCGCGAGCCGACCAACCGTGCATCTGCGACATGGCTTCGCTCCGATCGTAGGAATGGACGATAACGATCAAGCCTAGTCCTTGTGCCGTCGGCGCCATGTATAGGCGGCAGCGATGGACGCGACGGGCGTGCTCTTGGCATGCTGCCCTATCCCCCTTTCACCGGAGCGACCCCATGCAATATCGACGTCTCGGAAAATCCGGCCTGCAACTCTCCGCGTTGTCGTTCGGCGCGTGGGTCACCTTCGGCAAGCAGGTGGGGCGCTCGCTGGCGCGCGACCTGCTGGCGATGGCGCATGACCATGGCGTCAACTTCTTCGACAACGCCGAAACGTACAACCACGGCGTGGCCGAAACGCTGATGGGCGACGTGCTGGCCGACCTGCGCTTTCCGCGCGACAGCTATTGCGTGTCGAGCAAGGTGTACTTCGGCGCGGCGGAAAACCCGCTGCCGACGCAGCGCGGCCTCTCGCGCAAGCACGTGATCGAAGCCTGCCACCAGGCGTTGCAGCGCCTGCGTGTGGAACACCTGGATCTGTATTTCTGCCACCGCCTCGATCCGGATACGCCGATCGAGGAAACCGTCGGCGCCATGGATACGCTCGTGCGCCAGGGCAAGGTGCTGTATTGGGGCACCAGCGAATGGCCGGCGGAAGCGATCATCGAGGCGCATCGCATCGCGCGCGAAAACCACATGTTCGCGCCGACGATGGAGCAGCCGCAGTACAACCTGCTGCATCGCGAACGCGTGGAGCAGGAATACGCACCGCTGTACGACGCGTACGGCATGGGCACGACGATCTGGTCGCCGCTGGCCTCCGGCCTGCTCACCGGCAAATACAACGATGGCGTGCCGTCCGATACGCGTCTGGCGCAACCCGGCTATGAGTGGTTGCGTGAAGCGATCCTGGAGCAGGGCGGCGATCGCATCGAGAAGGTGCGTCGCCTTGCGCCCATCGCCTCCGACCTCGGCGTGTCGATGGCGCAGTTCGCCGTCGCGTGGTGCCTGGTGAATCCGCATGTGTCCACGGTGATGCTGGGCGCGAGCAAGCTGGATCAGCTGAAGCACAATCTCGAAGCACTGGATGTGCTGCCGCGATTGGATGCGCAAGTGATGAAGCGGATCGAACGGGCGCTGGCCTGACGCATCCTCTTCTGTTGTGTGAGCGCACCCTGTGCGCGACGCACGGTCGAAGCGGGAGCGCGATGCGTGGCCGTCGCGCACAGGGTGCGCTCCCACATTGCCTGCGTTGTGCCTCGGTTTCGCTATATCCCGCCCTGTGGATGTCGGTTCCTGCCGACACGATGCAGGAAACTTTCCCAAGGAATTCTCACGCATGAAGCTCTCGCTCCGCACCGCGCTGTTCGCTGCGTTCACGCTCACGGCCGTCTCCGCCTATGCAGGGCAGCCGCCCGAGTGGTCCCAGTCCCAGAAGCCGTTCCGTATCTACGGCAACACCTATTACGTGGGAACGCGCGGGCTCACCTCGATCCTCATCACGTCACCGCAAGGGTTGGTGCTGATCGACGGCACGCTGCCGCAAAACGTGAAGCAGATCGAAGCGAACATCCAGGCATTGGGTTTCCGCCTCACCGACGTGAAAGTGATCCTCAACACGCACGCGCATTTCGACCATGCTGGCGGCATCGCCGAGCTTGCGCGCGACAGTGGTGCGCGTGTCGAGGCAAGCAGTGCGGGGGCGAAGGCGCTGATGCTTGGCGGCAAGGATCCAGCCGACCCGCAGTACGGCGAGGCGTCGCCGTACGCGCCGGTTCCCAACGTCGCCACCGTGCCTGATCTCGGCGTGGTGCAGGTGGGCGACGTGGCGATCACGGCGCACTACACGCCCGGTCACACGCCTGGCGCCACGACCTGGACCTGGCGGTCGTGCGAAGCCGGTCGCTGCATGAACATGGTGTTTGCCGACAGCCTCGGCGCGTACGCGGCGGATGGCTATCGCTTCAGCGACCCGGCGCATCCGGAGCGACTGGAAGACTACCGACGCAGCATCGAGACGATCGCGTCGCTGCCCTGCGACATCCTCCTGTCGCCGCACCCGGACCAAAGCGACCTGCTCGAACGCGTGGCCAAGCGCGATGCCGGCACCAAACCCGATCCGGTGATCGATGGCCACGCCTGCCGTGCCTACGCGGAGGAGGGGAGCGAGAAACTGGAGGCGCGGCTCGCCAAGGAAAAGGCGTCGGCCGCCGGTGGCAAGGGCGGCCGCTGAACAGGGCGTCGCATCGGCGCATCAGTGGGTTGACAGTCAAATGAGAATTATTATCATCTGATCGTCACCCCTCTCACTGCGGAGCCTCACCATGACGACCAGCGTCCTGTCCCTGCCGCACGGCGCCGATGCCCCAGCGCGCTCGTTCCGCCTGCTCAGCCTCAAGACGCCGGCGCCCTCGGCGGACACCGCCCAGACGCGCCGCGTGTCCAGCCAGGCGCTGCTCAAGGGCGAGCGCGAGCTGGTGATCCAGCACCAGGGCAGCGAATACCACCTGCGCCTCACGCGCAACGACAAGCTGATCCTCACCAAGTAAACGGATCTCCCCAGGACAGCTGCAGGGGCCGGATGCCCCTTCTTCCCCCTCCGGCACTGCGCCGGACACCAACAGGCCTATCGCCACGCCGTTCCCGCGGAACGCCAGCCGGGTCGCCTCCCTTCAGGAGATTGACGATGTTCGGTTGGCTCTCGCACGCCTTTGCCTCCCTGCGACCTTCATGCGACGCGGCGAGCTGGTCCATCAGCCGGTGCATGGTGCCGATCACGGGCACCGAGTTGGCGGAACGCCTGCCGATGCTGGGCAGCGTGCTCTACCTGCCAACCCGCTGCGTGGCGCAGGAACCCTGGCCGCTGCCTGCGGGCTGGCTGGCCGCGCGCTGCGAACTCGCACCGCTGCTGCGCAGCGAAGCGCTGATCGTGTCGAGCATGATCGGCGCGGACGGCCCACGCGAATGGATCGACTGCGTGGACGGGCAGGGCCGCTTTTGCGCGCGCGTGCACCTGCTGCCCGATACCGACTACCTCGCCTGGGATGCCTTGCTTGCGGGCGGCGAGCCCTTGCCCGCCACGCCGCTGTGTCCGGACCAGCTGGCGTGTCGTGCGGCAAGCGCCGAACTGGTGTGCTTCCGCACGCGTCGCCTCGGCCAGCTCGACCTGCTGGAAACGCTGCCGCTCGGCCATCTGTCGACGCTGGGCCGGCACATCGCCCGCGAGGCGGCGCGCACGGCGGCGGTGGAGCTGGAGTCCGCATACGGTTGAGCACGGCGGTCCGATCGTCCGCGGACGCTTGTCCGTCTGTCCGTGCCGGTGTCCGCGGACAACTGTCCGCGCCGCGGTGGCTTTGCTAACCCACTGAAAGCAGGCGACTAAATCATCGATTTCCGGTTGGCATGCAGCTTGCTGACAGGGAACCAGGGGCCGCATTGTCCGCGGCCAGGGACATATCGATGATTCGTGACACCTCCGCGCAAGACCGGCTGGTCGAAGTCAAACCCAATCGCAAGCGCCGCGTGATCCTGATCGGCACCGGCGTCGCCGTGCTGGCGCTGCTGGCGATGTTCGGGCCGCGTATCGGCCGCCTGTTCTCGGCGGATGCTTCGGTCAGCGCCTCGCGCCTGGCCTTCGCCACCGTGACGCGCGGGCCGTTCGTCCGTGACATCGCTGCCGAGGGCAAGGTGGTCGCCGCGGTGAGCCCGACGATGTACGCCACCTACGGCGGCGCAGTCACGCTGAAGGTGCATGCGGGCGACGCGGTGAAGAAGGGCCAGGTGCTCGCGGTGATCGACAGCCCCGAACTCACCAACAAGCTCGCGCAGGAGCAGAGCGCGGCCGATGCGATGCAGGTGGACTACCTGCGCGCCCAGATCGATGCGCGCAAGACCCGCGGCGAGCTGCAGAAGGCCTACGACAGCGCGCAGATCGATGAGCAGGGCGCGCAGCGCGACCTGACGCGTTACCAGAAGGCGTTCGCCCAGGGCGCCGTGCCGAGCATGAACGTCGACAAGGCCAAGGACGAGTTGGAGAAGTCGCGCATCACGCTGGCCCACGCCAAGACGGATCTCTCCACCAACACCGCCAGCCTCGATTTTGACATCCAGTCCAAGAAGCTCGCGCACGATCGCCAGCTGCTGCTGGTGAAGGACCTGCAACGCCAGGTCGACGACCTCAACGTGAAGTCGCCGGTGGACGGCCAGGTCGGCCAGCTCTTTATCGCCGAGCGCGCCACGGTCGCCAAGGATGCGCAGCTGCTCAGCGTGATCGACCTCACCGCACTCGAAGTGGAAATGAAGGTGCCGGAAAGCTTTGCGCGTGACCTCGGCATCGGCATGGCCGGCGAGATCAGCGGCAACGGCAGCGTGTGGAAGGGCCTGGTCAGCGCCATCTCGCCGGAAGTCGTGAACGGCGAAGTCGCCGCCCGCCTGCGCTTCGAAGGCACCACGCCCAAGCAGCTGCGCCAGAACCAGCGCCTGTCCGTGCGCATCCTGCTCGACAAGCGCGACAACGTGCTCACCGTGCAGCGCGGTTCGTTCGTGGACGAATCCGGCGGCAGCTACGCCTACATCGTGCGCGACGGCGTTGCCGAAAAGCATCCGATCCGCGTCGGCACGAGCAGCATCGACAAGGTCGAGATCCTCGATGGCCTGAAGGAAGGCGACAACATCGTGATCTCCGGTACCGACAGCTTCAAGGGCGCCCAGCGCGTCGCCATCAGCAACTAACCACCACCGAACCACCGAAGGACGCAACCATGCTCAAGATGACTCACCTGTCCAAGGTCTACCGCACTGAAGTGGTGGAGACCTATGCGCTGCGCGATTTCAACATCAACGTGAACGAAGGCGAGTTCGTGGCCGTGACCGGTCCGTCCGGCTCGGGCAAGACCACCTTCCTCACCATCGCCGGCCTGCTCGAAACCTTCACCGGCGGCCAGTACCACCTCGATGGCGTGGAGGTGAGCAACCTCAACGACAACGAGCGCTCGAAGATCCGCAACGAGAAGATCGGCTTCATCTTCCAGGCGTTCAACCTGATCCCCGACCTCAACGTGTACGACAACGTCGAAGTGCCGCTGCGCTATCGCGGCATGAAGTCGCCGGAGCGCAAGGACCGCATCATGAACGCGCTGGAACGCGTGGGCCTCGCATCGCGCGCCAAGCATTATCCGGCCGAACTCTCCGGCGGCCAGCAGCAGCGCGTCGCGATTGCCCGTGCACTGGCCGGCTCGCCGCGCCTGCTGCTGGCGGACGAACCGACCGGCAACCTGGATACGCAGATGGCCCGTGGCGTGATGGAGCTGCTGGAGGAGATCCATCGCGAAGGCGCCACCATCGTGATGGTGACGCATGATCCGGAGCTGGCGGCACGCGCGCAGCGCAACGTGCACATCATCGACGGCCAGGTGGTCGATCTGGCGGAAGACCCGCGCTTCCACCACGCCGTGCATTCGGCGCGCGCCAATTCGCCGGCCTAAGTTCCAACGCCTGCCTCCCGCGCAAGCGGGGGGCGTTTCTCGCCCCTAAGGACGACCATGTTCGCCTATTACCTCCAGCTTGGCCTGCGCAGCCTCCGGAAAAACCCGCTGTTGACTCTGCTTATGGTGTTGGCGATCGGTTGCGGCGTGGCCGCGTCGATGACCACCTATTCGGTGTTCCGCGCGACGTCCAACAACCCCATTCCGCAGAAGTCCTCGCAGCTCTACGTGCCGCAGATCGATAACTGGGGGCCGGACTCCTCCAAGGACAACAAGGGCGAGCCGCCCAATGCGATGACATACACCGACGCCATCAACCTGATGCGCGACAAGCGTGCGAAACGCCAGACGGCCTTGTACCCGACGGCCGTGTCCATCGTACCGGCCGACGCGAACATGTTGCCGTTCCGCGAGACCAGCTACGGCTGGTACGCCGACGCGTTCGGCATGTTCGATATTCCCTTTCAGTACGGTCACGGCTGGACGGCCGGCGAGGACGAGTCCCACGCCTCGGTGGCGGTCATCGGCAAGGCGCTCAACGAGAAGCTGTTCAACGGCGCCAACAGCGTGGGCAAGAACATCAACCTCAACGGGCGCGACTACCGCATCGTCGGCGTGGCCGAAAAGTGGAACCCCGAACCGGTGTTCTACGACGTCACCAATACCAACGGTTTCGACGATCCGATCCAGGTGTTCATCCCCTTCACGCGTGCCGTGGAGTTGAAGACGCCGACCAGCGGCAACAACAACTGCAACCACGATCCGGGCAAGGGCTGGGACGAATGGATCCGGTCCGAGTGCGTCTGGCTGGGCTTCTGGGCCGAGCTGCCGACCAAGGCCGAGGCTGATGCGTATCGCCAGTACCTCAACGGCTATTCCGCCGAACAGCAGCGCGCAGGCCGCTTCCGCTGGGCACCCAACACGCGTCTGCGCAACGTCGTGGAGTGGCTGGATTACCAGAAGGTGGTGCCGCAGGAGGCGAAGGTTTCGCTGATGGTGTCGCTGGGCTTCCTGCTGATCTGCCTGGTGAACACAGTGGGCCTGCTGCTGGCGAAATTCATGCGCCGCTCGTCGGAGATCGGCGTACGCCGTGCGCTGGGTGCGACGCGCAGGGAGATCTATATCCAGTTCCTGATCGAAGCGGCGGCCATCGGTCTGGCCGGTGGCGTGGTGGGCCTCCTGCTCACCGGCCTGGGCGTGATGGGCGTGTCGCTGGTGTTCGAGCCCGACATCGCCAAGCTCGCCACCCTGGACGTATCGCTGGTGCTGCTGACCATGCTGGTCGCGATCCTGGCGACTGTGCTGGCGGCCTTCTATCCCACGTGGCGTGCTGCGCAGGTGCAGCCGGCGTGGCAGCTGAAATCCAACTGAGGCGACGACCATGTTGCAGATCAAGCCCATTCTCGCCGCCCTCAAGCGTCACAAGGCAGGCACCGTCCTGATCGCCCTGCAGATCGCGCTGACACTGGCGATCGTGTGCAACGCGCTCTTCATCATCAGCCAACGCCTGGATCGCATCCATCGGCCGACCGGCCTGGTGGAAGACGAGATCATGGCGATCCAGACCCGCTTCGTCGGCACCGAAGAAAACAACGCCGGCCCGATGATCAAGGCGGACCTCGCGGCGTTGCGACAGCTGCCCGGCGTACAGGACGTGGTGGCCATCAATTCCTACCCGCTTCGCGGCGGCGGCTGGTCAACGGGCGTGCGCACCGATGTGGACGCGAAGGATTCCAAGGCGCACACCACGCAGTACTTTGCCGACGAACATACGCTGCCGACGATGGGCGTTCGCCTTCTCGAAGGGCGCAACTTCCGCTCCGACGAGATCGTGGAAGCCGATCCGCAGGCCGTCCCCGATCCCGCCGCGATCATCGTGAGCAAGGCGCTCGCCGACAAGATGTATCCCGATGGCCACGCGCTGGGCAAAGCGCTCTACATCGGCGACTCCAAGAAGCCGAGCACCATCATCGGCATCGTCGAGCGCCTGGAGGTGCCGTGGAATGGCACCTGGTCCGACTCGTTCTACGAGAACTCACTGATCCAGCCGGTGCAGCTCACCAGTGCGTTCACCAACTACCTGATCCGCGCCAAGCCCGGGCAGCTGGCGGACGTGGTGAAAACGGCGCCGGCCACGCTGGTGAAGTTGAACCGCATGCGCGTGATCCCGAACGACCGCGGCGTGCGCACCTTCGCCGAGGTGCGTGAGCACGCCTACAAGGGTGATCGTGGCATGGCGATCCTGATGGGCGTGGTGTGCCTGGTGCTACTGGGCATCACGGCCGCGGGCATCGTCGGCCTCACCAGCTTCTGGGTCGGGCAGCGTCGCAAGCAGATCGGCGTGCGACGTGCGCTGGGCGCCACCAAGCACGACATTCTCAGCTACTTCCTCACCGAAAACCTGCTGATCGGCGTGGCTGGCGTGGTAATCGGCGCATTGCTGGCCATCGCCATGAACCTGTGGCTGGTGACGCAGTACGAGATGGCGCGTCTTTCCGTGCCTTATGTGCTGGTCGGCGTCGCTGCCCTGCTCTTGCTCGGCCAGGGCGCCACGCTGGCGCCGGCGATGCGCGCCTCGCGCGTGCCGCCGGTGGAGGCGACGCGCTCGGTGTAACGAGGCGTCGCCGGCAAGTCACGGAAGAATGTCATCGGCGGAGTCCGCAAGCGTAATGAGGTATCCATGAGCGGCATGTTTGTCCACAACCTGCGACTTGGCACGAACAGCCTGCGGCGCAATCCGCTGCTGACCGCGCTGATGATCATGTCGATCGGGTTTGGCGTGGCGGCGTCGATGGTGACGTACGCCGTTTTCCGGGCGGTCTCGGGCGATCCGATCCCGCAGAAGTCGGCGCAGCTGTTCGCGCCGCAGATCGACAATCGCGGTCCGCAGTACAACCGCGAGGGCGAGCCGCCCGATGCGCTCAACTACACCGACGCCATGGCGCTGATGCGCGCGCATAAGGCGTCGCGCCAGACGCTGCTGTTCCAGGTCGGTTTGTCGGTGACGCCGGACGACGCGCATCGCATGCCGTTCAAGGCGTTGGGTTATGCGACGTACGGCGACTTTTTCCCGATGTTCGACGTGCCGTTCCAGTACGGCAACGGCTGGGGCACCGAGCAGGACAACGGGCGCGAGCCGGTGGTGGTGATCAGTCGTGCGCTCAACCAGAAACTGTTCGGCGGCGAGAACAGCGTGGGGCGCCGCATCATGCTGGAGGATCGCCAGTACCGCATCGTCGGCGTCACCGAGAACTGGGACCCGAAGCCGCGCTTCTTCGACATGTTCAGCGGCAACGCGTATGCCGATCCGCCGCAGGTGTACATCCCGTTCACCTATGCGATCGACCAGCGCATCGATACCTATGGCAACAACAACTGCGGCAGCGACGGCAAGCGCGGCGATGATTTCGACAGCTGGCTGCGTGGCGAATGCGTGTGGATCAGCCCGTGGGTGGAGCTCAACACCGCCGACCAGGTGCAGGAATACCGCCAGTTCCTGGACGGCTATGCGGAGGAGCAGCGCAAGGCCGGCCGCTTCAACTGGGCACCGAACAACCGGTTGCGCGACGTGCATGCGTGGCTCGACCACGAGCACGCGGTGCCTCCTGAAAGCCGCATCTCGCTGTCGCTGGCGCTGGGCTTCCTGCTGATCTGCCTGGTCAACACGATCGGCCTGTTGCTGGCCAAATTCATGCGGAGGGCCCCTGAAATCGGTGTGCGCCGCGCATTGGGCGCATCGCGTGCGGACATCTATCACCAGTTTCTCGCGGAGGCCGCCATGGTGGGCCTCGCCGGTGGCGTGCTTGGCCTGGTGCTGACCGGTGCCGGCATGTTCGGCGTCGGCCTCGTGTTCGAACCGCAGATCGCGCGCCTGGCGCACCTGGATATCTCGCTGGTGGCGCTGACGCTGTTGCTGGCGATCGCGGCCACGGTGCTGGCGGCCTTCTATCCCACGTGGCGCGCGGCGCAGGTCCAGCCTGCGTGGCAGCTGAAGTCCAACTGAGGAGATGACCGTGCAGATCAAGCCGATTCTCTCCGCGTTGCGCCGCCACAAGGCGGGTACGTTCCTGATCGCGATGCAGATCGCGTTGACGCTGGCGATCGTGTGCAACGCGTTGTTCATCATCCAGCAGCGCCTCGTGCATCTGTCCGAACCGACGGGCCTGGATGAGCCCAACATCTTCGTGGTGCAGAACGAGTGGGTGGGGCAGGCCACCGCCGAGCAGGTCGACGCGAAGATGCGCGAGGACATCAGCGTCCTGCGTGCTTTGCCGAGCGTGCAGGACGCCACGCCCAGCAACTCCTACCCGCTGCGCGGCGGCGGCTGGGACGACGGCATCAAGCTCAAGCCCGAGCAATTGCAGGACACCTCGGGCGCGGCCATCTATTTCGGCGACGATCATTTCATCGATACGCTGGGCATCAAGCTGATCGCGGGGCGCAATTTCCGCAGCGAGGAAATCACCTCGATGAACGTGCGCGACCGCCTCAGTCCACCCGTGGTGATCGTGACCAAGGCGCTGGCCGACAAGCTGTTCCCCAATGGCGACGCCGTCGGCAAGACGATCTACCTGGTAGGCGGGCCGACCACCATCATCGGCGTGGTCGAGTTGCTGCAGTCGCAGAGCGTGGATCGCTGGGCGGCCGGCTTCGCCTATCGCTCGGTGATCGTGCCCAAGCGCCTCGCCATCTCGCTGGGCGGCTGGTACGTCGTGCGTGCGCGTCCCGGCCAGCTGGATGCCGCGATGCGGGCCGCGCCGAAGGCGCTGTTCGAGCACAACCCGCGTCGCGTGATCAACGACGAGGACGGCATCCAGAGTTTCAGCCAGGTACGTTCGCGCGCCTACGAGCGTGATCGCGGCATGGCCATCCTGATGGGCGTGATCTGCGTGGTGCTGCTGGCCATCACGGCGGCGGGCATCGTGGGCCTCACCAGTTTCTGGGTCGGGCAGCGTCGCAAGCAGATCGGCGTGCGGCGCGCGCTGGGTGCGACGCGGCAGGACATCCTGCATTACTTCATGACTGAGAACTTCCTGATCAGCTGCGGCGGCGTGGTGGTGGGCATCTTGCTCGCGGTGGCGATCAATCTGTGGCTGGTCACCCGTTTCGAGATGCACCGGTTGTCGCTGGTGTACGTGCTGGTCGGTGTGGTGATCCTGCTGTTGCTTGGACAGGGCGCGGTGCTGGCGCCGGCCATGCGCGCGTCGCGCGTGCCGCCGGTGGAGGCCACGCGGTCGGTGTGACCGCGCGGCATACGAGGGAAAGAGGGGATACCTATGTTCAGCTATTACCTGGATCTCGCGCTGCGCAGCCTGCGCCGCAATCGGGTCCTGACCGCGCTGATGGTGCTGGCCATCGCGCTGGGCATCGGCGCCAGCATGACCACGCTGACAGTGCTGCACGTGCTGTCGGGCGACCCCCTGCCGGGTACCAGCGACACGCTGTTCTATCCGCAGATCGATCCGCGCGACATGGACGGCTATGAACCGAACAAGGAACCGCCGCGCCAGGTGACCTGGACGGATGGGCAGAACCTGATGCGCGCCAAGCGCGGTGATCGACAGGCGCTGATGACCGGTGGCGCGGTCCCGGTGCAGCCCGCGCAATCGGGCATGGAGCCGTTTTATAGCGACGCGCGCTACACCACCGCCGACTTCTTCCCGATGTTCAAGGTGCCGTTCCTCTACGGCCATGGCTGGAGCGCGGCCGACGACGAGAGCAAGGCACGCGTGGTGGTGATCACGCGCACGCTCAACGACAAGCTGTTCGGCGGCAAGGACAGCACCGGACAGACCTTGCGCATGAAGGATCTCGCCTTCCAGGTGATCGGTGTGCTCGACACCTGGCGCCCGAACCCGCACTTCTACGATGTGTACATGGGCAACTACGCGGCGTCGGAAGATGTCTTCGTGCCGCTGTCCGCCTCGCGCGATGCGCACTTCGACCACAACGGTTCCACCGACTGCTGGGGTACCGGCGGCGGCGACCCGGAGCACGCGGAAACCTCGCCCTGCGTGTGGTTGCAGTTCTGGGTGCAACTGGACAGCGCGGCCAAGGTCGCTTCGTACAAGGAGTTCCTAGTGCATTACTCGCAGGAGCAGAAGAGCCTGGGTCGCTTCGAGCGGCCGGCCAACGTGCGCTTGCCGGGCCTGATGGAGTGGCTGGATATCAACAAGGTGGTGCCGGGCGACGTGCGCCTGCAGACCTGGCTGGCTTTCGGCTTCCTGCTGGTGTGCCTGGTCAATACGATCGGGCTGATGCTGGCGAAGTTCCTGCGCCGCGCCGGCGAACTCGGCGTGCGTCGCGCATTGGGTGCTTCCAAGCGCGAAGTGTTCGCGCAGCTGCTGGTGGAGTCAGGCGTCATCGGCCTGGCGGGCGGTATCGGTGGACTGGTGCTCGCCTTCATCGGTCTCTGGCTGGTGCGGCTGCAGCCGTCCAATTACGCATCGCTCGCTCACCTGGATCTGAAGATGCTGTTGATCACTTTCCTGCTGGCGATCGGTTCCACCTTGCTGGCAGGCCTGCTGCCGGCGTGGCGCGCCTGCCAGATCACCCCCGCGCTGCAATTGAAGAGCCAGTGAGGAAGAGGCCCTAACCATGGAAATCCTGCCCATCCTTTCCACGTTGCGCCGCCACAAGATCACTGCGTTCCTGGTGATCATCGAGATCGCGCTCACCTGTGCCATCGTGTGCAACGCGGTGTTCATCATCAACCAGCGCCTGGACCGCATGAACATGCAGAGCGGCGTGGACGAACACAACCTTCTGCATATCGAACTGGCGGATATCGGCATCACCAAGGACGAGAAGGCGCGCACGGCCGAAGATCTCGCCGCGTTGCGCCAGATTCCCGGCGTGGCCCAGGTGGCCTCGCTGAACCAGGTGCCGTTCGGCAATTCCTCGTCCAACGGGGGCATCAAGCTCGACCCCAAGCAGAACCTGTCCACACTCAACGCCACCATGTATTCCGGTGAAAACATCGGCCCGGGGTTGGGGCTCCAGGTGATCGCCGGTCGTGACCTGCAGGCCGACGATTACATGGATTCCGATGTCGTTATGCGCGCCGTCGCCGCGAGGGACACCAAGTCGCTTCCGCACGGGATCATGATCACGCAGAACATGGCGGAGCGTTTGTGGCCGGGCCAGCAGGCGCTCGGCAAGCAGATCTATCTCGCCGATATTCCGCTCACCGTGGTGGGTGTGGTGAAGGAGCTGGTGCGGCCGTCCATCTGGGATGACGCCGCCAAGAGCTACAGCATGATCCTGCCCATGCGCGAGTCACGGGGCGAGTACGTGATACGCACCAAGTCACCGCAGGATCGCGATCGCGTATTGGCGGCGGCGATTGCCAAGCTCAAGGAAATCAACCCGCATCGGGTGGTGCTGAAGAAGCACACCTTCGACGACATGCGCCATGACTTCTTCCAGAACGACCGCGCCATGGCCGGCCTGCTGGTGGGTGTGTGCGTGGCGTTGCTGGTGGTGACCGCGCTGGGCATCGTCGGCCTGGGCAGCTTCTGGGTGGCGCAGCGTCGCCGGCAGATCGGCGTGCGCCGCGCGCTGGGTGCCACGCGCAGCAACATCCTGCATTACTTCCAGACCGAGAACTTCCTGCTCGCCACCATCGGCATCGTGGTCGGCATGGTGCTGGCCTACGGCATCAACCTGTTGCTGATGGTGCATTACGAGCTGCCGCGACTGCCGGCGATCTATTTCCCGGTCGGTGCACTGCTGCTGTGGGTGATCGGGCAACTCGCCGTGCTTGGTCCGGCCATGCGCGCGGCGGCGGTGCCGCCGGTGGTGGCGACGCGGTCGGTGTGATCCACCGACTGCATGGAGTAGGGAAGACAAGGAGCGCAGTGGATGTTCGCTTATTACCTTGACCTGGCGTTTCGCAGCCTGCGTCGCAACACGATGCTCACGGCCCTGATGGTACTGGCCATCGCCGTGGGCATCGGCGCAAGCATGACGACGCTGACGGTGACGCATCTGTTGTCCGGCGACCCTTTGCCGGGCCGCAGCCAGCACATCTTCTATCCGCAGATGGACCCCGATCCGAAGCGCACGGATGACAAGGAGCCCTACGACAAGCTCGACTACCAGTCGGCGGTCGACCTGTGGAGCGCGCATCGTGCGGACCGTCAGGCCATCGTGGTCGACAGCCGGCTGAAACTCAGCGATCCCGCCAGCGGCGCGCCGCCGATCATGTCGATGATGCTGTCCACCACAGCGGACTTCTTTCCGATGTTCGACGTACCGTTCCAGTACGGTGGTGCATGGAGCGCGCAGGACGACGTATCACGCGCACGCGTCGCGGTGATCAGCGCCGACCTCAACCAGAAACTGTTCGGTGGCGCCAACAGCGTGGGTCGCACGCTGCGCCTGCGCAACAGCAATGTGCGCATCGTCGGTGTGCTCAAGCCCTGGCGTCCGTCGCCGCAGTTCTACATGGTCGCGGGCGGCCGCTTCTCCAATGGCGATACCGCCGATTACTACGGCAAGACCGAGGACGTCATCACGCCGTTCTTCACCGGGCTGGAGATCAACGACGGCAGCTTCTGGCAGTTCACCTGCTGGAGCCTGCCTGCGCGCATGGGCCATCTGCAGGATGCACCCTGCGTGTGGCTTGGCCTGTGGGTGCAGCTCGACAACGCGGCCAAGGTCGCCGACTACCGCCGCTTCGTCGCCGACTATGCGGCGCAGCAGAAAACGCTGGGTCGCTTCACGCATGCAGGCAACACGCGCATGCGTAGCCTGATGGAATGGCTGGATTTCAATGGCGTGGTGCCTTCGGACGTGCGCCTGCAGACCTGGCTGTCGTTTGCGTTCCTCACCATCTGCCTGTTCAACACGGTCGGCCTGCTGCTGGCGAAGTTCCTGCGACGCAGTGGCGAGATCGGCGTGCGCCGCGCCTTGGGCGCCAGTCGTGCCGCGGTGTTCGCGCAGTGCATGGTGGAGTCGGCGGTGATCGGGTTGATCGGTGGCCTGTTTGGCCTGCTGCTGACGCTGCTGGGCTTGTGGCTGGTGCGACAGCAACCGGTGGCCTACGCGGACCTCGCGCGACTGGACGTGCCGATGTTCCTGCTTACCTTCGTGCTCGCCGTGGGCACCAGCGTGCTGGCCGGCGTGCTCCCCGCGTTGCGCGCCTGCCGCGTGGCGCCGGCGTGGCAGCTGAAGACCCTGTGAGGAGCCGATAATGGACTTTGCCCCGATCCTCGCCGCGTTGCGCCGTCATCGTACGGCGACCCTGCTAATCGCTTTGGAAATCGCCTTGGCCTGCGCCGTGCTGTGCAATGCGTGTTTCCTCATCGCATCGCGCATCGGCCTGATGCAGATCGAAAGCGGTGTGGACGAATCCTCGCTTGCACGGATCAAGCTCGATTGCGACGACTGCAACAGTACTGATCTCAATGCGCGGGTGATGGCTGCGCTGCGCGCCGTGCCTGGCGTGCAATCGGTGGCTGCGGTCAACACGCTGCCGTTCGGCGAGCGCGCCGGTGACAATGGCGTCACCATCGATCGCGAGCACTACGTCGCCGTGCCGCATTTCTATCTTGGTGGCCCTGGTGCAGCCGAGACGCTCGGCTTGCATCTCGCGGAAGGCCAACCTTTCCAGCCGGAAGATTTCCGCACGGGCGATGTCTGGGTGCCGGCCGATACGCCGGTGTGGATCAGCCGCACGCTGGCCGAGAAGCTGTGGCCAGGGCAATCCGCCCTGGGCAAGGAATTCTGGGTTACCGACAAATTCCACTTCCGCGTGGTCGGCGTGCTGGCGCATCTGGTGCGGCCCGATCCCGGTGGAACGCGTGGCAGCGGCGCGGCCGAATGGTCGGTGTTCGCCCCGATGGCGCCGGGCAAGGTATTGAACGGCACCTACGCGATACGCGCAGCGCCCGCCGATCTTCAGCGGGTGTTGCGTGAAGCGCGCGAGGTTGCTCAGAAGGCGGCGCCCGAAGCTGTGCTCGACCTGACGCAAAGCCGCACGGTGTCCGATCTGCGCAGCGATTTCTTTCGACCCAGCCGCATCATGGCCGGCATGCTGGTGGGCGTGATCGTGGCGCTGCTGCTGGTGACGGCGCTGGGCATCGTCGGCCTCGCAAGTTTCTGGGTGCAGCAGCGGCGCAAGCAGATCGGCATCCGCCGTGCCATTGGTGCGACGCGGCAGGACATCCTGCGCTACTTCCAGACTGAGAACTTCCTCATTGTCAGCGGCGGCATCGTCGTCGGCCTGGTCATGGCCGTCGTGCTCAATATCGTGCTGATGAAGTTCTACGAATTGCCCCGGTTGCCGGTGGCCTACCTGCCCATCAGCGCCGTGGTGCTGTGGTTGTTGGGTCAGCTCGCCGTGCTGGGCCCGGCCTTGCGCGCGGCGGCCGTCCCGCCGGTGGTGGCCACGCGGTCTGTCTGAACGCCCATCCATGCGGTCCGGCACGGGCGCCGTGCCCGGACCCGTGCAGAATAGGCGCCTCTCCACCCTAAAGAGCCTGTTTAATGTCTCCACGTAGCCCGCGTTGTTCACCCCGCGCCCCCAGCGAGTGGTTCGTGGCGCCGCGCCTGACTGGTGGTCAGGTCAAGCCGCGTGCCACTCGCTGGGGGCGCGGGGTGAACAACCCTGTCGGGCCGGGTCTGTTTGCCCACAGCCCGGCGTCATCACTCAGTCGTGTACGGACGTACACTCCATCGTTCTTCCTTGGTCTGCGCGCAAACAGCTCCCGGCGCGGGCCACGTGGAGACATTAAACAGGCTCTAAGGATCAATCCATGAAGATCGGACCGCGAATGCTCGTGATGGGCGTGCTGTCGTTGGCCTGTGCTGCCTCGGTGCAAGCCGCCACGGCCGATGTGCCCTCCCGCGTAAAGGCTTTGAACAGCCTGCTCGCCGAACAGTGGCAGCACACGCTGGAAAACTCGCCGGAGTTCGCCACGATCCTGGGCGACCTGCGCTACAACGACCGCTGGAGCGATGCCTCGCTCGCCAACCAGCAGGCCGAGTACAACAAGACCAAGGATTTCCTCACCCGCTTCCAGGCCATCGACACCAGCGGCTTCTCGGAAGAAGACAAGCTCAACCAGCGACTGATGGTCCGCCAGCTGCAGGACTCGCTGAAGACGCATGACCTGAAGATCGACGAGATGCCGCTGGAGCAGATGAGTGGTGTGCATCTGCGCCTGGCCGGGTTCGTCAGCTCGATTCCGTTCAACAGCACCAAGGAATACGACGATTACCTGGCGCGCCTGAAGGCCGTGCCGAAGTTGTTCGACCAGGTGACCGACGTCGCGCGCCAGGGCATGAAGGACGGCATGATGCCGCCGAAGTACCTGCTGGATAAGGTGGTGGTGCAGATCGACAGCATCGCCAAGCCGACCGGCATGGACAGCGTGTTCGCCGAGCCGCTGAAGCACTTCCCCAAGTCGGTGTCCGCGGCCGACCAGAAGCGCCTGCATGACGCCATCCTCGCTGCGATCGACCAGCAGGTGCGTCCGGCCTATCAGAAGCTCGGCCAGTTCGTGGCCAAGGATTACGCGCCGCACGGCCGCACCGAGCCGGGCGTGTGGCAGCTGCCCAATGGCGATGCGATCTATCGCTTCCAGGCCGAGCAGATGACCACCACCAAGGAGACGCCGGAGCGCATCCACGAGATCGGCCTGTCCGAGGTGAAGCGCATCGAAGGCGAGATGACCGCGATCGCCAAGTCGCAGGGCTTCAAGGATCTGCCCAGCTTCCGCGAATCGCTGAAGACCAACCCCAAGACCCACGCGACCTCGCGCGAGGACATCCTCAACCGCTATCGCACCTACATCGCCGGCATGCAGCCGGAGCTGCCTAAGCTATTCGGGCTGCTGCCCAAGACCCAGGTGCAGGTGGTGCCGGTGGAAGCCTTCCGCGAGAAGGAAGCCGCCGCCGCCGAATACCAGCAGGGCACGCCGGATGGCTCGCGTCCGGGCAAGGTGTTCGTCAACACGGGTGACTTCGCCAACCGCAGCGTGCTGACCATCGAGTCCACCGCCTATCACGAAGGCGTGCCGGGCCATCACATGCAGATCTCGATCGCGCAGACGCTGCCGGGCCTGCCGCCGTTCCGCCAGCAGGCGGGCTACAACGCCTACATCGAAGGCTGGGCGCTGTATGCCGAGCGTCTGGGCAAGGACATCGGTTTCTACAGGGATCCGCTGTCCGACTACGGCCGCCTCGTCGACGAACTGCTGCGTGCCGACCGCCTCGTGCTCGACACCGGCGTGCACTACAAGCACTGGTCGCGCCAGCAGATGGTGGACTTCTTCCACCAGCACTCCAGCGAGGACGAGCCGGACGTGCAGGCCGAAACCGACCGCTACATCACCTGGCCGGGCCAGGCGCTGGCCTACAAGATGGGCCAGCTGAAGATCCTGGAGCTGCGTGAGCGCGCGAAGAAGGAGCTGGGCGACAAGTTCGACATCCGCTCCTTCCACGACGAGATCCTGGGCGGCGGCGCGCTGCCGCTGGACGTGCTGGAAGCGCGTACCGACGCATGGATCGCCGATGTGAAGGCGGGCAAGGCACCGGCGCATCCGGCCAAGGGCTAACAGGCTCTGCTTCCTCTCCCCTTTGGGGAGAGGACCGAGGTGAGGGGGTGGGGCTCGCGACGGCATTGAGCCGGAGCGCGACTTCGTCCCACCTTCCCGCAAGATTGCCCCCTCACCCCAGCCCTCTCCCCGCAGGGGAGAGGGGGCAACCGCGCTTTCGAGACGAATTCATCGAAAGATGGCAACCTTTTGGCGTGGAGCTGCATCCACGCCTACATGTGCAAGCGACGAATGCGAACCGTACTGATCATCGACGACAACCCGGCCGTGGGCGAGGCACTCTCGCTGGCGCTGTCCCTGCACGAAATCCGCCCGCTGATCGCGCTCACGCCCGAGCAAGGCCTGGAGATGCTGGAGCGCGACCGCGTCGACGTGGTGATCCAGGACATGAACTTCACCGCCGACACCACCTCGGGCGAGGAGGGCATCGCGCTGTTCCGCGCCATCCGCCAGCGCCATGCGGACCTTCCGGTGATCCTGCTCACCGCCTGGACGCACCTGGAAACCGCGGTGGAGCTGGTGAAGGCCGGCGCTGCCGACTATCTCGCCAAGCCGTGGGACGACGCCAAACTGCTCGCCACGGTGGAAAACCTGCTGGAGCTGTCCGAATCCACGCGCGAAGTGGCGCGTGCCCGCAACGAGCGTCGCAAGCGTCGTGAAGATCTGCAGCGCCGCTACGACCTCGACAGCCTCGTGTTTGCCTCCGAAGCGATGGCGCGCACGCTCGACCTCGCCTGCCAGGTGGCGCGTTCGGATGTACCCGTGCTCATCACCGGCCCCAACGGCGCAGGCAAGGAGCGCATCGCGGCCATCGTGCACGCCAACTCGGCAGTGAAGCGCGGCGCGTTCATCGCCGTGAACTGCGGCGCGTTGCCGGGCGAATTGATCGAAGCCGAGCTGTTCGGCGCCGAAGCCGGTGCGTACACCGGCGCCAACAAGGCGCGCGAAGGCCGTTTCGAGATGGCCGATGGCGGCACGCTGTTCCTGGACGAAATCGGCAACCTGCCGCTGTCGGGCCAGGTGAAACTGCTGCGCGTGCTGGAAACCGGGCAGTTCGAGCGCCTGGGCTCCGGCCGCACGCGCCATGTGAAGGTGCGCGTACTGAGCGCGACCAATGCCGACCTCAAGGCAATGATCCGCGCGGGCACGTTCCGCGAGGATCTGTACTACCGCCTCAACGTCATCGAAGTGAACCTTCCGCCGCTGGCCGAGCGCGTGGACGACATCCTGCCGTTGGCCGACCATTTCCTGGGTGGCCGCGCCGAACTCACCGATGCCGCGCGCGAATCGCTGCTGGCCTATCCCTGGCCGGGCAACGTGCGCGAGCTGAAGAACGCCATCGAACGCGCCGCGCTGCTGGCCGGTGACGGTCGCATCACCCCCGAACAGCTCAACCTGCCGCAGATGGCGCCTGCCGCCAACCGCAATCTCGACGAACCGAGCCGCGAGTCGGTGGAAGCCGCGCTGGAGCATGCCGGTGGCGTGGTGAGCCGCGCCGCGCAAGCGCTGGGCCTTTCGCGCCAGGCGCTGTACCGCCGCATGGAACGCTACGGCCTCGCCCAGGCCTCGTAACGATCCGCCTCCCGTTGTGGGCGCACATCATTGTGGGAGCGCACCCTGTGCGCGACCGCAACGCTTCGGTCTACCTGCCATGCCCGGCTGTCGCGGCAGCCGTTTCGCTTCGCCGGCTGTCGCGCACAGGGTGTGCTCCCACAGGAAGCCACGGCCATCCGTCATGCCCACAGAAGGCCATTGCCATCCGTCATGATTGCCGTCACACGGCAGGCCGAGGATGATGTGGCCTGTGCCGATGGAGTCAGCACCATGCGCTATCGACATCTGCTGCTCGTGACCAGCCTGCTGTGCGCCAGCGCAGCAGCGCAGGGCGTTGCACCGCCGAGCGATCGCTGGAGCCCGCCGCCGGCCGTGGCAAGCACGGCGAACGGCGCCTACCACGATGCACTCAGCACGGCGGCCGAGCAGGCCCAGCATTTCAACTTCAGCAACCAGCCCGCCAGGGACAAGTTTCCGCCGGACCAGTCGCCGATCCGCGTGATCATCAACAACGGTCACGGACCCCACGTCAATTGCGTGCCGATGGGAGCCGGTACGTGTCATTGATGCCGTTTCATCTCAAGGATATCCGTTGATGCTGCGTGGCCTGCGATCGCTCGAATCGCGCATGGTGCTGTTGCTCGGTTTTGCCGGGCTGTCCGGGGTGCTGGTCTTTGCCGGCGTCACGCAATGGCCCTTGCCGCAATTGCTGGTCTGGCTGAAGCACGACCTCGGCATCAACTTCGGCGCCCCGGCGCATTTCGGCTTCTACAGCGCGCTGGCCATCTCCGTGGCCTTCCTGTTGCCGGTTTCGCTATGGCTCGGCCACTACGTGATGGCTCCGGTCACCAAGCTGCTGCGCGCGCTGGAAGGCGCGGTGGCGAGTTATCGCGATGGCGACTTCAGCTTCTCCATCGCCGCGACACGACGTGACGAACTCGGCGAGTTGATCCGCATGCACAACGCGCTGGGACAGACCTTGCGCGAGCAGCGGCAGAACCTCGCGCAACGCGAACTGCTGCTCGACACGGTGGTGCAGAACACGCCGGTCGCGCTGGTGCTCACCGACGCGAGCGGACGCGTGACCTACGCCAACATCGCGGCGCGTCATCTGTTCAACGAAGGTCGCACGTTGCACGGGCTCAGTTTCATCGAACTGCTGAGCGACAGCCCCGAGGCCTTGCGGCGCGCCGTCGAAGGTGGCGAGGATGCGTTGCTCACCGTGGAAATGGACGGCGGCGAAGAAACCTTCCACCTCTCGCAACGCAGTTTCCGCTTGCAGGGCCGCCCGCATCGCCTGCAGCTGTTTCGCCGCATGACGCGCGAACTCTCGCGCCAGGAAGTGGCGACCTGGAAGCGCGTGATCCGCGTGATCAGCCACGAGCTCAACAACTCGCTGGCGCCGATTTCCTCGCTGGCGCATTCGGGAGCGGAGCTGGCGCGGCGCGGTGATACCACGCGGCTGCCTGGCGTGTTTGCCACCATCGGCGAGCGCGCCAAGCATCTGCACGGTTTCATCGCCGGCTATGCCAGCTTTGCGAAGCTGCCGGCGCCGCAGCCCGTATCGATCGCATGGAAGCCATTCCTCGATGGGCTGTCGTTGCACTGCAAGTTCCAGCTGCGCGGCTCCATCCCCGATCAGCCGGGTTGGTTCGACGCGGGGCAGATCGAGCAGGTGCTGATCAACCTGATCAAGAACGCGCACGAGTCGGGCAGTGCGGACGATGGGGTCTCGCTGTCGCTGGCTGCCATCGGTCGCGATATGCGCATCGAAGTGGCCGATCGCGGTCCGGGCATGAGCGAAACGGTGCTGGCGCAGGCGCTGCTGCCGTTCTATTCCACCAAACGCTCGGGCACCGGCCTTGGCCTGGCGCTCGCTCGCGAGATCGTGGAGGCGCACGGCGGACGCATTGCACTGGCCAATCGCGAAGAGGGCGGCCTGCGCGTCAGCCTGATGCTTCCCTTGGGGCCGCGCTGAGCCGTTATTCCGGGCGACGCAGCTCGCCTATACTCCGAAAAGTTTTCATGGATCGGGAGACAGGGCCGTGGGTCAGCTTTTTGCGTTGGTAGTCGTCGTTGTCGCGGTGATCGTGCTCGCCAAACTGGTGCGCATCGTGCCGCAGGGTTACGAATGGACCGTGGAGCGCTTTGGTCGCTACACGCGCACGCTGTCGCCGGGCCTGCATTTCCTGATGCCCTTCATCTACGGCATCGGCCGCAAGATGAACATGATGGAGCAGGTGCTGGACGTACCCTCGCAGGATGTCATCACCAAGGACAACGCCGTGGTGCGCGTGGACGGCGTGGTGTTCTACCAGGTGCTCGACGCCGCAAAGGCCGCGTACGAAGTGGCCAACCTCGAACAGGCCGCGCTGGCGTTGGTGATGACCAACATCCGCACCGTACTGGGTTCGATGGATCTGGACGAATCGCTGAGCCAGCGCGACGCCATCAACGCCAAGCTGCTCACCGTGGTGGATGAAGCCACGCACCCGTGGGGCGTCAAGGTCAATCGCATCGAGATCAAGGACATCGCGCCACCGCGCGACCTGGTCGATTCGATGGCGCGCCAGATGAAAGCCGAGCGCGAGAAGCGCGCCAACATCCTCGAGGCCGAAGGCTTCCGTCAGGCCGCCGTGCTCAAGGCCGACGGCGAGAAGCAATCGGCGATCCTGGCGGCCGAGGGCAAGAAGGAAGCCGCCTTCCGCGAAGCCGAAGCGCGCATTCGCCTCGCCGAGGCCGAGGCACAGGCGACCAAGCTGGTGTCGGACGCCATCGCCAACGGCAACATCAACGCGCTGAACTACTTCGTTGCCAACAAGTACGTCGAAGCGCTGAAGGAAATGGCCAACTCGCCGAACCAAAAGATGCTGCTCTTGCCGATGGAAGCCACCGGCATCCTCGGTTCGCTGGCGGGCATCGCCGAGTTGGCGAAGGAATCACTGGGCCAGCAGCAGGGCGATACGCGTCGCGTGCCGCCGCCGGTGCGTTGAGAAGGGCGCCATCATGGAACAGGTCGCGTTGCATTACTGGTGGTGGATTCTGGCGTTGGTGCTGATCGCCATCGAAGTGGTACTGCCGGGCTATTTCATGTTGTGGATCGGCATTGCCGCCGGCCTTACCGGCTTGCTGGTATTGGTTGCGCCTGGGCTATCGGCGCTGGCGCAGGCGTTGGCTTTCGCGGCGCTGGCATTCCTGTCCTGCGCCGCGTATTGGTACTGGCTACGACCCAAGCTGATGCGCGACGAGCCCGGCGAGCAGCGCCTCAACCGCCGCGGCGAACAAACCATCGGACAGCGTTACGTTCTGGCCGAAGCCATCATCAATGGTCGTGGCAAGGCTAAGGTCGGCGACAGCTTGTGGCTGGTGCGTGGCCCCGATCTGCCGGCGGGCAGCACCGTGGTGGTAACAGGCGTGGACGGCAACACCTTGCTGGTGCAAGCCGTCCACTGAGCGGTTTTCCTGTGGGAGCGCACCCTGTGCGCGATGGGGCGAACGAAGCGGTGGACTTTATCGCCGCGGTCGCGCACAGGGTGCGCTCCCACAATAGTCGTGCTGTCCTCTTCACCTGCCCCATACGCACCACCGTCGAACTTGCTCCTTAGCCCCTTCAGCGCTAGCGTGGCGCCATGCGCATCGCCTACCGAGCCGAAAGCCTGATCGACGCCCATCTGGTGAAGGATGCGCTGGAGCGCGCCGAGATTCCGGCCTTCGTCTCGGGTGAATACCTCACCGGCGCCGTAGGCCAGTTGCCCGCGCTCGACTACGTGGCCGTATTGGTGCCCGAGGCGAGCCTCGCGGCAGCGGAGCAGGTGGTACGCGAAGTGGAGCGTGATCTCGTCGAAGCGCGACTCGCGCTCAGCGATCCCGACGAGGATCCGGATGCGCCATATCCCGCCTTTGGCTGAATCTTTCGCGGCGAGGGCGGTATCCTGAGCGGTGAACAGCGCGCTGCGCGTGGACATCGGAGCCGTCCTTGGATATTTCCCTGCAACAGATCGAGTCGCTGATCCGCGCCGTGCCGGATTTCCCCAAGCCTGGCGTGGTGTTCCGCGACATCACCCCACTGCTGGCCGATGCCGGCGGCTTCGCGCGCTGCATCGATGCGCTGGCCGAGCCCTGGCAGGGCAGCGGCGTGCAGGCGGTGTGCGGCATCGAATCGCGTGGGTTCATTTTCGGCGCAGCTCTGGCGCAGAAGCTGCACGCCGGCTTCGTGCCCCTGCGCAAGCCGGGCAAGCTGCCGCCTCCGGTGGTGCATATCGACTACCAGCTCGAATACGGCGTGGATCGGCTGGAAGCGCGGAACGATGCCTTGCATGCGAACGAGCGCGTGCTGATTGTCGATGACGTGCTGGCGACGGGCGGCACCCTCGCGGCGGCACGCGCGCTGGTGGAAAAACTTGGCGCGACGCTGGTGGGTGCGAGCGTGGTGATCGAATTGGCGGCGCTGCAGGGCCGTGCGCGTTGGCGCGATGATGGCGCGAGATTGCAGGCGTTGCTGCGGTACTGAGTCTCCCAAGTATTGTAGGAGCGCACCCAGTGCGCGACCGCAGCGCGTCGGCGTTGTGGCACCGTGGGATTGTCGCGCACAGGGTGCGCTCCTACAGAAAGAGCGATCTCGCGTTATAGAAAGCTGCTGCGAGCTCTGTTGTGGGAGCGCACCCAGTGCGCGACCGCGGCGCATCGGCGTTGTGGCTTCGTGGGGTTGTCGCGCTCAGGGTGTGCTCCCACAGAGGGAGTGATTAGGCGGGTTGTTGGAGTCCTGGCTGCGTAGGCTTCGCGCACTGGGTGCGCTCCTACAGAAAGAGCGATCTCGCGTTATAGAAAGCTGCTGCGAGCTCTGTTGTGGGAGCGCACCCAGTGCGCGACCGCGGCACATCGGCGTTGTGGTTCCGTAGGCTTATCGCGCACTGGGTGCACTCCTACAGCGGCAGGTGGCTACGGCGTCGCAGGCGCCACGCTCTCCACATACACCAGCTCGCATGCGCCGTTGCCGGTATCCTCGCGCGTCATCGAGGTGCGCCAGCGCCAGCCGTCGGGGCGGCTTGCATCGACGAGGAAACCTTCCAGGTGGATGACTTCGCCGGTGCGCACGTGTTCGAGTTCGCGGCGTACCGCGTCGTCGGCCGGAATCATGTGCATGTTGGCGCTGGAAGTTTCGATCTCGCGGCGCGGGATTGGGAAATGGTCGACATGCCAGTGATAGAAGCGGTTCTCCTGGCTGATCGTGATGTCCTTCAGCACCTCGCTGTCGGACATGCGTCCCCAGCCCAGCGCCAGGTCGACCGGCGCAAGGCTGGCACCGGCGTCCATGTGATAGTCCTCGCGCGACAGCACCCGCGCCGTCACGGCGAAATGCGCGCGCGTGCGCAGCATGACGTCGCCGCGTTGCAGGGATGCGCCATCGTCGAGATCGATCTGCTCGGGGGCGTCGGCGACCAGCACGCCGGGGGATGGCGCCAGCGGGCGATGGCGCCACCAGTGCGCGGCACCCAGCGCCACGATCAACGTCACGGCGATCAGTAGAAAGCGCTGCATCCGTGTCAGCGTCCGCTGCGCTTGGCGGGCTTGGTTTCCGCGACGTCCGGCTGCAGGAGGTCCGGCGGAAGGCTGCGGATCACTTCCGCAAAACGGTTGAGGAAGGGCGCCATCGACGAACTCTTGCGCCACACCAGGGCGATGCGCCGGCTCGGCGGATGACCGGCGAATTCCAGCAGGTGCACGTTGTCGGTGCGCGCCACCGGCGGCTTGATCGCCAACGTCGGCAGCAGCGTGATGCCGACGTTGGCCGCCACCATCTGGCGCAGCGTTTCCAGGCTGGTGGCACGGAAGCCGGAACGCTCGCCAGCACCCGCAAGCTGGCAGACTTCCAGCGCCTGGTCGCGCATGCAGTGCCCATCTTCAAGCAGCAGCAGGCTTTCGTCTTCGAGGTCATCCAGCTTCAGTCGCTTCTGCTTGTGCGCGAGCGGATGCGCTTCCGGCACGGCGAGCACGAACGGTTCCTCGAACAGGAACTCCGTGTGCAGGCTGTCTTCGTGCAAGGGCAGGGCGAGGATGCCTACGTCCAGTGAACCCTCGCGCAGCATGCGGATCACCTGCTCGGTCTTCTCTTCGACCAGCAGCAGCTCCAGCCGCGGGAAATGCTTGCGCACCAGCGGCACGAGATGCGGCAGCAGATACGGGCCCAGCGTGGGGAAGATACCCAGACGCAACGTGCCCGATTCGGGATCGCGCGTGCGTTGCGCAATCGCCTTGATTTCGTCGATCTCCGAAAGCACGCCACGCGCACGGCGCGCGATCTCGCGGCCGGTTTCGGTGAGCAGCACCTTGCGCGGCGTGCGTTCCACCAGCGCGACACCCAGCTCGTCTTCCAGCTTCTTGATCTGCGTGGACAGCGTGGGCTGGCTTACGAAGCTCGCTTCCGCGGCGCGGCCGAAATGCCGATGCTCGGCCAGGGCCACGAGATAGTGCAGGTCGCGCAGGTTCATCAGGCCTCCATCCACTTCATAGGCTATATCTATGATTGTGGTGGCTTCCATCGGTCATAACAATAGCCGAGCCTCTATGGAAAGCGCACGCAAGAACGCCTCGCCACGGATGACCCGCGTCCCATTCCGGACGGCGCTCGGGAACCCACCATGCCTTCTGGCACTGTGTCGTTCGTCACGGGTCAGCCTAGCGTCAGCGTTTGTGTCTGTCCCAGGGGAGTCCCCAATGCATCGTCTTGTTCGTCCTTTTGTTCTCACCGCTCTCGCGACCTGCTGCGCCGCCGCTCTGGCCGCGCCGGCCGCCGATGACCAGCCGCATGGCAAGCTGCCGCGCTGGGCCCAGCCCGAGTCGTACCAGCTCGACTTCAAGGTCGATCCGCGCCAGCAGGATTTCTCCGGCACCACCAGCATCAAGGTGAAGCTGGATCAGGCGTCCGATCATTTGTGGCTGCACGGCCGCGAGCTGAAGGTGAGCAAGGTGACGGTCACCGATGCCGCCGGCAAGAAGCACGCGGGCAAGTACGTGGAAGTGGCGCCGCAGGAAGGCGTGGTACGCATCGACTTCGGCACGACGCTGAAGCCGCAGGAACTGACCGTGGCGTTCGAGTACACCGCGCCGCTCAACCAGCAGCTGCAGGGCCTGTACAAGGTGAGCCACAAGGGCCAGCCGTATGCGATGACGCAGATGGAGCCGATCAGCGCACGCTTCGCGTTCCCCGGCTTCGACGAGCCCGGCTTCAAGACGCCGTTCGACATCCGCCTGACCATCCCCAACGATGAAGTGGGCGTGGCCAACACCAAGCAGGTGAAGGAAGAGAAGGCCGCCGACGGCTGGAAGACGCTGACTTTCTCCACCACCAAGCCGCTGCCGACCTACCTCGTCGCATTCGGCGTGGGTCCGTGGGACGTGGTGAAGGGTCCGGATATCTCGGCTACCGCGCAGCGCGAAGGCAACCTGGAACTGCGCGGCATCGCGGCACAGGGCGAAGGCCATCGCATGCAGCACGTGCTGGGCGAAACGCCGAGCATCATCCACACGCTGGAGGACTACTACGGTTTCGGCTATCCGTGGGACAAGCTCGACCTGCTCGCCGCGCCGGATTTCTCCGCGGGCGCGATGGAGAACCCGGGCCTGGTGACCTTCCGCGACTGGCTGCTGCTGCTCGATCCGGATTCCCCGGCCAACTACGTGCGCGGTTCGTTCAACGTCACCGCGCATGAGCTCGCGCACCAGTGGACCGGCGACACCGTCACGCTGGCATGGTGGGACGACCTGTGGCTCAACGAAGCCTTCGCCACCTGGATGCAACAGAAGGTGACGCAGAAGGTGCATCCGGAATACCGCGCCGACCTCGACCGCGTGCGCGGCGCGCAGGGTGCGATGAACGGAGACAGCCTGGTCACCACGCGCAAGATCCGCCAGCCGATCACCGGCAACGGCGACATCGAGACTGCGTTCGATGGCATCACCTACCAGAAGGGTGCCGCGGTGCTGGGCATGTTCGAAGGCTACGTGAGCGAGCCGGTGTTCCAGAAGGGCATGCGTGCGTACATCCAGGAGCACAAGTTCGGCAACGCCACCGCCGACGACCTGATCGATTCCATCGCCAAGGCCGCCGACAAGGGCAACGATTTCAAGCAGGCGTTCAAGAGCTTCCTCAACCAGCCGGGCGTGCCGTACGTGCAGACCAAGCTGACGGAAGAAAATGGCAAGACCGTGCTGCACCTGACGCAGAGCCGTTACCTGCCGGTGGGCAGCAAGGGCGACGCAAGCCAAGTGTGGGGCGTACCGATGTGCGTGCGCTTCGCCACCGCCAGCGGCACCAAGGTGAGCTGCGAGTTGTTCGACAAGGCAGAAGGCAGCATGGTGCTGGAAGGCGCGAGCAAGGGCACATGGGTGTTGCCGAACGCCAACGGCAGCGGCTACTACCGCTTCGCGATGGCCAAGAACGACCTGGCCAACCTCGGCAAGCAGATCAACAAGCTCGACGACGCCGAGCAGCTCGCCTACGCCGATGCGGTGTACGCCAGCTTCAAGCACGGCGATCTCGATGCCGCCGACGTGCTCGCCGCGCTCAAGCCGCTGACCTCGTCCAAGACGCGCGAAGTGGCCACCGCGCCACTGACCAGCTTCAACTGGATCTACCGCAACCTGGCGCAGACCGACGCGCAGCGCGCCAAGCTCGCCGCCTGGGCCAAGGCCGCCTACCTGCCGCGCATGCAGCAGCTGGGCTACCACCGCAAGGCGAACGAAGCGGACACCGACTCGTTGTTGCGTAGCACGCTGGCCGACGAACTCGCACTGACGGTGAAGCTGCCGGAAGTGCGCGCCGAACTGCTCAAGCAGGGCGACGCCGCGCTGAAGCGCAAGGCCGATGGTCACCTCGACCTCACGGCGGCCGACTCCGACCTGCTCGGTGCCGCGCTAGGCGTGGCCGTGCAGGAACGTGGCAAGCCGGCGGTGGATGCATTGATCGCCGAAGTACCGCAGACCAGCGATCCGGCGTTCCGCAACGCCATGCTCGCCGGCCTGAGCGAAGTGAATGATCCCGCGCTGGCCAACCAGGTGCGCGACTTCGCCCTCGACAAGAAGGTGAAGGTGGGCGAGATGAGCATGCTGCTGCGCGGTGGTCGCGACACCCGCAAGGCACGCGATGAATCGTGGCAGTGGGCCACCACCAACTACGACAAGATCGTGGACCGCACCGGCAGCTTCTCTGGCGGTCGCCTGCCGGAACTCATCGGTGGCGGTGGTTGTTCGCAGGATGAAGCCGATCGCCTGCAGTCCTTCTTCAAGGATCGCGCCAAGCAGGTGAGCGGTGCCGAGCGTGGCCTCGCGCAGGCCACCGAGTCCACCGTGCTGTGTCACTCGCTGGTGCAGAAGCAGGACGCCGCAGCGATTCTTCGCTGAGGTCCTGGTGAATGAAAACGCCGGGCGGTGTGAACCGTCCGGCGTTTTTTATGTGCGGCCCAGGCGTTCGGCGCGTTTTCGCCCGGCCATCACGTCATGCCGACCGGATGACCCTTATATCGAATGCTGCCAATGCTCGGAGGAGACGCATGTCCGCCGCAACGACCGTGCCTTCGCTGGCCGATGGCCTCGTCAACAGGCCCATCCCGCAGATCGACCTGGTGCGCTACGCGGGGCACTGGCACGAGATCGCGCACTTGCCGATGGCTTTCCAGCGTCAGTGCATCGACCACGTGACGGCCGATTACACACTGCGTCCCGACGGCAAGCTCGACGTGCGCAATGTATGCCGCACGCGCCATGACATCGCCGATGTCGCCGAAGGCCTGGCTCGTCCTGGGAAAGGCAGTGCGGGTGCGCTCGAAGTGCGCTTTGCTCCTGCATGGCTCGCCTGGGTGCCGTTCGTGTGGGCGGATTACTGGGTGATCGATCTCGACCCGGATTACGGCTGGGCCGTGGTCGGCAGCCCGAGCCGCAAATACCTGTGGATACTTTCGCGCACACCGCGCATGGACAAATCGCTGTTCGACGAACTGTGCGACCGCGCCGTGCTGCGCGGCTACGCGGTCGACAAGCTGATCATGACTGGCCCGTTGGGCTGAGGACGCCACGGTAGGCGGTCACCTCCCGGAGCGAAGGCATGCGCACGCCGGGTCTCAGGTCGCGGAAACGCGAGAGCCCCATGCGGACCACGGCGGGCATCATTGAAGCTGGACGGCGCACAGGACTCGTCCGATGCGCTTTAACCCCGGCGACGCATCCCTCCCGTTAGACGTTCGAAGGCGCTTGTCGCGCCCTTCGTTCGCCCCCTACATTGGGGCCAACCCACCCGGGTAGTCAGGGAGAAAGACATGCGTCGTCCGTGGGAATGGTTAGGTGCGCTCGTGTTGTTGGCGGCGCCGGTGCTGGCACAGGAGGCTCCGCCGGCACTGCGCGATTGGAAGGAGTGGGTTCTGCACGACGTGCCGACGCACGCGTGCCCGATCCTGTCTGCGGGTACAGGCGATTCCGACGAGCGGCCTTGTGCGTGGCCCGGGCGCCTCACGCTGGATGCGAGCAAGGACGGCGCGCGCTTCAGCTTTCAGGTGCACGTGGATGCACGCAGCTGGGTTGCGTTGCCTGGCGATGCGAAGCACTGGCCGCAACAGGTAAGCGCCGACAACAAACCGGTGGCCGTGCTGGAACACGACAATGCCCCGGCCTTGCAGCTCGAACCCGGCGACTATGCGCTGCGCGGCAGCCTGCCGTGGAGCAGTCGACCCGCGCGCCTGCGCGTACCCGAGTCGATCGGTCTTGTCGCGTTGACCCTCGACGGCAACGTGGTGGGTCGCATCGAGCGCAACGGCGACCAGCTCACCCTGGGCGAAGCGGCAGCCGCGCAACGCGCAGCCGATAGCTTGTCGGTGCGCGTGTTCCGCCGCCTTGCCGATGGCATGCCGCCGAAGCTGGAAACACACTTGGAGATCAACGTCACCGGCAGTGCGCGCGAGCTGCTGTTGGGGCCAGCACTGCCCGGTGGCTTCGTCGCCACATCGCTGGATGGCGACCTGCCGGCACGATTGGAGAACGACGGGCGATTGCGCATCCAGCTACGACCCGGACAGTGGGAACTGAATGTGGGCGCGCGTGGCACCGATGTGCTTTCGCGTATCGCTTTGCATCTCCCGGCGGAGCCGTGGCCGCGACAGGAAATCTGGAGCTATGCCGATGATCCGGGCCTGCGCAGCACGCGCGTGCAAGGCCAGGCCACCGATGCTGCGCAAGCCGACGTGCCCGGCGGTTGGAGCGAGCTGCCGGCCTATGTACTCGATGACGGTGATGGCCTGACGATCGAGCAGGGAGCACGTGGCGGCGAAGGCGGGCAGGGTGACCAGCTCACCTTGAACCGCCAGCTCTGGCTGGATTTCGACGGTGGCGGTTTCACCGTGGCGGATCATCTCGCAGGCACCCTGCGCCGCAGTCTGCGCCTCGACGTGGCTGCGCCGTGGCAACTGCTCAATGCATCGCAGAGCGGCATGCCGTTGCTGGTGACATCGCAGGACAAGTCGCCTTCCGGTGTGGAGTTGCGCGAGACGGCGGTGGATCTGTCGGCAGGCCTGCGTTTTCCGCAACGGGGTGTCATGCCCAGCGGTGGCTGGCAGGCACCACTGGAAGCCATCAACGCGACGCTGCACCTGCCGCATGGCTACCGACTCATCGGCGCTCCGGGCGTGGACCGCTCGCCGGATTCGTGGATCGCTCAATGGAGCCTGCTCGACCTGTTCGTGGTGGCGCTGATTGCATTGCTCGCAGGTCGCCTGGTGGGCTGGCCCTGGGCGCTGGTTGCGCTTGGCTTCCTCGCCTTGTCGCAACACGAAGGCGATGCGCCGCGGTGGACGCTTGCCGCTGCACTGGCATTGGCGTTGCTGATGCGTGCCTTGCCCGAGGGGCGTCTTCGCGCGTTTGCGCGCATCGGCGCCGGTGCATTGCTCGCGCTGACGGTGCTGTGGGCTTTATCTTTTGCCAGCACGCAGATGAGCTACGCGCTGCATCCGCAGTTGGAGCAGCGCGGCATCCTGGAATACACGCCGGCGGCGGGCCTGGATGAAGAGCGCATCGCGCCTGCGCCCGCAGTGGAGGAGGCATCGACCAATGCGGTGCCGCCGCCGCCCGCACCAGCTGCTCCGCCGCAGGACATCGTCTCGGCAGAGATGGCGCCGTATGTTGCTCAGAAGGCCAAGGCGCCCTCTGCCTTGCGTGCTGCACCGCTGAGCTCCATCACCGTGACCGGCTCGCGGATCACGGCTGCCAACACCATCGGGCAGGAGATGGATGCACACAGCATCGTCCAGGCGGGGCGCGGTGTGCCGCAGTGGGACAATGGCAACGACTATGTACTGGGCTGGTCCGGTCCCATCACCAGCGACCAGACTACGCGCCTGGTGATCGCGCCGGCGTGGCTGGTTCGGCTGCTTCGCATCGCCATGCTCGTGATGCTGGCGGCACTGCTGGGCAAGCTTGCCTTGAGCGTGATCCGGGCACGGCAGGCGCCATGGCATGGATTGCGGACGAGTGGAGCGGTGGCCTTGCTGGCGCTGATGCTGCTGCCGCACGCAACCCACGCACAGTCGACGCCGGGCAGCGATCTGCTCAGGCAGTATCACGATCGACTGATCGAGGCACCGCCGTGCGCGCCGGATTGTGCGTCAGTCGCGCAAGCCTCGTTGCAGGCCAATGGTGATCGCCTCGCGTTGGATCTCGATGTGCATGCCGGTGCCGCGATCGCCGTGCCGATACCGCAAGGTGGCGATGCCATGTCACTGCAATCGGTGGCGGTGGACGGCCGCGACGCCGAGTTGCTGCGCATGGACGACAACCTGCTGGTCAAGCTCGACCGCGGCGTGCATCGCGTCGCCTTGCGCTATGGCATCACCTCGGCGGATACCGCGACGTTGCGCTTCCCGCTGCGCCCGCAACGCGTCGTCTTCAATGGCGATGGGTGGAAGGCCGATGGCATGGACGATGATCGCCTGCTCGGTGACAGCCTCGCGCTCAATCGTGTGCATACGAGCAGCGATGGCAAGGGTGTCGACGTGGTGGCGCAGACCTTCCCGCCGTACGTCAAACTGACCCGTACGCTGGAGCTGGGCACGCAATGGACGGTGCGCAACACCGTGGAGCGTGTTGCACCGGAGGAGGGCGGCTTCAGCCTCGATCTTCCCTTGCTTCCTGGCGAACATCCGCTCGGCGACGATGCACGCGTCCATGATGGCCACGTCGGCATCACCTTCACTGCAGGTCAGCACGAAGTGAGCTGGACGAGTCGGCTGGATCGCACGGACTCGCTGGCCCTGAGCGCACCGCCCCTGGGCGAGCGTGCGGAGCAATGGGTGCTGCAGTCGGCACCGATGTGGCATGTGGACGCGAAGGGCATGCCCGGTTCCGTCAGCGACAATGGATGGAGCTTCCAGCCCTTGCCGGGTGAAAGCCTGCACCTGGCGATCAGCCAGCCCAAGGCCGTGCCCGGCGACAGCCTGGCGTTCGACCTCGTGAATGTGGCGAGCCATGCCGGCGACCGCGTGACGGAGTCGGAATTGACGCTCGTGGCGCGCAGCACGCGTGGCGGTGAGCATGCGATCGGGTTTCCTGTCGGAGCGGAGCTGCTCGATGCACGTCGCGATGGGGCGCCGCTCAACCTCGCCATTCGCGACGGCAAGCTCAGCCTGCCACTGTTGCCAGGAACGCATCAGTACTCGCTGCGCCTGCGCGAGCCGCAAGGCGTGAGCTTCAGCACGCGCACGCCATTGCTCTCGCTTGGTGCGTCGGCGGCCAATATCACGCAGCTGCATACGCTGCCGGAGAACCGGTGGGTGCTGTGGACCTGGGGGCCGACCTCTGGGCCGGCGGTGCTGTACTGGTCCCAGCTGATCGTGCTGCTGGTCGCCGCCTGGCTGCTCGCACGCTATGCGCCCACGCCGCTGCGCTTCCATCAATGGCTTTTGCTGGGGCTGGGGTTCTCCGCCTTTGCGTGGGGCGCCTATGCATTTGTCGTGGTGTGGCTGATCCTGCTGGGATTACGCGCACGCTACGTGGCGCCCGACCACTTCCGCGTGCGCTTCAACCTGGGCCAGGGCGCATTGGCCGTGGTGACATTTGCAGCGCTCGCCGTACTCGTGTCGGCGGTGCCGAAAGGTTTGCTCGGCCTTCCCGACATGCATGTCGTAGGCAACCACTCCACCGCCTGGCAGCTCGACTGGTTCGCCGACCATACCGACGATGCCTTGCCGCACGCCGGCGTGCTCAGCGTGTCGATATGGGTCTACAAGATCGCCATGCTGCTGTGGGCGCTGTGGTTGGCGAACGCGCTCATCGGTTGGTTGCGCTGGTGCTTCGAGGCGTGGAGTCGCGGCGGTTATTGGCGGCCGCGAAAGCCCAAGGTGGTGGAACCGCCGCCGGTGCCGCAGGCCGCGGAGTAAACGAAAACGCCACGGTGGAAGCCGTGGCGTTTTCATGAAGTCTGCGGTCGCGCACTGGGTGCGCTCCTACATGGTTACGAAGCTGTTTGTGAGCGTACCCTCTCAACGCACCTCAATCCTCACCCGAGACACGCAACACCAGCTTGCCCGTATGGCTGCCATCAAACAGCCGATTGAGCACCGTAGGCGCGTTCTCCAGCCCGTCGGCCACGGTTTCGCCAGCTTTGATCTTGCCGCTCACCACCCAGCCGACCAGATCCTGCACGGCGCCCTGCTGGTCCTTGTAGTCGAAGGCGAGGAAACCGCGCACGGTGAGTCGCTTGACGATGATGACGCTGTAATCGTCGGACGGCTTACCGCCGCTCGCGTAGTTGGCGATGAGCCCGCACAGCGCGACACGGCCGCCATTGACCATGCGCGAAAGCACCGCGCGCATCACTGGGCCGCCGACGTTCTCGAAGTTCACGTGCACGCCATCCGGTGTGGCTGCGGCCAGTTGCTGCTTGAAGTCGTCGGCCTTGTAGTCGACTGCTGCATCGAAACCAAGGTCATCGACGAGATGACGGCACTTCTCCGCACCGCCCGCGATGCCGACGACGCGTGCGCCGCGCAGTTTGCCGATCTGGCCGGCAATCGATCCCACGGAGCCGGCTGCGGCGGATACCACCAGCGTTTCGCCCGGCTGCACCGGCGCAATCTCGGTGAGTCCGTAGTGCGCGGTAATACCGCTGAACCCGCAGGCGCCAAGCAGGGTCGGCAACGCGACCGGCGGCTTGGGCGGCAGTTTCGCCCAGTAGCCTGTCTTGCCTTCATCCAGCAGCGCATAGTCCTGCCAACCGACCAGGCCTTGCACCAGATCGCCCACGGCATAGTGCTTGGCCTTGGAGGCCACCACGCGGCCGATGCCGATGCCGCGCATCACTTCGCCGATGGCCACGGGCGGCATGTATTGCGGCACGTCGCTCATCCACACGCGGTTGGTGGGATCCATCGACAGGTACAGCACACGTACCAGGGCCTGGCCATCCTGGAGTTCGGGCGTAGGTTGTTCGCGCAGCTCGAAGTTGTCCCGGCTGACCAGGCCCTCCGGACGCGTCTTCAACAGCAATTGTCGGTTCGTGAAACTCATGGTGTGGACTCCGTGGATCAGACAGCGCAGGCGCCGCCATCGAGCACCAGCTCGGCGGCGGTGACGTAGCGACTTTCGTCGGAAGCGAGATAGAGCACCGCGTGGGCGACATCATCGGGTTCGCCGAGTCGATGCATGGGGATGCCGCGCACCAGCTTGCGCGTAGCCTCTTCCTCGCCGAGCGCTTCGAAGAGGGGTGCGACGATGCCGGTACGGATGAAGGCAGGGTGGACCGAATTGCAGCGCACGTCGATCTTCTGTCGCGCGCAATCCACGGCCACGGATTTGGTGAGCATCGCCACCGCGGCCTTGGAGGTGTTGTAGGCCGTGTAGTCCGGGTCGACCTTGAAAGCAGCGAGCGAGGAGATGTTGATGATGGAAGCCGGCTGCGCATCGCGCAGATAAGGTAGAGCATGCTTGCAGCCGAGCATCACGCTTTCCACGTTGACGCTCATCACGCGTCGCCATTCCTTCAGCTCGATCGCGCCGATGCCACCCAGCGAGCCAATGCCGGCGTTATTCACCAGCACGGAAATGCCACCCATTGCCAACGCTGCATCAGCGAGCAGGCGTTCCCAGTTGCTTTCATCGCGCACGTCCTGTGGTGCCGACCAGGCGATCTGACGGCCGGCCTCGCGGTTGATCTCGTCGGCCACTGTCGCGGCGGCATCGCCGTCGAGATCGGTGAGAAATACCTTGGCGCCGTGACGGGCCAGCATGCGTGCCATGGCCGATCCGAGGCCGCCAGCAGCACCGGTGATGAAGGCGCGTTTGCCGGCGGCACGCAGATGTTGTGGTGAAGTCATGCCTGTCCCCTGGGAGTCAAACGCTGAGATAGCCACCGTCGACATTCAACACCGCACCGGTGGTGTACGAAGCGGCGCTGGATGCGAGATACAAAGCCGCGCCAGCCATTTCGGACGGCTGTGCCACGCGCCGCATCGGCACGTGCGCCAGTGCCTGCTTTAGGATGGCGGGCGTATTCACCAGCACCGAGGCGAACTTGGTGTCGGTGAGACCCGGCAACAGTGCATTGCAGCGCACGCCCTGCTCGGCGCATTCCACCGCGAAGGCCTTGGTCATCGAAATCACGGCTGCCTTGGTGATGGAGTAAATGGCCTGCTGGAAGCCCGGCACGACGCCGTTCACCGAGGCGACGTTGACGATGGACCCGCCACCGTTCTTTGCCATCAGGCGCGCGCCATGCGTGGACATGTAGAAGTAACCGCGGATATTGACGTCGACCGTCTTCTGGAACACCGAAGGGTCGGTATCGAGGATGTGTCCGAAGAACGGGTTGGTGGCGGCATTGTTGACGAGGATGTCCAGGCGCCCGTGCTTGTTCTCCATCTGCTCGTAGAGCGCGGCGATCTGCTCCATCTCGCCGATATGGCAGGCGATGGCCTCGGCGGAGCCGCCTTCCGCGGCAATCGCGTCGACCACGGCCTGGCAGTCCGCCTGTTTGCGGCTGGAGACGATCACGTGCGCGGCGTGCTGCGCGAGCAACTTCGCGATCTCCGCGCCGATGCCGCGGCTGGCGCCGGTGACGATGGCGATCTTGCCGGCGAGGTCGAAAGTGGCGGGTGTGGTCATGGGAAGATTCCTGTGGAGAAGGAGATACAGATCATTGTTTCTTGACCGTCATTCCGGCGCAGGCCGGAATCCAGTGGCCTCACCGCATGACATCGCACGAATGCGAAATAGAGCTTGCTCTGAATGTCCATGCATGACCAAGCACACGGCGACTGGATTCCGGCGTGCGCCAGAATGACAAAGGGGAAAGTCATCGCAGGGTCACCAGTTGCACATCGCCGGCGCGCTCCAGATGCGGCCAGGCGTTGTAGGTCACCAGCGTCGACGTGCGCGAACCTGGCCGAATCCGCGTCACGCCGCTGTTCACCAGTGGCCAGCTGAGGCGAAACGCCTGTGACGGCGGGACGTCCAGCAAGGCGCTGGCGATCACGGCGATGGGGCCGCCCGAGGTGAACGCCCAGATCGTCTGTGCCGGATGGTCGACCAGCGAATGCAGCGTGGCGAGCACGTTCGCTCGAAACGCAGTCCAGCTGCAGGTGTACTCGGCGTCGTGCGCGCCGCTCGACCAGCGATCCAGTGCTTCGACGAACAAGCGCTGGAAGGCCCGATGCGGATCGTCGCTCCGCTTCATGGCGACGCGCAGCGCGCCTGGAGCGGCGAGGTCGGGCCGCAGGCGTGCGAGCAGTTCGTGATGATCGACTTCGTCCAGTCCTTGCAGCAGCAGTGATGGTGGCGACAGGCCTGCGGCGCGCAGGCAGTGTTCGGCGGTATGGCGATGACGCACGCGTGGCCCCATGGCGACGAGATCGGGTGTCGAGCCATACGCGGCCAGCCATTCGCCCAGCAACACCGATTGCCGCTCGCCGGTCGGCGACAGCTGGTCATAGTCCTCGGCGCTGAAACTGGCCTGGCCGTGGCGTATCAACAGCAGTTCGCGCATGGCCTAGCCTTCCGCCGCGATCAGGCGACGGCAGCGCATGCCCATGTAACGCGCGGCATCTCCGAAGCCCGCGAATTGCGGGTTGGTGGTCTGGCCCAGCGCATAGCGGCGGTAGATCTGCTGGATGATCACCATAAGGCGGAACAGGCCAAACACTTCGTAGAAGCCGAAGCGCGAGACGTCCAGCCCGCTTCGTTCGCCGTAATACGCCACGACTTCCGCACGTGTGAGCATGCCGGCCTCGTGCGTGGGCTGGCGGCGGAACGACTGGAACACCTTGTCGTCGTCGGCCTGCACCCAATAGGCCAGCGAGCCGCCGAGATCCATCAAGGGATCGCCGATGGTGGCCATTTCCCAGTCCAGCACGCCGATGATGTCCAGCGGGTTCTCTGGTGCAAGCACGACGTTGTCGAAGCGGTAGTCGTTGTGGATCACACAACTGGCGTTGTCGTGTGCGGGCTGGTTGGCGTCGAGCCAGGCGATCACGTCGTCGCACGGATCGGAGCCCTCGGTCGCCGCCTGTCGCCAGCGTTCGCTCCAACCCGCCACCTGCCGCGCGATGTAACCCTCGCCCTTGCCGAGTTCACGCAAGGCGGGTTGTTGGGTATCGACGCGGTGCAGGTCGATCAACCGGTCCACGAAGCCGAGGCATAGCTGGCGCACGCCATCGCGGTCCAGCCCAAGCTCGGGCGGCAGATCGCGACGAAGGATGGTGCCGCTGAGGCGTTGCATCACGTAGAAGTCCTGGCCGATCACCTGTGCGTCGTCGCAACGCGCGAGGATGGCGGGCACGTACGGATAGCTGGGTTTGAGCGCGTGCATCACGCGCGCCTCGCGCAACATGTCGTGGGCGGATCTGGCCTTCGCGCCACGCGGCGGGCGACGCAGCACCAGTTCGCGATTCGCGTAGCCCAGCAGGTAAGTGAGGTTGGAAGCGCCGCCGGGGAACTGCTTTACCGTCGGCATGCCTTCGAGGCCATCGATATGTTGCTTGAGGAAGGCATCGACGCGTGCGAGGTCGAATGCATCTTCGTCACGTACGGCACGGGCCTGATCGGGGATCGCGGTCATGCGTGATGCTCCCGGGCTAGCTGCGCCTTGGCTTCGAGTTTGGCGACGACGGCGCGATGCACTTCGTCGGGGCCGTCCGCGAGTCGCAACACGCGTGCGTAGGCGTAGAGCTGCGCCAGCGGGAAATCGTCGGTGAGTCCCGCGCCGCCATGGATCTGGATGGCGGCGTCCGCCGCCTGTTGCGCCACGGCGGGCACCACCACCTTGATCTGGGAGATCAGGCTGAGCGCGGCCTTCGGCCCTTGCGTGTCGAGCATCCACGCGGTCTTGAGCGTCAGCAATCGCGCCTGCTCGATCGCCATGCGCAGGTTCGCCACGATGTCCGCGTTGCCGCCGAGCTTGAACAGTGGTTTGCCGAAGGCCACGCGGGATTGCGCGCGCTGGCACAGCAAGGACAGGGCACGTTCTGCCGCGCCCAGTGCGCGCATGCAGTGATGCACGCGTCCTGGGCCGAGTCGACCCTGCGCAATTTCGAAACCGCGCCCCGGGCCGAGGATGATGTTCTCCACCGGCAGGCGCACGTGCGAGAAGTTCAGCTCGCCATGGCCCGATGGTTCGTCGTAGTCGTGGAACACCGGCAGCATGCGCTCGAGGTGCACGCCCGGTGCATCGAGCGGGCAGATCACCATGCTGTGGCGGCGGTGCGGCTCGGCATGCGCATCGCTCAGGCCCATGAAGATCACGAAGCGGCAATGCGGATGGCCGAGCCCCGTGGTCCACCACTTGCGGCCATCGAGCACCACCTCGTTGCCTTCGATGCGTGCGGTGGCCTGCATGTTGGTGGCATCGGAGGAAGCCACGTCCGGCTCGGTCATCGCAAAGCCGGATCGGATCTCGCCGCCGAGCAGCGGCTGCAGCCAGCGTTCGCGCTGCGCGGGTGAGCCGTAGCGATGCAGCACTTCCATGTTGCCGGTGTCCGGCGCGCTGCAATTGAACACCTCGGGCGCGATGAACGAGTGGCCCATGAGCTCGGCCAGTGGCGCGTAGTCGAGGTTGCTCAGGCCCGGGCCGCCTTCGAGATCGGGCAGGAACAGGTTCCACAGCCCTTCGGCGCGAGCTTTCGCCTTGAGCTGCTCCATCACCACCGGCTGGCGCCATTCGCGGTGATCGGCACTGCCCGTGAGCTGGGCCGCGTAGACCGCTTCGGCGGGCGCGATCTCCTCGCGCATGAAGCGGCCGAGGCGTTCGGCCAGCGCCTGGGTGCGTTCGGATGGGGTGAAGTCCATGAGGGTTCTCCTGATTCCACCGCAGCCTACGCCCGTGACATCCAATGATTGAAATGAATATGCTTTATGGCAGGTCATCAACCGAGCGAATGGATGGCTGTCATGGAACGCATCGATCTCAATCTGTTCCGCGTGCTGGATGCCATCTATACCCAGGGTGGCGTGAGCGCAGCGGCACGCGCCCTGCACCTGACCCAGCCGGCGGTCACGCACGCGCTCGGCCGCCTGCGCGACCATCTCGGCGATCCGCTGTTCGTGCGGCAGGGCAATCGCCTGCTGCCCACGGACAAGGTGCGCGCGATGATGCCTTCGGTGCAGTCGCACCTGAAGGGTTTGCTGGCGAGCGCGCATGCGCAGGCGCAGTTCACACCGGCGCAGCTGCAGATGGAATTTGCCATCGGCTTCCGCGACATCCTGGAATCCATCGCGCTCCCTCGGCTGGTGGCCGAGATCAGCAAGGAGGCGCCCGGCGTGCGCCTGGTCAGCCGCCGCGTCGCGGCCGATGACATGGAGCGAGAGCTGAGCGCGGGCACGCTTGACCTCGTCGTCGATCGTCCGCTGCGCGCCGGTGCGCGCATCTCTTCCCAGCACTTGCTCGATGAGACGCTGGTGGTGGCGATGCGGCGCGATCATCCCTGTGCCCGGCAGTTGTCGCGTGCCGACTATCTCGCTTCAGCGCACGTGATCGTCTCGCCGCTTGGCGAGCCGAATGCGCTGGATACGCTGCTGGGCCAGAAGGGCGTGTTTCGTGAAGTACGGATGGTGGCTCAGCACTATTTCGCCGCGTGCCAGATCGTGGCCGCCAGCGACCTGCTGCTGACCGTGCCCCGGGCCTATGCGGAACACGTGGCGCCCTTGCTGCCCATGGCGTTGCAGTCCTTGCCGATGCGCATCAAGGCCATTTCCATCCTCGCGTACTGGCACGACTCCAAAAACAACGATCCGGCGCATGCCTGGTTCCGTGAACGGCTCGTCAAGTCCATTACCGGCGCCATGCAGCCGTCTCCGGCATGACTTGCGGGCGACATGCTTGCGGGCGCACGATGCGGAAGAGCGCTGCACATAACCCTTGCACGCGCTGAGATGACTCCAGAATGCGCCTGGCAGCAGCACGCCGGGCCGATGCCATGACGAGGTTTCGCATGTCCGAGCTGTCAGCGCCTGAGGTCGTCTACGACCCTACGGACCCCATGAATCGCAAGGAGCAGATGTTCCCGCGCCTGGACCCCTCCATGGTGCAACGCATCGCCTTGTACGGGCACGAGGAGCATGTTGCGGCGGGCACGGTATTGTTCCAGCGCGGCGATCGCGGCGTGGATTTCTTCCTTGTACTGGATGGCCTGGTCGAGATTTTCGATCTCGACAAGCATGGTCATCCCAACGTTTTCACCATGTATGCCGCGCGGCAGTTCAGCGGCGAAATGAACATGTTCAACCGCCGCGCCGTCATGGCGTCCGCGCGCGCGGCGATGGACAGTCGCGTGATCCGCGTGCCGGCCGCCAATTTCCATCGCATGGTGGCGGCCGAAGCGGACATCAGCGAAATCATCATGCGCGCCTTCATCCTGCGGCGCGTGGGCCTGATCCGCATGGGTTACGGCGGTGTCGTGCTGGTCGGGCCCGGCCACAGCGCGGATACGCTCCGCCTGGAGCGCTTCCTCGTGCGCAACGGCTATCCGCATCGCCTGATCGACACCGAGGTCGATCCCGACGCCGGTGGTTTCATCGAATGCTTCCAGCTTCGGCAGGAGCAGTTGCCCGTCGTGATCTGTCCGGAAAAATGCTTCCTGCAGAACCCGAGCACCGCCGAGCTTGCCGACGAACTCGGGCTCACCGAAGTCATCGATGAAAACCATATCTACGACGTAGCCGTGGTGGGTGCGGGGCCGGCGGGGCTGGCCGCCGCCGTATATGCCGCGTCCGAAGGGCTTTCCACCATCGTCCTCGAAGGCATGGCGCCGGGCGGGCAGGCGGGCACGTCGTCCAAGATCGAAAACTACCTGGGCTTCCCCACCGGCATTTCGGGCCAGGCGCTTGCGGGCCGTGCGCAGGCACAGGCGCAGAAGTTCGGTGCGCGGCTTGCCGTCTCGCGACAGGCCGCCAACATCGATTGCACCGCGCAGCCGTATCGCTTGCGGCTGGACGATGGGCAGATCGTGACGGCGCGCGTGGTCGTTGTCGCCACCGGCGCGCGCTATCGCAAACTGGACGTGCCCGGTTACTCGCGCTTCGAAGGCGAGGGCATCCACTACGCTGCCACGGCGATGGAAGGACAGCTGTGCGCGAACGAGGAAGTCGTGGTGGTCGGCGGCGGCAATTCGGCAGGACAGGCGGCGGTATTCCTGTCGCGCATCGCCCGGCACGTCCACGTGCTGGTGCGCTCCAACGGCCTGGCCGCCACCATGTCCGACTACCTCGTGCAGCGCATCGCGCAATCGCCGTCCATCTCCTTGCACACGCGCAGCGAAGTGGTGGAGCTGCACGGTGATCCGCGGCTGCAGCAGATCGTCTGGCGCAACCGCGACAGCGACGAACTCACGGTCTGCGCGGCGGGCAACATGTTCGTGATGATCGGAGCGGAACCCAACACCGACTGGCTACAGGACTGCCTGGCGCTGGACGACAAGGGCTTCGTGCTGACGGGGCGTTGTGCCCAGGGGCATCTGCTCGAATCACCCTATGCCACCACGCGACCGGGTATCTACGCCGTGGGCGACGTGCGAGCCGGTTCGGTCAAGCGCGTGGCGTCCGGCGTCGGCGAGGGTTCCGTGGTGATCCAGGCGGTGCACCATTACCTGCATCCGGAAGCCGTCTGAGCGCGCGACAGCACTACACTGTCGGCCTTTCGCTGGGAGGCCGACATGAGGTCTGAGTCATTCCGTTCGATCATTTGCGACCGGACACCGCGCCATGGCTGAGGTGCGCCAAGCGCTGGCCCGCGCCGCGACCACGCTCGGCGACCGTCTGGAGGCGGAGCTGTTGCTCGTGCACGTGCTGGGCAAACCGCGCAGCTGGCTGATCGCGCATGCGGACGACGAACTGGACGTTACCCACGCCGCGGCTTTCGATGCGCTGGTGCAACGCCGGAGCGATGGCGAGCCCGTCGCCTATATCACCGGTCGCCGCGGCTTCTGGTCGCTGGATCTGGAAGTCACGCCCGCGACGCTGATTCCACGGCCCGAAACCGAACTGCTGGTGGAGCTGGCGCTGGACCGGCTACCCGCCACCGGCGCTACGCGCGTGGCCGATCTGGGCACGGGCAGCGGCGCGATTGCGCTCGCCATTGCCCGTGAGAGCCCCGCGGCGCAGGTGCTGGCGACCGACGCCAGTGCCGACGCGTTGGCAGTCGCGCGACGCAATGCCACCGCGCAGCGCCTGGACAATGTGAGGTTCGCACATGGCGACTGGCTGTCGCCATTGCATGGTCAGATGTTCGATGTGATCGTTTCCAACCCGCCGTACATCGAATCCAGCGACCCCCACCTCGGCCGGGGCGACCTACGTTTCGAACCGATGAGTGCGCTGGCTTCAGGCGCTGACGGCCTGGACGATATCCGGCGCATCGTCGCCGACTCCCGCGCGCACCTGAACCCCGGCGGCTGGCTGCTGATGGAGCACGGCTGGAACCAGGGCGATGGCGTACGCGCGTTGCTGCAGGCTTCCGGTTACCGCGACGTGTTTACCGCACAGGACCTGGAACAGCGCGATCGCGTCAGCGGTGGACGCTTCCCCGGCTGACACTCGAAATCCCCGTCTTATGGCGCCGCATTACCCGAGGCGTACACTGAGCCGGACTCACGAGAACTCCGTGCCCAAGGCAGCGCGATGATCCGGGCACATGCCGTTCCACTGGGAGAGGCGTCATGTCCGCTCGTGTCGCTGGGTGCAGGTGTCCTGTGTACAAGCGAGGCCTGCTGGCCTGCGTGACATGGCTGCTGTTGCCACCACCATTGCTGGCACAGACCACCGATACCGCGTTACAGGAGCCGCACGCATCAGCGCCCCCTAAGCAAGGTTCGCAGCAGGCGCCGAAAAGAGTGGTGACACTGGGCGAGGTCATCGTGTCCGCCAATCGCCGACGTGAGCCATCGCGGGAAGTGCCGATGCATGTAGAGGTGGTGCCAGTCGAGCGACTGCAGCAGACCGGTGCGCACACGCTCGGTGACTACGTGTCGTATCAGCCCGGCGTGTTTCTCGCCAGCCAGGGTGGCACGGGGCAGGGCGAGCTGGTGATGCGCGGCGTATCCACCGGCAACCAGACCAGCCCCACGGTGTCGCTGTATATCGATGATGTACCCGTGGGCGGCAGCACGGTGTACGCCGCATCGGCCACGTTCCTGCTCGACCCCGTGCTGCTGGATCTCGAACACATCGAGTTCCTCTACGGTCCACAGGGCACCTTGTACGGCGCCGGGTCGATGGGCGGCCTGGTCAAGTACGTCACGCGCCAGCCGGATGCGAGCGGCGTATCTGCAACCGTCGGCGCGGATGTTTCGAGCACCCAGGATGGCGGCCTGAACTACAGCGAGCGGGGCACGCTGAACGTGCCCCTCGTGAAGGATGTCGCCGCGTTGCGTCTGAGCGTGGTCGATCAACATACCGCTGGTGTTTACGACGCCGTGGGAACGGTGGCCGCGAACGGCATGGATCGCACGCACACGCAGGGTATTCGTGCGCAGCTCCAGGTCGATCCAACCCCTCGCTTCAGCATCAACCTGAGCGCCTCGGCACAACGCATTGCCGCGGACGGCCTGTCGATGGCCGACTACAACCTTGAAGGCCAGCCCATTTCCGGTGGTCCGTACAACCGCAGACTCAACCACCGCGAGCCCTTCGCGCAGACGCTGCAGCTCTATTCGCTGCATGCCAGCTACGACTTTGGCGGCGCCACGTTGGACTGGATCAGCGCCTACCAGGATTTCACCAATCACAGCGTGCAGGATTACGCCGATGGCTTCCTCAACCTGCTCAACCTGTTGGGGCCGGCCCTTGGCGTGGACCAGATGCTGAGCAACCTGTATGTCGATTCCACCTTCGACGTGCACAAGTCCACGCAGGAGATCCGGCTCACTTCCGCCAAGGGCGACCGTTTCGACTGGCTGGCGGGGCTGTGGTTCAATCGCGAGGACGTGTGGGCCCGTTATGCCTTGTTGGGCGACAACCTCGTGGTGCCAGGACAGACCTATCTGATCCAGCAATACACCACCTCGCGTTTCGAGGAATACGCGGGCTACGGCGATGTCACCTGGCATGTGTCACCCACGGTCGATCTCGCCGCAGGCGTACGCGCGAATGGCGATTCGCAGCGGCTTTCCAGCGAGGAACAAGGACCGGTGGCCGGACGGCCGGGCGGTTTCGGCATCAGCAGCAACAGTTCCGACTTCACGGAAATGCTGACCGCTTCCTATCGGCCCGATATGAAGCACAGCTACTACGTGCGCGTTTCAACGGGCTATCGTCCCGGAGGCCTCCAGGCGCCGTTGACCAGCAGCATTCTCGGGCCCGTGACCGGAGCATCGGATACGTTCGGATCGGACAAGTTGCAGAGCTACGAGATCGGCTACAAGGGCAGCCATCTGGACGGCCATCTGAACGTGGGCGTGAACGCCTACGACATCGAATGGCACCATATGCAGCTGTTCACCTATACGCTGGGAAACACCATCATCCAGAACGCCGGAGATGCGCGGGTTGATGGCCTCGAGGCACAGGCGAGTTACGACACCGGTCCCTGGAACTTCAACGGAGCGTACGCCTACACATATGCGCGCACGCTCGACGCCAGTCCTGACATTGGCATCAGCAAAGGCGCACCCTTGCCGTACTCAGCGAGAAGCACGGCCACGCTGAGCGCGCGCTACCAGTTCAGGCTGGGTAGCCAGGCAGCATATGCAGGCGCCATCGAGCGACTGTCGACTTCGCGGCACGCAGGCTTTGCGGGCGACAACAGCGATCCGGATTTCCATCTGCCCGGCTTTGGCCTGCTCGACCTCAATGCCGGTGTGGTCCTGCGAGGGGGCGCCACGGTGGACGTCTATCTGCGCAATGCGCTGAATCGGCGTGTCGCCACGGGTACCCTCAATGCGCAGGTCATCAATTTCTTGGCAGGGTTGGGTGGCCCTATGCTGGTGCAGCAGTCGACGCCACGCACTTTCGGCGTTTCGTTCAACATGCCCTTCCACTGAGGAATTCGCTAGGGCGACGGCGTCCTCGCCGGGCCCAGCGTGTAGAGCACGGCGGGCAGGAACACGAACGTCGCCACCAGCACGGCACCAAGGCTGAGCAGCAGGAGGCGTCCCATGCTGGCCATGCCCAGATCGTGCGAAAGCGCCAGGGAACCGAACGCCGTGCCGGTCGTGAGGGCGGAGAACAGTACGGCGCGCGCCGAGGCCGACCCCACGAAGCGATCCATCCCAGCGCGCCAATTCATCACGAAATACACGTTGAACGACACGCCCACCCCAAGCAGCAGCGGCAGCGCGATGATATTGGCGTAGTTGATCGACATGCCGGCAGTGCGCGCCCCCAACGCCGTCAGCAGCGCCGACATGACGAGCGTAAGCACCACGATGCCGGTGTCGACCCAGTGCCGCAGCGCCAGCAACAGCACGAGGGTAATGGCCGCGGTGGCGAGCATCGCCGCCTGCTGGAACGCGCGCATGATGGTGTCGGCCGAGGCGATGGTGTTGATGGCAGGGCCTCCTGCATCGGGAGCGATCGATCTCACGGACGCCACGAAGCGCCGCAGGAACACGGTGTCCTGCGCGTTGCGATCCGGCGATACCTGTAGCCGCACCCTTCCATCCGGTGTAAGCCAGTCGTGCCTTATCGATGCGGGCAGGTCCTCCTGTGTCACCGCGTGCGCATCGAGTGCTTCACGCAGGCGATCCAGCTGCATGGGGAGAAAGCGGCTCACCGCCTCGTTCATGGCGAGCAGCGTGTCGTCGGGTGCGTGGCGCAGCTGGCCCAGGGCTGCATCGATGGCGCGTAGTGGGGAATCCGGCGGCAGCGCTGGCACGGCCTTGGTGATAGACGCGCGACTGTCGTCGATCGCTTCGCGCAGCGCGGCCGGTGTCACCGGCGCGACACGGCTTCCCTGGTCGAGCGAGGGCAGCATCAGGTCCTGCGCCTGCTCCAGTTGTTCGAGCTTGGCGTCCTGATCGCGGGGCACGAACGTGCCTGCATGAATAACGCTGGATACCTCAGGCAACGCTTCAAGTCGCGCTGCCAGGCGATACGCCGCAGCAAGATCCGGAGCGAGGATGTCCGCGTTGAACGGATTCGTGACGGGCTGATCGGCCATGCGCTGCAGCGTGCGCATGGGCTCGGAGTCGGGGTTCTGCGTATGCAGCGGGTTCGCATCGAACGGCATGTGGAAAGCGGCGGACAAGCCACCCACCGCCAGCAGGAAGAACGCGGCGAGCACGGCGCGTCGGCGCCGCCATAGCCAACGATCGCAGGCCGCACCGCCGGGCAGTGCGATGTCGCCCGCACGATCCCTGGGTTTGAACAGGGCAAGCAGGGCAGGCAGCAGCGTCAGCGTGCAGAGCAGCGCCAGCAGCATGCCGGTGCCGGCGATGATGCCCAGTTCCGCCACGCCGACAAACGCTGTCGGCGCGAACGCGAGGAAGCCGCATGCGATGGCCACGGCGGCGACCGCAATCTGCCCACCGGCCGAACGCGCGGTGGCGGCGAGAGCTTCGGGCAGATGTTCATGGTGTTGCCGATGCTCGCGCAGCCGCACGGTGAACTGGATGGCGAAATCCACCGCCAGTCCCACGAACAACACGGCGAAAGCCACCGAAATGAGGTTGAGCGTGCCGACGACCAGCGCGGCAAATCCAAGCGTCAGCAGCAGCCCCGTCAGCAGCGTCAACAGGATCGGCACGATCAGGCGCCAGGAACGCAACGCCAGGTACAGCCAGAGTGCGAGCAGGAAAAGGCTGGCGAGCGTGCTTCCGACGATGCCCTCGGTGAGCGCTCCGAACTGCACGTCCGACAACGCGACCGAGCCGGTGTAGTGCACCATGGCACGACCTTCCCGCACGGTAGGCAACATCGCGATGCTGCGCTCCAGCGCACGCGTGGCGGCCAGCCCGGGTTGCAGAGCGCTGTGATCGAGCACTGGATGGGTCAACAACAGCTCGGGCCCAGCCGCTTGCGTCGCAATGTCCGCGCCCAGCATCTCCTGCCACGACAGCGGTTGTGGATGCCCGTCCGCCGAAGCCTGCAGTACGCGGCCCAGCTGTTTCAGCGCCGGGTGATAAGGCGAGAGGTCGGCATGCGCGACGCGCACGCCTTGTGCCATCAGTGAAATGCCGCCCAGCAATCCGCGCGCGGAGGGGTCGCGTGCCAGCGGTCCCAGTAACGGTTGCGCGGCGTACAGGCCATCCAGGAGCTTGCCCAGATCCTTGGCATCCAGCAGCAACAGACCTTCGCGCCGGAGATAGGGGTCGGCGTCGGGTCGCACCGCATCGTGGAAATGCGCGCGATCAGCCCGCAGCGCCTGCGCGAGGGCATCCGCAGTGAGCTCGGTTTCCTCCGGCGTGCGCGCTTCCACCACGACCACGAGCACATCGTTGAACTGCGGAAAGAGGCGGTCCATCGCCAGCGCATGCTGCCGCCAGGGCAGGCGCGCGGAGAACATGTGGTCGGTGTCGGTATCGATGCCGAGGTGTCCGTCGGCATAGGCGAGACAGGCCAGCGCAACCAGCGCGTAGGCGACCACGAGCGGCCATGCACGATGTCGGCTGCGTTCGACCAGGCTGACGATCCACTCTCGCACCGCGGCCGCTCCCGCAGTTCACCGCGCCGGCACAGCTGGTGCGGCCGGTGTCGCGGTGTCGCCGGACGCGGTTGCCCGACCCGAAGGTCAGGCGCTGATCTGGTTCAGGCTGCCGAGCTGGGGAAATCGCGCGCGGATCGCGTGGCGGATGCTGGGCAGGTCCAGGCCGGCCATGGTCAGCACTTCCTCGCGGCTGCCGTGTTCGAGGTACGCGTCGGGCAGGCCCAGGTGCAGGATCGGCTTGACGATGCCGTGCGCCGCGAGGCACTCGGCCACGCCGCTGCCGGCACCACCGGCGATGGCGTTGTCTTCCAGGGTGACGAAGGCGTCGTGCGTCCTGGCCAGTTCAAGGATCATCGCCTCGTCCAGCGGCTTCACGAAACGCATGTTGACCAGCGTGGCGTCGAATTCGGCGGCGATCTCGGCCGCCGGGGCCAGCATCGCGCCGAAGCTCAGCAGTGCGAGGCCGCGGCCACGGCGGCGCAGCTCGGCCTTGCCGATCGGCAGCGTTTCCAGGCCCTTGCTGAGCGGCACGCCCATGCCGGTGCCACGCGGATAGCGCACCGCGGCCGGTCCGTTGAACTGGAAACCGGTACTCAACATCATCCGGCACTCGTTCTCGTCCGCCGGCGCCATGATCACCATGTTCGGCAGGCAGCGCAGGAATGTCAGGTCGAAGCTGCCCGCGTGCGTGGCGCCGTCCGGGCCGACCACGCCTGCGCGGTCGATGGCGAAGGTGACGTCGAGGTTCTGCAACGCCACGTCGTGGATGGCCTGATCGTACGCACGCTGCAGGAAGGTGGAGTAGATCGCCACCACCGGCTTCGCGCCTTCGCAGGCCATGCCGGCCGCCAGCGTCACCGCGTGCTGTTCGGCAATTGCCACGTCGAAGTAGCGCTGCGGGTATTCCTTGGAGAAACGCACCAGCCCCGAGCCCTCGCGCATGGCCGGCGTGATGCCCAGCAGACGCTCGTCGGTGGCCGCCTGGTCGCACAGCCAGTCGCTGAAGATGTCGGTGTAGGTCGGCTTGGACGGGCCGGACTTCTTCACCAGACCGGCCTGCGGATCGAACGGGCCCACCGCGTGGTATTCGATCTGCGCCTGCTCGGCGGGCGCGTAGCCCTTGCCCTTGGTGGTGATGACGTGCAGCAGCTGCGGGCCGGGCAGGTCCTTCACCGTGCGCAGCGCGGCGAGCAGCTGCGGGATGTTGTGGCCGTCGATCGGGCCGGTGTAGTGGAAGCCCAGTTCCTCGAACAGCGTGCTTGGCACGAACATGCCCTTGGCGTGTTCTTCCCAGCGCTTGAAGAAGCGGCCGAACATCGACTGTTTCGGAATCGCCCGCTTGGCGCGTTCGCGCAGCGCGTTGAGGCGGCGGCTGGAAATGGCGCGCGCGGCCATCTTGGTCAGCGCGCCCACGTTCTCGCTGATCGACATGCCGTTGTCGTTGAACACGACCAGCATGTTCGGTTCCACGTCACCGCCGTGGTTCAGCGCTTCGAACGCCATGCCGGCGGTCATCGCGCCATCGCCGATCACCGCCACGAACTTGCGCGGATCGCCTTTGCGCTGTGCGGCGATGGCCATGCCCAGCGCGGCCGAGATCGAGGTGGAGGAGTGGCCGACGCCGAAGGTGTCGTACTCGCTTTCCTCGCGGCGCGGGAATGGCGCCAGGCCGTCCTTCTTCTTGATCGTGGTGATGCGGTCGCGGCGGCCGGTGAGGATCTTGTGCGGATAGCACTGATGACCCACGTCCCAGACCAGGCGATCGTTCGGCGTGTCGAACACGTGGTGCAAGGCCACCGTCAGCTCCACCACGCCCAGGCCGGCGCCGAAATGGCCGCCGGAGCTGGCCACGGCCTCGATCAGGTACTGGCGCAACTCGTCGGCAACGGCAGGCAGCTCCTCGTCGGGGACGCGTCGCAGGTCGGCGGGCGTTTCGATGGGGGCCAGGTGAGGGAAGCGGGACAGGTCGTTCATCGGCATATTGTTGGCCCTGAGGGAGGGCGGAGCAAGGGCGACCAGGTGAAAACTTGCTGTTGATCCATGCACATGGCGCTGACGCCGGGGGCGCGAGGCTCGGGGCGGGTTCCCCCGCAAAGGGTCTTCATATGAGTGCCAACAAGGTGTTCCAGCGCTTCGCCGAGGCCGTGGCGCGGTGGTCGGGCCGTCCGGCGGCGTTCGTGCTGGCGGTGCTGGTCGTCGGGGCCTGGGCGCTGACCGGCCCGATGTTCCACTTTGGCGATACCTGGCAGCTGGTCATCAATACCGGTACCACCATCGTCACGTTCCTCATGGTGTTCCTGATCCAGAACACCCAGAACCGCGATTCCGTGGCTCTGCAGATCAAGCTGGACGAGCTGATTCGAAGCTCTGCGGCGCATAACGCGCTGCTGAACCTTGAGGAGCTGGACGACGTCGCCCTGGACCGCATCCGCCGCCACTATTGCCGGCTGGCCCACGATGCCGCGGTCACGGCCGTGGACGACATCGAGCGCGAACTGAAGAAAGTAGAGGAAGAACAGGCCTGAGCGCGGGACGCGGTCAGGCCATGTGTTCCCGCCGGTCGCGCGGCAGGTGGCTCACCAGGAACTCCATCTGGTCGGCCAGGATGTTGCGGTTGGACAGGATCAGGTGCTCCACCCAGCTTGGCCGGTAGGGCACGGCCAGCAGCGGCATGTTGGCCTGCTGCGGGGTGCGGTTGGCCTTCTTCAGGTTGCAGGCCAGGCAGGCGCTGACCACGTTTTCCCAGGTGTCCTTGCCGCGCTTGGAGATCGGCAGCACGTGGTCGCGGGTCAACTCGCCACGACTGAACCGATCACCGCAGTACATGCAGATGTACCGGTCGCGTGCGAACAGCGCGGTGTTGGTGAGGGCGGGAGCGGGATCGATCGCGTGGTCCCGGCAATGGCCGGTGCTGGCGATGATCGGGTGCAGGGACAGCTTGCTCTGCTGGCCGCTGGCGCGGTTATGGCCGCCGTGGACGGTGAGGCAGGGGTCGCCCAAGGTCCAGGCGACGGCGTCACGCACATAGAGGCAAACCGCCTCCTGCCAGCTTATCCAGTCAAGAATTCGGCCAGCGGCATCCAGCGAAAGCACGCGGGTCGAATGAAGGTCGACAACGCGGCTGGGTACTTCCATCAGCATGCAAAACCGTCCTTCAACCAATGCGAATGAACGTTCGGGCGATGCAACGAAGCTTTGGAGCCTGCCTGCCTCCGCGCACGGAACAGGCCCTATTCGCTTGAGCATAGACCATATCCATGACAGAACACACGCAAATGATTGTCGCGGCAGGAAGAACTGGGTCCGGAAAGGGGGTTCGCGGGGCGCGTCGGGCGCTGATATAGTGTTTGTTCATCTGTAACCCGGGGCCGGGTTTGGGAGGGGGAGCCTGGGTGGCGACCCCGGCACGGCAGGGAGAGGTATCAAAGTGGCTGAAGTTCTTTTCTACGAGCGTCCCGTTCCGCTCAACCGCAACGACCACAAGGATCTGCGCATCAGGCCGATCCCGAACCTGAAGTTCGCCAAGACCGTGCACTCGGTTCCGCTGACCGGCGTGGAATTCCCCGCTGCGGCGCGCGACCTGCCGATCTTGTTCGGTGGCCAGTCGGTCGAAGATGCCGGTCCGATGGCCCTGCTGGGCCTGCGCCAGAACGAGAACCTGTTCGTCGATGCCGACGGCGTGTGGGAACAGAACGCCTACATCCCCGCCTTCGTGCGCCGCTATCCGTTCGTGCTGGCCGAGAAGCCGGCCGGTGCGGAAGGCGATGACTTCACCGTGTTCCTCGACGAAGCCTACGAAGGCTTCGGCACGACCGACGGCGACCGCCTGTTCAAGGAAGACGGCAGCGACACCGAGATGCTGACCAACGCCGTGCGTTTCCTCGGCGAGTTCCAGCAGCACGTGACGCGCACCCAGTGGTTCATGGAGCAGCTGCGCAAGCACGACCTGCTCGAGCCGCGCAACATCCGCCTGGAGAAGGATGGCAAGGCCATCAATCTCAATGGTCTGTTCGTGGTCAGCGAAGAGAAGCTGCGCCAGCTCGACGAAAAGACCACGCACGAGTTCCTGAAGGAAGGCGTGTTCGGCTGGATCTACGCGCACCTGCTGTCGCTCAGCAACATCGACCGCGTGTCGCAGCGCCTGAGCCAGCGCGAGCAGGCTGAAGAAGCTACCTCCGCGCTCAAGAACTGACGTTCCGGCGCCGCGGCATCGAAAGGTGCCGCGGCGTTTTCCGATGGCGCGCAAGGCGCCGCAGGATGAGCCTGTTCCCGGGCCGTCCTCACATCCTCCAAGCATGCGCAGGCGATATGCTGGCCCTACGCGGGTCCTCGGCGCCCCAGGCCCGGGCGTTGCAGCGCTTCCGCGGTATCCCCACGGGACACCGGCATGTCGGAGCAGAACAAGCGAGTCGTTCTGGATTACGTGGATGCGTTCAATCGCGGCGATCTCGACGCGGTGTGCGAGCTGTTTGCTGCCGATGCGCTCATCCATGGCGCGCTCGGTTGGGGCGGCCTCGACACGGCCAAGCCCCTCTGGAGTGACCTCATGCGCTGCTTCCAGGTGAGCCTGGAAGTGGACGGCATGATCGCCGAAGGCGACACGGTCGCCGTGCGCTATACCGAGCGTGGCCGATCGGTCGGTTCGTTCCGCGGCGGACCGGTCACCGGGCGCGACTACGAAATGGTCGCGATGGAATGGTTCGCGGTGAAGGAAGGACACATCGAGCGGCGCTGGGGTGCTCGCGATACCGCGACCATGTTCCGGCAACTGGGTTTGCCGCCGGCCTAGCGTCACGGATCGGTCCGTTCTCCATACCACAGGCTCGGGCGCCAATCGGCGCCGCGGCCCTCCGGCGTGCAGTCGAGCAGGTTCCACAATGGCCAGATCAGATCGACGTGACGCGGATCCTGCCCGGGTTCGGAGGGCACGAACATCAGCTCGCTGCACCACGTGTGATGGATGTTTCCATCGCGCCGCGTGAACACGTTGAGCGCTGGCATCTGCCGGCCGTCGGCGGTTTCGCCGTGGTAGTCGGCGTTGTACGTGTTGTGCGCGGAGGACAGCAGGTGCAGATGCCGCCAGCCTCGTTCGCGCGCGAAATGGCGAATGCGCTGGATCGGCGATTTCGCTACCACAGCGACGTTGATGCGCTGGCGAAGATGTGGCATCTCGCCATCGAGTGCGTCGAGGATGGACGAGCAGGAAGGGCAGGGCTGCGCCATCGCGGGGCCGAACATGAAGCTGTAGATGGCGAGGCTGTTCTTGCCGTCTTCGAACATATCGGACAGGCGCACCTGCCGCTCGACGTCGGCATCGACTGGCGTGTCGCCCTCATCGTCGAAGAAGTAGTCGACCGGCACCTGGCCACCCGGAGGCAGCGCGCGACGCAGCGCGGCGACAGCTTCCACTTGCTGGCGCAGTTCGATCTCGGCGTGCAACAGGCGATCGCGCGCGACGCGGTATGCGGTGCTTTCGCCTGGAAAACGCACGGCATGCAAGGGCTGGCTCATGGCAGTTCACCTCGTGCAGCGGCCGCGGGCGCCGCGGTCATGCGCCCCTGTGTGTTGCGGCGTGCGTCAGCGGACGGGCTTGGCCAGGCGTAAGAGGTCAGCGGCGTAGCCCGCGCTTTCGTAGATGGCGCGCGCCCGCTCGTTGCCGGGGAAAACCGCCAGCGTCACGAGCTGGCAGCGGTGCTCCCGCGCCCAGTTCTCGGCATGCTCCAGCAAGGCGCGGCCGATGCCACGGCCTTCATGCTGTTGGGCCACGGCGATGTCCGAGATGTGGCAATTGCTGCGACCGGTGAAGTAATCCTGCGTCTTTTGCAGATGGATGAAGCCCACCGGTTCGCCGTCGTCGTCCTCGGCCACGAACAGGAAGCTGTTGGCCGGCTGGTCGTCGAGGTGGTGTCGCAGGTCATTGCGGATGCCTTCGATGCATTCGTGTCGCCGCCGCCATGGAGGCAGCGTGAAATCCACGAAACGGGGCACCAGGCCAAGGATGAAGTCGTCGTCGTCCTCGGCGAGACGGATCAGGTACGTGGCATCGCTCATGCGGGCTGACCGGACTAGCGAAAAGGGTCTGCCGTTTCTACACCCGGCGCGGGTTTGCGGGTAGTGCCAGGCGGACGAGTCCATCCCTTGCGGGAGCGCACCCTGTGCGCGACGGGGCGGAGATTTGGCTTTACTGGAACGGCAGGCCCGCCGTTGCTGTCGCGCACAGGGTGCGCTCCCACAGGGAGACGGGAGGCCTAAAAAAAGGCCCTCTCGTGAGAGGGCCTTGTGTTATCAGGCGATGGCGGGGAGGGTGTCCACGCCGGCCTCGATGGCCGCCTTGTGCATCAGGCAGCGCGGCAGGATGCGCGCGAAGTAGAACTTCGCCGTGTCGCGCTTGGCCTGCTTGAACGACTCCTGCTGGCTGCTGCTGGCGAGCGCGGCCACGTTGCGTGCCCACATGTAGGCGAGCGTGATGTAGCCGGAGTAATACAGGTAGTCGCTGGCGGCGGCACCGAGCTCTTCCGGATTGGCCATCACGCGTTGGGCAAGCGACAACGTGAGGTCCGCCCATTCCTTGGTGTAAGTGGCCAGCGGTGCGATCAGGCCGGCGAGTGCCGGGTCCTGCAAGTGCTGCTGGCAGAACACCTGGATTTCCTTGGCGAACAGCTTGAAGCCCGCACCCTGCAGCTGGAGGATCTTGCGGCCAAGCAGGTCGGCCGCCTGGATGCCGGTGGTGCCTTCATACAGCGTGATGATGCGGGCATCGCGCACGAACTGCTCCACGCCGTTCTCGCCAATGTAGCCGTGGCCGCCGTACACCTGCAGCGCTTCCTTGGTGCACTCCTGCGCCAATTCCGTCACCACGCCCTTGGCGATCGGGATGAGGAACGCGACGAGGTCGCTGGCGGCCTTGCGGGTGGCTTCGTCGGCGCCGCGCGCTTCCACGTCGGTCTGCAGCGAGGTGTACAGCAGCAGCGTGCGCGAGGCTTCCACGAAGGCGCGCTGGGTCAGCAGCATGCGGCGCACGTCCGGCTGCACCAGCAGGTTGTCGGCCGGCTTCTCGGGGAACTTCACGCCCGACAGCGAACGGCCCTGCAGGCGCTCGCGCGCATAGTTGAGGCTGTTCTGCAGCGCACGCTCGGACAGCGCCAAGCCCTGCACGCCCACGCCCAGGCGCGCGGCATTCATCATGGTGAACATCGCGGCCAGGCCCTTGTGCGGCTGGCCGATGAGGTAGCCCTCGGCGGCGTCGAAGTTCATCACGCAGGTGGCCGAGCCCTTCAGGCCCATCTTGTGCTCAATGGCGCCGGCGGCGACGCGGTTGCGCTCGCCCAGCGAGCCGTCGGCGTTCACCTTGAACTTCGGCACGATGAACATCGAGATGCCGCGGCTGCCGGCCGGTGCGTCTGGCAGGCGGGCCAGCACGAGGTGAATGATGTTCTCGGCAAGGTCATGCTCGCCGGCGCTGATGAAGATCTTGGTGCCGGTGATCTGGTAGCTGCCATTCGCGCCGGGCTCGGCGCGCGTCTTCAGCAGGCCCAGGTCCGAACCGGCCTGCGGTTCGGTGAGGCACATGGTGCCGGTCCAACGACCTTCCACGATGGGCTTCAGGTAGGTGTGCTGCTGCTCTTCGGTGCCATGCAGCTCCATCGCGTGGCAGGCGCCCTCGGACAGCAGCGGGTACAGGCTCCACGACAAATTGCCCGACTGGAAGATTTCGGTGGTGGCCGTGCCCATCACGTTCGGCAGGCCCTGGCCACCGAAATGCTCGCCCTGGGTGAGGCCGGTCCAGCCGCCTTCTGCGAAGGCCTTGAAGGCTTCCTTGAAGCCCTTGGGGGTGGTCACCGTTTGCGTGGCCTTGTCGTAGACGCAGCCTTCCTGGTCACCGCTGGCATTGAACGGCGCAAGCACCGCCTCGCTCAGTCGACCGGCTTCCTCCAGCACGGCGTCCAGCAGGTCGCGCGTGTGGCCGTCGCCACCCTGCAGCTTGGTGAGAACGGCTTCGGCGCCGAGCACGTCGAAAAGAGCGAAGCGCTGGTCGTCGAGAGGGGCCTTGTAGATCGTCATGGCGAAGTTCCTTCGTGGATGATGCGGGCGCGGTGTTCAGCGCCAGGTGTTAGGGATGCCCGGCACCGGCGAAAGCCAGTCGTTGCCGTGGAAAGTGAAATCGCGCGCCTTGTCTTCCTGTTCCGGCTTGGCGTGGGCGCTGCCGTTGACGCTGTAGGGCACGCTGCCTGCGCTGCCCTTGGCCGCCGCGGTCTTCAACGTGGCCGTCATTTCCGGAGTGGGGAGCACGTCGATCTGGGTGACGTCGGCCGCGAACGGCGGGATGTCCAGGTCGAAGCGGCTGTGCAGGCGCACCGGCACCAGCTCAGCGACCTTCAGCTCGCCGTCGAGCGAGCTGAAATCCATGCTGCCGTAGCTGTTGTTCTGGATGCGGACGGTGAGGCGCCACTGGCCGTCCGGCCGCGTGGTCATTTCCTGGATGCTCACCGTTGGCGGAAACACGCTCTTCTTCGGCGGCCCGCAAGCCACCAGGCCAGCCACCAGAGCACCGAGCGCTACACCACGAAGCAGTCGTCCCATGGATTCACCTCAAACGATTGTTTGAATCTTAGCAGGATGACCTTGCCCTCTGTCACGGGGGTCATCAATACGTCCGGCGATCTCATCCGGTATGCGATCACGCAGGCGTGATGGCGTTGCGGGAGGTTCCCATGGCGCATCGCAACAGGCATCATCGCGGGCTCCCCTACAAGTCTCGGCCTGCTCATGACCCGACGTATCGTTGCCCGCCGCTCTCCCATCCACGGCAATGGCGTTTTCGCCGTCGCCCCGATCAAGAAAGGCGAGGAGATCATCGAATACAAGGGCACGCTGATGACCCACGTGGAAGCCGACTCGATGTACGGCGACGGCGGCGAGACGGGCCATACGTTCCTGTTCACGCTCAACGACTATTACCTGATCGACGCCAACCGCAAGGGCAACACGGCGCGCTGGATCAACCACAGCTGCGATCCCAACTGCCAGGCGCTGATCGAAGAAAGCGAGAACGGCGATCCGCGCAAGGATCGCGTGCTGATCGAAGCCATCCGCAACATCAAGCCCGGCGAAGAGCTCACCTACGACTACGGCATCACCCTGGACGTGCCGCATACCGCGCGCCTCAAGAAGCTGTGGAAGTGCCTGTGCGGCTCGAAGAACTGCACGGGCACGTTGCTGAAGTCCAAGCGCTGAGCAATCGCCGCTGCGTGCTTTGTGGGAGTGCGCCCTGTGCGCGACCGCAGAGCTCAAGTCTGCAACGCCGCGCGGTTTCCGCGCGGCGTTTGTTTTATGGGCGGATGCGCGAACACGTCCGGCGACAGTCGCGGACTGAGGAGTCACACGGGTGCTGCGGTCGCGCGCTGGGTGCGCTCCTACAGAGGTAGGTAGTGCCTTCGCGAGCACCCGCCCCTCACCCAGCCATCTCCCCGGCGGGGAGAGGGAGAAGGCGCGCGGCACCCATGCATTCCTCGCCATTTACCAAAGCTGCTTTAAGTCCTCTCCACTACGACGCGTTGCGGTGTAGCCGCTCCGTTCGAGGTAGTAACGAGCGCATCAAAGCTTGCCTCGGTCGTCTAACGCTTCTATCCCACGTACTGCTATGAGCCTTGGCTCTGAAGGCCATTTTCTCTGGGTTACTTTTCTTTGGGGCCAGCAAAAGAAAAGTGACTCGAGCTCCGGCAGGAGATCGAAACGCCCGCTGCGTAAGCGGCATGCTCGCGGCAGCACGGCAACTGAAGGCCGCAAGCGCTCCAGCAAAGCCGAAACGTGAAGACCGGCGCGAAAGGCTGTCGCGCACAGGGTGCGCTCCTACAGTTGAGAGCATGGGTTCGTGAGAGCGTGGTTTAGTGAGAGCGGGGCCTAGGCGTCGCGCTCCTCGGCGGGATACTCAATGGCGACGATCTCCACCGTGAGGTCTCCGGCCGGGCGCTGCCATACGACTTCGTCGCCCACGCGCGCGCCGAGCAGTGCCGCGGCCAGCGGCGACACATAGCTCACCAGCCCGTGCTCCACGTCGGCTTCGTCCTCGCCCACGATGCGGTAGCGCGCCTCGCCTTCGTCGCCGTCCACGGTCACCAGTGCGCCAAACGCCACCCGGTCCCGCGGCTGCTGCGAAAGGTCCACTTCGATGGCGCTGCCCACCCGCGCGTTGAGCCAGCGCAATTCGCGCTCGATCGCGGCAAGTTCGCTCTGCTGCGGCAGGGTATCCGCCGCGACGCGCAGCGCATCACGTCGTTCGCGCACGGCAATGAGTCGTGCACGCAACTGCACGAGTCCGCGCGGCGTCACATAGTTGGCGTGTTCGCTCAGCGGGATGTCCGGCAGCCTGTCGCCAGCGGACTCGTCCGCGTCCTTGACGAAGGAGCGGCTCATATCGTGCCTCCTGCGCCGGGCCTGCCGGCGCCCATGCATGGGTAGGACATGGCGGCGTTGCCGCCGTGCATCAAGCGGTGCGCAGGCATCCCGGCGGTGCGTGGCTTCCACCACGCACGTCGATGGGGTGTGTGCGGATCAGTCTTCTTCCACGTGCGGCTTCCATGCCTCGGCCAGCTGCTTCTGCACCGGGGGAGGCACGGGTTCGTAATGGCTGAGGTCGAGGCTGTAGCGGCCTCGGCCACCGGTCATCGCCTTCAGCTCCGACGGGTAGTCGGTGAGCTCGGCAAGCGGCGCCTGCGCCTTGATCACCAGCTCACCGCCACGCAGCGAATCGGTCCCCATGATGCGCGCGCGCTTGCCCGCCAGGCCGCCGGTCACGTCGCCCACGCTCGCCTCGGGAATGGCCACTTCGACGTCCACGATGGGTTCGAGCACGATCGGTCGCGCCTTGCCCACAGCGTCCAGAAAGGCCTTCTTGCCGGCGCTGACGAAGGCGACTTCCTTGGAATCCACAGGGTGGTATTTGCCGTCGTACACGGTGACGCGCAGGTCCTGGATGGGATAGCCGGCGATCGCGCCGCTCTCCAGCGCCTGGCGCACGCCTTTCTCGATGGCGGGCAGGAACTGGCCAGGAATGACGCCGCCTTTCACCGCGTCGATGAACTCGAAACCCGCGCCGCGATCGAGCGGCTCCACGCGCAGGAATACTTCGCCGAACTGGCCTGCGCCGCCGGTCTGCTTCTTGTGGCGATGGTGCCCTTCCGCGCGGCCCGCGATGGTCTCGCGATAGGCGATGCGTGGCGGATGCGTATTCACCTCGACGCCATAACGCTCTTTCATGCGTTCGAGCATGATCTTCAGGTGCAGGTCGGACAGGCCGCGGATCACGGTTTCGTTGAGTTCCTTGTGGTGCTCCAGGCGAAAGCAGGGATCCTCTTCGGCCAACCTTCCGAGTGCCTGCGAAAGCTTCTGCTCCTGCCCCTTGTGCTTCGGTTCCAGCGCCAGCCCGAACATCGGCTGCGGCACGGGTATCGGTGCCAGGTGGATGCGGTCTTCATCGTGCGAGTCGTGCAGCACGGCATCGAAATGGATCTCCTCCACCTTGGCGATCGCGGCGATGTCGCCCGGGATGGCGTGCTCGATCTCCTCGTGCGCCTTGCCCCGCAGACGGAATAGGTGGCCCACCTTGAAGGCCTTCTTGCTGTCGTCGATGAACAGCTGGGTGTCCTTGCGAATCGTGCCTTGCCAGACGCGGAAAATGCCCAGCTTGCCGACGAAGGGGTCGTTGACGATCTTGAACACATCCGCGATCACGTGCTGGTCCGGATCGGGGTTAACGGTGATCTGTTCGTCTTCGCCATTGAGGAAGGGCGGTGCGTTGCCTTCGGCGGGATTGGGCAGCAAGCGTTCGGCGAGTTCGAGAAATTCCTTCACGCCTGCACCCGTGCGGGCACTGACAAAGCAGATCGGTATGAGATGCCCTTCGCGCAGGCACTGCTCGAAGGCATCGTGCAGTTCCTGCGGACTGAGGTCGTCCTCGCCGGAGTCGAGATAGTGGCCCATCACCGATTCGTTGATCTCCACCACCTGGTCGACGATGCGCTGGTGCGCTTCGGCCAATGAGGAGAAATCGGTCTGGCCTTCACTGTGGAAGAAACAGTCGCGCACCAGCTTGCCGCCTTGCCCGGGCAGGTTCACGGGCAGGCATTGCGTGCCGAATTCATCGCGCAGCGCATCCACCAGGGCACCGAGGCGGGCACCCTCGAAGTCGATCTTGTTGATCACCAGGATGCGGGCGAGGCGTCGCTCTCCGGCGCGCTCCATCATGCGACGCGTGCCGTATTCGATGCCGTTGCAGGCATTGACCACTACGGCAACGGTTTCCACGGCTGCAAAGGTGGACAGGGTCGGTCCACGAAAATCCGCGTAACCCGCCGTATCGATGAGATTGATATGGCAGCCGTTCACATCGATGCTTGCGATGGCCGAATCGATGGAATGGCCGCGCGATTTTTCCTGTGGATCGGTATCCGATTGCGTGGTGCCGCGCTCCACCGTTCCCTGCGCCTGGATGACGCCGCCGGCATGCAGCAGCGCTTCGAACAGCGTGGTCTTGCCTGAGCTGGAATGACCGGCAAGGGCGATGTTGCGGATGTTTTCCGTGTTGTACGACACGATGCGACCCTCCTCTGGCGAGGCGCGGAATCGTGCCGACGATGACCTGCGGCGCCGCACGAGGCCGCGCAAGCGGCTGACGATGGCGGGCCGTCATGGTCGTCCAGGCGTGCAGGACGCGGGGGCGGTCATGGCGGATACGGCCGGGGAGGCCGTTTGACTAGGGTTTCCCCAATGTCTCGCAGGGTCAAGTTGCAGTGCGGGGAAAGGGGAACCCGGGGGCGCCCTGCTTGTCAGCTGAAGTCTCCCCTCGCGCGGCAGGACGGAATCTGGCCGCGCGGTTGTCCTGTCCCAGAGAAGGGAATCGTCATCGAACGCACCGAGCAGGTCGAACATCACCGCTGGGCGCCACCGGCGCCGGCGAAACGCGGACTGGCGCCCCTCGATGGCCCCACGCGCACGCTGCTGCACCAGATGCGCTGGCGCGAGCCGCCACCGGAGCGGGGGCGCCGTGGGGTGGCGCTCGCGCTCGTGCTGGCATTGCACCTGCTGTTCGCACTGCTCACCTGGCACGAGCTGCGGCTGCGTGCGCTGGAGGAAACCCACCATGGGCGCCGGGACGCCTTGCAGGTGCGACTGATCCGTGCGGTGCCTCCGGCCGCTCCTTCCGCACCGCCTGAGATGGCGCCGCCGCCCCCACCGCCGCCGCCGAAACCCGTGGTGCGCGAACCGCCGGCGAAACAGGCGATGACGGTGACCTTGCCTGAGCCCGCACCGGCGCCGCCTGCCACGGTGGCGACCGCGCCGCAGCTGTACGACGCGACGGGACAGCCCACCTTGCCCGCCGGCGCGACGAGCGCGCCGGCAGCGTCCGCACCCGGCTATGTGCAGCGCGGGCCGCAGGGCGACACGCAGGTGATGAAGCACGACAGCCCGGTCACCTACAAGGCAACGCGTTTCGACAAGGACTGGAACGACGGAGCGAGTTCGGTCGATGACGCGCTGAAGCGTGCGGTGGACAAGACCACGGTGACGCATACGTTCCACGTCGCGCCGGGCGTGCGCATCCATTGCGCCGTCGCACTGGCCGCGCTCGCGGGTGGTTGTAGCGGCGATCCACCGCCGAAGCCCACGAGCAAGAGCGCCGACATGCGACTCAACATGGCGCCTGCCAATCCACTTGTTCCTGATACGTCTGCGCCGAAGGGGCCGAGCGTCGAGGAGTGCATCGCCATCTATCGTGCGGACAAGCCGCTGCCGCAGGGCTGCCCGGTCGACACGCCTACGCGCGCCGTCGATGCCGAGTTGCGCGAGCGCTCGCAGCCTGCTGCCCATCCCGAAGGCCACTGAGCGCCGACACGGCTTCGTCACATGCCAGGCCCACGCAGATTGTCGGCGGTGCCCGCTACACTGCACGCATGGAGAGGGAATCCGTGAGCCGGCTGACCGTGACGTTGCCATCGCCGAAGTCGGCGGCGGAGAGTGCGTTCGTCTATCGCCGCCGCCGCACGGAGCGACCGCGCGAGCGCTGGCTGCGCATCCTCGCCCTGGTCGGCGCCTTGATCGTGCACCTGGTCTTTCTCGTCGGCGCCGTGCTCGGGCCGGCATACGACATGGAAGAAAACGAGGAGCCGAATACGCCACTTGTGGTGCGCCTTATCGAAAAGCCCAAGGAGGAACCACCTCCGCCGCCGCCCGTTCGCGGCACGCCGCCCAAGCAGGTTGGCCCGGTGCACAAGGGAAACGCCAGCAATGCGCCGCGCACGGCGAAGCAGAGCAGTTCGTCCACGCGTACCAACGCCGAACTCTCGCCCGTGCCGGTGCCAGCGTTGCAGACGCCGGTGATCGCCGAGGCGCCGTCGGCGAGCGCGCCCAAGCCCACCATCACGGCAGCCCCGCTGCCACCGGTGAGCGTGCCCAAGCCCGCGCCCACGGAAACCCTGCAGCCGGTGCCCGCAGCGCCGGAGCCGCCGCAGGTCACGCTGGAAACACCGCCCACGGCCAAGCCGACACCGCCGAAGTTCCAGCCTGAGCCCGTGCGCAAGCCCCAGGCCGAAGGCAACCAACCGCCGCCGCCACCGGCATCGATGGCGATCGAGGAATTGCCGCCGCAGTCGGCGCCGCCGATTGCGCCGCCGACCATCGCGATGGAGAAGGCAGCGCCGTCCAATACCCGTCCCAGCATCGCCCCGGTGGCACGCGCCGACGAGCCTGTCGCGCCGCCCGAACCGGAAATGCAGGCCGTGCCGCTTCCCGCGCAGGCAGCGCCCACGGTGAACCTGCAACCGCAACCCAATACGGTCACTGCCGTGGTGCCGCGCGAGCAGCCCAAGGTCGAGTCGCCCGCCATCCGCGTGGCCGAGCCGGAACTGGAAGCGGTGCCACTGCCTCCCAATCCGCAACCGAGCCTGGAGCGCCCGCAGGCGCCGCGACTGCAGGCCGTGGCGCCGACGGCCATCGCGGTGGACAACAAGCCGTCGATCGCGCGTCCGCAGATCTCGGTCGAGACACCGTCGGAAGCGCCCTCGAACCAGCCGAGCGCCGCTTCGTCGCCGTCTTCGTCGCAGGCGCAGAACGCATCGAGCGCGCAGGCAAGCGCCACCGGCAACCAGGCAAGCCAGTCGACCGGCGAGCAGGGCGTGAGCAGTGCGCCCAACGCCACGCCGCAGGGCAGCAACACGGGGACACCAGGCCAGCCGAACGGTACGAATCAGTCCACCGCAACGACGCAGGGCAATGGGCTCAATCTCTCGCTGCCGCCGGGACAGGGCAACGGCCAGGGTTCCCATGGCCAGGGCTCGCCGTCGGGGCAGGGCGAACAGGGCGTGACCGGTACCTATGTGCAGCTCAAGCCACACGGCAATACCGAGATCATGTCGCACGGCACGCCGAACATCGGCTATCAGGCCACGCGTTTTGAAAAGGACTGGACGCCCGAAGGCGAGAGCTCGATCGACACTGCGTTGCGTCATGCGGTCGAGAAAACCACGCTGCGCCACACCTTCAACCTGCCGCGCGGCGTGCGCGTCGAGTGCGTGGTGATGCCGCTGTTCCCGGTCGCGTTGTTTGGCTGCGGCGACGGCAATCCGCCGCCCAAGCCCGTCGACGATGTGGTCTACGACAAGATGAAGCTGGCGCCCACCAATCCGCTGGTGCCGCCTGCGCCGTCCACGGCTGGTGCGCCCACCATGGCCACGGTCAAGCTGGACAACAGTGCGCAATGCGCCGCGGCACGCGTGGCCGGCGGCCCGCTCCCGCCCGGATGCACCAATCTCGATCCGGTGACGGTGCCCACCGGGCCTGCGCGTTCCGGCAGCACGTCATGGGTACCGGCGAGCGACCAGTTCCACTGATGCCCTAGGTAAAACTACGCGGTCGCGCTGCGAAGTTTTGCGCTACCCGGCGCTATGCCCCGAGTTCATGCTCGTGCGCATCATCATGACGATCAGCCGTGAGGTGCAGCATGCGCGCGATGCGTTGGCTAGGCCTGATGCTGGCGCTCGCCCTGCTGGCGGGCATGCCCGTCCATTCGCAACAGGGCGGCAAGGCCGCGACGTCACAGGGCAATGCGGATTTTCGCGAATGGCCGCATACCTTCGACATCGATGGCGTGCACATGGTGCTGCACCATCCGCAGCTCGACAGCTGGGTGAATGGCCAGCTCAAGGGACGCATCGCCGTGGCGGTGAAGACCGGCACGCAGGTCGGCAGCGATGGCAAATCGCATGACGTGATGGCTTACGGCGTCGCATGGGTGACGGCGCGCACTGAAACGGACAAGGTTCTGCGCCAGGTGACGTTGTCCCAGGTCACCGTCGACAAGGTGTCGTTTCCCACCGAAGCGGCGCAGCAGTCGCGCTATCTCGATGTGTTGCGCAAGATCGCCGCGCGCAGTCACCAGGTGGCGAACCTCGACACGATGGAAGCCTCGCTGGCGATCAGCCAGCAGGAGAACGAGGTGAAGAACGAGGCGGTGCGCAACGATCCGCCGCAGATCATCTTCTCGTTCAAGCCCGCGCTGCTCGTGCTGATCGATGGCGCGCCGGCGAGCAAGCCGTCGGGCACCGCCGGTGTCAATCGCATCGTGAATACGCGCTCGCTGATCCTGCAGCAAGGCCAGCAGTACTACCTGACGTTCGCCGGTCGATGGGTGACGGCATCGTCGCTCGATGGTCCCTGGACGCTGACCAAGTCGCCACCATCGGCAGTCACCAAGGCTGCGCACGAGCCGGTGAACGCCAAGCAGGTGGACACGCTGGAGAATCCGTCGGATGCGTTGAAGAAGGTGCTCGACTCCGGGCAGATCCCGGATGTCTACGTGCGCTCGCAGCCGTCGGAGCTGATCATGGTCGATGGCGAACCGCAGTTCGCTGCGATCGAGGGCACACAGCTCGCCTATGTGAGCAACACGGCGTCCGACGTGTTCGTGGACCAGGCGCACGGACTGACCTGGTACGTGCTGATTTCCGGTCGCTGGTTCACCGCCGAATCGACCAATGGTCCCTGGCGTTACGTGGCAGGCGGATCGTTGCCGGCTGATTTCGCCAACATTCCGCCGGACAGTCCCAAGAGCGCTGCACTCGCCTCGATACCCGGCACGCCGGAGGCGCGCGAGGCGCTGATCGCCAACAGCATCCCGCAGACGGCCACGGTGAACAGCCACACGGCGGTGCTTCATCTGAGCTATGACGGTGCGCCGCAGTTTCGCCCGATTGAGGGCACGACGCTGTCGTACGCATGGAATACCGAGGTGCCGGTGATCCGCGTGGACAACACCGCGTACTACGCCGTGCAGAACGGCGTGTGGTTCACCGCGGGCAATCCGAACGGACCGTGGTCGGTGGCGCTGGAAGTGCCGTCGGTGATCTATTCGATTCCACCCAGTTCACCGCTGCACTACGTCACCTACGTGTTCGTGTACGGGCACGAAGGCAACGATGTGTATGTGGGTTATTCACCGGGCTACTACGGCACCGTGGTGAGCGATGGCGTGGTGGTGTACGGCACGGGCTACGCCTGTAATCCGTGGGTGGGCAACGACATCTGGTACGGCTGCCCGGCCACCTATGGTTTCGGCGTGTCTTTCGGCTGGACGCCATGGGCCGGCTGGGGTTTTGGCTATGCATGGGGATGGGCGTGGGCCTCGGCGTGGTATGGACCGTGGTGGGGGCCGTGGGGATATTGGGGTTACTACCCCGGCTATTACCCCGGCTACTGGGGCGGCGCGATCGCTGCGGCCAACGTGTATGGGCGCTGGGGTAACGCGGTGGTGTCGGGACAGGTGGCGGGCTGGGCCAATCCGTGGACGGGCAACGTCGGTCGCGCCGGGCGCGGTGGTTACTACAACGAAGCGACCGGCGGTCGCGGCGTCGGCTACGCAGGGCGCAACACCAACATCTACACCGGCACGACGACAGCTGCCGCAGGCGGCATCCGCTACAACCCGCAGACCGGTCGCGTGGTCGGTGGGCAGGGTGGGGCGGCGGTGAATCCGTATACGGGCAACGCCGTGGCCGGTGGCACGCGCACAGTGGCGAACACGAACACCGGGCGCGTCACGCAACAGGCAGGCGTTGCCGGTCGTACCGATCAAGGTGCCGGTGCCGCGGGTGCGTTCAATTCACAAGGCGCGGGTGGCGACGCGCGTGGCGCAGGCTACGTGCACTACGACAAGGCCACCGGTGACGTGAGCCGCGGTGGCGTGGTGGACATCAACGACAAGGTCTATGCCGGCAAGGACGGCAACGTCTATCGATACGACGAAGGCCAGGGCTGGCAGAAGGTCGACAACAAGGGCGACTTCAACCGCGTGACCGGTCCGGACAGCGCCGACACGAATCGTGATCGCATGGCGCGCGACCGCAGCGCGGACAGTGCTTCGTTCCAGCAGCGTGAGCAGGCACGCCCGCAACAACGCCAGCAATTCGACCGCAGCAACTACAACAATCGCTATCACGGCCAGATGGGCGGCTTCCGCGGATCAGCCGGTGGCGGGCGCTTCGGTGGTGGACGGATGGGTGGCGGGTTCCGGCGCTAGGCCGGCAACCCGCCGAGGTGCGCTATAGCGTCAACGAAGGATGCCGTCGGCCTTCATCTTCGGAATCAGCGTCTGCGCGAGCTGCGTGGACGTCTTGGGAATGTCGTTGGTGGCGACGTTTTCGGTAGTCACCGTCCAGATCAGCTTCTCGTTGCGCGCATCCCACACACTGGTTTCCAGCGTGACCACTTCGTACTGGTTGATGTCGGGCGTGGATGCCCATGCACCGCCGTACCAGCCATAGAAGCCGCCGTAGTACGGGCCGCTCGGCGTGACGCTGACCTTCTGCTGCACGCGTTGCACGCGCGTCACCAGCACGGCCTGCGCACCGGTGCCTTTCACCAGGTCGCGTAGTCGCACGGCGCCGCCGTTGCCAGGCGGAATCTGCGTGTAGCTGGCGGCGGCCTGCACGCCGGCAGCCTGCAGCTGTTGCGCAAAGGTGTCTTCGAAAACGCGCCGCATGGTGTCACTGCGCGAAATGCCCACGACCACCACGTTGGATGCCGGCGGGCCGGCCCACGAGGGATCACGCCACTGGTTGGTGACGCTGACGGTCGAGCACGCACAAAGCACCACGCTGACGGCAATGACGAACAGACGCAGGAGTTTCATGGCATGGCTCCATGGCAGAAAGCCCACGCAAAACGGTGGGCGGCGGCCGGATTGTGCGGTGCGCTTTGTGGAGGTCGCGCGATTGCGATCCACTGACTTACTTAAGTAAGTGCCGGCTGCATCGCAGCGGGTTACAGCTGCGGGCGCAGCAGCGATCCGAACGTCAGATAGATGGAGTTGTGTCCGCCCTGTGCGTAGCCATAGCCGAAAAACAGCGGCCCCAGCGGCGTCTGGATGCCGAGGAACATGCTGCCGGCATAGATCAGCGAATTGAGCTGCACATCGTTCTTGTCATGCCAGGTATTGCCGGCCTCCAGGCTGGCACCGATATAGACGGGCGTGGAGAAGATGGCATCCATCTTTCCGGTGCGTCGATACAGCACGGCTCTCGCCAGCGCTGACTGGTTGCCATAGAGCGAGCGTTCCGAATAACCGGAAAGGTTGAGGAACCCGCCGAGGAAACTCTGCGCCTCGAAGAACTTGGTGTTGTCCAGCGCGCTGCTTGCGCGCACGCCGAGCAGCAGGCGATAGCGCCCGTTCTGTGGCCAGAGGTCCGGCACCCAGTCCGCTACCAGCCGTGCCACGTCGCCTTCCTGGCGGCCGCCGAGGAACGGGCGGTACATGTCGTAGTACAGGTTGATGTGCGCGCCACGCGACGGAAACTGCGCGTTGTCGAGGCTATCCCAGTCCATGCCCACGCGTACCACGCTGTACTCGCTGGTCTGGCTGGGCGGAAAGATGATGTTGTTGCCGGTGTCCCCCGAGGGAACCGACGCAGAAGGCACGCCGATGCGCAGGTCGCCGTTGTCACTGCCACGCGTGACCGAGGCGAGCAGTCGCCATGTGCTGGTAGGTGACCATCCGCCTTCCAAACCGGCGCTGCGGCGTTTCACGCGGTACTCCGCCAGTTGGTGGTCGCCACTGTCGTTGAAGAAGGGAATGTCTTCGTTGCGAAACAGCAGCGAAGGCATCACGTAGGCGGACGCACCTTGTCCGAACGGCTGGTAGAACTCGCTGGCGAGGCCGCCGATGCGTCCCGCCCACAGCGTGTTGCGCCATTCGCCGCCGTAGCGGTTGACGTTGGTGGCGGTGAGTTCGCCCGACAGCAGGTATTCGCTGCGCCCCTGGAAATCATCGTCGAGCTGGAAGCCGACCTTGCCGTAGATCGGGCCCCACGGCTTGTCGCGAGGGACGATGAGCAACCCGCGCTGGTTGTCGTCCTGCTGCAGGTGGTAGTCGATCTGCTGGTAGTTGCCGCGGCCATAGATGCTGCCGATCTGTTCTTCCAGCTTGGTGGGATCGAACGGCTTGCCGACATCCTTGGCCAGTCGTTCCTCCACGTACTTGGCGGTATCCGTATGCGCGGCATCGACCTTCAGGAACGACACCAGCGCCGGATCGAACTGTCGCTGGCGGTGGCTGGCGACGAACTGCTGCCATTGGTCCGGACCGACCGCCAGTTCCCGCAGCCGTGGCAGCGCCGCTTCCGCCGCGGCGCGACCGATCTTGATCGCCTCTTCGCCGCGATTGAATTCGCTCGCGCTCATGTCGCCGAGCTCAGGCTTGATGAGGATGTCGTCGGGGCCCAGCGTATGGAGTTGCCGCTGCGTCTTCTCGTCCATCAGGGCGCTGACCATCTGGTTGAGCACCGCGACGGGGTTGCTCAGCTGTTCGCGCTTGAGCAGCGGCGAACCCACATCGACCACGATGAGCTTCTGCGCGCCCATGCTGCGGATCACGTCGATGGGCACGTTGTCCATCAGACCGCCGTCGACCAGCAGCTGGTCGTCGACATTGGTAGGCGCAAACGCGCCCGGCACCGACATGCTGGAGCGGATCGCCAGCGCGAGGTCGCCCGAGCCGAACACCACGGGCTTGCCTGCCACGATATCCGTCGCCACCGCGCGGAACGGGATGGAGAGGTTGTCGAAGTCGTGCACGTCCCAGGTGGAAATCAGCAGGCGCCGCAGCAACAGCAGCAGCTTCTGTCCCTGCACCACGCCGGCGGGCGTGATGATGTGGCCGTTCTTGTAGCCGACCTCGAAATTCAGCAGATAACGATAATCGGCATCCTTGCGGCGCATGGGCATTTCCATGCGCGCGGGGTCGTCCGAGAACAGGTCGTTCCAGTCCAGCGAGGTGATGATGCTGTGCATCTCCGCGGGCGTGTAACCGGCGGCATAGAGACCGCCGACGATGGAACCCATGCTGGTGCCGGCGACGCGGCAGACCGGGATGTGTTCGCGCTCCAGCACTTCGAGTACGCCGATGTGGGCCGCGCCACGCGCGCCGCCGCCGCCGAGCACGACGCCGATGCACGGCGCCGTCGTGGCGGCGCTGGGCGCTTGCGCCGAAACGGAGAGGGACGTGCACAACAACAGCGAGGCGATCAGTGCGAGGCGGAGACGCATTGACGGTCCTTCGGGCGCGTGATGGCAGCGAACCCCAACATCGCTGCAGGCACGGCATCGTAAGACATATCGAATGCAGCGTGTGTGCACGCACGCATGCGTCGTGCATGACACGACGCTACACATTTTCGTCACAAAACTGTCTGCGGATCGCGGCGATGACACGCCGCGACGGCATCACAGCATGCGCAGCATTTCCTTCAGCAGCGGCAGGCGACGCACGCGCACCGCACTCACGCGGAACACGGCGTTGGCCAGCGCAGGCGCCGCCGATGGCATGCCGAGGAAACTCGCGCCTGCGGGGTTGCCGTCGCCCGGCACGATGATGACATCGGTGGTGTCGGGCAGCTGCGCCATGCTGGCCAGCGGATAGTCCTTCCAGTTGTGCTGCTGGACCTGGCTGTCCTTGTAGGTCACCTGCAGGTTGAGCGCCGAGGAGAGCGCGTCCAGCGTGGCACCCGCGACCTGGCCTTCCAGGCCTGCCGGGTTGATGACGCGACCCACGTCGACCGCGCATACCACGCGTTCGATATTGAGGCGGTCGCCCTGCAGCGAAGTCTCGATGGCATGCGCGACGTAGGCGCCGTCTACGTACCAGCACGCGATGCCCAGGCCGTTCACCGTGCGCAGCCAGTTCTTCCACTCGATGCGGTCGGCCACCAGCTTGAGCACGTTGGCGAGGCGACCGGTGTCGAGCACGCGATCGTTGCCCAGCGAAATCTGGCGTGGCTCGCCGATCAGGCGCAGGCGCGTGACCAGCGGGTCTTCCTTCAGCGAGTGCGCGATCTCGTCGACGAAGCTCTCGACGGCGAAAGCATTGCCCACGTGCGGCATGCCGCGAGCGAAGCCGCGCGGCATCACCGAGGGCAGGCCATACCAGTCGTTGCGCAGGTTGGGCACCAGGCCCGCGGGCAGCTGGTGCGCATCGACCTCGGACACCCACAGGCGATTGTCCGGAACGCCGCGTTGCGCGAGCGCCGACGCGCTCGCCATGCGCTGGTTCCAGCTGACGATCTGGCGCTTGCCATCGAGCGTGGCGGAGAACTTGTGCACGCTGGCGGAGCGGTAATAGTCCTGCGCGAGATCCTCGTCGCGCGTCCACATCAGCTTGACCGGCTTGTCGACTTCCTTGGCCAGCATCACCGCTTCGGCCACGTAGTCGTGATCGAGGCGGCGGCCATAGCCACCGCCCACGCGCGGCACGTTGATGGTGATCTGCGAGGGCGACAGACCGGTAAGCCGCTGCACGACCTGCCACGCCTGCTGCGGTGCCTGCGTGGGCACCACCAGCGTGGCGCCGTCCTTGTCCACGCGGGCGACGCAGTTCATCGGCTCGGCGGTGGCATGCGCAAGCCACGGCTGCACGTAGGTGGCCTCGACGCGGCGCGCGGCTTTCCTGCCGGCCGTATCGACGTCGCCGTCGTTGCGCACGCGCGTGGTGGGCGCGGCGTTCTTGTCGTTGATCAGATCGGCCGCCTGCTGTTCGAACCAGGCGCTGCTCTCGTTCTGGCTGCCGGGCTTCCACTTCAGCTTGAGCTTGGCGCGACCTTGCAGGGCGGCCCAGGTGTTCTCCGCAATCACCGCCACGGCCGGTGCGCGTACCGTCTGCCCCAGCGCGATGCCTGCTTCAGGCTTGAGCTGCAGCACCTTGACCACGCCCTTCACGGCGGTGGTCTCGCTGGTATCCAGGCTCTCCACGCTGCCGTCGGTCCACGGGCAATGGCTGAGCACGGCAACGAGCGTATCGCCGGCATAGCTGTCGAGCGCAAAGACGGCCTGGCCGGTGACGATGGCGCGCGCGTCGACGTCGGCGGCTGGCTTGCCGATCAACGTGTAGCGGTCCGGCGTCTTGAGTGTCACGGGCGAGGTCGGCGGAGCGATCTTCGCGGCGGCTTCGGCCAGTTCGCCGTAGCCGAGCTTGCGGCCGTCCGGCGCGATGACATAACCGGCTTCGCAGCGCAGGCGATCCGACGGCACGCCAAGGCGTGGCGCGGCGGCCTGCAACAGCAGCCAGCGCGCGGTGGCGCCGATCTGGCGCATATCGGCCCACGCGGCCGGAATCGAGTCACCGAGCCCGCCGGTCTGGTGGCCATAGATCCAGCGCGGCTTGCCGTTGTCGTCTTCCACGCCCAGGCCCATCGGCACCACGCTTACGCGGTTCCAGTCGGCATCGAGTTCGTCGGCGATGATGCGCGGCACGGCGGTGGCGGTGCCCGTGCCGGTATCCGGATCGCGCGCGCCGATGATCACGTTGCCATCAGCGTCGATGCGCACGTACGCGCCCAGGCCATACAGCGTGTCGCCGAGGAAAGCGGGCGGTATGGGCAGGTCTGCGGCTTCCGCCACACGAATGCCGACGATGAGCGCGCCGGCGGTGCCGGCGAGCACCTGCAGGAAACGGCGGCGCGAGAGCTGCATGGTGTTGTCGTTCTGCTGGCTCATGCGCGTGCTCCATTGGCAACACGCTTGATCGCGCGGCGCACGCGCGTCTGGCAGCCGCAGCGGCAGAGATTGGGCAACTGGTCGATTTCGTTGTCGCTGGGCTGCGAATGGCGGTTGAGCAGATCCACCGAGGCCATCAGCCAGCCGGGCGTGCAGTAACCGCAGCCGATGGCATTCTCGTCGATGAAAGCCTGCTGCAGCGGATGCAGCTTGCCGTCGGCGCCAGCCAGCCCTTCCACCGTGGTGACCGACTTGCCGGCGACGTGGAGCATGGGAAGGGAGATGGCCGACACGAGCTTGCCATCCACCAGCACCAGGTCGTAGCCGCCTTCGCCGTGCTCGCCGCTGTACTTGGTGCCGGTGAGGCGCAGCACGTCACGCAGGTACCACAGCAGCGGCATCTGGTCGTCGCCGGTGTGACGGTAGGGCCGGCCGTTGATCTCCAGATCGATCCCTTCGCGAATCTTCTCCGGCACGATGGTGCCGGTCGGACGGGGCGTGAGGATCTGGTCTTGCGCGTGCGCCATCGGTAAAGCTCTCCCTCGGTATCCCGTCATTGTCGCATTGCTGGCTGCGCCTTACGACGCCACCCGGCTGAACAGCCGTCGCCACACGATGTAGACAGGGATGCCGGCGGCCATGATCAGCAGGCCGATGCCGGTGTTCATCGGGCTGGCGCGCAGGCTCTGCACCATCACCAGGCCGATCATGGCAATGAAGATCAGCGGCAGCAGCGGATAGCCCGGCACGCGGAAATTGACCTCTGTCCCACCATGCTTGCGATACCAGAACAGGGTGCCCACGCCCACGGCACAGGCGAGCCAGTCGCCAAACGTGGCGTAGTCAAGCAGCTGGCTATAGCTGCCGGACCATACCAGCACGATCGCCCAGCCCGAGAGCAGCAGCAACGCGATGTTCGGCGTGTGGTGCTTCGGATGAAGCTTGGCCACGCTGCGGAAGAACAAGCCATCCTCGCCCATCACCTGCAGCACGCGAGCACCGGAAACCAAGGTTATGTTGCAGAATCCCAGCGCGGAAATCGCCACGCCCACGGCAATCAGTTTCGCACCAGCGGTGCCGAATACCCGTTGCATCACATCGGCGGCGGGAGCCCGGCTGGCGGCGAGGCCGGCATGGCCAAGTACGGCAAGATAGGCCAGATTGACCAGCGCGTACGCTGCGATCACCAGCAGCATTCCCATCAACAGCGCGCGCGGCAGAGTGCGCTGCGGGTCGCTCACCTCACCGGCCAGATTGTTGAGATAGGTGAACCCGGAATAGGCGAACAGCACCGGTAGTGCTGCACCCATGAAGCCCACGTTGGCCGTCTGCGGGTCGGTGGCCAGTATGCCGTTGGTGTTGACGCCGGCCAGCAACAGGCCGCACACCACCAGCACCGCCACCGCCAGCAGCTTGAGCAAGGTGAAGAGGTTCTGGACTTGCGCGCCCAGGCGCAAGCCAAACAGGTTGATCAGCGCTACGAAGACCAGCGCGCCAATGGCCAGGCTCGTGGTGGCCGAGGCCGGCAGGCCGAATAGCGCGGTCGCGTAGCTGGCAAAGATGGTCGCCACCGCCGCTGTCGATCCCGAATAGATCACCAGCAGCATGCTCCAGCCGAACAGGAAGCCTGCCAGCGGTCCGAATGCCTCGCGCAGATACACGTAGCTGCCACCCGCGTGAGGGCGGCGAGCACCCAGCTCCGCGTAGCAGAGCGCGCCGATCAGGGTCAGCACACCTGCGCCTACCCACATGAGAAGCAGCGACAAACCAGACGATGTGCGCATCGCCACGACGTAGGGATTCAGGAAAATGCCGCCGCCGATGATGCCGCCGACCACGATCATGGCCGCGTCCAATGGGCGGAGACGGCGAACGTAGCCGCCGGACGTCGTGGTATCGCTCATGGAGCCCTGCAATGCGGATGGTTGCGGCGAGCATGGCGGTTGCCACTGCCCGCAGCAACCCCCGGTGGCGGCGACGCGCTGCGGGCCCCAAAGCAAAAGGCCGGCGCCTCGCGGCGCCGGCCTTTGCATGACGTTGCGGGAGCGGCCTCAGAACACGCTGAGGAACAGCGCCAGGTTGGTGACGTTCAAGGTGCCGATGCCGGCACCCGGGTCATAACCGGATACGCCCTTGTAGAACCAGTTGTCCCCCGCACGGATGTCGTTGAAGGCCGAATACGGGCCATAGCCGAACACGTTCTGCAGGAAGTAGATCTGCGGGTTCCACAAGCCGACGCGGCCGTGGGTCGACTGTTTCAGCAGTGCACTGATGCCGTTGAGCTGCGGCGCCACGAAGCTGGTGCCGCCTTCGAAGGTCAGCAGGCCCGGGCCGTCCAGCGACGACACGAAGCTGTAGCCCGTTTCCGGATCCGCGTTGAGCGACACGTCAGGCACGTTGCGGCCGCGATAGTTGGCCGGCAGCGTGTAATTGATGCCGTACTGCGGAAGGTAAAGGGTCTGCTTCTTCTCGCTCTTGCGGATGCCCGAGGTGAACATCTGGTAGGTAGGCTCCTGCCAGAACACGCTCACGCCGCCACCGCCGCCCACCGAAAACACGCCGCTTGTGAGGTCGATGCCGAGATAGGTCTGGAAATAGTTGTTGATGTAATCCCAGCCCCAGACCGATTCCTTGGTGAGCGATACCGATGGACCACCGCGGAAGCTATAGGTGAACGGCACCGTGGTGCCGCCGGCGGTGGTGATGTACGGATCGGAACCCGGTGCATCCGCGGTCAGCGGCGGCGGAACCGGATCGCTGGGCAGTCCGCCGAGGCCGCGCACAGTGTCGTACGCGCCGGAGTCGCCGGAGGTGGCGAACATCGAAATGCCCTGCGCCGCCGCTTCCAGGAACACCTGGTGGAAGGCACGCAGTTCATCGGTGAAGTCCACGCCGCCGTTGAGTTGCGGGAAGTAGAAGATCTCCGGCGAACCCCAGCTCACCGACAGGCTGTCGACCTTGTTGTCCGACACGGCCTGGTTGAATACGTCGAAGAAGCCGGCGTCGGTGTTGGGCGCGTCATACACGATGATGTCCGCCCACGGCGCGAGGCCGCCCGATTGCTCGACGTCCAGCGAGGTCTCGCCGGAACCCGCCGGGCCGCTGAGAGCGCCGCCCCCATCCACGTGTACCTGCGTGATGCGATTGGGTTTGACCGCCAGGCCGATGGCGCTCCAGTACGCATAGGCGTCGTCCGGCAGGAAGTCGGCCAGTGTCGCGATGCCGATCGTCGATCCCTTGCCGTTGACGCCCGCCTTGTACAGCGGATTGACGTTGTAGCGGTTGGCGACGTCGCCCACGGTGAATTCGCCGGGCGTGCAGGTGGCCGTCGCATTGCCGGTGCAAGGGGGCGTCGCCGGCGCGGCCGCCGTGGAAGCGGTCCTGGCGAAGGTGTTGGCCGTCGTGCCCTGCTGCGGGGCGTCCACCGCGCGCATGCGATGGGAGCGATAGCGCGCCTCGGTACTCAGGCCCGAAGCCACCACCAGCGTGCCGTTGAGCGAGGAGGGCAGGGTTGGCGTCGCGTTCGGACGACGGAAGGTCGAGCCATCGCTCGCCTTGAAGTCGTGAATGGACGTCTGGAAGGCTTTGTTGAACTGCCCCACCGTACCGCTCACCTTGATGGCGAGATGGTTGGGCAGCAGTTCCACCTGGGTCAGCCCGGCCTGCTTGACGAATGCCTGTGCCTTGCCGATATCGCTGGCGCTGGCACCAAACCGGTCGGCAAACTGATCAGTGGAAAGGAAGCGGTGATAGTTGGGATTTCCCTGCGTCACCGTGCTGGCGATGAAGCTTTCCAGGGCAGCCTGATTGCGCAGGCCCAGCACGAGAGTGACGTTGACTTTTTGGTTCTGGTCGCTTGGCCCCAGATCCGTAGGCGAATTGGCAGCGAACGTCGCCGTAGTGAAGCCGCAGAGCAGCAGAGCCAGCGAAGCCGCCAGCGACTTGCGATGCAAGTTCGAATGCATGTTCAGTTTCTCCAAGGGTAGAAACGGCCGCACCGATCGGCGTTGCGCAAGTGATGCACGCCACGCCCCACGGACAGGCCGTGAGCCAAACGATCGTGAACTCATTCCCCAACAACCCAGGCGCCCCCTGAAGAACATCGCCTTGGCCAACGGAAACTAGCGCTCCGTCGACCTTCTGGGAAGTGGCTGATTTGACGCAAGAAAATGCGAAACTTACATGTGGCTTAGAGCGCGCGCGAAGAATATTGCGCCTACGACTTTTGGCCTAACGGATCCCCCTTTGGATGTAGCGCCGCACGAACGTGCACGGCGGATCAAATTTCCGTTCAGATCCCCGCTAATCTTTGGGCCGCGCATTTACTTGCGCTCTCAACAAGTCATCAGGGACGTCTTCATGATCAAGTGTTGGACCGCCGGTTTGGCGGTGATGCTGGCCGCGGCAGCCATTACCGCGAGTGCGCAGGAAGGGCAGCCCTTCGTCAACGGAAACCTCGGCAGGGCCAATATGAGCGGCGGTTTCCAGGGGCATGGCAACGAGGGTGCGACTGCGTGGGCGGTTCGATTTGGATATGCCTGGCGCGACTCGGCGCTCAGCTATGGCCTGGAAGCTGGCTACGCCGACTTTGGGAAAACGTCGCAGAACGGCACATACGTTTACCTGGATAGCCAAGGGAAGCAGCAACAGGCTGCCTATGGCTATTCGCGCTCCATCAAGGGTTGGCTGCTCGGCGGAAACCTGAAATACGACTTCACCTCACGGTGGTATCTCTCCGCGCGTGGAGGGTGGTTCCGTTCGGAAGTGACATCTACCAGCACGGGATTCAACGGTGAGCGCATGCATGGTTCCTATGCGGACAATCGCTGGTACGCAGGCATCGGCACGGGATACAACGTCTCCAAATCCTGGAGCGCGGGCGTTTTCTACGACTATTTCGACCTGGGCAGTACGCGTTACTCGCAGGGCCGCAACTACGTAGGTGCTTATTCGGTATCGCTGGAATACCGCTTCTGAGTGCTGATGGCCGCGCAAGCGGCCACTTTCAAATCCAGTCCGGCATCTTGGCTCGACTGGTTTGATGTCGAATTTTCCAAGAGCCGATTTCAGTTGATATAGGGAACTCCATAATGAAACAGCACCTGTCATTCCTGGCTGCCGCAGCAATGGGCGTCGCTTCTTTCACCGCGACGGCCGATGCGGGGCAATTCTTTTTGGATGGCAGCGTCGGAAGGTCGAGCTATGACCCGCCGAGCAGCGCAGGTACTTATAACGACAAGACCGATTGGGCGGCGGCGATTCGTGGTGGCTACATGTGGCACCAATCGGTCGATTACGGCATCGAATTTGGCTATGGAGATCTAGGCCAGGCCGCGAATCGATACGTTTATCGGCACAACATCGGTTCGGATTATGTTCGCTATTCCGCGGCCGCTCGTGGCTGGCTGTTTGGAGGAAGGCTGGAATATGTGATGGGCCAATCTTGGTACATGATGGCCCGGGGTGGATGGTTTCGTCCCCGCATTACTCAGGACTACGCCGATTGGATTCTTACCCGGGGTGGGCCCCTGCAGTCTTTTCCCGCGTCGGGTTATTCCCATGGCCGGGATTCATTCAACACCGGTACCCATGCCTACTACGGGCTAGGGGTGGGTTATTGCATTTCGCGGCATTGGCGCGTGGGTCTGAATTATGACAATTACAACGTGGGGCCACTCGCTTTGGGAAACCACGAGGCGTCCACTCACGTGAATAGCTATTCCGCCAGCGTCCAGTATCGATTCTGAGGCCGGAAAGCGAGTCAGCCCAAGGGCGGCTCTGGAAGGGGAGCGTCTTTTGGGTCCCGAGAACCATTTGCGGCACAATAGAAGGGTTGTGCGTCGTGGACAGCCCTTGTTTCGACGCCGTAACCCCCGGAGTCGAAGCAGCCGCCATGACCATCATCAAGCAAGACGATCTGATCCAGTCCGTCGCCGACGCCCTGCAGTACATCAGCTACTACCACCCCGTCGACTACATCACCAGCCTCGCCGCCGCCTATGAGCGCGAGGAGTCGCCGGCCGCGAAGGACGCGATGGCGCAGATCCTGATCAACTCGCGCATGGCCGCCGAAGGCCATCGCCCGCTGTGCCAGGACACCGGCATCGTGACGGTGTTCGTCAAGGTCGGCATGAACGTGCAGTGGGACGCCACGCTGTCGCTGGAAGACATGATCAACGAGGGCGTGCGCCGCGCCTACAACGACCCGGACAACAAGCTTCGCGCCAGCGTGCTGGCCGATCCGGCCGGCAAGCGCACCAACACGAAGGACAACACCCCGGCGGTGATCAACATGTCGATCGTGCCGGGCGACACCGTCGAGGTGATCGTCGCTGCCAAGGGCGGCGGTTCGGAGGCGAAGTCGAAGTTCGCCATGCTCAACCCGTCCGACTCCATCGTGGACTGGGTGCTCAAGACCGTGCCGACCATGGGCGCCGGCTGGTGCCCGCCGGGCATGCTGGGCATCGGCATCGGTGGCACCGCCGAGAAGGCCATGCTGCTGGCGAAGGAATCGTTGATGGAGCACATCGACATCCAGGAGCTGATCGCGCGTGGCCCGCAGAACCGCGTCGAAGAGCTGCGCATCGAGCTGTACGAGAAGGTCAACGCGCTGGGCATCGGCGCGCAGGGCCTCGGTGGCCTGACCACCGTGCTCGACGTGAAGATCAAGGATTACCCGACCCACGCGGCCAACCTGCCGGTTGCGTTGATCCCGAATTGCGCCGCCACCCGCCATGCTCACTTCACGCTGGATGGTTCCGGTCCGGTGATGCTCGATCCGCCGTCGCTGGAACACTGGCCCAAGCTCACCTACGACGCCAGCAAGGGCCGTCGCGTGAACCTGGACACCGTGACCCCCGAGGAAGTCGCCAGCTGGAAGCCGGGCGAAGTGCTGCTGCTCAACGGCAAGCTGCTCACCGGCCGCGACGCTGCGCACAAGCGCATGGTCGACATGCTCAACAAGGGCGAGCCGCTGCCGGTCGACTTCAAGGGCCGCTTCATCTACTACGTCGGCCCGGTCGATCCGGTGCGTGACGAGGTGGTGGGCCCGGCCGGCCCGACCACGGCCACCCGCATGGACAAGTTCACCGAGCAGGTGCTGGCGCAGACCGGCCTGCTGGGCATGGTCGGCAAGGCCGAGCGCGGCCCGGCCGCCATCGATGCGATCAAGAAGCACCGCTCGGTGTACCTGATGGCCGTGGGCGGCGCCGCCTATCTCGTGTCCAAGGCGATCAAGGCCAGCCGCGTCGTGGGCTTCGCCGACCTGGGCATGGAAGCGATCTACGAGTTCGAAGTGAAGGACATGCCGGTGACCGTCGCCGTCGATTCGGCTGGCACGTCGGTGCACCAGACCGGCCCGAAGGAATGGCAGGCGCGCATCGGGAAAATCCCCGTGGTGGTGGCCTGACGCACCGCACTTTTCCCTCTCCCCCCGGGGAGAGGGCAGGGTGAGGGGCGGGTGCTCGCGAGGGCCTTTCTAGAGCGAGCCTTCGCACTACCAAGACAGTGGCAAGCCCCGGCCCCCTCCCCTCCGGGGAGAGGGAGCAGGTCGCGGCGCCATACGCAACCGCATTTAGCCATCCAAACGTCCATCATCCGCAGCAGTTGCATTCCGCCTGCTGCGGCGCAACACTCAACGAATTGCTTACTCCAACCACCAACGAAGGTACTCGTGAACCCGCAGAGCCCCGCGTCGCTTCCTGCTGACGCATCCTGGATCGTGATGAAGTTTGGCGGCACCAGTGTCGCCACCCTGCCGCGCTGGCAGAACATTCTGGAGCTGGTAGCCAGCCGTCGCGCCGAAGGCGCCCGCGTGCTGGTTGTCGTTTCGGCACTCTCCGGCATCACCGACGCACTCAAACAACTGTGCGCACAGGAAGACAAGGGCAAACGCATCGAGGCTGCCAAGGCGATCGCGCAACGTCACTACGACCTGCTTGATCACATGCAGCTGGCGGTTCCGGGTACCTTGGCTGATCGCCTCGCCGAGCTCGCACAGCTTGCCGAGGACGGCCCGTCGCTGCTGGGCGAACTCGCCTGGTCGGCGCTGGTGCAGGCGCATGGCGAGCTGATGTCCAGCGCGTTGGGTTCCGCGTTCCTCACGCACAGCGGCCTGCCCACGCAATGGGTGGACGCGCGCGATTGCCTCTCCGCCATCGCGCTGCCGAACCAGAACGAACGTACCAAGCTGCTTTCGGCGATGGTCGAGTGCAAGCCCGATCCGGCGCTGAATGCGCGGCTCGCGGAACTGGGTGATGTGTTCATCACGCAGGGCTTCATCGCGCGTGAATCCCAGGGTCGTACGGTGCTCCTGGGGCGCGGCGGCTCGGACACGTCCGCTTCGTACTTCGGCGCCTTGCTGAAGGCGCAGCGCGTGGAAATCTGGACGGACGTGGCGGGCATGTTCACCGCCAATCCGCGCCAGGTGCCGAGCGCACGCCTGCTGCAGCGCCTGGATTACGAAGAGGCCCAGGAAATCGCCTCCACCGGCGCCAAGGTGCTGCACCCGCGTTGCCTTTCGCCGCTGCGTGAGCCGCGCGTGCCGCTGCTGATCAAGGACACCAACCGGCCCGAGCTGGAAGGCACCTTCATCGGTCCGGAGGTGCGCGAGCACGCGCCGAGCGTCAAGGCGATCAGCGCGCGCAAGGGCATCACCCTGGTGTCGATGGAATCGGTGGGCATGTGGCAGCAGGTCGGCTTTCTTGCCGACGTGTTCGCTCACTTCAAGCAGCATGGCTTGTCGGTGGACATGATCGGTTCGGCCGAGACGAACGTGACCGTCTCGCTCGATCCCACCGAAAACCTGCTCGACTCCGACGCGCTCGCCGCGCTGGCCAGCGACCTGGCCAAGGTGTGCCGCGTGAAGGTGATCGCGCCGTGTGCCGCCATCACGCTGGTGGGCCGTGGCATGCGTTCGATGCTGCATACGCTGTCGGGCGTGCTGGCGGAGTTCGGTCAGCTGCGCGTGCACATGATTTCGCAGTCGTCGAACAACTTGAACCTGACGTTCGTGGTGGATGAGAACGTCGTCGACGAGCTGTTGCCGCATCTGCACGAGCTGCTGATCACGGCGGGCGCGCTGCGTACCGACGACAGCGCGCTGTTCGGCCCAAGCTGGCAGGCGCTGTACGGCAGCGGCGAAGTGCTGCCTCCCACGGCTTCGTGGTGGCGCGATGGTCGTCGTGCCGATCTGCTCAAGCTGGGTGCAGAGCACACGCCACGTTACGTCTATCACCTGCCGACCGTGCGTCAGCAGGCGCGTGAGTTGAAAACGCTGGCGGCAGTCGATCGCCTGCATTACGCGGTGAAGGCCAATACGCATCCGGCCATCCTCAAGGCGCTGGCGGAAGAGGGCTTCGGTTTCGAGTGCGTGTCGCCGGGCGAACTGAAGGCGGTGATGGCGGTGGTGCCCGAATCGGCGCCGCTGTTGTTCACGCCCAACTTTGCGCCGCGCGAAGACTACGAGTGGGCGCTCACCACGCGCGCCACGCTGTCGCTGGATTCCATCTACCAGCTGGAGCACTGGGGCGAAGTGTTCCGCGGCCGCGAGGTCGTGCTTCGCCTCGATCTCGGTCGCGGCCTCGGCCATCACGAGAAGGTGCGCACCGGCGGCAGCGGCAGCAAGTTTGGCCTGCCGGTGGAGCAGCTGGATGCGTTCCTGCGCCTCGCCGACACGCATGGCGTGACCGTGCGTGGCCTGCATGCACACCTGGGCTCGGGCATCCTCGACGACTCGCACTGGGGCGAGGTTTACGGCCAGCTCGCCAGCATCGCCGAGCGCATCGGCAGCGTGACCTTCCTGGATATCGGCGGTGGCCTCGGCGTGCCCTCGCATCCGGGCGAGGCACGGCTGGACATCGCGGGGCTGGACAAGGTGCTGCGCGAGGTAAAGGCCGCCTATCCGCACTACAAGCTGTGGATGGAGCCCGGCCGTTACCTGGTGGCCGAGGCTGGCGTGCTGCTCACCAAGGTCACCCAGACCAAGGGCAAGGGCAATGGCACCATCCGCTACCTGGGCGTCGACACGGGCATGAACAGCCTGATCCGTCCCGCGCTGTACGAGGCCTGGCACGAGATCGTCAACCTGACTCGTCTCGACGAACCCGCTACCGCGTTGTTCCAGGTGGTCGGCCCGATCTGCGAAAGCGGTGACGTGCTCGGCACCGACCGCCGCCTGCCGGAGCCGCAGGAAGGCGACGTGATGCTGGTGGCCCAGGCCGGTGCGTACGGCAAGGTGATGTCCTCGCCGTACAACCTGCGGGACGAGGCTGAGGAGATCATCCTCGAATAAACCCTCGGTCCCTAGCTTCTCCCTCTCCCCTCTGGGGAGAGGGCTGGGGCATTGCCACCTTTAGGGTGGTGAGGGGCGGATGCTCGCGAGATCGCTACAACAAGGAACGCTCACGGATGAAGCGTTTGAACGTAGACCGGGCGCGTGGACTTCGCGCTAGTCAGACCGATGCCGAACAACTGCTTTGGTACCACCTGCGCAACCGTCGTCTCCAAGGTTGGAGGTTTCGTCGCCAGCATGAGGTCGGGCCTTACATCGCGGATTTTGTGTGTTCGGATGCGGGCCTGATCGTGGAATTGGACGGTGGGCAGCATGGCGATCAGGTGATTTACGACGAACGCAGGACGCTTGAGCTCCAGTTGATGGGCTACAAGGTCCTGCGTTTCTGGAACAATGAAGTACTGAAGAATTTGGATGGGGTGCTCGAGGTGATTCTGGAGGCTTTGGCCAGCCCGGCCCCTCACCACCCTAAAGGTGGCAATGCCCCAACCCTCTCCCCATAGGGGAGAGGGAGTAATGCCCGCGGAGACTTGAGAGTGACGACCAACATCAACCCCCGCCTGACCCAGGTATTCCGCTTCGTGCGCTGCAGCTACGCCAACGGCGTGGCCGAGCTGGTGTACGCCTTCGACCATGGCGAGGAGCTGATCGAGCGGGTGACTTTCCCGCATGCGCCGGCTGTCCCCGCCAGCCATCAGGCCGCCTTCGATGAAGCGCTGAATCTGCTGCACCTGATCGCCGGCGTCAGCTACTACAAGGCTGGCGTGCCGCCGCGCATTGAGGTGGCCGACGGCCCGCTGGACGACGCCACGGCCAATCTGCTCGATGCGCTCTACCTGCACGGCCTGGCCGAGTTCGCCTACCGCAACGGCCTGGACCTGCGCGGCCGCATCGCCTTCCCGCGCGGTGGCGCGGCGAAGCCGGAGGCGAAGGCGCTCGGCCTGCCGCATCGCACGCTGGTGCCCATCGGCGGCGGCAAGGATTCGCTGGTCGCGGTGGAAGCCATCAAGTCGATTGGCGGCGAAGCTACCGCCGTGTGGGTTGGCAATTCACCACTGATCGCCGCGTGCGCCGAGCGCACCGGCTTGCCCATGCTCAACATCCAGCGCGAACTGGCGCCGGGCCTGTTCGAACTGAACCGGCTGGGTGCGTGGAACGGCCATATCCCGGTGACGGCGGTGAACTCGGCGATTCTTGCGGTGGCGGCCATCCTCTACGGCTTCGACAGCATCGCCTTCGCCAACGAGCGCTCGGCGTCCGCCGCCACGTTGGAATACGAAGGCCAGCTGGTGAACCACCAGTGGAGCAAGGGCTATACCTTCGAGGCGCTGCTGGGCGACTGGCTGCATCAGCACGTGGCCGCCGACCTCGACTACTGCTCGCTGCTGCGCCCGTATTCGGAGCTGGCAGTGACTCGTACGTTCGCCAAGCTCACGCCGTATTTCGATGCGTTCTCCAGCTGCAACCGCAACTTCAAGATCCTCGGCCCCAAGCCGGCGGATCGCTGGTGCGGGCAGTGTCCGAAGTGCCACTTCGTGTTCCTTGCGCTGGCGCCGTTCCTGGCCAAGCCGCGTTTGCTGTCGATCTTCGGTCGCAACCTGCTCGACGACGAAAACCTCGCATCCGGTTTCGACGCATTGCTCGAATACCAGGACCACAAGCCGTTCGAATGCGTCGGCGAGGGTGCCGAGGCACGCGCGGCGATGTATGCGCTGAGCCAGCGATCGGAATGGCAGGAGGACGCATTGGTCGCGCGCTTCCGCAGCGAGATCCTGCCGCAGCTCGATGAAAAGGAGCTTGCCATCGAACCGTGGTTGCAGCCATCGCCGGAACATCGCATTCCGGAACGCCTGCAGCCTGCGCTGGCATTCTTCGAGTGAGCCAACCGCTGCGCATCGCTGATCTCGATGGCAAGCGTGTTGCCATATGGGGTTTCGGCCGGGAAGGACGTGCCGCCATCACGGCGATCCGCTCGCGCCTGCCGCAGCTGCCGCTGACGCTGTTCTGCAGTGACGCCGAGACGTCAGCCGCGTCATCGTTCGATGCATCGCTCGTGGTGCGCGGACAGGAGCCCGATGCCATTGCGCTGTCGTCCTTCGACGTGGTGGTGAAGTCGCCCGGCATTTCGGCCTACAAGCCGGCGCTGATGGCTGCGCAGGAAGCCGGCGTGCGCGTCACGTCCGGCACGGCGTTGTGGTTCGCCGAGCGACCCGATGCGCGCGTCATCGCCATCACCGGCACCAAGGGCAAGAGCACGACCACGGCCTTGCTCGCGCATCTGGCGCGCAGCCTCGGCGTGCGCACGGCATTGGCCGGCAACATCGGCATGCCGCTGCTGGAACTGCTCGATGCATCGGCCGAGCTGTGGGCCGTCGAGCTTTCCAGCTTCCAGACCGGCGAGGCGGGGCCCGTAGACATGGGCGTGATCACCAGCCTCTACGAGGAACACCTCGATTGGCACGGCTCGCGCGAACGCTACGTTGCCGACAAGCTGAAGCTGGCCGACGCATCACGCACGCTGCTGGTCAACGCACAACAGCCCGTGTTGCTCGAACGCACGTCCGGCCATCCGCATCGCCTGCTGTTCGGCCAGTCCGACGGCTGGCATGTGGCAGGCGGCGCGATCCGTCGCGGAACGCAGTCATTGTTCGATGTCGCCGGCTTGCGTGCACCGGGCGAGCACAATGCGTTGAACGCATGCGCCGCGCTGGCGGCGCTGGAAGCCATGGGCTTCGACGCACTCGCCGCGGTGCCGGCGCTGGCCAGCTTCCGGCCGTTGCCACATCGCCTGCAGCCGCTGGGCGAGCACGACGGGTTTGCCTGGATCAACGATTCGATAGCCACCACGCCGCAGGCGACCTTGGCTGCGCTGGGCAGCCTTGCCGGCAAACAGGTCACCGTCATCGTGGGCGGTCATGATCGCGGGCTCGACTGGCACGACTTCGTGACGGCCATGAAGGCACATGCACCGCATGCGATCGTGGCCCAGGGCGCCAACGGGCCACGCATCGCGAAGGCCCTGCGCGATGCGGGCGTTGTCGTGGAAGAAACCGACACGCTTGCCGCGGCAGTGCAACGCGCGCGTGCCACCACGCCGGCGGGCGGCACCATCCTGCTGTCGCCGGGTGCGCCGAGCTTCGACCAGTTTCATGACTACGCCGAGCGGGGCCGTCGTTTTGCCGAGCTGGCGGGCTTCGATGGACACGAGATCACCGGCATCGACGGCATGGGCGCGCACTGACGCGCCCGGCATCAGCAGTCGTTCGAGCGCCCCGCGACGTAACGCAGTCCGCGCCGAAGCATCGTCAGGAAGTTGGCATCCGTATAGACTGCCGGATCGTGGCCGAGCCCGGTGTACCAGGCGCGCCCGCCCTCGAACGGATGGCACCAGGTGATCGGATGGTCTTTGCCCATGGTGCCGCCCTGGTAGAGGCTTTCGTCCAGCGTGGCGACGATGCGCACGTGGCCTCGTGGATTGCTGCGATAGTTGTAGAGCTCGTCACGTATCGACCACGGTGCGCCGTTGGGCTCCGGCGTGATGCGCGTGGATTGCAGGCCGGCCGGATGGCTGTGGAAGTAGGCGCCGACCAGTTGTCCGTACCACGGCCAGTCGTATTCCGTGTCGGCGGCCGCATGCACGCCGAGATACCCGCCGCCACGGCGGACGAAGCCTTCCATTGCGTTCTGCTGCGCGGCGTCCAGTACGTCGCCGGTCGTGCTGGCGAACACCACCACGCGATAGCGCGCCAGGTTCGCCGGGGTGAAGTCGGCGGCGTTCTCGGTGTGGTCGGCGGCGAGGCCTTCATCAGCGGCCAGTCGTTGCAGCGTGGCCACGGCGGTGGGAATCGACGCGTGCCTGAAGCCGGCGGTCTTGCTGAAGATCAGCACGCGTGGCGGTGGCTCAGCTGCCATGGATGCGACGGCGACAAGGGCGAGCAGGCACGAGAGGATGAGAAGGAGGCGGCGCATAGGGCGATTCTGCCATCACGCACGTATCGCCATGCAAGAAGGGCGTTGCCCGCGGCCGTTGCCGTGGCCTAGCATCGAACGGTGTCGACCCAACTGGAGCGCCCGCGTCATGCCCGTGGTTTCAGAGATCCGCCTGGACGACTTGCGCGGTCCCGAGATCGCGGCGTTGCTGCAGGAGCACCTGGACGACATGAAGCTGCACTCGCCGCCGGAAAGCATCCATGCGCTCGATCTGGAGAAGCTGCGACGCCCGGAGATCACCTTCTGGTCGCTATGGCAGGACGGCGAACTGCTCGGGTGCGGTGCCATCAAGCAGCTCGACGCCACGCATGGCGAGATCAAGTCGATGCGCACGTCGAATCGCCATCGCCGCAAGGGCGTGGCCGCGCGCATGCTGCAGCACATCCTCGACGAAGCGAAGCAGCGCGGGTACCAGCGCCTGAGCCTGGAAACCGGCTCACCCGCGGCCTTCGTGCCCGCGCGTGAGCTGTACGCGAGGTTCGGCTTTCGCTACTGCGGTCCCTTCGCCGACTACGTGGACGATCCATACAGCGTGTTCATGACGCGCGAGCTCTGAAGGGGACAGGCAACCAGCAGGCATACACTGCGTATCCCGCCGCCGTTGCCGAGGTGACTGTCATGAGCGATCCATCGCGTTTGAAGTGGCTGCGCATCGCCCTCGTGGTGCTAGGGGTCCTGTGCCTGGCCCTCTATCCGCTGATGCAGGTTTGGCCGTCCGGATGGGCATGGCACGAAGGCTATTCGGATTATCCGATGATGATCGTGGGCATCTATGCCACGCTGGGCGTGTTTCTCATACGTGCTGCACGCGATCCGCTCGCCAATTTAAGCCTGATCTGGTTCACCGTGTGGTCGAGCGTGGTGCATGCCGGGATCATGGCGGTGCAGGCGTTGAGTCATGCCGAGCACATGGCACACCTGTGGGGTGATGTGCCGGCGTTGTTCATTGCGGCGATCGTGTTGGCGATGTTGATGCCGAGGCCGGCGAGGGTATAGGTCGTCGTAGCGTGGTATCGCGCACTGGGTGCGCTCCTACAGGGGCACCGTTCTCTTGTAGGAGCGCACCCAGTGCGCGATCCACGAAACGAAAGAGCCACGCCCCTCGCGAGGCGTGGCTCCTGTCTCCCAACGTACGCGATCGCTTACCAGATCTTCACGCGATCCGCCGGAGCCAGATACAGCGTCTCGCCCGCCTTGGGCTGGAACGCGTCATACCACGCATCGATGTTGCGCACCGTCTGCGCGCGGAAGCGGCCCGGTGCGTGCTCGTTGCCGACCACGCGTGCGCGCAGCGCGGCGTCACGGATCTTCTCGCGCCAGCTCTGGCCGAAGGCGAGGAAGAAGCGCTGGTCGCCGGTCAGCCCGTCGATCACCGGTGCCGGCTTGCCGCCCAGCGACTTGTGGTACGCGAGATAGGCGATGGTCAGGCCCGATACGTCGGCAATGTTCTCGCCCAGCGTCTGCTGGCCGTTCACGTGCAGGCCGGGCAGAGCTTCATAGGCGTTGAACTGCGCGACCAGCTTCTGGCCCGCGGCCTTGAAGTGCGCCTGGTCTTCCGGCGTCCACCAGTTGGCGAGGTTGCCCTGCGCGTCGAACTCGGCGCCGAGGTTGTCGAAGCTGTGGCTGATCTCGTGACCGATCACCGCGCCAATCGAGCCATAGTTGGCAGCCGCGTCCGCCTTCGGATCGAAGAACGGTGCTTCGAGGATGGCAGCGGGGAAGTTCAGCGCGTTCTGCAGCGGCAGGTTCACGGCATTCACCGTCTGCGGCGTCATCCACCATTCGCCGCGATCCACCGGCTGGCTGAGCTTGGCGAGCTGATGCTCGTACTCGTGCTTCTGCGCGCGCTGCATATTGCCCAGCGCGTCGTCTGCCTTGATCTCGAGCTTGCCGTAGTCGCGCCAGGTTTCCGGGTAACCCACGCTCACGCGGATGCTGGCGATCTTGGCCTTCGCCTTCTGGCGCGTGGCCGGTGTCATCCAGTCCAGGTGATCCACGCGGTCGTCGAAGGCGGCGAGGATGTTCTTCACCATCTGCTCGACCTGCGTCTTGGACGAAGCCGGGAAATACTTCTTCACGTAGATCTGGCCGACGGCGTCGCCCAGCGAGATGTTGGTGCTGGAGATGGCGCGCTTCCAGCGGTCGCGCTGCTTGGGCGTACCCGACAGCGTCTGGCCGTAGAAGCCGAAGCTGAGGTCGGCATAGGCCTTGGGCAGCAGGCTGGCGCTCTCGTTGAGGGCGTGGAAGGTGAGGTAGTCCTTCCAGGTCTGCAGCGGTTCGCTGGCGGTCAGCGCCGAAAGGCCCTTGATGCCCGGCACCTGCCACACGTCGACGATCTTCTGCTGGTCCAGGCCGGCGGCCTTGAAGTAGGTGTTCCAGTCCAGGCCCGGCGCATTCTTGGCGAAGTCGCCGAGCGCCCATGGGTTGTTGGCCTTGTGGATGTCCTGGCTGTCGACGATGTCGACCTGCGCCTTGGCGATCTTGGTTTCCAGCGCGAGGATGTTCTTTGCCTTGGTGTCGGCGTCGGCAATGCCGGCCTGCTTCAGCAGCGCGGCGATATAGGTCAGGTACTTGCCGCGGGTGTCCACCATCGCCTTGTCGTCGGAGAGGTAGTAATCGCGGGTCGGCATGCCGAGGCCGCCCTGCAGCAGGTAGGGAATGTTACGCGACGCGTCTTCCAGGCCATGCGAAACGAACAGGCCGAACAGGTGCTCGGTTTCGAAATTGGTGGCGTTCACCGGGTCGACGTCGGCGCGCAGGCCGTCGCCGAGTACGCGGGCGAGGTCGGTCTTGCCGTTGATGCCGTCGATGGCCTTCAGCTCTGGCTTCAGCGGATCGAGGCCGCGCTTCTCGATGGTCGCCTCGTCCATGAACGCGGCGTAGTAATCGGCAATCTTGCGGTCGTTGCTGCCGGCCGGCGCCTTGCTGGCGGCGGCCTCCTTGATCAGGTCGGCGTTGCGCTGCTCGGCCTTCAGGAACACCTGCAGGAACACGCCCGTGCTGGAACGGTCGGCCGGGATCTCGGCGGTCTTCTTCCACGCGCCGTTGGCGTAGTTGTCGAAGTCGTCGCCCGGTTTGACGCTGTGGTCGATGCCGGCCAGATCGATGCCGCTGGCGCTGCGCGCCGGAGTCTGGGCCGCCATGGGCTGGGCGGGCGTCGCGGCGAGTGCGCAGGTGCTGGTCAGCGCAGCCGCCGTGAGAATCCAACGAAATTGCCGCATGAGCGGTCTCCTGGGGTGGGAAAAGAGAGCAACGATAGTCCCTCGGCCTGTCGGGCGGGGCATGACTTTTGGGCTAGGGAGGGCGACCTCCTGTAGGAGCGCACCCAGTGCGCGACCGCAACGCGCCGGCATCCCCGCTACGTTGGTTTATCGCGCACTGGGTGCGCTCCTACAGAAAAGCTCGCGGGACTTACCGCTCGTAGCGGTAATTGAGGCTCGCGCGATTGAAGTCGGTGGCGTTCTGCGCCTCGAAGTTCCAGTGCTGGCTGAAGTGGTACCGCAGTGTGATCACCTGGCCCGGATCGAACAGGCCCACGCCGTAGCTGAGGTAGAGCCGTGGCGAGAGGTACTTGCCCACGGTGAAGGCGGAACTGCCGTTGAGCGCATCGCTGCTGCTGACGCCCACGTCGTCGAAGCCGAGGCGCGAGCCGATGCTCTTGGCCAGCAGGTTGCCCGTGGCCGACCCCAACGCCTGGGCCGCGGCGCCCACCATGTTGCCTTCGCCGCCCTTCACCTGCGACAGCGGCTTGCCGGTGACGAGATAGGAAAGCGCGTCGGACTGCTCCATTACCGGCTGCGAGAACACGGTGAGCGTCGGTCGCCGCGCAGTGCCGGCGATGTACAGGCCTACCTTCTGCCCATCGTCGATGGTCGCGTTGGGATTGAGCTTGCGAACGGCACGGATGTTGAGGCCCGGGTTGTCGATGGGTGTGGTGGCGAACAGCAGCTGGCCGCGCTCGATCTGCAGATTCTGGCCGTAGGCTTTGTAGGTGCCATCGACTTCGATCTGGCCCTGGCCGGTAGTGGCGCGGCCGGGCCGTTCGCTGACCACAAGCTGGCCATGCAATCGGCCATCCAGGCCCATGCCGACCAGATGCGCCTTGTCGCCGAGTTTCACCGTGACGCTCGCGGTGATCGGCATGCGGCTGGCCTGTTCCTCCTGCTGCTTGTCGTCGATCACCACGACATCCGGCGAGGCCTTGGTCGCGCCTGCGCCGGGAAGCTTGTCGAGGTTCACGTCGGCGCTGTCCAACGCGACGCTGCCGGTGATGTTCAGGCCGTTGGCGTCGTGGCGCACGGCGAGATCGGGCGAGATCGCCACCTTGGCGGCGGGAATGTCGATGGCCTTGAAGTTGCTGCCCTTCACCGAGAGCACGCTTTGCGCGTCATTGCCCAACGCCGCACTGCCGGCAAGCAGCAGATTGCCGTCGCCCGAATGCACCGTGCCGTCGAGGTGGAAATGCCGTGCGTCGGTGGTGCTCACCGCCACGCGACCCTGGCTCAGCTTAAGGCCCATCGCGGGAATTTCGGCGGCGAAATCGCTGATCGTGGCCTGGCCGGTCACAGCTGGCTGTGACACCGTGCCGCCGAGGCCGAAGTCGGCGTTGATGGCGCCCTTGGGATTCACCACCTCCGTGGTGAAGATCTCGAGCAGGGCAAGGTTGCTCACATGCAGCGACACCTGGCCAGCCAGCGCCTGTTGCGCGCCGCTGATGCTCACCTGGCCGTCCAGACGTCCGTTGTTGGTCAAGCCTGCGTGCAGATCGATGCGCTGGTTCGACGGACTGAGCTGCGCATTGGCGGCGAGGTTGTTGTAGGTGATCAGCGGTTCGTCGGGCCGGTCGGCATAGGCGATGGAGCCGTGCGACGAGGTAATGGACGCGTTGCCGCTGAGCGCGCCGGCCGCGTTGCGGCGAATGTTGCCATCGCCCTCCAGCGAGCCCTCCACACGCATCGGCACCTTGGCCGTGCTGGCCGCGCTCATCAACAAGGCGATGGGCAGGCTGCGCAGGCGATAGCTGGCGTCGAGGTTGCCGGCCTTGTCCTGCTTGGCGGCTGCGCACAACAGCGGGTCACCCGCGGTCAGACACATCTCCGAGAGGCTCATGGCGCCGTCGTTGTATGACAGCGCGGTAGATTGCTGCAGTCGCCAGCGGGGCAGGCCGGCGAGATCGATGTTGAGCGTGGAGAGCGTGCCGTTCCACGCCGAACCCTTGAGGCTGCCGCTCAGCGCGAGATCGGTCGACAGCGGCGAACCGCGCGCATCGAGCGTGAGGTTGTGCCGCTCCGCCGTACCGTCGCCGCGCACGTTCACCTGGGTGAAGGCGAGGCCTCCGGCGTTGACGCCGGTGGTCTGCAGGTCGAGCTTGCCGCCGGGCCGGCTGATGTCGGGCACGTTGGCGAGCAGGCGCAGGCTGTCGATGTGCTGGCCGGCGTAACTCAGCGCGCTTCCCTGCAGATTGGTATCCACCGCCAGCTTCGGATACTTGCCTTGCACGCGGATCGTGCCTTGCAGGCGACCGGCGGAATCAGGCAGCCAGTCGCCCAGCGTGGCGACCGCAAGCTTGATGGTCGCGTCGTTGCTGGTGCCTGGCTTGGCATCGATCTGCACGTCGCTGCCGCCGGAGATGAGATGCAGTTTGCCGTCGACCACGCCTTCCGGCGGGAGATGCAGCTTGCCGTCGCCATGCACGGTGCGCTCACGCAGGCGTCCCTCGAACTTGCGGATCTCCAGCGTGACATCGGGATGGCCCTGCGGCAGCGTGCCTTGTGACGCGATGTCGAAATCGAGCGAGCCATTCCATTTCGCCAGCACGTGGCCCGGATCGAAGCGACTCGCTGTCGCTTCCATTTGCCAGCCAAGCGCAGGCTGCAGCACCAGCGTGCCCTTGGCCTGCATCTGCCCCTGCGGCTGCTTGACGGTAAGCGCATGCAGGTCGATCTGCTTCTGCGTGCCATCAAGATCGAGCGTGACATCAGCAAGCTTGCCTGGTGCACCGATCGCGAGGTCACCACTGGCATGGAACTGGTCGGCGCTGCCCTTGGCCTTGAGGCTGCCATGGCTCTGCAATACCTGGCCAACAAGGTTCTCGGGCAACTCGACATCTTTCCAGTCGAGGGTGAGATCCGCCGACAACGGCTGCGCGCCCAATGCCACCACACCATGCGCACCAACGTCACCCTTGAACTGTGGCGAGGCAAGCGCGAGCCGCTCGATCGTCAGCGTCTTGAAGTCGTCGCTGAACCGCGCGGTGAGGGGGCGCAGCTGCAGCTGATAGTCGTTGAGGTCGAGTTGGCCTTGCAGGCTGCCGCTGCGTCGATCGCCCTTGCCGTCGAGCGCCACGGCCAGTTGCGTCAGCGAGCTTTCGCCCAGCAATGGCTTGGGGTCGAAACGGGGCGCATCGAGCCGTGCTGTCCAGTCGTAAGCGCCGCCCTGTGCCCACTGCAGCTGCAGGCGTGCCGCCATGGGTTGGGCGAGTTGCAGCTCCAGATGCGCCTGTTGGCCGTCGCCGCGTACGGCGAGCTCGCCGGCGTATTCCGTGCCACTGACTGTCCATGCGAAGGCCGCCTTGCTGTCACCGCGATAGGTGCTGCTGATGCCCATGGTGCCGGTGAGATCGGCATGGCCGTCGGGCGCGCGCAAGGCGAGCTGACGCAGCTCGATGCCGCGACTGGTCCAGCTGCCGGCCAGGTCGAGCGTGTTCGAAGCGAACAGCGGCTTGCCGTCCTGGGTGATTCTCACCGTGCCCACGTGCACGCGGTCGAGCAGGATGTCGAGCGGCGGTTGCAGCGAAAAGCTGCTTTGGTTGTCCGGTGTTTCTTCGCTCTTGGGCAAGGCGACATCCACGCCGTCCACGTTGAGATCGAGCACGTGCGCGCGCTTGCGCAACAGCATCGCGACGCTGAAATCGAGATGCGCCTTCGCCACCTTCACGTCGAGTCCCTTGCCGTCGACGTAGCGCACGCCACCAAGATCCAGCGGCCCGATCAGCCGGCCCTGTGCGGATTGCACGGTGAGTGCGCCGTGGGTGAATCCTTCGGCACGCGCCAGCGCGAAACGCAGACCGGATGCCGTGCCGATGAGCCATGCCACGGCGAGCAGCAGCAACACCAGCAGTAACGCGAACGACAGCGCGATCCAGCGCAGCCAGTGACGGCGGGGCTTGGGTGCGGTGGCGGGCGTGGCGCTGTTCATCGCGGCGTTAGAGCCTGTTCCATGTCTGCGCGTGGCCCGCGCCGGGAGCTGTTTGCGCGCAGACCAAGGAAGAACGAAGGAGTGTACGTCGGTACACGACTGAGTGATGACGCCGGACTGCGGGCAAACAGACCCGGCCCAGTGGGTTGTTCACCCCAAGCCCGCCGCGAGCCGCCCACAGCTTGACCTGACAGCCAGTCAGGCGCGGCGCTGCGGACGGCTCGCGGCGGGCTTGGGGTGAACAACGCGGGCTACGTGCAGACACGGAACAGGCTCTCATAGATCCGGGCCGATCACGACGTGCAGTTCCACGCCGTGCTCATCCGGGTTATGTACCGGCGTGCCCAGGTCCACGCGGATCATACCCACCGGCGATAGCCAGCGTACGCCAAGGCCGGCGCCTATCTTCGGCCGGTAGTCGGTGCCGTCGAACGCATTGCCCGCATCGACGAAGGCCGCCATGCCCCAGTTCTTGGTGAAGTAGTGCTCGACCTCGGTACTGCCCACGAGCAGGTTCTTGCCACCCACCACACGATCGTAGGAATTCTTGGGGCCGATGCTCTGGTAGCTGTAGCCGCGTACGGAGCGATCGCCGCCGGCGAAGAAGCGAAGCTGCGGCGGCAAGTCGCTGAAGTCGTTGGTCCACGTCGCGCCCGCGGTACCGCGCAGGATCAATCGATTGCGGCCCCAGAACGAGGTGATCCACTTCGCGTCGGCGGTGACCTGGCTGAAGCTTGCATCCGACAGCAGTCCACCCACGGTGCTGCGCGCCGCGAAGGTCAGCGACCAGCCACTGCGCACGAAGATCGGGTTGTCGCCGGATTTGCGCGACAGCGACACCTCGGGATAGAACAGGTTGCTGCGGCCATGCTCGATGCCTGGCGCATTGTCGGGTTCGCCGTTCTTCTGGCCGACCGTAAACGTGCCGTCCAGCGCATGCACGCCGATGGTGCGTACCCAGCCATGCCACTGGCGCGTTTCATTGGCGACCAGCTCCAGCGTCTTGGAGTGCGAGGTGTCGGTATCGGAATCGCGATAGGTGGCGCCGTAGTTGAAGCTGCGCTGGTTCGGCCCCGGCAGCGGCACGGAATAGAGCGTGGAAAGCGTCTTGAGGTTCTGCGCCAGGACGAGCTCGTTCTTCCACTTGTGGCCGCTGCGGTTGACCCAGCGACGCTCGCTGCCCACGCGTACGCCCACGCCGGTATCCGTGCCGATGAATGGTCCGCCGGTATAGATCGTGCGCTTGGCCGGCACCAGTTCCACCTTTACCGCGACCACGCCGTTGTTCTTGTCGTCGACATCGGGCAGCACGTTGACGACGGAGAAGTAGTCGGCGCCATTCAACGCCTGCTGCAGTTGCAGCAGCTTGTCCTGCGCGAAATAGTCGCCCGACTTGAAAGGCACATAGCGCTGCAGGAATCCGGGCTTGAACTGCGAGCCTTCGAAATGCACGTCGCCGAAGCGATAGCGCGGGCCTGCCTCCCAGGCGAGCTGGATCACGGCCGTACGTTCGGCGCGATTCACCTCGACGCGATGCGTGACCAGGCGTGCATCGAGGAAGCCGTTGGCGGTCAGCGCGCCGCTCAATGCATCGCGCGCGGAGTCGTACTCGCCGTGGTTGAGCGTCTGCCCCTTGAGGTTATCGATGTTGCGCTTGGCGCGCCGGATCGCGGGGATGGCCGTGGCCGTCTCGTCGAGCTTGAGGTTCACGGCCGTAACGGTGACCGGTGATCCCGGTTTCACATGCAGCGTGACGCGCCAGTCGGTGCCGACGGGCTCGAGCTGGCCCTGTACCGTCGCCTCGTAGTAGCCGTACGGCTCCAGTGCGCTTTTTGCCTGGTCGAGCGCCTGGTTGTACAGGCGCTTCACCTGCGCCTCGGTCACATCACGATTGGCGTATTGCGAAATATCCACGCCCGAGGTGACGGCGAGCTTCAGCGGATCGTCCACGCCATCCACCGAGAGCTGCACACCCGCGTGCGCCAGCCACGGGGCCAGCAGGAGCGGCAGCAGCGTCAGGCGGCTGTATCGGCGCATGCAGTCGTGCTTTCCATCCTGGAAGTAGAGGCGTGCACGCGTCGGCAGACACGTGCAGCCCAAGCTTAGCCCATCACCTCACGCGCACTGGTGAATGAGGCGTCAGCAAAAGAACTCAGCCGGCCTTGTCGCCTGCCTTGTGCGCAATCCATGCGCCCACCACGGCGGAAACGTACGGAATCGACTGCGCCGCGAGAATGAACATCCACAACTGGCCTTCGACATACTGCGTGCCGAAGCTCAGCGCCATGCCGATCACACAGGCCGTCAGCGCGATCGCCATCAGTAGTTCCTCGCGCACCGGTGCGAACGCGGCGAAGTTGCTGCCGCCGAGGCGACGGCTCTTGGCGGTCACCACGAACGATGTCTTCTCGCGCGTGAGGCCATGCAGGATGCCACGCGCGATGGCATGCGACAGGCCCATGCTGGCCAGCGACGCCATCAGCGTGTCGTACCAGCTGCATGGGACGCGCGCGCGGTACAGCACGATGCCGAAGATCGCCTTGGCGAAGAAGAAGCCGATCACCGGGATCAGGAACAGCTGCATCGGCAGGCTGAAGAGGGTCGGGAACGCCACCATGCCCGCGGTCCAGAAGATCGCCATCATGGTGAAGATCAGGTGCAGCGCATCGGCGAACCAGCTGAACCAGCCGGTGAGGAAGTGGAAGCGCTGGCCGCTGGAGAGCGGGCCCTTCTTGGTCATCCAGTTCCAGCGACCCTTGAGGATCTGCATGGCACCGAATGCCCAGCGATAGCGCTGGCTCTTGTATGCCTTGAAGTCGGCCGGGGTGAGGCCCTTGCCCATCAGCTCGTCGACGTAGACCAGCTCATAGCCGGCGTGCATCAGGCGCAGGCCGAGCTCGGCGTCTTCGCAGATGGTCCACTCGGACCAGCCGCCGGTGCCTTCCAGTGCCGAGCGGCGCACCATGGTCATGGTGCCGTGCTGGATGATGGCGTTGCGTTCGTTGCGGTGGTGCATGCCGATGCGGAAGAAGCCGTCGTATTCCCACGCGGTCATGCGGCGGAAGCGGTTGTGCTCGAAGTCGCGATGCGCCTGCGGGCACTGCACCACGGCCACCTTCGGATCGTGGAAGTAACCGGTCAGCGTGGCCAGCCAGTCTTCGCGCACCACGTAATCGGCATCGATCACCGCCACCACGTCGGCGCGCGGGTCGGTTTCCTTCAGGCCGAAGTTGAGCGCGCCTGCCTTGAAGCCCGGCCACGGTTCCAGGTGGAAGAAGCGAAACTTCGTGCCCAGCTTCTCGCAGTATTCCTGCACCGGTTTCCAGATCGCCGGGTCCTTGGTGTTGTTGTCGATCACCAGGACTTCGTAGTTTTCGTACTGCAGCGCGGCCAGCGAATCGAGGGTGATGATCACCATCTCCGGCGGTTCGTTGTAGCAGGCCAGGTGGATCGACACGAACGGCTGCTTCTCCACCGGATCGGGCGGCAGCAGGCCGGCATGGCGCACCCAGCCGCGGCGCCACAGCACCTCGGTGAATTCGAAGCCGTTGATGAGCAGGATGGCGAGGATCGCGATCTGGGCCGGGAACAGCAGCACCAGCATCGTCCAGTCGATCCAGCTCAGGTAGAAGTTGAAGGGCAGCGTCGCCGACCAGGTGATCAGGCCGCAGGCCAGCTGGATCAGCGCGCAGAAGAAGAAGCGGCCCATCAGCTTGAAGCGGCTGTAGTGACGGGCGAACCAGATCATCGGCAGCAGCGCCAGCAAGCTGGCGGCCAGCGCCTTCCACGGCCACGCGGTGTCTTCGGTCACCGGGCCGGTGAAGGGGAACTTCGGCTGGCGGTCGGCGTTGAACATGCCCCAATAGGCTTCGGTGCGACCCGAGAGCTTTTCCTTCCAGGGCTGGTCGAACGCCTCCATGACGTAGTAGTCGATGTTTTCCTTCTTGGCGGTGACGAACCACTGGCGCAGGAAGATCGCCTCGTTCGACACAGAAGGATCGGCACGTTGGAAGCGATCGCCGTTCGACGGCCAGCCGATTTCACCGATCACGACCGGCTTGTTGGGATACTTTGCGCGTAGCTCCTTATAGCTTCCAAGCGCTGCACCTATGGCGTCCTTTCGATCCATACCGTTCCAGTACGGGAACAGGTGCACCGTAATGAAGTCGACGTGCTCGGCCAGTTCCGGATACTTGAGCCAGATATAGTCCGGCTCGGCCACCGACACCGGCTGGTGCAGCGCCGCGCGCACGCGGTCCACATACGCCATCAACTGCTCGGGCGGAATGTCGTTGCGGAACAGCACTTCGTTGCCGACGATCACCCGGTTGATCGAGTTGGGGTAGCGCCGCGCCTGCGCGATCAGCGTCTCGATTTCCTTCTCGTTGTTGTCGAGGCGGCGATCGATCCACGCGCCGGCCATCACCTGCAGGCCCTGCTTGTCGGCCAGGCGATACACCTGTGGGTTCTGCAGCGTGGAATAGGTGCGGATGCGCGGCGTGTACTGCTTGAGCAGCTTCAGGTCGTTGTTGATTTCCTCGTCGGATGGGAAATCGTTCTTCAGCGGATTCTGGTAGCGCTGGAAGGCGGACAGCGCGAAGCCGCCGATGGGACCTTTCCAGTCCTCGGGGCCATGGGGCAGGTTGCTCCACCACCACAGGCCGATGTTCATGGCCGCCACGATCAGGGCAAGCAGGATGGCTGCAAGCAGCGGATGTCGGCTGTCGTGGGTGGTCGATGTCGCGCTCAAAACGGTCCCCGTGGCTGCCTCACACGAGGCCGAAAAGCCCTGAAAGCTTAACCACGGAGCGCATTGGGCTCAATCAATCGCGCAAGGAGGTGGTCAGCGCAAGGTCAGGCCAGTGGCCGGTGACGGCAGAGCAGTGCATCCGCGGGCCATTTTCGGCAATGGCCAAGGCTCCGCTTCAAGCCGCACCCCTGCAGTGCATTCCTGTCTCATTGCGGTCCCGGTATGCACGATGCATCACCAGCGACGGGCGATGTGGCGCAAATGTTCAATTGCCGTGATGAAGCGAAGGCTTGCGACCGGAGCGATGAAAGCGCCCCGGCGACCGGCAGGACGGGGCGACCCTCTCCCGGGCGGGAGAGGGTCGGGGTGATGCTTATTTGAGCAGCGAGCGCAGCATCCAGGCGGTTTTCTCGTGCTCCTTCAGGCGGCCGGTGACCATGTCGACCGTGCCCTCGTCACCCGCGGCATCGGCGACCTTGATCGCTCCGCGTGCGGTGTGGGCGGCGATTTCATGGCCTTCCACCAGCTGGCCGACCATGTCCTTCCAGTCCGGCACGCCCGCTTCTTCCTTGATGGAGGTGAGCTTGCCGAACTGGCTGTAGGAGCCCGGGGCGAACACGTCCAGGGTGCGGATGCGCTCGGCGACCTCATCGGCGGCCAGCCACAGTGCGTTGTACTGGGTCTCGAACATCGTGTGCAGGCTGTTGAAATGCGGCCCGGTGATGTTCCAGTGGAAGCTATGCGTCTTCAGGTAGAGCGAATAGGTGTCCGCAAGCAGCTTGGACAGCTGCTCGCCGATTTGTTCCCGGTCCTTCTTGGCGATGCCGATGGAGATGGCCATGGAGTGCTCCTTTTCGAGGGTGGGGATGAAACCTGGATCCAGCTTAGCGAGACGTCCGGTGGCGGTGAAATGAATCCTGCCGATGCTTTTGATAGTCACCGGCTATCATGTGCGGTCCGATGACCCAGGCAACCACACCTTCCTCCGCCACCGACCCGCGTCTGCGCGAGCTGCGCAAGGCGCTCGAGTCGGTAACCAGCCGCGACTACGGCCGTTTGCAGGGCCGCTGGCGCGAACTGTCGCGCCGCTTCGACGAGAAGAAGCTGACGGCGCTCGCCGCCGATATCGAGGCCTCCGCGGCAAAGCGCCGCGCGCGAGCCGAAGCCAAGCCCGCGATCACGCTGGACGAATCGCTGCCCATCACCGCGCGTGCCGATGAGATCGTCGAGCTGATCCGCAAGCACCAGGTCGTGGTGATCGCCGGCGAGACCGGCTCGGGCAAGACCACCCAGCTGCCCAAGTTGTGCCTCGCCGCCGGGCGCGGTGAAGCGGGCATGATCGGCTGTACCCAGCCGCGTCGCCTGGCGGCCCGTTCGGTGGCGCGCCGCGTGGCCGAGGAACTGGGCACCGGCCTGGGCGATCAGGTGGGCTTCCAGGTGCGCTTCACCGACCAGGTGTCCGACCGCACCCTGGTCAAGTTCATGACCGACGGCATCCTGCTGGCGGAAACGCAGGGCGATCCCTGGCTGAGCGCCTACGACACCATCATCATCGACGAGGCGCACGAGCGCAGCCTCAACATCGACTTCCTGCTGGGCTATCTCAAGCGGCTGGCGGTGAAGCGGCCCGCGCTGAAGATCATCGTCACCTCGGCCACCATCGATACCGAGCGCTTCGCCGAGCACTTCGGCAATGCACCCATCGTGTCGGTGGAAGGACGCACGTATCCGGTGGAAGTGCGCTGGCGCTCGGTGGACGACGTCGCGTCGCGTCGCGGCCAGCGCGCCGGTGACCTGCAGCAGGGCGGTGCGGATCATGTGGCCGCCGTGCTGGATGAAATCACCCACGACGATCCGCGCGGCGACGTGCTGATCTTCCTGCCGGGCGAGCGCGAGATCCGCGACGCGCATCTGCTGCTGTCGCGCCGCCAGTACCGCGAGACGGAAGTGCTGCCGCTGTACGCGCGCCTTTCCGCTGGCGACCAGGACCGCGTGTTCAAGCCGGGACCGAAGCGTCGCGTGGTGCTCGCCACCAACGTGGCCGAAACCTCGCTCACCGTGCCGCGCATCCGCTATGTGATCGATTCGGGCCAGGCTCGCGTCAAGCGCTACAGCCAGCGCAGCCAGCTCGAGCGCCTGCATGTCGAACCCATCTCCAAGGCGGCCGCTGACCAGCGCAAGGGTCGTTGCGGTCGCGTGGGGCCGGGTACCTGCTATCGCCTCTACGACGAGGCCGATTACGACAGTCGTGCGGCCTACACCGATCCGGAACTGCTGCGCTCGTCGCTGGCCAACGTGATCCTGCGCATGCTGTCGCTGCAGCTGGGCGAGGTGGACGAATTCCCGTTCCTCGAATCGCCCGATCCACGCGTAGTCGCCGACGGCTATCGCCGCCTGGCCGAGATCTCGGCCACCGACGACGCGCGTCGCCTTACCTCGATTGGCCGCGTCATGGCGAAGTTGCCGATCGACGTGCAGCTGGCGCGCATGCTGGTGGAGGCAGAGAAGCTGCAAAGCCTGCGCGAACTGCTGGTGGTGGTCTCCTTCCTCAGCATCCAGGACCCGCGCGAGCGTCCCGCCGACGCACGCCAGCAGGCCGATGCGGCGCATGCGGCGTTCGCCGATCCGAAATCCGATTTCGTCGGCGTGCTGAACCTGTGGCGTGACTACGGCAAGGCGCACGAAGACCTCACGCAATCGAAGCTGCGCGACTGGTGCTCGCGCCACTTCCTCAGCTTCATGCGCATGCGCGAGTGGCGTGAATTGCACCGGCAGCTGTTGCTGGTGGTGCAGGAGCTGGGATGGAAGCTTGACGCTCCTTCTCCCTCTCCCCTCCGGGGAGAGGGTCGGGGTGAGGGGGCAATCTCGCCTCGCGCCTCAAAGGAACGAGCTGTTGCCGTTTCGGATAAGCGAGATAGGCAAGGCTCCAGCAAGCACCCGCCCCTCACCCCAACCCTCTCCCCGGAGGAGAGAGGGAGTAAAGAGGATGAGGCCGCGCGCCAATACGAATCCATCCACCGCAGCCTCCTCGCCGGCCTGCCCACCCAAGTCGGCCACAAAGACGAGAAGGGCATCTATCGCAGCACACGCGAGCGCCGCTTCCAGGTCTTCCCCGGCTCGTCGTTGTCCAAGGTGCCGCCGAACTGGATCTTCGCAGCGCAGATCCTCGATGTCGGTGGCCGCGTGTGGGGCATGATGTGTGCTCGCATCGAACCGCTGTGGATCGAGCAGCAGGCGGCGCATTTGCTGCGTTCGGCGTGGCGCGATCCTCATTGGTCGCGCAAGCGCGGCCATGTGGTGGCGTATGAGCAGGTGAGCCTGTTTGGACTCACGCTGGTCGAACGTCGCCCAGGCACCTTCCAGAAGCAGGACCCGGTGCTTGCCCACGAGATCTTCCTGCGCGAAGCACTGACCCGCGGTGATATCGACGCACGCGCCGACTTCATACGCGCGAACCAGCGCGTGCTGGAAGATGCGCGCGGCATCGAGGCCAAGCAACGAAGAGAAGGGCTGTTGCGTTCCGAAGACGAGCTGGTCGGCTTCTTCGAAGGCAAGCTGCCTGAAGACATCTCGGACAGCCGTGCGCTCGACGCTTGGTACCGCAAGGCACGTCCCGCGGAACAGGCGGCGTTGCGCTGGTCGCTGGACGATGTGATGAGCGGCGGCGCCGGGCTCGATCCCAAGGCGTTTCCCGCGTCGCTCGAGGTTCCACCGCCGGCCATGGATGGCCAAGTGCCGCGAGCGCAGGATGCGCGGGAGCGGCCCCAGAAATACCGTCTTGAGTATCGCTTCGTGCCTGGCGATGAAGCCGATGGCGTGACCTTGCACCTGCCACTGGCGATGTTGAACGCACTGCCCGCGGCGCGTTGCGAATGGTTGGTGCCTGGATTGCTGGCGGAAAAAGTGGCCGAGTTGATCCGTGGCCTGCCCAAGGCGCTGCGTCGCAATTTCGTGCCCGCGCCGGACTTCGCGCGCGCGTTCGTCGAGGCCGAGGCGCCGCGCGACGAATCCCTGCACAAGGCGCTCGCGGCATTCCTCAAGCGGGCTACCGGCGTGGACGTCGCCGCGACGGATTTCGATGCCGTGGAACTGCCCGCGCATTTCCGCATGCGCTATCGCCTGCATGACGAAAACGGCAAGACGCTCGCCACGGGGCGCGATCTCGCGGCGATGCGCGCGCAATGGGAAGGGCAGGCGCGCGAAGCGTTTTCGCGCAAGACCGATATCGAGCTTACGCGCGAAGACATCGCCAGCTGGGATTTCGAAGAGATTCCAGCGCAGGTGCGTTCGGCTGGAGGCCTGCTGGCATTCCCTGCGTTGGTCGATCTGGGCGACGCGGTGGCGCTGCGTGTGTTCGAGCGTAGCGACGAAGCGCGCGAGGCACACGTCCAGGGCGTGGTTCGCCTGTTGCGCAATGCACTCGCCAGCGACATGAAGCAGGCGCGTCGCCGCCTGCCGATCGCCAATCCGCTCGCCTTGAAATACGCACCGCTAGGTGGCGTGGATGGCTTGCGCGAGGACCTGGTGGAAGGCGGTTTTACCGATCTTCTGAACCGTCACGATCTCAACGCGAGAACGGCCGGTGCGTTCCAGACATTGCACACGCAGATGGCACGGGAACTGTTCGGTGCGGCGGTCGAGCGCCTCAAGCTGGCCGAGCCGATCATCGAAGCGCAGGCGGATCTCAAGCCGTGGTTGCAACCGCCGTTGATGGGTTTTGCCCGCGCCAGCTACGACGACCTGCGCGAGCAGCTCGAGTCCTTGCTCACTGCGGGCTTTCTGCGTGAACTGCCCACCTCGCGGCTGGCGCACTATCCACGCTATCTGAAGGCGATGCGCTTGCGCGCGGAGCGCCTGCGGCAGGATCCGGCCAAGGACCAGCAGCGCATGCTGCAGGTGCTGCCGTTCTGGCGCGATTACCTCAAGCACCGCGCCGCAGGCACGGGTGGGCTGGATGAATTGCGCTGGCTGATCGAGGAATGGCGCGTGTCGCTGTTCGCGCAGGAACTGAAGACAGCCGAGCCGGTATCGGCCAAGCGACTCACGCGGGCGCTGGAGGCGCTCGCGTGAGTCGGGCGCGTCAATGGACGCGCTTTACGCTGATGCTTTCGCCGCAGCCTTCCACGTACATCAGCCAGTTGCCCATCATCATCGGCTTGATGGTGACGCCCGGATTCTCGGCATGCGGGCAGACGTAGCTGCCCGATCCGGCCTGCTTCCACACCTGGCCGTTGTCGAGCGTGTACTGCCTGTTCTCGCCGAAGCCATCGAATGAACCCTTGAGGCGCGCGGTGACCATCGTGCGCTTGCCGCTCTCGGGATAGAACACCGGCTTGCCCGACGAATCGACCACCTTGGTGATCACCTTGCCGTGCCCGCTCAGCCAGTCGTCGAGGTTCTTCAGTTCGTCGGCCGACAATTTGTCGAGGCCTGCGGCCTTGAACTCCGCAGGCGACATGCGCTGCTGCAGCGGCACGTACTGGTCGGCGGCCAGGGCAAGGGCGGGAACGATCAGGGCGGCACTCACGAACAACGACAGCAGGCGGGCCAGACGCATGGAAATGTCCTCAAGGGCGGGGGAGCGACGTCGCCGCCGCAGCATACACGGCATGAACCGCCGGTTCATGCGGAAGGCGGGCCGTGGGAGCGGCCTGCACTAGAATGGTGGCATGGTCCAAGCCGCCCTCAACGCAAGCCCGGGTCTCGCCCAGTGGCGCGAACGCGCCGGCCGCGTGCCGCCCGTGCTCGGCGAGGCGCTGGACGCGTGCACGCCCTTGCCGGTGAGCCAGGCCGAGCTGGCGGATGCGCTGGACCTGCTCGCCATGCTCGGGTCGGACGCGCAAACGCAGGCCGCGGCCGTGTGGTTCGAAGTGTCGCGCGCCGATCCCGCACTTTGGGCCCAGCGCGAAGCCACGCTGCCGGCCGACCTGCAGCGGCTGGTCGCCGGCCAGTTGGCGGCCGAGCGGGTATGGGCGCTGCACGCACAGCACGGTGCCGATCACGGTGCGGAAGGCTTGCGCCGGCTGCTGCTGGCGATCATCCGCGATGTGCGCGTGGTGTTCATCCTGCTGGCACGGCAGCTCGCTCGCATGCGCGTCGCCAGCAGTTGGCCGGAGGCTGAGCGCCAGTCGCTGGCGCGGCTCACCCGCGACATCCATGCGCCGCTCGCCAACCGCCTCGGCATCTGGCAGCTGAAGTGGGAACTGGAAGACCTGAGCTTCCGCTACCTGCAGCCGGAGACGTACAAGCGCATCGCCAAATTGCTGGACGAACGCCGCGTCGATCGCGAGGAATTCATTCGCGAATCACTCGACGTGCTGCATCGCGCGCTCGACGCGGCAGGCATCCGCGCGGAACTGGCGGGCCGGCCAAAGCACATCTATTCGATCTGGAAGAAGATGCAGCGCAAGTCGCTGGAGTTCTCCGATCTCTACGACATCCGCGCCGTGCGCGTGCTGGTCGACAGCGTGGCCGACTGCTACGGCGCGCTCGGCGTCGTGCACACGCTGTGGCCGCACCTCCCTGGCGAGTTCGACGACTACATCGCGCGGCCCAAGGGCAACGATTACCGCTCGCTGCACACGGCCGTAGTCGGCCCGCGCGGCAAGACGCTGGAAGTGCAAATCCGCACGCACGAGATGCATCGCATCAACGAACTCGGCGTGGCTGCGCACTGGCGCTACAAGGAAGGCGGCGCGGGCGACAGCGAGTTCGAAGCGAAAATCGCCTGGATGCGCCAGCTGCTGGAACCGCGGCCCGACAGTGACGGCGATCTCGCCGCCGACCTGCACACCGAGCTGCTGGAAGACCGCGTCTACGTGCTCACGCCCAAGGGCGAAGTGGTGGACCTGCCGCACGGCGCCACCGTGCTCGACTTCGCCTACCACGTGCATACGGAAGTGGGTCATCGCTGCCGCGGCGCCAAGGTCAACGGCCGCATCGTGCCGCTCACCTTCCAGCCCTCCAGCGGCGATCGCGTGGAAGTGCTCACCGCCAAGGCTGCCGAGCCCAGCCGTGACTGGTTGTCGCCGCATCACGGCTACCTGCATACCTCGCGTGCGAAGGACAAGGTGCGCGCCTGGTTCCGCCGCATTGCGCATGACGCCAACGTCGCTGCCGGTCGCGCGATCTTCGAAAAGGAGATCAAGCGCCTGGCCTTGCCGTCGGCCGACATCAGCAAGCTGCCGGCGCATTTCCATGTGAAGTCGCACGAGGAGTTGCTCGTCGCGCTGGCGTTGGGCGAAATCGCGCCGGGCCAGATCGCCCGCGTGCTGCAGGAGGCCGCGGCGCCGCCACCGGCCATGACGCAGTCGGCGACCGTGGCACCGCCGAGGCAGGCGACGCCCGGTCACAGCGCGCTCAGCATCGAGGGCGTAGGCAATCTGCTCACCACCTTGGCGCGCTGCTGCCAGCCCTTGCCGGGTGATTCGGTGCGTGGCTTCGTCACCAAGGGGCGAGGCGTGTCTGTTCATCGCGCGGATTGCCCCAGCCTGGCACGTCTGGCGCGGCGCGATCCCGACCGCGTGATCGAAGTGGAGTGGGGCAAGGCCGCCGCGCGCGCCTACGAAGTGGACATCGAACTGCGCGGCTACGACCGCAAGGGTCTGCAGAAAGACGTCACCAGCGTCATCAGCAATGCCAGCGTGCACATCATCGCGTCGTCCAGCCGCGTGTTCACGCGCACGGGCGAAGTGGAAATGCGCTTCACCCTGCGTGTCCGGGACTTCGAACAGCTCTCTACGCTGCTGGATCGCCTGGTGGCCTTGCCCAACGTGGTCGACGCGCGCCGCGTCAGCGTTGGCTGAACGGCTGGTCTTAACAACCCGGCCCGGGCCCGCCGCGATGCTAAGCTGCGGCCGAGAGTCTCCACTTCCCCAAGGCCCATGAACGGACGCAAAGACCAGTACGACCAAGGGTCGCCAGGCCGCACCGAGCCGACCCTGGGTAGCCTCGACAACCTGGATGCGCCCAGCTCAAGCCCATTGAAAGACGCGCCCCGGGACGACGACGGACTGCCCAAGTTCAACCTCGACCCGGACATGCGTCGTCCGGTGCCGCCGCGCGAACCGACGCCTCGCCCCCGCGATCGCGATCGCGATCGCCCGCGCAAGCGCGGATGGCTGGTGCCGGTGGCGTTGCTGGTGGTCATCGGCATTGGCACCAGCGTGTGGATGGGGCAGGACAAGCTGCGCGGACTGGTGCCCAGCACCGAGCTCGATGGCGTGTTGGGACGTGCGGAAACCGCGCTGCAGGAAGGTCGCCTGGACGGCACCGACGGTTCCAGCGCCCGTGAATTGTTCGAAGCGGCACGCGCCCTGCAGCCGGACAACGATCGCGCCCGCGACGGCCTGCGCAAGGTCGGTCAGGCAGAGATCGCTCGCGCCGACGCGGCGCTGCAAGCCCACAAGCTGGACGAAGCCGACCAGGCGCTCGCAACGGCGCGCGAACTGCTGGGTGGCGGCGCCGACGTGGACCGCCTGAGCCAGGCGATTGCCAGCGCACGCAACGGTTCGGTAAAGACAGACAACCTGGTCGACCAGGCGCAGCAGGCGCTCGAGGCAGGCAAGCTCGATGGCGATAACGGCGCGGCAGCGCTATATCGACGCGTGCTTGCCGCCGATCCCAACAACGCCGTTGCCCTGCATGGACTGGACAAAGTGGCCGACGCGCTCGCCGCGCAGGCGCACAAGGCGCTCGATGCGGGCGATCGCACAACGGCGTCCGCCATCGTCGACCGCATTGCCGCAATGCTGCCCAATTACGGTGAATTGCCGGCCTTGCGTGCCGCCTTGGTGCAGGCCGACCAGCAGAACAACAGCCAGGTCACCGACGCGATCAAGCAGGGCCAGGATGCGCTGCGCGCCGGACGCATCACCGGCGAAGGCGACGACACCGCGCTCGCGCACTTCAAGGCCGCGTTGGCGATCGATGCCAACAACGCCGACGCGAAGACGGGCCTCGGCCAGGTAGCCCAGGCACTGATCGTGCAGGCCAACGCCGCGCTCGACAGCGGCGACACTGCGCATGCAAGCGGTTTGCTGGATCAGGCCGAAGCGCTCGCGCCGCACTCTGCGGACCTGGCGTCGGCGCGCGCGCGCCTGACCGACGAGCAGAAATCCGTCGCGGTCGCGCAGGCCGCGAGCGAAAAGCACAAGGCCGCCGCGGAACCGCAGGCGAATGCCAAGGCCGATCGACGCAAAGCTGCCGCCAGCGCGCAGGTGGCTGGCGAAGACGAGGACACCAGCGAAGCGCCGCTGGAACATCCGCCGCTCACCCCGCAGCAGAGTGCGGAACTCTCGCGCACATTGCTGCGCGCGGACAATGCGGCACGGCAGGGCAATCTGATGCTGCCGCCGGGCGAGAGCGCATATGACCTTTACCGTCAGGCGCTCGCCATCGACGGCAACAACGTGACCGCACGCAACGGCCTCGAAAACCTGCCCAACATCGCCATCGGCCAGTTCAACCAGGCGCTGATGAACGGCAATCTGTCGGTGGCAAACAGCCGCCTGGCAGACCTGGCCGACCTGTCGCCGGGCAACACCAACCAAGGGGTGCTGCGCCAACGCTTGGCGAGTGCGTGGATGGACCAGGCCGAGCAACAGTTGCAAAGTGGCGATCGCGCCGGTGCTGCCCAGTCGCTGGACAGCGCGCGCAAACTCATGCCGGGCAATCCGCGCCTGGCCACCTTGATGGCACGCCTGCAGTCCGGTTCCTGAGGAATCGCCCATGACGGTGATGGTGTTTGGGGCCAGCAGTCAGATCGGCCGCTTCCTGCTGCCGCGCCTGCTGGCGCGCGGTGAAACCGTCAAGGCGCTCAGCCGCTCGGAGCGTGCCAGCGAACCCGGCCTCACCTGGGTGCATGGCAAATTGCCTGATCGCGTGCCGGACGTCGGGCGCCCGCTGGTGATCATCAGCTTCGGTCCGCTGCTGCCGTTCGCGCAGTGGCTGTCGTCGCTGGTGCTGGCGCCGGGCACGCGCGTGATCGCGACCAGCTCGATGAGCGCCGAATCCAAGCAGGATTCCGACGTGCCTGCCGAGCGCGCGATATCGCAGTCGCTGCGCGACGGCGAACTCGCCTTGGCCGCCGCCTGCGAAAAGCAGGGGGCGTTGTGGACGATTTTTCGCCCCACGCTGATCTACGGCGCGGGACTCGACAAGAGCCTGACCCCGATCGCACGTCGTGCCATGCGGCTGCGGGTATTCCCATTGCCTGCTGGCCGCGGCCTGCGCCAGCCGGTTCACGCGGATGACATCGCCGCAGCCGTGGTGGCGGCGCTGGATCATCCCGAAGCGGCGGGCCGCATCCTTCCGTTGGGCGGCGGCGAGCGGCTCACGGCCGGCGAGATGTTTGCGCGGGTGCGTCGCAGCCTGCCGATCGGCACCTTGCCCGTTCCCGTGCCGGCGCCGCTGTTGCGCCTGGGTCGCCATGCCGTGCCCAGGCTGCGCGGTCCGTTGACGCGGCTGGAAGCCAATCTCATCGCCGACAACAGCGAGCTGCAGCGGTTGCTGGGCGTCTCACCGCGCCCCTTCCAGCCGGACGCCGCCTGCTGGGAACCTCAACTGTAGGAGCGCACCCAGTGCGCGACCGCGGGGCCGCGGTGCATTCCAGTCAGTGGTTTTCGCCTCTGGCCCCGGCGTTCCTGCCAGACCCGTCGCGCATTGGGTGCGCTCCTACAGCGGGCGGGTCGGGCCGGGGAACCTGCCGGCGCCTCCTTCCAGCCCCATCCACGCCACAAACGGCCGCTGGCGTTCAGATACCCGCTGGGAAGCGGGTCCTATGATCCCGTGGCCTCTTCCGTTCAGGATTTCCCCTCTTTGGCCTTCTTGACCCGCCTCCGTTCGTTCGCCAGCGCCGTCTGGCCCTGGGTGCGCATTCCGTTCTGGATCTGCATGGGTCTGCTGTTCGGCTTCGTATTGCCTTACACCCTCGTGCTCAACAAGCGGGTGCAGGATCGCTTCAACGACTTGGTGTTCGCGGTGCCCACGCGCATTTATGCGCGTCCGCTGCCACTGTCGGCGGGCACGCCGATGAATCCGGCGACGCTGGAACTGGAGCTGACCTTCGCCGGTTACAGCAACGACGGCCGCGGCCAAGTGGCCGGCACCTGGGCGAAGGACGGCGGTACCTACAACATCGCCTCGCGCGGCTATGCGGGGCCGGACGGCGGTGAGTTGCCCAAGCGCATCCGTGTCGTGCTCGGCAAGGGCCAGGTGGCCAGTGTGAAGGACACGGCCAACGGGCGGGCGCTGGAGCTCACCCATCTCGACCCGGCGCGCATCGCCACCGTGTACGGATCGCAGCAGGAAGAGCGCCGCATCGTGCGCCTGGCCGACGTGCCGCCGCTGCTGATTGGCGGTTTGCAGGCGGTGGAAGACCGCGACTTCAAGCATCACATCGGCATCGACTTCACCGCCATCCTGCGCGCCTCGTTCGCCAACCTGCGCGCGGGCCATACCGTGCAGGGCGGCTCCACGCTCACGCAGCAGCTGGTGCGCAACCTGTTCCTGGATCGCTCGCAAAACCTCACGCGCAAGTTCAACGAAGCGCTGATGTCGATTCTCATCGAAACGCACTACGACAAGAGCCGCATCCTCGAGGCCTACGTCAACGAAGTGTTCCTCGGCCAGCAGGGCAACCAGGCCGTGCACGGTTTTGCCGCCGCGTCGGAGTTCTACTTCGGTCGCCGCATGGAAGACCTCAAGCCGCAGGAAATGGCGCTGCTGATCGGCCTGGTGAAGGGGCCGAGCTATTACGATCCGCGTCGCTATCCGGACCGCGCGCTGGTTCGCCGTAACCTCGTGCTCGACCAGTTCGCAGAGACGGGCCTGATCGGTGCCGATCAGGCCGCGGCCTTCAAGAGCACGCCGCTGGGCATCGTCACCAACGGCCAGCTGCCGCACAACCGTTTCCCGGCCTTCATGCAGCTGGTGCGTGCGCAGACCACCAGCGACTTCGACGACGACACGCTTTCCAACGGCAACCTGAGCATCTTCACCACGCTCGATCCAGCAGCGCAGCTGTATGCGGAGCAGGCGATCACCTCGACGGCGGCCAACCTCGGCAAGCGTGGCGAAGCCGCACAAGCTGCCGCCGTGGTCACCGAGGCGAAGACCGGCAACGTGCTCGCCATGGTGGGCAGCAAGTTGCCGGGCGAGCAGGGCTTCAACCGCGCGATGGATGCGCGTCGCCCGATCGGTTCGCTGATGAAGCCGCTGGTGTATCTCGTCGCGCTGGCCAACCCCGAGCGCTGGAACCTCGGCAGCCCGGTGGAGGATTCGCCGATCAGCATGCGCCAGCCTGATGGCAGCTTCTGGACGCCGAAGAACGACGAAGGCGATGTGCACGGTTCCGTGCCGATGATCGATGGCCTGGTGCACTCGTGGAACCTGGCGACGATCAACCTCGGCATGAGCGTGGGCATCGCGCGCATCAAGGCGTTCCTCGAATCGTTCGGGCTCACCGACGTCAATCCGAGCCCGTCGCTGCTGATCGGCGCTGAAGACCTGTCGCCGCTGCAGGCCGCGCAGCTCTACCAGTACATCGCCGCCGACGGCCACGCGTTGCCGCTGCTGGCGGTGCGTGGCGTGGTCGACAACAAGGGCCAGACCATCAAGCGCTACGAAGTCAAGACCGGCCCCGGCGAATACCAGCCGGCCGTGCGCCTGGTGACGTGGGCCATGCAGCAGGTGGCGCGTACGGGCACGGCGGCGTCCATCGGCAGTTCGGGCCTGGCCTACCTCAATGCCGCGGGCAAGACCGGCACGAGTAACGACATGCGCGACAGCTGGTTCGCAGGCTTCACCGGCGATCACCTCGCGCTGTTCTGGATGGGCCGCGACGACAACAAGCCCAGCGGCCTCTACGGTGCCACCGGCAGCCTGCGCGCATGGCAGGAATTGTTCCGCAAGCTGCCCACGCGCCCGTTGTCGGCGGCGCCGGGCGACGGGCTGGAAATGGCCTGGATCGCCAATGGCCACCGTTCGGAAGAGGGATGTGACGGTGCGCGCCAATTGCCGGTGGTCGCCGGTACACTTGGGCAGGACGCCGAGGGCTGTTTCTGGCAGCACGTCGGCAATCTTTTCGGCAGCGCCGATACGTCCCCCGCGCCCGCCGCTCCCACCGAACCCGCACGAGATTGACCATGTCGAGCCGTCTTCTTCGCCACTGCGCCGTCCCAGCCACGCTGGCGGCCCTGCTGCTTGCCGCGTGCACCCAGCCGAGCGTTCCTGCGCAGGCCACGCGTCCGACCATCTCCGATGAGCAGATGCTGGCGTCGATTCGTGCGGCGGGCGACAAGGAGAAGTCGGTCATCGATGTGAACCCGCTGCGCGATCCGGGCGTGGCCGCGCTGCAGGACGCCGCCGAAGGCGACCTGCGCACCGGCAAGTACCAGGATGCGGCGACCAAGCTCGACCAGGCGCTGAAGATCAGCCCCGATTCGCCGGATCTGCTGCAGGACCGCGCCGAACTGGCCATTCGCCTGAAGGACTACGGCAACGCCGAGAAGCTCGCGCACCGCTCGTGGGAACTGGGGCCGCGCCTGGGTCCGCTGTGTGCCCGCAACTGGCAGACCATCGTCGAACTGCGCCAGCATGCCGATGACCAGGCGGGTGCCGCGAGCGCCAGCAAGTGGGTGGCGCAGTGCCATGTGGAAGGGTTGCAGCGTTATTGAGCGCGAGAGTCACGCCTACCCTGTAGGAGCGCACCCAGTGCGCGACCGCAGAGTTGCGTTTCAACGGTAGTAATCGGTTCTCGCCAGCAGCATGGAAGTGACGCCGCTTCACCGCTCCGTAGGCTATCGCGCACTGGGTGCGCTCCTACAGGTGAGCATCGATCTAACGCCTGCGCTCTTCCATCAACCCCACCAGATTCCCATCCGGATCACGCAAAAACGCCAGCCAGAGCGTGTGGTCGGACAGCTCGGCGGTGGCATGCGGTTCGCGCTCGCCCACCGCGCCACGATCGAGCAGCGAAACGAAGGCGTGTTCGATGTCGGCGATCTTGAAATAAAGGATCGAATTGCCGCCCACGGACCCCGCGCCTTGTGGCGTCGACAACATCAGGCGTACGCCTCCGCTGTCGAGAAAAGCGAGGTTGGGCGCCGGTCGAAACAGGAAGGGCAGCCCGAGGATGTCGCGATAGAACGCCAGCGCCGCATCGACGTCGCTGACGGTGATTGCGATCTGGCCGATGCCGGTAACGGGCCTGGACATGGCGATGCTCCGCGGGAAACCGCGCCCAGTCTAGGGTATTCGCAGCCCGACGGAAGGTCCGCCATACTTGCCGGATGATCGATAACGAGGACGTTGCCGCGCTGCTGGGCACGGAAGGCCCCTTCGCCCGCGAGCTACCCAATTTCGCCCCGCGCGCCGCCCAGCAGGCGATGGCGCGTGCGGTACAGCACGCCATCGCCGAGCGCGAGACCTTGATTGCCGAAGCCGGCACAGGCACCGGCAAGACCTTCGCGTACCTTGTGCCTGCGCTGTTGTCGGGCCAGCGAGTGATCGTCTCTACCGGTACCAAGGCGCTGCAGGATCAGTTGTATTTCCGCGATCTCCCCCGCGTGCGTTCCGTGCTGGATGCACGCCTGAAGATGGCGCTGCTGAAAGGACGTTCCAACTACCTGTGCCTGTATCGCCTGGACCAGACCGTGCGCGAAGGCGCCACGTTCGATCGCATGCAGGCGTCGCAGCTGGCTGCTGTACGCGCGTGGTCGGCGCGCACGCGTCGCGGCGATCGCATGGAGCTCGCCGAGGTGCCGGAAGAATCGCCGTTGTGGCCGCGAGTCACTTCCACGCCGGAAAATTGCCTCGGCGTGGAATGCCAGTTCTACGACGACTGTCACGTGGTGAAGGCGCGGCGCGAGGCGCAGGAAGCCGATCTCGTGGTGGTAAACCATCACCTGTTGTTTGCCGACCTCGCGCTGAAGCAGGAAGGTTTCGGCGAGATCCTGCCGGGTGCGCAGGCCTTCATTCTCGACGAGGCGCACCAGATTCCCGAGCTGGCAGGGCAATTCTTCTCGCAGAGCATCAGCGCGCGGCAACTCACTGAACTGGCGCAGGACAGCCTCAACGAATGCAATGGTGTCACCGGCGCCATCGGGCTGCTGCTCGAACCGGTGGAGGCCTTGCAGGAAGCCGTGCGCAAACTGCGCCTGGCGATGGACGTGCTGCCCGAGCGCGGCCCGTTCCACCTGCTGGAAGCCAGCGACGCCATCAACGCGGCGTTGCACGACACCCGCGAGGTGTTGGCGGCCCTGACCGACGTGCTGGCTTCGCAGGCAGAGCGTTCGCGCGGCTTTGCCAACGCGCACGAACGTGCGGCGCATCTGAGTGAGCGACTCGATCGCATCGCCGAACGCGAGAGCGAGCGGGACGTGCGCTGGTTCGAACTGTTCCCGCGCGGGTTTGCGCTGCATGCGACGCCGCTCGATCTCGCTGCGCCATTGCGCGCGATGCGCGAGCAGACGCAGGCGGCCTGGGTACATACGTCCGCCACGCTTTCAGTGGCGGGCAGCTTCGATCATTTCGCGCGGCAGCTCGGGTTGGAAGATCCGCAGACGCTGCATGTCGAAAGCCCGTTCGACTATGCGAAGCAGGCGCTGTGCTACCTGCCCGAGAATCTGCCCGATCCTTCCGTTCGCGACTACACCGATCGCGTGATCGAGGCTGTATTGCCGGTCCTGCATGCATCGAACGGCCGCGCCTTCCTGTTGTTCACTTCGCATCGAGCCTTGCGTCGCGCCGCCGATCTTTTGCGCGAGCGCGTGCCGTGGCCGCTGTTCGTGCAAGGCACCGCGCCGCGTCATCGCCTGCTGGAAGAGTTTCGTGCCAGCGGCCATGGCGTGCTGCTGGGCGCCGCGAGCTTCTGGGAAGGCGTGGACGTGGCGGGTGAAGCGTTGAGCGTCGTGGTGATCGACAAGCTGCCGTTCGCCGCGCCCGACGATCCGGTATTGCAGGCGCGACTGGAAGCGCTGGAACACTCGGGCATCAATCCCTTCATGGGGTGGCAGGTGCCCAGCGCGGTGATCGCGCTCAAGCAGGGCGCGGGGCGCCTGATCCGCGATGTACACGATCGCGGCGTGCTCGTGCTGTGCGATCCGCGCCTCACCACCAAGGGCTATGGACGTCTGTTCCTGGGCAGCCTGCCGCCCATGCCGCGCACGCGAGTACTGGCCGACGTGCAGGCGTTCTTTGCCGGGGACCCGTCGTCTGTCGAGTGATCGGGGCACGCCGGCACTGGATTTCCGCACCCGGCCGCCGGACGATGTCACGACAATCCACCGCATAGAGGGCGACGGCATGGCCAAGGTCACCGGCATGGGCGGCTTCTTCTTCAAGTCGCGCGATCCCAAGGCATTGGGCGAGTGGTATGCCCAGCATCTGGGGCTGTCGATCGAGGGATGGGGCGGCGTGCGTTTCGATGACGATCCCTCGCGCAGCGGCTATACCGTCTGGTGCCCGTTCGCCGCGGATACCGACTACTTCGCGCCCAGCGCGCAGCCGTACATGATCAATTTCCGCGTGGACGATCTGGACGGCATGCTCGCCCGGCTTAGGGAAGCCGGCGTGACGGTCGATGATCGCGTCGAGGAAAGCGAGTTCGGGCGTTTCGGTTGGATCATGGACCCGGAAGGGACGCGCATCGAACTGTGGCAGCCGCCGGCTTAAGTACTAACCAGCGGCGAGTTGCCGAAGACACGCCGCTGTTGCCGCATCGGCAGGCACGAAGGCTTCCAGCGCCAGCTCGGCGAGCGTGATGTCCATCGGCGTGCCGAACACCGTCGTGGTGCTCAGCATCGACAGCACGGCATCGCCAAGTTCGAGCTCCATCGGCACGGCGATCGCATCGTTGATATGCGATGGCGCCGACTCCTCACCCGGATAGCTGCGCAGTTCGGCGAGCAGTGTCATCAACTCTGGGTCCTGCGTGGCGTCGATCTGTCGCCGCAGGCGTTCGAGCAGGTGCGCGCGCCATACGGGCAGGTTGCGGATGCGCGGCGCGAGTCCCGTCGGATGCAGGCTCAGTTTGAGCACATTGATGGGTGGCTGCAGCCACTGCGACGGAAGCCCTGCGAGCAAGCGTTGCGTGGCCTGGTTGCAGTCGACCAGATGCCAGTGACGATCGACCACCAGGGCCGGATAGGGCTCCATGCCCTGCAGCAGCAGGCGCATGGTGTCGCGCACGGAAGCGAGCGCAGGATCGGCCAGCGTGCGTTCGCGATAGGCGGGTGCGAAGCCGGCGGCGATCAGCAATTGGTTGCGCTCGCGCAAGGGAATCTCCAGGTACTCGGCGAGCCGCACGATCATGTCGCGACTCGGTTGCGCGCGGCCGGACTCCATGAAGCTGAGGTGACGCGTGGAAATCTCCGCACCGCTGGCGAGGTCGAGCTGGCTCAGGCGCCGATGCCGTCGCCACTCGCGCAGTAGGTCGCCGATCGGGCGTGGAGAAGAGGCGGGCAGGGCGGCAGTGTTGCTCATCGACGTGGACGATCCAGGCGGGTTCACGTGATCTTCCCATGCGAACGCGACCGGAGGCGGGGGACGACGGCGTGTCGCACCGTCGTCCCAATGGCGATCAGGCCATCTGCGGCACCTTGTCCAGGAAGCCGAACACCTGGCGAATACGGCCGTCCTGCATGGCGGCCACGTCGAAGCCGATCACCAGCGGTTCGTCCGCTCCCGGCGCGGCCAGGTGCCACTGGAAACGCAGTGTGTCGTGGTGTGCGTCGACATCGCCGGCCAGCGCGAAGCGATGGCCCGGAAACATGTTCTGCACCGCGGCGACGGTGGCGTCGATCGCCTCCCAGCCCTTGGCGTCCACCATCGGGTCGGTGTAACGCGCGTGCTCGTTGTAGACGTCTTCGATGAGGTTGCGGCGGCGCAGTGCGTCGGTCTCGTTCCAGCTGGCGATATAGCGTTCAGCGAGGGCATGGGCGTGGGTGGTCATGGTCGTTCTCCTCTTCGTGTTCGTTGGGGTGAGCCCAGCTTGCGGTCACCCATGCGCACAAGCGATTACCTGGCAGGTAATGGATCGTTGCCCTGCTTTTGCCCCCTTCGGGCCCGCAGTTGCCGCCTGCAAGCCCGATCGATGGCGGCAGGGGCGCTGAACCTGTCAGGCGTGTCCAGGGCGGCGCTTGCCATTACCATGGAGTCCTCATGAATCTGCTCGCCATTGAAACCTCCACCGAAGCCTGCTCCGTCGCCCTGATCCATGGCGACGAAGTCATTGCGCGCAGCGAGATCGCGCCCCGCCGTCACGCCGAGCTGGTGTTGCCGATGGCGGACAACCTGCTGGCCGAAGCCGGCCTGGGGCGCCACGCACTCGATGCGATTGCCGTGGGCCGCGGACCCGGCGCATTCACCGGCGTACGCCTCGGCATCTCGCTGGCGCAGGGCATGGCGTTGGCGCTGGATGTCCCGGTGGTCACCGTGTCGTCGCTGGCTGCACTCGCACTGGAAGCGCCGGAAGACGAATCGGCGATCCTCGCGGTGATCGATGCACGCATGGGCGAGATCTACGCGGCCAGTTTTCGTCGCGACGACAACGGCGGCCTGATCCCGCTCGACGAGGAACGCGTGTGTCTGCCGCAATCGCTGTCGTTGCCCGAGCAGGCACGGTGGCATGTGGTCGGTACCGGATGGACCACCTACGCCGACGAGTTGCGTCGTCATCTCACTGGCGAACTGCGCTCCGCCGAAGGCGCGCGCTATCCGCAGGCGCGCCACGTCGCCGAATTGGCCGCACGGGAGTTCGCGGAAGGCCGCGCAACGGCGCCCGAGCATGCGTTGCCGGTGTACCTACGGGACAAGGTGGCGCTCACCTTGGTGGAGCAGGGCAAAGCCTGACGCTGCGGTTTGTAGGAATTTTCCTACGACAATTTTCCTACCACTTGTATGAGATGCCGCTCCGGCGTCTGTCCCGCTATGGTTGCCGGGTCCCAGGGGAAACACGGATGGGACCGCCGGCCACGGATGGCCACGATTCACTTCGCGCCGTGACCTGAGGGAGACGCCGGATGAGTCGTGCAGGGGACCGCAGGGCATTCCTTTCGCTTTCAAGTCGCGCATTTCTCGCCGGCATACTGGCACCAACAGCGACTTTCGCGGCTTCCACGAGCAGTGATGACGGTGCGGCCGGGGCAAGGCCCTCTCGCAACCTCTACGACGACGCCTTCGTGTTCGACGGCAACAGCACGCCGGGCATCGGCGGCATCTGCTGCAGCGACGACACCGCCGAAGCGCTGAAGATCGTCCGCGAAAGCGGCGTCACCGCCATGAAGACCACCATGGGCGGTTTCGAGGGCAGCTTCGAGGAAACCGTGGGCGAGATTGCCGCGGTGCAGAAGCTGGTCGGACATTTTCCCGATCATTTTCTCCGGGTCGCCCGTCATGACGATCTCGAACGCGCCAAGCGCGAGCACAAGCTGGCGCTGATCCTCTCGTTTGAAGCGTCCAGCATGCTGGGCGACAAGCCTGATCGCATCGAGACCTTCCGCAACCTCGACGTGCTGGTCATGCAGTTGTCGTACAACCGCAAGTCGCCGTTCGGCTGCGGTTGCCTGGATGGCGATACCGATGGCGTCACGTCGCTGGGCCGCGAGGCGATCGCACGGATGAACTCGATCGGCGTGGCGCTGGACCTGAGCCACGCCAACGTAGCGACCACGAAGGACGGTATCGCCGCATCGACCAAACCCGTGGTGATCACCCACGCAGGCTGCCGTGCCGTGTTCGAGCACCCCCGCAACAAGACCGACCGCGAGATGAAAGCCATGGCGGATAGGGGCGGCGTGATGGGCATCTACATGCTGCCCTTCCTCACCGAGGACACGCGCCAGCCGATGCTTGCGGATTTCATGCGGCACCTGACGCACGCGCTGGATGTGTGCGGCGAAGACCACGTCGGTATCGGCACGGACTTGTCGGTCGCCGCGCTCACCGACGAAGACATCGCCTACCTGATGAAGTACCTGGAGGAACGCCGGAAGAAGGGCATTGCCGCGCCTGGCGAAAACCGGCCCCTCTACATTCCGGACCTCAACACGCCGCGCCGGCTCGAGCGCGTGGCAGATGCCATGCAGAAGCAGGGCTACGGCTCGCGCACCATCGAGAAGGTGCTCGGCCTCAATTTCAGTCGCGTCTACCGCGACATCTGGACGGCCTGAAGCGCCAGCATCCTCAATCGGAGGTTTTGTCTTCGGCCGGGCTGTCCGGGCCCGGCGGCAGCGGCTTGCCCGATTGGATGGCATGCGCATGCATGATCGCCGGCAACAGGCCGGGGAAGCGCTGCTGGATCTCGTCGCAGCGGGTCGTATTGAGCATCTCCACGCCGCGGCGCTCGCTGCGGATCAGGCCGGCCTCGCGCAGGGCGCGGAAGTGCTGGGACAGCGTGGACTTGGGGATGCAACGGTTCTCGACCTGCAGGAAGGCCGAGCAACTGCTGTTGGCGCCCTCCGCGCAGGCCAGCTGCGCATAGATACGGACGCGTACGGGATCGGACAGGGCGTGGAGAATGCCTTCCACGGTGATGTCGTCGATCGAGGGGTGGGTCAACGGACGCATGGGGGCATTTTACCAGCTCTTGAAAACTAGTTCATAAGTTCGTATGTTGCGAACTATGGGAGTTGAGAACTCCCAGTGATCCACTCCCACCCCCATCAGGACCCGTCATGAGCAAGCTCAAAGGCAAAGTCGCCGTCGTAACCGGCGCATCCAAGGGTATCGGTGCCGCCATCGCGAAGTCGCTGGCCGCCGAAGGTGCTTCCGTTGTCGTGAACTACGCCTCCAGCAAGGCCGGCGCCGACGCCGTCGTCAGCGAGATCGAAAAGACCGGCGGCAAGGCCGTGGCCATCGGCGGCGACGTCTCCAAGGCTGCCGATGCCCAGGGCATCGTGGACGCCGCGGTCAAGCATTTCGGCCGCCTCGACATCCTCGTCAACAACTCCGGGGTCTACGAGTTCGGCGCCATCGAGCAGATCACCGAGGAACACTTCCACAAGCAGTTCAACGTCAACGTGCTCGGCCTGCTGCTGACCACCCAGGCGGCCGTGAAGCATCTCGGCGAGGGCGGCAGCATCATCAACATCGGCTCGCTCGTGACCCGCATCGTGCCGGAGACCAGCGCGGTCTACACCGGTACCAAGGGTGCGGTGGACGCGATCACCGGCGTGCTGTCGCGCGAGCTGGGCCCCCGCAAGATCCGCGTCAATGCGGTGAACCCGGGCATGGTGGAAACCGAAGGCACCCACTCGGCCGGCTTTATCGGATCGGACTTCCACACCCACGCCGTGGCCCAGACCCCGCTCGGCCGCATCGGCCAGCCGAACGACATCGCTTCGATCGTCACCTTCCTGGCGTCGGACGACTCGTACTGGCTGACCGGCGAGCGCCTGTTCGCCGGCGGCGGCGTGCGCTAAGGCAGGCTCCCTGGCGTCGGTGCGCTTCCGTTCACGGAGGCGCACCGACGCATGCATCGCCTTGACGGAACAGGTCGGAGCATCGGGTTCGATTCCTCATCGAACCAGGTGGGCCATGCCTCAGGATGTCTCCAGCCTCGGTGCTCCGCACTTCGGCGTCATTCGCTTCCGCTCATCGTTCGACTTCGCAAAGACCTTCGATGGACTCGAAGAGGCCATCACCTCGCGTGGTCTCACCATATTCGCGCGCATCGATTTCAGCGGCGACGCGGAGCGGGAAGGGCTGAGCATGCGCCCCGAGAAGATGTTGATCTTCGGCAACCCCAAATCAGGCACGCCGTTGATGAAGATGGAACCGACCATCGGCCTCGATCTGCCGCTGAAAGCTCTGGTGTGGGAAGACGAGCAGGGCGACGCGTGGATTGCGTGCAACACGCCGGAATACATCGTCGGCCGGCATGAGCTCGGACCGGAAACCGCCAGTCAACTTGCGCCGGCGATGGCGATCCTGCAGCAGTTCGCGCGCAAGTGAAGAACGGCTTCGTGCGGCGCGTGCGTCGCTTCGTGCTCAGACGAATTCCACGTGCCTGATCCAGTAACGCTGCCGGCGCGCCAGGCGCGCGTCCGCATCTTCTTCGCCGAAGCTCGCTGCGCTGTGCTTCAACCGCGAAGGTTCGACACCTTCGAATGCATGGACATTGACCACGGCATAGACGTGGCCATCGATGGCACTGGTGACCAGCGGGACCACCCCGCAACGCGCGCACACATGAAATTCGGCCGTGCCCGTGCCGAAGGCATAGCGCGATACCTGCGCGGAATCCTGCACTGAAATCCGCAAATGGCCGTCCGGGCAGGACGTCCAAACGCCGCCATGCTTCCTGCAGAACGAGCAGTCGCAGGCACGCGCCGGGATTTCGACGGGGTCGGGCTCCCAGCGCAGTGAAAAACCGATGTTGCCGCAGTGGCATCGACCTTCGATCAGCATGCGCGCAATTCCATGGAGTGGGATCAGTCGGCGGGCGTGGACATCGCGTCGATGATCGCGCCGGTCTGCGCTTCACTCAACAGGCAGTGCGTGGGGCCGACCTTGGCCGTGAGGTCGTCGTGGGTCACAAAGGTGCGGTCACCCAGATGATTCGTATACAGCTCGATGCCGGTGCACAACGCGTAAGGCTTGAGCGGTTCGCTTGGCTGGAGTGCCTGGTACACGCGTAGCGCCATCAACGCGGTCGTGGCAATGCCGGGATGGCTGTTGTCGGTATACAGCCAGGGGAAATCCGCGTGCTGTTGCTGCAGATTTCGCATCGTCTCGCTGATCTCCAACGCTGGTGCGCCCATCTCGTGGCCGAGTTCAGCCTCGGCACTCACCAGCATCTGCGAGAACCTGGAGACAGACTGGTAGGTGCCCATATAGAGCACCCTTGCCCCGTGCTCGCGTGCCTGCCGAGCCAACTTCAGATGCGCGGCGGTCATGCGATCGCATGTTTCGCGTGCGTCATCCACCGCTCCGCTGGTTTCGCGCAGGCACAGCACGTCACCGCCACGCTCCTGCAGCACCACGATCCGGTAGACGCCCGAATCGAGCAGCTCGTTGAGCCTGGGTTCCTGCGCCAGCTCCGAAAGCCTGGCGCCACCGCGCACGTACATGTCGGCACGGTAACGGGGTGATCCGTCCTGAGCCTGTGCAGTGAGTTCGAAGATCACCGGCAAGCTGTTCACGTAGGTCAGGCTGTTGCCGACGAACAGTACGCGTTGTTCCTTGGCGTCCTTGACAGATGCCACCGCCGTCAAGGCCAACAGCAGAGTGAGCAAAGCGATGCATACCTTGCGCCATGAGGTCCGCATGCCACATCTCTGTGCAGATGCCATCGAAAGGCGGAAGCCCGAGTCTGCCGCGTGGGCACGGCGTGGGGCAATCCTCAGAGCTGCCCGATCACCAACTGCACCAACAGGCTGCTCACCGACACCGCGGCCCATACGCCGAGGCCGAGCAGGATCGGGCGTGCACCGGTCGAGGCCATCTTGCGCAGGTTGGCGGAGAGGCCGATGGCGGTGAGCGCCACGATGATCAGGAACTCGGCCGCCATGTGCAGCACTGGCTGAATCGCTACCGGCACCACGCCCGCCGTGCGCAGCGCCGACGCCACCAGGAACCACAGGATGAACCAAGGAAAGATGCGGCGCAGGCTGAAATCGGTGGCGCCCTGCTTCTTCTGCTTCCACGCGGTGGCGAAGGCGAGCACCAGGCAGATCGGGATGATCAGCGTGGCGCGGGTGAGCTTGACGATGGTGGCGTAATCGCCGGCCTCTTTGCTGAAGCTGTAGCCTGCCGCGACCACCGACGACGTGTCGTTGATCGCCGTGCCCGCCCACAACCCGAAGCCAAGGTCGGAGAGATGCAGCAGGTGGCCAAGCAGCGGGAACAGCAGGACCGCCACCAGGTTGAACAGGAAGATGGTGGAGATGGCGAACGCAGTGTCGTGTTCGTCCGGCTTGATGATGGGCGTGACGGCCGCGATGGCCGAACCGCCGCAGATCGCGGTGCCCACGCCGATGAGGATCTTGAGCTTGTCGTGCACGCCAAGCGCGCGTCCCAGCAGCCAGGCCGCGAGGAAGGCGACCGTCATCGTCACCAGCGTGACCGACAGCGATTCCAGTCCGGTCTTCGCCACCTGATTGAGGCTCAGGCCAAAGCCCAGCGCGATGATCGACCACTGCAGCACCTGCTTGCCCGCGAACTGGATGCCGGGCGTGAAGCTGCCGCCGGGCGCCACGATGTTGCGTACCAGGATGCCGAGCACGATGCCGAATACCGGCCCGCCGATCAGCGGCAGCTCGCGCCCGAGGCCCAGCGCCACCAAGGCGATGGCCACCGACAGCAGGAGGCCAGGCAGCCGTTGCGAAAGCGAAGGCGTGGCGGTGGCAGAGGTGGTCGTGGCGTTCATGGCGTTCTCCTGGAATGGCGCCATTGTCCGCCTCATGATCTATCAGTAAAATTTGGAATTATTGATTCGTCCAATAAAGTATTCTGATGATCAATATCAGCCCGCGCCAGCTCGAAGTGTTCGTGCAGATCGCACGCCTTGGCAGCGTGCGTGCTGCCGCCGAAGTACTGCACCTCACGCAGCCCGCCGCCAGCATGGCCCTGGCCGAAATGGAGCGACAGCTTGATGCCCCCGTGTTCGCACGGGAAAGAGGGCGCCTGCGGCTCAATACGCGCGGCCGCGAGCTGCTGCCGCTGGCGCAGGAACTGCTGGAACGCTACGCGGAATTTGGTCGAATCGGCAGCGGCAGCGCCGACGAACTCGGCGGCGAACTGCGCGTGGGTGCGAGCAACACCGTGGGCAACTACCGGGTGGGCGAATTGCTGGGTGACTTCGTTCGCGCCCATCCACACGTCTCGGTACGGCTTCGCGTGTCCAACACGGCGGAGATCGTCGCCGCCATGCTCGACCACGCACTGGAACTGGGTTGCGTGGAAGGCCCCGTGGCGCACCCGTCGTTGGAAGTGCGGCCATGGCGCGATGACGCGCTGGTAGTCTGCGCACCGCCCGATCATCCGCTCACGCGCAAACGTCGCCTGCAACCGGACAATTTCGCCGGCGCACGCTGGGTATTGCGCGAACCGGGTTCGGCGACGCGCAGCCTGAGCGAGCGCGCGATAGCCAGCCTTCCGCCCGGCGAGACCGTGCTGGAGCTGGATCAGGCTGAGGCGATCAAGCAGGCCGTGATTGCCGGCCTTGGCATCGCCTGCGTACCCGAAGTGGCAGTGATCGATGCGGTGGCCGCGGGGCGATTGAAAGTGCTGCGCACGCCGTTCCTGGATTTACGGCGCAAGTTGTCGTTGCTGCTGCACAGGCAGCGCTACCGCGGGGCGTTGATCGAGGCATTTCTCGACAGCGCGCACTGAGCACAGGTCAGCCCTTGTAGGAGCGCACCCAGTGCGCGACCGCGGCGCATGGACCCGACGTCACGCAGGTTGATCGCGCACAGGGTGCGCTCCCACAAAAAAAGACGAACAGTCCAATCAACCAGTAATCGCGGCCAGCAGCGCCTCGGCTTCCTCATGCGTGCGCGAACGCAGGATACGCGGCGCCTGTGCACGCAGCACGCCGTGGTCGAGCGCGTTGAGTCGATCGCGCACGTGCAAGAGCTGGCTGGGATGCATGCTGAACTCGCACAGCCCCAAGGCGAGCAGCAGGGCGGTGAAGTTGGTGTCGCCGCCGATCTCGCCACACAGGCTCACCGGTTTCTTCGCGCGGCGACCTTCGGTGATCACGTAGGCCAGCAACCGCAGCAGGGCCGGTTGCAGCGGGTTGTAGATGTTGTCCAGCGCGTCGTTGCCGCGATCGGCGGCAAGCACGTACTGTGCGAGATCGTTGGTGCCGATGGCCAGGAAGTCGGCATGCTCGAGCAGCGCACGCACGTTGATCGCCGCGGCGGGCACTTCGATCATCGCGCCGAGCGCCAGCTTCTCCGGTAGGTCGACGTTTTCGCGCTTCAGCTCCTGGCGGGCCAGCTTGAACAGCGTGCGCACCGCGATCAGTTCGTCCGGCTGCGTCACCATCGGCACCAGTACGCGCACCGGCCCATAGCAGGCTGCGCGAAGGATCGCGCGGATCTGCGTGGTGAACACGGCGGGATAGCGCAGCGAAAGCCGCACGCCGCGCACGCCCAGCGCGGGATTGTCTTCGCCGCGCAAGACCAGGCCCGCGGCATCGGCCTTGTCGGCGCCAAGGTCCAGCGTGCGAATGGTTACCGGCAGGCCGCCCATGCCCAGCACGAGATCGCGATAGGCATTGAACTGTTCGTCTTCAGTAGGCAGTCCCTTCTGGCGAAGGAACAGGAATTCGGTGCGATACAGCCCGACGCCGTCCGCGCCGCGCAAGCGGGCCATGGCGATGTCGGCGGGCATTTCCGCGTTAGCGAGCAGCCTGATGTCGACGCCGTCGCTGGTGCGTGTCGGCGCGTTGGCCAAGGTGGCGAGACGACGGCCTTCCTGCGCCGCCTCGCGCTGCCAGGAGCGGTAGCGTGCGAGATCCTGTGCAGTGGGATGCACCACCGCTTCGCCGCGCTCGGCGTCGAGCAGGATCAGGTCGTCGTCGTGGATGGTCGACAGCGCGTCGCGCGCACCGACCAGCATCGGCAGGTCGAGACTGCGGGCCAGGATCGCGCTGTGCGAATACGGACTACCGGAGCTGGCGACTACGCCGAGCAAGCCCGCGCCGGCCAGGTGCGCCATGTCCGCCGGTGCGATGGTGTCGGCAATCAGGATCTCGCCCACGCGCGCGGCCAGCTTGCGTTCCTCGCGGCTGGTCTGGCGCTGAAGCGCGGAGATGACGCGATTGATCACCTGGTCGACGTCCTCCTTGCGCGAACGCAGATAGGGATCGTCCATCGCTTCGAACACCGCGGCGAGGCGATCACGCTGCTTCTTTAGCGCAGCGCCGGGACGGTAGTGGCCGATGCGTACCAGATCGTCCAGCCCACGCAGCAGTTCCGGATCGTCCAGCAGCAGGCTGTGCGCGTCGATGAACTCGTTGACCTCTCGCGCGAGCGCGCCGTGCAGCTTGCCGCGCAGTTCGCGCAGTTCCTGCCGGGCGGTTTCAAGCGCGCGGTGAAGACGCGCGAGCTCGACGTCGACCTCGTCCTCGTTGAGCGGGCGTGTGTCGACCAGATAACGGCTGGGTTGCACCAGGCGCGCACGGCCCAGCGCCATGCCTTTCGCGGCCGTAGTGCCTGCCAGTATCTGTCTCATGCATACCCTCCGTGGTGGGATGGCCGATCAGGCCAAGATGGATGCGGGCATCCGGCCAGCATCTCGAATCCCCTACGGGAAAGATCGCATGACGCAGCAAACCGGGCCGTGAATACAGCCTCAGGATGCGACGTTCGAGCGATCCATCCTCCCACTCAGGCCCCTTCGTCAAACTTGCGATCGAACAGTTCCACCACGGCGTTGATGGCGGACTCTTCGTCCGGACCGTCCGCACGAACAGTTAGCGGCGTGCCGATGCCTGCCGCCAGCATCATGACGCCCATGATGCTTTGTGCGTTGACCTCGCGCCCCTTGCTGACCAGCCACACCGTCGATTTGAAACCCTGCACCAGCTGCACCAGCTTGGCCGACGCGCGTGCGTGCAGGCCGAGCTTGTTGGATACCACAATGTCTCGTTCAAGCATGGTCGATGAAGATTCCCCCGCGGCCGCCACTGGCCGCTATTTCCGCCAGCTCATCCAGCGGTTTTTCAGCATAGTTGAGTACACGCAGCAGCATCGGGAGGTTGAGGCCCGACACGCAGCGCAGTCGGACACCCAGTGCGCCCAATGAGAGCCCGATGTTGCATGGCGTGGCACCGTAAAGGTCGGCAAGCACCAGCACGCCATCACCCTGGTCCAGTGTCCGCGCATGCTTGGCAGTGAGCGTGCGCATCACGTCGGGATCGGCCTGCGGCGGCACTTCCACCGCCTCGACCTGCAAGGGCAGTTTGGGCAGCACGTGGTGGGCGGCGGAGATCAGCGCCTGGCCGACCGCCTCGTGCGTCATCAGCAATACACCGACGCTCATGGCGGCGTGCCGGTCCGTTTCATGGCTAAGGACAGCATGGCGATCACTCGAGTTCACGATGGAAGGTGAGCACGCCGTTGCGTAGCTCGCGGTAATGGGCGGCCAGCTTTTCCACCAGGTAGACCGAACGGTGTCGCCCGCCAGTGCAGCCGATGGAGATGGTCACGTAGCTGCGATCATCCACCTCGAAGCGTGGAAGCCAGGTGTCGAGCCAGCGCATGGTGTCGGCCAGGTATTCGCCGACCAGGGGCTGGCCATCAAGGTAGTCGCGCACGGCCGCGTCCTTGCCCGAGAGCGGGCGCAGGGTCGGGTCCCAGTGCGGATTGGGCAGGCAGCGTGCGTCGAACACGAAGTCCGCGTCCAGCGGGAGTCCGCGACGGAACGCGAACGACTGGAACATCAGGGTCAGCCCCTCGGTCGCATCGGCATAGCCGGTGGCGAACAGGCGCCGCAGCTGGTGCACGTTGAGGTCGCTGGAATCGATCACCTTGTCGGCGATCGCGGCGAGCGGGCGCAGCAGGCGGCGCTCTTCGGCGATCGCATCGGCCAGCGACATGCCTTGCCAGGAAAGCGGGTGGCGGCGACGCGTTTCCGAATAGCGCTTGATCAGCACCTCGTCGCGGCTGTCCAGGAAGATCAGGTGCGCATGCACGCCGGCTGCGGCCAGTTCGGACAGGATGGCCGGCATGCGGCGCAGGTCCTCACTGGGATTGCGTACGTCCACGCCTACCGCGACGTGTCGCCGCTTTTCGCCCGCGTCGCGTCGCACCGAGGCGACCAGTTGCGGCAGCAGCACGGTCGGCAGGTTGTCGACGCAGTAGAATTCGAGGTCTTCCAGTGCGCGCAAGGCCACGGTCTTGCCGCCGCCGGACATGCCGGTGAGCACGATGAGGTGCGTGGCATCGGGTGAAGAGGAAAGGAGGGGAGTCTTCTCGCTCATGGGTCACCAGGGAGGCAAGCGGCGCATCTGGTGCGCCTGGCGATCGATGAAGGTCTGGGCCGGGTCGATGCCCTTGCTCTTGAGCACGTGGTTGCGCACCGCGGCCTCGACCAGCACGGCGAGGTTGCGGCCTGGCGCCACCGGAATGGTGATCATCGGCACCTGCACTTCGAAGATCTCGCGATGGCCGATGTCGCCGGTGAGGCGGGTGAGGCCATCGGTGTCCTCGCCTTCGCGCAAAGGCTTGAGATGCACCACGAGGCGTAGGTATTTGGACGGCTTGACGGCCGTATGGCCGAACATCTCGCGCACGTTGAGCACACCGAGGCCACGCACTTCCAGCAGGTCCTGCAGCAGTTCCGGGCAGGTGCCATCGATCACGTCGGGCGCGATCAGGGTGAACTCGGTGGCATCGTCGGCCACCAGTCGATGGCCACGGCTGATCAGTTCCAGTGCAAGCTCGCTCTTGCCCGAGCCGGATTCACCGGTGATCAGCACGCCGATCGAGAACACCTCCAGGAACACGCCATGCAGCGTGATCTTCGGCGCCAGCATGCGTGCCAAGTGGTACTGCATCCACGTCAGCAACTCGTGCCCGCGCTTGGAGCTGATCCACAGCGGCGTGTTGGTCTCCTCGGCCACCTCGCGCAGGTCGGTCGGAATGGCCTGGTCCTTGGTCACGATGATCGCCACCGGCTGGTAGGCCGCGATCTTGTTGATCGCTTCCCAGCGCTGGCGCGAGTCCAGGCCGTCGAGGAAGTTGAGCTCCTCGGTGCCGATGATCTGGATCTTGTTGGGGTAGATGACGTTCAGATACCCGATCAGCGACGGGCGTCGGGTAGTGGTGGCCGCCTGTTCGAGCACGCGCGACTCGCCGCGCATGCCGGAAACCCAGCGCAGCGCCATGCGCTCGTGGACACCATCGTAGAGTTGTCGGGCGGTCAGCCGATCCAAGCCATTTCCTTTGCGCCGCCAAAGGGAGCCTTCATGGCTACGGGCAGCTACATGGGCATTGTGCCAGTTCGCACCGGCAGGTGCCTTGGATGGCGGAAATCGAGGGGTAAGGCCCGCCCGGATGCGGGCGGGCCAGGGAGGGTCAGCCGTAAAGGCGCTCTTCACGCGAGGCGCGTTGGTGCTTGTCGCAGACCTTCTCGCGGTGTTTACGCAGCTGGGTCACCAGCTTGTCGAACAGGACATCGATAGAGACGTACATGTCATTCTCGTTGGCCTCCGCGTGCAGTGTGGAACCGCTGACGGTCATCGTGCCTTCGGCACGCTGCTGCAGCTTGTTCACGGAAAGCACGATGCTGAGGCTGAGAATTCGTTCGTCGAGGCGGGTGAGGCGGTCGAGCCGGCTGTTCACGTGATCCCGCAGTGCCGGGGTGACTTCAATCTGCTGACCGCTGAGCTGAACTTGCATGTTGCGCCTCCTCTGGTACACGCCGCCGAAGCGACTGGAATCGATGCGCCGAACGCCCATCGCGTCACCGGCACACCTTCAAAAACCCGGGGATGTTTCGATGCTTTTTTCCGGCCTCCTCACCAAGTCGGGAGAGTCACTATGCGCCTTTGCCGTCATGCCCGCGTTAGAAAGACCTTCACGGTTCGGACATGGCAGCTTTCCGCTCGCGCAGAGTCAGTATGAAATATGGAGACGGCTTTTTTGCCTCCAAGTTCCTGGGGCGCTTTGTCACGGATCGGGGAGGCCCGTTCAGCCAGCGCGTTGGCGCTCGCTGGAGCTGGGAATGCGCATGGCCTCGCGATACTTGGCCACGGTGCGTCGGGCAACCTGAATGCCCTTGCGGTGCAGTTCCTCCGCGATCGCCTGGTCGGACAGCGGCTTGCGCGGGTCCTCGGCATCAACCAGCTTGCGCAGCATGGCCTGGATGGCGGTGGCCGACGCGCTGCCACCGTCTTCGGTGGACACGCCGCTGGAGAAGAAGTGCTTGAGTTCGAACGTGCCGCGCGGCGTATGGATGTACTTGCGCGTAGTTACACGTGAAATCGTCGACTCGTGCATGCCCACTTCCTCGGCCACTTCACGCAGCACCAACGGGTGCATGGCTTCGGGACCGTAGTCGAGGAAGGCGCTCTGGCGACGCACGATGGCTTCGGCCACCTTGAGCAGGGTCTCGGCGCGAGATTCCAGGCTCTTGATCAGCCAGCGAGCCTCCTGCAGTTGGCCGCGCATCCAGCTGGCGTCGGTGCCGCGCGCCTGGGCGATGAGGCCGCAATAGTGCTGGTTGAGGCCGAGTCTTGGCTGGCAGTCCGGGTTGAGACTGACGCGCCAGCGACCGCTGTCCTTGCGCGCATAGACGTCCGGCGCCACGTACTCCACCGGTGTCACGTCGAGTGCCGCGCCGGGGCGCGGATCGAGGCTGCGGATCAGCACGGCGGCCGCGGCGGTGTCGTCTTCGTTCGCCCGCAGCTTGCGGGCCAGGCGTGCAATGTCGTTGCGCGCGAGCAGTTCGAGTTCGCTGTCGACAATACGCAGTGCGAGATCGCGGTGTGGCGTGTCCGGATCGAACTGCTCCAGCTGTACGCGCAGGCAATCGCGCAGGTCCAGGCTGGCAACGCCGGTGGGATCGAAACGCTGCAGCAGGCGGCGCACATGCTCCAACTCGGCCGCGCTGGCTTTGATGTCGGCCGGCAGCGCTGCGATCAGCGATTCCATGCTCTCGGTGAGATAGCCGTCCGGATTGAGCGCGTCGATCAGCACTTCCGCGATCGCGTGATCACGCGAGCTCATATGCGTGAGGTTGAGTTGCCACAGGAGATGTTCCTGCAGCGTCTCGGGTGCGGCGCTTTGCGGTTCGAAACCGTCTTCGTCGTTGGAGGAGCTATTGCGCGACGAACCGCTGCCGCCGGAGAAGTCGATGGGATCTTCGCTCCCACCATCGCCGTCGCTCCATTCCGGCGCCTCGGCGTCGTCGACCGTGTCGCTGCTGGTGCTGGTCGAGCTGGCGGGGAGGGGTTCGATCACTTCGTGGTCGTCGCCATCCGCGTTCTCCGGATTGTCCTCGGAAAACTCGAGCAGCGGATTGCTTTCGGCGATCTGACGCAACTCCGCTTCCAGCTCAAGCTGAGACAGCTGCAGCAGGCGGATGGCCTGCTGCAGTTGCGGCGTCAGCGTGAGCTGTTGATTGAGGCGAAACTGCAGTCCGGGTTTCATGCCCTGGCGGTCGGAATGAACTCAAAGGCATCGTAACGCTTGGTCGGAAGGTCGGCCATAGGTCAAAGGCCGAATCGCGTACTACCTCCGGTTTAGCGTTGTAGCCGAGCTGTTACAGCACGAAAATCAGAGCCGGAATTCGCGACCCAGATACACTTCCCGGACCTTCTCGTCGGCCAGGATATGGGCGGGCGTGCCCCGGGACAGCACTTCGCCATCATTGAGGATATAGGCGCGGTCGCAGATGCCCAGCGTCTCTCGCACGTTGTGGTCGGTAATCAGCACGCCGATGCCGCGTTCCTTGAGATGCCGCACGATGCGCTGGATCTCGCCCACCGAAATGGGGTCGACGCCCGCGAACGGTTCGTCCAGCAGCATGTAGCGCGGATGCGCGGCAAGTGCGCGGGCAATTTCCACGCGACGACGTTCGCCACCGGACAGGCTGATGCCCTTCTGGTCGGCGATATGCGCGATCTTCAGTTCGTCCAGCAGGCTTTCCAACTCGTTGGCGCGACGCTTTTCGTCCCAGCCTTCACGTAGCTCCAACACGGCCATGATGTTGTCGGCCACGCTCAGGCGACGGAACACTGACGCCTCCTGCGGCAGGTAGCCGATACCGAGCTTGGCACGCTGGTGCATGGGCAGGCCGGTGATGTCCTGCTTGTCGAGCTTGATGACGCCAGCGTCCGCTTCGATCAGGCCCACCACCATGTAGAAGCAGGTGGTCTTGCCTGCGCCGTTGGGGCCGAGCAGACCCACCACTTCACCCTCCCGGATCGAGAAGGCGAAGTCACGCACCACCTGGCGCGATTTGAAACTTTTCTGCAGACCTTCGGCGGACAGCATCGATCAGTGGCCCTCGGCCGGCTTGGGGGGCGACTGTGGCGCTGCAGTGGCCGGCTTCGGCTTGGGAAGTATGGTGCCCGTCACGGTGCCCGTTCCATTGCTTTCGCCAGTGATCAGGCTGGTGTCCGTGTTGTAGGTCAGCTTGTCGCCGTGGAATTCACCGCGTCCCTGCTGGCGAACGACGGCATTGGTCGTGAGCACAGCAATGCCGTTGATGTTGTCGTAATCAAGCGTGGCGGCATCGCCCTGCATCAGATTGTTGTTCTCATCCAGCTGCTGGATGTGTGCGGGGTTGCCGGTGACTACCACCCGCGAAATTTGCTGGTCGGCATCGAGATGGATCTTGGCGACGTCACCTGTGAGCACCAATGTGCCCTGCGTGATCTTGACGGAGCCTTTCAGCGTGCTGACGGTATTGGGGGCATTAAAAGCCTCGGTGGACTTTGCCGCGTAATTCATCGGCTGATCGCGGTCCGACTTTTTCGCAAGCACCGAGCCAGGCAAAAAGACCAATAAGCCAAGGGCAAGAGCGCAGACGGAAAGCTTAGGACGACTTCTTTTTGCGCGGCGGGAACGAGCCGTGGCTTTCATCGAGCAGCTCCAGATGATTGGTGTTGAGGTTGGCACGCATGCCGACCCCGCTAAGTTTACTGTCGCCTTGCACCATATGGGCCGCGGCGGCCGTTTCCATGCGGTTTTCCTTCGGCCACGCGGTGACGTCGGAGGTATGGATCTCGGCGGCCGGAGTGTCCTGGAAGGCTAGTCGATGCATATAGACCGGCCCCTGCAGCTTCAACAGTGTGCCGCTCTTGTCCACCCACGCATACAGCGAGTCGCCCAGCCAGGGCGGCACGCCTTCCTGGTTGGAGGGCAGCTCGAACTTAGGCGTGTTGATGTACAGCGATTCGTCGTTCTCGCGGCGCTCCAGGTGCGGGGCGACCATGTTGAAGCTGGGCTGGCCGTCGACGTCGTAGGACCACAGCCGGAAGTTGGTGAGCGTGTAGCCCGAGCGCGGCGGACCCACGAAGTCGCTCACCCTTGGTGCCGGGGCGAGCCACCAGTACAGCGCCTGGGTGGCGCCCGTCGCGGCGGCGACCAGGGCGATCGCGACCACCAACCCGCGGTCGCGCAGATAGGTGCGCAAGTTCACTTCCAGCGCTCCCGCTCGGCTGCGTCCTTGCCTTGGGCGATCAGGATCATGTCGGCGACCTCGCGAGCCGCGCCCATGCCACCGGCCAGGCTCGTGCGCCAGTGGGCCTGTTCGGCCACCCAGGGGTGGGCGTTGGCAACGGCGATGGCAAGGCCTGCGGTCCGCATCGGCGGCAGGTCGGGCAGGTCGTCGCCTACGAAGGCCACTTCATCCGGGGCCAGCGCCAGCGCCTCGAGCAATTGGTTGAGGCAGGCTCGCTTGTCGCCCTGGCCCTGGTAGACGTGGGCGATATCCAACTCTTCGGCACGCAGGGCCACTGGATGGCTGATGCGCGCAGAGATGATGGCCACCTGCACGCCGTTGGCCATGAGGCGCTTGAGGCCCAGGCCGTCGTGCACGTGGAAGACCTTGGTTTCGTGCCCGTCCTCGGCGTACCACAGGCGGCCGTCGGTGAGCGTGCCGTCCACGTCGAACACGGCGAGGCGGACCTTGGCGGCACGGGCGAGTACGTCAGCGGGGATGTCAGCCAGGGTCATGGGCACGTTCGGCAAGGGGCAGGAAGGCGATACCGTCAAACGCCGGTCGGGCGCGACGGTGGACGTGAGGGGAATGGTGTCCCGCGAACCTTTCGATCAGACCACGCGCGCGCGCAGCAGATCGTGAATGTTCAGGGCGCCGACCACCTGCTGGTCGTCGTTGACCACCAGCAGGGCATGAATCTGGTGCTTCTCCATCAGCTGGGCCGCCTCGATGGCGAGCTTGTCCGTTCCGATGGTCTTGGGGCCACGGGTCATCAGTTCGGCCACGGTGGCGCCGCGCAGGTCCACGCCGTCGTCGTCCAGCGCGCGACGAAGGTCGCCGTCGGTGAACACGCCAAGCAGGTGGCGGTTGGAGTCGATCACCGCGGTCATGCCCAGATGCTTGCGGGTCATTTCCATCAAGGCCTGGGTCAGCGAAGCATTCGGCGGCACCGTCGGGATGCCCTCGCCGGTGTGCATGATGTCGCTGATATGCAGCAGCAGGCGGCGACCAAGGCTGCCGGCCGGGTGCGAGCGCGCGAAGTCTTCCGAGGTGAAGCCGCGGGCTTCCAGCAGGGCGATGGCCAGGGCATCGCCCATGACCAGCGCCGCGGTCGTACTGGCGGTGGGCGCCAGGCCGAGCGGGCAGGCTTCGGCGGCGATGCTGGCGTCCAGATGTACGTCGGCCTGGTCAGCCAATGAAGAATTCGCATTGCCGGTGATGGCGATCAGCGGGATACCCTGGCGCTTGATCACCGGAAGGATGAACAGCACCTCGTCGGTTTCGCCGGAGTTGGACAGGGCCAGCACCACGTCCTGCGGCAGGATCATGCCGAGGTCGCCATGGCTGGCCTCGCCCGGATGGACGAAGAAGGCTGGTGTGCCGGTGGAGGCGAGGGTCGCGGCGATCTTGCGCGCCACATGGCCGGACTTGCCCATGCCAGTGACCACCACGCGACCCGCGCAGGCCATGATCAACCGGCAGGCCTCGACGAACTCGGAACCGATGCGCGGTTCGAGCGCGCGGATGGCGGCCGCCTCGGTGGCGATCACGGTGCGCGCACTGCGCACGAGCGCTTCATCGTTGATCGCGTGAGGGGTGGGAGTGGCGACGTGGGCGTTCATGCGTCCTCGGGGGTCCGTGCCGGAATCTTGTCATCACCCTGAACGATCCGGTCAGGGGAGGATATTCCGTTGAATCATGGGGTTGGGCGGTTGCGCAGGCCAAGGTTCGGGTGGCGCCGGCAACACGTGTCGTTTCTGCGACAGAGGTTTTCCATTAACATGGCATATTCGCATTTTAACGTCATAGTCGGTGCCATTGGGCTTGGATCGTCTCCAAACCCGGCGCCGACCCAACTCCTGCAAGTGGAAAAACCCATGGACGCTGCCACCATCCAGGCAATGATCGAACAGGGCCTGCCGGGTGCGCAGGTCGCCGTAAGCGGCGACGACGGCGTGCATTTCGAGGCTGAAGTGGTGGCGGAGCAGTTCGCCGGCAAGCTTCCGCTGGCACGCCATCGCCTAGTCTATGCCACGCTGGGCGATCTCATGGGCGGTGCGATCCACGCGCTGGCTCTGAAAACCCTTACCCCGCAGGAGATCGCAGCGCGCCGTTAAGCGCAGCGCCGCGACTCCCAAGCACTGCATTCGCAAGGACTACGATGGCCAAGATCCTGATCAGCGGCGGCGAGCCGCTCCACGGCGAAGTGGGCATTTCCGGCGCCAAGAACGCCGTATTGCCGATCCTCGCATCCTGCCTGCTGGCCGATGAGCCGGTGGCGATCAGCAACGTTCCGCATCTGCACGACGTCACCACCTTCATCGAGCTGCTCGGCCAGATGGGCACGCAGCTGGTGCTGGACGACCGCATGAAGATGCACATCGACCCGCGTTCCACCGAGCGCTACTTCGCCCCCTACGACCTGGTGCGCACGATGCGCGCGTCGATCCTGGTGCTGGGCCCGCTGGTGGCACGCTTCGGCGAGGCGGAAGTGTCGCTGCCGGGCGGCTGCGCGATCGGTTCGCGTCCGGTCGACCAGCACATCCGTGGCCTGCAGGCGCTGGGCGCCGACGTGGTCGTGGAAAACGGCTACATCAAGGCCAAGGCCAAGCGCCTGAAGGGCGCGCGCATCTCGATGGACATGGTCACCGTCACCGGTACCGAGAACATCATGATGGCCGCCGCGCTGGCACAGGGCACCACCATCATCGAGAACGCGGCGCAGGAACCGGAAGTGGTCGACCTGGCGCATTGCCTGATCGCCATGGGCGCGCAGATCGAAGGCGCCGGCACCTCCACGCTCACCATCCACGGTGTCGAGCGCCTGCATGGTGCCGAGTACGAAGTGCTGCCCGACCGCATCGAGACTGGCACGTTCCTCGTGGGCGCAGCGATGACCGGCGGCAAGGTGCGCGCCCGCAACGCGCGTGCCGACACGCTGGATGCCGTGCTGGCCAAGCTGGAAGATGCCGGCGCACACATCTCCACCGGCGCCGACTGGATCGAACTGGACATGCGTGGTCGCCGCCCGAAGGCGGTGAACATCACCACCGCGCCGTACCCGGCATTCCCGACCGACATGCAGGCGCAGTTCACCGCGCTCAACTGCGTGGCCGAGGGCGTGGGTGTGATCACCGAGACGGTGTTCGAGAACCGCTTCATGCACGCACTGGAGCTGCAGCGCCTGGGCGCGGACATTCGCCTGGAAGGCAACACCGCGATCATCAAGGGTGTGGAGAAGATGAGCGGTGCGCCGATCATGGCGACCGACCTGCGCGCTTCCGCCTGCCTGGTGCTCGCGGGCCTGGTGGCGCAGGGCGACACCACGGTAGACCGCGTGTACCACATCGATCGCGGCTACGAGAACATCGAAGAGAAGCTCGGCACGCTGGGCGCTAAGATTCGTCGCCTGCCGTCCTGATCGCAGCGATTCGTTGCAAAGAAAAAGGCCGCGTCAGCGGCCTTTTTCTTTGGACGGTTTTCCGCGGATGAGCACCCTATGCGCGTGAATCTAAGGTAGGAGCGCACCCAGTGCGCGATAAACCTACGAAGCGGTGAAGCGAGACTCTGCGGTCGCGCACTGGATGCGCTCCTACAAAAAGACGTAATCCATGTCGGAGCACAAAAAAAGGCCGCGCGCGACCTTTTCTCGACTTCTTGGTTTGGTGTGGGAGCGCACCCTGTGCGCGACAAGCCTGCGGAGCAGTACATCGACGCTCCGCGGTCGCGCACAGGGTGCGCTCCCACGGGGCGCGTCGATACTCAATTGCCCTTGTAGCTCACTAGTTCCAGGGTGAGATTGCCGCCGTCGCTCTGCGCCAGCTTCACCGGCACCGGATATTTCTGCGGCGCATACCACGCGCTGAACGCCTTGTTGTCATCGCTGCGTTCCACGCGCTCCGCCTGGAAACTGCCGGCGGGCACTTTCACCGCGTCCTTGCCGGCGACCTTGAAGGTCTGCGTTTCCACGTTGCGCTTCACCGCCACCGGCAGCGCGACACTCTGCTTGCCAGCACGCAGCGCAAGGCCAATGGCATAGGGCGCTGTGTTGCGATCCACCAGGCCGGGAACGCTGGCGTAGTTCATCGGGCCTTTGCCTTCGTCGACGGTGACCTGGTTGGTGCTCCAGTTCACGTTGGTGTGGCGCTGCTTGCTCTTGATAGCCGCATCCATGCGGTAGTCGTAGCTCACCGTCTCCGGCGCGTTGTTGTTCCAGCGAAAGCGCGTGGTCTCGTTGGAGTTGGCGCCCAGCGCGGCAGCCAGGCCCGAGGTGCCCTTGGTCTGGTTGCTGTATTCCCACTGGCCGTCACCGGCAGGCTTGAGCGTCACCACGGCCTGGCCGATGGCCTGACCGCCTTGCGATACCTGGTAGGTCGCCGTGAACGGCGCGGGTGTCGTTGCGGCGAACGCGACCGACGTGGAGAACGCCAGTACCAGGCCGGCGGCGAATGTGTGGAAGATGAGGGACTGGGTCATGGGAACCGCAGTCTACGTGTCCAGCCTGAACGACTTGTAGAGAAGGCGCGCGGCGCTCAGTCAACCAAACGGCCGTTGCGCAGTTGCAGCGGCGCGTCCTGGGGCTGGCCGTCCAGCGCGACGCGATCGGGCGGCAGCAACGACAGGCGGCCTTCGGCGATCAGGCGCAGCACGGCGGGCAGCAACTGGTGCTCGAAGGTGAGCAGGCGCTGGGCGAGCTGCGGCTCGTCATCGCCGGGACGGACGTCGATGGTGGCCTGCGCGATCACCGGGCCGCCATCCAGTTCGGCGGTCACGTAGTGCACGCTGGCACCGTGTTCCACGTCTCCGGCTTCGAGCGCGCGGCGATGCGTATGCAGGCCGCGGTATTTCGGCAGCAGGGAAGGGTGGATGTTGATCATGCGACCGACCCAGGGCTTCAACGCATCGCCGTCGATGATGCGCATGAAACCGGCCAGCACCAGCACGTCCGCGCCGCTTGCATCGAGCTGGCGGAACAGCTCGACGTCGAAGTCGCGTCGGCTGGCGAAATCCTTCGGGTTCAGTGTAAGCGTGGGAATGCACGCGTCCTTCGCCAGCTGCAGCGCGCCGGCATCGGCCTTGTCGCTGCCGACCAGCACGAAGTCGACCGGCAGCTGCCCGGCGTCGCGGGCGACGATCAGGGCCTGCAGATTGCTGCCGCGCCCGGAGGCGAGCACGGCGACGCGAAGACGCTGGGGTGTCACGGGCTTAGCCGATGTGGACGCGCTCGTCGCCCTGGGCGGGCACGATCTCGCCGATCACCGAGCTGGCCAGGCCGTGCTTGGCGAGCAGGGCGGAGGCGGCTTCCACGGATTCACGCGGCAGGATCACGGTGAAGCCCACGCCGCAGTTGAAGGTGCGCCACATTTCCTCGCGCGCCACGTTGCCTTCGCGCATCAGCCACTCGAACACGGGCGGCAGCACGATGGCCGCGGCGTCGAGCTGGATGCCCAGCGCGTCCGGCACCACGCGGATGATGTTTTCCTTGAGGCCGCCGCCTGTGATGTGGGCCATGCCGTGCACCGGCAGGCTCTTCATCAGCTCGAGCATTGGCTTGACGTAGATGGTGGTGGGCGCCATCAGCGCGTCGGCCAGCTTCACGCCGCCGACGTCCAGGTCCAGCGGGTTGCCTGCGCGCTCGAGGATCTTGCGGATCAGCGAGTAGCCGTTCGAGTGCGGGCCGGAGGAGGCCACGCCCAGGATCACGTCGCCGGCCACGATGGCCTCGCCGCTGAGCAGCTGCGACTTCTCCACGGCGCCGACGGTGAAGCCGCCCAGGTCGTATTCGCCCGGCGGGTACATGTCCGGCATTTCGGCTGTCTCGCCGCCGATCAGCGCGCAACCGGCCAGCTCGCAGCCCTTGGCGATGCCGCCGACCACGGCCACGGTGGTGTCCACGTCCAGCTTGCCGGTGGCGAAGTAGTCGAGGAAGAACAGCGGCTCGGCGCCCTGCACCAGCACGTCGTTCACGCACATGCCGACCAGATCGATGCCGATGGTGTCGTGGCGGCCCAGCTGCTGGGCGAGCTTGAGCTTGGTGCCCACGCCGTCGGTGCCTGAGACCAGCACCGGCTCCTTGTACTTGCCCGACAGGTCGAACAGGCCGCCGAAGCCGCCCAGGCCACCCATCACTTCGGGACGGGAGGTGCGCTTGACCAGTGGCTTGATGCGTTCGACCACGGCATTGCCCGCGTCGATGTCGACGCCAGCGGCGCGGTAGGTGAGGGCGTCGGACATGAGGGAAACCCGGCGTGGAGAAACGCCAAAGTGTAGCAGTGAAGGCGTCGCCCTGCCTGAGCGCGGGAGGAAAAGCATGGCCCGAACCGGGACCGCTTCGATGGACGCTGGAGGCGGGATTGGGCAGACTTCCGACGTTTCCCCTCCGGATATCGCCTCCCCATGCGCCTGTCCCGCCTGCTGCTCGTCTGTCTCATGCTGGGCCTGGCCCCGCTGCTGTCCGTGCACGCCCAGGGCCAGGTGTCGCCCTACACCGTCGTGGTGTCGGTAGCCGATACCAGCGATGTGGCCCGCAACAACGCTTTCAGCGATGCCTTGGCGCAGGTCCTGGCGCGCACCGCGGGCGGGCAGGACCTGAGCACCAAGGCGGGCTATCCCGACGCGCTCAAGGGGGCCAGCGGCATTGTCAAGCAGTACCAGTACCAGCGTGCCGCGACCGGCATGAGCCTGCAGGTCACCTTCGACGAGGCGGCGGTCCAGCGCACGATCGCGCAGCTGGGTATCGCGGCCGGCGGCCCGAAGCCACCGGTGCTTCTGGTCGTGCGCGACGAAGACGGAAGCGTGCTCACGCGCGACGCGCTGGCGCCGCTGGCCCAGGCCGTGGCGGCCCGTGGCTATGCCACCGTGCTGGCCGATCCGGGGAAGACCGGCGATACACCGAACCTGACTACGGCGGAGCCCGACCAGGTCGCTGCGCTGGCCCGCCAGTACAAGACCGGCCTGATCCTGCTGGGCCAGCTGCATGGCAACAGCGCCGACTGGATGCTCGTATCGGGCGGCCCTCAGCAGCGCTGGAACAACAATGGCGCCAATGCGGGCGCCATCCTCACGGATGCCGGCAACGGGCTGGCCGACCGCCTGGGCAAGCAGCTGAACGTGATCGGCTCGGCCACGGTGGACGGCAAGCTGTGGGTGTCCCAGGTCAATTCCGCGATGGATTACGCCAACCTGCTGTCCACGCTGCGTGCTGACCCGTCCGTCCGACAGGTCACCACCGTGGAGGCGCAAGGCGACGGCATGCTGTTTGCGGTGAAGGCCAGCTTGCCGATGGACGTGCTGGCAGCCAACCTCGCTGCCGGCGGGCGACTGCTGCGAGGCGAGTCGCACAGCGACGCAGATATCAGCTTGCGCTGGGTGCACTGAACAGCGCCGGGAATCTCCCGGCCTGAACCCGGGCGTCGCCGCTGCGCTGGCGATGCCCGGACGCATGGGGCAGACTGCCCCGTTCCGCCCGATGAGCCATGCCATGACTCATGACACCTCCCGCCGCTGGCAGATGCTCGCCATCGCCGCCGTCATCCTCTACCTGCTCTGGCTGCTTGCGCCGGTGCTGATGCCGTTCGCCTTCGCCGCGATGCTGGCGTATCTCGGCGACCCCCTGGCCGATCGTCTCGAACGCCTGGGCCTGGGGCGCACGCTGGCGGTGAGCATCGTGTTCATCGTGCTGCTGCTGCTGGCGGTCGGTGCGCTGCTGCTGCTGATCCCGCTTGTGTCCCGGCAGGTCGACAACCTCGTGCAGAACCTGCCGCGCTACGTGGACTGGGCACGCAACGTGGCCTTGCCCTGGGTACAGGCCAAGCTGCACCTGGACCCCAGTGCCTTCGATACGGATCGCCTGGTGGAGCAGCTGAAGGCGCACATCGGTTCGATCGGCGACGCGGCCTCCACCGTGCTGGGCCAGATCTCGCGCTCCAGCCTTGGCGTGATCGCCTGGCTGACCAATCTCGTGCTGATTCCCGTGGTGGCGTTCTACCTGCTGCGCGACTGGGACAGGCTGGTGGCATGGATCGACCGGATGCTGCCGCGCTCGATCGAACCGACCGTGGCGTACCTCGCCCGCGAGGCCGACAGCGTGCTGGGCGCGTTCGTGCGTGGCCAGCTGGCGGTGATGCTCGCGCTCGGCATCTTCTACGGTGCGGCCCTCACCATCATGGGCCTGTCGGTCGGTCCCCTGATCGGCATGGTGGCTGGCTTGCTCAGCTTCGTGCCGTACCTGGGCTTCATCGTCGGCTTCGGGTCGGCGCTTATCGCCGCGCTCGTGCAGTACGGCGACTGGGGCCACGTGCTCATCGTGGTGGCGATCTTCACCGTCGGCCAGTTGCTGGAAGGTTACGTGCTGGTACCGCGGCTGGTCGGCGAGAAAATCGGGCTGCACCCGGTGGCGGTGATTTTCGCCGTGCTCGCTGGCGGTTACCTGTTCGGCTTCCTCGGCGTGCTGCTCGCGTTGCCCGCCGCCTCGGTGATCCTGGTCGTGTTGCGGTACCTTAGCGAGCGCTACCGCCAGAGCGATCTGTACACGGAAGAGGGACGCGGCGATCCCGTGCTCTCCGAAGTGGACGTCGTGGTCGAGACGCCGCAAGGCACGGTGGAAACCGATACGGTCGTGACCCGTCGCGACGAAACGAAGGACGCAACACCTCCCGCATGATCCCGCAGTTGCCGCTCGCCCTGCGCTGGCCTCGTCGCCAGCGCTTCGAACATTTCCACCCCGGTTCCAACGCGGCCACGCTTGCGGCGGTGAAACACCTGGCGCAGGCGCCGGGCGCGCCTTGGCTGTATCTCGCCGGCTCTGCCGGCAGCGGCAAGAGCCATCTGTTGATGGCAGCCTGCCAGGCGGCGTTCGCTGGCGGACGCACCGTGCAGTACCTCCCCCTGGCCAGCCTGGCCGACAAGGCCACCGCCATCCGCGGCGTGGCAGGCAGCGAATTCCTCGCGCTAGACGACCTCGGCTCGATCGCCGGCGACCGCGAGGCCGAGCACGCCATGTTCGATGTGTACAACCGGGCCAAGGCCGAAGGCGCGACTCTGCTGTTCGCGGCCGAGGCGTTGCCGTCGCAGCTCGGCCTGGGCCTGCCGGACCTGCGCTCGCGCCTGGGTGCGTGCCAGCAGGCGCTGATCAAGCCGCTGGACGACGCGGAGCGCCGTGCGGTGCTGCGCCAGCAGGCCGCTTCGCGTGGCATCGAGCTGGACGACACGGTGCTCGACTGGTTGTTCAACCGCTATGCGCGCGACCTGGGCGCCTTGCTGGACCTGCTCGACCGCCTCGACCAGGCGTCGCTGGCGGCGCGGCGGAAGATCACGGTGCCGTTTCTGCGCGGGTTTCTGAAAGAAGAGCCGGGGGCGTGATCTCGCCACCTCTGTAGGAGCGCACCTAGTGCGCGAAAAGCCGACGAAGCGGTGATGCCGTGATCGCGCACTGGGTGCGCTCCTACAAAAAACAGCTAGAACAGAAAAAGGCGCCTTGCGGCGCCTTTTCTGTAAACCCATCAGGCCATCAGCAACCTGGGCGTGGCGTTGGCGCCGATGGCATCGGTCATCGCCTGCGTGACATTCAGGTTGCCCGCGATGATGTTGCCGCTCTCGGGAATGCCGTCACGGCCAGCGAAATCGCAGTAGCGGCCGCCCGCTTCGCGCACCAGCAGCACGCCGGCGGCCATGTCCCACGGCTTGAGGCCGATCTCAAAATAACCGTCGTAGCGGCCGGCGGCGGTGTAGGCCAGGTCCAGCGCGGCGGAGCCAGAGCGGCGGATGTCCTCGGCTTGGCCGAGCAGGGCGCGGGTCATGGCCAGCTGCGCATCGAGGTGCGAGCGCTGGCGGTAGGGGAAGCCGGTGGCGATCATCGCGCCGGCCAGGTTCTCGCGCTTGCTGACGCGGATGCGGCGATCGTTGAGGTAGGCACCGTCGCCCTTGCTGGCGGTGAACAGCTCGTCGCGAAGCGGATCGAACACCACGGCGTACACAGGCTCACCCTTGTCGAGCAGCGCGATGGAGACGCAGAAGTGCGGGATGCCGCGCAGGTAGTTGTGGGTGCCATCGAGCGGATCGATCACCCACACCAGCGGACCCTTGCCCGTGGCGCCGCTTTCCTCGGCGAGGAAGGCGTGGGTGGGGTAGGCGCGCTTGAGTTCCTTGACGATCTCGGCTTCGGCCAGGCGGTCGACTTCCGAGGCGAAGTCCATGCGTTGCTTCTCGACGACATTGAGTCCGTCGATGCGATTCATGTAGCGCAGGATGATGTTTCCTGCGGAGCGCGCGGCGCGCACCGCGACGTTGACGGCGGGTCTTGGCATGGCTTCGGCTTTCAAAAGAACGGGGTTTCGGCGGCGAAGTCTAGCAGAGGAGCCGCCCCTGTTCAGGTGGGGAAGATGAACGGTTTGACATGGAGGCCCACAATTTCCAAGCTTTGCGACCGTTTGCACGAGCCCTCCCCGGCATGACCACCCCTCCTGACATCGCTGCCCGCATCCGCTACGTGCTGGTGCGCACCTCGCATCCCGGCAATATCGGCAGCGCCGCCCGGGCCATCCGCACCATGGGTTTCGATCGCATGGCGCTGGTCGCCCCGCACCGTTTCCCGGACCGCGAAGCCTCGGCCCTGGCCGCCGGCGCCGATGAAGTGCTGGAGCGAGCCACGGTCAGCGAGGGTCTGGTGGACGCACTGGCTGGCACCAGCTTGGCGCTGGGCTTGTCCGCCCGCCGCCGTGGCGTGGACCTGGAGGAAATCACGCCGCGCGAAGCCGCCGCCCGCGCACTGGCTGCCGCCGCCCGTGGGGAGCAGGTCGCGCTGGTATTCGGCAACGAGCGCACCGGCCTGGAGAACGAAGAGCTTGCGCGCTGCCATGCCATGGTGCGCATCCCCAGCGTGGACGATTTCAGTTCGCTCAACCTTTCCCAGGCTGTGCAGGTGATGGCCTACGAACTGCGCGTGGCCTCCCTGGGCGAGGTCGCCGCGCCAGTGCGCGCGGACGCCGAACCGCCGGCGGATGCGGCGCAGATGGAGCGCTTCTTCGAGCACCTCTCGCAGATGCTCGACGACATCGACTTCCATAAGGGCCGTGCGCCGACCACGATCATGTTGCGCCTGCGCAAGCTGTTCCAGCGCGCCCAGCCGGACGAACGCGAGCTGCGGGTGATGCACGGCATTTTCGCCGATGCGCAACGCATGGCGGCGATGGCGAACGAGAAGCTCAAGAGGGGCTGAACCGTCGCGCCAGTCTTTTGTAGGAGCGCACCCAGTGCGCGAATAGCCTACGGAGCGGCGACGCGGCAATCTTCAACTGGGGGAAGTGTGTGACGCTGCGGTCGCGCACTGGGTCCGCTCCTACAAAAAAGGAAGCGGGCGGGGCGGTTAGAACCCGTCTTCCTCCACATCGATGTGCGGCTTGCGCATCACCAGCAGCTTATCGATGCGGGCGCCGTCGAGGTCAATCACTTCCACCCGGAAACCGTGCCACTCGAACACTTCGCCGGTCTGGGGGATATGGCCGAGGGCGGCCATCACCATGCCGGCGGCGGTGCGGTATTCGTGCTCTTCCTCGCCGGGCAGCGCATCCACCTGCAACAGCTCGCGCAGGTCGTCGATGGACAGCGAACCGTCGATCAGCCAGCTGCCATCGCTGCGTTGCGTGATCAGCGGGCTCTCCTCCGGGCCGCTGCCGCCAAGCTGGGTGGCGCCGACAATGGCGGCCAGCAGGTCGTTGAGCGTGACCAGGCCGACGATGTCGCCGTATTCATCCACGACCAGGGCCAGCTGGGTTTCCGCGTCGCGGAATTCCTCCAGCAGGTCCAGCGCGCGCGCCTTCGCCGGTACGAAGAGCGGCTTGACCAGCTGGCCAAACAGGTTGGGCTTGCCCAGCTCGTAGCCGCGCAGCAGGCGCTTCACTTCGACCACGCCGGCGATGTCGCTCTCGTCGTCGCGGTACACCGGGTAACGCGAATACGGCGTATCACGCAGGATCGCAGCGTTCTCCGTGTAGCTGGCGTTCTGGTCCAGCCAGACGATGCGCGTGCGCGGAGTCATCACGCTTTCCACCGTACGGTCGCCCAGGCGCAGCACGCGGTTGACCATGTTGTGTTCGTCGCGATCGAGGATGCCGTGCTCGGCACTTTCGGCCACCAGCAGCCGGATTTCCTCTTCCGTCGCCACATCACTGCCGCGCCGCTTCACGTTGAGCATGCGCAGGATGAGCCCGCTGCAGAGATTGAGCATCCATACGAACGGCGCCGTGAGGCGCGAGAGCACCATCATCGGCATCGATACGTAACCCGAAATCTGCTCGGGTGCGGACAGCGCCAGGCGCTTGGGCACCAGTTCGCCGATCACAATCTGGATGAAGGAGATCAGCACGAAGCCGAGCACCAGGCCCATGACCTTGGCATAGGGCTCCAGCCAGGCTGCCCGACCACCATGGATGGCCTGGGCGATGTGGTCACCCAGAGCGTCGCCGGCCAGCGCGCCGGTAATCAGGATCACCAGGGTCATGCCCACCTGCACGGTGGACAGGAAGCGCTCCGGCGCCTCGGCGTTGCGCAGGGCCACCCGGGCGCGCCGGCTGGTGCGGGCCATCTGCTTCAGGCGCGTCTTGCGCGAAGCGACCAGGGCCATCTCCGAGAGGGCGAAGAAGCCGTTGAACAGCGAGAGGACGATGACGGTCGCGATTTCGGTCAGCATGGCGGCCGGGGGGAGCGGGGGAGGTCGCGTGGGGACATGAGACGGAGTGTAAGGCCAGAGGGGGTGCGGGAGCGCGGCAGCCTGTCGCGAAGCCCGTGATGCGGTGCGGCAGGGGCGTCCTGTAACATACCCGTCATTTCAGCCCCCACACCCTAGGCAATAACTGCATGTTTTCATTGCAAACGATTTTCGGCAAAGGCGACAAGTTCTATGGCCTGCTCGAGCAGAGCGCCGAAGCGGCGCGCGAGAGCGCCAAGGCCCTCCATGAACTGGTGACGGGCAAGGATCACGCCCCGGTGATGGCCGCCTTTGCTTCCGCGCGTGCGCGCGAGAAGGCACTTGCCGGGCAGATCAGCGAGGAGCTGGTGAACACCTTCGTCACCGCGCTCGACCGCGAGGACATCGAAGCGCTGAACTCGGCGCTCTACAAGATTCCCAAGACCATCGAGAAGTTCGCAGAACGCTACGAGATCATCGCCGCGCGTGTGGCCGACGTGGACTTCGCGGCGCGCGCGCTGGTGCTCGAACGCGCCACCGCCGTGGTTTCGGAAATGATCGGCGAGCTGCGCCGCGGCCTGCGCATCGACCCGGTGAAGAAGCTGCAGGATCGCCTGCAGACGCTGGAATCCGAAGGCGACCGCATGCTGCTTTCGCCGTATCGCAACCTTTATGTGGAAGGCAACGACGCCATGCGCGCGATGCTGGCCAAGGATCTGTTCGAGCTGATCGAGAAGGCGATCGACAAGTGCCGCGACGTCGGCAACATCGTCTACTCGATCGTGCTGAAGAACTCCTGAGGCCCCCGCGATGACGTCTTCTTCTCGTTGCTGCCCGGCCGCGGTCCGGGCTGTCGTCGTGGTGCACGGAGTGCATGCATGAGCATCGGTCTCGCCATTGCGGTCGTGCTCATCGCGCTTGCCTTCACCTACATCAACGGCTTCCACGACACGGCCAACTCGATCGCCACCGTCGTGGCCACAAAGGTGCTCACGCCGGGGCAGGCCGTGATGCTGGCGGCGATCACCAATCTGATCGGTGCGCTGTGGGGCACCGCGGTGGCCAAGACCATCGCCGCCGGCATCATCGACACACATGTGATCGAGGCGGGGCCACAGCTGCTGATCTGCGCGTTGCTGGCGGCCACCGCATGGAACCTCATCACGTGGTGGTGGGGCCTGCCGTCGAGTTCCAGCCATGCGCTGGTCGGCGCGCTGGTCGGCGCCGCCATCGCGTCGTCAGGCAACAATTTCACCGCGGTAATCTGGTCGCAGGGCGGCGCGCACTGGTGGGACGGCAAGGGCGTGGTGCCGAAAGTGATCGTGCCCATGGTGGTGTCGCCACTGATGGGCTTCGTCATCGGCTTCCTGCTGATGGGAGCGTTGTACGCGCTGCTCAGCTGGTTCTCCAGCCGCACCGGCTTCCTGCGGCGGTTGGGGCGCACGCCGTTCGTCAACGCGTTCTTCGGCAAGGCCCAGATCGTTTCGGCCAGTGCCATGGGCTTGGCCCACGGCATGAATGACGCGCAGAAGAGCATGGGCATCATCGCGCTGGCGCTGGCCGGCGCCACCACGGCGGGGCAGTTCGATCAGCTGCCGTCTTGGCTCGGCTTCCTGCGCATCCATGGCTCGTCGACCGGTGGTTTTGACGTGCCGGCATGGGTGGCGGTGGTGTGCGCGCTGACCATGGCTGGCGGTACGGCCGGCGGCGGCTGGCGCATCATCAAGACCCTCGGGCACAAGATGGTGAAGCTGCACCCGATCAACGGCTTTGCCGCTGAAGGCAGTTCGGCGGCGGTGATCCTCACCGCGTCGGCATTCGGTATTCCGGTGTCGACAACGCACAACGTCTCCGCCTCGATCATGGGCGTGGGCGCGGCCAAGCGCTGGAACGCTATCCGCTGGTCGGTGGTGGAGCGCATGGTGTGGGCGTGGATTCTTACGCTGCCGATCACTGCGCTGCTGGCGTACGGGTTCGTGCGATTGGCTGAGATGTTCTGAACCTGCTGCGCCCGTCTGGACGCCCCGCGCGCCCTGCCTGATGTAGGAGCGCACCCAGTGCGCGAAAAGCCTACGGAGCAGGGATGCATAGCCGCTCCCTCCGCGGCCTTGCCTGACTCTGCGGTCGCGCACTGGGTGCGCTCCTACAGATAAATGGCTACGCGGGCTTAGAGGTCGTCGCCGCCCGCGGCGACGATCCTCTCCAACTGGTCGCCCAGCTCGCCCAGCTCCTCGATCAGCCGCTTCAGCTCGGCGGCATCCAGCAGCTCGTAGGGCCGGTTCTCGCATAGGTGCAGATAAGGCGACCCGTCGAGATCGGCTACCGCGAGGAAGCCCTTGCGCTGCTCCCAGTTGAAACGAAGGCAGCGCCGAGGGTCGGCTCCTGCCAGCGGGCCCACTGGCGTGGAGATGCGCAGGTAGCGTCGGCCCGCCTCGTCTTCGAGTTCCGCGAGATAGATGCCCTGGTGTCGATCGTGAGGCAGCGACAGGTCGAAACTGATCAGGTAGGGATCGTTGTGGCGCAGCTCGTGCAGGCTGCCGACGTGGGAACGCACGGCTTCGAAATGGCGCATGGGTGCGGTCTCCTTGGCACGCGGTGAGAGCCCCGCTACTGTGCCACGACCTGCCGTAAAGGGCCTGTTGAAGATCATGGAACGCGCTATCGACGATGCTTATGAGCGCATCTGGACAGCCATCGCGGCAATACCCCGCGGACGCGTCGCGAGCTACGGTGCGATCGCCACCAGAGCAGGGCTTCCCGGGCGTGCACGGTTGGTGGGCAGGGCGCTGGGCATGGTGCCCGACGGCATGGAACTGCCCTGGCACCGTGTGCTGCGCTCCAGCGGACAGATCGCCTTTCCCGCGGGGAGTCGCGGCTTTCGCGAGCAGAGCAAGCGCCTGAAGTCGGAGGGTGTCGACGTACGCAACGGCAAGGTGCCACTGGCCAGTTTCGGGCTCGACGCCAACCTGGATCGCGCGCTGTGGGGCATGCCCGGCTGAGTCGCGACGTGCCCCTGTAGGAGCGCACCCAGTGCGCGAAAAGCCTACGGAGCGGCAACGCGACTACCGTTGACCGAGGAAGCGCGCGGCTCGGCGGTCGCGCACTGGGTGCGCTCCTACAGGAGGGCGTGGCGTCTTCGGGTCCGGAAGTGGGATCCCATTTGCTAGCATTTCCCGATGCCTCCATCCCCTCTCGACATTCTCCACAGCGTTTTCGGTTACACCCAGTTCCGCGGCCAGCAGCAATCCATCGTCGAGCACCTGATCGAAGGCGGCGATGCGTTGGTGCTGATGCCGACCGGCGGCGGCAAATCGTTGTGCTACCAGATTCCCGCCTTGGTGCGGCAAGGCATCGGCATCGTGGTGTCGCCGCTCATTGCGCTGATGCAGGACCAGGTCGACGCGCTGCGTGAAGCTGGCGTGGCGGCGGCCTATCTCAACTCCAGCCTGGATGCGGAAGACCAGCGCGAAGTGGAGCGGCGCCTGCTGGCCGGCGAGTTGAACCTGCTTTACGTGGCGCCCGAGCGTTTGCTGACGCCGCGCTTCCTTGGCCTGCTTGAACGCACCGAAGTGGCGTTGTTCGCGATCGACGAAGCGCATTGCGTATCGCAATGGGGGCACGATTTCCGGCCCGAGTATCGCGAACTGGTGGTGCTGCACCAGCGCTTTCCCGACGTGCCGCGCATTGCGCTCACCGCCACCGCGGACGAGCGCACACGCGATGAAATCGTCGAACGACTGGCATTGCAGCAAGCACGTCAGTTCGTCTCCAGTTTCGATCGCCCGAACATCCGCTACCAGGTTGGCCTGCGCCACAATGCGCGTCGCCAGCTGATGGATTTCCTCGAGCGCCGACGCGGTGAAACCGGCATCGTCTACGCGCTCAGCCGCCGCAAGGTGGACGAGACGGCAGCGTGGCTGGCCGAGGCAGGCATCGATGCGCTGCCATATCACGCCGGCCTCGATTCGGCGACGCGTCACGCACACCAGCGTCGCTTCCTGCGCGAAGACGGCCTGGTGATGGTGGCCACCGTCGCCTTCGGCATGGGCATCGACAAGCCCGACGTGCGCTTCGTCGCGCACCTGGACCTGCCGCGCAGCATGGAAGGCTATTACCAGGAAACCGGCCGCGCCGGTCGCGACAGCCTGCCGGCCGACGCATGGATGATCTATGGCCTGTCGGACGTGGTGACGATGAGCCAGATGATCGCGCAGTCCGAATCGGCCGACGATCGCAAGCGCGTCGAGCGGCAGAAGCTGGAATCGCTGTTGGCCTATGCCGAAGCGACGGAATGCCGGCGCGAACTTTTGCTGGCGGCCTTCGGCGAAACCTTCCTCGGCCCCTGCGGGCGCTGCGACAACTGCATCGAGCCGCCGAAGACCTGGGACGCCACGGTGCCCGCACAGAAGGCGCTATCGGCGGTGTATCGCAGCGGGCAGCGGTTCGGGTCCGGCCACGTGATCAGCATCCTGCGCGGTGAAGACAGTTCGCGCATGAGTGAGCTGGGCCACGATCGCCTTTCCACGTTCGGCATCGGCGCGGACATGGACGACAAGCAGTGGCGTTCCGTGTTCCGCCAGTTGCTGGCGATGGGGCTGCTCGAAGCCGACGCGGAAGGTTTCGGCACGCTGCGGCTCACCAAGGCCAGTCGCGAGGTGCTGGTGGGTGGGCGTTCCGTCCGTCTGCGTGAAGATGCACGACCCGTGCGTGCCTCGCGCAAACGTCGCGACAGCCAGCTGGTGACGGGCGGAAGCCTGGGTGTCGAGGCCTACGAGCAGCCGCTATGGGACGAATTGCGCAAGCTGCGCACCCAGCTCGCCAAGCAGCATGGCGTGCCGCCCTACGTGATCTTCCACGATGCCACGCTGCTGGCGATGCTGCGCGCGTTGCCGTCCAACGAAGACGAACTGGGTGCGATCAGTGGCGTAGGCGAAGCCAAGCTCAAGCGTTACGGCCGCGACTTCCTCGCGGTGATCAATTCGCACGAGTGATGGCCCATTCGGTGCGACATCGCCTGAGCAGGCGGTGTGCGCGAGCACGAGCGGGCGCACATTTTCTCAGGGGAAAGTGGCGCTCAGCCTGCCAACTGCCAATGTGTGCCTTCGGCCGATACGCGTGAATGCGCGAGCGCCAGCTCGGGCACATAGCGCCACTGGTCCAGCTCGCCGGGAAGGCGCGCCTGTGGGCAGGCAATGCGGGTGGCGATCAGCGCGGTTTCGGCGGTGTCGTGGCGGCCTACTTCCAGTTCGTCATGAAGCACGCGCCATTGGCGACCGTGGCGAATGATGCGGAACAGGCCGATTTTCGAAGGGTAAACGTATTGCGCCAGCATGGTATGAGACGTTCTTTTACTGCGGGTCTGCATAGACTGCCTATCGCGCATGACTTTCCCGTTATTCCCACGCGACGATTACGTGGCATCCGCCCGGATCGGAAATGACGGTCAGGCTGCGTTTGTGTTGCGGTGTCACGAGATTCAGCAAGAAGTGAAAATGGCGTTCGCCGCGCAAAGAAAAACGGCCCGCATCGCTGCGGGCCGTTTCTGTCTCACGTGCTGCGCTTGGCTTACTTGCGCTGTGAAGCCGTAGCGTCGCGGGCGGCGCGGAATTCCGAATCCTTGCTCCAGTTCGGCCAGGTGTCCGAATTGGCCAGGTCGCTGCCCAGCGTGTAGAGGATCTGCAGGTCGCGCGCCATGCCGGTGAACGGCCAACTGGCCTGCCACTCGTCGGACGGCTGGTGATAGTGCTTGGCGACGTACTCATCCTCGGCGGCCTTGCCGGCGGCGAGGCCGCCATCCACCCAGTCGTTGCCCGAGCCGAACGAGATCGCCGGCACGCCGCGCTTGGCGAACGGGAAGTGATCGGAGCGGAAGAAGTGGCCCGCTTCCGGCTTCGGATCCGCCGAATACACCAGGCCCGACTTCTTGGCCGTGTCGGTCAGCTCATCGAGCAGGTCGAGCTTGGCGCTGCCGGAGATGGTGAAGTTGCGAGCCGGGCCGTGCGGGTCGAGCGCATCCATGTTGATGTCGGCCACGGTGGTGGCGAGCGGGTAGAGCGGCTTGGAGGCGTAATACTCCGAACCCAGCAGGCCCTTTTCCTCGGCGGTGACGTTGAGGAACACCACCGAGCGTTCGGGCTTGGGCTGGCTGGCGAACGCACGCGCCAGTTCGATCAGTGCGGCGGTGCCCGTCGCGTTGTCCACGGCGCCGTTGTAGATCTTGTCGCCCTTGGCATCGGGGGCGCCCACGCCGAGGTGATCCCAGTGCGCGCTGTAGATCACTGTTTCGTCAGGACGCTTGGTGCCATCGATGCGGCCGACGATGTTGTACGAGGTGATGACCTTGGAATTGACCTTGAAGTCGGCCGTGAAACCTTCGCCCTTCAGCACCACCGGCTTGAAGTCGCGCGTCTGCGCCTGCTTCTTCAGTGCGTCGAAATCCAGGCCCGCGGCCTTGAACAGGTCCACCGCGACATCGCGCTGGATCCAGGCTTCCACCGGCGTATGCACGCTGGCGGGATGGTCGCGCACCACGTCGAACTGGGTGTTGGTATTGGAATTGGCCACGGTCGGCCAGCCGTAGGAGGCCGGCGCGGTTTCGTGGACGATCAGCATGCCCGCAGCGCCCTGGCGGGCGGCCTCTTCGTACTTGTAGGTCCAGCGGCCGTAGTAGGTCATGGCCTTGCCGCCGAAGTCGCCCACGCCCGTCTCGAAGTCGGGATCGTTGATCAGCACGACGGCGATCTTGCCCTTGAGGTCCACGCCCTTGAAGTCGTCCCAGTTGCGCTCAGGCGCCTTCACGCCGTAGCCCACGAACACCAGCGGCGCGTTCTTCAGCGACACGGCCTTGGAGCCGTCCAGCGGCGCGCGCACGGCGATCTGCTGGCCCTGGGTGAGGTTCTCCGCCTTGCCGTTGACGGTGAAGGACAGCGACGGCGTGCCCGCGATGTCCGACTGCAGCAGCGGCACGGCCTGGGTCCATTCGCGCTTGCCGTTCTTGAGGTCACCACCGGGTTGCACGCCGGCTGCCTTGAACTGCGAGATCACGTAGTCGATGGTCTTTTTCTCGCCGGCGGTGGCGGGACCACGGCCTTCGAAGGCATCGGAAGAAAGCGTCTTGACGTCGTCCGACAGGCGATGCGGATCGATGGTCGGAGCAGTCGCGGCAAACAGCGCCGACGACACGGAAAGGGCGAGCAGGGATAAGGCCAATCGCTTCATGAGGCGGCACCTAGCGGTTAAACGAGGTCCGATAGTAGATAGCGGCGCTGGCGCCGGTCCATAGCCTCGTGCGGGTCGGGCGGGAAAGGCGGCGACGGGGGATGCGAAAAAGGCCTGAAAAACAGCCTTTCGGATGGTCCGAGCGTGACTTTCTTCACCCCTGTCAGGCCAAAGCGGCAAAAAAACCGCATTTTTTCCGTTCTGCAGCTTGGCGTGGCGCTCGCCATGCCATACATTCCGCATGCCGAAAGGCATTCAACACATCATCTCGATGACCACGGGGAAATGTATGGCGAAGGCGCAGAAAGCAGCAGCAAAGAAGAAGGCCGCTCCGAAGGCAGCGAAGACGGCCGCCAAGGCAGTCGTGCAGAAGCCGATCAAGGAAGCACTGAGCAAGTCGGGCCTCGTTGCCCATATCGCTGAAACCAGCGGTGTGGCAGCCAAGGACGTGCGTGCCGTGCTCGCCACGCTCGAGGGCGCTGTCACCTCCTCGGTGCACAAGAAGGGCGCTGGCCACTTCACGCTGCCGGGCCTGCTGAAGATCACCGCCGTCAATGTGCCGGCCAAGCCGAAGCGCAAGGGCATCAATCCCTTCACCAAGGAAGAGCAGTGGTTCGCCGCCAAGCCGGCCACGGTGAAGCTGAAGGTCCGCGCGCTGAAGAAGCTCAAGGACGCCGCGCAGTAAGCGTTGCTGTTCACTGGCTTCTTGCTCCTTCCGAGGAGCTGGCCAGGGTTCGAAAAGGCCGCCCTTGGGCGGCCTTTTTTTATGGGGCGGCGAGCATGCGCCCCGCCTGAATCAGTGGTGATCCGAGCCAATCACGCGGCCGGTTTCCGGGTCGAGTTGAAGGCGTACCTTTTTGCCGGCTTCGTTGTCGGCCTTGGCCGTCCATACGCCGCCATCGAAATCCACGTCATGCACGTGGGTGTAGCCCTGGGTGGAAAGCGACGCGCGCACGTCGGCTTCGCTCAGCCGCGACACCGGCTTGTCCGGAAACGCCTGGCCCGTCTTGGGGTCGACGCGGACCGATACGCTCTTGCCGTTCGCGCTGCGCGCTTTGGCCGTCCATACGCCATGGCGGAAATCGAGGTCGTGCACCTTGCTGTAGCCCTGCCGCTCCAGCGAAGACTGCACCTCGTGTTCGGTCAGCGCATCCTGCGCCATGGCCATGCCGGCAAAGACCAGGGCCGCTGCGATGGTCAACGAAGCGATCTTCTTCATTGGACATGCCTCTTGTTGGCGGGGAAGTTCGAGTTTTGGCATGCGTGCAAACAACATGCGGTGAATGCAAACGGACCAGGAGCTGAATGATGGCCCGGCGGCAGCGGGATCATTACGAGCCGATCGCGCGAGGGGGCAGGAGGTGGCATGCCAATGGGTATGCCTCATCGCGCTCGCGCCGTGGCGTGGCATGAAGCGGACCGGAGGGCAATGTCTCCCGGGCGTCATCAAGCAGTCGCGGGGCCCGTGCAGAAAGGCCGAGCAGCTGGCGGCCACACGTTTTATTGAGCTGTGACAGTCCATGCTCCGTTCGGTGCGGGATGTGGTCACTCAAAACACGGCCGCCAGAGCATTCTGCAAGACCATTGGCCCATGGGTAGCAAGGCGGCCGGGGCAGACATCTTTCCAGCGAGGGCGTCACGATGAACCACATGAACGATCTACCGCTGGCCTTGTACAAGGCCAATAGCGAACTTCAACTGCGCATCAGCAAGCTGGTGATGGAGAACTGGAAGAAGTGGCTGGAGCTGTCTACGCGCGCCATGGACGATGGCATCGCTGAATCGCAGGCGCGCGTGGAGCAATTGCTCAAGGCGCAGGATTGGTCGGCGCTGGCTTCGATGCCGGCGGAAACATTCGGACGCATGCTGCAGCAGCGCCTTGGCGACGCCAACGTGACCAACCATATCGCCGCCAGCGTCCAGGCCCACTTCGCACAGGGGCTGCAGGAGGCCATCCAGACCTGGCAGAAGGACACCGCACGCGCGTTGGGCAGCATGTCCGACCTCGGCAGTGCCGCGAACGCGCCATGGACCGACGCCATGGCGCAATGGGGGCGCGTGTGGCCGTGGGCAGCTGACCAGGGCGCTTCCAGCGGCAAGTAAGCGCGCGGCCTGTCCCTCGCCATGCCGGTGGCCGGTCGCCATGCCATCAGGCTGGTTGGCTGGCTGCCCAATCTGCCCACTGCATCGCGTCTCGGGCGATGCATCCATGTTGAACTGTGGAACGCCGCCGGCCTTCGCGTCATCAGCGAAGGTCGTCGCGCATCGCGATGTAGCGGGCGGCCGGCGCACGGACGTCCTGCGATGGGGTTGCATCAACGACAGCTGGCGCGTGCCGATGCGCGGTCGACGTGTTGTCACATTCGTCTAGTTATCTAGGCGTCTTCGGCGTCGCGGAACGCGCCGTCATGGTGGCCTGGAGCGATGAGCCGGGGCAGGCAGGGGAGGGGACATGATGCGGTTTTGCATGGTCGGATCGACAGGGGGCCTGCCGTCCGGTGGGTTTCGCGGTTCGTTCTGAGGATGGATAGCTGATGCGGTACGCCATCTATTTCTGTCCGGCTCCGGCCAGCGCCCTTGGGGCGCTTGGGCGCGACTGGCTTGGCGGCGAAGCAGCACCGAATGGCATCCCCGGCATTCCGCTGTCGCGATGGAACGAACTGCTGGCCGATGTGAGGCGCTACGGCTGGCATGCGACGGTGCGCTCGCCGTTCACGCTCTCGCCGGACGCCGAGTACGACGACTTGCGTCGTGTCGTCGGTGTCGTGGCGCAATCGTTTGCACCCACTACCGTCACCTTGCGGTTGAGCCGCCTTGGCGGCTTTCTGGCCCTGCGTCCCGTGGGCGACTGCGTCGCGATCAGCGCAATGGCGGCCGCCTGCACCGAAGCGGTCGAGACACTGCGCGCCCCTCTGGTCGAGCCCGAATTCCAACGTCGCGTTCGCGGACTCGACGCCATCGAAACCCATTACCTCCAACGCTACGGATATCCCTACGTGTTCGAACGCTATCGTTTCCACATGACCTTGTCTGCGCCAGCCACGGTGGAGGAGGAGCATGCCCTGCAGCGCTGGCTGGCGTTGCGTGCCGCCGCAATACCGGTGGGACGCGTCGACGCGCTTTCCATTTGCGTGGAACGTTCGCCCGGCGCGGCCTTTGAAGTGCTCGAGAGGATTCCCTTGCGCAGGGCGTCTGCGGCCTGACATGAGGTGCCCCAGCGGTGGGCTTGAGCATTCTCGCCAAGAACCGACCTTCGCTCACGCTGGCTTGACGGCCACGCGCGGAACCTGCGCACCGTGGATGTGCGCCTGCCTGTGAAGGCCGGTGAAGCATCACACGGCATTCCTGGTGACATCATCCTGGGAGCGCGTAATGAAGAAAATCGTATGGATAGTGGTCGCGAATCGCGCTGCGGCGCGCCTGTTCCAGGTCAGCCAGCCCATGGGATCGCTCGAAGAACTCGACGCTTTCATCCATCCCGAAGGCCGTCTGCAGGAGCGTGACCTGGTCTCCGATCGCCCCGGCCGCTCCTTCGACAGCTACGGCACCGGCCGTCACGCGGAAGAACCCGACACCGCGGCCACCGAGCAGGAAGCGACCAACTTCGCCGTCCAGCTGAGTCGCTTTCTGCACAAAGCTCGTTGCGAGCGGAAGTTTGATGCGCTGGTGCTCGTGGCTGCACCAGCGTTCCTTGGTGCGTTACGTGAGCGACTGGATGGTTCGACGCGCGAACGCATTACGCTGGAAGTGGACAAGAATCTCGTGCATAGGAACGTGGGGGAGATCAGAGGGCACCTGCCAGAAAAGCTGTACTCGGCCGTGCTGACCTGACGGGCTACGTTGCAGGTTTGCGTGCACGGCATTCCTTACCTTCTGCGAGGCGATACATCTTGACGGGAACCATCCTCCTTCGTCAGATCTTGCGATGGGCGAGGGCACGGGACTTATGGCGCAAGCCTGTCGTCAGCGTCATCATGGGGGCATGCACGCCGCGCTGATGGCAAGGTGATCAATGCCCCCCAGTACATTGCGAGAAAGCCGCCGAGCGATTTACTTCATCGGTTTCTTCGTGGCTTATTTGCTCGTCCTGTATAGATATTCACCAGCTCGTGCCGATAGTTTTCCCCAGGCTGCTGTGCGTCTTGCGGTGGCCGCTCTGGAGCTTGGCCTGGCTTGGATTGTGTGCGAGTCACTGTTTCAACTGGGACAGCGGCGAAAGAACTTCATGGCGCCGGCGGGATGCGCCGTCCTGGGCCTCGTGGTAGCGATGATCTATGCCGGCCAGCTGTATGCGCTTCACCTTTCCGGAAATTTCATCAGTGTCCTGGCCCTCGAGAACAGTGCGGAAAGCCGCATCGTGCGCGGCGCCCCGTTATACGCGGCGTTTCTCTTGGCGCTGGGCTGGTGGTTGCTATTCCTGCCTGCGCTGGGATGGAAAGGTCTGCAGCCAGGTCCGTGGCAAAGGCGGAGGTTTCGTTACTCACGCATCCTCGGAATGGTGGTCACCACCGCACTGACATGTGGAGCCGTCGCGCTCTTTTGTACGCAGAAGGACAACGGTCTTCTGGAGGCAGGGTATGCACAGTCACCGATGATTGCTTTCGCGCGCAACTACTACGATGCCGGTTCGGTGTCGAAACGCTTTGGGGAAGGGAGCATCAGCCATCGCTTCACCTCGGCTAACACGAAGTATCCCTTCGCAAAGTCGAGCATTGTGGATGTGCCGCTGCCATTCGTAACGAAGTCGGGTGATCGCCCCAACGTCATCGTCATTTTCACCGAAGGGATGTCAGCCCGATTGCTCGGATGCTATGGCGGCACGATTCCGAACCTCACGCCGAATATTGACCGCCTGGCCCGGCTGTCCATGCGTGTCGATGGGTATTACAACCATACCGCCGCTACGTATCGCGGGCTTCAGGGGCAGATGGTTTCAGGCTACCCAGCCGCCGGTGGCGGTGATGACGACAGGTTGCTATGGGAAACAGAACAGGGCATGGCAAAGCTGGCGTCCATACGTTATCGCTCGATGTCCATGATTCTGCGCGACAACGGCTATGGGACCTATTTCATCTCACCCCATCACAACACCGTTGGTTTGAACGCGATGCTGCGCTCGCTTTCGTTCGACAAGGTGTTCACGTTTGACGATGTGGGTGACTACGTTGCCTCGGGCAATCCCTTTTACGCGATCGAGGGTGCGTTGAGTGATGACGACGTATTCACGACGCTCGTCGCGTTGATGAAAGAGGAGCGTTTCGGGCCATCGGGACGGCCGTTCTTCGTGGGGCTCTACAACTTCGGCACCCATGCGTTCCTGGACGTCATGCCGAATGGCGTCAAATACGGTGATGGCAAGAATGCATCGCTCAACAAGCTGCACAACTATGATCACGCGTTCGGAAGGTTTTTGGACTATTTTCTTGCCAGTCCGTACGCGCGCAACACGATCCTGATACTCACGTCGGATCATGCGGCCTATCCGGAGCCGGCGTTTCGCGAGGTGGCCGGATCGGACTACAGGCCGTATTTCGTCGACCGCATTCCTCTTATCGTCTATGACCCGATACACGGCTTGCCAACGGCGCTCGATGTGCAGGGGCGGACGTCCGTTGATTTCGCACCGACGCTGATGCATCTGTTAGACATCAGGAGCGGAGACAACAGTTTTCTTGGATCTTCGTTGTTCGAAAGCAACAAGGACCCGATCGGTTTCGCTGCCATTGGCCAGCAGTTCTACGCAACGAGCGCGCAAGGGCTTTATCCCGAAGACAGCGTGCCGTCTCAACTGGAAGGCGAGTTTTCGAAACGCAAGGCCGAAGTGGAAACCTATTACCAGCTTGAAAGGGAGAACCGTCTATTTCTGCCTGATGCCGGTAAGCAGCCGATGGTCGGCGCCAGTCCCTGATTGCGTGCAGCCATGGCCCGGAAATGAAAAAGGGCTCGCTTTTCAGCGAACCCTTTTGATCAATGGTGGCCGGGGACGGAATCGAACCGCCGACACGGGGATTTTCAATCCCCTGCTCTACCAACTGAGCTACCCGGCCAGAATGGCTGCGCGCATCGAAGATGCTGCGTGGAGCCGTGCATTAAATCGGAAGCGGGGAGCTTCGTCAAGACTCCGTGTCGGGGGTGACGTAGCCCTGGGGCTTGTCGGCACCGCCGCCGAACAGGAATTTCTCCATTTCGGCAGTGAGGAACTGGCGTGACTTGGGGTCGAGCGGATTGAGGCGGTATTCGTTGAGCAGCATGGTCTGGTGGGCCAGCCATTGCTGCCACGCTTCCTTGGATATCTCGGCGTAGATGCGCTGGCCCAGCGGGCCGGGCCATGGAGCGAAATCCAGGCCTTCGGCGTCGCGGCCGAGCTTGGCGCAGTGAACGATACGACTCATGCGATACGGCTCATGTGGGTTCAAAGGTCCTGCAGCAGGCTGCGGACGGGAGCGGGCAGGCCAAGCGCGGCGCGTTCGTTGGCGCCACACCAGCGTAGGGAAGGATTATCCGCGATGCGCGGGTGTGCTGTCGCCTCGTCGAACAGCAAGGGCTCGACCTGCAGGCGATAGTGACTGAATACGTGCACGAACGAAGGCAGCGCCTGCGCGTCGTCGATGCGTGCGAACGACTGCGCGGCGCGCCAGGCGCCGTCGTGATCGCTCGCCTCCGGCAGGCTCCACAGGCCGGACCACACGCCTTGCGGGCCGCGGCGCTCCAACAATACGCGACCTTGCGTGTCACGCAGGATCAGCATCACCGTTTCGCGCGTAGGCACCGCTTTGCTCGGCTTCGCGCTGGGCAACTGCGCAGTGAGGTTGTCGCGCTTCGCCACGCAATCGGTCGCAAGCGGGCAAGCGTCGCACTGTGGACGCGAGCGCACGCATAGCGTGGCGCCCAGGTCCATGATGGCTTGCGTGTAATCGGCCACGCGTTTCGCGGGTGTCAGCGCATCGGCGTGTTGCCACAGAATTTTTTCAACGGCGCTCTGGCCGGGGTGGCCATGGATGCCGAGGTAGCGCGTAAGCACGCGCTTCACGTTGCCGTCGAGTATGGGAAAGCGCAGCCCGTGCGCCTGCGCGAGGATGGCACCGGCGGTGGAGCGGCCGATGCCGGGTAAGGCAGCCAGCGCATCGAAGTCGCACGGCAGTTCACCGCCATGCTGTTCCACGCAGATCTGCGCGGCGCGCTGCAGGAAACGAGCGCGGCGGTAGTAGCCCAGGCCCGACCAGAGCGCGAGCACGGTGTCTTCATCGGCCGCAGCGAGATCGCGCAGCGTGGGCAGCGACGCCACGAAGCGCTGGAAGTACGGAATCACCGTGACCACCTGCGTCTGCTGCAGCATCACCTCGGACAACCACACGCGATACGCGTCGCGCGGCTGCTGCCACGGCAGGTCCTTGCGGCCGTGGTCGTCGAACCAGGCCAGCAGTGCGGAAGCAAATGGGTTCATGGTGATTTGCGCTTCGCTGCGGGTTTTGCCGGCTTGCTGGTGCTGGGCTGCGCGGGAGGCGCGCTGCTGGCCGCGGGCGCAGGCACGTCGGTACCGGCCTGGATGGTGAGGCCTTCGACGCTTACATCGCCGGTGTCGATCTTGGCGATTTCGGCGTGGCCGTTGCCGGGTGGCACGGCGAGGCGTGGGCCTTCGTCGTGATCGAGCTGCGACCACCAGTCCGCGAGCGCGAGCGGCGGCACTTGCAGGTCGGCATGGTTGTCGGGGCCGTCGAGCTTGAGCCTCAGCATCAGCGGATTATTTTCGTTGGCGGGCGTGAGTTCGATCGACGTGGCGTACTCGCCGGAATTGGCGTGATCGAGCTTGCCATCGAGATGCGCCGAGGCATCGGCGGCGCCGCGCCATCGAGCGCTGCCCTTCAGCTGCAGCGTCAACGCGCTGCTATGGGCGAAATGCAGCGCGATGTTGTCGAGCTGCAGCGCGCCGCGGTTGATGCTGGGCGTCAGCGACAAGCGCAGCTGTGTCGGGGTGCCTTGCGCGTCCTTGGCGACGATGTTGAGCAGGAACGGCTGATGCGGTGCGAGCTTGCCGGCGTCCAGCTCCATGTCGCCGAGCAACAGCTGGTTGCCACGCACGAGGCTGCCGCGTGTGATGTGCACGCCGGCGTCGATGCGTGGGATTTCCGCAGGCGGTGCGGATGGACCGGACGGCAGACCGGAAGCCCACGATTGCAGCGCATCGAGGTCCACGCGGGGCGAATCGATCTGCATCTGGGAGATGATCGTTTCGCCACGGAACAGCGTCCGCCACGGCAGGGCAAGCGTGCCGCGCGCCGCCAGCAGGATCGGCATGTTGGCGCCCTGGGCACTCAGCGTGATGCCCTGAAGTTCCAACGCAGGACGGGGAAACAGGGCGGGCGTGGCGGGGCTGGCGAGGTTGAGCTCCAGCCCGGCTTCGCGAGCCTGCGATTGCAGCACCGCGGTGATGCGCTCGGGCTGCAGCAGGAAGTGCACGGCGACGAGTGCCACCGCCACCAGCACCAGGGTGGCGCTGCTGGCGATCAGCAAGGTGATTCGGAGCCAGCGCGGCACCGGCCCGGCCCCCTTAGCCTTGACTCAGGCTGGCGGGAAGGAGGCCGTCGACATAGGCCTCGGCGTCGAATACCCGCAGGTCGGTGGCGGTCTCGCCCAGGCCGACGTAACGGATCGGCAGGCCGAATTCGCGGGCGAGCGCGAACACCACGCCACCCTTGGCAGTACCGTCCAGCTTGGTCACCACCAGGCCGGAGACGCCAACGATCTGGCGGAATTGGCGCACCTGGCTCACCGCGTTCTGGCCGGTGGTGCCGTCGATCACCATGAGCACTTCGTGCGGCGTGTCGGCGTCGAGCTTCTTCATCACGCGGGCGATCTTGCCCAGCTCGTCCATCAGGCCGCCCTGCGTGTGCAGGCGGCCGGCGGTATCGGCAATGAGCACGTCGGCACTGCGCGAGCGTGCCGCCTGCAATGCGTCGAAGATCACGCTGGCGGCATCGGCGTCCTGGCCTTGGGAAATGACCGGGACGTTGTTGCGCGCGCCCCAGGTCTTGAGCTGTTCCACCGCGGCGGCGCGGAACGTATCGCCCGCGGCAAGCATCACCTGGCGGCCTTCGTCGCGGTAGCGGCGCGCGAGCTTGCCGATGGTGGTGGTCTTGCCCACGCCGTTGATGCCGACCGTGAGCACCACGAACGGCTTGCGTCCGGCAACGTCGAGCGGCTGTTCCACCGGCTTCAGCAGGGCGATCAGTGCCTGGCGCAGTGCGGCCAGCAACGACGATGCGTCGGCGAACTCACGCTTGTGCATGCGCTTGCGCAGGTCCTCGACCAGCGCCGTGCTGGCCTCGATGCCGACGTCGGCCGTGATCAGCGTGGTCTCCAGCTCGTCCAGCAGCTCGTCGTCGAGCTTGGGATGGCGGACGAACAGCGAGGAAAGTCCGCGGGCGAAGGCGCTGCCGGACAGGCGCTCGCGCCAGCTGCGCTTGGCCGGTGCGGCGGATTCGGCGATCGCGGCCCGCTCGAAAGCTTCGTCCTCGGCCGGTGCCTCGGAAGGTGGTGGCGTCTCGGAGAGTGCCTCATCCAGCGCGGGCGTGGCGTAATCCAGCGACGCGGCATCCGTGTCGTGTGCGAAACCCTCGGCCGGCGCTTCGTCCGCCGCAGGTGCGGCAGGCTGGCCCGGTGGCGTCTCAGCGGGTTTCTTCTTCCAGAACTTGAGCATTGCGGCAGGGATTCAAAGACAATGGGCGGCATGCTACCACCCCCACCTGTACTCACCGCTGAGCAGTGTCGTCCATGACGGGCCGTGCTCCGGGACGCATCCGCATCATCGGCGGCCAGCTGCGCAATTCCCGCCTCGACGTTCCCGACCTGCCTGGCCTGCGGCCCACGGCAGAGCGGGTGCGCGAGACCTTGTTCAACTGGTTGACGCCAGTGATCTCCGGCGCGCGCTGCCTGGATCTGTGTGCAGGCACCGGTGCGCTCGGCATCGAGGCGCTGTCGCGTGGGGCGGCTGGCGTGCAGTTCGTTGAGCGCGATGCGCGGGCGGCCCAGGCCGTGCGCGACAACCTTGCCCGCCTGAAGGTGCAGGGCGGGCAGGTCGCCACGGCCGACGCGCTGGCCTATCTGCAGGGCGCTCCACAGCCATACGGATTGGTGTTTCTCGACCCGCCGTTCGCGCAGGACCTGTGGACACCGCTGGCGCAGCGCCTGGAGCAGGGCGGATGGCTGGCGCCTGCGGCATGGATCTACGTGGAATCTCCCAGGCACGCTGAACTGGCCTTGCCCGATACGTGGGCACTCCATCGCGAGGGCGTGGCCGGTGAGGTCCGCTACGCGCTCCATCGTCGGATGTCGATGGCTTCCTGACGGCGGCGTATGGATTTCGAGGGTGTGCGCGGGCTGGTCGATGGGCGCGAACGCGCCTAAGCTAGCCGCCCCTGCACCCGGTGAACTGCCTCGTGAACAAGCCTCCGGTCAACAAGCGTCTCGCCGTCTACCCGGGCACCTTCGACCCCATCACCAACGGTCACTCGGACCTGGTGGCACGCGCCGCGCCGCTGTTCGATCGCATCATCGTCGCCGTGGCGGAAAGCCCCAACAAGGGTAAGGGGCCGGGCTTCAGCCTCAATGAGCGCATCGCGCTGGCGCGGCTCGCCCTGGCCGATCTGAAGAACGTGGAAGTGCGCGGCTTCGACGGCCTGCTGGCGCATTTCGTCGAAGAAGTGGGCGCGGGGGTGATCATCCGTGGCCTGCGCGCCGTGTCCGACTTCGAATACGAATTCCAGCTGGCGAGCATGAATCGCCACCTGATCCCGCAGGCGGAAACGCTGTTCCTCACGCCCGCCGAGCAATACAGCTTCATTTCCTCCACGCTGGTGCGCGAGATTGGCCGTCTGGGTGGCGATATCACCGGCTTCGTGCATCCGGCCGTGCAGCAGGCGATGCGCCAGCGCTGGCGCTGAAAAAAGCCTCGTTTGTGGGAGCGCACCCTGTGCGCGACAGCGGCCTGGTCGTTTGACAAGGTTGCGTCGCGCACAGGGTGCGCTCCCACAATGACATCACGCTCTGGATGTCCATCGCACTGCAGCACGTCCTGCGGTGTCGACACGGGCCTTCGTCGTGTATCCTCGCGGGCATCCTGCGGACAGGACAGTCGTCGCCGCGGACCAGGGGAACGAGGGGTCGCATGTTGCCGCCCGGGCTCCCGGTTACCGGCTCCGTCGTACGACGGCCGGATGGTCCAGTCATCCAATGGATTCGTCATTTCAAGAATTCCACCATCCAAGGTGACCATCATGTACAAGTACGCTCTCCTCGCCGCCCTCGCGCTCACCGGCGTCACTGCCTGCAGCCAGCAGGAAGAAGCCCAGCAGCCGACCGAACAGGTCGCCGCCGTTTCCAAGCCGACCGATCCGAACGACAGCAAGGCGTGGAACGCCTATCTGGGCCAGATCGTCCAGAAGAACATGCAGGGCATGACGGCCGACCGTCCGTTCCCATACCTGGTGCCGGCCGGCGACAGCGACGATGCCAATGCGGTGCGCCAGCGTCAGCTCGAGCAGGTCCAGGACACCGTGGCGCGCGGCGTGCTGCCGGGCAACATGCTGGTGTTCGCCGGCCCGGATTCGGCCAAGACCGCCGAGTTCGTGACCGATGCGTTCAAGGATGCCAAGCCGGGCGCGTTCAAGGACGTGATCGTGCTGGTCATCGGCGACGCCGGCGACAAGGACAAGGTGACCACGGCGCTGCAGCCGACCGGTGCCACCATCCGCTACGTAAATTTCTAACTAAGTTCCGGTTTTTCCGGAGCGAACGCGAGGGCCCGCGGCATGCTTGCCGCGGGCCTTTCTTTTTGGGCGGTCATGCACCTCTTTCGTAGGAGCGCACCCAGTGCGCGAAAGGCCCGTGGAGTGGCGAGGCTGCGATTCCGCGGTCGCGCACAGGGTGCGCTCCTACAGTGGGATCTTGCGGCGCATTGGGCGGCCCCAGCATGTAAACTGACAAAATGTCCCTGAAAATCCTCGATACCTGCGTCAATTGCGACGTCTGCGAACCGGTCTGTCCCAATAAGGCTATCTCGCTGGGCGAGGAGTACTACGTGATCGATCCCTCGTTGTGCACCGAGTGCATCGGCCACTATGACCAGCCCCAGTGCGTGGAAGTGTGTCCGGTCGAATGCATCATCATCGACCCCGAGCACACCGAGACGAACGAGCAGCTGACGCTGAAGTACCAACATCTGATGGCAAAGGACGACGCATGACGTTCCCGTTGAACTGGCGCGTAGCGCTGCTGGCCCTGCTGCTTACCACCAGCGCCGCCTACGCCGCCGACAGCCGCCCGACTTCCTCTCCTGCCGCGCCTTCCGCGCAAGTCATCACGCAACGCCCCGGCCATGCCGGCATCGCCAGCGCCAATTTCCACGCTACCGAGGCGGGGCACGAAGTGCTCGCCAAGGGCGGCAATGCGTTCGATGCGGCGATTGCCGTGGCCGCGACGCTCTCCGTGGTCGAGCCGGAAAGCTCGGGCATTGGCGGCGGTTTCATGGCCGTGCTGCATCGCGCGTCCGATGGCCGCGAAGTGTTCATCGACGCGCGCGAAACGGCGCCTGCCGCGGTGAACGCCAAGGATTATCTCAACAAGGACGGCACGCCCAACCGCGACACGGCGCTCAACGGACCGCTTTCGGCGGGTATTCCGGGCGAAGCCGCGGGCCTGGCGTGGCTGTCGACGCATTACGGCAAGCTGCCGCTCAAGGAATCGCTGGCACCGGCCGTGCGCATCGCGCGCGACGGTTTCAAGCCCGACGGCCGCCTGGTCAACGCCATCAGCGAGCGCGCGGAAGACATCCGTCGCTGGCCGGCATCCGCCGCCAAATACCTGCCGGACGGCAAGCCGCCGGTCGTGGGTGAGGTATGGCGCGACCCGGACCAGGCACACACGCTGGAGCTTCTGGGCGAGCACGGATTCGATGGCTTCTATCGCGGCGAAGTCGGCAAGAAGCTGGTCGACGCCGTGCGCGCAGCGGGCGGCAATTGGACGGCCAAAGATCTTGAAAGCTATCAGGTGAAGGAGCGCACGCCGATCGTGGTGAACTACCGCGGTTATCGCGTGGTGACGGCGCCGCCGGCTTCGTCCGGTGGCGTGGCGGTGGCCGAGATCCTCAACATCCTGTCGGGCTACGACCTCACCAAGCTCGATACAGTGCATCGCACGCACCTGGTCATCGAAGCCATGCGTCGCGCGTTCCGCGATCACAACGACTATCTTGGCGATCCGGACTTCGTGAAGATGCCAATGGACATGCTGCTGTCGCCTTACTACGCGGCAGGCCTGCGCCAGACCATCCTGATGGACAAGGCCACGCCGTCCTCGATGCTGCCGGTGAGCGCCGGCACCGATCCGGGCATGCACACCACGCATTTCTCGATCATCGACAAGGACGGCAACATCGCGTCGATCACCCAGACGGTGAACTACACGATGGGTTCGACGTTCGTTGCGGCGGGCACCGGCGTGCTGCTCAACGACGAGATGGACGACTTCGCGCTCGTGCCCAACAAGCCCAACGTCTACGGCCTGCTGGGCAGCGATGCGAACGCGCCGGCGCCAGGCAAGCGCATGCTGTCTTCGATGACGCCGAGCATCGTGTTCGGCGCCGACCGCGTGGGCGTGATCGGCTCGCCGGGCGGCTCCACCATCATCACGCAGGTGCTGGAAGGCATCCTCGCCTTCATCGATGGCAAGGATGCAGCCGGTATCGCCGGACAGAAGCGTTTCCATCACCAGTACATGCCTGATCGCGTGGACGTGGAATCGGGCACGTTCGATGCAGCCACCACCGAAGGTCTGACACGCATGGGCCACACGCTGAAAGAGCGCAGCTCGTGGGGCTTCATGAACGTGGTGACGTGGGACCTGAAGAACAACAAGCTCGATGCCGCGAGCGATCCGCGTCGCGAATCGGGCCTGGGCAAGGTGCAGTGACGATGGAGTTGTGGTCGCTCACCGGTAACTCGCAGCAACTCGATGGCGGAGCCATGTTCGGCAACGCTCCTAGAGCGCTGTGGTCGCGCTGGATCCAGCCGGATGCGGAAAACCGCATTCCGTTGGCCTGCCGTTGCTTGCTGGTGAAGGATCTGGACGGCCGCAACGTGTTGTTCGAGACCGGCATCGGCGCGTTCTTCGAGCCAGCTCTGCGCGAGCGCTACGGCGTGGTGGAAGATCGCCATGTGCTGCTCGATTCGCTGGCGCAGGCAGGTCTGACGCACGAAGACATCGATGCGGTGGTGCTTTCGCACCTGCACTTCGACCATGCCGGCGGCTTGCTTGCGGCGTGGGAAGACGGGCAGCCGGCGCGCCTGCTGTTTCCCCATGCGACGTATCTGGTTGGTGCCGAGCATTGGCGTCGCGCATTGAAGCCGCATCCGCGCGATCGCGCCTCGTTCGTGCCCGAGTTGCAGCCGCTGCTGGAACAGAGCGGCCGGCTGGAGCTGGTCGAGGGCGAGTATTCGAAGACGCTCGGCGAGTCGGTGCGTTTCAGTTATTCGGACGGCCATACGCCCGGACTGATGCTGGCCGAAGTGGCCGGCGTGGTGTTCTGCGCCGACCTGATCCCCGGGCGCTTCTGGGTGCATCTGCCCATCACCATGGGCTACGACCGTTATCCGGAAAAGCTGATCGATGAGAAGCGGGCGTTCCTCGAGGACAAGCTCGCGCGCGACGTGCGGCTGTTTTTCACGCATGACCACGATTGCGCCGCGGCGCGCGTGGTACGCGACGAACGCGGGCGCTACGGTACGGCGGACGAAGTCCGCGAGCTGCGAGGCGCATAGCGATGGCCAGGGGGCAGGGGGGAGAAACCGATATGCGGCAATGGATGCGACGCGTGCTGGGTGCGTTGCTTCTGCTCGGCGGTGCGGGACTGGTGGCGATGACGGAGCAGGGCTTGCTCGATCATCACCACGCGTCGGAAAAGCACGGCGGGCAGATTCTCGATCTCGGCGTCACCAGCGAAGCACAGGCCGGCCACGGCTATCTGGTGCGCGTGGCCGGCCCGGTGAAGGTGGTGGAAGCGCCCTTTGATCCGGAGTTCGGGCAGCGCGCGGCGGTGCCGGTGCTGATCCGGCATGTGGAGATGTTCCAGTGGCGCGAAGTGCGTGTCGGTGGCGACGTGCACTACGAGCTCGACTGGGTCGACCGCCCGGTGGACTCCAGCCGTTTCGCTCAACCGTCGGGCCACGGCAACCCCGAGCATTTCCCGGTACTCGGCAAGCAGTTCGACGCCGGGCAGGTGCGCGTGGGTGGTTACGTGCTGTCGCCAACGTTGCTTCATGCCTTGCCCGGCAGTGACGTGCTCACGCCGGACATGAAAGCCGTGCCGCCGAATCTGGCGGCGAGCTTCTCGCTCAACGACCGGTACCTGACGACGAGCGGCAAGCCCGAGCAGCCGCGCCTGGGCGACCTGCGCGTGAGTTGGGAAACCGTCCCTGCGCAGGACGTGACGGTGTTTGCCCAGGTGGATGGCGATCACCTCGTTCCCGCGGTACATGCTGCCGATGGCAAGGGTTACGACGTGCAGGTGGGTGATCGTGCTCTGGTCGACGTCGTGCCTGATGTGCCGGAGTCGCCGTCGTTCGTGTGGGCTCGTCGTATAGCGGCGGTGCTGCTTGGACTGTTGGGCGCGCTGCTGTTGCTGCCTGAGCGTCCGCGTACGCATCACGACTTTTTGCTGGCGCTGGGCGCGAGTGCGCTGTTGATGGGGGCGCTGGCTTGCGTGATGTGGTTGGGGACGGATATGGCGGTGGGTGGCGCCTGGTTTGGGGTGGCGTTGTTGGGGTTGGCGCTGGCGGTGTGGAGGATTCGCGCCACGGCGGAGTGAGGTTTCCCTACTTGCCGTGGTGCCCCGCCTACGGGCCTCCCCTTTGTAGGAGCGCACCCAGTGCGCGATAGCCCTTCGCCCGAATTGCCACGCTAATGCGGCTCTTAAGTTGTGGGAGCGCACCCTGTGCGCGACGGCGGTTCGCGCCAGTCCGCATGGTTGTTGCTTGTATGAAAGCGAATGTTGCCTTCGGTTGCCGTGCTGCCGCGAGCTTGCCGTCTACGCGGCGGGCGTTTCGATCTCCTGCCGGCGACGCGAAGCTAGTCCCTGTGGGACGACGCGCAGCTAGTCCCGTGGAAAAAGCTCGAGTCACTTTTCTTTTGCTGGCCCACGCACGCGCTCTCGGCGTGCGAACGGCGAAGCCGGCCCGCACGCGGGGAGGCGCCATGGATGGCGCCGGCTTTGAGGAGCGAGGAAGGGCAGAGGGCGGAACGCCCGGAGTCAAAGTCCCACGGGATTAGCTTCACGTCAAAAGTAAGCCAAAGAAAACGGCCTTTAAGAGCCAAGGCTCATAGCAGTACGTGGGATAGCAGCGTCGGTCGACTGAGGCCAGCTTTGATGCGCTCGTTACTACCTCGAACGGAGCCGCTACACCGCAACGCGCCGTGGCGAAGAGGACTTAAAGCAGCTTCGTTGCGCGGCGAGGAAGTTCACGAATGCCGCGCGCCTTCTCCCTCTCCACTCCGGGGGAGAGGGTTGGGGCATTGCCACCTTTACGGTGGTGAGGGGCCAATCTTGCGGTGCGCTTTGTCTTTAGGCGCGCTTGTGACGCTTCCACGCACCCGACATGCGCTTTCTCACCTGAGGGTGCTAGCTGTCAATTCGGCCTTTGATCCGCGAACGCGAACACGTGGTCGGCCCATTGCGTGGCTTCGAGGTAGATGGCGGCCATGCGGCGGATGACTTGTGGTTGGGTTTCGCCGCCGCGGAGGTCGCCGGCTTCCCACGCGCGGATCTGTTCGAGCAGGGGAGCGAACGGGCCTTTGTTTTCCAGCAGGGCGCTGCTGATCTCGCGCGCGAGCGGCAGGTGCCACAGCACGAAATCCATCGGGGCTTCCATCAGCGTGTCGAGCAGCGAGAACAGGCCGGCGGTGAAGGCCATTTCGCGCTGTTCGCCCGGCATGTGCTGGGCGAGTTTTTCGCACATGTGCGCGCGGATCAGCGCGGCGCGCAGCAGTTCGGGCGGACGGTCGCCGACGCCGCCGAGCGCCATGGTGTAGATCCAGTTGCGCAGGCGGTTGGCGCCGAAGAAGATCGCCGCCTGCTGCACCGACTTGAGCTGGCGCGGCAGGGCAAAGTAGGCGGAGTTCACGCATCCCAGCAGCTTGTAGCTGAGGATGGCGTCGTCACGGACGATCTGGCCGATTTCCACCGGGCCCGGATTGCCTTCTTCCAGCGCCTTCATCAGACGCAGCAGGCTGAGGCGGTTGGCGGTGAGCACGGGCACGGCGACAGGTTCGGGCTTGAGCAGGAACTGTCCCTGGATCGCCTGCACCGGCAGCGCTTCGCAGCGGTGATAGGTGTCGTGGTCGTCGACATGGCCGGCGATCACGTGGATGCCGCGCGCATGCAGGTATTCGCTGCGCGCGCGCAGCGTGGCCGGATCCAGCTTGCTGGCGTCCAGGCGCACGTACTGCACGATCTTGAGCAGCGGCTCGACCGCGATGTTGTATTCCAGCGAGGTTTCACCGGCGTCGAGCATCAGCGGGCAGCCACGCTGGGCCATGCGCGAAAGACGGTCGAGCATCGCGGCATCGGTGGCGACCTCCGGCTGCAGCAGCACGCCGAAGCGTGGCTGGTGCTGCAGCACGTCGGTTTCTTCCATCAGCAGTTCGCGCGTGAGGCGAAGAAAGGTGCGGTTGCCGCGCACGAGGCGCGCGAGTGCGCCATCGGTGATGGTGGCGAGCGCGCGACGCATCAGCGCGGCTTCGTCCTCGGCTTCGCTCTGGAACACGATTTCGTACGCGAACAGTTCGCGCTTGGTGTCCAGCATCGGCAGACGGATGACCGGCAGCGGCTGTTCGCTTGCATTGGCGCCTTCGTGGGCGGAGGGGATGGCCGCGGCTTCGCTCATGGTCGGTCGATGTAATGGCAGTGGGGGAAACCGGCAACGATCACCGGTAGACGGATGCGCATCGAGGGGAGCGTGATGCGCGCCATGATGGTTATGCCTCGGCCAATGTCTGCGAGCGCAGGCTCGTGCGCAGTTCGCCGGCGCGGCCGTACACACTTGCTTCCGCGTCGTTGCCGGTCAGCACGGCCAGCGCCTTGCGCACCTGCTGCAGGCGCATGCCGACCAACTGTCCGTTGCGCTGGTTGAGCATCTGGCAGGCACGCAGCGACTGCAGGATCTGCTGCCATGTCGGGGCCAGCTCGCGGGCGGCCTCGGCGGCGCCCTGGCTCAGCTGCACGCGCTCGCCATCGAGCTGCTCCAGCTTGAGCATCAGCGAGTGCTTGGCGGCGCCTGCGCGGTTCAGCCCGTCGACGTCGGCGGTTTCAAGGGCGGCGCGCTCGTCGTGGAGCGCGTCGGCCAATTGCTCCACTGCGAGCCGCATCTCCTCGACCGCGGCCGTCAGGGCATGGTCCAGTTCGGCTTGCAGGGAGGTGTTCATGACTTGAGCTGGCTTTCCAGCGACAGCATGCGATCGGCGATGCGGCTCGGATCGACCTTGTAGGTGCCGTTGGCCAGCGACTGGCGCAGCTGTTCCACCTTCTTGGTGTCGACCTCGGCGCCGTTGTGGGCGCGTGCGGCTTCCTGCATGGCCTTGGCCGAATCCGTCAGCTGGACGCGATCGTCGGCGCCGGCGGTGCCGCTGGCGGCCTCGCTGCCGGTCGTGCCGGTGGCGTTCTGCGTCGCGCTGCCCTGGCCGCTGGGGGCCTGGGGAAGCTTGGGCAAGCCATTGTTGGAAATGGTGGTGTTCATGGGTCCGTGTCTCTTGGTTTTGGCCCTGTTACGGTAAGGATCGGCAGGGCAACGCCAAACTTTAGGGTAATTCCTTGGAACAGGCTTTCAGGGCAGGGCGAGCACTTCGCCCGGGGCGGTGACCATCGCATCGATCACCTTGCCCGAGCTGCCGTTGCGCACCCGCAGGCGGGAGCCGCTGTCGCCACTGCCTAGCGCCACGCCGCTCGCCCGCACTTCGATACCGTCCAGGCGCGACACCAGCTGTACCTGGTCGCCGGCCTTCACGGCGGTGCGCCCGCCCAGTGCAGCCGGGGTCAGCACGCTGCCGGCGGCCATGGCGCGGGAGAGCGTGCGGCCCTCTACCTCGCCCATGTCGCTGACATAGCCGTAGCCCAGGCGCGTGACGTCGCGCTCCTCGCTGCGTACATCATCGGGCCTGACACCGTCGCCACGCTGAAGCGGACGTACGATCACCAGCACCTGGCGAAATACCTGCAGTTGAACCGGCACGCGCAAGGTCCAGCCATCGGCGCCGGGGCAGCGCACGGTAACGTTCATGCGCGGCATCAGCCGGGTGCCTTCCTGCAGGCTCGCGCTCAGCGCGGTCGGGCAGGGGGCGAGCTGCAATCGTGGATCGAGCGTGCCCGCCTGGGCCACCACGCGGGCGCCCTGCGTGGCGTACTGGTCGCGCAACCACTGCTCGGCCGTGGTGCGCGCCGCTTGCGCCGGCTCCGCGGCGAAGGCGGGCAGCGCGAACAGGCCGAGCAGCATGGCGAGGACCAGTCGGTGACGGGTCATAGATCGGCCAGCAGCGCGTTGAGATGAGTCAGCAGCGTCTCGCGCTCACTCTCCAGCTGCGGGACGAGCTGGCTGGCCTGGTCGAGGTTGCCGTCGCACAGCAGGGTGGCAAAGCTGTTGCCGTGCTCGCGCAGGCGCGTTCCTGCGGCGTTGAGTGCGGTGGCGGCCGGGTGCGCATCGCGGCCGGCCGTGAGGCGTTGCAGCGTGCGCCTGAGCGGCTGCGTATCGAACCAGCGGCGGTCGAGCGCGGCCGGTTCTTGCAGGGCGAGATCCATCGCCTGACGCAGGCTTTGCGCAGCCTCGCGCACGGTGAGGCTAAGGCTGGCCGGGTCTTCGCCGCTCTCGCTTTCCAGCCAGTCCAGCGCAAGGCGATGGGCGAGCAGGGCGCCACGGCTGAGCGCTTCGGCCTGGCGGCTGGCTTCGGCGGCACGGCGATGCCATGCGCCGAGCGCTGCCTGTGCGGTGACGGCGCGAGCGTGCTGGGCGTCCTGGTTCTTGTGCATGGTGGCGATGCGCTCGCCGACCTGGCGCAGGGCTTCGCCGCTGTCCTGCAGTGAGCTCTCGGTCTGGCTGACGCCGGACTGCGCGCGCTCGAGGCGCTGCAGGCCCTGCTGCACGTCGCCGTCGAGCTGCAGCGAGAACTCACCGATGGAGCCGGTGACCTGCTCGATCTCGGCGGTGGCCTGGCTGGTCTTCTCGGCGAGCTGCTTCACCTCGTCGGCAACCACGGCGAAACCGCGACCGGCTTCGCCGGCACGGGCGGCTTCGATGGCGGCGTTGAGTGCGACGAGGTTGGTCTGGTGGGCGATCTCCTGCACCACGCTGGTGAGCTTGCGGATCTGCGCCACTTCCTCGGCCAGCTTGCTCTGGTTGCGGCTCATGGCGGAAAGGGCCGTGCGCAGCAGGCGCAACTGACCATCGAGTTCGCTCACGCTGCGCTCGCTGGCCTGGCCGGTCTGGCGTGCGTAATCCAGGCCGGTGCCGATCTGCTGAAGGGATGTCGAGATTCCGGCGCTGCCATCCGTCAATCGACCGACGTCGTTGCGGCTGTCCTGGGCGGACTGGTGCATCGCCGCCTGCTCACGGGACAGCTGCTGGGCAGAGCTGAGCACCAGCCCCTGCTGTTCGAGCGTCTGCAAGGCCACGGCTGCGGGCGGAGGCATGGTGGAAACGGCTGCCAGCAACGGCGCCAGGGCCTGTGCAACGCGAGGATGGCGGGCAGACAGTTGCGCCACCCGTGCCTGGTCGCCCGCTGCGGCGGCGCGTGCAAGCTCGGCGAGAGGCTGGCTCCAGATAAGACTCATGGGTGGATCGTTCCTTCCTATAAGGTTCGTCTCCGGCATCGGCGGGAAACGTCGGAACTTGAGAAGCAAGCGACGTGCCACCGCTCGCTTGCCACGCTCAAGCAGGTGCCCCGCGTGCCGATATGTCGGATGTGATCGCGGCATCCGGCCGCCTGGCGAGGAGTGCGCATGAGCGCATGGATGGACAAGGTGGAGCAGCAGACACGGCTGGCGGGCCACAACCGCGTGGCCATGCTGCTGTTCCGCATGGGTGACGAGCAGCTCTACGGCATCAACGTCTTCAAGGTGCGCGAAGTGATGCGCCGCCCGCCGATGGAGCGCATGCCCGGCGCCAACCCGCTCATCGCCGGCAGCTGCGACTACCGCGGCACGACCATTCCCGTGATCGACATGGCCGTGGCGCTGGGCTATGCACCGCTGCGCGACGATCCGTCGGCACACCTGATGGTGACGGAGTTCAGCCGGACCGTGCAGGGTTTCCTGGTCGCCGATCCGCAGCGCCTGGTGCAGTGCGACGGCGACAACCTCGAAGCCCCCGCGCCTGCGCTGGGCTTCGGCACGCGCGTCAACGCCGTGACGCGCGTGGACGGCGCCCTGGTGGCGGTGGTTGACGTCGAGCAGGTACTCGCCAGCCTCAACGCGACGACCACCACGCTATCCGAACCGATGCAGCGCATGGCCCGTTTCCACGACCTGCAGCCGCGGCGCGTGATGGTGGTGGACGACTCGCTGGTCGCTCGCAACCAGCTGGTGGGCCTGTTCCGCCAGATGGATGTGGAGTGCGTTGTCGCCCAGGACGGCCGCGAGGCCCTGGAGCGCCTCAAGGAACTGGCCAAGGCGCCGGAAGGCGAGGGCGTGACCCTGGTGGTGTCCGACATCGAGATGCCGCGCATCGATGGCTATGCGCTCACGCGCGCAATCCGCGAGACGCCGGAGCTGAGGCCGCTGAAGGTGGTGCTGCACAGCTCGATCAGCGGCATCTTCAACGAGGCGATGGTGCGCGAGGTGAACGCGGATCGCTTCGTGGCAAAGTTCCAGCCGGATCTGCTGGCGCAGACGGTGTTGGAGTTGTTGCCGGAGAGTTTCGAGAAGTTTTGAGGGGGCTTCTTGTTTGGGCTGCCTCGCACGACTTGCCACCGCCATCCTGTGGGAGCGCACCCTGTGCGCGACAGCCTTTCGCGACGGTATTCACTTGTCGTCATCCCGGCGTAGGCCGGGATCCAGTTGCGGCAGTCTTCGGTTGTCGCGTTACAGCGACCGGGCTCGCCTGCGACCGAAGGGAGTCCCGTGGGGCGGCGCGCTTCCGCTCGTCTGCCGACGAGCGGATCACTTCTCTTTGCGTGGCCAAAGAGAAGTAACCACCGAGATGGTGGCAATGCCAAGAGAAAGGCCACCCCGATGCCGCGCCCCTGCGGGGTCGCAGGCGGGAGGCGGGGTGGGTCGTCAGGGCTTCCTGCCCTGACGATCCACTGGCCGGCGTCCTGCCGGCCACCCTGCGGGCTATTCCACCTCCCGCCTGCTCGCGGCATAGGGGAGGGGAGGTCAACAGCCAGAGCGAAGAGCAGGGTTCTCCCCCTCTGTAGGAGCGCACCCAGTGCGCGACCGCAGAGGTCGTTGATGCGTTGCGGTCGCGCACTGGGTGCGCTCCTACAGAGGTGGGAAGGCTTTCGCGAGCACCCGCCCCTCACCACCGTAAAGGTGGCAATGCCCCAGCCCTCTCCCCGGAGGGGAGAGGGAGAAAGGCTTGGCGGCCCCCAGAGTCCCGCGATTCAATAAAGCTGCTTTAAGTCCTCTCCGCTTCGACGCGTTGCGGTGTAGCCGTACCGTCGAGGTAGTAACGAGCATATCCCGGTTGGCCGCAGTCCTCAGGCTCTATTCCTCATATCGCTACGAGCCCTTGCTCTGAAGGCCATTTTCTTTGGGTTACTTTTCTTTTGGGCCAGCAAAAGAAAAGTGACTCGGCGGTCCCAAGGGGACTAGCTTCGCGTCGCCGGCAGGACGTCGAAACGCCCGCCGCGTAGGCGGCAACCTGGAGGTATCGCCACATCCGAAGATCGATGCTGATGGGTGACCAGCCTTCGCCTGTTGTAAAGCGCCCCGGACCTACGCGGGATGGCGACAAGTGAAGACCGATGCGAAAGGCTGTCGCGCACAGGGTGGGCTCCCACAAACAGAGGGGGCGGAAAATCAGGGGTGACGGGAAGCCGTTGCCACCCGCGTCGGATTTCCGTCGGCACACCGCCAGCTCACCGCCAAACACACGCCTTATCCCCCGCAAACCCAGCAACGGCGCGGCTTCCCGCGCCACCCAAACCCCGTGGCACGCAACTTGCTCAAACCCTCCCGCGGCCCCCGTCGCAGGAGTGAGCGATGAGTTCGATCAACGACAACTTGTTCGGTTTGCATTCGCAGGCGCTGGATCTCTGGCAGCGTCGCAGCGAGGTGCTGGCCAGCAATCTGGCGAATGCGGACACGCCGGGGTATCTCGCGCGCGACGTCGACTTCAAGCAGGCGCTGGCGAGCGCGAGCGGGCAGAGCGATGGGTTGGCGATGGCCATCACGCAGCCGGGGCAGATCAATCCGCAGGCGCAGGCATCGACGCAGCTCGCGTACCGCGTGCCGACGCAGCCGAGCATGGACGGCAATACCGTCGATGCGCAGACCGAGCAGGCCAACTTCGCCGCCAACGGCGTGCATTACCAGGCCAGCCTCTCCTTCATCACCGCGCAGATCCACATGCTGCGCACCGCCATCACCGGAGGCCAGTGATGTCGATGTTCAAGATTTTCGATGTTGCAGGGTCCGGCATGGCGGCGCAGTCGCTGCGCCTCAATACCGTGGCCAGCAACCTTGCCAATGCCGACAGCGTGTCGGGCACGCCCGAAGGTGCGTATCGCGCGAAGGAGCCGTTGTTCTCGGCGGTGCAGCGCGCGCTCGGCGGCGCGGGCAATGCCGATGGCGACAGCAGCGTCGGCGTGCAGGTGAAAGGTGTCACCGAAAGCCAGGCCGACGTGCAGGCGCGCTATGAGCCGGGCAACCCGATGGCCGATGGCAACGGCTACGTGTATGGCAGCAACGTCAATCCCATCGACGAGCTGGTGAACATGATTTCCGCTTCGCGTTCGTACCAGAACAACGTCGAAGTGATGAATACCACCAAGCAGCTGATGCTCAAGACCCTCGACCTCGGCAAGTAAGCCGGGAGGAAACCCACGTGTCCACGATTCCAAGCAACAGCAGCACGAGCAGTTCCACCACGAGCACGTCGAACATGAACTCGGCGCTGTCCAAGACCATGTCGCAGGCCGACTTCCTCAAGTTGATGACGGCCCAGCTGCAGGCGCAGGACCCGACCAACCCGGTCGACAACTCGCAGTTCGTTTCGCAGATGGCGCAGTTCAGCCAGCTGTCGACCACGCAGCAGCTCGACACGGACCTGCAGACGCTGAGCAGCAACATCAACTCGGCGATGCAGACCTCGCAGGTGCTGAGTTCGTCCAACCTGGTGAACCGCCAGGTGATGGTGCCCTCCAGCACGGTGAGCTACGACGGCTCCAGCAGTGTGAAGGGCGCGGTGAACGTCACCGCGGCCAGCAGCGTCACGGTGCAGGTGCTCGACGGCAGCGGCAACGTGGTGCGCACGATTCCGCTTGGGTCGCAAAGCACAGGCCTTTCCCAGTTCAGCTGGGACGGCAAGGACGACAACGGCAACACGGTCGCCAGCGGCAATTACACGCTCAAGGCAACCGCCGGCAGCAGCACGCTCGACACCTACGTGACCGGCACGGTCACCGGCGTCGGCTACGGCGGCGATTCGGTGGGTACGTATCTGCAGGTCTCGGGCGTGGGCGGCGTGTCGCTCAGCCAAGTGGCACAAATTCTTTAAACGCTCGCTGCGTTTACTTACGAGGAACCGAACATGGCACTGAATACAGCGCTCAGCGGCATCAATGCGGCCCAGTCCGATCTCAACGTCATCGCCAACAACATCGCCAACGCGAACACCACGGGCTTCAAGGGTTCCCGTGCGGAATTCGCCGACGTGTTCGCGGTGACCGGCCTCAACCTGAATGCCACGGCCGTCGGCAGCGGCGTGATGCTGCAGAACGTGGCGCAGCAGTTCAACCAGGGCGACCTGCAGACCACCGGCAACAGCCTGGACCTGGCCATCAACGGCAACGGTTTCTTCGTGGTCAACAACGGCAACGGTGCGCAGTACACCCGCGCCGGCGATTTCATGAAGAACTCCAACGGCTATGTCACCACGCCGGAAGGCGCGCGCCTGCAGATCTATCCGCCGAACGGCGCGGGTGGCTTCGACATGAGCACGCTGTCGGACTTCAACTGGGTGACCGCGCAGAGCAACGCCACGGCCACGTCGACCATCACGCTGGCCTCGAACCTGCCGGCCAGCGCCACCGTGCCGACCGGCGCGTTCAGCACCACGGATTCCACCACGTACAACAACGCGGCGCCGGTGACGGTGTACGACTCGCAAGGCGGTTCGCACCAGGCGACCATCTACTACGTCAAGACCGGCACCAATGCCTGGAACGCCAATCTCTACGTGGACGGCCAGAGCGCCGGCACGCAGCCGATGACCTTCGACAGCACCGGCAAGCTCACGACGCCGAGCAACGGCACGCTCGCCTTCAACGCAGTCAACCTGGGCAACGGCTCCGCGCCGCTGACGCTTTCGCTCGGTGTCAACAACATCACGCAGTACGGCACCGACTATTCGGCCGGCAGCATCCTGCAGAACGGCTTTGAAGCGGGCACGCTGACCGGCATCGATATCGATGAAAAGGGCGTGATCACCGCGAGCTATTCGAACAACCAGAGCACGCAGATCGGCCAGGTGGCGGTTGCCAACTTCGCCAACGTGCAGGGCCTGCGCCAGCTGGGCAACACCACCTGGGCGTCCAGCACCGATTCCGGTCAGGCGGTGATGGGCACGGCCAGCTCGGGCGAATACGGCAACATCAAGTCGGGTGAGCTGGAAAGCTCCAACACGGCCGACACGACTGCGCAGCTGGTCAACATGATCCAGGCGCAGCGCGACTACCAGGCCAATGCACAGGTGTTGTCCACCGACAACACGCTGGCCTCCGCCTTGTTCAACGCAGTCTCGCGTTAATAGAACGCCATGGACCGTTCCGTCTACGTCTCGATGACCGGCGCCACGCAGATCATGCGTGCGCAGGAAGCGGTGAGCCACAACCTGGCCAACGCATCCACGGTCGGCTTCAAGAGCGAGCTCACCGCGTTCCAGAGCGTGCCGGTGCTGGGCGAGGGTTCGCCCTCGCGCATCAACGCCGTCGCTCAAGGCGTGGGCCAGAGCTTTACCCAGGGCTCGCAGATCGATACCGGCCGTCCGCTCGACGTGTCGGTGCGCGGTCCGGGCTGGATCGCGGTACAGGCGCCGGACGGTTCCGAAGCGTACACGCGTGCGGGCGACCTGCAGCTCACCGCCGATGGTGGACTGGTGGACTCGCGCGGCAATCCGGTGATGGGCGGTTCCGGTCCCATCACCATCCCGCCAGCGGCGGAGATCAGCATCGGCAACGACGGCACGATCTCCTCGGTGCCGCTGGGCCAGGGACCGAACTCGGTCACCACGCTCGATCGCCTCAAGCTGGTGAATCCCGACGCGGCACAGCTGGTGCAGGGCGGCGATGGCCTGATGCATATGGCCGACGGCGGCACCGCCGATGCGGATCCCACGGTGACGGTGGCCTCGGGCGTGCTCGAAGGCAGCAACGTCAATCCGTCGGCGGAGCTCGTGAAGATGATCGCGCTCTCGCGCCAGTACGACATGCAGGTGAAGTCCATCAAGGCCTCCGAGGACAACGCCGATTCCGCCACCAAGCTGCTTCAGTCCAACTGAGTCACGCTTTCAGGAGTAACCGATGTTTTCGTCCTTGTGGATCGCCAAGACCGGCCTCGATGCGCAGCAGACGCGCATGGATGTCATCTCCAACAACCTGGCCAACGCCAACACCACCGCGTTCAAGAGTTCGCGTGCGGCGTTTCAGGATTTGATGTACCAGAACAAGGGTCAGCCGGGCGGCCAGACCACCGAGCAGACGCTGTCGCCCTCGGGCCTGATGCTGGGCACCGGCGTACGCGTGGTGGGCAACGAAAAGCTGTTCACCGAAGGCAACATCACGCAGACCGGCAACTCGATGGACGTGGCGATCCAGGGCCGCGGCTTCCTGCAGGTGAGCATGCCCGACGGCACCGTGGCCTATACGCGCGACGGTTCGCTGCACACCGATGCGAACGGCCAGCTCGTCACGTCGGACGGCTATCCGCTGGAACCGGCGATCACCGTGCCGCCGAACGTGCAGTCGATGACCATCGGCAGCGACGGCACCGTGTCGGCCACCACCACTGCGTCCGCTACGCCGCAGACGCTGGGCACGCTGCAGCTCGCCGACTTCATCAATCCCGCCGGCCTGCAGCCGATGGGGCAGAACATGTATCTCGAAACCGCCTCGAGCGGCGCGCCCCAGACCGGGCAGCCCGCACTCAACGGCATGGGTTCGCTGCTGCAGGGCTCGCTGGAGTCCTCCAACGTCAACGTGGTGGCCGAGATGGTCAACATGATCGAAACGCAGCGCACGTACGAAATGAATTCCAAGGCCATCAGCAGCACCGACCAGATGCTGCAGGACCTGACCGACAAGATGTGAGCACCGCCATGGCCTTCCGTTCCCTGTCCCGTCTTTCCACTGCGCTGGCGCTCGTGCTGCTGGCGGGCTGCGGCATGCAGCCGCCGCGCGACGAGCACCAGTGGGCTGCCACCATGCCGGTGGAGCAGAACGCGGCACCGCCGACCGACGGCGCGATCTATCACGCCGAGCAGGGCATGGAGCTGTTCAACGATGCGCGCGCGCACCGCGTGGGCGACATCCTCACCATCTCGCTGGTGGAGAGCACGCAGGCATCGAAGAAAGCCAGCACCAGCACCAGCAAGAAGGACAACACCGACATCACCGCGCCGACCATCCTCGGCCATGCGCTGAAGGTGGGTGGCAAGGTGGCGGACATTTCCACTGCCGGCAACCGCAGCTTCGACGGCAGCGGCGACAGCAGCCAGAGCAACCAGCTCACCGGCTCCATCACCGTCACCGTGGCGCAGCGTCTTTCCAACGGCAACCTGCTGGTGCGCGGCGAGAAGATGCTCACCATCAACCAGGGCCAGGAGTTGATCCGCATCTCCGGCATCGTGCGTCCGCAGGACATCCTGCAGGACAACAGCGTGCCGTCCACGCGCGTGGCCGACGCGCAGATCGCCTACACCGGCAAGGGTTCGCTGGCCGATGCGAATACGCAGGGCTGGCTGTCGCGCTTCTTCAATTCCAAGTGGATGCCCTACTGATGAACGGTCTCTGCTTCGATCGCTACACGCTGGCACGTGCGCGCGAACGCGCAATGTCGGTACTGCGTGGCCTGGCCATCGTGCTGTGCGCCAGCTTCTCGGTGAACCAGCCCGTGCATGCCGACAAGATCCGCGACCTCGCGCAGGTCGGCGGCGTGCGTACCAACCAGTTGATCGGCTACGGCCTGGTCGTGGGTCTCGACGGCAGCGGCGACCAGACCACGCAGGCGCCGTTCACCACGCAGAGCCTGGAAAACATGCTGGTGCAGTTCGGCATTACGGTGCCGGCCAACGTGCGCCCGCAGCTGAAGAACGCGGCGGCCGTGACGATCACGGCGCAGCTGCCGCCGTTCGCCAAGCCGGGCCAGGCCATCGACGTTACCGTGGCCTCCATCGGCAACGCCAAGAGCATCCGCGGCGGCGAACTGCTGATGACGCCGCTGCGCGGCGCAGACGGCAACGTCTATGCGATGGCGCAGGGCAGCGTGGTGGTGGGCGGCATCAGCGCGCAGGGCAAGAGCGGTTCCAGCGTGCAGGTGAACATTTCCGCCAGCGGCCGCGTGCCCAATGGTGCGACGGTGGAGCGCAGCGTCGCCTCGTCGTTCGCCAACAGCAACGGCGACCTCATGCTCAACCTCAACACGCCGGACTTCACCACCGCCACGCGCATCGCCGAAGCGGTAAACCGCACCTATGGCGCGGGCACGGCGAACGCGGTGGACGGCGGTTCTGTCGCCGTGCGCGGCCCGGCCGACGCCGCCCAGCGTGTGGCATGGCTGGGTGCGATCCAGGCCTTGGACGTGAACCCGGGCGATGCACCGGCGCGCGTGGTGGTGAATTCGCGCACCGGCACCGTGGTGATCGGTTCGGAAGTGCGCGTGACACCGGCCGCGGTGGCGCACGGCGCAATCCAGGTGACCATCAGCGAGCAGCCGAGCGTCAGCCAGCCGGAGGCCTTCAGCAAGGGGCAGACGGTGGTGGTGCCCAACAGCAGCGTGCAGGTGAGCGAAGACGGCGGCCACATGTTCAAGTTCGGCCCCGGTACCAATCTCGACACCATCGTGCGCGCGGTGAACCAGGTGGGTGCTTCGCCGAGCGATCTCATTTCCATCCTGCAGGCCTTGAAGCAGGCCGGTGCGCTCCATGCGGAGCTGGTAGTGATCTGATGGCTATCTCAGGGGACGCCGCAAAAAGCCTCAACACCTGGACGGATCTGTCCGGGTTCGGAGCGTTGCGCCAGACGGCGCAGTCGGACGCGAAGTCCGCCTTGCCGGCCGTCGCCAAGCAGTTCGAATCCATCTTCACGCAGATGATGTTGAAGTCGATGCGCGAGGCGAGTCCTGGCGATGGCCTGGGCGACAGCGAGGCAGGCAATGCCTGGCGCGACATGTTCGACCAGCAGCTGTCGGTGAATCTCTCGCAGGGCAACGGTTTGGGCATCGCGCAGATGCTGATGCGCCAGCTGGGTGGCGGCTCCTCATCCCCTTCTTCCTCGAGCGCGGCCGACGGCGCGAAAAGCGACGACTGGCAGCAGCGTCTGAGCTCCGTCGCCAACGCGGCCAAGTCTGTCGGCGCCGAAGTGGTGAAGTGGTTGCCGCAGGATGCCCAGGAGTTCGTGAAGGAACTGGCGCCCTATGCGCAGAAGGCGGCCGAGAAGCTCGGTGTGTCGGTGCGCGCCGTGCTGGCCCAGGCCGCGCTGGAAACGCAGTGGGGCAAGCACATGCCGTCCCATTCCAACGGCGACACCAGCAACAACCTGTTCGGCATGAAGGCAGGCAGCAGCTGGGACGGCCAGAAGGTCAGCGTGCCCACGCTGGAATTCGAAGAAGGTGTGGCGGTGCACCGTCGAGCCCAGTTCCGCTCGTACAACAATCCGGGCGAATCGTTCAACGATTACGCCCAGCTCATTGCTGACAACCCGCGTTACGCCAAGGCGCTGAACCATGGCGAAGACGTGGTGGGTTTCGCGCGCGGCCTGGTGAGCGGCGGCTACGCCACCGATCCCTCGTATGCGCAAAAAATCGTGGCCATCGCCAATAGTCCCGCGATGAAGGAAGCGCTGGCCGCGCTCAAGAATGTCAGCGACCAGCCGAACTCCTCCGAATAAGCCGTCAGGGAACGATCCATGTCCAACCTTCTCAGCATTGGTGCCTCGGGGCTGAATGCCGCCCAGGTGGCGCTGACCACGGTCGGCAACAACATCAGCAACGTCAACACGCCCGGCTACAGCCGGCAGACCGTGCTGCAGACCGAAAACATGTCGAACTCTGCCGGTCGCTACAGCATCGGCAGTGGCGTGGACGTGCAGTCGGTGCAGCGCGCCTACAGCGACTTCCTGACCAGCGCGGTGTGGAGCAGCAACTCCGGCGCGCAGCGCGCCACCACGTACAACAACCTGACCACGACGCTCAACAGCATGCTGAGCGCCAGCGGCAACCTGCAGAGTGCGCTGGACAGCTTCTACGGCGGGTTCGACACAGTAGCCAACACGCCGGGCGTGGCGTCCAGCCGTCAATCGCTGTTGGGCAGCGCCGGTTCCATGGTCACCGTGTTCAACACGCTGGCGCAGCAGTTCACCTCGCAGCAGAGCCAGGTGAACAGCCAGATCGGCACCACGGTGGACAGCATCAACACCGTGGCCAGCAGCATTGCCGACCTCAACGCGAAGATTCACCAGGCGGGCACCAACGTTCCGAACGACCTGCTGGATCAGCGCGACACCATGATCCAGACGCTGTCGGGCTATCTCGGCGTGTCCACTTATGCGCAGGCGGACGGCACCATCAGCGTGTACGCATCGAGCGGGCAGGCGCTGGTCAGCGGGGACAAGTCCTTTGCGCTGTCCACCGGCACCGACAGATACGATGCCTCGCGCACGGTGGTGCTCGACACCACGGGCACTGACATCACCAGCAAGCTCAGCGGCGGCACGCTAGGTGCGTTGCTCGACTATCGCAGCAGCGTGCTGGACAGCGTGCAGAACCAGCTTGGCCAAGCCGCGGTAGCGCTCGCCACCAGCGTCAACACGCAACAGGCCAAGGGCCTCGATCTCAACGGCAAACAGGGCGGCGCGATGTTCAGCGTGCCTGACCCCAAGGTGCTCGGGGCGGGCAACAACAAGGGCAGTGCAAGCGTCGCGGCCAGCATCACCGATGTCTCGAAGCTCACCACGTCCGACTACGTGCTCAGCTATGACGGCAGCAACTGGAACCTCGCCACCACGGCCGGCCAGAGCGTGCCGATGACAGCCAACCCGGACGGTTCGTACTCGGCGGATGGCCTGACCTTCAGCCTGTCCGGCACGGCGCAGAAGGGCGACAGCTTCCAGATCCAGCCCACGCGCGCGGCTGCCGGCGGCCTCACGCTGACGATGACCGATCCGAACGGCATCGCCGCTGCGGCGGCGCTGACCTCGAAAGCGGCCAGCGCCAATACGGGCACCGGCAGCATCGGCGCGGTGACGGTGGCTGACCCGACCAATGCCGCGTTGCTCAGCAATGCCACGCTCAGCTTTCCGACGGCGGGCAGCTATCAGGTGACTGACAGCAGCGGCAACGTGCTGAGCAGCGGCAGCTACGCGCCGGGGCGGACCATCAGCGCCAATGGCTGGAGCGTGACGCCTTCTGGCACGCCGGCCGCGAACGACAGCTTCACCGTCGGCATCAATGCCAACGGCCTCAACGACACCAGCAACGCGCTGGCCATGGCGCAGCTGGCGGACAAGGGCATTCTCAACGGCGGCAAGCAATCGGTCGTGGCCGCCTACGGCTCGCTGACCACCAACATCGGTACGGTGGGCAGCCAGGCGCAGACCAATCTCACCACGCAGACCAGCCTGTACAACCAGGCCGTGTCGGCGCAACAGAGCGTGTCGGGCGTGAACCTCGACGAGGAGGCGGCGAGCCTCGTGCGTTACCAGCAGGCCTACCAAGCCTCCGCGCAGATCATCTCGACCTCGCAAAGCATCTTCAGCAGCCTGATTTCCGCCATCCACGGATAAGGGCCTGTTCAATGCCTGCACGTAGCCCGCGTTGTTCGTTGAAAGCCCCCTGCGAGGCGCCCGTGGCGCTGCGCCTGACTGGCTGTCAGGTCAAGCCGCGGGCGCCTCGCAGGGGGCTTTCAGCGAACAACCCAGTGGGCCGGGTCTGTTTGCCCACCATCCGTCGTCATCACTCAGTCGTGTGTCGACACACACTCCATCGTTCTTCCTTGGCTGGCGCGCAAACAGTTCCGGGCGCGGGCCACGTGCAGGCATTGAACAGGCTCTAGCCATGCGTCTCTCCACCAGTTGGATGTACCAGCAGTCCCTTGCCACGATGCTCAACCAGCAGAGTGCGCTGGCGGCCACGCAGAACGAAGTCACGACCGGCGTGCGCATCAACGTCGCGTCCGATGATCCGGCGGGCGCGGGACAGGTGGTGAGCCTGAGCCACGTGATTGCGGCAAACACGCAGTACTCGACCAACATCGACAGCGCGAATACGCGCCTCAACACCGAAGCGAGCACGCTCAGTTCGGTGAACAGCGTGCTGGACAGCGCACGCACGTTGGGCTTGCAGGCGATCAACGGCACCCTGGGCGATTCCGATCGCAAGAGCATCGCCAGCCAGCTCAGCCAGATTCGCGATCAGCTCGTGCAGCTGGCCAACACCACGGACAGCAACGGCAATGCGCTGTTTGCCGGTACCAGCACCACGCACGCACCGTTCGAGGTGGGCACTAATGGCGTGGTGAGCTATGTGGGCAACGACGATTCGCAGCACGCATCGGTGGGTTCGGGCCTGCAGGTGGTCACCGGCGATGCGGGCTCCGGCCTGTTCATGAACGTTCCGGCGGGCAATGGTTCGTTCTCCGCCAGCGCAGGCAATGCCAATACCGGCACGCTGGTGGTGGGCGCCAACAGCGTGACCGACCTCGGCGCGTGGAACAGCACCAAGGCGTCGAGCGGTGGCGGCTACACCATCACCTTCGGTACGGGCGGCAGCTGGACGGCGGCGGATGCCAATGGCAATCCTGTGCTCGACAGCAGCGGCAATCCGGTCGGCGGCACGTACCAGGATGGCGGCTCGATCAGCTTCAACGGCATGAACATCGCGATGAGCGGCACGCCAGCAGCGGGCGACACCGTGTCGGTGACGAGTGGCGGCCAGCAGGACATCTTCACCACGCTGAGCAACATGATCTCCTCGTTGCAGAGCGGCACCACTGATACGCAGCTGACGAACCAGATGAGCCGCCAGATCGAATCGATCGACCAGACGCAGTCGAGTATCAGCGCGACCCAGGTGGCCATCGGCGGACGCCTGAATACGCTCACGCAGCAGCAGGGTGCGTACCAGGATCTCAACGTGACGTACCAGTCCGCGCTTACCGACGTGGCCGGCGCTGATCCGTACAAGGCCATCAGCAGTCTGTCGTTGCAATCGGCGGCGCTGCAGGCATCGCAGCAGGTGTTTGCGCAGGTGAAGCAGATGAGCTTGTTCAATTACCTCAAGTGAACATGGTTGCGATGGTCGCGTGGACACGACCATCGGCTTTCGGTCGAACAAGGGAGGCTTGGCGTAGCGGTGCGACACGGTTTGATAGGCACGGCAAAGTGAGCCCCGTCACGAAATCGGGGAATCGGCTCAAGTAATCGCCACTGGCGCCGAAAAACTCACTGAGGCGGATGGCACACCACATAACGGGCCGTTGCCGCCGGCACGAACAAAGCCAATCAAACCGGCCACCGGTTTACGCAGGAGAAATCCATGTCTCTCGTTATCAATACCAACATCTCGTCGCTGAACGCGCAGAACAACCTGACCAAGTCCAAGAGCGCCTTGGCCCAGGCCACCCAGCGTCTGTCGTCGGGCCTGAAGATCAACAGCGCCGCCGACAACGCCGCCGGCTTCGCGATCTCGCAGCGCTACACCACGCAGGTCGGCGGCCTGACCCAGGCCAGCGCCAACGCTTCGGACGCCATCAACCTGGCGCAGACCGCCGGCTCCGCTCTGGACCAGGTCACCGCCAACCTGCAGGCCGTCCGCGACCTGGCCGTGCAGTCGGCCAACGGTACCTACACCGATTCCGACCGCGCCTCGATCGACCAGGAAGTGCAGCAGCGCCTGGCGGAAATCACCCGTATCGCCAACCAGACGACCTTCAACGGTTCGAAGGTGCTCGACGGCTCCATGTCGACCAAGAGCTTCCAGATCGGCGCCGATGTTGGCCAGACGATCAGCGTGAACCTCGGCACCAGCGTGAAGGCCAGCGACATGGGCAAGATCGCCGAGGTGAATACCTCCGATCTGAGTGGTGCGTTCAAGGACGCCACCACCGGCGCCGCCACCACGATGGATCTGTCCAAGATCACCATCACCGGTACGGACGGCACGGCGGTTGCGTTGAGCGGCACGGCCAGCAGCGTGCAGGACCTGGCTGATGCCATCAATGCCAAGGGCATCGCGGGCGTCAGCGCCGCGGTGGACGGCAAGGGCGGCCTGAGCATGTTCTCCAATGGCTCGTTCAAGATCGCCGACACGGGATCGATCAGTGCCGCTTCCACGCTTGGTGCCACGCAGACCAAGATCACGGGCGTCGCCACCGACGTCGGCGCCGGCGCCGCTTATGTGGACGGCGCTGCCGCGAACACTGCCGGTTCGCTGAGTGGTTCCGACGTGAAGTCGGTGGACAACGCCAATGCGCTGATCTCCCGCGTGGACGTGGCGCTGAAGACGGTCAGCGATTTCGCTGCCCAGCTGGGTGCGGTGCAGAACCGCTTCCAGTCCACCATCTCCACGGTGGCGGCGCAGACCACCAACCTGCAGGCCTCGCAGTCGACCATCCAGGACGCGGACTTCGCGGCCGAGACGGCCAACCTCAGCAAGGCGCAGGTGCTGCAGCAGGCGGGCATCTCGGTGCTGGCGCAGGCCAACTCCAACCCGCAGCAGGTGCTGAAGCTGTTGCAGTAACGGACCTGAGGCCCGGTCGCGACTCTCCCGGGTCGCGGCCACCTCGGCCGGGAACACCATCGGGCGGATCGGTGTCGATCCGCCCGATGTCACGGGAGCCGCCGGCAAAGCCCTTGCGTGCGAGGGTTTTGCCGGGGGCTCGAAAGCGCCGCCGCGAGGCGGATTCATTCGGGAACCAACAAGGTAGTGCGATGACCACGACCAGTGCGACCAGCAGCAACAGCCTGAGCTCCCTGCTCAATACGCTCACCTCCAACAGCAGTTCGGGCACCAGCTCCAACGGTTCGACGAGCGGTACCGGTTCCACGGGCACTAGCTCGAGCGGTGGCTCGATCACCACCGGTTCCGGCGGCGGCACCCTCAGCGCAGGCGGCATCGGTTCGGGCCTGGACGTGAACTCGATCGTCACTGCGCTGGTGAATGCGCGCAAGGCGTCCTCGCAGAACCAGATCGATGCGCGCACCAAGCAGACCAACAATCTGCTCACCGGCCTGTCATCGCTGAATTCCGCGTTGGGCGGCATACAGAGCGCGTTGGCCACGTTCACGTCGGTCAACACGTTCAACAGCTACAACGCCACGCTGACGGCCAGTGGCAACAGTGCCAGCATTGGTGCCGCGACCACATTGTCCAGCGCACACCCCGGCACCTACACCATCGCGGTGAGCCAGCTCGCCACGGCGCAGAAGCGCACCAGCGATCCGGTGGCCAGTGGTACGGCCGTGGGGCAGGGCACCATCAGCATCACGGTGGGCAGCAGCACCATGAACGTGGCGGTGTCCGCCACCAACACGCTGTCAGACGTCGCCAGCTCGATCAACAGTTCGTCGTCCAACCCGGGCGTGACGGCCACCATCGTCAACGGCGTCAACGGCCAGCAACTGGTGCTGAGCTCCAGCAAGACCGGTGTGGCCAACGGCTTCACCGTGAGCGCCGACGCGACCAGCAGCAGCGGGCTGCAGGCGCTCGCCACCAAGCTCAATACCGCGGGCAGCAACGAGGCGCAGGACGCCAAGCTCACCATCGACGGCATCGACGTCACCAGTGCATCGAATTCGGTGTCGGGCAAGATGGATGGCGTCACCCTCAACCTTACCGGTACCGGCACAAACACGTTGACCGTGGCGCAGGACAACACCGCCGCCACCAATGCGATCCAGGGCTTTGTCGACGCGTACAACAGCTATGCGAGCACGATGTCCTCGCTGTCCAGCTACGACAAGAGCACCGGTGCGGCTGGCGTGCTGCTGGGCGATTCCACGCTCACCTCCGTGCAGCGCGGCATCGCCTCGGTGCTCAGCGGCGCGGTGAAGGGCAACAGCATCGGCACGCTGGCCAACCTGGGCATCACCCGCAATGCGGACGGCACGCTGGCCCTCGACACCACCAAGCTCGCATCCGCTTTCCAGTCGAACGCCGCGGCGGTGAAGGATCTCTTCACCGGCACCAACGGTTACGGCACCAAGCTCAACAGCACCATCAACGCGTACACGGCGAGCAACGGCATCATCCCGTCGCGGATGGACAGCCTCAACAACACGCTGACCCAGCTGAGCCAGCAGCAGACGGCGCTGAACGCACGCATGGCGACATACCAGAAGCAGCTGCAGAACCAATACACCTCGTTGGACACGCTGATGTCCTCGCTCAACAACACCAGCAGTTACCTGACCACGGCACTCGCGCAGCTGACCAACAGCAGCTCGAAGAACTGAACGGGAAAGTGACCATGACTTACGGCTACGCGCGCAACGCCAGCGCGATCTATCAGGACAACAGCGCACGCGGCAGCGTCGAGGGCGCCGATCGCCACCAGCTGACCGGCATGCTGTTCGATGGCGCGATCGATCGCATCAACCAGGCGCGTGGCGCGATCCGCCGCGGCGACGTGCCGGCCAAGGGCCTGTACTTCGGCAAGGCGTTGGCGATCATCAATGAGCTGCGTGGCAGCCTCGACCATCATGCCGGTGGCGAACTGGCCGGCCGGCTGGACGCGCTGTACGACTATGTGACCCGTCGACTGCTGCATGCCCAGCTCAACGATGACGAGCGTGCCATCGACGAAGCGATCGACCTGCTCACGCCGGTGCGCGATGCCTGGCGCCAGATCCGCGACACGTTCCTGGCTTCGCAGGGCGGCGCCGCCACCGCAGCGGCCTGAGGACGGACGGCATGATCGACCAGCTTCTCGGTATCAGCGCGCGCATGGTCGACGCGGCGCGCGCGGGCGACTGGGATGCAGTCGTGCAGTTGGAGGCGGAACGCAGTCCGTTGATCACCGGGCTTTCGCTCAGCGACCCCGCGGCGCTCGCCACGTTCAAAGCCTTGTTGGTTCACACCGAAGAAGTAAGAGCGCTGGCGAAGCAGCAGCGTGAACGCCTGGGCGACGCGCTAGGCGAGCACAAGCAGCGCCATCGCGCCCTGACTGCCTATTTGCAGACCGCCAACGACTGACACGTCGATCTATTCGGCACTGAGACGATCGCGCGCATAATCCCTACGTATCCCGGCGGCACAGAAGCCCCGTTCAGAAACATGGGGGATCCCATGCAAGACCCATCCTGGCTCGCCTTTTCCGAACGCGTCACTTATGACGACGGATTGCACGTGAGCTGCGCGGCGCTGCCGCAGCCCCTCGGTGATCTCCAGCTGTCGGCCATGCGGGAGCGCAACCTAAGTGTGCTCAACACGCTCGCCGTCTTCACCGAGCGTCGCGTCGAGGCCGTGGACGAAGAAGGCCCCGTATCGCAGGACATCCTGCGGCTCGACAGCAAGCTCAACGTGTTGATGGCCATGCTGGACCAGCTCCTGCGGCGCGATACCGAATTGCCGCCTCGACAGGCGGTGTCCTTCAATGCCGTCGGCGCACTACTGTCGCGCTCGCTTTGGCCCGCGGGCGAGGCTCACGGATTGCTTCGGCTGCATTTCGACGGTTGTCTCGCATTGCCGCTGGAATTGCCGGCTCGCTTCGTACAAGAGCGTGATGTGGATCACGTTTTTGTTGCCTTTGAATCGATCGACGAAACGACATGTGACGCACTTGAGCGCCTCGTGTTCCGCCACCACCGACGTAAAGTGGCAGGTCGTCGCCTGACGACTTCTTAGGACTGTGCCGACACCGCGAATCGCTATGTGATGGACATCACGTTACGAAAAGCCGACACGAAAATTCTTTGACGCCGATCTCATCGGAGTGCCGTACAGGGTCACTTTCCTGCGGTCTTCACGTAAACGATTTAATCCAATGGATTCAGCGACATGGCGCATACCCCTGAGCCGTGCGTAAGCGCACGTGCATGTGGGTGACGCAGGTCGGCAGATGGGCCTGACAGTGAGTGTCGAAATTTCGTTGCGTGCTGGCCTTCTTCTTGCTCCCTCCCGTTCAACAGTCGGCGACGGACCGTCGACACACGAGCAGCGCAGTCCGGGTTCAGGGGTCCACGATGAAGCAGCACGCACGAGAGTCAGTCATGGGGAAATTCGACGTACTGGTGATCGAGTCCGATCACCGCAGGGCGGAATCCGTCGTATCGGCGCTGGAATTTCTGGGGTATCGACCGCAGCGTGGCGATGAATGCGCGACGGTGGACGAATCGACTCATGCGTGGCGCGCTGTGTACGTCGGCACGGTGCGCGACGACGCCGAAGCGGAACAGCAGTTCGCAAAGCTCGGTGGCGCCGCCGCCCATGCGATGGTGCTGCTGGCCACCGATTCGGAATGGGTCGCCCGCCTGGGCACCGACGCCTCGCCCTTCAGCGCGCGCATCGGCATGGTCGAGTTCCCGCTGCGTTATGAACAACTGTCCGAAGTGCTGCGTGGCCAGGCGCCCGCACCGGCGCGTCGTCCGGAGCTTCGCCTAGTCGGCAGCTCGGGTCCCATGAGCCGCGTGAACGCGCTGGTGCGCCAGGTGGCGCCGTTCGATTCCAGCGTGCTCGTGCTCGGCGAATCCGGCACCGGCAAGGAAATGGTGGCGCGTGCCATCCATGATTGCTCCTCGCGCCGCGACAAGCCGTTCGTGGCGATCAACTGCGGCGCCATTCCGGCGGAACTGCTCGAAAGCGAACTCTTCGGTCACGAGAAGGGCGCGTTCACCGGCGCCATCGCCACCCGCAAGGGCCGCTTCGAGCTGGCCGAGGGCGGCACGCTGTTCCTCGACGAAATCGGCGACATGAGCCTGCCGATGCAGGTGAAGCTGCTGCGTGTGCTGCAGGAGCGCGTGTTCGAACGCGTGGGCAGCAATCGCACGCAGCGCTGCGACGTGCGCATCATCGCCGCCACGCATCGCAATCTCGAAGCCGCGATCGCCAACGGCCACTTCCGCGAAGACCTCTATTACCGCCTCAGCGTGTTCCCGCTGGAAATGCCGGCGCTGCGCGAGCATCTGGAAGACCTGCCGGAGCTGGTGGCCGAGTTCAACCAGCGCCTGTCGCGCCGCGGCCTGGCCAACGCGCGCTTCAGCGCCGGCGCCATGCATGCGTTGCACGGTTACGGCTGGCCGGGCAATGTGCGCGAGCTGTGCAACCTGGTGGAGCGCCTTTCCATTCTCTATCCGCACGCCGAAGTGCGCGTGAGCGACCTGCCGGAAAAATATCGCGGCCAGCAGATGATCGAAGAAGTGCGCGGCACCGCGCTGCTGTCGTTGATGACCGGCCAGTCCAGCGTGATGTCCGAGCCGATGGCGGTGGTGCCGACCGATTCGCTGGTGATGCTGCCCGAAGGCGGGCTGGACCTTAAGGACCACCTGGCCGACATCGAGGTGGGTCTCATCCGTCAAGCGCTTGACGTTACCGGCGGCGTGGTCGCGCACGCGGCGAAGTTGCTGCGCATGCAGCGCACCACGCTGGTGGAGAAGCTGCGCAAGTACGGGTTGCAGCCGAGTCTGCAGGCCTGAGTTTGTTCCTGATTTACAGCGTTTTGTAGGAGCGCACCCAGTGCGCGAAAAGCCGACGAAGCGGTGACGCCGTAAGTCCGCGGTCGCGCACTGGGTGCGCTCCTACAAGGGATTTCGCAGGGAAAAATGGCGTGGCACGCATCGTGCTTCTACACACCAGAACATCGTCACGCGTTGGAATTCCGACATGAGCCAGATCGACGTCAACAACCTGCTGTCGCAAATGCGCCAGATGTCTTCGCAGGTGAAGCCAGCCGAACAGGCGTTCACCGCGGCGAAGCCTGGCCAGGCGGATTTCTCCAGCCTGCTGAAGCAGTCCATCGCTTCGGTGGCCGATGCGCAGACCAACGCAGGCCAACTCGCGCTGGGTTTCGAGCGCGGCGATGCCGGCGCCGATCTCGGTCGCACGATGGTGGCCGTCCAGAAGGCCGATCTCTCGTTGAACACGCTCACGCAGGTGCGCAACAAGCTGGTCGATGCCTACAACAACATCATGAACATGCCGGTCTGACCGGCTCCCTGACGCGCACGAGCCCCTTCCATGGCCGATAACGCCCTCGCGACCACCGACGACAAGGCCGGTTCTCGCCTGGACCTCAAGCAGCTCGCACGTACGCCGGCAACGCGGCAGCTCTTGCTGCTGTTCGGCGTGGCGGCCGCCGTGGCGCTTGGCGTCGCGGTGGTGCTGTGGTCGCGCGGTCCCAATTACAGCCTGCTGTATGCCGGCCTGGAACAGAAGGACGCCGCCGCCGTCACGCAGGCGCTGCAGGCCTCCAATACGCCGTTCACACTCAGCGCGGACGGCGGCTCGATCATGGTGCCCGCCTCTGACCTCGCGGCGATCCGTCTGAGGCTTGCTTCGCAGGGACTGCCGCAGGGCAGTGCGAACACGACCTCGGTGCCGGGCGCCGATTCGCCGTTCGGCATGAGCGATCTCGCCGAGCGCACGCGCTACCAGCAGATGCTGGAGACCGACCTGGGCAACACCATCGCCGGCCTGCAGTCCGTGCGCGCCGCGCGCGTGCATCTCGCCTTGCCCAAGCCGTCGGCGTTCATTCGCGATAGCCATGAAGCCAGCGCGTCGGTGCTGGTGACGCTGTATCCGGGTCGGCAGCTCGATGCGAGCCAGGTCGCTGCGATCGTGCATCTGGTCGCTGCGAGCGTGCCCAACCTCGACCCCAAGCAGGTGTCGGTGGTCGACCAGCAGGGACAGTTGCTCACCACCACGGATCCGGGCAACGCGAGCGCGATCGGCGATACGCGTCTGCGCATGGCGACGCGCCTGGAGAACACCTATGCGCAGCGCATCGAAGAGTTGCTGACGCCGCTGGTCGGCCCGGGCAAGGTGCGCGCGCAGGTGTATGCGGACCTCGATTTCAGCGAAACCGAGAAGGCCACCGAAACCTACGGGCACGATCATCCGGCGCTGCGCAGCGAACAGACCAACAGCCAGTCGCGCACGGGCAACGCCACCGATGGCGGTGTTCCCGGCGCGCTGAGCAACCAGCCGCCCAACACCGTCGCCCAGCCCACCGCCGCACAGCCGAATGCCGGCAAGGGCGCCGCGGGCAAGGGCGCTGCCGCGAGCACGGCGCAGGCGACGGGTCCTTCCGAGAACACCAGCAGCGCCACGCGCAACTACGAGCTTGATCGCACCATCAGTCATGTCAGTGATCCGGCGGGTCGCCTGGCGCGTCTCACCGTGGCGGTGGTGGTCGACAACAAGACGGTGGCCGGCGACAAGGGCGGCAACAAGAGCGTGCCGTTCACGCCGCAGGAACTCGAACACCTCACCACGCTGACCCGCAATGCCGTGGGCTACAACGAAACGCGCGGCGACAGCGTCAGCGTCATCAACCAGCCGTTCCACCAGGACACGACGGGCGACACCTCGCAGCCGCCGGTGGCGTTCTGGGAGCGTCCGGGCATGCTGGACCTGATCAAGCAGGGCGCTGGCATCCTGGTCGCGCTGCTGGTCGCCTTCGGTCTGCTGCGTCCACTGCTGCGCGGGCTTACGCGCAGCCCCGCGCCGGGCAAGGCGCTGGCCGTGGCGCAGGAACAGGTACCGCCCACCATTTCGGTGCGCATCGACGACAAGGAAGACATCGACGAGCTGGCGCGCCTCAACAATGGCATCGCGCCGACGATTGCTTACGAGCAGCGCATCGGCCTGGCGCGCCGCATGGTGAGCGAGAACCCCAAGCAGGTCGCGCAGGTGGTCAAGAGCTGGGTGGGCGAAGATGGCGGCTAAGCACACATCGCATCCCGCCGGCGCCCTGGCGCTTCGGAAATGCCACGCTCAGCCGATATCGCTGGAGCAGGCACGCGTGGCCGGCGCACCCGTCGTGCGCACGTACGTGCAGCCATTCGGGCGGATTGAATCATGAAGGCAGAGACACCCATCAGCGGCGCGCAGCGTGCCGCCATTCTTTTGCTCACGCTGGGCGAGCAGGACGCCGCTGAGGTGCTCAAGCACCTCAGTGCGCGCGATGTCCAGGCGGTGGGCACAGCCATGGCCAGCCTCACCAACGTGTCGCGCGAACAGGTGGAAGTGGTGCTTGCCCGTCTCAACGACGACATGGGCCGCCACACCTCGCTGGGCGTGGGCACCGAGGAATACATCCGCAAGATCCTGGTCAACGCGCTGGGCGAGAGCAAGGCGGGTGGTCTCATCGACCGCATCCTGCTCGGTCGCTCCAGCAAGGGCCTGGAATCGCTGAAGTGGATGGAAAGCCGCGCCATCGCCGAAATGATCAACCAGGAACATCCGCAGATCATCGCGCTGGTGCTGGCGCACCTGGAGCCCGACCAGGCGGCCGAAGTGATCGGCTACCTGCCGCCGCGCACGCGCAGCGACGCGGTGATGCGCATCGCCACGCTCGACGGTGTGCAGCCGCATGCGCTCAACGAGCTCGACGAGATCATGGAGCGCCAGTTCTCCGGCAACACCAAGAAGCTCAAGTCCGCCAACGTGGGCGGACTCAAGGCGGCGGCCAACATCCTCAATGCGATGGAGACCGCGCGCGAGAACGAGCTGATGGCCGCCATCCGCACCCACGACGTTGGCCTCAGCGGCCGCATCGAGGAGCTGATGTTCGTGTTCGAGGATCTTGCCGACCTGGACGACCGCAGCATGCAGACGCTGCTGCGCGAAGTGCCGACGGCTCGCCTGACCACGGCGCTCAAGGGCGCCGAGCCGGGAGTGCGCGAAAAGATCTTCGCCAACATGTCCAAGCGCGCGGCCGACATGCTGCGCGACGATCTCGAAGTGTCCGGCCCCGTTCGCCTCAGCGAAGTCGACGCGGCGCAGAAGGAAGTGCTGGGCATCGCGCGCAAGCTGGCCGATTCGGGCCAGATCAATCTCTCCGGTACGGGTGACGAGCTGGTCGCATGAGCGCTGTGATGAACCGCGACAATTTGGTGCAGTTCGAGCGCTGGCTTCCGCCGGAGATGGGCCAGCCCACGGCCGAACCCGCGCCGGCCGAACCGGTGGCGCAGCCGACCGTGCGCGATCTCGAAGCGCTGGAGCAGCAGGCGCGCGAGGAAGGCTACGCAGCGGGTCACGCCGAGGGCATGGCCGCGGCGCGCGACCTGATGAATTCACGCATGGCGAAGCTCGATGCGCTGCTGGAATCGGCAGCCCGTCCCTTGCACGCCATGGACGAACTGGTGGAGCTGGAACTCGCACGCCTGGCCATGACCGTCGCGCGTCAGGTGCTGTCGCACGAACTACGTGTTTCGCCCGACCTGGTAGTGGAGGCGGTGCGCCAGGCCGCGCTGGCACTGCCGGCGGCCTCGGGCAACCTGCGCGTGCGCCTGCATGCGGACGATCTCGCACTGTTGCGCACGCTCGGCGTGGCCGAGGAAAGCTGGCAGCTGTTGGCCGATCCGACACTGCAGCGCGGCGATTGCATGCTCGAAACCGAACGCTCGCGCCTCGACGCGCGGCTGGAAACGCGGCTCGCGGCCGTCGTCGATGCCGTGCTCGGCGCCGAAGCGGAAGACCTTGATGCCGACGCCGATGAGGTGCGCGGATGAAGGCGGTGTCCGGCCAGACGCGCACCGCGCTATGGCAGGAACGGCTGGCGCGCCGCCGCATGCGCGCCCAGGGCACGCGTACGCTTACCGTGGAAGGCCGCCTGCGTCGCGTGGTCGGTCTCACGCTGGAAGCCGAAGGCTGCGAAGCGCCGCTGGGCGCACGCTGCATGGTCACCACGGCCGATGGCAGCGAACTGGATACCGAAGTGGTGGGCTTCGCCGACGAACGCCTGCTGCTGATGCCCGTGACCGAAATGCATGGCGTGCTGCCCAACGCACGCGTGCGGCCCTGCGCGCATACCAGCGGCCTGCCGGTGGGCGCGGCCTTGCTTGGTCGCGTGGTCGGCGCCGATGGCGTGCCGCTGGATGGCATGGGCCCCCTCGATGTGGATGAGCACGCCGCGCTCAAGCGCGAGCCGATCAACCCGATGTCGCGCAAACCGATCGATACGCCGCTGGATACCGGCGTGCGCGCGATCAACGCGCTGCTCAGCGTGGGCCGCGGCCAGCGTATCGGCCTGTTCGCCGGCTCTGGCGTTGGCAAGTCGACGCTGCTGGGCATGATGACCCGCTACACCGACGCCGACGTGGTGGTGGTGGGCCTGATCGGCGAGCGCGGCCGCGAAGTGAAGGAATTCGTCGAGCACACGCTGGGCCCCGAAGGCCGTGCGCGCTCGGTGATCGTTGCTGCGCCGGCCGATGCGCCGCCGCTCAAGCGTCTGCGTGGTGCGCAGTACGCCACCGCCATCGCCGAATGGTTCCGCGATCGCGGCCAGCGCGTGCTGCTGCTGATGGACTCGATCACCCGCTATGCCCAGGCGCAGCGCGAGATCGCGCTAGCCATCGGCGAGCCGCCCGCGACCAAGGGCTATCCGCCGTCGGTGTTCGCCATGTTGCCGGCATTGGTGGAGCGCGCCGGCAACGATGCCGAAGGCCGCGGCTCGATCACCGCGTTCTACACCGTGCTGGCCGAAGGCGATGACTATCGCCACGATCCCATCGCGGATGCGGCGCGCGCCATTCTGGACGGCCATATCGTGCTCTCGCGCGACTTGGCCGAAGCGGGCCATTACCCCGCCATCGATATCGAAGCGTCGATCAGCCGCGTGATGCCCGCCGTGGTCCCGCGCGAGCACATGCGCGCGGCGCAACGCTTTCGTCAGGTGTATTCGGCCTATCGCCAGCAACGCGACCTGATTGCGGTTGGCGCCTACCAGAAGGGCTCCGACCCGCAGGTAGACCACGCTATCGCGATGTGGCCCAAGCTGCGTGACTTCCTGCAGCAGGAAGTGGACGCGCCGACCACGCTTGCCGACGCCATCGCCATGCTTGAACAGCTGACCGCCGGAGGCACGCCGTGAAGTCACGCGCCAATCGCCTGCAGCCCGCGGCCGACCTCGCGCACGAGCGCCAGGAAACGGCCATGCAAAAGCTGGCCGAACAGCAGCAGCGTCTGGCCAAGGCCGAGGCCCAGCTGGCCGAACTGCGCCGCTATCGCGAGGAATACGCGGAAACGAACAGCGGCGTCACCGTGAGCGCCTTGCTCAACCGCCGCCAGTTCGTCGAGCGCATCGACGGCGTCATCGCACAGCAGATCAACGAAGTGGCGCGCCAGCAGCGCCAGCTGGAAAACGTCCGCGGCCTGTGGCGTGACGCGCATGCGCGCGAACAGGCCCTGGGCAGCGTGATCGATCGCTACCGCGAGCAGGAACGCAAGGTCGAGGAACGGCGCGAGCAGGCCGAGATCGACGAACGCATGCAATACCGGCGCCCGGCGGGGGACTTCCGTCGATGAGCTGCCTCTATCTGGAGATCGCACCATGACCTCTGCCGCCGTGCTGTCCGTGAATACGGCCGTGACCGCAAGCGCATCCGCCAACCAGGCATCGTCGACGCGCGATGCCTCGGGCCACGCCCCGCGCAGCGACTTCCGCAAGCCGCTGCTGCAGGCTCGCCAGCAACAGCAGCATCAGCAGCAGGCGCCATCGTCCCAGCAGGCACCGGCCAGCCGCGACGCCACGCCGGCCGCCAAGGATTCGAACGCGGATAGCCACGCATCCTCCGATGCGCAGGACAAGGCCAGCAAGGACGACGCGACGCCAGCCGCGTCCACGCCGGATGCCGCCACCGCCATGCTGGCCTTGCTCGGGCAGAGCATTCCCACGCAGGCCGCGGCGACGCCTGCAGCCGGTGCCACAGGGCAGGGTGAAGCGACGGCTTCGCCGCTCGCCACCACGCTGCCCGCGGGCATGCAGGCGATCGCTAGCCTGCAAGGCCAGGCAGCGACGGCGCCGGGCGTGCAGGGCGATGCCGATGACATGCTCGATTCCAAGGGTATCGGTGCGCTCAAGGACGATGCCCTGGACACGACGCCCGCTGTCGCCGACGACAACGAAGGGACCACCACCACGAGCTTTGCCGATGCGCTGGCTGCGATGGCCAAGACCTCCGGCACGGACCAGACGTCCCAGTCCACCTCGAACGGTCACGGCAATCCGCTGGACGCGCTGAATTCGCTGATGGCCTCGCCGCTGCCCCAGGCGCAGCCGATGGCTCCGGTGACGCCGGCAGCACACGCGCTCACCATGCAGTCCAGCGTCGGAACGCCGGCGTTCGCGCAGGAACTGGGCCAGCAGGTCGCCTGGCTGGGCGGCCAGGACGTCAAGGAAGCGCGCATCCGCCTGCATCCTGAAGACCTTGGCCCGCTGGACGTGAAGGTCAGCGTGAAGCAGGACCATGTCGACGTCACCTTCATTGCCCAGCACCCGCAGGCGGTGCACGCCGTGCAGCAGACGCTCGGCCATCTCGACACCTTGCTGGCCCACCATGGCCTGTCGCTGGGCCATGCCGAAGTCGGGCAGGGCGGACGCGGCCATGAAAGCGGGCAGGGCGCGTCGTCGGCGGGTGCCGGCGGCTCGGCCGACGACGCATCGCAGGAAAGCGGCGGGCTCGCCGCAGTCGCCGCGCCGGTGATCAAGGCGATCGGATTGCTGGATGCCTTCGCCTGATTAAACCGAGCGCTTCCATCGTCTGGTCAAACCGAACCCTTCCCCCTGTAGGAGCGCACCCTGTGCGCGACAGCCTTTCGCGCCGGTCTTCAATGTTCGTCGTCCCGGCGCAGGCCGGAGGTGCTTCATAACAGCCGAAGGCTGGTCACCCAGTTTCGTCAGTCGTCGGTTGTCGCGGTGTCGCGATCTGGCTTGCCTGCGGCGGGCTTCCGGACCGCTGCCGCGGCCCGGGTTACTTCTCTTTGGGTGGCCAAAGAGAAGTAACCACCGAGATGGTGGCAATGCCAAGAGAAAGGCCACCCCGATGCCGCGCCCCTTACGGGGTCGCAGCCGGGAGGCGGGGTGGATCGACAGGGCGTCCTGCCCTGACGATCCACTGGCCGGCTTCCTGCCGGCCACCCTTCGGGCTATTCCGCCTCCCGCCTGCTCGCGGCATAGGGGAGGGGAAGTCAAAGGCCAGAGCTGAAGAGCAGGCTTCTCCCTGTAGGAGCGCACCCAGTGCGCGACCGCGGCGTATCTATCACCTTTGCGGTCGCGCACTGGGTGCGCTCCTACAGAGATAGGCAACGCTTTCGCGAGCACCCGCCCCTCACCACCGTAAAGGTGGCAATGCCCCGGCCCTCTCCCCGGAGGGGAGAGGGAGAAGTCAGATGCCGAGGCATAGAACGAAGCGGCACTAAGTCCTCTTCGCATTGGCGCGTTGCGGTGTAGCGGCTTCGTATGAGGTAGTAACGAGCGTACCAGGCTGGCCTCAGTCGTCAGGCTCTATTCCGCATATCGCTATGAGCCGTGGCTCTGAAGGCCATTTTCTTTGGGTTACTTTTCTTTGACTCCGGGCGTACCGCCCTCCGCCCTTCGGGCCGGCTTCGCCGTTCGCACGCAAAGAACGCGTGCGTGGGCCAGCAAAAGAAAAGTGACTCGAGCGCCGGCAGGGGATCGAAACGCCCGCTGCGTAAGCGGCAATCTAGCGTTATCGCCACGGCCGAAGACTGACGACACTGGGTGACCAGCCTTCGGCTGTTATGAAGCACCTCCGGCCTGCGCCGGGACGACGAATCCAAAGACCGAGGCGAAAGGCTGTCGCGCACAGGGTGCGCTCCTACAAAGGGGCGAGGCCGGGGCGACGGGCTTCCGTCAGCCGCCATCATCGCGACGCGAGTGAACTCCGTCGCGCGTCAAGAAAGCGCCGCCTGGTTGCGGTGTTGGCCTGCAAACCCAGTTCCCACAACGTTTTCCGTCGATGGCATGGCGCTTGCTATCGACAGTCAGTGGCGCCCCGCATCGGTCGCGCCAAGACATTCGGAAAACGGACAGGTACTGGCATGGCTCAGAACGAGCAGACGACGGAAACCACGAGCGCCCCGCAGAAGAAGGGCGTTTCGAAGGTGGTGATCATCATGGGCGCGGCGGTGCTGGCGCTGGGTGGCGCGTGCGCCTACCTGCTGCTTGGCAAGTCCTCGCACGGCAACGCGCCGGAAGGACCGAAGGTGGTGCTCTCCAAGCAGGAGCAGTACCTCCCGATGGACCCGCCGTTCGTCGTGAATTTCAAGGACGACCAGTCCATGCGCTTCCTGCAGGTGGGCGTGAGCCTGATGTCGCACGACGCCGCCGCGCTCGCTTCCGCCAAGGAAGCGGAGCCGGTGATCCGCAATGCCATGGTCATGCTGTTCAGCAGCCAGGACTACACCATCCTCAGTGACGCCGCCGGCAAGCAGAAGCTGCAGGCGGAGGCGCTGGCTTCGGTGCGCAAGATCGTCGAGCAGCGCCTGGGCCGTCCCGGCATCGAGGCGCTGTACTTCACCAGCTTCGTGATGCAGTAACGGAGCCACGCTCATGAGCGACCTGCTTTCACAGGAAGAAATCGACGCCCTGCTCGACGGCGTGGAAGGCGGCGCCGTCGAAACGGGCAACGACGAACCGTTGCCGCCCGATGCGGTGATCTCGTACGACTTCACCCAGCAGGACCGCATCGTGCGCGGCCGCCTGCCGACGCTGGAAATGGTCAACGACCGTTTCGCGCGCTTCTTCCGCACCGCCATCTTCGGCGTGCTGCGCAAGACCTGCGAGGTGTCGGTGCTCGGCGTGAAGATGATCAAGTTCGCCGAGTACGTGCACGGCCTGGCCGTGCCCAGCAACCTCAACCTGGTGCGCATCAAGCCGCTGCGCGGCACCGCGCTGGTGGTGATGGAGCCGCGCCTGGTGTTCACCGTGATCGACAACTTCTTCGGTGGCGACGGGCGTTTCCATGCGCGCATCGAAGGTCGCGACTTCACGGCCACCGAGAATCGCGTCATCCAGATCATGCTCGCCGAGCTGTTCGCCGCGATGACCGAAGCCTGGGCGCCAGTGCTGCCGCTCAACTTCGAATACCTCAACTCGGAGATCAACCCGCAGTTCGCCAACATCGTGAGCCCCACCGAGACGGTGGTGGTGTCGAAGTTCCACGTCGAACTCGATGGCGGTGGCGGCGAAGTGCACCTCACCCTGCCGTACGCGATGGTCGAGCCGATCCGCACCCTGCTCGATGCCGGCGTGCAGAGCGATCGCGTCGATCGCGATGACCGCTGGGCCGAGACGCTGCAGGACGAAGTGCTGGACGCCGAAGTCGAACTGAGCGCGCTGCTGCTGGAAATGCGCCTGAGCATCGGCGAATTCCTGCGCATGCGCCCGGGTGACGTCATCCCGATCCAACTGCCGGAGCTGTGCACGGTCTTCGCCGAAGACGTGCCGGTATTCCGCGGCCGCTACGGCCAGGCCAGCGGCCACAACGCCATTCGATTCCACGCCCAGACAGGCCGCCGCGAAATGCGCCTGTCGACCGAACTTGTCACGGAGAAGAGCCTCACATGATCACGCCCAATGACGCTGCCACCCAACGCGTCGAGTTCGACCCGCTGACCGCGCCCGCCGTCGAAGGCGCCGACGTCAACCTGGACATGATCCTCGACGTGCCCGTGACGCTGGCGATGGAAGTCGGCCGCACGCGCATCAGCATCCGCAACCTGCTGCAGCTCAACCAGGGCTCGGTGGTGGAGCTGGATCGTTCCGCCGGCGAACCGCTGGATGTGTTCGTCAACGGCACGCTGGTGGCGCATGGCGAAGTCGTGGTGATCAACGAGCGCTTCGGCATCCGTCTTACCGACGTGATCAGCCCCGCCGAACGCGTGCGTAAGCTGCGGTGAGTTCGATGCTGCTCGCTCTTGCCCTGCCGGTGGCCGCCGCTCCGGAAATCAATGCCGGTGGCGAACTGATACGCGTCGTGCTGAGCCTGCTCGGCATCATCGCGCTGATCTTCGCGGCTGGCTGGCTCAGCCGCCGTTTGCAGGCGCGCACCTCGCCGGGTGGCCGTCGCCTGCGTTGCGTCGAGACCATGGCGGTCGGTGCACGCGACCGCCTGATGCTGATCGATGCCGACGGCAAGCGCCTGTTGGTGGGCGTGGGCCAGGGCGGCATGCGTACGCTGCATGTGTACGAAGGTGCCGCGCCCGAAGAGACGCCGGCGCCGCCGGTGCCGGGCTTTGGCGATGTGCTCGCCCGCTGGAAGCGCACGCCATGAAGAAGTACCGCCGTTGGATTCTCCTGCTGGCCCTGCTGCTGGTGCCGGTATTTGCCTGGGCCGCTCCGGCCGCGTCCGGAATGCCCGCCATGCCGACCATGCCTGCCTCGCCCGCCGGCATTCCCGTGCTGACCGTGCAGAACGCTCCGGGTGGCGCGCAGAACTGGACGTTGTCGCTGCAAGTGCTCGCACTGATGACGGTGCTGACGCTGCTGCCGGCCGTGCTGCTGATGATGACGTCGTTCACGCGCATCATCATCGTGCTCGGCTTTTTGCGGCAGGCGTTGGGCACGCAGTCCACGCCGTCCAACCAGATCCTGCTGGGCCTGTCGCTGTTCCTCACGCTGTTCGTGATGCAGCCGGTGCTGTCGCATGCGTACACCGATGGCGTGAAGCCGTATATGGACGGCCAGATGTCCGCCGAGCAGGCGGTGCCTGCGGCGGCCGCGCCGTTCAAGCGCTTCATGCTGGACCAGACGCGCGATGCCGACCTGCAGCTGTTCACGCACCTGGCGAACGAAAAGCCCTATGCGAGCAAGGACGACGTGCCGTTCCGCGTGGCGATGCCAGCCTTTGTCACCAGCGAGCTGAAGACCGCGTTCCAGATGGGCTTCCTGCTGTTCATCCCGTTCCTGATCATCGACCTGGTGGTGGCGAGCGTGCTGATGTCGATGGGCATGATGATGGTGTCGCCCGCGATCATCTCGCTGCCGTTCAAGATCATGCTGTTCGTGCTGGTGGATGGGTGGACGCTGTTGTTGGGGACGTTGGCGGGGAGTTTTTACTCGTGAGCGCACAGCTGCTTTCTCCCTCTCCCCTCTGGGGAGAGGGTCGGGGTGAGGGGCGGGTGCTCGCGATGGCGCTTCATTTCCAACGCCAGAGCGAAGACAACAACCTCCCTCGCAAGCCCCAACCCCTCACCCCAACCCTCTCCCCAGAGGGGAGAGGGAGTAGAGCGGGAGTGCGCCATGACGCCTGAATCCGTCATCGAATTCGGCCAGCACGCGCTCTATGTCGCGATGATGGTCGCCGCGCCGCTGCTGCTAACCGCGTTGCTGGTCGGCTTGATCATCGGCGTGGTGCAGGCTGCTACGCAGATCAACGAAATGACCCTGAGCTTCATCCCCAAGGTCATCGCCATGGCTGCGGTCGCGCTGATCGCCGGCCCGTGGATGCTGCGCACGCTGGTGCAGTTCACGCGCCAGCTGATCGAAAGCCTGCCCGGGGCCGTGAAGTGAGCAGCGTCGATTACGCCCAGATCCAGCATCTGCTGGGATCGCTGTTGTGGGCGATGGGGCGTGTCGGCGGTTTGTTCCTGGTGGCGCCGGTGTTCGGCGACAAGGTGGTGCCGCAGCGCATCCGCCTGGGCGTGATGTTGATCCTCGCCTTCGTGCTGGCGCCGCTCGCGCCGACCAGCATCGACCTGATGTCGGCCGATGGCGTGGCCACCATGGTGAGCCAGGTGCTGCTCGGCGCCGCCGTGGGTTTCGTGCTGAAGCTGGTATTCGAGGCGGTGTCGTTCGGCGGCCAGCTGGTCGGGCAGAGCATGAGCCTGGGCTTTGCCGAAACGGTGGATCCGCGCGGCGGCGGCAGCTCGCCGGTGCTCAGCCAGTTCTACCTGCTGATGGTGACGCTGCTGTTCCTCGCGATGGACGGCCATCTGCGACTGATCGCACTGCTGGCCGACAGCTTCCATACCTTGCCTCCGGGCCACGCGGTGATCGACGCCAATGGCCTGCACGCGATCCTGCTGTTCGCGGCGCACCTGTTCGGCGGTGCGGTGCGCGTGGCCTTGCCGGCGATGACGTCGCTTCTCATGGTGAACATCGGCTTTGCCGCGATCAGCCGTGCGGCGCCGTCGATGAACCTGTTCGCGGTGGGTTTCCCGATCACGGTGACCCTGGGTTTCGTCGCGCTGTGGCTCTCGCTACGCAGCGTGCCGGGTGCGTTCGAGTCGTTGCAGAACAGCGCATGGACGCTGATGCACGAGCTGGTGGGTGGATAAGGAGTCCGCACCATGGCCGAGCATGACGCCGAAGACCGCACCGAACAACCTTCAGAAAAACGCCTGCGCGAAGCGCGTGAAAAGGGCGACGTCCCGCGATCGCGCGATCTTTCCGGTGCCGTGGTGGTGCTGGCGGGCGTGTCCGCCCTGATCAGCGGCGGCGAGCGCTCGGTGGAACACGTGCGCCGTATTTTTGGCTTCGGCCTTACCTACGGTCGCGATGCGCTGTTCAGCGATGCATTGCCGGCGCGCGTGCTGGGCCTGGCATTGCGCGAGGCGATGTCGCTGTTCGCGCCGGTCGCGCTGGCCACGGTGCTTGCCGCGCTGGCGGCGCCGGTGTTGCTGGGCGGCCTGAATTTCAGCGCGCAGGCGTTGCAGCCCAAGTTCGAGCGGCTCAATCCGGTGGAAGGCCTGGGCCGCATCTTCGCGATGCGCGGACTGGTCGAGCTGGGCAAGTCGCTGCTCAAGCTGCTGCTGATCGGCGCCGTGCTGGTGATGGTGCTGAAGAACTGGCAGAGCGACCTGATGTCGACCGGCCATGGCGATGTCGGCGCAGGCATGCTCAAGGCGATGGGTCTGCTCGGCCATGGCGCGCTGTTGTTCGGCACCGTGCTGGCGTTGATTGGCGGTGCCGATGCGCTGTACCAGAAGTTCGACCACGCCAAGCGCCTGCGCATGACGCGCCAGGAACTGAAGGACGAGGCGAAGGAAAGCGACGGCAACCCGGAGCTCAAGGGCCGCATCCGCCAGATGCAGTTCCAGATGGCGCGCAAGCGCATGATGCAGGAGCTGCCCAAGGCCGACGTGGTGATCACCAACCCCACCCACTTCGCCGTGGCGCTGCGCTACGACGAAGGCCGCATGGGCGCGCCGCGCGTGATCGCCAAGGGCCTGGACGAAATGGCGATGCAGATTCGCCTCGTTGCCGGCAGCCACCGCATTCCCACGGTGGAAGCGCCGCCGTTGGCACGCGCCTTGTATGCCACCACCCAGCTCGATCGCGAGATTCCCTCGTCGCTGTATGTCGCCGTGGCGCAGGTGCTCGCTTACGTGTTCCAGCTCAAGCAGGCCGCCGCACGTGGCGAGCAGGCGCCGAAAGCGCCCACGCCCGATGTCGATCCGGACCTGATGGGTCCCTACAAGTTCTGACGGAAACAGTGAATGGCCACCGCTACCGCCATCGATAACCTGAAGTCACTTGGACGCCGCGGCGTCGGAGCGCCCGTCATCATGCTCGCCATGCTGGCGATGATGATGCTGCCGCTGCCGCCCTTCATCCTCGACATGCTCTTCAGCTTCAACATCGCGTTGTCGCTGGTGATCCTGCTGGCGGTGATCTACGTGATGCGGCCGCTGGAATTCGCCGCGTTTCCCACCGTGGTGCTGATGGCGACCTTGCTGCGCCTCGCGCTCAACATCGCCTCCACACGCGTGGTGCTGCTGCACGGCCACGATGGCCCCGGTGCCGCGGGCAAGGTGATCGAGGCGTTCGGCGAGTTCGTCATTGGCGGCAACTTCGCGGTGGGCCTGGTGGTGTTCGCCATCCTCACCATCATCAACTTCGTGGTGGTGACCAAGGGCGCCACGCGCGTGTCCGAAGTGACGGCGCGCTTCACCCTGGACGCGATGCCCGGCAAGCAGATGGCCATCGACGCCGATCTCAACGCCGGCCTGCTCAACCAGGAACAGGCGCGCGACCGTCGCCAGGAAGTGCGCGAGGAAGCGGATTTCTACGGCTCGATGGACGGTGCCTCGAAGTTCGTGCGCGGCGACGCCACCGCGGGCATCCTGATCCTCATCATCAACATCGTCGGCGGCTTCTTCGTCGGCGTGATGCAGCACGGCCTTTCGGCCGGCGACGCCGCCAAAACCTACACGCTGCTCACCATCGGTGACGGTCTGGTGGCGCAGGTGCCGTCGCTGATGCTGTCCATCGCCACCGCGGTGATCGTGACCCGCGTATCCAAGGCGCAGGACATGGGCAAACAGGTGATCGGCCAGGTGTTCGGCCAGCCGCGGGCACTCGCCGTGGCCGGTGCGGTGCTGGGCGTGATGGGCCTGATCCCGGGCATGCCGAACATTGCCTTCCTGCTGCTCGGCGGTGCCTGCGGCGGCGCCTCGTACCTGATGGTCAAGCGCGATCGCGAGGCCACGGAACGCGTGGCGAAGATCGCCGCCGAAGTGCCGCCGCCCGCCGCGCCCGTGGAGCGCATCGAGCTGGGTTGGGAAGACGTGGCGAGCGTGGATCCGCTGGGCCTGGAAGTGGGTTATCGCCTGATCCCGCTGGTCGACCAGCACCAGGGCGGCGAGCTGATGGGTCGCATCAAGTCGGTGCGCCGCAAGCTGTCGCAGGAGCTGGGTTTCCTGGTGCCGCCGGTACACATTCGCGACAACCTCGATCTCGGGCCCAACACCTATCGCATCACCCTGATGGGCGTGCCGATGGGCGAGGCCGAAGTGCACAACGATCGCCTGCTGGCGATCAACCCGGGCCGCGTGCAGGAAGGCCTGCACGGCATCCCCACGCGCGATCCGGCCTTTGGCCTGGAAGCGATGTGGATCGAGCCTGGCCAGCGCGAACTGGCGCAGAGCCTGGGCTACACCGTGGTCGACCCGGCCACAGTTATCGCCACGCATCTTTCGCACATCCTGCAAGGCCATGCGCACGAGCTGCTGGGTCACCAGGACGTGCAGCAGCTGCTGGACCGCCTTGCGCAGACCGCGCCCAGGCTGGTGGAAGACCTGGTGCCCAAGCGCCTGTCGCTGGGCGTGGTGGTCAAGGTCATGCAGAACCTGCTGGCCGAGCGGGTGCCGATCCGCAACATGCGCTCCATCGTCGAATCCTTGGCGGAGCACGCGAGCCAGAGTCAGGATCCCGGCGCGCTCACCGCCGCCGTGCGCGTGGCGCTCGGTCGCCAGATCGTGCAGGAGATCACCGGCCTGGGCACCGAGATCCCGGTCATCACGCTGGCGCCGGAACTGGAGCAGATCCTGCTGGGATCGCTCGCAAACGGCGGTGTGGCGGGCGCCGCGGTGGAGCCGGGCCTCGCGGACCGTCTCCAGCAGGGCGTCGCCGACGCCGCGCGCAAGCAGGAAATGAGCGGCGAACCGGCCGTATTGCTGGTCGCGCCGCAGCTTCGTCCGTGGCTCGCGCGCTTCACGCGCCACGTGGCACAGAACCTGCACGTACTGGCCTACAACGAGGTGCCTGACAACCGCCGTGTGCGGCTGGTACAGGCGCTGGGCCGATAGGACAAGGGACAGAGCGATGACGAAGCAGGGCTGGCAAGTGAATAGCGCAAGCGCATCGAAGGGCGGGTTCCGCCGTCGTGCAGACGCCGCGTTGCAAGCCGTTTCCTTCGCGCGCTCCTGGAGTTTCAACGCATGAAGATCAAACGTTTCGTGGCCGCCGACATGCGCCAGGCCATGCGCGAAGTGCGCGAGGAGCAGGGCCCCGATGCCGTGATCCTTTCCACGCGCCGCATGGACGAAGGCATCGAGATCATCGCCGCCGTCGATTTCGACGAGGCGCTGGTGCGTGAAGCCGCACGCCATGGCGCGCCGCTGTACGTGGAACCGCGCACGCCGGCCGAGCCCGCTCCGGCGGAGGAGAAGCCGGCGGCGATCCGTCGCGGCGACGTCGCTCCGCCGCCGCTGCCGACGGCCAGCCGTCATCACGACGATGGCGTGACGGTGTCGCTGTCGCGTCGTGCGCCCCCGATGCCGCCGGCCGCCGAACCGGTGCCGCCTCGCGCAATTTCGCCGCGTGTCGTCGAACCGCCGATGCAGGCCGCCGCGCCTGCACAGGCACGGGCATCCGTCCCACCGGCGGCACCCGATGCTCCGGTCGAGGCTGTCGCACCTGTCGCATCGTTCGATCCGTCCACACCGATCCATCCGCTGCTCGAACGCGCCATGCAGGACACCGCCCGCGTGCGCGCCGAGCTGGGCAGCCTGCGTGACCTTTTGGAAACGCAGCTCTCCAGCCTGATCTGGAACGACATGGAGCGCCGCCAGCCGCTGCGTGCCCGCGTGCTGCGCGAGATGACGCGCCTGGGCATCGAATCCGATGTCGCCCGCCAGCTGGTGGACGACCTGCCGAACAACCTCAGCGCCGAACAGGCGCGGTACCTGCCGCTCGGCATGCTGAGCCGCAGTCTCTCCATCAGCCGCCGCGACCAGTCCGAGCGTCCGGGCGTCACCGCCCTGGTCGGCCCGACCGGCGTGGGCAAGACCACCACCATCGCCAAGCTTGCCGCCCGCGCGGTGATGCGCCATGGCGCGAACAACGTGGCGCTGGTCAGCACCGACCACTACCGCATCGGCGCCGCCGCGCAGCTGGAACACTACGGCCGCCTGCTCGGCGTGCGCGTGTACCCGGCCTACGACGCGGACAGCCTGCGCCAGGTGCTGGGCCTGCTGCGCGGCTGCCATACCGTGCTGGTCGATACGGCCGGCGTGGCCGGTGGCGATCCGCGCCTGGCGCAGCAGCTCGACGTGCTGTCCAACGGTGGCGACCTGCGCGCGTGCCTGGTGCTGGCCGCCAATGCGCAGGCACCGTCGCTCGATGAAGCGGTGCGCGCGTACCTGCCGCTGCGGCCGCATGCCTGCATCCTTACCAAGCTCGACGAGGCACCCAGCCTCGGCGGCGCGCTGTCGGTTCTCATCCGCCACCGACTGGCGCTCGACTACGTCACCGACGGCCAGCGCGTGCCCGAGGACATCGCCGCCGCCGACGCGCGCGTGCTGGTGTGCCGCGCCGCCCAGGTGCTCAAGGGCAACGCCGCCGCGACTGCGGACGACGATGTGATGGCGGAACGTTTCGGACTCGCGGTGGCAAACGCATGAGCGCTTTCGCAATGAATCAGGCGATCGGTCTGGAGAGCATGTTGCGTGCTCTGGCCGAACGGCACGGCAGGCAGAACCCGGGCCAGGACCAGGCCTTCGGCCTGGCCAGCCCGCCCCCGCGCAAGCGCTGCCGCGCCATCGCGGTGGCCGGCGGCAAGGGCGGCGTGGGCAAGACCACGGTGTCGGTGAACCTCGGCATGGCGCTGGCCATGGGCGGTCACGATGTGATCCTGCTCGACGCCGACATGGGCCTGGCCAATATCGACGTGCTGCTGGGCCTCACGCCCACGCGCCATATCGGGCACCTGCTCGACGGCAGCTGCGGCATCGAAGACCTGCTGCTGCCCGCGCGGCACGGCCTCAAGGTGGTGCCGGCCGGTTCGGGCACGCGCCGCCTCGCCCAGCTCAGCAACACCGAGCACGCAGCCGTCATCCGCGCCTTTGACGACCTGGTGACGCCGCCGGACTACCTGCTGGTGGATACCGCCGCGGGCGTTTCGGACAACGTGGCGATGTTCGCCGCGGCGGCCGACGACGTGGTGCTGGTGGTCTGCGACGAGCCGGCCTCGCTCACCGACGCCTACGCGATGCTCAAGGTGTTGAGCCGCGACTTCGGCGTCCGCCGCTTCCGCATGGTGGCGAACATGGTGCGCAACCTCGGCGAGGCCAAGCAGCTGCACCAGAAGCTGGCGCGTGTCAGCGACCGCTTCCTGGACGTGGCGCTGGATTTCATGGGCATGGTGCCGAACGACGAACGCCTGCGGCAGGCCATCAAGCGCCAGAGCGCGGTGGTCGACCTGTGGCCGTCCAGCCGGTCGGGCCAGGCATTCAAGCAATTGGCAGGTGCGGTCGATACATGGGGTGAACCCGAACGACTCGGCCTGGACCGCATTGCCTTCTTCAGCAGGCAGGCCGCTGTGGCCAACGGGTGGTGAGAAATGAGCGTGGCTTCCGAATACCTGCAACTGCAACGCCAAAGTGCCGACGAGCTGGTGCGCCAGCACGCCCCGCTGGTGCGAAGGATCGCCTATCACCTGATGGGCCGCCTGCCGCCCAGCGTGGACGTGAGCGACCTGATCCAGGCCGGCATGATCGGGCTGCTGGAAGCGGCGCGTAACTTTGCGACCGGACGCAATGCGAGCTTCGAGACGTTTGCGGGCATCCGCATCCGTGGCGCGATGCTCGACGAACTGCGCCGCACCGACTGGACGCCGCGCTCGGTGCACCGAAAGGTGCGCGAGATGGCCGAAGTGGTGCGCCAGATCGAGATCGAAACCGGGGCCGATGCCGAGGACGCCGAAGTCATGCGTCGCCTGGGCATCGGTGCCGAGGAATACCACCAGGTGCTGGCCGATGCCGCGAGCGCGCGCCTGCTGAGCCTCTCGGCGCCCGACGACGCCGACGGCGGCGCGGCGTTCGACGTGGCCGATGGCGACAGCCTCGGTCCGCAGGACAGCGTCGAGCACGAAGGCATGCGCGAGGCGCTGGTCGAGGCCATCGGCAGCCTGCCGGAGCGCGAGCAACTGGTGATGTCGCTGTATTACGAGGAGGAGTTGAACCTCAAGGAAATCGGCGCGGTGCTCGGGGTGACCGAGTCGCGCGTCTGCCAGATCCACGGCCAGGCGGTGGTGCGCCTGCGGGCGCGCATGAGTGGTTGGCACGACGCGGTCGAGCAGAGTCGAAAGCAAAAGAAGAAGGGGTGAGCGGCGAAGGCGCAAGCGCGAGCATTCCGGTGATACCCACGCGTCCACGGTATGTCGCTGTGCTCCCGCCACTCGTTCCTCGTCCCTGTTTTTAAACCATCCACACACGCTCAGCGGAGAAAGCGTTTGGACAAGAACATGAAAATCCTCGTGGTGGACGATTTTTCCACCATGCGGCGCATCGTCCGCAACCTGCTGGTGGAGCTGGGTTTCAGCAACCCGCTCATCCAGGAAGCCGACGACGGCGAGAACGCGCTGACCATGCTGAGGGCCAACGCCTTCGACCTGGTGGTCACCGACTGGAACATGCCCAACATGACGGGCATCGACCTGCTGCGCGCGATCCGCGCCGAGCCTGCGCTCAAGGGCATGCCGGTGCTGATGGTCACCGCCGAGAACAATCGCGACCAGATCATCGCCGCCGCCCAGGCCGGCGTGAACGGCTACATCGTCAAGCCGTTCACTGCCGTCACGCTGCAGGAAAAACTCACCAAGATCTTCGAGCGGCTTGCCGCCAGCGGAGCCACTGCATGAACGCCCAAGTTTCCACGATTGCTGGCGAGCCGCTGCCGCAGGAACTGCACGACCTGCTCAACAGCTCCGACGGCGCCGCCTTCGAGCAAGCCCTCGACGTGCTGGTGCGCCAGCGCGAACAGCGCATGTTCCGCGCCCTGGGCCTCCTGGCCCGCGACCTGCACGATGCCGTGCGCCGCCTCGGTGGCGATCTCGCGCAGGAAGGCGTGCCGGGCAGCGTCGCCGACGCGCGCCAGCACCTGCAGGACGTGCTGGAAATGAGTTCGCAGGCCGCGCACCGCACGCTCGATTTCGCCGAGCGCATGCGTCCGCAGGCCGAGGCCGTGGCGGAAAACGCCAACGCCGTGATCGACGGCACCGCCGAGGGCGACGTGGCCCACGTGCTGGCCAAGCAGGCGCAGTCGTTCGCCAACGAATGTCGCGAAGGCCTGGCCGATTTCGTGGTGGCCCAGTCCTGGCAGGACCTGGCGGGCCAGCGCATCAAGAAGGTCGTCAACTTCATCGGCAGCGTGGAGCACTCGCTGCTGGAACTGGTGAGCCTCACCGGTGCGCTCGCCAACGGCGAAGCCGCGGCGGCCCCGGTCAAGGTCACCAGCCAGGACGAGGCGGATCGCCTGCTTAGCGAATTCGGCTTCTAAAAGAAAAGAAGAAAAAGGACTGGCGTTGATGGATCCCACGTTGGACAGCGAGCTGCGCGATGCCTTTCTGGTGGAAGCCGGGGACCTCGTGCAGCGCCTGGGCGACCAGCTGATCGGGCTGGAAGGCTCGCCGCGCGACAGCGAGCTGCTGAACGCGGTGTTTCGCGCGTTCCATACCGTGAAGGGTGGCGCGGGCTTTCTCGCGGTCGAGCCGATGGTGCAGCTGTGCCATCACGCCGAAGACCTGCTCAACGTGGCGCGCAACGGTCAGCTGCTGATCGATGCCGAACGCATGGATGCGCTGCTGGAAGCGCTGGACCTGCTCAACGACATGCTGGCGGCGCTGGCTAGCGGCCAGCCCATGGCGATGCCGCCGCGAGCCCTGCTCGACCGGCTGTCGCCGGGCACACGTGCCGCTCCTGTGCCTGCGCCCAAACCGGTCGCGCCCGTGGCGCCGCCACCGGCCGACGGCAGCATCGACGATTCCGAATTCGAAGCCTTGCTGGACAGCCTGTACGGCAACGGCGGCGCGCCTGGTGCGCCCGCCGCGCCGTCGTCGGACTCCGGTGCGATCTCCGACGACGAATTCGAAACGCTGCTGGACAACCTACACGGCAAGGGCGGTTCGCCCGGCTCGCACGAAGCATCGCCCGCCGCCGCGTCGTCGGACAGCATCAGCGACGACGAATTCGAAGCCCTGCTCGACAACCTGCATGGCAAGGGTTCCGCACCCGGTGCCGTGCAGGCGGAGGCACCCGCGCCGGCACCGGCTCCCCCCGCTGCACCGGCACCTGCCGCACGCAACGCGGCGCCGCCGCCGGAAAACACCGTGCGCGTGGATACCGCACGCCTCGATTCCCTCGTGCATCGCGCCGGTGAACTGGTGCTGGTGCGCAATCGCCTGTTGAGCCTGGCGGCGAAGCAGGGCGACGAAACCCTTGCGCTGGCCGCGAGCGAACTCGATCGCGTGGCCGACGCGCTGCAGAACGCCGTGCTCGGCATGCGCATGCAGCCGGTGGGCCGCCTGTTCCAGCGCTTCCCGCGCATTGTGCGCGATCTCTCGCGCCAGCTCGGCAAGGAAGTGGAACTCGTGCAGGAAGGCGAGGGCACCGATCTCGATCGCAGCCTGGTCGAGGCGCTCGCCGATCCGATGGTGCACCTCATCCGCAACGCGCTCGACCACGGCCTGGAAATGCCGGCCGATCGCGAGCGCGCGGGCAAGTCGCGCAAGGGCAAGGTCACGTTGTCGGCCAGCCAGCGCGGCGAGCGCATCGTCATTTCCGTGGCCGACGACGGTCGCGGCATGAATCCCGACGTCCTGCGCCGCAAGGCGGTGGAAAAGGGCGTGATCGACGAGGCGCAGGCCGCGCGCCTCAGCGAAAACGAATGCTATGAACTGATCTTCCGCCCCGGCTTCAGCACGGCCGCCACCGTCTCCGACATCTCCGGTCGCGGCGTGGGCATGGACGTGGTGAAGACGCGCGTGGCGGAACTCGGCGGCACGCTGCAGGTGCGCTCGCAGCTCGGTCGCGGCAGCACGCTGGAACTTGCCGTGCCGCTCACGCTGGCGATCCAGCGCGTGCTGATGGTGCGCGTGGGCGCACGCCTGCTCGCGCTGCCGCTCAGCAACGTCGAGGAAGTGTTCGAAATAGCGCCCGGCCAGCAACAGCAGCTCGACGGTCGCGTCGTCGCTTCGCATCGCGGTCGCGCGCTGGCACTGGCGGATCTCGCCGGCTGGGTCGGCGTGAACGATCTGCCTGGCGGCCACGTGGTGGTGCTGCACATCGGCCACCTGCGCCTCGGTTGCCTCGTGCACGAAGTGCTGGGTCGCGAGGACGTGATGGTGAAGCCGCTTGGTCCCCTGTTCGAAGGCGTGCCCGCGGTGGCGGGCGCGACGGTCACCGGCGACGGCCGCCTGGCGCTGGTGATGGATCTTGCCGGCCTCGCGGACGCCGATGGCCAACTTCTCCCTTCTTTGCGAATGAGCGCCTGACATGGATCTGGTAAGTCTCATCGGCACGATCCTGGCGTTCATCGTCATCATCGTCGGCACCATCCTCAAGGGCTCCAGCGTGGAAGCGCTGTGGAACCCGGCTGCCTTCGTGATCGTGTTCCTCGGCACCATCGCCGCGCTGCTCGTGCAGAACTCCGGCAAGGTGCTCAAGCACGCGATGAAGCTGTTTCCGATGGTGTACAAGCCGCCGCAGCACCAGCCCAGCGACCTCATCAGCCGCATCGTCGGCTGGAGCGAAATCTCGCGCCGCCAGGGCCTGCTCGGCCTGGAGCCGCAGATCGATTCGGAAAGCGACACCTTCGTGCGCAAAGGCCTGCAACTGCTGGTGGACGGCAGCGAGCCGGAAGCCATCCGCGGCGTGCTCGAAGTGGAAGTGGACGCGCGCGAGCACCATGACCTCGCCGGCGCCAAGGTGTTCGAGAACGCCGGCATCTTCTCGCCGACCATGGGCATCATCGGCGCCGTGATGGGCCTGATGGCGGTGATGCAGAACCTCGCCGACCCCAGCAAGCTGGGCCACGGCATCGCGGCTGCATTCGTCGCCACCATCTACGGCGTCGCGCTGGCGAACCTGCTGATGCTGCCGATGTCGGCGCGGCTGAAAAGCCTGATCCACAAGCAGACGCAGATGCGCGAGATCCTCATCGAAGGTCTGGTCGCGATCGCCGAAGGCTCGAACCCGCGGCAGATCGAAGCCAAGCTGCAGGGCTACATGCCGTGAAACGAGGCAGGAAGGCGAAGCACGAAGACCACGTCAACCATGAGGCATGGGCGATTCCCTATGCCGACCTGATGACGCTGCTGCTCGCCTTCTTCGTGGTGATGTACGCGGTGTCCGTGGTGAACGAAGGCAAGTACCGCGTGATGTCCGAATCCATCATCGAGGCCTTCAACGGTTCCAGCCACGTGATTGCGCCGATGCCGCAGACGCGCGCATCGCCGCACAACGTCGATCCCGCCATGGCCGCGCCGACGGGACAGCCCGGCGCCGCGACGACGCCGGTGAACGTGCCGATTCCCGCGCGCCCGCAGAAGGTGCGCGTGATGGACGTGCGCCAGACGCTGCAGGACCGCACGGAACAGAAGAACCTGGAACTGATCCGCGACCAGATCCAGCGCGCGATGCAGCCGTTGATCGACAAGCAGATGGTGATCGTGCGCAAGACCACCACCTGGCTGGAAATCGAACTGCGCACCGACATTCTCTTTCCCAGTGGCGTGGCGAAGCTGTCCGACCAGGCCAACGGCGTGCTCGACGACATGGCCGGCATCCTCAAGCCGTTCCCCAATCCGGTGCGCATCGAAGGCTATACCGACGATCGCCCGATCAACACGGCGCTGTATCCCTCCAACTGGGAGCTCTCGGCGGCGCGCGCGGCTGCCGTGGCACGCCTGTTTTCCGAGCAGGGCGTCGAGCCGTCACGGCTGGGCATCGTCGGCTGGAGCGAATATCGCCCCTCGGCCGACAACGGCACCGCCGATGGCCGCAACCACAACCGTCGCGTGCTGATCGTCATCCTGAGCAACGACGGTGCGCCCAAGCGCCTCTTCAACGACAGCGACGGCAAGAACCAGTACGCGGACGCCGGCGATGAACATTCGCCCGCGACCGAAGTGCCGACCGTGCTGCCGGCCGTGCCGACGCTGTCGTCGATGCCGGCCGACGCCGCGCACGATGGCACGGTGCCGCCGAACAAGGTGATCCTCGCCGGCCCGGCGGCGGCGAACGAGCCTGCGAATGTCGCGAGGACGCCGTCGATCGTGCCGCACGCGGCCGCGGGCGCCATCACGGTCACCGCGCCGCGTCTCGCCACGCCGGAGCACGGGCCGTGAATCCTGTTTTCGTCACGCATGCAGCGGAGTCGATGTGAGCGACATCCCCAACCACACCACCGATCGCTGGCTGTCGTTCCGGCTCGGCGGGCAGCTTTATGCCGCGCCGCTCGACCAGGTGAGCGAAGTGATCCGCGACGGCGAACTCACGCCTGTGCCGGGCTCCGCTGGCGACCTGCTCGGCATTCGCCATCTGCGTGGACGCATCGTGCCGGTGCTCGATGGGCGCCGTCGCCTTGGTCTTTCCGAAACGCACGATGGCGACGCGCATGAAGTACGCCTGGTCATGCTTTCCCACGGCCCGCATCTGGTCGGCCTGCGCGTGGACGCGATCGGTGACCTCGTGCATGCACAGGGCGCGGAGATCGCGCCGCCGCCGCCGGGTGGCGCTGCGCGACAGGACGATCCCGTGCATGGCGTGTTGCCGTGGCAGGGCGGTTTCGTGGCCTTGCTCGACGTGCGGCGGCTTTGCCGCCTGCCGCTGGAAAGCGAGGCGGCCTAAGCGCTCCTTCGGGCGTCCGCGGGCTATGCTCTAGGCATCCGGAAGCGGCGAAGTCGCTCCGATCCACCTGCAGCATGGAACGGTGAGGAGAGCGCCCATGTCTACCGATGCCAGCACCGCGCCCGCGGCGCCGTCGAGCCAGCGCGCGGTCGTGATCATCGCCGCGACCTGCATCCTGGCCTTGTTGTATGTCGGCCGCGAAGTGCTGGTGCCCATCGTGCTGGCCCTGTTCCTCAGCCTGTTGATGGCGCCATGGGTGCGCATCTACCGGCGGCTGGGCCTGGGTCATGGTTCGTCCGTCTTCATCGCGGTGCTCGCGCTGGTGGTGATCGGCAGCGGGCTCACTGCCGTCATCGGTTCGCAGATGGTGTCGATGGCGCGCAGCCTGCCGCAGTACGAGGCCACCATCCACGCCAAGGTGCAGACACTTCGTACCGTCACGCTCGGTCAGCTGCAGGCGATGCAGGGCGAGTTCGGCAAGGTCATCGCCTCATCCGAAGGAACGCCGGACAGCGTATCGGGCGGCGGCAAGGCACAAGGTCTCGAAGAGGGCGCGCCGCAGGCATCGACGCATGGCGCATCCGCCCCCATGGCGGTGCTTGCCCGCGTGTTGTCCACCGCGTGGGTACCGGTGGAAACCGCGGGCATCGTGCTGGTGGTGCTGGTCTTCGTGCTGCTCGAACACGAGTCGCTGCGCGATCGTTTCATCCGGCTGGCCGGGGGCAACGACCTGCGCGCGACGACGGCAGCGATCAATGATGCGGGCGAACGCCTGTCGCGCTTCTTCTTGTCGACGTTCTCGGTGAACTTCGGTGTCGGCATTGCCATAGGCGCGGGGCTATGGCTGCTGGGCGTACCCAATGCGCCATTGTGGGGTGCGCTTACAGCGGTGCTGCGCTTCGTGCCCTACATCGGCGTGTGGCTGGTGGCCGGCCTGGCGGCATTGTTCGCCGCCGCAGTGGTGCCGGGATGGACGCTGCTGGTGCTGACGCTCGCTTTGTACATCGTGATCGAAGTGATTGTTTCGCAGCTGGTGGAACCGTTTCTCTACGGTCACACCACCGGCCTTTCGCCGCTGGCGGTGGTGGTGGCGGCGATCTTCTGGAGCTGGCTGTGGGGTCCGGTGGGGCTGGTGATGTCCACGCCGCTGACGCTGTGCCTCGTGGTCGCCGGCCGCCATGTCCAGGCGCTGGGCCTGCTCAACGTGCTGCTCGGCGATGCGCCCGCCTTGACCATGCCGCAGCGCCTTTACCAGCGCGCGCTTTCGGGCGACGCCGGAGAAATCATCACCGAGGCGCGCTCGTTCCTGAAGCGCCGCTCCTTCGCCGCCTATTGCGACAACGTGCTGTTGCCGGCGTTGCAGTTGGCGGGCATCGACCTGAGGCGCGGCGTCATCGGCACCGAGCAGCAGGGCACGGTGCGCGAAACGATCGTGACCGTCATCAGCGCGCTGGGCAATGAGGGGCAGCGGCACATGCGCTGGCGCCGTCGCACGTCGGTGCTGGACGATGTGAGCATCGGTCGCCGTCTGCGCCAGCAACGCGAAGACGTGAGCGGCCGCTGGCAGGGGCCGCTCACGGTGGCGCCCGGTTCGATCGTGCTGTGCGTGGGCTTGGGAACGGTGGTCGACGATCTGGCGACGGAACTGCTTACGCGCATCCTGCGCGACCTGCATGTGGACGCGCGACATGTGTCCGTCGACGACTTCGCCGCGTTCGAGGCCGAACCGCATCCCGAAGCGACACCCCATGCCGTGGCGATGCTGTATCTCGTCAGCGCCCAGCTTTCCGCCGAGCAGCAAGGCATGGTCGAGGTGGCCACCCAGCTGCGCGAGCGCATGCCCGGCGTGCACATCGCCGCGCTGCTGCTGCCCGAGCCGCTGGCGCAGACCGAGGGCCCCGCCAGCACCGAGGCCGACGTCGACGAAGTGCTCAATTCCTTCGAGAGTGCGGCCGTGCAGGCCATCAACCGGATTCCCGAAGGTGCCGCTGCCGCCGGGTGATCGCCGCTAGCGGGCCAGCCGTGCGGCGATGTCCGGCGGAATGGGGCCGAGGAAGATCGCCTTCATCCGGTCGCGCCCGATGATGCGGGCCATCTCGGCAAACACGCAGTAGTTGAGGATCAACACCAGCAGCAGGATCTGGATCGCCCAGAAGCGCGGCCAGCTCATTTCCGTAAACAGCTGGTGATTGGCCGCCGCGATGCTCGGCGCCTCCTTCCAGTAGTCGTAAAGCCGTTCCAGGTAATGGATGAAGCTTGCGATCACGGTGTAGATCACGGTCTTCCAGGCCGCGTTCCAGACGAGCGGCTTTTCCGGAAAGCGGTTGATGAAGGGAAGCATGTTGGCGAGCAACACCGCCTTGCCGAGGATCAGCGCGGCGAGTGCGACCGAGGCCGTGGTGGGCAGCGAGATGCCCGAGCCCCGGATCATCAGCGCGCGGACGAGTGCAACGACGTGGAGCACGACGAAGAAGAAGATCGTCGGCGGCAGCATCTCCAGGAATTCGTGTTTGATCTTGGCGGTCAACGCGCTCATGGTCCGCTCCGGCAGGGGACAGGTCGGCCTGGGCGGAACCTCATGCGGCGTCATCGAAGACGCGTCGGCGGTCCTGCTCCGGCACTGGCCATGATCGTGGCGTGGCCGGGCGCGGCAAGCGCAACACCACCTAGAACCGTCTAGGTAAAACTACGGCATCGTGTCGAATGCTCCGAGACGCGTTTCCGATCGCGCCAAGCCTTCGAGTTGCACATCCAGCGTGCGGTACTCCGTGGCGAAGCGACGCTTGAAGTCGTCGAAGGCATGGCGCGATTCCCAACGATCCACCGTGAGGTAGCGGGTGGGTTCTTCGGTATCGCGCAGCAGTCGCGTTTCGATGAAACCGGAGGCATGCCGAAACAACCGGACCCAGGCGCCTTCAGGCCCGTAGGCCTGTTCGAACTCAACCGCGCGCCCGGCTGCCGGCCGGAATTCCCACACGATGTCGTAGCTCATGCAGCGCTCCTGCACGCCGTCGCGTGCGCTGTTCAATGACGCTTTCCGGTTGTGAAGGGCAGGGCGCTTTCGCGCCGGAGTGTCCCTTGGGCCTGCGGCACTCGGTCCGCTTGATATGAGAATGATTCCTAATTAGCATGCGCCCATTCGTAAAAAAATACTGCCCCCCCATGTCCCCCATCCGCTCCGCCATCCTGCTGGCGCTGCTTGGCAGCGCCTACGCCGGCGCCGCTTGCGCGCAACAGACCGTCACTTCCCCTTCGGCCCCCGCCGACGACACCCGCCATGCCACCACGCTGGAGGGTGTCAGCGTGGTGGGCAACTGGCTCGGCGAGGCCGACCAGAACGTCGTGGTGAACCACCCCGGCGCGCGCACCGTGATCCGTCGCGAGGACATGCGCGAAGCCGGCGCGGTGAACCTGCGTGACGCCTTGCGCAAGGTGCCGGGCGTGCAGGTGCAGGAGAGCAACGGCACCGGCGGCAGCGACGTCTCGCTCAACGTGGGCGTGCGTGGTCTCACCTCGCGCCTGTCGCCGCGTTCCACCCTGCTGCTCGACGGTGTGCCCATTGCGGTCGCGCCGTACGGCCAGCCGCAGGTGTCGATGGCGCCGGTGGCGTTGGGCAACCTGCAGGCGATCGATGTGGTGCGCGGTGGCGGCTCGGTGCGCTACGGGCCGCAGAACGTGGGCGGCATCATCAACTTCGTCACGCGCGATATTCCGCAGACCTTCGGCGGCGACGCCGGCGTGCAGCTGCAGGGCGGCGAGTACGGCGGCATCCGCACGCAGAGCAACCTGTTCCTCGGCGGCACCACGGCCTCAGGTTTGGGCGTGGCGCTGCTCTACAACGGTTCGCACGGCCCCGGCTATCGCGAGAAGCAGGACAACGAGAGCATCGACGACGTAATGCTGAAGGCGAAGTACGCGTTCAGCCCCACCGACGAGATCAGCGGCAGCCTGCACTACTACGACGGCCAGGCCGGCATGCCCGGTGGCCTGCGACAGGCCGACTACGATGCCGACCCGTTCCAGTCGCGCCGTCCCTTCGACGATTTCCACGGCCGCCGCCAGGACGCTGTGCTGCGCTACAGCCACAAGGACGAGCGCCGCAGCTTCGAGGTACAGACCTATTACACCGAGAGCTTCCGCGGCAGCCACATCGAGACCATCACGCAGAGCGCAAACACGGGCCTGTACACGCACCAGCTCAATGCGTATCCGCGCAACTACCACACGTTCGCGATCGAACCGCGCTATTCGCAGCTGTTCGACTGGGGCCAGTGGACGCACGAGATCAGCGTGGGCTATCGCTACCTCACCGAATGGATGAACGAGCGCACGCTGCGCAACAGCAAGTTCGTTTCGCCGCTGAGCTACACGCCGTTCGACAGCGGCATCTACCAGGCGCCTTATGTCCTGTCCGGCAACAACACCGGCTCGAACGAGGCGAATGCCGTCTACGTGGACGACACCATCAACGTGGGCAACTGGACCATCACGCCGGGCTTGCGCTACGAGCGCATCAACAGCTGGTGGCAGGCGCACCCGAGCGCCACGGTGATCGTGAAGGGCCCGACCTTCCGCCGCGAGCATTACTCGCAGCCGCTGCCTTCGCTCAACGTCATCTATCACCTCACCGATGCATTGAAGCTGTACGCCAATGCCGAAACGTCGTTCGGCGCGCTGCAGTACTTCCAGATCAGCCAGAAGGATTCGAGCAGCCAGTTCGCGCAGGGCCTGCAGCCGGAAAAGGCGCGCACCTATGAGATCGGCACGCGCTACGACAAGGGCGCGTGGGGCGGCGAAATCACGTTGTTCCGCATCAACTTCGATCACGAGCTGCAGTACGTGGGCAAGCTGCCGGATGTTCCCGATTCGGTGGACGGCTGGACCAGCCTGGGCGCGACCACGCACAAGGGCATCGAGACGGGCGGCCATGTGGATCTCGGCGCCTACGACGAGCACCTGCAGGGCTTGAGCCTGTGGGGCACGGCCACCTACACGCACGCCATCTACAAATACGGCTCGTTCGCCGGGCGCGACCTGCCGTTCTATTCGCGCCGCACCGCCAACCTCGGTGTGCGCTACAACCGCGCGGCGTGGACCTTCAATCTCGACGCCTTCTCGCAGTCGCGCCAGCATTCGCCCGGCTCGCCCAGCTTCGACCCGGCGCATCCCACGGTGTACCAGACCGTCGGATCGGCCGATGGCGACCTCGGCGACATTCCCGGCTGGACGACATGGAACGTGCGTGGCGAATACGCCTTCGGCCCGTCGCTGTCGAACCTCAGGCTGGGCGTGGGCGTGAAGAACATCTTCGACCGTCGCTACTTCACGCGTTCCACCGACAACAACGACGGCCTTTACGTCGGCCAGCCGCGCACGTATTACGTGCAGGCCTCGATCGATTTCTGACGGAGATCCCATGCGCAGTGCGCCACCGCCGACCGCCAGGCGCCGCGTTCGCCACACGTTGAAGACCCTGCACCTGTGGCTGGGCCTGAGCCTCGGCGTGCTGCTGTCGCTGGTGATGCTGGCCGGTGGCGTGCTGCTGTTCGAGCAGCCACTGCTCGCGGCCGCGCATCCGGAGCTAGTCGGGCGCGACGTGCCTGACCTCGCCGGGCTCGGGCGTACGCTCGACCGCATACTTGCCGGCGAGGAGGCAAGGTCGCTGCGCAGCATCGCGCTGCCGGACGACGAACTTGCTGCGTTCGAAGGCAGCGCCAAGAACGGCGATCGGCTGTACTTCGATCCCGCGGATGGACGTCTATTGCTCACGCGCTCCGCGAAGAGCGATCCGTTGCTTATGCTGCTCGACTGGCATACGCACCTGCTCGGCGGCAGCACGGGCGAAACGCTGCTCGGCATCGTCGCCTTCGGCGGACTCTTCATGCTGGGCTCGGGGCTGTGGTTGTATTGGCCGGGCCGGCGCCGGGCGCTGACGCATCTGCGGCCGCATGCCCATCCGCCGATCCTGCGCTGGGCAAGCTGGCATCGCATGATGGGCGTGGTGGCGTTTCCCTTGCTGCTGATCACCATCGGCACTGGTACCACCATGGCTTATCGCGGTGCGGTGCGTAACGGTCTCGCCCAGATCTTCCACGAACTGCCGCCATCCAAGCCTCCCAGGATCGACACTGCGGTGACGACGGTGCCGTGGCCGGCGCTGCTGGCCGCCGCACACGCGGCGGCTCCCGATGCGGCGATCACTCGCGTCACGTTGCCCGTTCGCCAGGGCAACGCGTTGACGATGCGCCTGCGTCGCGCCGGCGAATGGAATCCCAACGGACGCAGCATGCTCTGGCTCGACCCTTACCGGGCGCAGGTGCTCAGTGGCGAAGACGCGACGCGGCTCGGGCCGGGAGGACGTCTTGCCAATGCGTTGTTTCCCATCCACTCGGGCGCGATCGGTGGCGGGCTTTGGCGAGCGCTGCTCGCTGTCGGTGCTCTGTTGCCCAGCGTCATGCTGATCACCGGACTGCTGTTCTGGCGCGCACGCCGCCGACGTCCGGCAGCGGCGCTTCGCCAGGCGTCGTAAACATGGTGAGCCGCGCGGCTGCGATTCGCAGCCGCATGCCTGTGTATTTCAGGACAGCAGGTCTTCCGCCAGTCGCAGGCGATGCTCCGCCTGCTCGACCGTGTAGCTCAGGGCGAGCGCGAGGTGTACGGCGTTCTTGGGCGTGAGCTTGTAGGTGCGCACCAGGCCGGCCAGTTCGGCGAGCGCTTCCATGTCGACGCGTGCGCTTTCGATCGCACGTGCGGTCTGGTGGGTGAGGCGCGTGCCTTTGGAAACGATGAAGAGTCCGAGGGACAGTGCCGCGTCCGTGGCGGCTTTGGAGATGGTGACCGCCATGCTCTCGGGCAGCACACCTTCGCTGACGGCATCGCTCGCCAGCTCCTTGATCGCGCGAGTGACCGTCAGTGCGTAAGAAACCGGGTGGGCTCGCTGTTCCATGCGGTTCCCTTGTCGCTTGAGGACGTGGGCATCTTAGAGGGCAGCGACCGCTGACGCCACAAAAAACGGCGGGAAATAAGCACATCTGCGACCAAGGTCGGCGTCGCACGACGATTGATCCGGTGCATGTCGAGCGGACGGAAGGGCGCGGCGCGATGCGTAAGTGAAGACGCAACCAGCCTCGGCCTTGGCGATGGTCTTTTGCCGTCGAGGACGACGGCAGGACACACCTCGTTGTCGGGCGTGCCCTGCCGCCGTACGCGACGTCACTTGGCAGGACTGGCGATGGTGAGTTCCACGCGACGGTTTTGCGCCTTGCCATCGGCGGTGTCGTTGGATGCGACGGGGTTCTGTTCTCCGTAGCCGTGCGCCGAAACGAGGTCCGGCTTCACGCCTTGGGAGATCATGTACTGCATGACGTTCTCGGCGCGCTTCTGCGACAGGATCATGTTGGTGGTGACACCTTGCGCCGCCAGCTGTGGACCGATCGGCGTACTGTCGGTGTAGCCGTTGACGTTGATCTTGTTCTTCTGATGCGGGGCAAGGATGGCCGCTATCTTGGCGATGCTCTGCTTGGCCTGGGGCGATATTTCCCATCCGCCCGAGGGAAACAGCAGCTGGTCGTTGAGCGATACCTTGATGGCATCCTGCATGCGCTGGATGCTCATGTCGCGCGATGCGACCTCCGTGCCCATGGTGTCGTTGAGTTGCTTGTATTGCGCTTCGAGTTCGGCGTTGCGCTGCTGCGATTCGTCGTACTTCTGTTGCGACACGCAGCCCACCATCAACAGCGCCGCACCCAATACGCAAAGTATCGGAGACTTGATCATTGGATTTCCCCTCTTGCCGTGAAGTTGCCTGGAAGCGACCCCTGGTCCTTGAAGAAATAGCCACCCGTCCTTTGATCTTCGCATCGCGCGGGATGGCCTGGCATCCGTAAAACTACGATGTGGGTGCATTGGAGGGGGTATTTGCACGGTGCCGGTGGCAGGCCGCATCGCCTCGACCCGACGAAGCGAATGTCCGGCGTGAGGGAAGGTGGGTTCCGGCGTTGCGTTCGAAGCGGCGGGCTTGAGCTCGACCGCAGCCGAAGCGCCGCCCCTCAGGTCGATGCGCGATGGAGAGCCGTCACGCCCACGTGATCGCTGGTGCAGGCCTGCATGCGGCGAACAGGGCGATGATTCGGCATCTGTGAGCACGTTGCGAAGACACTCGACGAGTTCGCGCGCTCATCGAGCAGGCGTTGCCTTATACGCTGAGTGCCGAGACGACCTACGAACTCGGCAGCGACAGCCTTTATTGCACGATCCGCCTGCCGATCAAGGCGAAGGACGAGCACGGCGTCGATTGAACGTACGGAACGCGGCTGAGCCCGTTCTCCCTTCGATCACGCTTCCGCGTTTCACGGTTCGCGCGCAAGCTCGCGTTCGATATCGTCGGCCATCGGGCCGACCTTGGCGACGATATCCCGCAGCCGCTGTTCCGATACGCCGAAGCGCTCCGCCCAGTCGCGGCTTTCGTTCTCCTCGGTGATGTCGATGCGCGTACGGCGCGCCACGGCTTGTTCGCGTTTGCCGTCGGACCTGATCTGCTCGGCCATGAGGCGTCCTCTTGTGATGAGTCTTGATGGGGTGTGGCGCGGATCAGGGCCGCGGATGCGCCGCAGCGAGGTGCGCGCATCACTCCGGTGCCTTGGCGGGGATGAAGGGCGACACCGGATCGCTGGCGGGAAACGTCTCCTGCAACGCTTCCTCCTGGTTTTCCGATTCCTTCTTCTTTCGGCGCTCCCGCTCCTGCGGCGTTTCCGTCTTGTGCGGGTCGGAATGGCCAAGGTCTTTTCGATCTCTGCTCGACATGGTGCACCCTGCATCTCGGCGGACGATTCGATAGTCCGTCGCTGTGCGTGATGCAGGTGCGAACCGGCCGTTACGGTTGCGACCCGATAACGAACACGACGCGCGTGGTGAACGAATACTCGCGCTGCGCACAGCGAAGGTTCATCTGTCGCGCGCGTTGCGCGATGCATGCGGGTCGTGAACGGTCCCTTGTAGCGCAGTTGATCATTCGCCCACGCCGGGTGCCCTAGCTTGCCGGCCCATGAATCCCAAGATCGCCCCGGGCAAGCCGTTGCCCGATTATGTTTTGCCCGATCACACGAAGACGCCGCGGCGTCTTTCCGATCTTCAAACCGAGCAGGACCCGATGCTGGTCGTGCTGATACGCGGATTCTTCTGTCCCAAGGATCGCGAGCAGCTGAAGGAACTCACGCGCTTCCATGCGCAGCTGGTCGTGGGAAGTTGCCAGCTGGTGGTCATCACCACCGACGACTGGCATACGACCAACAACCTGAGGCAACAGCTGGGCGCGCACTATCCCTTCCTTTACGACGAGAAGAAGCAGGTGCGCGACGATCTCGGCATCCGCGAATACACCGATCCCGAACACGATCCGATGATTCCCCACACGTTTCTCCTTGCACCGAAACTCGAAGTGCGGCGTGTCTGGAACGGCTACTACTACTGGGGCCGTCCGTCGGTCGGCGAGTTGCATCGAGAGCTGAGGGAACTCACGCATGCCATACGTCCGGACTGGGAACTCTCCGAGCCCGGGCTGAAACAGCAGTGGGATGCCGGTGACAAGTCGAAGTTCTATCCCTATGGCGTGAAGTCCATGGAGCAGACGCTGGTCGAAATGAGCGGCGCGGTGGACCAGTATGCCGGTGCCGCGGAGCCATCCCATGGCGGAACCTGAGCACTCGCTCCCAGCTGCCCTCGTGTTGCTCTGCATGGGCTGGATTCGTCTGTATATCGCGATCTAGTCGTAGCTTCGCTTCAGGTTTCGCATGTCGTCGTGGCCGGACTTGACCGAGACGTACGCCGATTGCACCGCGAGACGCGCCACGACGCCGATCTTCCGGTCCATCAGTGCGCGCTCGAACTTGTGCTTGATATGGTCTTCACCGCGCTCGACTTCCTGCACCACGGACATGTTCGTCCGGCTCATGTGCGCGCGCAGGTCGAGGAAGACGCGATGGGCGGACGCGAGCACCGTGCCGTCTTCCTGAGGCTCGCCGCCGAGCGCGCGAACCGTCTCGCGCAGCTCCCTGGTCACCTGGCGACGCTGCGTGGCCCAGTGCCGGAACAGTTCGGCCATCATCACGTTCTTGGCCTGCTCCGCAGCTTCGCGGTAGCCGTCGCAGCTGTCGAGCATGGCCTCGATAAGGCCATTGAGAATGCTGATGTCGTGCGCATGGTCGGTCATGGTTGGTTTGCGCAACACCTCGTCGGGGCAGAAGTCGGGGCAGCGGACCGAAGGTCACGTTGCCCCGATGCGCTCGCCGCGGGCTGCAGATGGCTGGGGAGGGGCGATCCCTGGCGCCCAGGCGGCCGGAACGCGTTGCCAATCTAGGCAGGTTCCCGTCCAGCAGGGATGAAACGAAAATGCAGGAGCCCGTTCACCGGCGCGTGGCGTTCACGATGCAGTCGTTCATCACGTGGCTAACGACGCGCATCGTGTATATCGCTGCGCATCAATGATTGAACGGGAGAGCGGCATGCTCCTCGACATTTATCGAAGCGGTGTCAACCAGGCCTGTTTCCTCGCCATCCCCGCAGGCCGCCTGCTGGCGAGCGCAACCATTCCGACGGGGCCGGATTATGCGGACCTTGCGCTGCATCTGCAGGGCGTCGACCTGACCGCGGGTGACTACTTCCATGGCCTGCATGCACAAGCGGTTTTGAAAAAGGTCGCCGATGACGGGTACGCCACCTTCCAGGCCACCGTGCCTTGAGTTGCCTGGACCGATGTCTCGGTCTCGTGCATGAGCACGGCCAGCCAGTGCCTCAAGGCTTTCGATTGCCTGCGTCCTGTGCGGCCCCTTGGGTCGTCCTCATCGTTCGCGCGCACGGTGCGCATCCAGCGTGATGCGATCCATCGGTCGACGTGGCGCATCGCGTGTTCGGGCGTGCGATAGACCGCCACGTCCCTGATGCGCAGGTCGCGGGTCATCAACTCCAGGTGCCAGCCATCGCGGCGGCGCACGAGCCAGGCGAATTCGCACGATTCCCAAGGTTTCACGAGTCGTGCACGCCAGCGTTCCTGCGTTGAATCGCTGCGTGACTTCGCGTGTATCCACTTCACTTCCACCATGCCCCCATGGTAGGCAAGCGTGGTCTCCGTCATTGAGATACGTGAACGGCCGGGGCAGGCATCACGCTGCGCCGATGCCTACGATGCCCGGCTTTAACGCGGCCCGGGCGAGGGTGACGGGACCTTCCCGTCCTCGTTGGGGACATCGGCAACAAGGAGCCAGGCTGCGACATGAGTGTCCCCACATCGGATGCGTTCGTTTTCTTTGGAGCGACAGGCGATCTTGCCTACAAGATGATCTTTCCTGCGTTGCAGGCGCTGATACGTGCCGGCGACCTGCGCATGCCGGTAATCGGCGTGGCGCACAGCGGGATAACGCTGGAGCAGCTGCGCCAACGGGCGCGCGACAGCTTGCGCGAGCACGGTGGCGTGGACGCAGTGGCTTACGATCGCCTTGCCGCGCAGATGCAGTACATCGAAGGCGACTACAACGACGCCCAGACCTATGCGCGGTTGAAGCAGGCCTTGGGCAAGGCACGCCATCCACTGCATTACATGGCCATTCCGCCGGACATGTTCGGCACCGTGGTGGAAGGCCTCTCGAACTCGGGCTGCGCGAAGGGTGCGCGCATCGTGGTCGAAAAGCCTTTTGGCCGCGACCTGGAATCCGCACGACAGTTGAATCGCACGTTGCATGAAGTCTTCCCGGAGTCGGCGATCTTTCGCATCGACCACTACCTGGGCAAGGAGGCGGTGCAGAACCTCCTGTATTTCCGCTTTGCCAATACCTTTCTCGAACCGGTGTGGTCGCGCACCTATGTCGACAATGTGCAGATCACCATGGCCGAGGATTTCGGCATCCAGGGGCGCGGCAGTTTCTACGACGACGTCGGTGCGTTGCGCGACGTGGTGCAGAACCACCTGCTGCAGGTCACGGCCTTGCTCGCGATGGAGGCGCCGCTGGGACAGGACCCGGCGGCGATGCGCGCCGAGAAGCTTCGCTTGTTCCAAGCCATGCGGCCGCTGAAGCCCAGCCAGGTCGTGCGCGGCCAGTTCCGCGGCTATCGCAAGGAGCAGGGCGTGGCGCGCGATTCACGCGTGGAAACCTTTGCAGCCCTGCGCCTGCATATCGACACCTGGCGCTGGGCGGATGTGCCGTTCTTCATCCGCACCGGCAAGTGCCTGCCGCTGACCAGTTGCGAGGTGATGGTGACCTTGAAGGAGCCGCCGCTGGCGGTGTTCGACGCTGCCTCGGCGGCACAGACGAATTACTTCCGCTTCCGTCTCGGCCCGGACGTGACGCTAGCCGTCGGCGCGGCGGTGAAGCGCGCTGGCGAGCGCATGCGCGGCGAATCGGTGGAACTGGTGGCACGGCACCAGTCGGTGGGCGAAGAGTCGCCATACCAGCGCCTGATCGGCGAGGCGATACGCGGCGACCCCTCGCGATTCACCAGCGATGCCTGTGTCGAGGCGGCGTGGGCGGTGCTCGATCCCGTCCTGGACAACGCGGAGCCCGTGCACGAGTACGAACCCGGCAGCTGGGGGCCGGAGGAGGCCGATGCCATCGTGGCGAAACGTGGCGGTTGGCATGACCCGAAGAAGGAGAAGGTGCGGCCCTGCTGACAACCAGGCCTGAGAGTTGGAAAGGAAACGTGGCCGAACGATGACGATCATGACGCTGCGTTGACATCGCCGGCGCCCGCAGCGGGCGAGCGCCGGTCTTCCGAATGTCCGATGGTCGCTCGAAAACCACCGCTGTACGCTGATCAGCGTAGAGTCGTGCGTTGAGGTGGCCGTATGACCGCGTGCGAGCACCCGTGGACCCGCGAAAGCTTCGCCGACGAAGTGACGGCCCGGCTCGGCGTATGGCCGAATTTCTTCCGCGTTCCGATGGCTTCGGGCCTGATCGATTCGCTTTGGATGCTCGCCAAATCGAGCTACCTGGACAATCCACTGCCATCGCTCTTCAAGGAACGCCTGTTCGTCCACCTGTCCCGTTTCAGCGAGGTGCACTACTGCATCGTGCGGCATGTCGGCTTTCTCGTCGGGCAGGGGCGCCCCGCTGGCGACAGCGCCGTGCCTCCGCTCGAACTGGGCCAGGTGATGCGGCTGCTACGCAAGCCGGTGCCTGATGCCGCAGCGCTCGACCGGATCCTCTTGCGCATGGAAACCAGCGCCGAGATCGTGGAGTTGCCCGCGGCCGACACGGAGGCCGAAGAACAACTCTTCGATGCGTTGACCGTGATGTTCCTCGCACCCACGCGCGCGACGCGTGCTCGCAACGCGGTGCGTCGCTACGTCGGCGCGCACAACTACGAATGGCTGTCGGCCTTCCTCGCCTTTGTGCACACCGCGCATTACTGGACCGAAATGCATCCCGAGCTCGAGGTCGAGCCGGACATGGTCGACTACATGCAGCGTCACCCGGAGCTCGCGACGTTATTGTTCGAGGATGGCGATGCGTTGCGCATGTCGCCGGGCGCACTGCTGCGCAAGGCGCTCGACGATCTCGATCGCGCCGAGGGAGCGTTGGTCGATCGCAAGAACCGACGTCAGCAGGACATCTGGTTCGCGGCACAGAGAGAGGCCTTCAGGGCCGCGATGAACGGCGCATCGCTCAAGGTATCCCTGGGCATTCTGGTCACCGCGGCGACGGGACAGGCGACCGATGGACGCCGATGCGCGTTCTATATCGCCGACGCACCAGGCAGCCGGCTCACCCACGTCGTCGGCATGCCGGACTCGTACGCGACCGCCGTGGATGGTTTCGTGATCTCGCCCGAATCCCTGGCGTGCGGCCTGGCGGTGGCGACCGGCGAACCGGTAGTGACGCCGGATGTGCTGCAGGATTCGCGGTGGGCAAAGTGGACGTGGCTGGCCGGCGAATACGGCTATCGGGGCTGCTGGTCGTTTCCGGTGGAAACATCGGCCGGTCGTCTGGTCGGATCGTTCGCGTTCTACTTCGAGGAGCCGAGGGCGCCCGATGCGAGCGACTACGAACTGGCGGCAGCCATGACCCAGGCTGCCGCCATCATCATCTCGCGTCACCAGGAAAACGAAGAGCGCGTGCGCGTCGAGGAGCGGCAGCAGGTATTGATCGCCGAGCTGCATCACCGCACCCGCAACCTGATGGGCGTGATCCACTCCATGGCCGACAAGATCGCCAGCACCAGCGTCGACCTTGCCGATTTCTACGAGCGGTTCAACGACCGGCTCGTGGCGCTCTCGCGTGTGCAGAGCCTGCTTTCGCGACTCGACGACCACGACCGGGTGACCTTCGAGGATGTACTTCGCACCGAATTCGCAGCGATGGATGGAAGTTCCCAGCGGGTGATACTGGCCGGCCCTCCCGGTATCCGCTTGCGCTCCTCCAGCGTGCAGACGCTGGCACTGGCCCTGCACGAGCTGGCCACCAACGCGATGAAGTATGGTGCGCTGAGCCAGGCGCAGGCCGGGCTCGCGGTGACGTGGTCGCTGCAGTCGCTGGGTTCGGATGGCGAGCCCTGGCTGCACGTCGAGTGGCGTGAGACCGGCGTGAAGATGCCGATCAAGGGCGATGCCAAGCTCAAGCGTCGCGGCCAGGGTAGGGAACTGATCGAACAGGCGTTGCCTTACCAGCTCAATGCGAGCACGTCCTACGTGCTGGGGCCCGATGGGTTGATCTGCACCATTTCGCTGCCGGTGTCGAGAAGCATGCGCTAGACGGGCGGTGCACTGGCGGCTTCAGCGGATCGCGGGCGAGGCGATGCTCCAGCGCCATTCGCGTGGGTGGCCGTTGCGCCGGCTGCGTTTTGGCCGTCCAATCGCCAGCGGCACCGTTTGCAGGATGGAAGCGATCTGTATGGCGCTGCGCCGATGCGTCACGTCGATGGCGCGCGGCCGGTTCTCCAGCCCCAATGCGCGCACGATGGATGAACCGTTGAACGTCTCCGCATCCGTTGCCGTTGCCTGCGATGCCATGAGGGCGAGTCCTTCCAGTGGTTCGATGCTCGCCAGCGCGACCATCGACGTGTCGGGCGGACGGCCGCACAGCACGCACACCTTGGGTTCGTGGCTCTCCGTGGATATGACCAGTTGCCCGACGGCATCCGACGGCACCATGGACGCGGTATCGCTCGGCGTTTCCTCGCTGGTCACCACTTCGGCGATGCGCGCGGCGCGTCCGTCGTCGGTGACGATGATGTTTCCCAGCAGACTGGGGCCCACCAGTTGCGAGGGGCGGCTATAGAAGGCGCGTTGCAGGATCAGCCAGGGGTTTGCCTGGATCAGCAGGTTGATGCGCCATTTGTGCAGCACGCCGGTCAGGCGTTCATGCAGATAGTCGACGTCGCGATCTTCGGTCTGCCGCTCCAGTTCCATGACCGACAAGCGCAGGGTATCGATCACCGGCCCATGGCGGCGAAACTGCGCCCCAAGTTGTGCCCGCAGGGCGCGTATCCTCAGCTCGGTCCGAAGGTGGCTCATGGTTGCGGCACCTGGCATGGAAGGCAATCGCCTTATGGACGAACGCACAGGTGCGCGCTGCCATATGGATGATCGAATCCGATGGTCGGGGCAGGGATGTCAATCGTCCGTGGAGTCCATGCCTTCCTCGCATCAATGCGCTGCGCGTTCGGGATCGCTTCATGCCTGCCACCGAAAATCGGCGATTGTCGTCGACTTCAGGCGTAAAGCACGGCGATACCCATGTATTGCCATGCATCAATGCTGCAGCATGGAGCTCAGGCAATCGATCAGCGCGTGCATGCGCACCGGCTTCTGCAGCCGATTGAGTTTGGCGTACGCCGGCGGAATCGCGTCTTCGTCGTAACCGGTGGTAAGCACGACCGGCACACCGTTCTCGACCAGGCGATCGATAAGGGGAAATGCGCGCTCGCCGCCGAGATTGACGTCGAGAACGGCAATAGCCGCGACTTTTCCGTCGTCCAGCGCGCGTTGCGCGGTAGCGACGCTCGGGAAGGGGCCGAGCACTTCCCAGTCGGCGAGTTCGAGCGCCGCGCTCATGGTGCTGGCGATGAGATAGTCGTCCTCGACGATCAGGACCGTTCCGTGATGGGTGTGTTCGTTGGCCATGGGAACGTGTTGTAGCACTCGCGTTGTGCTGGGTTGTGTGAAGGGAAGCAAGAAAGCGTCATCACTCCGTGATGCTGAAATACGCGGGCGCGACCGGTTTCGTTCGGCCTTGCCTGGAGCGATTCGCGCTTCTTCCCCCCGAGCCTGCACGGCGACGTCGCGACACGCGCAAGCGAGGGGAATGCATGCCGATGCGAGAGCATCGCACCACGTGTCGAGCAAGCGGCCTCCGAACAATTACCGATCACGCCATAGGTAGAACTACGGCCGCATGCGTGTCGTCCATGCCATGGTGGATCAATACACACTTCATGGTTGTGGTCGTCAGGTCATGGCGAGCCTATGATCGCGTTCGGTGTCCCGACGCGGGATGGTTACATGGCTTCCGAAGGTTCCACCGTCCACGACGATCCGGCATCGACCACGACGCAAGGCTGGCTGCGATGGCTGCCCGGCGTATCGATGTTGCGAGGCTATCAGGCAGCGTGGCTGCCCAAGGATGTCGCGGCCGGGCTGGTGCTGACGACCATGCTCGTGCCCGTAGGCATTGCCTACGCGGAGGCGTCCGGCGTGCCTGGCGTTTACGGTCTTTACGCCACCATCGTTCCCTTGCTTGCCTATGCCGTGTTCGGGCCGAGCCGCATCCTGGTGCTCGGCCCGGATTCCTCGCTTGCGGCGCCGATTCTTGCGGTCGTGGTGGTGATCGCCGGCAGCGATCCCTCGCGCGCCGTGGCCGTCGCCAGCATGATGGCGGTGGTCTCCGGCCTGTTCTGCATCGTGCTGGGCATATTGCGTCTTGGCTTTGTCACCGAGCTGTTATCCAAGCCGATCCGATACGGCTACATGAATGGCATCGCGTTGACGGTGCTGATCAGCCAGTTGCCCAAGCTCTTCGCGATTTCCGTCGCAGACCAGGGGCCGCTGCGCGAGATCGTCAGCCTGGGACGGGCGATCGCCGATGGCCAGGCCAACGGATACAGCCTCGCCGTCGGTGCGGGAAGCCTCGTGCTCATCCTTGCCCTCAAGCGTTTCGAGCGGGTGCCCGGCATTCTCATCGCGGTCGTGCTGGCCACGCTTTGCGTCAGCGTGTTCAAGCTGGATGCGATGGGCGTCAAGGTGCTCGGCACGATTCCGCAGGGTTTGCCTGCGTTCGTGATCCCGTGGGCAAGCGGTGTCGATGTGGTGAAGATCGTGCTCGGCGGCTGCGCCGTGGCGCTGATCTCGTTCGCCGACACCAGCGTGCTGTCGCGCACGTATGCGGCGCGCTTCCATCTCCGCGTCGATCCGAACCAGGAGATGGTGGGACTGGGCGCGGCCAACCTGGCGGCGGGCTTTTTCCAGGGGTTTCCGATCAGCAGCAGTTCTTCGCGCACGCCGGTGGCCGAAGCCGCGGGTGCGCGCACGCAGCTGACCGGCGTGGTGGGCGCGCTCGCTGTGGCCGTGGTGCTGATGGCGGCGCCCAACCTGATGCGCCATCTTCCGAACAGCGCACTGGCGGCCGTGGTCATTGCGGCCGCGCTTGGCCTGTTCGAATTCTCGGACCTGCGACGCATCTATCGCATCCAGCCATGGGAGTTCTGGCTTTCCATCGCCTGCTTTGTCGGCGTGGCCGTCTTCGGCGCCATCCCGGGCATCTGCATCGCCGTGGTGATCGCCGTGCTGGAGTTCCTGTGGGATGCCTGGCGGCCGCATTACGCGGTGCTGGGGCGCGTGGACAACCTGCGCGGATATCACGACACCAAACGCTATCCCCTTGCGGCGCGCATTCCCGGGCTGGTGCTGTTCCGCTGGGATGCGCCGTTGTTCTTCGCCAACGCCGAGCTGTTCCAGGAACGCCTGCTGCAGGCAGTCGACGAGTCGCCGACGCCGGTGAAGCGCGTCGTGGTGGCAGCCGAGCCGGTCACCAGCGTCGACGTCACGTCGGCCGACATGCTGCGGGAACTCTGCCGCATGCTGGGAGAGCGCGGCATCGTGCTGCATTTCGCCGAGATGAAGGATCCGGTGCGCGACAAGCTCAGGCGCTTCGAACTGGGCGACATCATGGGCGACCCTAGTTTCCACCCCACCTTGGGCAGCGCGGTCGACGACTATCTGCAGGCGCAGTGAACGAGCGAGCGTTTGCGTCGCTACGGGTCTTCGATCGAAACATGCGTGTCGGGCATGCATTCGGCATGGCCGCCGAGTGCGAAAGCGCGGGCCATGATCGTGTCCGCACGTTGTCCCACACCTGTCCACGGCATGTCCGCGGACACCGATGCAGCAGGCCAAGTGCCTGAAAATACGCGTTGGAGCACATCTTGCTTGCCTCCGGGCATCGACGGAAGGAGGCCGTGCGTGGGAGCGACCACGAGGAAGCTGCTCAGGCGTACCCAACTTCGGGAAGGCGCGACTCCATTCGACCGTCTTCCCTGGGGCATCCAGGGCTTTGTCATCGATTTCCTGCGCTGCCACCAATGCGAAGTGACACCAGCCAACTGCCAGGCCGTGGCCGAAGCCGTGGAGCTTCGCCTGAAGCATGGTCCCATCTGCTACGGCCATCTTGCGGTGCTGATCGAAGACGACATCTTCCTCGAATGAGGGCGCTGCGACGCCAGGGCACGCCGGACGCGTATCGGTGTCACGCGAGCGGCGCTAAAGTGCATGCACGCCGCGGCCTGGCACGCATGGCCGATGTCGGCGACATGAGGCGCTGAATCCAAGGGGAAGCTTGCATGGCGACGGATGGTGTTCCGGTGGCGATCGAACGACGCCCTTTGTTCCGTGTGCGTCGATTGGGTGCCGGATTGGTCACCGGTGCGGCGGACGACGATCCCAGCGGCATCGCCACGTACTCGCAGGCTGGCGCGGGCTGGGGTTACTCGGCGTTGTGGACAGTGATCGTCACGGTGCCGTTCATGATCGGCATCCAGATGATCTGCGCGCACGTCGGGCGCGTGACGGGGCGCGGACTGGCAGCCAACATGCGCCAGCATCTGCCCAAGCCTGTCGTGTTCGCGCTGGTGATGCTGTTGCTTTTCGCCAACGTGATCAACCTGGCTGCCGATGTCGGCGCCATGGGCGCTGCCTTCAACCTGCTGGTGGGCGGGCCGGCCTGGCTTTATGCCGCGGTGTTCGCCTTGTTGTCGCTGGCGCTTGAGGTCTTCGTGCCGTTTTCGCGGTATTCGCCTTTCCTGAAGGTGCTTACCGTCAGCCTGCTGGCGTACGTCGCCACTGCGCTGGTGGTTCAGGTGCCCTGGTCGACCCTGCCTGCCGCGATGTGGCCGCGCGAGCTGACGGACAGGAGTTATGTGGTGATGATCGTCGGCGTGTTCGGCACCACCATCAGCCCTTATTTGTTCTTCTGGCAGGCGTCGGAAGAAGTGGAGGAAGAAGAAGCCTCGGCCATCGAGACGCCGTTGATCGAAGCCCCGGAGCAGTCCGCGGAAGCGTTTCGCCGTATCCGCTTCGACACGGTGTTCGGCATGAGCTATTCCAACCTCGTGGCGTTCTTCATCATGGTGACCGCGGCGTCGGTGCTCAGATCGCATGGGATCACCACCATCGAGACATCGGCGGATGCAGCGCGCGCCCTGGAGCCTGTCGCGGGTCGATTCGCCTCGCTGTTGTTCGCGCTGGGCATCGTGGGAACCGGCATGCTCGCTCTTCCCGTATTGGCGGGCTCTGCGGCCTACGCCGTCACGGAGGCCGTGGGCAACCATTCCAGGCTCAGCGACAAGCCGGCGGATGCGAGGCTGTTTTACCTGATCATCGTGGGTGCGATCCTGCTCGGCGTGATCCTCAGCTTTTCGCCGGTGGATCCCATTCGCCTGCTGTTTTGGGCCGCGGTGGTCAATGGCGTGATCTCCGTGCCGTTGATGGTTGGCATCATGTGGATCGCGTCGCTGAAGACAGTGATGGGCCCGTTCGTGGTGCAGCGCTGGCTTCGCTGGCTGGGCTGGGGCGCAACCGGGCTGATGGCGCTGGCGGTGTTCGGCATGTTGCTTTGAAGCGGAAGAGGAGGGCGGCCAAGCCATGAAAGCGATGCTGCTGAGTCGTCCGGGACAAGCACTGTCTCTGGTCGAACGCACGTTGCCGGCGCCTGCCGCCGGCGAAGTCCTGCTGCGCGTCGCGGCCTGCGGCGTCTGCCGGACCGATCTGCACGTGCTGGATGGCGAGCTTCCGCAGGCGCATTACCCGATCGTGCCCGGGCACGAGGTGGTCGGCACGGTGGAAGCAGTGGGCGAGGGTGTCGCATCGCCGCGTGTCGGCGAGCAGGTGGGCTTGCCGTGGCTGGGCGAAACCTGCGGCGTCTGCTTCTATTGCCGGCACGATCAGGAAAACCTCTGCGACAACCCGGTCTTCACGGGTTGCTCCCGCGATGGCGGTTACGCCACGCACGTACTCGCGAAGGCGGCGTTCTGTCTCCCTCTGCCGAAAGCGCTCTATCCCGACGCGGCGGAAGCCGCACCCTTGCTGTGCGCCGGTCTGATCGGCGGGCGTGCGTTGTCGCTGGCGGGCGACGGGGAACGGATCGGCCTGTACGGCTTCGGCGCCGCCGCGCACCTGCTGATCCAGGTGGCGACGTCGCAGGGGCGACAGGTGTGCGCCTTCACTCGTGAAGGTGACGAGGAGGCACAGGCGTTCGCGCGATCGTTGGGCGCCGTCTGGGCGGGCGCGTCGACGCATCGACCACCGTTCGAGCTGGATGCCGCGATCATCTTCGCGCCGGCGGGTGAACTCGTGCCTTTGGCGTTGCGTGCGGTGCGCAAGGGCGGCAGCGTGGTTTGCGGCGGCATCCACATGAGCGATATCCCAAGCTTTCCTTACAGCCTGCTTTGGGAGGAGCGCCGCCTGCTGTCCGTGGCCAACCTCACTCGCCACGACGGGCATGCCTTTCTGGCCGCGGCGGCCTCGGCCAACGTGGTGTCGCATGTCCGCAGGTACGCGCTGGAACAAGCCAACGAGGCGCTCGATGATCTCCGGCGTGGCGCGCTGCAGGGTGCGGCGGTGCTCATCCCCTAGCGCGACGCCGCTGTCTCAATGGCAGATCAGCACCGGGATGTCGGCTGCCAGCAGCAGCTTGTTGGCCTGGCTGCCGAGCAACAGCTTGTCCAGGCCCGAGCGTCCGTGCGAGCCCATCACGATGAGGTCGCAATGGCGATCGTGCGCGGCGCGCACGATGCCTTCATACGGTTGATGTTCGAACTCGTAGACGGCATCGCAAGCCACGTGCGCCGCCTTCGCCCGCTCGCGCACCTGCTCCAGGTAGTACGCGGCGTGCTCCTGGGCCTGGTTGAGGTACACATCCTCGGGAAATGCCATCGCATCGGAGTAGTAGGGCAGCGAGGCGAAGGGCTCCATGGCGTGATAAGCCAGCACCTTGGCGCCGACGTTGGCTGCCAGGCCGATACCGATATCCACGGCGCGCAACGAGAGGTCGGATCCGTCGGTGGGCAGCAGGATGTGCTTGAACATGGCGAGGCTCCGGTGCAAGGAAAGTGCAGGCACGTACGCGTCGTACTCGACATCGCCATGCCACCGTTGCAAGTCGTGGCGAGCTTGCATCCGCGCAGGCCGATGGGAGTTGACCGCGGTCAGTTCGAGTGCGCGCACCGCATCAGGAAAAGCCGCCATGCGTGATAGCGTCGACTGAGCGACGTATGTATCGATCGCGTGAAGACATGGCATCCGCCATCGGCGCCACGCACCGAAACTGACGATGATCAACTTGCCGGTGAGCACATGGCGTAAAACGCCGGGTATGCAGGATGCTCGTGCAACCCGTGGCATCGCGATCGCGGAGCGATCCGATGGCCTCACGCCTCACGGTTTCCGTTATGCCCAGGCCCATACCACGCCTCGCCGAAACACCGAGGCCCTTCCTGCCCTTTCTCAACCCGATCGAAGGGGATCACTGGATCGAGCCCCTGCATGACGGAACGCCCGTGCTCATCCGCACGTTGCGCGCGGATGATCGCGAACGCGAAGAAGCTTTCCTCGCGCGCCTTTCCCCACAGGCGCGACGAATGCGCTTCCTTGAGAACTTCAACCAGGTCAACGCCACGCTTGTCGACGCATTGATGGATACCGACGGACATAGTCGGGTGGCGTTCGTCGCCCTCATCCACGAGGGCGGCTCGTTGCGCGAAATCGGCATAAGCCGCTACAGCGCCGAAGACGGCGGTCGGCGCTGCGAGTGCGCTGTTACCGTTGCCGACGACTGGCAAGGCCAAGGCCTGGGTGTGCTGCTCATGCGTCATCTCATCGATACCGCGCGCCGCCATGGCTTTGCGCAGATGTTTTCCATCGATGCGGCAGAGAACCAGCCCATGCGCGATTTGGCCGGCTATCTGGGATTCCACTGCCGGCTGGACCCACAGGATCACACGCAGGTCATTTACACGCTGGACCTGCGTTAGCACGCCGGAGTGGCCGCGCCGTGCGGACGGCGCATCACCGGTCATACCGGCGAACGCGGCAAGACACCCTGTCATTGGAGAGGTCAAATCCATGAACGTGAGCGATGTGATGAACGCCCAGGTGCGCACCGCCCTGGTCACCGACAGCGTGGCCCTGGCCATGCGCATCATGCTGGGCGCGAGGGTAAGCGGACTTCCGGTGGTGGATCAGGAAGGCAAGCTGGTGGGCATCCTCACCGAGGGCGACCTGCTTCGGCGTGCCGAGACAGGCACCGATCATCACCGGCCACGATGGCTGGAGATCGTGCTGGGTCCACGACGCGTGGCACAGGAATACGTGGAGACGCACAGCCGTCGTGTCGGCGACCTGATGACCAGCGATGTCGTGACGATCGACGAGTCCGCGCCATTGGCCGATGCCGTTGCGTTGATGGAGAAGCATCGCGTCAGGCGCCTTCCGGTCGTGCACCAAGGTAAACTCGCCGGCATCCTGAGTCGCGCCGACCTCATGCGCGCGTTTCTCAAGGCCTTGCCGGAAGAAGAGGCCGTGGCCCATGCCTCGGACGCCGATATCCGCCGCAGCATCGACCAGGAAATGTTGCGTTGTCCCTGGATCACCCGCTCGGCCATCAAGGTCGATGTGACGCAGGGCGCCGTGGACATCGACGGCGTGGTCACCAATGTCGCCATGCGCGATGCGCTGCGCGTGCTGGTGGAAAACGTGCCTGGCGTGACCGGCGTACGGGACAAGCTGATCGTCGAAGAGCCTGCGCGCGGCTACTTCTAGCGATCGTCGTTGCGCCGCGCTAGCCGATCACGGTGACCAACGCCGCAAGCCAGATCATCGCCGTGCCGATGGCAAAGGCGCGGCGTGCGGCGACGATGCGCTCTTCGCTTTCGTGCTCCACGGGCGTGGTGACGATCCATGGCGTCGATGCCAGCGCGGCGAAGCCTAGGAAGGCGAGGGTAACGGCGACCACGTCGGTCCAGTGCCAGGGTGATGCTTCGTGCACGCCCCAATAGCCGAGGAAGGCCATGCCAAGCGCGCTCATGGTGGCCGAGGCTGCACAGAGTCCGACAACTGAACCGGTGGGGGCACGCATGTCCGCTAACTCCCGATCGTTCCCTTCGCCAAGCGTAGCGCACGGCCGCAGCGGGAACGTGATGGTCACGTGCTTCAGCGTCCGCGCGGCTTGGCCTTGGGCCTGGATGGCGGCGGGGCGGGCACGTCCGCCTTCACGAAATCGACGAAGGCGCGCAGCGGCGCAGGCAGATGTTGTCGCCCGGAGTAGTAGAGAAACGGACCCGTGAACTCCTGCCACCATGGTTCGAGGATCGCCTCGAGCGTGCCGTTGTCCAGATGCGGGCGCAGCATGTCTTCGTAGAGATGGATCACGCCCAGGCCGGCCACTGCCGCGCCGATCGCGATGTCGATGGCGGCACCGGGGCGCATCACCAGTGGCCCCGAGGGATCGAGCCGCAGCACCTCGCCCTTGCGTTCGAAATCCCAGGTGGGCATGGCGCCGCCGGCAAAGCGACCGCGCAGGCAGGCGTGTTCGAGCAGGTCGCGCGGATGCTGCGGGCGCCCATGGACGTCCAGATAGGCGGGTGAGGCGGCCGTGGCGAAGCGCTGCACGCGCGGGCCGATCGGCGTGGCGATCATGTTCGGCTCCAGCCGCTCGTCGTAGCGGATGCCCGCATCGCAACCGGCCGATGGAAGATCCACGAAGCTGTCCTCGACGGTGATCTCCACGCGGATGTCGGGGTACTGCTTGAGAAAGCGAAACAGGATCGGCGGCAATACGGTGCGTGCGACACCGGCCGGTACGTTCAGGCGCAAGGTGCCCGCGGGCCGGTCGCGAAAATGATTGAGCACGTCCAGCGCCGCTTCCATGTCCGCAAGCGCGGGCATCAGTCGCTCAAGCAGTCGTTCGCCTGCCTCGGTGGGCGCCACGCTGCGGGTGGTGCGATGGAGCAGCCGCACGCCAAGACGCGCTTCCAGTCGACGTACCGCCGTGCTGAGCGCCGAGGCGGACACGCCGCTGGTGCGCGCCGCGTCGCGGAAGCCGCCGGCGCGCGCTACCGAAACGAAGGCGGCGAGGTCATTCATCTCCACGCTCATTGTTTGCCTTTTTGCACGGCCCGTGCGGATTCGATGGGATTATCGGACAGGGCAATCTCTCTCATATTGGGTGTGCCACCGCAAGGAGATTCCCCATGTCTTCACCCACCCTCACTTATTCATTCGCCGGCCGCACCGTCAACCGCATGGGCTACGGCGCCATGCAGCTTGCCGGACCGGGCGTTTTCGGCCCACCGAAGGATCGGCCCGCAGCGCTCGCCGTGCTGCGCGAAGCCGTGGCTTCGGGCGTCAACCACATCGACACCAGCGACTTCTACGGCCCGCACGTTACCAACCAGATCATCCGCGAGGCCTTGCATCCGTACCCTAACGATCTGCTCATCGTCACCAAAGTGGGCGCCGTGCGCGGCGACGACGGCGCGTGGCTTGCCGCGCAGGAGCCCGACGATCTTCGCCGCGCCGTGCACGACAACCTGCGCAACCTCGGCCTGGACGCGCTGGAAGTGGTCAACCTGCGCGTGATGGGCAACATCCACGAACCTGCGGAGGGTTCCATTGCGCGACAGGTCGAAACACTCGCGCGACTGCAGCAGGAAGGCCTCGTGCGTCACGTAGGCCTCAGCAACGTCACCTCCGCGCAGGTCGCAGAAGCGCTGCGCATCACGCAGATCGTGTGCGTGCAGAACCAGTACAACCTCGTGCAGCGCGCGGACGATGCGTTGGTCGACGAACTGGCGGGCAAGGGCATTGCCTTCGTGCCGTTCTTCCCGCTGGGCGGCTTTACCCCGATCCAGTCGTCCGCGTTGTCCGCTCTCGCGGCGCGCGTGCAGGCAACGCCCATGCAACTGGCCCTGGCGTGGCTGCTGCACCGTTCGCCGAACCTGCTGCTGATCCCCGGCACATCGTCGATAGCCCATCTGCGCGAGAACATGCAGGCTGCTCAAAAGGTATTGAGTGACGCCGTGCTGGCCGAGTTGAACACCATCGCCGGTGAATGACGGCGCTGCCATCGCTCGCCCACCGCGGCGAGCGATGGCAGGCGGGCGCCATGCCCTCTTGAGCGCGTTGCTCCGGCACAAGCGAGTGCTACGCCATTGCGCTATAAGACGCTTCCAGAAAACCGCGTTGCATGCGTCGATCGAGCGAATGACAGAGAGCCTTGTTCCCGAGCGCTTCACCGAAGTCGTGCAGATTGCCGCGCCCATCGCGGCAGTGTGGGACGGTCTCGCGTCCAGCGAGCACATGGGTGTATGGATGGGCGATCCATCGATGGACGTCCAGGTAGAAACCACGTGGCAAGTAGGTAGCCGCTTCGTCGTGCGCGGCGTTCATCATGTGCCCTTCGAGAACAGCGGCGTGCTGCTGGCTTTCGAGCCGATGAAGCGGCTGGCGTATAGCCACCTCAGTTCGTTGTCCGGCTTGCCGGGGCAGCCATCGAGCTACACGACACTCGACTTCGTGATGGAAGCGGATGGCGATGGCACGCTGTTGATGCTCTCAGCCAGCGGTTTTCCCACCGCGTCGATCTACCATCATCTGCGGTTCTACTGGGCGGGCACGCTCGAGATGTTCAAGCGATACGTCCAGGCGCGCGCCTGAAACACGAGCGGCGCCCGAAGGCGCCGCCGTGAACTCCGCAAGCGGTGCCAACGGCACCGACTCGTGGGATCGATCAGAACGAGTAGACCACCGTCGCGCCGACGCCCCAATCCGGGCTGCCGTCGGTGAAGCCCTTGGTGACATAGGCCTGGGCCCTCCAGCCGCTGGCGAACTTGTAGGCGTAGTAGCCGGTCAGTTCGTTGCGCGCGAAGCTGGTGTCCGACGCCTTCTCGCGATAGTCGTAGTACGCGCCGAAGCTGCTGTGGCTGTCGAGCTTGTAGCTCGCGCCCACGTTGGCGCCGAACACGTCGTTGAGCTGGATGTACTGCGAGCTGCCGAGCCAGGTGTAGCTCACGCCGCCGAACACGGTCCAGGCGCCGAAGCCCTTGTAGCTGTCGACGCTGACGGTGTAGTCGTTCTTGCCGGTGCCGAGGCCCTTGTTCTCGTCGGCGGTGCCGAACTTCACCTTGCCGGTGAGATCGATGCCGAACTGGGCGGCGCTGTTGGTATACGCCTCGTACGTCGCCGCGGCGGTGATGTCGCCCAGGCCCGATGCCGAGCCGGTCGTCTCGGTGGTCGGCGTGGTGCCGCCCTGCGAGTTGCCCTTGCCCTTGCCTTTGCCGCGGCCGTTCGGGTTGTTGTTCTTCACCGGGCCGATGCCGGGAATGACGTTGTCGGCACCGGATACATGGATATACGGCACCGCCAGCTTGAACGACCAGCTGTCGATGTCATAGCCGAGGGTCACCGGCACCTGCGTGATGTCGGTCGTGGTCGACGTGCCGTACTTGCCGGTGGTGTAGTCGATGCCCGCACCGACCTTCACGGTGGAGCTGTCGTCGGCGTGCGCTGCCTGCGCCATCAGGCCCAGTACGCCGAGGGCGCAAAGGGTGCTGGTGTTCTTCAGATTCATGAGTTCTTCCTAGGGCGTAGCAAACAAAGAGCGGGAGGCCTCAAAAGAGGCCTCCACGCAAGTCGTGAATGATGTTGTTGTAATCAGCGGCCGCCGCGTTCGGGCTTGTCGGGGCGCTCGGGTTTTTCGGGTTTCTCAGGCTTGTCCGGATGGTCCGGCTTGTCCGGTCGATCGGCCTTGTCGGGATGGTCAGCCTTCGCGACCTTGTCCGCCTTGTCGGCATGGCTTGCCTTGTCGTTCTTGTCGCCATGCGCGATGTCCGCGCTGTCGGGCACGGGGCCGTGCGTCTTGGCGGCACCCATGATCTCGCCCAGCTTGAAGCCCAGCGTCTTGGCGATGTTGCCCCAGCCCTGGCCATCGGCACGCAGCGCGAGCACGCCGGTGAGCTGCACCGGGCCATTGGGACCGGCCACCGTGCCGCCGTTCAACGCGGCTTCGAGCTGTGCCGCCGTCGGCTGCGTGATGCCGGCCGCCTTCAGCTCGGCCTGGGCCAGCGCCAGCGAGATGTTGACGTTGCCGTAGCCCATCTGTCCCGTGCTCGGGGTGAAGGTGGTCTGCACGGCAGGCGTGGTCGGAGTTGCCGGCGTCACCAGCACGATGGCGGTGCCGCTGCGCAGGCCCGTGACCAGCGCCTGCGCGTTGGTGGTGGAGCCGGCGAACGTGGTGTACGAGGCGGCGAGCTTGCTGCTTTCCTGCCCGCTCGTCGGTGCCGTCTGCGTGGTGGGCGCGGTGTCGGCCAGCACCAGCGAGCTGCCCATGCACAGGCCGATGGCCACGCTCAGCGCGGTGAGTACATGTACGTGCTTCTTCATCGATTGCCCCTTGAAGGTGATGATCGTTCCCTTCGAGGCGCCCTAGGGCATCAGATGAACTCCGCACCTGCCATGCGGTAGTGCAGCAGAACATGCTCACCCCGACGGCCTCGGCGGCGGATACTGGCGGACTCGGCGGCGCAAGAAAAGAGCACGCGCGCGCAAGTTCAGCAAGCAGAAGAAAATCCTTCAGCCGCGAGTCAAAGAGCCTTTCTTTTCGTGCGCGAAGTCGCAGAAAACAAGGGTCTTTCTTGCACGAAGCTGTGTGCGGCGAAGCGTTGGGAAGGTGAGGAAATAGCGGCTTTGCTTAGCGCTTCCTTAGCGGGCATCGCGCGCCGATCGAATTTTTGTGCGATGTTGTCGGCGCGTCGAACGGGGCCAAGTCCGGCGACGTCCACCGAACATTTCCACGCCCTTGTACGGAGTCAACATGAAGCGCCTATTTTCACTTGTCGTTGCGGCCGCCCTGCTCGCAGGTAGCGGAGTGGTCTTCGCCTCGCCGCAAGGCCACGGCCATGGAAACGGCCATGGCAATGGCAACGGCAATGGTGGCGGCAACGACGATGATGCCCGTTGGGACGACGGTGACCATGGCCACGGCCATAACCCCAAGGACGAAGGGCGCCACGACAACGGCAAGCACAAGGGCTGGTACAAGAAGGGCGATCGCTTGCCCGACCAGTACTACACGCGCGAGTACTACGTGACCGATTACGAGCATTACCACCTGCGTCGGCCCGATCCAGGTTATCGCTGGGTGCGCGCCGACGGTGGACAGTTCTACCTGACGCTGATTTCCAGCGGCGTGGTGATCGATATCGCCGCGGGTTTCTGAGCAACGCCATCGGCTCGACACGAAAAGCCATCGCCCGCAATGGCGGTGGCTTTTCTCATGGATCAATTCGAACGACGTGATGCGTGCGCATCGCGCGCTGCGATCATCTCGGCGATTCGCCACCCAAGAAAAAAACGGGGCCTTCGATGCGAAGGCCCCGCGCATGGCTACAGGTGCAACGAGATCAGAGGTTGCTGTTGAGGTTGGTCACGATGGTGCTGCCGAAACCGCTGGCGTAATCCCAACCCGTGGTCGCCGTCTCGCCGCCGTTACTGCCCGACGTGATGTCGTGGTAGCTGTTGGTGGCCACCTGGTACAGATGCGGTGCGGCAAAACCCAGCGTGGAGTGGCCAGCGAGCATGCGCGCCCAGGTTGCTGCGAACAGCGGCGCAGCCAGGCTGGTGCCGCCGTACTGCGCGTTGCTGCCGTTGACGATGATGATGGAGCCCGAGTTCGGATCGGCATCCATCGCGACGTCGGCCACGTCGCGCTTGGTACCGCCGCCCTGCGTCTGCCAGCTCGGCTTCGGCTCGACGGTGCTGGGGCTGCCGCCGGCCTTCGACCACAGCGTCTCGCCGGCCCAGCTGTTGCCGGTGCCGGTGGTAAGAGTAGTGCCGCTCACCGCGACCACGTAGGGCGAACTCGCGGGATAGCTCGGCGTGGTGCCACGCGGCGCCTTGCTGCATTCGTTGGAGCCGGAGTCGCCGGTGGACACGGAGAACGTCTGACCTTGCGACACGCCCAGCGCGAAAATCTGATCGTCGGCCGCCATCGAGCCGTCGTTGTACGCGCTGGTTTCGCATTCGCCGAGCGAGACGTTGATCACGCGCGCCTGGTTGTCGCTCACCGCCTGGTTGTATGCAGCGGTCAACGCGCTGTTGCTGAGCGAATTGGCCGCATAGAACATCAGCTTGGCCACGCCGCCGGACATGCCGATGATGTCCTGGCTGTCCAGATCCCATTCCGGCGTGCCGCTGGTGTCGGTGCCGGGCGTGCCGACCACGACTACCTGCGTGTTGACGGCAGGCAGGCCGTTGGCAGTGGTGAAGGAGGTGAGGTCCTTCAGCGGCTGCGTCATGTCGCCATCGCTGATGATGCCGACCGTGATGGTTGACGCCGTCGGTGTGCTGCCGGCGTTGTAGATCGTCGGGAACGTCGTCGGGTTGTGGCCGGTGATACCGGTGGTGGCGTTGGTGCCGACGCGGTCAGCCGGCTTGAGCATGGTGTGCGCGTGCGACACGGTCTGCAGGCCAACCACGGAAAGCACGCTGTCGGCGAGTTCGGCCGGCACCTTGGCGTCATCGATGTTGGCGTAGGCATCGCGACCTTCCGCATCGTGCGCCTTGATCAGGCGCGTAGCGAACGCGGTCTGCGCGGCGCCGGCATTGCCATCGGCGGAGATCAGCATGCGGTTCGGCGCCACCGTGATGTGGCTGAAGCCGGCCTTGCCCAGGTGGTCGACCACCGCCTGCACCTGCGCGGCGCTCGGGGAGAACATCGCGACGGTGTCCGATGCGCTGAGTTTCGTGTGATACGCGGCGCTGTTGGGGTTGTGCGAGGCCGCGATGAAGTCGTCGAGCGTGGAGCGGTTCTGCAGTTTCATCACCACTTCGATATGCACCGGCGTGCCCGCATCGGCGAGATCGGCCGAGGTGGCGGTGGCGGCGAGTTCATGGGCATGCGTCGCCGTGGTCTTCCATGGGGTCCCCGCCGTTGCCTGCGCACAAGTCATCACACCAAGCGCGGCAACCAGTGCAACGCACAGCGAGGATTTCTTCATCTGCATGAGTTGTTCTCCCTCTTGTCGAGCTGATGTCCAGCTCTGGAATGTTGTGATCGCCCAGCGAGGGCGAGAGGTTGCTCACCTTAGGTCGCCATTCCGTGGCGTGCTCCCCAGCACGTTCCCTTTTTTGGAAAGAAGGTCCGCTCCCCAATTCGACGCTAGCACGGCGTGCATGCATCGCTGCATCGGAAAACTTCCGAAGTGCGCACTCGTACGCGCTCGCAAATTCGTGCGAGCGAAAAGTTTGAAACGTTTCGTGGAGTGAGCTGACGCGTGCCTTTCGATGTCGCGCCAGCGAAGCGAAGGTTTGCCTCGCGCGTGCATCGCTGCGCGCGCGAGGGAGGCTCAGCCTTCGAGCGTGAAGCCGATTTTCAGCGTGACTTGCCAGTGCGCGATCTTGCCGCCTTCGACGTGGCCGCGAACGTCCGTGACATGGAACCAGCGTATGTCGCGTATGGTTTTGGATGCGCGCTCGATCGCGACGCGGATGGCGTCGTCGCTGCTCTTGCTGGAAGAGCCGGTCAACTCGACGGACTTGTAGACGTGTTCGGACATGACGCGACTCTCCTGATGGTGATGCGCGTAATCGCGCGCGTGCTCGCCCGCGGCACTCCACACCCGGCCGCGGCTAAGGGATGTGAAGAGCGCAGGACATTGCTGTCATGCGGCCGTCGTCACGTTTCCCCCGGCGGTTTCGCGAAACCTTCACGGCCGAGCTAAGCCGCGCGAAAGCTCCTGCAATTACGTTTCCCGGACCTTGCTTCTGGGGCGCAGCGATTGGTTGCGGAAGGCGAGGCATCCCCGGCTGTGTCAGTCACGGCTCTAGGTTTTGCGTGCACGTGGCGCGCAGCCAGGTCACCGGTTAGATCACTTGCATCTTCTGGAGGGGAACATGGCACTACATCGCATCACAGGGCTCAGCGTGGCGCTGGGGTCGGTCATCGCCTTGGCCGCGGGCAGCGTGCACGCGGACGGCAATGGCAATGCAGAGGTGACATCCGCCGTGCAGCATGACGTGCTGCATTCCTTGCGCGGCACGATGCCCAGGCCCGACGATTTCTCCAAGGGGCCGCGCAATCATCCCTTGCATCCCTTGCCCTGGCTCGACGGTCCCGGCAACCCGCCTGACGGCGCGCTGCAGGGCAGCCCCAGCGGTGCATTCGCACCCACACTCGGCTCGGGTGTCGATGGCGTCGGCAACGGCTTCAGCGGTCCGCAGGGTACGTTCACCGTGAACAGCGCGCCGCCGGATACCAACGGCGCGGTGGGCGCCACGCAGTACGTGCAGATCGTCAACACCGGCTTCGCCGTGTTCGACAAGGCGACCAAGTCGGTGGTGTATGGCCCGGTGCAGACGAACACCTTGTGGTCGGGCTTTGGCGGGCCCTGCGAAACCGACAACGACGGCGATGCCACCGTGGTGTACGACAAGGCGGCCAATCGCTGGGTGATCTCGCAGTTCGCGGTGACGGCGGCGCCGTACTACCAGTGCGTGGCCGTGTCGGCCACCAGCGATGCGACCGGCGCGTACTATCGTTACGCGTTCCCGTACGGCAGCGTGTTTCCCGATTATCCGAAGATGGGCGTGTGGCCGGACGCGTATTACGAGACCTTCAACATGTTCAACGGCAACACCTTCGCCGGTGCGAAGCTGTGCGCCTATGACCGCAACGCGATGCTGAGCGGCGCTGCCGCCACGCAGCAGTGCTTCCAGCTGTCCACCAGTTATGGCGGCGTGCTGCCGTCGGACCTGGACGGCAGCACCGCACCGCCGACCGGTTCGCCGAACTACCTGCTCAACTTCGGCGCGAACTCGCTCAACCTGTGGAAGTTCCACGTCGACTGGAGCAACACCGCCAACACCACCCTGACCGGGCCGACCTCGATTCCGGTGGCCTCGTTCTCGGCGGCATGCAGCGGCGGTACCTGCGTTCCGCAGAGCGGCGTGAAACAGAAGCTGGATTCGCTGGGCGATCGCCTGATGTTCCGCCTGGCCTATCGCAACTTCACCGACCATGAGTCGCTGGTGGTGACGCATTCGGTGAAGGTCGGCACCAGCCGGCAGAATCCGTACACCGGCGTGCGCTGGTACGAGATCCGCAGCCCGGGCACGTCGCCGACGGTGTACCAGCAGTCCACGTTCTCGCCCGACACCAGCTATCGCTGGATGGGTTCGGTGGCGATGGACAAGCAGGGCAACATGGCGCTGGGCTACAGCGTGTCCAGCAGCAGCTTGCATCCGGCCATCCGCTACACGGGCCGCCTCGCCACCGACGCGCTCAACAGCATGCAGGCGGAAAACAGCATCCTGGAGGGCCTTGGCTCGCAGACCGGCAGCAACCTGGCGCGCTGGGGCGACTACAGCGCGATGACCGTCGACCCGACGGACGACTGCACGTTCTGGTACACCAACGAGTACCTCAAGACGAACGGTGCGTTCAACTGGAGCACGCGCATCGCATCGTTCAAGTTCCCCGGCTGCCAGTAAACCTTCAGCCGTCCAGACGCCCCCGCTTCGGCGGGGGCGTTTTTTTTGCGCAGAACGTGGGCGACAGCCGTGGGGCGAGCGCATTTCACGCGCCACATCACAGTTTGACGGGCCCGCGGATTTGGATCGGTTTACGCCAGCCTGTCGTCGAGATTTCTTGGCATCTCCTTCACATCGCAAATGAATGATGGAACGGCCGTGACTTCTTGCGTTCGGTCGCGCTGGGGAGGCGGGTCGTCCCGCTGAATTCATCTTGGAAGGAGCAATGCCGGTGTGGTCATCCACGCCGCTACGGGCGGCTGCGCGCATTTTTCAATGCAGGAACAAGACGCCGCCGCGTGGTGCTTTGAGTGCCGCCAGTTCTTGCGTCGTGCCCGGGAGGGGCACGACGTTGGGGAAAAACCATCGTCGCAGGCTCGACGCCTCGAGCGGCTGGCCATCCATGGCCGGTCGGGTCCGGACAGGAAGTCACGGGACCACTTCGACCCACACTTGGGGATCTGCATGAGCATGCACAGGAAATGGTTGGTCGCTTCGCTTTGGCTGGCTTTCGGCACCTCGGCGATGGCTGCGGATTTCGGCACGTCGCCTCCGCCTGCTTCGAAATTCGACGTGAGCCCGCTGCAGAGCGACCAGACGTACACAGGCTTCATCGTCACCTACAGGAACGGCAGCAGCGAGCGCGGCAATGCGAACGCTGCCGTGCAGAACGTCGGCGTCGCCGCGGGGCGCGCGAAACTCGGCGGTGGTGCCACGGCCTTCGCGCGCGGTCTCAATGTGCATTACGGCCGCAAGCTGGCGACCGGCGCTGATCTGGTGCGTACCGAGCGCGCGCTGTCGTCGACCGAAGCGGCGGCACTGATCCAGCAGATCGCTGCCGATCCCGCCGTGGAATTCGTGGAACCCGAATACCTGTTGAAGAGAGTCGACGGCATCAAGCCGGCAGGCGCGGCGACATTTACCGTGCCGAACGATCAGTACTACGCGTCGTACCAGTGGGACTACCTGGCGGCGACGGGCGCGAACTTCTTCGACAACACGCTCAATGCCAACGTCGCCAACTGGGGCGGCGCGAACATCCAGCAGGCATGGAGCCTCGCCGACGGCACGGGCATCGTCATTGCCAGCCTCGATACGGGCGTGACGAACCATCCCGATCTCAACTTGTCGCTTGCCAACGCGGGCTACGACTTCATCAGCACGGCATCGGTATCCGGTCGTTCCACCAACGGTCGTGTAGCCGGTGGCTGGGATACGGGCGACTGGGTGACGGCCGGGCAGTGCGGTACCGGACAGCCGGCCGAAGACAGTAGCTGGCACGGCACGCACGTGTTCGGCACGGCGGGCGGCGAATACACCAACAACAGCACCGGCATGGTCGGCACGGCGTTCGGTGCGCAGGTGCTGCCGGTGCGCGTGCTTGGTCACTGCGGCGGTTCCAATGCGGATATCGCCGATGCCATCACCTGGGCTTCGGGCGGCAGCGTGTCGGGCGTGCCCGCCAATGCGCATCCCGCGCAGGTCATCAGCATGAGCCTCGGTGGCTCGGGCAAGTGCACGTCCGGTAGCGTGCTGGGCCAGGCCATCACCGGCGCCATCGGTCGCGGCGCGACCGTGGTGGTCGCGGCCGGCAACAGCAATGCCAATGCGTCGAACTATTCCCCGGCCAGTTGCGCGGGCGCGGTAACCGTGGCGGCCACGGGCATCACCAGCGCGCGCGCCTACTACTCCAACTACGGTTCGCTCGTCGCAATCGCCGCGCCGGGCGGCGGTGTCTACAAGAACGATGCGTCCACCGGCACGCAGGCCACCACCGGCTTCATCTGGTCGACCATCAACGCGGGCACGACCACGCCGACCACGGCGACCTACGGCGGCATGGCCGGCACTTCGCAGGCGACGCCCCATGTCGCCGGTGTGGTGGCGCTGATGCAGAGCTACCGCATCGCGCTCGGCAAGTCGCTGCTGACGCCGTCGCAGGTGACGTCGCTGCTGAAGTCGTCGGCGACCGTGCCGCACGTGAAGCCCAGCGGCAGCAAGACGATCGGTGCCGGCATCGTCAACGCGTATGCCGCAGTGCAGGCCGCCGGCGCGCAGCCGTAACGATAAGGGCCGATGCGGGAAACGCATCGGCCCTTTTTACGGGCTCAACGCTTGGTGGTGGCGGAGCCTTTCGCCATCTGCGCGCAGGCATCGCCGTAGCTCTGCAGGCGGTTGCGCACCGATTCGAGATAGATGGTGAAGCCATAGCGCACGGCTCCGCCGCGATCGGCAAGCCACGCGCCCACCGAGCGTGCGGAAAGGAACTGCGGCAGCTGCGCGAAGGGCACGGGGCGGCTGATCATCACCGACTCGCTGGTGGCGCTGAACGCGTCGCGGTCGCCCGGCAAGGTCTGCTGGTTGTCGATCTCGAAGTAGGAGCGGGTGGCGCGCGACACCAGCTTGCGCGCGCGCTCCACGCCGACCATGTAATAGGCCGTGACCGTGAGGCCGTCGGGCTTGCACAGCAGGGTGATGCGGTATTGCCCGTCGCGTGCGCTCTGCCCAAGCGTCAACAAGGGCGCATTGCCCATCACGTGATAGCTGACGGTAGGCGCAAGGCGGCCGTTGTTGGCGAGGCCCGAGTTGATCATCTCGTCGCCCGTCAGCACGTTGGCATCGGCCTGGATCTTGCGGCCGTAGTGCGCTTCGGCCGTGAGGTTGAGTTCCTTCAGGTAGGCGTCGACATCGTCGGGCGACTGCGCCTCATTGCCTTGCTGCGTGCGCAGGGGCATGGCGCCGAACCGATCGTTGCCGGTGGGCGACCAGCGGAAGAGGCCGCCCATGTAGGCGAGCGTGCAGGCGTCCATGCATACCGCCACCTTGGAGGTCGGCGTCGTCGAGCGCGAGGGCTTGCGCGGCACGCCCAGGTGCGTGGCGATCGACTGCGCGCGAAAGATCCGGCCCAAGGCGATGCCGGCATGCAGGTCGCCGCCGGGCGAATTCAAATAGACGTCCGAACCGACGGGCACCTTGCCCGAACGCACCAATGCTTCGAAGCGATCGGCCGCGCCCGCGTCGATGTTCCCGTAGAGATAGATCTGCGGCACCTTGGCCACGGCGAGCGTGAGCTTGTCGGCGTTGACCTGGATGGCCAGCAGGCCGGGCGTCTCCGCACGGTTGTCCGGCACGGCGCCGTGCGCGATGGCGGCGGATGCCAGGCCAACGCAAGCCAGTAGTGCGAGTCTCAAGCGGCGAACGCGTGTGCGTTTGAGTTGTTTCGCTTCCGTATCAATGGCCTGCACGTGACTGACTCTGGCATGGAGGCCGCACAGTCTGCCTTGCCGGACCTGTCCGCGGAGTTAAATGGTGGCGAAGGGCGTCCGAAGGCCGGACGTCCGTGCGTTTGTCCGCGGACGCTCGGCGTTTTCAGAGTGCGCTGTGCAAGTATCGGTGTCCAAACGATTTTTGCGTGGTGCGAGGGTTGGCACGGCGCTTGCCATGGGTAGCAGCAACAGCGTGTCACAGCGACCGCCCCGATCACTGCCCGCCGGTGGACGAATCACCGGACGGGTTCAAAGAACAACAGACAGGAGTCTTACGCATGTCCCGCAAGTCGTATCTCATTTCGTTGCTGTTTGCCGCCGGCGTTGTCCTCGGCCATGCGTTCGCTCCCGCCGCGATGGCGGATGAAGCCAGCGCACCGGGGAAGGACAAATCGATGATGTCGCGCGATCAGGTCACGCGCATCCTTGACAGCAACCGCATGATCCTGCCTGGGCAGGGCGTGGACGAGAAGGTCAAGCTGCACATCAACGGCATCGACCAGTGGATATCGATCCGCGGCAAGGATCGTCGCAACCCGATCCTGCTGTTCCTGCATGGCGGCCCGGCCGCGCCGGCCATGCCCGAGGCCTACACCTTCCAGACGCCGTGGGAGGACTACTTCACCGTCGTGCAGTGGGATCAGCGCGGCGCCGGCAAGACCTATCGCGCCAACACGGAAGAGGCGATGGCGCCCGGCATGTCCGTGAAGGGCATGACGGACGATGCCGAACAGGTGGTGACCTATCTGCGCGAGCGCTTCGGCAAGCAGAAGATCTTCCTGCTGGGCCATTCGTGGGGCTCCATCCTCGGCGTCACGCTGGCGCAGCGCCACCCGGAATGGTTCTACGCATACATCTCGACGGGGCAGGTGGTGAACGGTCGCCGCAACGAAGAGGTGGGCTTCAACTACGCCCTGCGAAAGGCGAAGGAAGAAGGCAACCAGACGGCCATCCGCGAACTGGAAGCCATGGCGCCGTATCCGGGCAAGGGTCCGCTCACGCTCGATCGCATCGGCATGCGCAGCAAGTGGGAGATGTATTACGGCGGCCTCGCCTGGGGTCGCAAGGATTACCAGTTCGATGTGGATGCTGAAGAACTCTCGCCCGACTACAGCCGCGAAGACCTGGATGCGATCGACAAGGGCAGCCTGTTCTCGCTCAACCACCTGCTGCCCGCGCTGCTCGCCACCGACTTCGATCACGTGACGAACTTCGGTTGCCCGGTGATCGTGTACGTCGGTGCTCACGACTACACCACGCCGCACGAAGTGACCGAAGCGTGGTACGCGAACATCCATGCGCCGTCGAAGAAGCTGGTGTCCTTCGCCGACTCCGCGCACATGATGATGCAGGAGCAACCCGGCCGTTTCCTGATGCACCTGGTGACGGACGTGCTGCCGCTGGCGCAGAAGGCGGGTGACGTGGCGCCGAATGAAGCTACCAGGGACCCGTGAGAAGAAAGCATGCCCGGCATTTGCTGGCGGCGCGACGCGTCGCCAGCAAAGCGGCATCAGCGTTTTTCGGGCAACAGCAGGGTGACTACGAAGCGAAAGCCCCAGCCCTTCTGGCCGGCGTCGGTGTGCTGCGCCCAGTAACGCACGCCGCCGGTGAAACTCACCGGGTGACCGCCGATACGCGTGAGCTTGCCCACGGTGAGATTGATCGGCACCGCCCACTGATGGGCCTTCCAGTCATAGGTGGACTCCGTGTTCAGGCCATACGTCCACGCCGTGGGCGTGTTGTAGCTGAGGAAGGGCTGCACGAAGGTGCTGCTGATGTCCTTGTGCGTGCGGTCGTTGCCGACCTTGGCCACGGACCAGATGTGGTTGAACAGGAAGCCGTAGGTCCAGGCGTGGTCCTGCTTCAGCACGACGGCCGTAGGCCCCAGGCCCCAGCGCTTGCTGCCCAGCAGGTCGTCGGTGGCGGAAGGAATCAGGAACGCCGGCCCCACGCCCCAGATGACGCCGCCGCTGGTCGGTTTGCCCGGCGAAAAGAACAGGCTCTGCGTGATGTCGCCCAGGCCGAACTGATGGCCACTGCCCGGCGCGATGTCCGACTGGTCGATCACCGGCACGATGGTGCGGGAGATCATGTTCCAGTCGTTGCCGATGGGCACGGGAATCACCGGCTGGAGATTCATGTAGGTGCGATGGCCGTCGTCCAGCGGACCGATGTGCTGGTCGTAGTTGAACTGGAACGGGACACTGATCATCGCCGCCACGGGGTTGGAGAGCTTCTTGGCGAGCTCCGCGTTGTCGTTGCTTTCCTGGGCGTGCGCGGCCCATGACATCACGGCAACACCAACGACGGTCATCGATCGGGCGATAGGCATGGGGTCTTCCTGGGCGGAGGGAAGAGGCGATGCACGTGTTCGATCGATGCATGTGCCTGGTCGCACATGGGGAGCACCGACCGCAGCGCAGTCGCCAGGCCCAAGCCTGCAGGCCTGGCGCGAGCGCAACAAGCGCAAATCCTCGGTAGCGCACTCCGTAGTTTTACGTAGACCGGCTAGGTGGAATTGCGCTTGTTCCATATCGCGCAGGCAACGACCCTGATGCCCATATCCATGGCGTCAGGCACGCACCGCCCCACGGCAAGCCTGGCCGGCCCACCCCATCCGTCGAGCTGCCATGAAACGACTCGCGCTTGTCTTCTTTCTGCTGGCGGCCGCTGTGGCCGTTCCTGTCCACGCCACGGAAGGCGCGCTAGGGCGCGCGATCACGGGCGTGCAGGCCACTTCGTACGCCGGCCTCATCCCGCCTACGCCCGGGTGGAACTGGGGCGTGGCCTATGCGTACTACAGCGGCTCGATCAGCGCATCAAGACAGGTGCCCATCACCGGCGGCGGCGTTTCGCTCGGTCTGAAGGCCGAGTTCCAGCTGCTCAACCTGGCGGGCGTCTACATCTGGAACACCAAGCCGTCGGCATGGAATTTCGCCACCGAGGTCATCGTGCCGTTCGCCTATGTGGACGCGAACGTGAACACCTCGTTCGGCAACTTCTCGCGCGGCCTGAGCGACCACGACAGCGGCCTGTTCGACATGACCTTCGTGCCGGTGATCGCCAGCCACCATTTCAGCCAGACGCAGCACATGTCGCTCGCGCTCTACATCTATGCGCCCACCGGCAGCTACAACAAGGGACAGCTGGCGAACGTCAGCCTGAACAACTGGACGTTCTCGCCGACCGTCGGTTACACGCAGTTGTTCCAGCAAGGTTCGCTGGAATGGAGCCTCACTTCGGCGGTGGACTTCTACACGAAGAACGACGACACCGATTACCAGAACGGCGCGGTGTTCCGCATCGACACGTTGCTGGTCAAGCGCTTCCCGTCCGGATGGGGCGTAGGCGCCGTGGGTGGATGGATCGAGCAGCTCGAGAAGGACAGCGGCCCGACCGCCGATCGCCTCAACGGTTTCAAGGGCCGCGCGCTGGCGCTGGGCCCGATGGTGAACTACCTGAAGAAGTGGCAGGGCGGCCAGGTGGAATTTTCAGGGCGTTGGTTGCACGAGTTCGACGTGAAGAACCGACTCAAGGGCAACCCGTTCATGCTGACGGCGACAATTTCCCTGTAGCGATCGTCGCCTGAGGCGCGCGCCACGCGTAGCGAACCTCAGTGCTGCTCGTCCGCCGCGTCGTAGATGCACGACAGCACGGCCGCCGCCGCGGCGTACAACGTCGCGGGCACTTCCTGGCGCAGGCGCAGCGAAGCCAGCAGCGCGGCCATCTGCGGATCATGGTGCAGTGGAATGCCGAGCGCGCGTGCACGCGCCAGCAACGTTTCCAGCGACTCGGGCGGCAGGCTGGCGGAAGGCGACGCCTCCGCCGGGCCACCGGAAAGGCGCAGGGTGACGCGTCGGCGGGCGGGAGGAAGCGGCGTGCTCATGCCATGGTCTTCAGCAGGATGGCGCTGTGAGGACTGCTGGCATGCGGCAAGCCCTGCTGGCAGCTCAACTGGTCGAGGATCAGGCCGGTAGCGGCCAGTTGCTGGCGCAGCGAACCGAACAACAGTTCCAGCTTGTGCACGGTGCTCGCGCGCTCCGCCCACAGGCGAACGCCGAGGCGCAGGTCGCGCAGCTGCAGTTCCCCCTGAACAGGACCGAGCGCCGGCAGCTCCAGCGTGAAGCCGAGTGTCCACGCGGAGGCTTCATCGGCTTCCACGTTGCGCTGCAGCTGGATCTGCAGGATGTCCCGGCCGTTTTCGCCCTGCAGCGGAATTTCGATCATCCATGCCGGCACGGTGGTGGCTTCCAGCTGCGCCACTTCCACGCGCGCGAGCGCGGCATGCACTTCACCGTGCAGACGGCTCAGCAAGGCGTCCACATCGTCGTTGAGCAGTTCCGGCGGCAGCGCGACACGCGGCTGCGGGAGCAGGCCGCGCTGCTGCAGCGGCGGCGGCGTTTCGCTGCTGCCCGCGCTGGCGCGGCGGGCCGGCAGGTAATCGTCGAGCAGGCTGGCCAGGCGCAACAACGCGCCTTTCCAGTCTTCCTGGCTCAGCGCGGCCATATCGAGGTGCGACTGGGCGAGCTGGGATTCGAGGAACAGTCCGCTGCGCGTGATCGCTTCGCGCAGGCCTTCGCCGCGCGTCACTTCGGCCGGCGTGCGCACCACGTGTTCGAGCAGGGCGAGCGCGGGGCGCAGGTAGGCGGGCAGCTGGCGCAGCGCCGGTCGCTGCGCGAGCGCATCCAGGGTGGCGAGCAAAGGCGCGTAGCCGTTCTGTTGCGGCAGCCGCTCGCGCATCGCCACCTGGATGGCGGGCTCGGGCGTGTGCGGCATGATCACTTCCAGCTGCGGCTGCGCGCCCAGCGTGAGCACGCGCACCTGGAACTGCGACGGCAACTGGCTGCGCGGCGCTTCCGCTTCGACCGCGAGCGCGCCGATCTGCAGCACCATCAGGCCATCCGGATTGAGCCCCAGCGGCCGCGCAGCCAGCACCGTGCCGATCCGCCAACTCTCGGCTGCACTGCCGGAAGCGGCGCCGGCCCAGGTGAGGGCGGCAAAGCTGGTGGGTTGGATGACCAATGGAGACTCCTTGCGGACAGGGAACCGCGCGCGTCCCTTCCGTGCACTGGTGATCGGCCGATCCAGCAGGAACTTGAGGGCCAACTTTGGTCGGGTCCGCCAGAGCTTTTCCGGGCCTCCAAAATCGCTAAAGCAGTCGCCGATATGGCCGATAAGCACCCCGTAGACGCCCGTGGGGCGCAGCGAGGACAAGCCATGGGAAGCAAGTCGAACCCACAACGCAAGGCGGGCGAGGCGCGCGTGATCGCGCTGCCGACGGATTTCCGCCTGACCGAGCTCGCCGACGTGAAGGCCGGCCTGTTGCAGGCACTGGAAGCGCCGTCCGTGCAGATCGACGGCGCCGGCGTGGAACGCGTGGACACCGCTGCGCTGCAGCTGCTGCTGGCGTTCCGTCGCGCGGCTTCCGCGCAGGGGCTGCCGGCCTCGTGGCTGGGCGTGAGCGAAACGATGCGGGATGCGGCAGGCGTGCTTGGCCTGACGCAGGCACTGGAATTGCCGGCAACCATGCCGGCCTGAAACTGAGGTGGAAGATGGCAAAGATTCTTGCAGTGGACGATTCGGCTTCGATGCGCGGCATGGTGGCCTTCACCCTTCGCGGCGCCGGTCATGACGTGAGCGAAGCCGAGAACGGCCAGCTCGCCCTGGACGCTGCTCGTGGCGGTCGCTACGACCTGGTGCTGGCGGACGTGAACATGCCGGTGATGGACGGCATCAGCATGGTGCGCGAGCTGCGCACGATGCCCGAATACAAGGGCGTGCCGATCCTGATGCTGACCACCGAGTCGCATACCGACAAGAAGATGGAAGGCAAGGCCGCCGGCGCCACCGGCTGGCTGGTGAAGCCGTTCGATCCCGAACAGCTGCTGGCTACCGTCAAGCGCGTGCTGGGCTGACGTTCATGAGCCCCTCTCTTTGGAGAGGCGTTCGAACGGAGCCGAATCCTTAGCCCCTCTCGCTCCGGGAGAGGGGTTGGGGAGAGGGTGCGGGTCTTGCGTGACCTTCAACGAAGCGCTCAGCCCGCACCCTCATCCGCCCGCCGGCACCTTCTCTCCCACGGGGACTACCTTCGGGTCGCCGAGGGGAGAAGGGTTCGATCCAGAAACCATCCGCACGTTTCATCAGAGAAGCATCCCCATGAGCAAGGCCGGTCTGGCGCAGTTCCAACAGGTGTTCATCGAGGAGAGTCTGGAAGGACTCGACACGATGGAGTCGTCGCTGCTCGCGCTCGACAACGGCGGTGACGGGGAACTGGTGCACACCATTTTCCGCGCGGCGCATTCGATCAAGGGTGGCGCGGCGACCTTCGGTTTTCCGGAGATCTCCTCGTTCACCCACGAGGCGGAATCGCTGCTGGACGAAGTGCGCAGCGGCAAGCGCGCCGTCGACGCCGTCATCATCGAAGTGATGCTGCGCACGGTGGATTGCCTGCGCGGCATGTTCGCCCGCGCCCAGGCCGGCGAACTGCTCAATGACGCCGTCGCCGAAAGCCTGCGCAACGAGCTTGCGGCGTTGATGGGCCGCGGCGCGCCGGCGGCCGGCGTGCAGGCCCGTCGCAACGTGGACCAGGCCGATGCCTGGACCATCCGCTTCCGTCCGCACGCGGGCATGCTCGCAGGCGGCAACGAGCCGTTGCGCCTCATTCGCGAACTCGCCGGCATCGGCGAGCTCACGGTGACGGCGGAACTGGATCGCGTCCCCGAGTTCGCCAAACTCGAACCGACCGAATGCCATATCGGCTGGACCATCGAGCTGAAGGGCCCGGCCAAGCGCGCCGACATCGCCGGTGTGTTCGACTGGGTCGAAGGCGAATGCGATCTCGCCATCGACGCGAAGCACGTCGTGGCCGACGTGGCTCCCGCGCCGGTCGCGGCGCCCGTGGCACCGGCCGCGCCTGCAGCCAACGTCGCCGATGCCGGCGCCGCCCGCGCACAGCGCGAAGCCAGCGCCGAGTCCAGCTCGGTGCGCGTGTCGATCGACAAGATCGACGGACTGATCAACCTGGTGGGCGAGCTGGTGATTACCCAGTCCATGCTCGACACCTTCCGCGAAGGCGAGATAGACGCCGCGCGCATGGCGGTTCTCGAACACGGGCTGGCCCAGCTGGCGCGTCATACGCGCGAGCTGCAGGAGAGCGTCATGGGCATTCGCATGCTGCCCATCGCCTCCGTGTTCAATCGATTCCCGCGCATGGTGCGCGACATCAGCCAGAAGCTCGGCAAGCAGGTGAAGCTGGAGCTGATCGGCGAGCAGACCGAGCTGGACAAGACGGTGCTGGAGAAGATCGGCGATCCGATGGTGCACCTCGTGCGCAACGCGATCGACCATGGCCTGGAGACGCCGGACAAGCGCCGCGCCGCCGGCAAGGGCGACACCGGCACGCTGACGTTGTCGGCCTCGCATCGCGGCGGCAGCATCGTGGTGGAAGTGTCCGACGATGGCGCAGGCCTCAATCGCGACGCCATCGTGGCCAAGGCGGTGCAGCGCGGCCTGATCGCCAGCGGCGAAGGCATGAGCGATGACGCCGTGGCCGAACTCATTTTCCAGCCGGGTTTCTCCACGGCCGCCGTCACCACCGATCTTTCGGGCCGTGGCGTGGGCATGGACGTGGTCCGGCGCAACGTGTCCGATCTCGGCGGCACCGTGGTCATCCGCAGCACGCAGGGCAAGGGCAGCGTGTTTACCATCACCTTGCCGCTGACGCTGGCCATCATCGACGGCCTCACCGCCGCGGTGGGTGAGGAGCGCTACATCGTGCCGCTGGTGTCCATCGTTGAGTCGGTGCAGCTGAAGGCCGAGGCGGTGCGCAGCGTGGCCGGCGGTGGTGAGCTGTTCCGCTTCCGCGGTGAATACCTGCCGGTAATCCGCCTGCACGACGTGTTCGGCTGCGGCGACGCCATCCATGCCATCGACGAAGGCCTGATGGTCGTGGTCGAAGGCGAGGGCACCCGCGTGGGCCTGTTCGTCGATGGCCTGATCGGCCAGCAGCAGGCGGTGGTGAAGTCGCTCGAAGCGAACTATCGCCGCGTGCAGGGCATTTCCGGCGCCACCATCCTCGCCGATGGCTCGGTGGCGCTGATCGTGGACATTGCGGGCCTCGTGCGCCTGCAGAGTCGACGCAAGGCGGCCTGATCCCAGGCCTGGTCTTTCCTGGCGATGCCGATCTCGATCGGCATCGCTGTCCAGACAAACCCGAACAAGTCGCGACAGGAAGCCGCGGCCGCTGGCGTGCGGCCAGCGAATGGCAGTGCAGGGAATGAATCCGGGCCATCGCAGAACCGCCCATTTCATTTCTGAAGGTCGTAACCATGACATCGCCGCTTCGTTACCTCGACCAACTGAGTCTCGCCGCCAAGGTGTGGCTGGTCATCGCTTTCGTGGTGGCGGGCCTGGCGACGCTGACGCTCGTGTCCGCACTCGACAGCCGCCGCCTGCAGATGGACGCCCGCGTGAATGCGCTGAGCGACGAGGTGAATACCGCCATCTCGCTGCTGGACAGCTATCACGCCCGTGCGCTCGCCGGCGAGATGAGCGACGAGGACGCGAAGAAGCGCGGCCTTGCCGCCGTGGCGAAGCTGCGCTGGAACAAGGGCGCCGGCTATGTGTTCGCGTTCGATTCGAACTTCGTCATGCAGATGCACCCGATCATGCCCAAGCGTGTGGGCATGACCATCCGCGACGAGGCGGATTCGCAAGGCACCTTCATGTATCGCCACATGATGGAAGCGGACCAGCACGACGGCTTCGGCGCCACCGAATACATGTGGCCGATGCCGGGCGGCAAGCAGGACGAGCACAAGATCACCTACACCACCTGGTACAAGCCGTGGGATCTGCACGTGGCGTCGGGCGCGTATTTCGTGGACATCAATGCGCAGTTCCAGCACGCGCTGCTGGTGAGCCTGCTGGAAGCGGCACTGGTCGGCCTGCTGGTGATCGGCGTGGTGTGGCGCTCGATGCGCAGCATCCGCCAGAGCATCGGTGGCGAGCCGACGTTTGCGGTGACGATGGCGGCGCGTATTGCCGACGGTGACTTGGCCAAGCACGATGAGCTCCAGTTCCGCGAAGGCAGCATGCTGCACGCACTGGAGCGCATGCGTACCAAGCTGGTGGAGATCGTGAGCGAAGTGCAGCAGGGCTCGCAGATCGTCTCGACGGCGGCGCAGGAAATCTCGCGCGGTAATGACGATCTCTCGCACCGCACGCAGGAGCAGGCCTCCAGCCTGGAAGAGACCGCGGCATCGATGGAAGAGATGACCTCCATCGTGCGCCAGAGCGCCGAAAACGCCGGCCATGCCGACCAGCTCGCCCGCAGCGCACGTTCGCAGGCGGAGCGTGGCGGAGAAGTGGCCGAGCGCACCAGCGGCGCGATGCGTGAGATCGAAGCGGCCAGCCGCCAGATCACCGACATCGTCAGCCTGATCGACGAGATCGCCTTCCAGACCAACCTGCTGGCGTTGAACGCCGCGGTGGAGGCGGCGCGCGCTGGCGAACAGGGCCGCGGCTTCGCCGTGGTCGCCACCGAAGTGCGCAACCTCGCCCAGCGCAGTGCAGGCGCGGCCAAGGAGATCAAGGCGCTGATCGGCGACACCGTGGAGAAGGTGCAGGTAGGCGCCATGCTCGTCGAAGAGTCCGGCCAGGTGCTGTCGGGCATCGTGCAGAGCGTGAAGCAGGTGACCGACATCGTGGCCGAGATCGC